>LNAP01000004.1_pt1 | contig 254227 bp, 255 predicted proteins | sample 602601 | NCBI WGS metagenome assembly LNAP01 (sample SAMN02440304, study PRJNA202911) | soil metagenome | biome: Subtropical and temperate rainforests or woodlands; isolation source: soil samples (1 kg each in a 20% v/v slurry with milli Q water) were... ...
CGCCTCCCGCCCGGCTTTGCCGCGCCGATTTCCGGGGTCCCCCCTTCCCCCGGCTCGCAGTGCAGCTCGACGAAGGCCGGCTTTCGGCGGTACAGCTTCACCGTGAGCAGCCCGAGCCCGAGCATCCGGCACATGCGCCGCAGCTCGCTCATCGCGAACGCGCCTCGTCCCTCCGCCTGCTCGGCGGCGATGTACACGTGCGGCGTCGCGGACAGCCGCTCGACGCCCTGGAGCACGAGCGACAGGTTGAACCGGCGCTTCAGCTCCACGACGACGGGCAGGCGCTCGCCTTCGCGCACCGCCACGACGTCGCAGCCCCGCACCTCCCCGCGCACCGTATATCCCTGCCGCTCCAGCCACCGCTTGATCGGCTCGTACAGTTCCGTCTCCGCCCTGACCGGCTTCACCGCCTCTGTCTCCGCTCCCTTCCGCTTCCTTCTCACACCGCCGCCCCCGGCGCCGACAACAGCGGTCGGCGTGTTCTCAGATTCTCCTTCGCTTCGGTTTCGTCTCGGCACATTTTCACTCTCCGCGGGAACATTTTGCGCAACATCCGTATTATACACGCGTTTCCTCATGAAAAGAGGCATCAGGGCAATTTTCAGGGCAAATAGTAGCTCGCCACCGCATAAGCTTAACTACGGAACAAACCTATTACCGTCTCCTGCTTGCAGAAGCAGCCGGAGTTGAATCGACCCGCAAACGCCCTGACCTGAAGAATGAAGGAGGTAATTCCATGGACATTCTCAAACGCATTTCAGACTACCGCAGTGAAGGGGAACGCTTGGCATGGACGGGGACGTTCGCCGAATACCTCGAAAAAGTTCGAGAGCAGCCGCATTTGGCGATGACCGCCCACGCTCGCGTGTACGAGATGATCAAAAGCGCAGGCATCGAATCATCCGATAGCCACAACAGATATAAGTTTTTCGAATCGGAGCTGTTCGGCTTGGATCGCGCATTGGAGAAGCTGGTGGAGGAATATTTTCATTCAGCGGCTAGACGGCTGGACGTCCGAAAGCGGATTTTGCTCTTAATGGGCCCGGTGTCCGGCGGGAAATCGACCATCGTTACGCTGCTGAAGCGGGGGCTGGAGCGGTTTTCGCGGACGGATCTGGGCGCGGTATACGCCATTCATGGGTGCCCGATGCAGGAGGAACCGCTGCACCTCATTCCCGAGGAACTGCGCGCGGACGTAGAGAAGGAGTTTGGGGTCAAGATCGAGGGGAATTTGTGCCCGTCGTGCCAAATGCGGCTGCGCACCGAATACGGGGGCCGTATTGAAGAGGTGCTGGTGGATCGGGTGCTCATCTCGGAAAGCAGCCGGACGGGAATCGGCACGTTCTCGCCCTCGGATCCGAAGTCGCAGGATATTGCGGATTTGACCGGAAGCATCGATTTCTCCACGATAACCGAATTCGGGTCGGAATCCGATCCACGCGCGTACCGATTTGACGGAGAGCTGAACAAGGCGAACCGCGGGCTGATGGAATTTCAGGAGATGCTGAAGTGCGACGAGAAATTTCTGTGGAATTTGCTTTCGCTCACGCAGGAGGGCAATTTCAAGGCGGGGCGGTTTGCGCTGATCTCCGCCGACGAGCTCATTATTGCCCATACGAACGAAACGGAATACAAATCGTTTATTGCGAACAAGAAGAACGAAGCGCTGCAGTCCCGGATGATCGTCATGCCGATTCCTTATAACCTTAAGGTGAGCCAGGAAGAGAAAATTTACGCGAAGCTGATCGGCGCCTCGGACATGAGTCATGTCCACATTGCGCCGCATGCGCTGCGGGCCGCGGCGATGTTTTCGATATTGACGCGCCTTAAAGAATCGAAGAAACAGGGCATGGATCCGGTGAAAAAGATGCGCATGTACGACGGCGAGTCGATCGAAGGGTACAAAGCGGCGGATGTAAAAGAGATGCAGGCGGAGTTTTTGGAGGAGGGCATGAGCGGCATTGATCCGCGATATGTCATCAACCGCATATCGTCCGCGCTCATCCGGCACGACCTGCAGTGCATCAACGCGTTAGACGTGCTGCGAGCGATTAAGGAAGGGCTTGATCAGCATCCTTCGATTACGAGGGAGGAGCGGGAAAAATACTTAAACTTCATTTCGCTGGCGCGGAAGGAATATGACGACCTGGCGAAAAAAGAAGTTCAGAAGGCGTTCGTCTATTCGTTCGAAGAATCGGCGAAGACGCTGTTCGAAAATTACTTAGATAATGTAGAGGCGTACTGCAATTGGTCGAAAATTCGCGACCCGCTTACCGGTGAGGAGATGGATCCCGACGAGCGGCTCATGCGTTCGATCGAGGAGCAGATCGGCATAAGCGAGAATGCGAAGAAGGCGTTCCGGGAGGAGATTTTGATCCGGATGTCGTCGTATGCGCGGAAAGGGAAGACGTTCGAGTATGCGACGCACGACAGGCTGCGGGAGGCGATCGAGAAGAAGCTGTTTGCGGACTTAAAGGATGTCGTGAAGATTACGACGTCGTCAAAGACGCCGGACGAAACGCAGCTGAAAAAAATGAACGAGGTGACGAAGCGGTTGATCGACGGGCACGGCTACTGCCCGACATGCGCGAACGAACTGCTGCGGTATGTGGGCAGCCTGTTGAATCGGTAGCGCTCGTGTAGTTTTGGCCTTGAGGCCGGATAGGATTCCCAATTCCCGAGCAAAATAAGAGAGATGATCTTGAAACATGCGGAGGGGTTCTTGTGGCTGAAAAGGAAGACGTACAAACGCAGGAGCAGGAGGAGCAGGAGCTGGAAGTGCCCGCCTTTATCGATGAGCGGATCGACGTCAAGGCGGCGACCGTCGTGTCTATGCAGGCGGTAATGCAGGGGATTCTGGAGGAGAATGATGAAGAGGCGTCCCCGCCGGTCCGCTGCAGCCTGCTGACCAGCTTCGGAATTGTAGAAGGCACGCTGGTTACCGACTTGGAGCGGGACGGCGCCTCGCAGGAGCAGAGATATGTAGTCGAGCTGTACCAGCGTTCGATCGACGTGCGGAACGACGAGCTGCAAAAAACGGAGGACGAAATGGAGAACGAACCGATCATCGTCAACAATGTCGGAGCGATCTTGATGGAGAACGTGACGATCACACCGTACTCCAATCCGGAGCACAAGCTGAGAGTGGGCCATTTATATTTGTTTTCGGATCAGATCGCCGGCCTGACGGCCACGGTGTAGAGAGCGGCAAGTGTGTTGCGGTGCAGCGGGCAGCCTGCGGGCTGCTTTTTGTTGTGACCGGCCTCACCAAATGGACTTGCGCTTGAACCGGTCCTTCCGGGACAGCTCGGAAGTCGGTTCGCCGGCAGGCTCATCCGAGCGTTCAAGCGAAATAGGCGACCGCCTGAGCGGAAGCTGCGCAGCCGGCTCCTTGGCGGGAGCGGCTTCGCGAACGACCGGTCCAAACTCAATGATTGATCGCAGGCTCCGGATCTCAAGCTGCATCTCTTCGATCATCCGCATTAAATGCAGCTGATTGTGAACTAGCGAACGGACCAGTGCGGCCGAATCGTCATGGAGCGCCGGCTGCAGGTAATGTCTCGGCTCGCGGTCTTCCTTCCCCGGCGTTGAATCGCCAAGCAGGGCTTGCAGCTCCGCGTCAGTCAGTACCTTCCTAAGCATCTATTGACCTCCTGTGTCGAATGACGCATCATACCTCAAATGTATCATAATCATTGGATCAATTGAAGGAGAATTCCTATTATTTAGAAACGGGGGCGGCCTCGGCAAGCTCCTCCAGCGTAATCCCGCGCGCATGCGCCGCGGCGGCGGTTTCGTTTCCGACGTAGCGAATATGCCACGGCTCATGCGCGTATCCCGTTATGTGTTCCTTGCCGCCGGGATAACGGATGACAAAGCCGAAGCGGTGGGCGTTTTCCGAAAGCCATATGCCCTCCCTCGTGTCTCCGAAGCCTTCGACCAGTTGAAGTCCGACCGAGCGGGAGGTGACATCCAGGGCAAGCCCTGTCTGATGTTCGCTCTTGCCGGGCAAGGCGCTGTAGCGGGCGGCATGCGCCGCTCCTTTCGTTCGCGCAGAGTACGCGTAGAGTGCTGCCTGCGTGTCATACGAGCGATAGCCGGATACGCCGAACAGTTCGATGTTCTCTTTATCAGCCGCTTGAAACAGCTGCTCTGCCGCGCGTGCAGCCGCCTCCCGCAGGAGACGTTTTTCATGGTAACCGTCAAAAATAAACGGGATGTCCGGCTCGGTCAAATCCGACGGCTCGTACTCGGCGGGCAGCACATGCGAAGGGTTTACCAGCACCGTGTACGACATGGCGGCAGATTGCGCATCTATGAAAGACGGCTCAAGCGAGGCGAACGCAGGACGAGCGGAGACGGATGCGTCATGCAGCCAATTCACTCCGGCATAGACAGCGCCGTATCCAACGCCGGCCGCAACTGCCGCAAGACCCGCGAGCATCATTTTTTTCATCCGGAACCAACTCCCCACTTCCTCCCCGACACTTGTCCAGGGCCTCCATCACCAATGTATGCGTGAGCCGGTCAATATAGAATGGCTGTTCCTCTTCGCGCGCCGGCGGCACGGCTTCGATGCCCGGGAAGGATAGTTTTTCCATACGCAGCGCTTTACTTGCGAGAAATTGGCCAGTGGTTTATAATTTTTGAATCATATCTATAATGAGCTTATTTTTAGGAGGGTTCACACCTGTGAGAAAGACAATTACCCTGGCTTTGCTGCTGCTCAGCCTTGCTCTCCTGCTTGCGGCCTGCGGCCAAAAGCCGGCGGAGAACGGCGGTACGCAAGGATCCGGAGAATTTACACAGCCGACGACGGAGCAGCCGACGGCACAACCGCCGGAGCAGGCGAGCGACGGCACACTGCTTGACCGCATTAAAGCTTCCGGACAGCTTCGTCTTGGGACGAGCGCGGACTATCCACCGTACGAGTTTCATAAGCTTGTGAACGGTCAGGATCAGATCATCGGCTTTGACATCGAAATTGCGAAAGCAATCGCGGCGGATCTCGGCGTGGAGCTGGTCATTACGGACATGAGCTTCGAAGGCTTGCTGACGGCGCTGCAATCCGGCAGCGTGGATATGGTTACCGCGGGCATGACGCCTACGCCGGAGCGTGCGCAAGCGGTGGACTTCTCCGATGTTTACTACACGGCGGTACAGAAAATCATCGTGCGCGCGGAAGATCAGGGCACCTACAAGGCAGCTGCCGACCTCGCCGGAAAGCAGGTCGGCGCGCAGCAGGGCGCCATCCAAGAAGGGGTTGTGACGAAACAGCTGCCGGATGCGACGCCGCGCCTGCTGCCTAGACTTCCCGATTTGATTTTGGACTTGAAAGCCGGCAACATCGAGGCCCTCGTCGTCGAGGAGCCTGTGGCGAAGGCCTATATCGGCTCGAATCCGGAGCTCGTCATTTCCGATATTCAGCTGGCGCAGGATGAAGCCGGCTCGGCCATCGCTCTACCGAAAGGCTCTCCCGAGCTTGTAGAAGCGATTAATGGGACGCTGCAGCGGCTGGCACAGGACGGCAGCATCGATAAGTTTGTGACAGACGCAACCAACGCGATGGATTCCCAATAATACCAGGCATAGGGGCAGCGGAACGCTCGCTGTCTCTTTTGCTGTGAAGGCGGTGGCTAATTGTGACGACCTGGGATTGGATCTTCCGGATTTTTACGACGTACTATCCGTTCTTTTTGGAGGGAATCCGGTTTACGCTGTTCATTGCCGTATTTTCGGTGATTTTCGGCGTGATTCTCGGCTTGTTTGTAGCGCTTTTAAGGCTGTCGAGCATAGCGCCTCTCCGCTGGCTGGCGGCGGCGTATATCGACTTTCTGCGCTCCACCCCGGCCATCGTGCAGGTGTCGCTTTTTTACTTCGGCTTCTCTCCGTTTCTGAAAATTCCGCCGCTGTTCGGTATCCCGGCCCCGGTATATTATGGGATTATCGCCCTGTCCATCAATTCCTCCGCTTATGTGGCGGAAATTATGCGGGCGGGCATACAGTCTGTAGACAAGGGGCAGCTCGAAGCCGCTCGATCGCTCGGCATGCCTCATCGGCTGGCGATGCGGCTCATCATTCTTCCGCAAGCGGTCAAGAATATCATTCCGGCGCTCGGGAACGAATTCGTCGTCGTGACGAAGGAAACGGCCATTGTATCCATCATAGGCGTCGGGGAGCTTATGTACAAAGCAGGCGTCATCCGGGGCATCACCTACAGGGGGCTGGAGCCGTATTTAATCGTCACCGTCTTTTATTTTATCATTGTATTCACGCTGTCGAAGCTCGTCGGTTTGCTGGAGAGGAGGATGCGGCAAAGTGATTAAGGTCAGAGGTCTCTATAAGAGCTTCGGGAAAAATGAGGTGCTAAAAGGGATCGATGCGGATATCGGGAAAGGCGAGGTCGTGGTGGTCATCGGACCGAGCGGCTCCGGGAAGAGCACGTTCCTCCGCTGCTTGAACCTGCTCGAGCAGCCGACGGTCGGCGAAATCGCCTTGGAAGAGGTGCCGTTGACGGCCAAAGGCACGGACATCAACAAGCTGCGCCAGCGGATGGGCATGGTGTTTCAGCAATTTAATTTATTCCCGCATTTGCGGGTCATCGACAATATCACGCTTGCTCCGGTGAAGCTGAAGGGGCTTCCGCGCGCCGAAGCGGAGCGTCTCGCGCTCGACTTGCTCCGCAGGGTCGGTTTGGAAAACCGTGCCGAAGCGTACCCGTCCCAGCTGTCCGGGGGGCAAAAGCAGCGGATCGCCATCGCCCGGGCGCTGGCGATGCAGCCGGCCGTCATGCTGTTCGACGAACCGACCTCCGCGCTTGATCCGGAAATGGTCGGCGAAGTGCTCGAGGTCATGAAGGAGCTTGCGAGAGAAGGGATGACAATGGTTGTAGTGACGCACGAGATGGGCTTTGCCCGCGAGGTGGGCGATCGTGTGCTGTTCATGGACGGAGGTAAAATCGTAGAGGATTCGTCTCCTGCGGAGCTGTTCGGCAGTCCGAAGCAAGCGCGTACGAAAGAGTTTTTGAGCAAGGTGCTGTAATAAGCTTTACAACAGGGCAAAGCCGGGCTTTCCGATGAAGGAAGTTCGGCTTTGCTGCGGATGTCGTTAATGCAGCAGCCTCGGGGAATCCTTGCGGTCGATCACAATCCGCTCGTTGTCATCGATGCGGGCAACCGCCACCCGTTCGACCGAGGCGATATCGTAGGCCTGAAGCACCTGGTTCACCCAGCGTTCGTCTTTTCCGAGACGATCGAGCGCCGTCGGAAGCAGCTCGCCGTCCAGAATGAAGGTGTGGATGCTTCGTTTCCGATTCATTTGGCTGACCCTGTCCGCCTTTCGCCGCCAAACGACAAACAGCCTCGTTAAGGCCCCGAAGCATGCCATCGCCGCAACACCGCCGGCAAACGGGACGGCGGGATGAAGCGAGACTAAGGCTCCCATCCCCGCGATCGCCACACCGAATGTAAGCTCCGCCGCCGTCATGTGAACCGTCCTGCGGTATTCCATCATATGTGCCCATAGGAGCAACAGAAAAAAGACCGCCGCGGCCCGACCGGTCCACTCCCAATAAGGATGCACAGCATTTCCCCCTCTTTGCTGCTTTTGGTTTTCCTATGTTTTGTCGGGTGTACGGTCTTTATGCGCCAATTGAGGAAATTTTGTAAAATGAAAGGAGAGGGGAGAAATGAAAAGAGGAGTTTCGAGAGAACTGTCGAAATATTTTCAATAAAACAAAAATTTATAATTTTTTACCAATAAATTATTTCTTTACTATTTGTAGAACACTGACATACTCATACTATGGTGAAGAAGGTAGATTCGGACAATATGCTGAAAGAAACCTCATTCGTAAGCAAGCACGAGTATAATGTTCCCTGCCAGTCAGACGTTCCGAAGGCCAAATCTCAATTTGAATTGTTGGTAGAGCTTTCTCCACAGCCGATCTTAACGTTGGAGAACGGGTGGATTACATATATAAATCGGTCCGGCTTGGAACTGCTCGGGGCTCACGGCCAGATGACTGTCGTCGGAACGCCCATCGCCAATTATATCCACCCGGAGCATCAGAAAGCCGTAATTCAGGAGCTTCTTATGCTGCGTGAGCACGGTCAATCGGCCAGTCTGCGCGAACAAAAATGGCTGCGGTGCGACGGCAAAACGGTGGAGGTTGAAGTATTCGGCATTTGCCTAAATGACATCGGAAAGGGCGTCACTCAGCTCATCTGCCATGATATCACGGAGCAGCGCAAAATGGAGAGGTCGCGCTGCGACAACGAGCTTCGTTACCGAAAGCTGCTTCAGAAGCTGCCAGAGGCGATCGCGATTCATTCCGAAGGGATTTTGATTTATGCAAACGACGCCATGCTAAGGCTCCTCTGCGCGAATGATGATTCACAGCTGATCGGACGATCGGTCTTCGATTTTATAGATCCTCGAGATCATGAACAAGCCAGGAAGAGATTAGCCAACATGGAGCACCTTCAATCGGAGTACATCAACTACCGGATGATCCGGCTTGACGGCGTAAGTATCGACGCGGAAATCACGAGCTCGGAAGTGTTTCAATTTATGGATCGGTCCGTGGTGCAGACGGTGGTGCGCGACGTAACCGAGAGGGATAAACGCGAGCAGTTTTTGCGCCAGTCGGATAAGCTGCAGGCGATCGGACAGCTTGCCGCAGGCATTGCCCATGAAATTCGCAATCCGATCACGACGCTGATGGGATTTACGAAGCTTATGCTGCAGCGGGACACCGGCTATGGGCAATATTCGGAAATTATTATGTCGGAGCTGGCCCGAATCAACGAAATTGTGAGTGAATTTTTAACGCTGTCCAAGCCGCAGGAAATATCGTATCAGAAACACCATGTTGATCAGCTGCTGCAAACCATTATTCCGATTATCGAATCGCAGGCCATTCTTTCGAATGTCGACGTGCGTCTGAATTGCAGATCTGATGTTCCATACATCGTCTGCGATTGCAATCAGTTGAAGCAGGTATTGATCAATCTGATGAAAAATGCGATTGAAGCGATGGCCGACGGCGGGACGCTGACGGTGTCTACCGATACGGACGGCGAGTTTGTGTTGATCCGGGTTCGAGATACCGGTCCCGGCATTCCCAAACATAAGCTTTCCAGGCTCGGGGAGCCGTATTACACAACGAAGACTAACGGGAACGGACTTGGGATTATGATGTGCTACAAAATTATTCAAGCGCACGGGGGCAGACTCCATTTTGACAGCGAGGTTGGACTGGGAACGACAGTAACGGTGACGCTCCCGTGCGAATCCTCTCTCGTTAGAAACAAGGAGCCGACGCCTTGAGGACTGCCGGCTCCTATACGTTTCTATGCTTCAGAACTTCGAATGGCATGCTCCCAGCTTGGGAAATAGTGCAGCGCGTATCTCATCAATTGAGGATGAGATTGCTTCACCTTCTTTTTGCTAAGAGAGTTGCCGCCTTGGCGCAGGCTCTTGATTTCATCCAATACATCCAATACGCTCATATCCATTCGATTCACCCCGCTGGTAATGGTTGGAACATGCTATTTACAAAGATGCCCAAAACCAGGAAATATAATCTGGAAATATGGCCGCTATAAAAAATACCCTCCGTTTGATGAGGGTATTCGTAAAGCGTCAGGCGTTAGGAAACAGTGTTCGCAAATCCTTTTTAAATTCTTCATTTAGGGAAACCTGAGGTCTGATTTCCTGAACCATTCGTTCCGCCTGCTTAATAGTGTCCGCTTGTTTGAGCGCTAACAGCACTCCTGCCGCCACGCAACCTGCGCGGCCTCCGCCGCCTTTTCAATGGACGACGGCGCGTTTTCCCTCGTTGTAAGCGGCGACCACATGTTGAATAGCCTCCTTAATCAGAGCCGCCTGGTTCGGCTTGCCGCCCTCAAGAGGAATATGTATCCACTGAGCAGTGCCGGGTTCCGCTGCGCTTTCCGAAGCTTCGGCGCGAAGGTCGATCACGATCTTTGCCTCTTCATTGGCGACGACGTTGCACACATCCTGCTCTCCACACAGAAAGATGCCTTGAAGAATGGATTGGTAGTTATTCATCATTCGTTACACCTCCTTTTGTCGAGCGTACAAGAAACGGGAAGGGAAATCAACGTGAAAGCAGCCGATCCCCAAAGCGAGACCGGCCTTTTATATGAAAGTCCACCTCTTCATATTTCTGCTACAAAAACCGGCGATGCTGCTTCTTGCCGTCATACGTGAACACGATTTTCTTATCCTCGACGACTGTCTCTAAGTGCACCGTACGTCCCCACAGCTGCTCTACATAAGGGAGCGTCCGCTCCAAATACTTCACGTCGAGCTCCATGCCGTCATAGGCGTGCTTTAAGTACAGCTCCCCATTTTGGATATAGTCGCCGTCTTCCACGTACAGCATCGGGAAGCCTCCGTTCGTGCGGGAGGACGCGAGCTGATCGCGCACCCGCTCCCACGCTTTGTCGCTGATTAACCATTCCTGGCCCTTTTTCTCGAAGATGTACAGATCCAGATCCTCAACGAGCTCTTTGGTAAGATAATTTCTCAGAAACGATACATCCGAATCCAGCTCACGCACCTCGAACATATGATCGCGCCCGAACCTTTTTTCAATATCCTCAAAGATCTTGAACCCTAGGTAATACGGATTGAGCGAGCCTGGGTGCGGTACGACGACGGAGGAGTTCAGCTTCGAATACTCGATCGTCTCCTCGGGGGTCAAGTCCAGCTCCCGCATAATGCGCGTGTGCCAGTAGGAGGCCCAGCCTTCGTTCATTATTTTCGTCTCGATTTGCGGCCAGAAATAGAGCATTTCTTCCCGCATGACGGAGAGAATGTCGCGCTGCCAGGCGGGCATGCTCCGGGCGTGCCGCTCGATAAACCAGAGGATGTCCTTCTCCGGTCTGGCGGGAATTTTGGCGGCTCGGATTGCTTTTTGCTCCTTCGCCTTTTTAGGCTCGTCAAGCCCCCACAGATCGTCGTAGGGCGATTCCTTATTGGGGGGGGCGGGTTCCCATGTATCCTCTTCGATACGCGGCGGACGGGTTAGCGACGGATCGATATGCTCCTGGAGGCCGAGTACGGCGTCGAGGAACTGCTCGACCGCTTTCGTTCCTTGCTCGAGTTCGTACGCTCGAATACGATCGGCCGTAGCCGACATCGACTCGACCATCTCCCGGTTCGTGCGTGAGAAGCGGGCATTGTTCTTAAAAAAATCGCTGTGTCCGAGTACGTGCGCGACGATGAGCTTGTTTTGAATGAGCGAGTTGCCGTCCAGCAGAAACGCATAGCATGGATTCGAATTGATGACGAGCTCGTAAATTTTGGAGAGCCCGAGGTCATAGTGTGTCTTCATCCGATGAAAAGCCTTGCCGAAGCTCCAATGGCTGAATCGCGTCGGCATGCCGTAGGCGCCGAAGGTGTAGATGATGTCCGCCGGACAAATTTCGTAGCGCATCGGGAAGAAATCGAGCCCGAACCCGGCGGCGATACTCGTAATTTCCTCGATGGCCGACTCTAGAGCGGTTCGTTCATTGTCATTCATCAACCAATTCCCTCCCCGTTCCCGTCAGAGGATAACTTCTTTTTTCCCAAAGAACGTCTTAAGCGCCTTATACACTTCGCTTTTCTCCTTAATAATGCTGTACATAAATCCGGGCTCGTCGATATGGCGGAAGCTGGACATCAGCGTGCTGCTGCGGTTGTATTGGTTTACTTCCCCGTAGCCGAACAGGTTGCTGCGCTTCAGCAGCTCCCGAATCAGCCGGACGCATCGCTCGTTGTCGCTCGTAAGATTGTCGCCGTCGGAGAAATGGAACGGATAGATGTTATATTGCGACGGCGGGTATTTGGCATCGATAATGTCGAGCGCCTTCTGGTACGCGGAGGAGCAAATGGTGCCGCCGCTCTCGCCTTTGGTGAAAAATTCTTCCTCCGTCACCTCGCGCGCTTCCGTGTGGTGGGCGATAAATACGATTTCCACGCTTTTGTACTTCCGGCGCAGAAATCGGCTCATCCAAAAGAAGAAGCTGCGGGCGCAATATTTTTCGAAGGTGCCCATGGAGCCGGACGTATCCATCATGGCGATGATGAGCGCATTGGACTCGGGCTTGACGATCGTTTCCCACGTCTTGAATCGCAGATCGTCCGGCGTAATGCCGCCGAATCCGGACACGCCGCGGGTAGCGTTGCGTTTTAAATTTTCGAGGAGTGTCCGCTTCTTGTCGATGTTCGCCATCATCCCTTTCTTGCGAACGTCGGTGAAGCGGGTGTCCTCCGCCTCAATGAGCTGGTTTTCTTTTCTTTTAAGCTGCGGGAGCTCCCAATCGGCGAATAGGACGTTCTCCAGCTCCTCCAGATCGACCTCCGCTTCAAACACATCTTCTCCCGGCTGATCGCCCGCTCCGCTGTTTCCCGCGCCCTTTGCAGGGCGAGGATCTCGGCCGAGCACGTCGCCTACTTTAGAATTTCCGTCCCCTTGGCCTACATGCTTGTTTTTGTTGTAGTTGAAGCGGAACCTGAACTCATCCAGGCTCTTTATCGGAATTTTCACTTGGCGGCGACCATCGGAAAGAATAATGCTTTCATCGGAGACAAGATCGGACAAGTTTTGTTTCATGGCTTCACGAATGCGATGCTGATGGCGGGTTTGGTCCTGGTAGCCCTTGCGGTGTAGCGACCAATCTTCTTCGGAAACGACAAAGAGAGGTCTTGTCATGGCGGCCGCACCTCCTTTTTTTCCAATATATTCGAAAGCTGCGGCGATATTGACTGGTAAGCGTGGAGGATTATATGAAATGACTGAAATTTCGGAGTACATTTCTCACGAAACCAAACGGTGCAGCAACTCGTACAGTTATAAGTTGCGCTGCTTTTCGATCCAACGATGAAATCGATTACATCGCCATCCGGTCCGTTCGCTTACGGTTCAATGGGGCGGGGGGCGTAGCGGATCTTCACATATTCCCTAGGGCGAAAATCGGAGTGGTCTAAAGGTCGTATATTGTGTATGATGGACACCTCGCCTTCCTCGGCTGCAGGAGGCATATAGCTGTAGTGCAGCACATGCTCGCGTTGGTCAAGCTGCCATGCAATGCCCAGTATTGTGGCGAAACAAGCAAAACATACGACAGATTTCGTCAATAACATGAGATCACCTCGAAAACATGGTAGAATAGACATTGGTCTGCCGAACGCAGTCCGGTTTTACTACTAAAGGTGGTCAAATTGGCTCCCGATTATACTTCTTTTGACGGTGGGTCCGCCCATTTCAACCTATAAACGCTATTTACTTCTGATTGGAGGTATCACAGGTTGTCACTGCTTCATATCGCCATCTTACTCCCGTTTGTCTACGCAGCAATCGTTCCGCTGTTGTACAAGCAGGTGCGCCGGGTTCATACGGGGTGGTTCGTGCTCCCGGTTCCGGCAGTACTGTTCACCTATCTCATTTCCCGCTTGCCCGAGGTAAGAGAAGGTAACGTGTTCATCCATTCGGTGCCGTGGATCCCTTCGGCGGGAATCGAGTTTACCGTCTACATGGACGGGCTCGGCTTGCTGTTCTCGCTCCTGATCTCAGGAATCGGCAGCCTCGTAGTGCTGTATTCGATTTTCTATTTGTCAAAAGCGAAAGAAGCGCTTCATAACTTCTACGTTTACCTGCTGTTGTTCATGGGCGCTATGCTCGGGGTTGTGCTGTCGGACAACCTTATCGTCATGTACGGGTTCTGGGAGCTGACAAGCCTTTCCTCGTTCCTCTTGATCGCATACTGGTATCAGCGCGACCGTTCCAAGTACGGCGCTTTGAAGTCGATGCTTATTACCGTATTCGGCGGATTCGCCATGCTTGCGGGCATCGTGCTTATTTCGCTCATGACAGGCAGCTTCAGTGTGCGCGATGCGGTTGCACAAGCGGGAACGATCGCCGATCATTCCTTGTTCGTGCCGGCCATGCTCTTGATCCTGCTCGGCGCATTTACGAAATCTGCACAGTTTCCGTTTCACATCTGGCTGCCCGATGCGATGGAAGCACCGACTCCGGTAAGCGCATACTTGCACTCGGCTACGATGGTGAAGGCGGGGATTTACCTGGTGGCAAGATTAACGCCTGTCTTCGGAGGGGCGGCGGAATGGTTCTGGATCGTCTCCGGCTTCGGGATAGCCACCTTGTTTTGGGGTTCCTTCTCGGCGGTGAAGCAGACTGACTTAAAAGCGATTCTTGCCTTCTCCACCGTTAGTCAGCTTGGCCTCATTATGAGCTTGCTCGGTTTAGGCTCGGCGGCCTTGTACTTCGGCTACGGGGAGCAATCGCAATTTTACGCGCTGGCGATTACCGCAGCCGTGTTTCATCTGATCAACCACGCGACTTTCAAAGGCGCGCTATTTATGGTGGCCGGCATCGTGGATCATGAGACCGGCACGCGCGACATTCGCAAGCTCGGCGGCTTGGCGGCACTCATGCCGATTTCCTTCACCTTCGCGATCATCGGGGCGCTTTCGATGGCGGGTCTGCCGCCGTTCAACGGCTTCCTGAGCAAGGAGATGTTCTTCACCGGGGTGCTTCACGCGACGGAGCTCGGCATTTTCAACATGCAGACATGGGGCTTTTTGTTCCCGGTGGTCGCTTGGATCGCAAGCGTATTTACCTTCATTTATTCGATCATGTTCGTATTCCGAACGTTTACGGGCAAAGGGAACGTGTCGGAGCTCCCGAAGAAGCCTCACGAGGCGCCGCTCGGAATGCTGATTCCCCCGGCGGTGCTTGCATCGCTCGTGATCGTGTTCGGCCTCTTTCCAAATCTGTTGTCTTACTCGCTCATCGAGCCGGCGATGGCTTCGATATTGCCGACGCTGCTTGCTCCGGGGGATGAATTCCTGGTGTATATTTCCTTCTGGCACGGCTTCACGCCGGAGCTGTTTATGACAATCGGCGTTATTGCGCTCGGAACGGTTCTGTATGTCGCCTTGCCGCGATGGCAGGGCATCTACGGCTTGTTCCCGCGTAAGTTAGCGCTTAATGCTTTCTATGACGCGGGCATCGCAGGCTTGGAGCGGCTCTCGGCGGGAACGACGAAACGTTACATGACCGGTTCGGTGCGAAGCTATCTTGTTTATATCTTCCTGTTCATCATAGCGTCGCTGCTGGTGGCGCTCGTTCGATTCGGCACTTGGAATTGGGCGGACGCTCCTTACGCCGACATTTCGATCTATGAATTGACGCTGATCATCGTGATGGTGATTTCAGCCGTTGCCGCACCTTTTGCGCGCTCGCGGCTGACGATGATCATTCTCGTCGGCGCCGTCGGCTACCTCGTTGTGCTGTTCTTTGTCATCCTGCGGGCGCCGGACTTGGCACTGACGCAGATGATCGTAGAAACGGTTTCGGTAGCGTTGTTCCTGCTCTGCTTCTACCATCTGCCGAAATTGAAGAAAGAGGCGACGACCGTCCCGTTCCGTCTCACCAATCTGCTCACAGCGATCGGGGTAGGCTTGGTCGTGACGCTGCTTGCGCTCAGCTCGAACGCCTCGCGGATGTTCGAATCGATTGCGTCTTATTATCTAGAACACAGTTATACGCTTGCCGGCGGCAAAAACGTGGTGAACGTCATTCTGGTCGACTTCCGCGGCTTCGATACGCTGCTTGAAATTATGGTCCTTGGGATCGCATCGCTGGGCATCTTCGCCTTGATTCGAATCCGCCAAAACGGACGGGCGACGAAAGGAGCGGGACGAAATGAAGGCGAATGATGTGATCATACAAACAGCCGCCAAGATGATCGTCTTTATCATTTTGGCGTTCTCCACCTACTTGTTTTTTTCCGGACATCACGAGCCGGGAGGCGGGTTCATCGGGGGGCTGATGAGCGCATCGGCGCTTGTTCTGCTTGCGGTTGCATTCGATTTTGAAACGATTACGAAGGTGCTGCCGATCAACTTCCGCAAATTGACGGCATTTGGCTTGCTCACGTCGACGCTGACGGGGATCGGCTCTTTTGTGTTCGACGTTCCGTTCCTAAGCCATTCGTTCGGCTATTTCGACCTGCCGATGCTTGGCAAAACGGAGCTTGCTACCGCCGTTTTGTTCGATCTAGGGGTTTATTTCGCCGTCGTTGGGGTAACGATGACCATTATTTTGTCGATTGGGGAGGAACGCTGATATGGAACTGGTCATGTCGATCGCGATCGGGATCCTCTTCGCTGTAGGAACATATTTGATCTTAACCCGCAGCCTGCTTCGGATCGCAATGGGAACGACGCTGCTGACGCACGGCGTGCATTTGCTTCTTATGACGATGTCCGGGTTGAAAATGGGGGCGCCTCCGCTGCTTGGCGAACAATCGGCGGCTTACACCGATCCGCTGCCTCAGGCGCTCATTTTGACATCTATCGTCATCAATTTTGCAGTAACGTCATTTTTATTCGTACTCGCGTACCGGGCATATCAAGACCTCGGAACGGATGATATGGAACAGCTAAGGGGGCAGAGCGATGAATAACCTGGTCGTCATGCCGCTTTTAATTCCGTTAGTCACGGCGATCGTGCTCATCTTTTTCCGCAGTATTATGGCTCAGAGGGTCATCAGCACGATCAGCTTGCTATTGAACGTTGCGGTTTCCGTTTCGTTGATTGCGGATGTGCACCGGAATGGAATACAGACGCTTTATATGAGCGGCTGGGTGCCGCCGTACGGCATTATTTTCGTAGCCGATATGCTGGCGGCTTTGCTGGTGCTGACCACGACGGTCATCGGCACGGCGTGTATTATTTACGCCTTCGGCAGCATCGGTGAAGCGCGCGAGAAGCATTACTTTTACCCGTTAGCCCAGTTTTTGCTGGTGGGCATCATCGGAAGCTTTTTGACCGGCGATATTTTCAACCTGTTTGTTTGTTTCGAAGTAATGCTGATTTCGTCCTATTCGCTGATCACGCTCGGCGGGTCGAAGCTGCAGCTTCGGGAATCGATTAAGTACATCCTTGTCAATATCGTCGGTTCTACGTTGTTCGTGGCATCGGTGGCCTATTTATACGCAACGCTCGGAACGCTCAACATGGCGCATCTGTCCGAACGGGTGGCGGAGGCGGGGCAAGGGGGCATGCTGAATGTGCTCGCTGTGCTGTTTCTTATCGTGTTTTCCATGAAAGCAGGCCTGTTTCTCTTTTTCTGGCTTCCAGGCTCGTACAGCGCCCCGCCTGCGGCGATCGTCGCCCTGTTCGGAGGTCTACTGACGAAAGTGGGGCTGTATGCGATTATTCGGACGTTCACGCTCATTTTTTACCACGATCCGAATTTCACCCATACGCTGATCGGCTGGATGGCCGCCGCAACCATGCTGCTAGGGGGACTTGGGGCGATTGCGTATCGTGATGTAAACCGCATCCTGCTGTATAACATTGTCATTTCGGTTGGCTTTATCGGCTTGGGTGTCGTGGCGGCGACACCGGAAGCGCATGAAGGCCTCGTCTTCTACCTCATGCACGATATGGTGGCGAAGGCGCTTCTGTTCCTGATCGGAGGCGCTCTCGTGGCTGCGGTCGGCTCATCCAAGCTGAAGGAGATGGGCGGGTTGATCGCCCGGTATCCGGCGCTCGGCTGGATGTTCTTCGTAACCGCTTTGGCGATCGCCGGCGTACCGCCGCTCAGCGGCTTCATCGGGAAGCTTCTGATCGTGCAGGGCGGCTTAAGCGGACAGGTTTATGTGCTTACCGCCATCGGCCTCATCTCGAGCTTGCTGGCGCTTTATTCCTTGATGATGGCGTTTATGGGCTGCTTCTGGGGAGAACGCCAATCCGCACAAAGCGAGCTGCCGCCGATTTCAAAAGGTCTGTTTGTCCCTATGGCCGGGCTGCTGGCGGTTGTCGTGCTGCTCGGTTTGGGAGCGGAATGGATATATCCGTATGTCGCTTCGGCGGGGGAAGTGCTGTCCGATCCCCAGATTTACGTCGATGCGGTCTTAAAGGAGTAGTGAAGCGATGGCCGTACAAATCTTATTAAACCTATTAATTGCGCTTGTATGGATGTTCTTGAACAACAGCTGGAGCTTGGCGAGCCTGGTTATCGGGTACGTGATCGGGATCGGGTTCCTGTTCGCGCTGCGGCGGTTTTTTCACCAAGGCTTCTATCTTCGTAAAGTTTGGGCCATCTGGAAGCTGCTCGTTTTGTTTATGAAGGAGCTTATCTTATCGAACATTGCCGTCATTAAACACATCGTGCAGCCGAAGCTGAACATTCGCCCCGGAATTTTCGCGCTTGAGACGGAGCTTATTACCGACTGGGAAATCACGACGCTCGCTTGTCTCATTACGCTGACGCCGGGAACGCTGACCCTCGAAGTGTCGCCTGACCGGAGCACGCTGTATATCCACGCTATGGACATCGAAGATGCGGAAGCGCTGGCGGAGTCCATTAAAGGCACGTTCGAAAAAGCGATCATGGAGGTGAGAAGATAATGCTTTCAGGAATACTGATCATTTCGCTCGTTATCATCTCTCTTGCAACGCTCGGCTCTCTGTACCGGGTGCTGAAAGGACCGACCATGCCGGACCGGATCATCGCGCTTGATACGATCGGGATTAATTTGATCGGGATCGTAGCTATCGTTTCAATTATGCTCCGCACCCAAGCTTTCTTGGACATTATTTTGCTGATCGGCATCCTTGCGTTTCTCGGAACGGTTGCATTTTCCAAATTTCTTGAGAGGGGCGTGGTGATTGAGCATGAAAGAGACCATTGAAGCGATCGGCGAGCCTGTTATCGGAATCCTTCTCCTACTCGGCGCACTGCTCAGTGTTCTTAGCACGGTAGGGCTTATTCGGCTGCCGGACGCGTATTTGCGTTCTCACGCCGCCACGAAGAGCACGACGCTCGGAGTGCTCAGCGTGCTGCTCGCAGCGTTCCTGTTTTTTGTCATTTATGTCGGCCACACAAGCGCAAGGCTCATACTCGGCATTATCTTCGTGTTCATCACAGCGCCGGTTTCGGGCCATCTGATCGGCCGCGCCGCTTATCGTGCAGGTGTGCCGCTCTGGTCTCGCAGCGTGCGGGACGATCTAGAAGGGAAAATCAATAAGCCAAAGCCTAGCCCGGATGTTGAATAACCGCACGGCATAAGGCGGTGGAGCTGCAAAAAAGTCTGCTGGAACGCCGGTCGAAGCTGTCATCGACGGTGAACCAGCAGACTTTTTTAAGAGGTTGCGAAAGTTAGATGACACCGGGCAGGGAAGCGCCGATTAAGGCTGAAATGACAATGATGATAAGGAAAAAACCGACAATAAGCGTATTGAAGATCATGCCCAGAATGGAGAACAGCTTCAGCTTGTCTTTCTGAAATAAACCGACAAGTCCGAGCACGCAGCCGACGAGCGCCAGAATGATGGCGAGGACGACTATGCCGCCGAGGAAGGCAAAGGTTCCGATAAGGTCCATCGGCATCGTCTCGCCCGGTAGACCCATATCCGGGTTGGACGCAAAATTGGCGGTTAAGACGGTGATCGAAATGAACGCTCCCACAAGCCCGACAAAAGAGACGAGCGATAGGATGAAGGAAGCGACTCCAATTCCGGAATGCTTTCGCGGCGAGGGAGAAGGCGCAGCCGTACCCCCATTGCTGTGCTCCGGGTTGTAAGCTTGCGGCGCCGCTTCGGCTGCGGTCCCGGTTGCTTCCGTTTGCGACGATTTTAATTTTTCGTTCGTGGGTTCCATTGAACGCTCCCTCCGATCAAACATTTCTTTTCTAGTGTAGCCGCAGTTCCGCACCTTTGCGGCGGTGGCTTCGATTGAAATACTTATTATTGTAAACAATAGTGTGCACAGAGGAAAGGAGAAGTTGCTCATGTTTCGTACATTCTTTATATGGGGCTCGATCAGCGCGTTTCTAAGCGTCGTTCTAGGCGCATTCGGCGCTCATGCGCTCGATTTGCCCGAACGATATGCGGCTACCTACCAAACAGGCGTAGAGTATCATATGGCGCATTCTCTTGCGCTGCTGCTGACAGCGTTCGCTTCCGAACGTTTAGGAAGTCCGAATCGGGTACGTTGGGCGGGACGCTTGTTTCTCGCCGGCATTGTATTGTTCTCGGGCAATTTGTATGTACTTAGCGTGACGGGACTGTCGTGGCTTGGAGCGGTCGTTCCGCTCGGAGGGGCTTCGTTTTTGGCGGGCTGGCTGCTGCTTGCCGCCGCCGCTTGGGGGAGCTCTGGGCGGAAGTAATATGACGCCGGGGTAAATTGAATGCGCCAAGGCACCTCATTTGTGACAGGCTGTGCCTTCTCCACAGTATCGGTATGTTCTTACACTAGAACCGTAAGGCGGATTTTATGCCTTGCGGTTTTTCTTATTGAAACTATTTAGCTAGGATTATCGTTAATAAACTGGGGATGGAAGAGGGGGCGGTAATCGTTGAGAATGAAAGTATGGTTTGCTGTGTTTGTATCGATAATTACTGCGGGAGCTGCCTGTATTTGGGGTGTGAACGTTTGGCTGAATGCGGCGTCCGCCGGCTACATCATGGAGGCCGAACGGATTCCTCAAGCCGAATCGATTCTCATACTCGGCGCGCGTGTGTACTCCGAATCGCATGTATCTCCCATGCTGAACGACCGTCTTGAGGAAGGGCTGTCCTTATACCGTGCAGGAAAAGCGCCGAAGATCATCGTAAGCGGAGACCATGGGACAACCGAGTATGACGAAGTGAACGCTATGAAACGATTTTTGGAGGAGAAAGGCGTGCCGCCCGAGGATATTTTTATGGATCATGCGGGGTTTAGCACCTATGAGAGCGCATACCGCGCAAGGGATATATTCGGCGCGAAAAAATTAATCGTTGTGACCCAAGGCTATCATCTCAAGCGGGCGGTGTACGTAGCTCGTGAGCTCGGCATCGATGCTTACGGCGTAGCAAGCGATCCGAGAAGCTACTTCGGGGCGGCTAGATTTGAAGCAAGAGAGAAGCTTGCAAGAGTGAAAGATTTTTTATTCGTACATATCACAAAGCCAGAGCCAACCTATTTAGGTGAGCAGTTTCCGATTACGGGGGACGGCAGGGTAACGCATGATTAGCACAGCGCATGTCATTGTAGCGTGAAATACGGTGCATCCAGTCAATCAACTGATGATAGGCAGCATATACAGCTGGCTGGACACGATTGGAAGGAAAATGAGAACTATGAGCGCATTCGTAAAAACCGGCCGATTTACAAGCCCGCGAACTTTCAGCAAGTATTTGTGTCCGATTATGTTATGCCGCGGCAATTTTTATTGCAGAATTTTAAATAATAAACATATAATTACTTAATGCACCTAATTTTAACAAAACATTCCGACGGAAGGGTGGTGCCTCGCAAACATGGACATTTGGGTGATCTGGCTGGTCATCGCTGGTGTTCTATTCGTCATCGAAATGCTAACACTTACGTTCTATCTTCTATGGTTGGGGATCGGCGCTTTGACAGCTCTTGTAGTCGCACTCGCCGCACCCGATGCCGTTCTCTTCCAAGTGTTAGCCGGATGTGCCGCAGCGATTGCCTTGACCGTGTTTTCAAAGCCGCTGACAAGAAGGATTCGCGCTTCCAAAGGGTTTAGCAACGCTTATGACGATATTATCGGGAAAGAAGGAATCGTAACCGAGGGGATGGGGCAGGGAGAATTCGGGATTGTTAAGATCGGCGCGGATACGTGGAGCGCCACCTCCAAGAAAGCCTTGAAGAAGAATGACAGGGTGATCGTAATACACCGCAGGAGTACAATTCTGGAAGTGGATAGAGCGGAAGGGGAGTAGAACTATGGACACAGTCATTATTATTATACTGCTTTTATTGGTTATCGCGTTTGTCGTGCTTACGGTCAAAATTGTTTCCCAGCAAAGGGTAGGCGTCGTTGAGAGGCTTGGGAAATTTCACCGGCTATTGAATCCGGGCTTAAATATCGTAATTCCTTTCATCGATTATGTTCGCATCTATCATGATTTGCGCATTCAGCAGATTAATGTACCGCCCCAGACGGTCATTACCAAAGATAACGTTCAAGTGCAGATCGACACGATTATTTTTTATCAGGTAGTGGGACCAGAGCAAGCTACATATGGGATATCCGATTACGTCTACGGTGTGGCCAACATAACGACAGCAACGCTGCGGCAGATCATTGGCAAACTGGAGCTGGATGAAACCCTGTCCGGACGAGAAAAAATTTCCACGGAGATACGGATTGCTCTTGATGAAGCGACCGAAAAGTGGGGCGTTCGGATTGAACGGGTAGAAGTAATTGACATCAGCCCGCCGGTCGACATTCAAGAAGCGATGGATAAGCAGATGAAGGCGGAGCGCAGCAAACGCGCTATTATTCTAGAAGCGGAAGCGGCCAAGCAGGATATGATTTTGCGTGCCGAAGGGGATAAGCAGAGCAAGATTTTGCGTGCCGAGGGGGATAAGGAAGCGCGTATCCGCGAAGCGGAAGGTTTGCGTGCCGCACAGGAGCTGGAAGCGCTTGGGGAGGCGAAAGCCATTCAGGCAGTGGCGGAGGCGGAGAAGAACCGCATTGAACTGCTTCGGCAGGCGGAACTTGATGAGAATGTGCTGGCCTATCGTTCATTCGAGGCACTGATAGAAGTGGCCAAAGGACCGGCTAACAAGGTATTCATCCCTTCCAACGCGATTGAGACGCTGGGCAGCATTGGGGCTATCGGCGAGATGTTTCAATCAAATCCAACGAAAAACAAATAAATTCATCGTAAACGTCAACCACAACGTGATGCACGTATGATGCATATGCTCGAATACAAAAGGACCGTAAGGCGGCTTTGAACTGCCTTACGGTTTTTTCTTATACTAAAAAAATGGGGCTCCGCCGAATCCGTAGGGTCCGTAACCGCCGTATCCTTGTGGTCCATACCCGCCGAACCCGTAGGGTCCGTAACCGCCGCCAAAGCCGTAAGGGGCTGCGCCGTAACTATACGGGCCATAGGCGCCGTAAGCGCCAAGCGCGGCGATATCATACAGCACTAGCGGGAGCAGTGCTTTTGTTTGCGCGCCTTTGTTTTCCGTCCGAAGCATGAGCCGATTTCCGCGAACGGCGACAAGCCTGCCGTGAACCGCAGAACCGTTGAGCATCCGAATCGAAACGAATTTGCCGACCCATTGCTTCGCCTGTTTTGCGGTTATTTTCTTTGGTGTTGGCATGAATATCATCTCCTTCCGATATACCGTATTCAAGTGCATTGGCCGCCGTATGGACAGGTGGCGACCGACATCAGCACAATCTTCCTGTCAAGCCTGCACAACGGCACAAGAATAGCCATATGATGCAGTAATCACTTGACCGGCTAAAGGAGTGGGACACGGATGATGCGCATGGTGCTTATCACTATCGAAGGCCGCCAATTTACCGGCATTGAAGTGAAGCTTCCGAAGACAAATTTGCTTGCCGTTACAACGGACAAAGGGTACATTATGTGCGGGGCGCTTGACGTTGCGCTGCTGAACGAGCGGCTGAAAGACCGCGGCATCGTGGCGGCGCGAGCTGTCGGCGTAAAAACGCTGGAGGAGCTGATGGAGGCTCCGCTGGAATCGGTAACGATCGAGGCCGAGAGGCTTGGGATCACACCTGGAATGAAAGGAACGCAGGCGCTTCTAAGAATGCTTTGACGGGCTGAACTTCACTACCTATATCGCTTATATAGACGCTGGAAATAAAGAAGGACACCTGTCTCCTTAGCGGGATGAGGTGTCCTTCGTTGTCTCTCGTTTATTCGAACAGCCTTTTTAAATTGACGTCATACGGGGCCTTGACGATACCGTTCTCCGTGATGATCGCACTTACATATTCATGCGGAGTCACGTCGAACGCCGGGTTGTACACCTTCACGCCGTGCGGCGCGGTCCGCTTCCCGAACCCTTCGGTAACCTCGGTTTCATGCCGTTCCTCAATCGGAATGTCCGCGCCCGTCGGCGTAGACAAATCAATCGTCGACATCGGACAAGCGACATAGAACGGGATGCCGTGCGCTTTGGCCAGCACAGCGACGCTGTACGTGCCGATCTTGTTCGCAACGTCTCCGTTCGCCGCCACGCGATCCGTACCGACGATAACGGCATTGATCCACCCCTTCGACATGACCATTCCCGCCATATTATCCGTGATCAGCGTCACGTCCACACCCGCCCGCATCAGCTCGAACGCGGTAAGCCGCGCGCCCTGCAGCACCGGTCGGGTCTCGTCGGCAAACACGCGCAAATTCCAGCCGCGCTCCTTCGCCAAGTACATCGGCGCCGTGGCCGTACCGTAGCGGGCCGTTGCCAAGCCGCCTGCGTTGCAGTGCGTCAGGACGCCGTAACCGTCTTGGAACAGATCCAATGCGTGTTCCCCGATGCGGCGGTTCGTCTCCTCATCCTCGGACTGAATCAGGATCGCCTCCTGCAGAATCGCCTCCTTCACAGACGCGGCGTCCATGCCGCCGGCTACGGCCTTCTCCGCCGTACGGACAAGGCGATCGAGCGCCCAAAACAGATTGACCGCCGTCGGGCGGGATGAAGCGAGATAATCCCGCTGCTCCTTCACCGCGGCAAGCAGGTCTCTCCCACTGTCAGCACTAGCGTCTTTCACGCCCATATACAGGCCGTACGCCGCAGCGATTCCGATCGCGGGCGCACCGCGCACCTTCAGCTCGCGAATCGCCTCCCACACCGTCTCTGACGTCGTCAAGTCCAAGTATACAACTTCTTCAGGCAGCAGCCGCTGGTCCAGAAGCTCAAGAAGCGTTCCGTTCCAGCGAACCGACTGCAACCATCCTTCATTCATTTAGCTGCCTTCTTTCTTTGCAGTTTCCCGAATTACAATGTCTTTCAGCTCCGCGATCGAAGCGGCGGAGCGATGATGCTTGATCAGCTCTTTGCCGATGGAGAGCGCCGTACGCTGGGCCTGCTCCCGCGCCGCTGCATGTTCAATGCCGTCGATATCCGAAACGTGTGCGAGGCCGATAATGCGGCGGACCATTTTGCATCCGGCGTATCCGAAGGTATCCTGCAGGAGCTCCGCCAAGAACGTATCGGTATAATTCGTCTCGCGCAGGAGTCGATCGACTCCCTGCTCCTCGGCCAACCGGCGGAAACGCACCTCGAACTCGTTCCAAACGTTTACGGCCGTATCGAGCAAATACGCGCGGAATTCGGACCGGGCTTTCGCGTCCTGCATCCGGCCGCCCTGCGCCGCATAATTCAGCATCAGATTCGCGATCACCGCGCCAATATCGAAGCCCATCGGGCCGTAATACGCAAATTCCGGATCGATCACCTTCGTCGATTCCGCTGTGACAAAGATGGAGCCGGTGTGCAGATCGCCGTGGAGCAAAGCTTGTCCTTTCGTCAGGAAGCCGTACCGCAGCCGCGCGACCTCGGCATGGAGCTCGCGATCCGCCCAGATCGATTCGGCTTCGTCGCGAATGGCGGCTTCGAAGTTGTTTGTTTCGGCGTCAACATACGGATGGTCGAATATCAGTTCCTCCGTAATTTTGCAAAGCTCCGGGTTGATGAAGCGTCCGGATTGAAGCTTTTTCTCCTGTTGATTCATGCCGAAGTCGGAAGTAAAGAACAGTGTGCGCGCAAGAAACTCGCCGATATGTCCGGCGAACAACGGATATCGCCGGCCCTCGCTTAAGCCGCGGCGCATAATGACATGATCGCTTAAATCTTCCATCACGGTCAGCGCCAGTTCAGGCACGTATTCGTACACCTTTGGTACTAAGCCCGGGGCATGTCTGCCCTGGATGATTAGCGCTTCGCTTTCAATTCGCGCCCGATCCAGCGTCAGCGGCCAGGATTCGCCGACCACCTTGGCGTACGGCAGCGCTTGTTTGAGGATCAGGCCGCGTCCTGTCGACGGCTGTTGAATATGGAACACCAAGTTCAAGTTGCCGTCCCCAATTTCACGGCATGTCAATGCTTCGTCGGGGGCAAAAGCGCCGGGGATCGCCCGGGCGCGCTCAATCGCTTCGTGTTCGGTGAATGGATGATATGCACTCAATTTCGGATTCCCGCCTTTGTCGTAAACATTTACCCCTTAGTATAAGACAATCCTGTTGCATAAGAAAATAAGATTCCTGTAATGCGGTTAAAAATTTGCGGCTCGTGTGAAGATAATGTTACCATACCGGAAAGGGGCCGAGGCCTGGATGATTGCAACTGATGAAAGGAAGGTAGTTGTGACGGGGAAAAACAACGAGGTTGTAGCGGTGTTGAATAAGCAAATCGCCAATTGGAACGTGCTGTTTATTAAGCTTCATAATTACCATTGGTTTGTGAAGGGACCGCAATTTTTCACTTTGCATTTAAAGTTTGAAGAACTTTATAATGAAGCCGCTCTGCACATCGACAATTTGGCGGAACGGGTGCTTTCCATCGGAGGCCGCCCGATCGCGACAATGCGCGAATATTTGGCGGAATCATCCGTGAAGGAAGCGTCCGGCGATGAGAAGGCGACGGACATGGTTCGTGTTATCGCCACTGATTTCGAAACCGTCATTTCGGAGCTGAAGAGCGGAATGGACTTGACGCAAGAGGCCGGGGACGAGACGACCTCCGACATGCTGCTGGCCATTCACTCATCGCTGGAAAAGCACGTGTGGATGCTGCATTCTTTCAACGAATAAGTTCAACGCTTGGGTGTTGGAGGCTTTTTTAAATGCATAAGCACCTGCACCCCGCTTTGGGGGCAGGTGTTTTGCATTTGGCTCCGCGCAGCCTTGGCTTCAGCTTATCGATGCTCGACCAAATCGATCGCGCCTAATACAATATGAGCGATCCCGAAGCCCAGAATGCCGTAACCGACTGCAGGATTTCTCCTTAGAAGCGTAGCGCCCGTTGTGGCTACTGCCGTGCCGAGAATGGCGGGGATCAGACCTTCACGCATGAGTGCGTCACTCCTTTGGGAAAATGATGATGCAGTTTATAGGATGGGATAGAGAACTTCATTTGATGCCTTGATTTCTCCTGCAACGTTTTCCCGAACAGGAGGAAGGTGGAAGGTTGAGACGAAAGTCATTCGTTGGCCGTTGAGTGAAACAAAGGTGGTTGGTGTCTGTTATTTATGTTAAAATGGACCGATTAGGGGTATAGCTGTCTGCGAGCTGATTTCTTACGTTTCCTTGAGAATCGTTTTAATCTATAATAGAATAACTCATTGAGAATCATTGAGAATCAGTTTAAAATAATTTTAAAGAGAAACCAATACCAGTATGGAGGTAGAGAAAAATGGCGGGTTCCACTGTTTTGAAAATTGAAAATTTACGTTCAAATATTGAGAATAAGGAAATTTTGAAAGGTCTTTCGTTAGAAATGAAGGGCGGCGAGATTCATGCGATCATGGGACCTAACGGTACCGGCAAAAGCACCCTCGCTTCTACGCTGATGGGCCACCCGAAATATGAGGTGACGGGTGGAAGCGTGACGCTCGACGGTGAAGATGTTCTTGAGATGGGCGTAGACGAGCGCGCTCTCGCAGGTCTGTTTTTGGCGATGCAGTATCCGAGTGAGATTACGGGCGTAACGAACGCCGATTTCCTGCGCAGCGCAATCAACGCGCGCCGCGGCGAAGGGAACGAGATTTCGCTGATCAAGTTCATTCGGCAAATGGAAGGCAAAATGAAGGAACTGGAGATGGATCCGCAATTCATGCACCGCTATTTGAACGAAGGGTTCTCGGGCGGGGAGAAAAAGCGGAACGAAATTCTCCAAATGATGGTGTTGGAGCCCCGCATCATCATTCTGGACGAAATTGACTCCGGACTCGACATTGACGCTTTAAAAATTGTCGCAGCCGGCGTAAATGCGATGCGTTCGGAAGAGCGGGCGTTCCTCATCATTACCCACTATCAGCGCTTATTAAATTATATTAAGCCGGATTTCGTTCATGTCATGATGCAGGGCAGAATTGTGAAATCGGGCGGCCCTGAACTGGCGGAACGCCTTGAGGCGGAAGGCTACGATTGGGTGAAGGAAGAGCTTGGCATCGAAGACGAGACGGTAGGCAATGACAAAGGCGAATTTGTCGTACCGATGAATACCACCGCTCCGAGATTGTCGTAAGGAGGAGGCCGATGATGACGACGGAAACGTATGAAATCGATAATGGGGCCTTTGCCTCCATTGCTGCCAACAAGCAAGAGCCTGCATGGCTGAGCCAATTTCGGGCGGAGGCGTTTGCGCTGGCTTCCCAGCTGCCGCTGCCGAAGCTGGAGAAAACCCGGATCGATCGATGGGACTTATCGGGGCTTGGCGAATATAAGTCGGGTTCTCAAGCGGCCACGGTCGAGGAACTGCCGGCGGAGCTTTCCGCTCTGATCGGTGCGAATCCAAGCGCGAGCCTGCTTGTGCAGCACGACTCGGGCGTCGTATTTACAAGAATTTCCCAGAAGCTGACGCAGCAAGGGGTTGTTTTCAAAAGCTTGGAGCAGGCTTCCCAGGATCACCCGGAGCTTGTGCAAAAGTACCTGATGCAAGCGGTGAAACGGGATGAAAACCGGCTTACGGCGCTGCATGCCGCACTTTGGAATGGCGGACTTTTCCTCTATGTTCCGAAGAACACCGTTGTAGACGAACCGGTCCAGGCGATTTATTATTCAGAATCCGCTTCGGCTACCTTCGCGCCGCACGTGCTTATTGTCGCCGAAGCGAACAGCTCTGTTAGCTACGTTGACAACTACATCTCTTCCGAAAGCGGGCAGCCGCTGCTTCACAACGGAGTCGTTGAGGTGTTTGCGAAGCCCGGCGCGAACGTTCGCGTTGCAACCGTGCATGATCTTCAGAAGCATGTCGTCGATGTGAACACACGGCGAGCGATCATCGAGAACAACGCCAAGGTCGAATGGATCATCGGCGAGCTGAGCTGCGGCAACTGTGCGGCCGATACCTATTCGCTGCTTCAAGGCAACGGATCTTATTCCGACATGAAGGTCATCAGCGTCGGAACGAAGGATCAGAAGCTGAATTATACGACACGTGCGGTGCACGTTGGGAAATCGTCCGAGAGCGACATGATTACGCGCGCGGTGATGAAGGACGAGGCGACGGCCATCATCAATGGGATTACGAAGATCGAGCACGGGGCGACCAAGGCCAATGGCCAGCAGACGGAACGCGTTCTGATGCTGAGCCCGAAGGCGCGCGGGGACGCCAATCCGATCCTTCTGATTGACGAAGATGACGTGAAGGCCGGACACGCCGCGAGCGTCGGTCAAGTGAACGCTGATCAGCTGTACTACCTGATGTCTCGCGGAATTTCGCGCGTGGAAGCGGAGCGCCTGATTGTTTACGGCTTTTTGGCGCCGGTCATTGAAGAGGTTCCGGTGGAGGCGCTGCGCGAGCAATTGAGCACACTAATCGAAAGGAAGTTAGGGCGATGACTTTCTCTGCGCGCGAGATCAAAGAGCTGTTCCCGATCCTGAATCAACAGGTGAACGGTCATCCGCTCGTTTACCTCGACAGTGCGGCGACGTCCCAAAAGCCTCGGCAAGTGATTGAAGCGGTCAGCCGCTATTACGAGCTGGACAACTCAAATGTGCATCGCGGGGTCCATACGCTAGGAACGCGTGCGACGGATGCCTATGAGGGCGCTCGCGAGAAGCTCGCCCGCTTCCTTAACGCAAAGCATGCATCCGAAATCGTGTTCACCAGAGGGACGACGTCGGCCATCAATTTCGTGGCGATGAGCTACACGCGGTCGGTTTGCCGAAAAGGCGACGAGATTGTCATTACTCCGATCGAGCATCATGCGAACTTGATTCCATGGCAGCAGGCGGCCAAAGCGACGGGAGCGACGCTTACGTTCATACCGCTGAACGATGACGGATCCATCAACGTCGAGGGCGCGAAACAAGCGATTACCGCAAATACAAAGATGGTCGCTCTTACGCATTTGTCGAATGTGCTGGGCGTCGTGAACCCGGTGGAAGAAATTATCGCGCATGCGCATCAACAAGGCGCAAAGGTGTTGATTGACGGGGCGCAGAGCACGCCGCATTTGAAAATCGACGTCCGCAAGCTCGATTGCGATTTCTTCGCGCTCTCGGGTCATAAGATGTGCGGCCCTACCGGAATCGGTGCGCTGTACGGGAAGAAAGAGCTGCTTGAGGCGATGGAGCCGATTGAATTCGGCGGAGAGATGATCGATCATGTCGATCTATACGACGCCACCTGGAAGGAAATCCCTTGGAGATTTGAAGCTGGAACGCCAATGATCGCCGGAGCGGTCGGGCTGGGTGCAGCCGTTGATTTTCTGGATCAAATCGGCATGGACCGCATCGCGGAACATGATGCTGCGCTCGCTTCATATGCTTACGATAAGCTGTCGGGAATGGACGGCATTACGATTTACGGACCGCGGCAAGGACGCAGTTCCTTGGTCACTTTTAATTTAGACGACGTGCATCCGCACGACGTCGCTACCGTGCTCGATGCGGAGGGCATCGCCGTCCGGGCGGGACACCATTGTTGTCAACCGCTGATGCGTTGGTTAGAGGTGACGGCCACGGCGAGAGCCAGCTTCTATCTGTACAACACGGAAGAGGATATTGATCGCTTGGCGGTTTCCCTACAACGAGCAAAGGAGTATTTCGGCCATGCAATTGGATGATCTGTACCGCAGAGTCATTATGGATCATTATAAAAATCCGCGTAACCGCGGAGACATCGAGGATGGGACCGTTACGGTGGATTTGAACAATCCGACTTGCGGAGACCGTATTTCCCTGCAGCTGCAGCTTGCGAACGGAATTGTTCAGCAAGCGCGTTTTAAAGGAGAAGGATGTTCCATCTCGATCGCCTCGGCCTCGATGATGACCGACGCGGTGAAAGGAAAGACGTTCGAGGATGCGATTGCCCTTGCGGAGAAGTTCTCGAGCCTTATGAAGGGCGAAGACGTCGTTTTCGACGATTACGAGGATTTGGAGGCCCTGAGCGGGGTCAACAAGTTTCCGGCTCGCATCAAATGCGCCACCCTTGCTTGGAACGCGCTTCGCAAAGGCATGGAGCAAGGCGGAAAACCGTAACGCAATACGTCAAGAGTTTGAGCATACAGGTAAAGCTGGAAGGTTAAATTTTAAGGAGGGAATCGAAATGGCGAAGCAATTGCCCGAAATTAGCGATTACCAATATGGGTTCCGCGATGAGCACAAGTCTGTGTTTCAATCCGGTAAAGGATTGAACGCCGATATCGTCCGCAGCATCTCGCAGATGAAGAACGAGCCGGAATGGATGCTGGAATTCCGTTTGAAGTCGCTGGAACAGTTCAACAAGATGGAAATGCCGCGTTGGGGCGGAAATCTAGATGAGCTTGATTTCGAGGAGATTCAGTACTATGTAAAGCCTTCCGAGAAACAGGGAAAGACGTGGGAAGAGGTTCCCATTGAAATTAAGGAGACGTTCGACAAGCTTGGCATCCCGGCGGCGGAGCAAAAGTTTTTGGCCGGCGTATCCGCGCAGTACGAGTCGGAAGTCGTTTACCACAGCATGCAAAAGGAGCTCGAAGACCAAGGCGTCATTTTTACCGACACCGACACGGCGCTTCGCGAGCATCCGGAAATTTTCAAGAAATACTTCGGTTCGATCGTGCCGCCTTCGGACAACAAGTTCGCAGCTTTGAACAGCGCGGTATGGTCCGGCGGCAGCTTCATCTATGTGCCGAAGGGCGTGAAGTGTGAAATTCCGCTGCAGGCGTACTTCCGGATCAATTCGGAAAATATGGGTCAGTTCGAACGAACCCTGATCGTAGTCGATGAGGGTGCATTCGTTCATTACGTTGAGGGCTGCACGGCTCCGATTTACAGCACCAACTCGCTGCACAGCGCCGTTGTCGAAATTCTTTGCCTGAAGGATGCGCGCTGCCGCTATACGACGATCCAGAACTGGGCGCCGAACATCTACAACCTCGTGACGAAGCGCGCAGTTGCAGAAGAAAACGCGACGATGGAATGGGTCGACGGTAACATCGGTTCCAAGCTGACGATGAAATATCCGGCGGTTATCTTGAAAGGCCGCGGCGCGAAAGGCAGCGTCCTTTCCATTGCCGTAGCAGGCAAGGGACAGCATCAAGACGCCGGTGCGAAGATGATCCATCTTGCGCCGGAAACGACCTCCACGATCGTTTCGAAGTCAATCTCCAAGCACGGCGGCAAGGTTTCGTACCGCGGTCTCGCGTCCTTCGGACGCAACTCCGAGGGCTCGAAAGCGAACATCAAGTGCGACACCTTGATTCTCGACAACGAGTCTACGTCGGATACGATTCCGTATAACGAAATTATGAACGACAACATTACGCTTGAGCATGAAGCGACCGTTTCGAAGGTATCGGAGGATCAGCTCTTCTACTTGATGAGCCGCGGTCTGTCGGAATCGGAAGCGACGCAGATGATCGTCATGGGCTTCATCGAGCCGTTTACAAAAGAGCTGCCGATGGAATATGCGGTCGAAATGAACCGTCTCATCAAGTTCGAGATGGAAGGAAGCATCGGTTAATTACAAGGTTTGGGCGAATGGAAGAGGCCTCCACGGTTCAATGTGGAGGCTTCTTTGCTGTTCTTGGATAATAATCCAATTTCGTGGAATCCTATGTCACTAAAAGCAAGGGGGTTAAAGCGAATGTCAGAGAAGCAAATAGAGGAGTTAACTGATTTAACGAGCCGGATGGCTTCCGTTACCGCCGACTGGCCGGCTTATTGGAGCTTGTACTCCAACATGGGTACTTGGCAGTTTTGGGTAAACTTGTTGATACTGCTGGTTCCTTTGCTGTTCCTGGCGTTCGCGCTGGATCGAAAAACAGCGTTCCGAGTCGGTTTTTACGGTCTGCTCGTGCACATGACTTTCACTTATATTGACGCATTTGGTACCACCCACGGCTTATGGGAATATCCGTATAAGCTTTTGCCTTTCCTTCCCGTAAGCTTCGGATTGGACGCGTCGCTTGTTCCGGTTTCATATATGCTGGTATATCAATGGGTGCTAAAAAGTGGAAAAAACTACTATGTTTACGCCGGTGCGTTAAGCTTATTCTTTTCGTTTGTATTCAAGCCGCTGCTGACGTACCTGGATTTGTTTCAACTCTACAGAGGAATGAATTACTGGCTTCTCTGCCTCGGATACATCACTATCGCACTTCTCTCGAAATGGATTACCGACCTTTTTGCGCAGTATCAAATGAAAGCGGTCAAGGGAACGTAGACATCCTCGTTATATCCGGTTAACATTTTGAAGCGCGCGCATATTTTCCTCGGCTCCTCCTAAAGCTAACGGTGTCAAACGTTCAATAACAAAGGAGAGAAGACATTATATGCTGCGCCGTATAAAAGGCTTTGCAATCGTAACGATCGCGTTATCCGTTTTGGTCTCCGGCTGTGGAGGCGGAGCGGGCACAAAGAAAGATCGGATGGCCGAAGGCATTACAGGCGATGGTGGGAATGCCGCGGACCAAGGGCCGCTGACGAATCGACAGGGCCAAACGCCGTTCCCGGAAGGTTCCGTCCGACCGCTGCAGCAGGGCGGACAAGATGCGGAGCGGCTCCAGCAGCCGGTAACGATCCCGTACGTAAAAGAAGGGAACGCCAATTACGTGGACGTGTTGGGGATGGCAGAGCAGCTTCAATATACGTTTCGCGAATGGGATAAAAATTCCGGCGTTCTGAACATCGGCGAGCGGGATGTCGAATTTCACTTGGAGGCCGGCAAGACGACGGCGGAGAAAGGCGGAGAACCCTTCACACTGGCTGCTCCCCCGAAGATGATCAACGGCCGGCTGATGCTGTCGGAGACGGCGGCAGCCGACCTGTTCCAGGAGGATATGGTGTTTGACATCGCTCCGGACGGATTTGTGCTTTTCCCGTCCGATACGATGGTGAACGATCGGGATACGGACGAGCCAGACGGGGAAGCGGCGGACGACGCGCTCGATTTTGCAGACGATCCGAACGATCCCTTCGCAGGTGAAGAGTGGGACGAAAATGCGCTCTCCAAGCTTGAAATGGTGTCCGAGCCGGAGGAAGCGATCCCTGCCCTTAAGAACATTAACGTAAACAAACTAATTGCCAATTCAAAGCGGTATCTGGGAGTTCCATACAAGTTTGGCGCCCGCCCGTATCCCCAATCAAGGCGGTTTGACTGCTCTTCCTATACGCAGTATGTATACGGCAAATTCGGGGTCGATCTGCCGCGCACTGCGAGAGCGCAGGCCCGAATCGGGAAGACCGTTTCGAGAAAAAGCTTGCGCAAGGGCGACCTGCTGTACTTCTATGTGCCGGGCCGGTTCAAATCGAACAAGGTTGTCGGGCATGTCGGGATTTACATCGGAAACCGCAAGATGATTCATTCAAATACAGAGCCGAGGAACGGAGTTCAAATCCGGAGTATCGACCGGGCCTTCTGGAAGAAAACGTTCATTCAAGCCAAACGCGTAGTGTATTAAAGTTAAAAACGCCCTTCGTCAAGTAGACGCAAGGGCGTTTCAACGTCATGTCAGCCGTCGGCCGGAAGCGCCATCGGGTTCCACGGCCCGGTTTGCGCTCCTTTCCATTCGGTCCCGTCTTCCCACACTTCTTTTTTCCAAATCGGGACAATTTGCTTCAGCCGTTCGATCGCGTATCGGCTCGCGTCATAGCATGCCGGACGATGGGGCGACGACACGGCGATGACAACGCTTGCCTCAGCGATGTCGACTCGCCCGATGCGATGCGTGATCGCACAGCGAGTACCCGGCCACCGCTGTTCCATTTCCGTTCCAATCTGCTTCATCGCTTTAAGCGCCATTGGAATGTAAGCTGCATATTCCAAATGAACCGTTTTCTGACCGAAAGTCCATTCCCGGGTCGTCCCCACAAATACGAGGCTTGCCCCGTGGTCTCCATGAATGACTTTCGCATTGACGGCATTTACATCAATGGGCTGATCCGTAATTTCGAACGGCACGCTTGCGGCCTTCGCGCTAGGGCTCATCATTTGTTCAGCACTCCGTAACAAAAATTTACTTTCATTATACATCAGCTGCTCCTCTGTCGCGAACTGTAACGCCGATATGATACACTTAAAACATTAGATTTGCCGGGAAGCGGGGGAAACGAACGAAGCATGAACGAAGGCACGATATCGTTGTATATTTTGCATACGAACGACCTGCACAGTTCTTTCGAAGCGATGCCGCGGATTCATTCGATCATACAGCATTACATAGACACCGTACCGCCTGAGAGGCTGCTGCGGTTCGATATCGGTGATCATATGGATCGCATGCACCCATTAACGGAAGGGACGCTTGGCATTGCCAACATAGAGGTGATGAATGCGGCCGGATATGATGCTGCCGTTCCCGGCAATAACGAGGGACTTACGTTCCCGTTAGAGACGGTCGAGCGTTTTTATAGCAAGGCCCGGTTTCCACTGCTTGCATCTAATCTGGTTGAATCGACGAAGGAAAAACATCCTGTATGGCTGGCGCCTCATGTGGTGCTGGAGCGATCCGGCTTCCGCATCGGGGTGATCGGCGCGACGGCGCCCTTTGACAGCTTCTATCGGGAGCTGGGGCTCCGAGCGCTTGATCCGTTGTCGAGCATCGAGGCGGAAGTGGCTCACTTGCGGAAGCGGGAGCGTGTGGACGTCGTTATCGTATTAAGCCATCTCGGGTTGTCGACCGACAAGCGGCTGGCGGCCGAAATCGATGGAATCGACCTCATTCTAGGCGGGCATACGCATCACACGCTTCCGGAGCTGCTTTCGGTGGAAGGAACGATGATCGGCGCCGCAGGGAAGCTAGGGGCCTACGTCGGTGTTGTCGAGCTGGCAATGGACCCCGAGACGAGAAGGCCCGTCTTCATCCGGGGCACATTGGAGGATACAAATCATGCGCCGCCAAGCCCGGTGATTCTGAAGCTGATGGAGGAGCAAACAGCCGCGTCGCGCACTTCGTTAGATCAAGTTGTCGCCGTCTTAAGCGAGCGGCTCGAAGGCTCTGAAGAAGAGGAATCGCCGCTTGGCAACCTGCTTGCCGGTGCGCTTCGAAGAGCTTGCGGTGCGGAGATCGGACTTGTAAACGCAGGACAGGTGCTGGGCGGGCTGGAGGCAGGGCCGGTGACGGTAGAACGTCTCCTCTCGATCTTTCCTTCCCCCATCAACCCCTGCACCGTGACGATTCTTGGCCGAGATTTGCAGAGGGCGCTTGAAGAGTCGCTGCTGCCGGAATTCCGCTCGCGCCCGATTCGCGGCTATGGCTTCCGGGGGAATCAGTTAGGTTCGTTGTGCGTTGCCGGCATGACCCTGCAATACGAACCGACGGCGGCTCCAGGCTCGAAGATTCGACAAATTGTTGTGAACGGCAAGCCGTTCCAGCCGGACAGGTCTTATATAGTCGGGACGATTGACATGTTTACGTTTCGGATCGGTTACGAAACGCTGGCCGATGTGACAAGTGTGAAGTATCACCTGCCTTCCTTCATTCGCGACTTGCTGGCGGACGCATTGCGGGATACGCACCGCCGTCAGAAATGGATTGCGGAAGCGAAATTGCGAAATTGGAAAAAAATTGTCGAATAATGGGACTTTTGTATTGCTCTTTTGTTGACAATCGGCTATTGTGAAGAAATGAAATAATGGAAATAACCGTCAATCGCTCCACAAACACCGATTCCAACAAGCGAGGGGTATTCATGCTTCTATTGCCGATAAAGCTATGCAAGCCCGGTATGCGACTTGGTCGCTCCATACTCAACGATGAAGGCAGGGTACTTCTAGGAGAGCATATGGAGCTTACGGAAAGAATGCTCATTCGTTTGGAGCACTTCGGGATCGGATACGTGTATGTGGATGATCCGCGGACGGACGATATTGTTTTTAAAGACGTGATTTCCGCGGAAACTCGAGCCAGAGCGGTATCCGAGGTGCGCACCCACTTCCGCAAAATGATGGACGACGGCTGCCGCAAGCTCTCGGTTTCCAACATCCAGCTTGGAAAAGCGTTCCGCAGCATTGTAGATTTAATCATTGATGAGCTCGGCGGGAACACGGACGCGATGGCCATGCTGCTGAATTTGGATGCGTCCGATCATTATCTATTTCAGCATTCCGTCAACGTATGCATTTATTCCACCATTCTTGGACAGGCCCACGGATACTCAAGGGAAGAGCTTTCGATGCTTGGGCTCGGTTCCCTGCTGCACGACATCGGAAAAACGAAAATTCCGAACGAGGTGCTTCAGAAGCCGGGCAAGCTCACCGCAGAAGAATACGATATTGTGAAGCGCCATGCGGAAATCGGCTTTAAGATGCTTAAGGATGTGCCGAACATTCCGCTGGTGTCCGCGCACATTGCTTTCCAGCACCACGAGCGGATCAACGGCTCCGGATATCCCCGCGGCATTCTCGGCGGCGAAATGCAGGAATTTTCCAAATGGGTCAGCATTGCCGACTCTTACGACGCAATGACCTCCAATCGGGTATATCGCAGCGCGATGCTGCCGCATGAGGCGATGGAAATCATTTATACGGGCGCGGGCACGCTATACGACGTCGAAAAGATTCGGCTGTTCCGCGATAAGATCGCAATTTATCCGATCGGCATCGTCGTCGGATTAAGCACAGGCGAAACCGGCGTCGTCGTTGACATCAATTCCGCCTTTCCGCAGCGGCCGATCGTGCGCATATTGTCCGATCTGGACGGCAGGCCGTTGAAAGCTCCGTATGAGGTGGATTTATCGAAGAAATTAAACATCAATGTTTCGATGGTTAGCTATTCAAATGTAAATGTACCGGTCTAATTACATTTCGTAACCGCACCTCCCCCGCGATTTTCGGGCGGGGTGTTTTTTTGGTCATCGCCCTTTCGGTTTCAAAAGGCGGGCGGTTCAGGTACAATAAACAAGAGGTGGAAAAGCAACGTGTTTGATAGAGACCCTTGGGATCCGATTTATTCATTGCAAACGTACGGAAAACACGTCTTAACGAGCGTGGAGGTAACGGTTTCGCAATTGTGCAATATGCGCTGCGAGCATTGCGCCGTCGGTGAGACGCTTTTAACGCACGAGGGACGGAAGCTGCCGCTTGACCTGCTGCTTCGCCGGTTGGATGAGGTGGAGACGCTTCAGACGATCAGCATCACCGGAGGAGAGCCGACTTATGATCTCGAAACGGTGAAGCAGATCGTCTTGCCGCTCCTGCAATACGCAAAGAAGCGAGGATTGCGAACCCAAATCAATACAAATTTGACGTTCGATTTTGACCGATACGAACTCATTGCTCCGTATATGGACGTTTTCCATATTTCATACAACTATTTGAGCGCCGGCGATTTTCATACGATCGGCTTTGCGAATGCCGACCGGTCGGTAAGCGGCGCCGTAGCGGAACGCCTGTTCGAACGGATGAAGGAGAACGCTATACGGCTTGCCCGGCAAGGGGCTTTCGTCTCGGCGGAGTCGATGATCAATTATCGCACGCATGAGTCGATCGTCGACATCCACCGGGAGATCGTAGAGATGGGCTGCCGGAGGCACGAGGTACATCCGATGTACCCGAGCTCGTTCGCGCAGGGGCTGTCGGTGCTTCCTCTTGAGCAGACCCGCCGAGCCGTCGAACGGCTGTTGGACGGCCGCGACACGAGCGTCTGGATGCTGTTCGGCACACTGCCCTTCTTCGCTTGCTCCCCGCACGAAGCGGACCGAGCCCTTCTCTCGAGATTAAAGAGAGAGCCAATGGTTACGGTTCGCAACGACCCGGACGGGCGCAACCGGCTGAACGTGAACTTATTGACGGGCGACGTGTATGTGACGGACTTCTCCGACGTGCCCTCGTTCGGCAACGTGAGGACGGACCGGTTTACCGATTTGTTCGAACGCTGGCTCGGTACGGAGCTGCAGCAAAGCGTTAGCTGCCATTGTCTGGAAGCCGTTTGCTGCGGTCCGAATCTTCTTGTTAAGGAAACATATTACCGGGATGTTGATTTTTTAAACCGTAAAGCGATTCTGGGATAACGAGGTGTCGGTTTGTTACGCAACGCTCTTGTCATTGTTTTGGGACTGGCTTTTTTGTACGCGTTATTTACGGTCGGTGCGCCTTTCCTGCTCGCGCTCCTGTTCGCGATTTTTCTGGAGCCGCTGAACGGGCTGTTAATGCGATATTTCAAGTGGAACCGTATGGCAGCCGCAACCATCACCTGCACGTTATTCGTCGTGGGCTTTTTGTTCCTGATGTACGTGCTCGTTTCGAAGATCATCACGGAGCTGGTTTTCCTGATCCGAAGCCTGGACTTCAACGAATTGAACCAGTTTGTCTTTGAGGCGATGGGACGGCTTGAGGGGCTGCTGAACAACTTTCCTCCGGAAGTCGTCATTCAAGTGCAGGATTATACGCTGAACCAGCTTCAGTCGCTGCAAGGAATGGTTTCGCAAATTTCCGGCATGACCTTCGATGTGCTCCGGGCGCTTCCGGGCTTGCTCATTTTCTTCCTTGTCTTTTTCGTTGCGCTTTACTTGTTCGGGTACAGCCTGCATACGATTAAGACTTCCTTTCTATCGTTCTTTGAGGCGCGTTCAAGAAGCAAAGTGGAGGAAGTGCTCCTCAACCTGCGGAGTGCCGTATTCGGATTTTTGCGCGCACAGGCGATTCTTAGCGCCTTAACCTTTATCATTTCGTTCGTCGGTTTGCTCATTCTGGACGTGCGCTACGCGCTTGCCGTCACGTTCGTTATTATGCTCGTCGATATTTTGCCCGTTCTCGGGACCGGTTCCGTGCTTGTGCCTTGGGCGATCTATTCGATGGTCGGTGGAGAAAAGGAGCTTGCCGTAGGGCTGTTGATCCTTTTCGTCGTCATCACGGTGTTCCGCCGTACTGTGGAGCCGAAAATTCTTGGCGAGCAGATCGGCATCGGCGCTCTTCCTACGTTGATCAGCCTCTATGTCGGCTTTGAGCTGATCGGCGCGATCGGATTGATCTTGGGACCTATCGTCGTCATTATCTATCAAGCGATGGTGAAGGTAGGATTGTTGCGGATTCGAATTAAATTGGAGCAGTAAGTAAAGGAAGGATACGTGTTGCATATCGTCAACTCATCATTCGGTACAATCCCGGCATCGGTGCCGGAGGCGATCATCTTCGACATGGACGGGACGTTGTTCCGTACGGAAACGCTGCTGCTTCCGTCCTATCGCCGCATGTTTGAACGACTTCGCGAGGAAGGGCTGCACAAGGGGGAAACTCCTTCTCCAGACATTATTTTAGGTGCGCTCGGCATGCTGTTGAAGGATATATGGGCACGGGTAATGCCGGAAGCCTCGGAATCGGCGCGGGCGCGTGCCGACGAACTGCTGCTGGAGGAGCAGCTGAACGGGATGAAGCTGGGGACGGGCGAGCTTTATCCGGGCGTGAAGGAGACGCTTGCTCAGCTTCATGCTTGGGGCTTCCGGCTGTTCGTCGCGAGCAACGGACTGGAAGGTTACGTAAAGGGTGTGGCGGAGGCGTACGGAACCTCCCATTGGTTTGAAGGGCTTTATTCGGCGGGCGAGTATGGAACGGCGAGTAAGGTGGAACTGGTGCGCCTCCTTTTGGCGCGCCATAACGTGCAAACCGCCTGGATGGTGGGGGACCGCTCCTCCGATGTGGAAGCGGGAAAGATGAACGGCTTGTCCGTGGTCGGCTGCCGATACGCCGAATTCGGGGTGTCTGCGGGTGAGCTTGAGGGTTCGGATATGATCATCCATTCCTTTCCCGAACTGTTGAGCTTGCTGCAATCGGCAAAAACCGCGGAAGCGTAATTTACGCCTCCGCGGTTTTTTTTCTATGCTCATACAGCCACTTTGCATACTCGATCGGCCGGACGATCGCTTTTCGATACGTTTCCTTCTCCCCGATGCGCCGAAACACCTCGCGCGCCGGCTTCGGATTGACCTCAAGCAGCCAGATGTGTCCGCTCCGGTCCACGGCGATGTCAAGCGCGAGCTCGCACATGTCGTGGAACTGAGCCTCCAGCCGGTGAACCACACGCTTTCCGAGCCGCTCAATCGAGCTGCGAATTTGATCCGCCGCCTTGCGGTCGGGAAACGTATGCTTGAGCAGCCGTTCCATTGACACGGCCTTGCCCCCTCCGTGCAGGTTCGATGTGACGCTTCTGGCCGCGCCGATTCTCCCGGCGCATCCGGCAGCCTCCCATTCCCCCCCGCCGTTCTTCTGCATTAATAGGCGATAGTCATGCACTCTTCCGTTCGGGAGCGTCAGGTCAATCCCTTGCTGCATAAGGCATTTTTCCGCAAGGCCGAGCCGCTTCAGTTGTGTGCCAACACCGACCAGGGACAGCTTCTGCGGCGGGATAATCCTCCTATGCCTGTCTCTGCCGCGAAACGTATACAATCCGCCGCTTACACTTTGAATCCGGACGACGCCACGGCCGCCCGTGCCGTTGATCGGCTTGACGAAGACGAGCCGATGCCGTTTTGTAAACACGGCCAGCGAGGCGGTGCCGCTGTACGATTCGGTTGCAGGCAGCGAAGCCCTGAGCTCTGAATCCTTTGCAAGCAGCTGATGAATCGCCCATTTGTTGGCGAGCGGCCGGTTCATATAGAGCAATTGGTCATACTTGGCGCGGAACTCTCTCAGCTTTTTGAATCGGGGGGTGTTTTGGTAGCGGCACCGGTCGAAAACGACATCGGGGAGGTCGGTCCAACGTCTCGTCCATGCCCCGCGCTTCGTATCGTACACATGCGCCCGGATGGAACGGCGCTTGTCGTCCACATCCTCGGGTGTGAACAAAAACGCCCGAATGTTCATCCGCTCTGCCTCTTTAATGAGCCTGCGGAAGAAGGAGAGTTCTTCGATGCGGCTGCCGTTTAAATATAAGGCCATGACGCCTAACGTCCATGCTTGTGATTCTTGTGCCATCAGCCGTTCCTCCGTTTCTGGCGGCCTCTCTTCCTTTTCACCGGCTGGCGAACGACGTGCACGCCGGAACGACCATCCCGATGCTGCACGAGAAACTTCCAATAGCGGACGAGGCGGCAGAGCGACATTTTGCGTATGTGCGGTTCATCGAATTTCATCGGCTTGGAATTTGCTTCGAAGAACCACAGCTTCCCGGATTTGTCGACGCCCAGGTCCATCGACATTTCGCCGAGATGCTGGCCTGAGCCCTTCTCGATTTGAGCGGCGAGCACTAGGGCTGTTTGTTTCGCGCTTTTCAAAATGGAATGCGCCTTCTCCGTCCCGAACACCCCGGTCAGCAGCTTCGTCGGATCGTCGATAGAGCCCCCGCGCGGCACATGTGTCGTAATGCTTGAAGCGCCGGCGACTCTCGCCCCGATGCCGGACACGCGCCAAACGCCCTTCTCGTTTTTCTGAACGAGCACCCGCAAATCGAACGGACGTCCGCCCGCGCTTGCGAGCGTAATGCCTTGTTGGGCGATGTACTCCTTCGATCCGAACTTCTGGTGGATCACATTGTAAAGCCCGGAAACGGACGCGAAATCGGCTTGCTCCACTCCGTCGGCGCTTTGCTCCGTGAGGCGGTACAGGGTCGGCTTTCCGCGTTGGCCGATTCGCTGCACCTTCATAATCCCTCTGCCCGCTTTCCCTTTGATCGGCTTCAAAAACACTGTTCGATGGTTGCCCGTGATCCGTATAAAATCGTTCATGTCGTTCAGTTTTACCGTCTCGGGAATATGCTTCCGGGTGATCCGGGAGTTATACAGCCATTCAAAGAGACTCCATTTACTGAAGAAGGACGGATTGAAAAACCGCAGCTCCGGATGCCGCAGACAATCTTGAATGAGCGATTGAACCTCCGGCAGCTGCTCGAATTTACGGTACGGAATACGGTTATATACGACTTGCGGGAAAGGAAATTCGCCTTTCGCCCACTTTTTCTTAGCGCTGTTATATTTGTATCCGTGAATCATCGCGCTGTCCAGATGAAGATCGTCTTGGGCCACGATGTAGGCGTTCACGCCCTCTTCCTCCGCCGTCCGGAGCAGATCGATGAAGTTGTCTCGGTTGCCGCGAAAGATCCTCGTATTGTCCCGGTAAGTCAAAATCGCCACGACGGGGCGTTTCACGGTTCGCTCGCTTGTGCTCACGTCGAACTCCCCCTCTTGCGGAACTTCGCGAGATATAAGCAGTGCTGAAACAGAACCGCTAATGTTTCACGGCCGTCCTCCTTCAGCGCAGAATGCTTATAGATAGATCGGCCGGGCTTCGAATTCGCTTCGAACATCCAAATTTTTTCGTCCGTATCGATGCCCATGTCGAAGCCGAGCTCGCCGACATGATGCTTCGAGGCGTGCTGGATGCTCTCGGCCAGCTTGATGGTGACGTCTTTAATTTTTTGCAGCACATCCTGAGCTCTCCCGCCGTATACGCGGCCAAGCGCATATTCGGGGGTCATGAGCGTCCCGCCGTTTTTGATGTGGGTCGTCACGCTGCCTTTGCCCGCCTTTTTGGCGCCTATGCCGGCTACGTTCCATTCGTTGTCGTCGTCCCGGACGAGATGAAAGCGGAAGTCGAGCGGACTGCCGTCGATCTCAACGAGCCTTACGCCTTGCTGCGCAACGTAATTGCGCAGGCGTCCGTTGTTCCCGCCGAGCAAGTGCATGAGGGAGCTGAACTTGCGGAAGCGGAGCAATTTGTTTTGTCCGTTTCGACGAAAGCGGGCGAAGTACCCTTTGCTAGGGTGGTAGGTGATACGGTAAATGCCGATTCCGAGACTTCCCCCGGTCGGCTTCAAATAAATAAATTTATGCCGATCGAGCATATCTTGGATACGCTCAGGCGTAGGATTGATCGTCGATTCGGGAACGTGTTTGTAGACCTCTTCCCCCTCCAGCATACGGTAGACGTCCCATTTGTTGTAGAAGCTCCAGTTGAAAACGGGGATGTTTTTACGCAAAAAGCGTTTCTTCAGCTGTTCCATGCCTGGAGAAGCGTCCGCCCTTCTGCTTGCCAGCCGGTTATAGACGACATCCGGCAAAGGAACCGTACGGCGGATCCACTCTCCTTCCAGGCCAAGGAAATAGCCGAGCACCGTCTCCTGTGCCCAATCGATATCCTGGGGCGTAAAGGCAAACGTGTACGCCTTGCCTTCTCCGGCTCGAATCAATTCCCGCATGAGCCCTGTGCGCGTGCCGAACGGCCGTGTGGGGCCGGTGCGCCCGCCGCTTGTGAGAATGCCGACTAGCGGGCCAATGCGGACGGAAGAGCCGCTGTCCGCGGTCGTTACGTACAGATTGCCGCTCTTCGGCACCCGGATCGCTTCTTTTATGAAATAAGGAAGATAGATGTGTTTGCCTTTTCGATTCAGCGCCCTTACGTTCGTAGAGATGCTGCGGCCTCCAAGCCGCAGCTGAATGCTGCGTTTCCCCCGAAGCCGCAGTTGACGTGCAAGCGCGGAGGTGACATATACGGTTTTATCGGTTTTACGAGTAAAGTGAAGCTTGCTTACAGTCAAACTCATATTTTTGTCCTCCCAGTTGCCGGTCCAGTACGTACCGCGCGTAGCGAATCGGACGGGTTACCGCCGCGATGGCCGTTTTTTTGTCGCCCAGCTGCAAAAATGAAGCCCTGCCCGGCTTTGAATTGACCTCGAGCAGCCATAGGCGACCGAGCCGATCAACGCCAAAATCGATCCCGAGCTCCAGCAATGGACCATGTGTCCGTTCCAATACGGACGGCACGGTCAAAGACTTTTTTTCAATGTCCGTCAAAATGCTCTCCGCCCGCCGCTCGCCGTACAATCGGGCCAGAAACGGGGCGGGGCTCATCGCTCGGCCTCCTCCGTGCAGGTTAGACGTAAAGCCGCCTTTCGGACCGATACGCAGAGCGGTGCCGGTCAAGCGCCATTGTCCGCTTCCGTCCTTCTGCACGAGCGCGCGAATATCGAACGGGAACCCTTCTTCGGTGGTCAGTGTCAAATATTGCTGTACCAAGTAAGGCCGTCCTTGGATGAGCGAGCCGTCAATCCAGCGCCGGAGCGCCGGAACGTCCGCAAATCGCCGGTATATGCGGCGGTTGCCTGCGTCCCGGCCGATCACCTCGCATCGGCTTTTTCCGGTGCAAGCCGCATGGACGACGCCCTTGCCGTGTGTTCCGTCCCGCGGCTTGAGCACTGCTTCTCCGGCATCGGCAAGCCACAAGTCAAGCGTTTCAGCACCTTTGTAGAGAGTGGTGCGCGGGAGCGACGGACGAAGCGTATCGTCCTGCTCCAGAAGTCGATAGACGATCCACTTGCCGCGCAATCCGTTACCGAGCAGCGATCCTTGATATGCACGCTCCAGCCGGCCGATTGTTGCGCGAAGTTTACAGAGTTGGCCTCGTGTTTTGCAAAATACCCGGTCGTAGATCGCTCCCGGCATCGGCACCGTTCGTCGAACCCACACTTTTTGTTCGGAGGCATAGCGGTAGCCGGTGACGGTGCGCGACACCCAACTGATATCGTCGAACGAGAAGACGATGACATGAAGCCCGAGCCGTTCTGCGAAGCGGGATAGCCGGCGATACTGCTTCCACTCTTCCGCGCTTCCATTCGCCGCCGAACGGACCATGACGCCGACATATCGGTGCTGCTGCGTGTTTTTGCGCCGGACGATGCGTTCTGACTCCACCTGAACAACGCTCCCTGCCGTTATTTCTTCGATACATACCGGACGTATTGGATAAGCTTCTTGACGGACGGCCTGATTTTCCCCTCGGTCAGCTGCGTATTGTCATTTTTCGATGGCTTGGAGTTGACCTCGAGCAGCCACACCCGGCCGGATCGGTCTACCGCCAAGTCGACGCCAAGCTCGCCGAAATGGGCGGGTATCGAGGTCTCGATCCCTTTGGCGACGGCGAGCGAGGCGTGCTTCAGCTCCTTTACCGCCGCCGAGCGCTTTCCGGACGGAATGTTCGAGCGAAGGACGGCGTCTTTCATGGTGCAGATCGTGCCGCCTTTCGCCAAATTGGAAACAAAGTGATTCGCTCCGGCGATGCGTCCGACAATCGAGGTGATTTCCCATGTGCCGATGTTTCCTTTTTGGACCAGCGCGCGGAAATCAACAGGCCTCCCTCCGACTGAGGCGATGTCGAGACCTTGCTGGATTTGGAATTTCTGTGACCTGAGCCGACTGGACAGCGCTGCATACACCTTTGTAATGGAAGGATACGCGACCTTGCGGGTGCCGTTCAGCTCGCTGTAGTGGCACATAAACCCTCCTGCTGAGCTTTTGGCGACGCGAATGATGCCCTTGCCGAGCGAGCCGCGAATCGGTTTCAGAAATACGGTGCGGTATTTCTCTGCCATGGACCGAAGCGATTCAAAGCCTAAGTAAGCATGCGACTCCGGCAAATAACGCTGCACGGCTGCCTCCTTTTTCAGAGCGGCGAACACTTCGGTTTTATCCAAGTATTTCTCGTTGAACACATGTGTTCCGTATTTGGTCTTCGTTTCTTTAAAAAACTGCTGTACAGTGCTGTGGTTTTCCAGCCTTCGAGTGGTCAGTCGGTTGTGCAGCACGTCTGGAGCGGGAAAGGTTCCCTTTTTCCAGCCTCTTGCATATGTCCACCCTTCCACGGTGCTGATGCTGTCGCCGATGCCGTTCGGAGGAAAGAAAAAGACGAAAACTCCTTGCGTCCGAGCGGCCTCTGTCAGCTCGCGGCAAAATGCAGTAATATTGCCAAAAGGCTTCTCCGGCTGATCCGGAAATGCACGAGAGACGATGACGCCGAGAAGCGGCCCCAGATGAATCGTCTGTATGCCTGGACGATATGTCAGGTTAAGCTTCGCTCCGGCATGCAGCCCCATACGGGCCGCCAAGCTATGGCTCAGCCGGAGCTGTTCCGGATTGGAGACTCCGACCACCCGAACGAAGCTTTTGAACGCTCCGAATTCCAGATAGGCCGACTGGCCGTTCGGGAAGCGCCATTTGCGGAGCAGCGAGCTGCTGATACTGACGGTCTGATCGTCACCGAGCTGACCTGCGTTCAAGAGGTGAACCGTGACTAACGTTTTGTTCATACCGGTCTCCTTCCGGTCAGGTGTCTGGCGAAACAACTACAGCATCATATGAGGAAGCACAGACGATGGTGAATTGCGGAGGAAAATGGGCGTTTGCGACAGCTTGCCGAGGATATGCGGTTTTCGATACGATAGTGGAAAGGTTGTCAGTTAAAGTGAGAAGGGAGCTGCTCGGGAATGAATTTGTATGATAAGGCGCATGAGCTTGCCCGCGCTTTGCGGGAGAGTCCGGAATATGCTGAGATGCGGGCCGCGCTGGCCGCCGCTCAGGGGGATGCGGACGCCTCGCGGATGCTGGAGGATTTCCGCGGCCGACAGGCGGAGCTTCAGGAACGGTTCATGAAAGGCGAGGAGCCGACGGCAGAAGAGATGGAGCGCATGGAGAAACTGTATAAGGTGATCGGACTCAATGCGATCGTTCGGAGGCTGTTCGAAGCGGAGCGGCGGCTTGCGGTCGTGACCGAGGATGTGCAGCGGATTACGTCGGAGCCGCTGGCGCAGCTGTACAAGCAGCAATAGCAGGCCAAGCCGTCGTCATATTCCGGGAGCCCGTCTCATAAGCTTATAAAAAGAATGACGGAATTCCGGAAGGGGTTGAGACTGAAATGCATGCGACGAAACATATCGTTTACATGAGTGCGGCGCTCGGTATGCTGATGTATGCCGTTCCAAGATTGTCGATCGGGCAAGGCTGGACGCTTCCGACGGTATTCGGTGCAGCGTGGATTGTGTTTGCGCTGCTCATTATCGCGGCGCACCTGCACGCCATTTTGCGAGTGGATGAGGAAACGGGGGCTCAACTGGTCCGCGTGCGGAAATATCGCCGCAGGCAGGTAGTCCAAGCGGTCGAGCGCCGGCTGCTGCGGCGGGGCTAGCGCTTCGTCGCGGCAAGTGCTCAAGATAGCGTAATTCGTCTGAACGACCCTATATGAGTTTGTCTGGAGGCTGGGCGGTTCCTTGAGGGGAGCCGTTGTTTTTTGCGAGGATGATGGGGAGGCTGAAGAGTATAACAGAATACAATGGTTGCTCGTCCCACACTGCAACAAAAAGGTGCAATCCTTTCCAATCCGCGTTATAATGAAGTATAACAGATTGATACAGACAGGGAATTCGGGGTGGAACAGGACGATGGTAGACCTGATTGCGCAGGAGACGACGACGAAGCACGAACAAATTTTAAAATACATCGAAGGACTTAAAGTAGGCAGCAAAATTTCCGTCCGCAAAATTGCGCGGGACGTGGGGGTAAGCGAAGGAACGGCGTATCGGGCCATTAAGGAGGCGGAGGCGTCCGGCCTTGTCGCGACGAAAGAGCGGATCGGCACGATCCGCATTGAAATGAAGGCGAGAAACAATATTGACAAGCTGACGTTCGGCGAGGTGGCCAACATTGTCGACGGAGCTTTGGTTGCGGGGGAAGCGGGACGCGACAAGGCGCTGGGCAAATTTGTCATCGGAGCCATGGAGCTTGAGGCGATGGTGAAATATATCGACGCGGGCAGCCTGCTGATCGTCGGCAACCGGGTACGGGCGCAGAGCATAGCGCTCGAGCTCGGCGCGGGCGTGCTCATCACGGGCGGATTTGAGCCGAGCGGCGAGGCGAAGAAGAAGGCGAACGAGCTGGAAATGCCGATTATCGTGACCTCCTATGATTCGTTCACGGTCGCGTCGCTCATCAATCGGGCGATTTACGATCGGCTTATCAAGAAGAAAATTTTACTTGTGGAAGACATTATGGTGACCGGAGAGCCGGCGGTTCTGAAAGGTTCGGATGCAGTGGAGGATTGGCATGCACTCGCAGATCAAAGCCGCCACAGCCGATTCCCCGTCGTGGACGATCATCACCGGATCGTCGGGATGGTAACAGCGAAGGATGTCGTAGGCGCTTCGCCGGGAGAGCGAATCGAAAAATTGATGACCAAAAACCCGATTACCGTTTCGTCGCGCACGTCGGTTGCGTCCGCCGCGCACATGATGGTTTGGGAAGGCATCGAGCTGCTGCCGGTCGTGGAGACTGGACGCAAGCTGGTCGGGGTCATTTCCCGGCAGGATGTGCTGAAGGGTATGCAGTATATTCAGAAGCAGCCGCAAATCGGCGAAACGATCGAGGATTTGATTTTATCGGCGTTCGAGGAAGAGCGCGATTCCGAAGGGCAGCTCGCTTACCGTGGCACGATTACGCCGCAGATGACCTCCAGTCTCGGAACGGTTTCGGAGGGCGTCTTAACGACGCTGATGTCGCAGGCGGCATTCCGGGCCATCAAGCTCGTAAAGAAGGGAGACTTGGTGCTCGACAGCATGTCCACGTTCTTCCTGAAGCCGCTGCAAATCGATAACGAAATTGTGATTCGACCGCATGTGATCGAGCTGAGCCGCAAGTTCGGCAAGGTGGATATCGAGGTGCACCATCGCCAATCGCTTGTCGCCAAGGCGATCGTAACGGCTCAACTGATCGACCAGATGTAGCGTTTGACGTATTACAGGCGCGAAAAGTGGCCGTAATTGCGAAACCCTGCGAACACGTTAAAACAGCCGATCACGAGGAAAACGGAGCCCAGCACGATCCGGATCGTGTCGGGCTCGAACAAAAGAAATTGGACGAGCGCCATGGAAATGAGCAGCGCCCCCATCGAAAGGTTCATGCGGGCGGCGTGCAGGCCCCGCTGCTTCGGATCGGCGGAGCGGCGCGAACGAAAACTGAAGAACACGGACAAGGCGCTTGTCACAATGATCGCAGCGTAAAATACATATACCACGGGAACACCTGACTTTCGGATAAAATGGAGCGTCTGCACCTCACTGTACCCTTTTTCCCCTTATAAATCAATCCGATACGACTTCCTCCGGAGTCACGTAAACGGTCATTTCGGTGCCGATGATGCTGAGCATCGTAACGCGGATCCGGTACCGCTTGTCTCCCGATACATATTCGCGCCCCTGAACGATTTGCCGGTAGATGTGCGGGAGATTGATCGGCTGTCCGACCGCGACCTTCAGCTCGTTGGAAATGGCGGTTTCCAATTTGTCCAGCAGGCTGATGTCCAGTTCCGTATTTTCGAATCTCACGCTTGTTTTCAGAATGACGTCCCGGCGGTTGCCGAGTTTTTTTAAATTTTTGTTTTCTTCCTGCAGCTCGTTGACGAGCTTGTTGCTTTGCGACAGCTGATTGGTTAAGGTTTGCGCCGTGCCCAGCTCGACGATCATCATGGCGATCGCTCCGAGGACGACGCCGATCAGCACGAATCCGATCGATTGAAAGGCTTCGGCCGATCGTTCAAAGTTAGGAACACGCATTGACCCGTCCCCTCCTATGCCGCGCGGCATATCCAGCGAATGAGCTCCGTCCCGGAATGGGCGCCGAGGAACGCGCAGATGATCAGCAAGATCTGCTTAACGGCCGGGGATAAGTGGCCTGCGGATACGCCGAAGTCGATCACGCGGATCGGATCGATGGTTCCGCCGATGGCGACGACGACAGCCCATATTTTAACGTTCTCGGCCAGTTGGTTCATCGTCGTAGCCGGCGGCTGCATCGTCAGCACGGCGCTGACGCCGGCCAGCATCGCCGCGCCGAACACAACGCCGAAGGCGACGAAGAAGTCTTGGATCGCTTTCGCTAAAAATTCAGTCGTGCTCATACGGTTTCACCTCTCCGCGCATTTTCCTCATACTAGTGTATGGGACAAGAACGCAAAAATATGCTACAATTGTGAATGGTGATGCGAACGTGAGTTCCTTTGTTCATTTGCATGTGCACAGCGAGTACAGCCTGCTGGACGGGGCGGCGCGAATCGGCGATTTGGCGCGTCGTGCCGCTTCTTTCGGCATGCCTGCGCTGGCTCTGACCGACCACGGTGTCATGTATGGAGCGGTGCCTTTCTATAAAGCTTGCAAGGAGGCGGGCATCCGCCCGATTCTCGGCTGCGAATTTTATGTGGCGGGCGTATCGATGACGGACAAATCGGCCCGCGAAGACAATCCGACCTACCACCTCGTTTTGCTTGCGAAAAACAACGAGGGCTACCGGAATTTGCTTCGCCTCTGTTCGGCGGCGCATACAGAGGGATTTCATACGAAACCGAGAATTGATTTCCGGCTGTTGTCCCAACATGCGGAGGGGCTCGTATGCCTAAGCGGCTGCCTGAAGGGCGAAGTGCCGCAAAAGCTGCTGGCGGGCAAGCGGGAAGAGGCATTGGATACGGTTCGCAGGTATCAAGCGCTGTTCGGCGACGATTACTATATCGAGCTGCAGGATCATGGGCTGCTGGAGCAGCGGAGGCTGCTGTCGGAGCTTGTCGATATTTCCCGGGAAAGCGGCGTTCCGCTCGCGGCGACGAATGACGTCCATTATGTCGATCGCGAGGATGCCGCAGTGCAGGACATTCTAATGTGCATCAGGATGGGCAAGCATGCGGACGATCCGCACCGGTTTCGGTACGGCACCGATCAGTTGTATATGAAAACGCCGGAAGAAATGGAGACGCTGTTTCCTCATGTGCGGGAAGCGCTGTCAAATACGGTCAGGATCGCCGAGCAGTGCAGTGTGGAACTAGAGCTTGGGAAAAGCGCGCTGCCGGAATTTTTTCCGCTTCCTTCCGGGCTTGATGCGGCTTCCTACTTGGAGCAGCTGTGCCGGAAGGGGGCGCTGCGACGCTACGAAGCCGATCCGCGTTGGAAGAATGAAGCGTTCCGCGAGCAGGTCGGCGAACGGCTCCGGTTTGAACTCGATACGATCGGCAGAATGGGATATGCCGATTATTTTTTAATTACGTGGGATTTTATTCGATATGCGCATGAGCAGGGCATCATGACCGGGCCCGGCAGAGGGTCGTCGGCGGGCAGCCTCGTTGCCTACACGCTCGGCATAACGGATGTAGATCCGCTTCGATACGGCCTGCTGTTCGAACGATTTCTCAACCCTGCGAGGGTGTCGATGCCGGATATCGATATTGACTTCAACGATGAGCGGCGGGATGAGGTGATCGAATATGTCGTCCGTAAATACGGCCTTGATCGGGTGGCGCAAATTATTACGTTCGGGACGATGGCCGCGCGGGCGGCGGTGCGCGATGTCGGCCGGGCGATGAACCTGCCTTACGGAGAAGTAGACCGGGTGGCGAAGCTGATCCCGAACTCCCTCGGGATGACGATTCGGGAAGCGCTGCGGGTCAGCCCTGAACTGAAGTCGTGGAGCGAGCGGGATGTGCGCATCGGCTCGCTGCTGCAGATGGCGCTGAAGGTGGAAGGGATGCCGCGGCACGCCTCGACGCACGCCGCCGGCGTCGTCATTTCGGGGGAGCCGCTGACGAACGTAGTGGCGCTGCAGGAAGGAGCCGGTCCAACGCGGCTGACGCAGTATTCGATGGAGCATCTGGAAGCGGTCGGTCTGCTGAAGATGGATTTCCTGGGTCTTCGAACGCTGTCGATTATTGAGCGGACGCTTGCTTCGCTGCGTGACGGCCGAGGGGTGGAGCTTGACTGGCGCAAGGTAAGCGAGGACGATCCGCTGACGTACGCCGTTCTCGGGCGCGGGGATACGACGGGGATGTTCCAGCTGGAATCCGCCGGGATGCGCCGGGTGCTGCGGGAGCTGAAGCCGACGCGCTTTGAGGATATCGTTTCGGTATTGGCGCTGTACCGGCCCGGACCTATGGAATTTATCCCGAAGTATATCGCGGGCAAGCACGGACGAATCGCGGTGGAGTATCCGCATCCGTCGCTGGAGCCGATATTGCGGGATACGTACGGCATTATCGTTTATCAAGAGCAAATTATGCAGATCGCCTCGTTGATGGCCGGCTTTACGCTCGGGGAAGCGGATTTGCTGCGGCGGGCCGTCTCAAAGAAGAAGCGCGAGGTACTTGACGAGCAGCGCACAGCATTCGTTGCTGGAAGCTTGCGCCAAGGCTATAGCGAGGACGAGGCGCATTATGTATATGATATGATCGTAAGATTTGCGGATTACGGATTCCCGCGCGCGCACGCGACCGCGTATGCGGTGCTAGCGTTTCAAACGGCTTATTTGAAGGCTCATTATCCCGTAGAGTTCATGGCGTCGATGCTGACGGCGAATATGGGCAACCACCGGAAAGTGGCGGAGTATGTGGACGAATGCCGGCGCATGGGCATTCCGGTGCTGCCGCCGGACGTGAACGAGAGCGGCGTGCTGTTTGCGCCCGTTTGCGCCGGAGAGGGCGCTTCGGTGCCGGACGCGGTTCGCTTCGGCTTGGCGGCCGTCAAAAATGTCGGCACGCAGGCGATTGAATCGATTTTGCGTGCGCGCGCGGCCAAAGGGCCGTTCAGCGACCTTGTCGATTTGTGCCGGAGGGTAGATCTGCGGGTTTGCAACAAGCGGGTGCTTGAATCGCTGATTTCCGCAGGCGCCGCTGATTTGCTGCCGGGCCATCGGGCGCAGCTGCATGCAGTGCTTGATGAAGCCGTGGAAGCCGCTTCCAAGTGGAAAAAGGAGCGGGAGGAGCTGCAGATTCAGATGTTCGGCCTGACCGAAACGACGAATTGGACGATCGAAATGCCGGAAATTCGCCCACTGTCGCGTATGGATCAGCTGGAGCAGGAGCGCGAGCTGCTCGGGCTTTATTTGACGGGGCACCCGCTCGATGCTTTCGCCGATTGGACGGAGGCGTACGACATGATCCCGATTCATCGCTTGGACGAGTTGGAGGAAGGAACGGAGGTCGTCGTTCTCGGGATGGTGCTGTCGGTGAAGCCGATCGTGACGAAGAAGGGCCAGCAGATGGCATTCTTGGAGCTGGAGGATCGCGTAGATAAGGTGGAGGTCGTCGTATTTCCTGAGACGTGGAAAACGAGCGCCCCGCTTGCCGGCAAAGGGCTCATTACAGCTGTGGCCGGGAAGGTGCAGCGCGGGGACGAGACGGTCAAGCTGATCGCCTCGCAGCTGCTTGCCCCGGACGATCCGGCGCTTAAGGCAAGGCTTGCGTCAGGCGGTGCAGTTCGGCGGCAAACCCAAGCCCGCGCCGGCGGCGGAGGCACGGCGGAGAGCGAACGCCGACCCGGAGGCAGCGGGATACTGTCGAAACAGCGGAATATCGATGAAGAGATATTGTACTTAAAAATTCGCGAGGACAAGGAGAATCCCGCCGTGCTGCAGCGCCTGCAGGCGCTCCTGCGCCGCCACCCCGGCCGCTCGCCGGTATCGCTCTTTTACGAGCGGACGTCGCGGCTGCTGGAGCTGAGCGCGGACTATCGGGTGGAGGCGACGCCGGCGCTGCTGCGCCAAATCGAGCGGCTGCTCGGGAACGGAACGGTGAAGCTCAAGGGATAAAACTTGTATGAACATTTTCTCCTTCTGCCGCATACATTCATAGTCAGACCCGTTGAATTGCCGGACTAGGCTTTACGGGGGGCGAAGGAGGAATGAGAGATGCCGCCTGCTTGGGTTGAACAATTGCTTCACAAACGCGGGGTATCGCTGGAGCATATTGCGAATATTGTGCTGAAGCTCCAGAAACCTTACAACGACTCGCTGACATTGGAGGCTTGCTTAGAGAGCGTTCATGCGGTACTGGGCAAAAGGGAGGTCCAATACGTGCTGCTTACCGGCATTGCGTTGGACGAGCTCGCAGAGAAAAAGCAGCTCCCGGAGCCGCTGCAGAGCATTATGGAAGCGGACGAGCCGCTGTACGGCGTGGACGAAACGCTGGCGCTCGGCATAACGAACGTATACGGAATGATCGGGTTGACGAGCTTCGGCTATTTGGATAAAGTGAAGCCGGGCTTGATCGGCGAGCTGAACAATCGGTCGAACGGAATTCACGTCTTTTTGGACGACCTCGTCGCCGGCTTGACCGCGGCGGCCTCGGCGCGGATCGCGCACCAGGCCCCGAACGCACGGAGTTTTTCCGAAGAATAGATCAAAGGCAAGGAAAAGCGGGGCCGCATTCCGCTCCTGATCGAATGCGGCCTTATTCGTAATCTTTTCGGGTTTCGGACACGTTCTTGCCCAAAATTCGGACGATGTGCTATGATTATTCTATTGCCTAAAGCCGTATATCGGGCAAGCCAAAGTCGGCTCAGTGGTACAAGCCCACAAGGGTTTCAGTCAGGAGGTTGCCATCATGTGGACGGTCATTTATATCGCCCCCACGGCAAAAATTTCGGAACGGATTCGCACGAAACTGACGGAAGAGGGCTTTCTTGTGCAGGTTCGACCCATCAATCTGACAAAGCAGCAATATGAAATTTTAGTACCTGAAGGCGAATTGGATGAGGTTCAAGAGGTGCTGAGCAGCATTTTGCATATGTAGCCTCGCGGATCGCGTTCCGTTCGCGTCTTTGCTTTCGAAGCTACTTCCATTATTTATTGCGAAATCATACCTGATCATAGGTTCATCCTATCCATGCTGCTATCACCGAGGTCAACGAGAAGCGAATCGCGAGCCCTGCTGCTCGAATTCGCTAAGTGAGGTGTGCTTGTGTTAAGAGACTGGTTTACACATAAAAGGAAATACGCCACCATCCCTTCGCCTAATTCAAAGCACGACATTCCCGAAGGGTTAATGAATAAATGCCCGAAATGCGGCAACATTCAGTTCAGCAAGGAGCTTGAGAAAAACTTGAAGGTTTGCTCCTCCTGCGGGCACCATCAGAAGCTCAACGCTTATGAGCGGGTCGAGCTGACGATGGACGAAGGACGTATTTTCGAGTATGACGCGGATATGATTTCCGAAGACCCGCTGGAGTTTCCCGGTTACAAGAAAAAGCTGGAACAGCAGCGCGACAAATCGGGACTTGCCGACGCCGTCGTAACGGGGGAAGGCACGATCGGGGGCTTTCCTGTCGTACTGGCGGTCATGAGCTTCGATTTCTTCAGCGGCAGTATGGGGTCCGTCGTCGGCGAGAAAATTACAAGAGCCATTGAGCGCGCCACGCAAAAGGGATACCCGCTTATCATTTTTTCTTCCTCAGGCGGCGCCCGGATGCAGGAGAGCATTCTCAGCTTGATGCAGATGGCCAAGACGTCGGCTGCATTGCAGCGGCATAACGATAAGGGCGGTCTGTTCGTCTCCGTCTTTACGGACCCGACGCTGGGCGGTGTTTCCGCTAGTTTCGCCATGCTGGGAGACATCATTCTCGCCGAGCCGGGAGCGATTGTCGGCTTTGCCGGACGCATCGTCATTGAACAGACGATTCGCCAGAAGCTGCCGGACAATTTTCAAACGGCGGAATTCAATTTGTCCCATGGGCAAATCGATAAGGTTGTGCACCGGAAAGACATGAGGCAGACGCTGATCCAACTGTTGGATTTGCATGCAGTGAAGGAGGGCTCGGCTTATGGCGGGTGAGATGCCATTCGAACAGCCTCTAGTAGAGTTGAGGAAGAAGATTGATGAGCTCCGCACGTTCAGCCAAGAGCGGGGTATCGATTTCACAGACGAAATTGCGAAATTGGAAGAGCGTTATCTCAAGCTCCAAGAAGAGTTGTATGCCGACATCAGCCCGTCGCAGCGGATGCAGCTTGCCCGTCACGCGCAGCGCCCGACGACGCTTGATTACATACAGCAAATGTGCACGGATTTCATCGAATTTCACGGGGACCGACTGTTTGCGGACGATTTGTCCATCGTCGGGGGCGTGGCCAAGCTGAACGGCGTTCCGGTGACCGTTGTCGGCCATCAGAAAGGGAAGGACACGAAGGACAACATCGCCCGCAATTTCGGTATGCCTCATCCGGAAGGATTTCGAAAAGCGCTCCGGTTGATGCGGCAGGCGGATAAGTTTAAGCGCCCGATCATTACGTTTATCGACACCCCTGGGGCGTATCCCGGCGGCGCGGCCGAGGAGCGCGGCCAATCCGAAGCGATTGCCCGCAACCTGGTGGAGATGGCGGGCTTCGGAGTGCCGGTTATCGGTGTTGTTATCGGGGAAGGCGGCAGCGGGGGGGCGCTTGCATTAGGCGTCGGCAACCGGGTGCTTATGCTTGAGCACGCCATTTACTCCGTCATCTCGCCGAACGGAGCGGCCTCCATTCTGTGGAAAGACGCAACGAAGGCGGACCAAGCGGCGGAGGCGATGAAAATTACCGCGCACGATATGCTCCAGCAGGAGATCATCGAAGAGATCATTCCGGAGCCGAAGGGCGGAGCCCATCGCAGCATCGAGGAACAAGCGGCCTATATTAAAGAAGCGGTGTGGAAGCATCTCCAGGAGCTCCGCGGCTTATCTCCGGAAGAGCTGAGGCAGGATCGTTATCATAAATTTAGAAAAATAGGCAAATTTACATATATCCCGCATTAATTTGCTAAGGTTCGCCGGCGTGCTTTTTCACAACACTACCGGCGTTTCTTGTTTATCAGCCTCTGCAAATTGTTTTTCCGACATAGAGGGAGGAACGAACCGAATGCGAAAGACGAAGATCGTATGTACGATCGGGCCTGCGTCCGAATCGCCGGAAATGCTGAAAAAACTGATCAACGCAGGAATGAATGTGGCCCGCCTGAACTTTTCACACGGCGACCACAGCGACCACGGCATCCGCATCGCAAATATAAAACAGGCAAGGGAAGAGCTCGATAAGACGGTGGCGATTTTGCTGGATACGAAAGGTCCGGAGATCCGTCTCGGACAGCTGAAGGAGGAGCCGATCGAGCTCGTGCAGGACGAATCGATCATCCTTACGACAGACAAAATCTTAGGGGACAAGCACCGCGTGCAGGTCAGCTATCGTGATTTGCCGCAGGACGTTCGGGTTGGCTCAACGATTCTGATCGACGACGGACTCATTGGGCTTCGCGTGGAGCGGGTGGAAGGAACGGAAATCCACTGCCGGATCGTCAACGGCGGCCAAATCAAAAGCCGCAAAGGCGTCAACGTGCCGGGCGTACGGATTAACTTGCCGGGCATTACAAAGAAGGATGCGGAGGATATCCGGTTCGGCATCGAGCAGGGCATCGATTTCATAGCGGCCTCCTTCGTGCGCAAGGCAAGCGACGTGATGGAAATTCGCGAAATTCTCGAAGCCCACAACGCAACGCACATTCAAATTATATCTAAGATTGAAAATCAAGAAGGCGTAGACAATCTGGCTTCCATTTTAGGGGTGTCCGACGGGCTGATGGTGGCGCGCGGCGACCTTGGCGTCGAGATTCCGGCAGAGGAAGTGCCGCTCGTGCAAAAGCGCATGATCGCGCAGTGCAATTTGGTGGGAAAGCCGGTTATCACAGCAACCCAGATGCTCGATTCGATGCAGCGGTATCCGCGGCCGACGCGTGCGGAGGCAAGCGACGTGGCGAATGCCATATTTGACGGTACCGACGCTACGATGCTGTCGGGTGAAACGGCCGCCGGCAAATATCCGGTGGAATCCGTTCTGACGATGGCGCGCATCGCGAAGCGGGCCGAATCATCACTGTCGTACCGGGAGCTGTTCCTTCGCCAAAGCAGTGCGCAGCAAACGACCGTGACGGAGGCGATTTCCCAATCGGTCGCCTCCTCGGCGCTCGATTTGGAGGCGGAAGCGATCATTACGGCGACGGAAAGCGGCTATACGGCGCGCATGCTGTCCAAGTATCGTCCGAAGGCGCCGATTATTGCGGTGACTCCTCACGACTCGGTGATGCGAAAGTTGAACCTTGTGTTCGGTGTTGTGCCGATCAAGGGAGAAGAGGTCGCCAATACGGACGATATGTTCGATCAGGTTGTGCAGAAGTCCTTGGATCACGGTCTCGTGAAGCTCGGCGATATTGTCGTCATAACGGCGGGAGTTCCTGTTGGGCGTTCCGGGTCGACCAATTTGATGAAGATTCATCAAATTGGAGAGCTCATTGCCAAAGGTCAGGGCATCGGCACGCAGAGTGTATCCGGCCGGGTCGTCATTGCACGGACGGCGGAGGAAGCGGTGGCCAAAACGACTGAAGGGGCGGTGCTAGTCACCGTTACGACGGATAGGGACTACATTCCGGCGTTTGAGAAAGCGGCGGCCATCATTACGGAGGTCGGAGGCATTACGTCGCACGCGGCCGTCGTCGCGTTAAGTCTCGGCAAGCCGGTGATCGTCGGCGTGCACGATGCGACGAAGCTGCTGCAGGAAGACGCGGAAGTAACCATATACGCCGAGCTCGGCGTCATTTATTCGGGGAGAGCGGCAGGCGTGCTGTAAGGCAGGCGGGCATGCTGAACGGAAGAGGGGCGGCGCCGTCAGGCGCTGCCCTTTTGCTAAGAAAGGAAAAAGGACGGGTGATGTGGAAATGAGCGGCAGCGCGTTCTCAGTGCGCCTGAGGGTTCGTTATCAAGAAACGGACGCGATGGGCGTCGTTTATCATGGGAATTATTTAACGTGGATGGAAATCGCCCGAACGGAGTGGACACGCGCGAAAGGGATGGCGTACCATAGTGTTGAAGCAATGGGGTACTATATGCCTGTGGTGGACATATCTATTCAATATAAACATCCGGCCAGATACGATCAGGAAGTAGATGTAGTCACATGGCTGGAAGAGCTGAGCGGGCTCAGAATGTCGTTCGGATACTCTATTCAAGCGGCGGATGATCCGGCAACGGTGTTCGCCACAGCGAGCTCGAAGCATGTGTGGGTCGATAAGGAATGGAGGCCGACAAGGCTATCGAAAGCGGCTCCGGACCTTTATGAGAAGCTGGAAAGAGCGGCAAGAGAGGGGCAATAACGATGTTTCGATGGATCGTTATACTCATGATTGTCATCCCTGCGCTTGAAATTTGGGTGCTGCTTGAGCTAGGACGCTTGATCGGCGGTTGGCAAACGTTCGCGTTTATCATGTTGACGGGTTTTATCGGAGCGTTTCTCGCGAAGCGGGAATTTCGTCGCGTTTGGTCGTATGCAAGGCATGAGATGTCACAGGGCATCGTTCCCACGGGTTCTATTCTAGACGGAATAGCCGTGTTTGCCGGAGGTCTGCTGCTGCTAACGCCGGGCCTGATCACGGATACGATCGGATTCCTGCTGCTGCTTCCGGTTTCGCGAATTGTTTTTAGAACGTGGTTGCTGGCAGGCATCAAAAAGGGGATAGAATCGGGACGTATTACATTTATTCGACGGTACTAGCGCACGGAGGTTGAAACACAGTGACGAACAAGGGACTTGCATCCAGGGAGGTCGGCAATCGGTACGTCAATCGCGATTTAAGCTGGGTTCAATTTAATCGGCGCGTGCTGGAGGAAGCGAAGGATCCGGATACGCCGCTGCTGGAACGGTTGAAATTTGCGGCTATCGTCTCGTCCAATTTGGATGAATTTATGAGCGTGCGCGTGGCCGGAATGATCGATCAGATTAAGGCGGGATACCAAAAAATGGATTTCTCCGGGTATACGCCTCAGGGTCTAGTGAAACGCTTAATGAAACGAACGGCGGATCTTGTCCACGACCAATACCGGACGTTCCGTGAGCTTCAGCGGCAGCTGGGGAAGGAAGGCTTGTGCTTCGTCGGATCCTACGACGACTTGAATGCGTCGCAGCAGAAGGCGATGGATCAATTTTACCACGACATCGTGTTTCCGGTGCTGACGCCGATGGGGGTCGACCAAAGCAGGCCTTTTCCGCTTGTTCATAATTTAGGTGTCTATCTTGCGGTTGTGCTTCGGCGGGACGGGGATTCGCCGGAGGACGGGCCTTATTTCGCGATCGTGCAGGTGCCTTCGATTTTGTCGCGGACAATCGAGCTGCCGCGCCGTTCAAACAGCAAGAAAGCTGAATTTATTTTCATCGAAGCGATTATTAAAAAACATATCCGGACGTTGTTTACAGGGTATGAACCGCTTGCGGTGCATGCGTTTCGTTTGACGCGCAACGCGGATATGACGTTGAACGAGGAAGGCGCAGAGGATTTATTGGAAGAAATCGAGAAGGAACTGCGCAAGCGGAAATGGGGGGCGCCCGTTCGGCTTGAGGTGGAAAAGGGAATGCATCCCTATGCGCTGGAGATGCTTCAGTACGAATTTGAGCTTGAGGAGCACGTGTTTACGATTGACGGACCCTTGGATTTGTCTTTTTTGATGCGCCTCGCCGCTTCGGTTCCGGGCCGCGACGATTTGCGCTATCCGCCGATTGAGCAGGTGTACCCTGCAGAGCTCCAAGGGGATAACGGAGAAGCCTCGAAGGATTTATTCGCGCTGTTTGCCAAGCAGGACGTCCTCCTGCATCACCCGTTCGAATCGTTCGACCCCGTCACCGACTTTGTGGCGCAGGCCGCCCATGATCCGAAGGTGCTTGCCATCAAGATGACGCTATACCGGGTCAGCGGCAACTCGCTTCTGGTGCAGTCGCTCGCACGCGCCGCGGAAGCAGGCAAGCAGGTGACGGTCGTGGTGGAACTGAAGGCGCGGTTTGACGAGGAGCGAAATATTGCTTGGGCTCGTCGGCTGGAAAAAGCGGGCTGCCACGTCGTATATGGCCTAGTCGGGTTAAAAACGCACGCGAAGGTGCTGCTTGTCGTACGGCAGGAAAGCGGCGGCCTGCGCCGGTACGTGCATGTCGGGACTGGCAATTACAACGATATGACGGCGAAGCTGTATACGGACATTGGCTTGTTTACGAGCTATCCGGTGATCGGCGAAGACGCGTCTGCGATCTTCAACGAAATGACGGGCTACTCCGCGCCTCGGCACTGGCAAGCGCTCAGCGTTGCCCCGAACAGCTTGAGGGACAAGCTGTTCGAGCTCATTCGCCGCGAGGCGGCGAATGCCAGAGCCGGGAAGCCGGCGCGGATCATCGCCAAAATCAACTCGCTGTCCCACCACGAAATGGTGGACGAGCTGTATGCTGCTTCACAGGCCGGGGTAAAGATTGATCTGATCGTGCGGGGCGTATGCTGCTTGCGGCCGGGCGTGCCCGGATTAAGCGAGACGATCCGCGTCATCTCGATCGTAGACCGCTTTCTGGAGCATTCGAGGGTGTTCTATTTCGAGAACGGCGGGGAATCCGAGGTGTACATTTCGAGCGCGGATTGGATGACCCGCAACTTGACGCGGCGCATCGAGGTGATGTGTCCCGTGCTCGATTGGAGGAATAAGCGGAGCTTGATGAACATGTTGAATTTGTCCTTGCAGGACAACGTTAAGGCGCGGGAGCTTCAGTCAAACGGCTCGTACGTCAGAGTAGAGCCGAGGGGCAGGGAGCTGCGCAGTCAGTTTGAAGCGCTTCGCATTGACAGTTGGAAAGTACGGTAGGGAGGAAAAAGGCGATCTCACTTCGCGGAATGCGCGGTGCTGTCGCTTTTTTGGTCATGGCATGATGGCCTGCGCATCCTTTTTTACGCTTCCTCCACCTTTATCTTCAAGCCCCACTGCTTTCCAAAATCTTTGCCGACCGCGTCGAGCTCCGTGCGCTCAATGACCCACTGGTGCCGGCAACGCACGGACAGCTTCAGCTCCTTGCCGATTACCTGCGCGCGAAGATCGGAGATCGGCTGTGTTTCGCTGCGGTCGAGAGCGACGGCGAGCTGCATCAAAATGCCGAGCTTCGAGATGAGCTCGAAGTCGAATTCGGACAGCAGGTCGCGATGTGCCGCAAACAGCGGCTTCAAGCGCTTCTCGCTCTTAAATGATGCAATGAGGGCACAAAGCATGATTTCCCGGTGGGTAAGCCCGTCAATTCTAGAGTGGGCCAGCAAATAATACGTATGCTTGTAAAAGTTGTAATAATGGATCGAAATCCCGATCCGGTAAAGCAGCGAGGCCACCTTCAGGTATAGGCCGGCCCTTTTGCTAAGACCGTGATACTGGCGCAGATCAGCGAAAAGCTTGCCGGAAAGACGCTCCACCTGGCGAACGTGATTGACGGAAACGGTAGGGTGAAGCGCAAGCGTGTTTAGCACACTGTGCTCCAGCACGATGCTGAACAGCGGCTCTTCCGGCCGGAGCGTCTCGAAGAAGATGCCGTCCCGCAAGCCTGCTCCGCTAATGATATAATGGGATGCTCCGGTGAGCTCGAATATCGAATGAAGAATGTGCAATCCGGGGACAATAATGTCCGCGCGGTCTTTGGGAAGACCTTCTATTTTCTTTCGCTGCTCCATCTTCATGCTCTGCAGCAAGGTTACCCAGTTGGCGGTGTCCTCCGGCGTCATGCGATAGTTGTGCATGATCGGAAGCGAGTAGCGGCGGCTGCGCTGATCGATCTTACATAAAGCCCGAACGGTGCCGCCCAGTCCGATAAGCGGGAGACCGGGCTGTGAGGTCAGCCAAGGCTCGCCGGCAACGGCTTGCTGGACCAAGGCTCGCAGCTCCCTTGCTCCTTCGGGCGAAAGTTCGCCGTTTTTGCCGAATCTTTGCATCGTATTCACCGCACCGAATGGGAAAGAAACGGTTTTTTGGATTTGACGGTCTTTAAACCAAGTCACCTCGGTGCTGCCCCCGCCGATGTCGATCAGAAAGCCGTCGTTGACATCGAGGGTGTTAGCCATCCCCAAGAAACCGAGTCGGCCTTCGTCGGTCCCGGAAAGCACTTCTACGGAAAGGCCCGTCCGCTCCTTCAGCTGAGAGACGACCGAGCCGGCGTTTGATGCATTGCGTACGGCGGCTGTAGCGACGGCGCGGATTCGTTCGGCGCCGTGCACGGTGCACAGCAGCTTAAAACGGTGCAGCGTTTCGGATATATAAGCGATGTCGGCATCGCCGATTTGGCCGCCCGGCTCCACTCTTCCGCCCAGACGGGCCGATTCCTTCGCTTCGTCGATGACGCGGTAGGCGCCCTTGTCGGTGATTTCATAAATGACGAGCCGGATAGAGTTTGATCCGATGTCGATAATGCCGATCCGTTCCATAAGCAGCCGCCTCCATTTTCCAAGAATCGTTCAAATTCGTTATCTTCGTCGCAGTCAGCATCATTGTAACCGAGTTTATGCGGTCGGGCAAAGCTTGGCGAAAAATGCTTTATGAGGCTGATAATGAACTTTTATGCATGAATTTATATCTTTCTCGCAGGTGGATAAGGTATCATAGAAGTAACGCTCATTTTAGCAAAATATCATGCAATACATCACATTACGAAGGAGAGTGTTTTCCATGACGGTTACTAAGGGACTCGAAGGTATTGTCGCAACGACGTCTTCCGTCAGTTCCATCATAGACGGAGTTCTGACGTATCGCGGCTACAACATCGACGATTTGGCGGAGAACGCAACATATGAAGAAGTGGCATACCTGCTCTGGTATGGCAAGCTGCCGAATCGCGCAGAGCTTGACGAGCTTGTCGAGCAGCTTAGCGCGAACGCTTCCATTCCGGAGGCAGTGATGAATCTGCTTCGAAATATTCCGAAAGATGCCAATTCGATGGCTGCCCTTCGCTCGGCCGTATCCCTGTTATCCTTATATGATAAAGAGGCTCATGACGTAGGTCTCGAGGCAGCTACTCGCATCGCGATCCGTCTGCAAGCGAAAATCCCGACGATTGTCGCGGCTTTCGACCGTTTGCGTAAAGGCCTGGAGCCGGTAGTTCCAAAAGCAAACGCAACGGTAGCGGAAAACTTCCTATATATGCTAACTGGCAAGCAGCCGGACAAAGTAGCAATCGAGGCGCTCGACAAAGCGCTCGTTCTGCACGCGGACCACGAGCTGAACGCATCGACCTTCGCCGCTCGCGTTACCGTCGCGACGCTTTCCGATATGTACTCCGGCGTAACGTCCGCAATCGGCGCGCTGAGAGGCCCGCTGCATGGCGGCGCGAACGAAGAAGTTATGGCGATGCTTGAAGACATCGGAACGATGGAAAACACGGAGAAATACATTCAGGCGAAGCTGGACAACAAAGAAAAAGTTATGGGCTTCGGGCATCGCGTATACAAAAACGGCGACCCGCGCGCGAAGCATCTTCAGAAGATGTCGCAAGAGCTTGGCAAGTTGACAGGAAACATGAACTGGTACAATATGTCCATTAAGATCGAAGAGATGGTAACGGGCATGAAGGGTCTGAAGCCGAACGTCGACTTCTACTCCGCATCCGTGTACACTTCGCTTGAAATTCCACGCGACTTGTTTACTCCGATCTTCGCGATCTCCCGTATTTCCGGGTGGACGGCGCATATTCTTGAGCAGTATGAGAACAATCGCTTGATCCGTCCGCGCGCGGAATACGTCGGACCGGTCGATCAGAAGGTCGTTTCGATCGATCAGCGCGGCTAATTTCTCAGCCTCACTTCAGTTGTTCCTTAGCGGGACGCTTGATCGCGTCGGTCGGGTTTCCCGCTATCCTTATGAACATATTTAAAGCTAATCGCACATTAAGGAGAGAAAAAACCAATGGTACAATTTGAATCCTACGAGTTACCAAAGCAAGGGGAACGCATCACCATCGACTCCAACGGCACGCTGCAAGTGCCAAACAACCCGATCATTCCTTTCATCGAAGGAGACGGGACAGGCCCTGACATTTGGGCGGCTTCTCAGCGCATCCTTGATGCAGCTGTAGAGAAAGCTTACAAAGGCGAGAAGAAAATCGCTTGGTACGAAGTATTTGCAGGCGAGAAAGCATATAATAAGTTCAACAGCTGGCTTCCAAACGATACCATTACGGCAATTCGCGAATACATCGTTGCGATCAAAGGGCCTTTGACTACGCCGGTAGGCGGCGGCATCCGTTCCTTGAACGTTGCGCTTCGCCAAGAGCTCGACCTGTACGTCTGCTTGCGTCCGGTTCGTTACTTCCAAGGCGTCCCTTCCCCGGTAAAGCGTCCGGAGCTCGTCGACATGGCCATCTTCCGGGAAAACACGGAGGACATCTACGCGGGTATCGAATATCAATCCGGCACTGACGCGGTGAAGAAAGTAATCGAATTCCTTCAAAAGGAAATGGGCGTTAACAAGATCCGTTTCCCTGAGACGTCCGGCATCGGCATTAAGCCGGTATCGTCCGAAGGCTCCAAGCGCTTGATCGGCGCAGCGATCGATTATGCGATTCAGCACGGCCGCAAGAGTGTAACGATCGTGCATAAGGGCAACATTATGAAATTCACCGAAGGCGCGTTCAAGAACTGGGGCTATGAGCTTGCAGAAGAACAATACGGCGACAAAACGTTCACATGGGCGCAGTACGACCGCATTAAAGAACAAGAAGGCGTAGAGGCTGCCAATGCGGCGCAGAAGGCTGCCGAGCAAGCCGGAAAAATCATTGTGAAGGACGCCATTGCAGACATCGCGCTGCAGCAAGTATTGACGCGTCCGACCGATTTCGACGTGATCGCGACCTGCAACCTGAACGGCGATTACCTCTCCGACGCTTTGGCGGCGCAAGTTGGCGGCATCGGCATCGCACCGGGTGCGAACATCAACTATGCAACCGGGCACGCAATTTTTGAAGCGACTCACGGCACAGCTCCGAAATATGCGGGTCTGGACGTAGTTAACCCCGGTTCCGTAACGCTTTCGGGCGTATTGATGCTCGAGCACCTTGGCTGGCAGGAAGCTGCTAACCTGATCTACAAAGGCATGGAGCGTACAATCGATGATAAGACAGTAACTTACGACTTCGCTCGACTCATGGAAGGCGCAACGGAAGTAAAGACGTCCGAATTCGCGAACTTAGTTATTAAGAACATGGACTAATTCGACTCCAAACCAATAGGAGGAACGAGCTCATGACGATTCGCCGGAACAAAATTACCGTTGTCGGTGCCGGCTTCACCGGCGCAACGACTGCACTGATGCTCGCACAAAAGGAACTTGGAGATGTCGTGCTTGTGGACATCCCTCAGCTTGAAAACCCAACGAGGGGCAAAGCGCTCGATATGCTTGAAGCTTCTCCGGTTCAGGGTTTTGACAGCAACATTATCGGCACTTCCAGCTATGACGATGTGGCAGGATCCGACGTTGTTATCATTACGGCGGGGATTGCCCGTAAGCCGGGCATGAGCCGCGACGACCTCGTGAACACGAACGCAGGCATCGTGAAGTCCGTTTGTGAACAAGTAAAAGCGAAGTGCCCGGACGCATATGTCATCATCTTGAGCAACCCGGTTGACGCGATGACCTACGTTGCATACAAGACGCTCGGCTTCCCAAGAAATCGCGTCATCGGCCAATCCGGAGTTCTTGACTCTGCTCGTTACCGCACGTTCATCGCGCAAGAACTGAACGTATCGGTCGAGGACGTAATCGGCGTTGTGCTTGGCGGTCACGGAGACGACATGGTGCCGCTCGTCCGTTACACCTATGCAGGCGGCGTGCCGATTGAAAAGCTGATTCCAAAAGAGCGTATCGATGCGATCGTACAGCGTACGCGTACCGGCGGCGGCGAAATCGTCAACCTGCTCGGCAACGGCAGCGCGTACTACGCGCCGGCTGCATCGCTCGTGCAGATGACCGAAGCGATCCTGAAGGACAAGAAGCGCGTTCTTCCGACGATTGCTTACCTGGAAGGCGAGTACGGCTACAACGAGCTGTTCATGGGCGTACTCACCGTTCTTGGCGGCGACGGCATCGAGAAGATTGTTGAAATCGAGCTGACGGCTGATGAGCGCGCAGCGCTGGATAAGTCTGCGGAATCCGTTCGCAATGTTATCAAGATCGTTCAATAACCTTTCTGCGAATACATCAAGCCCCCTTGTTTCCGTTAGGTTACAAGGGGGCTTGTTCAATGTTTATCACGGCTCCGTCTGGGTGTCGCAGCCCAATCTTGGCTGAGGCAGGTTAATAATAACGGAAGGGGCCTGTCCGGTATTTTCGTAACTCCGGCAAAATAACGGACAATCGGTTCCGCTCACGCCTCATCAAGCTTATACATTGCCTGTTCGCTGACGAAAATTTACATATCAAAACCCTTCACAGGAGGCGTAATCGGACCGGTCATATGATTTTCGGTGCGTTCCCGGGCGGTATATTCCACGTTCTATGTTTTCTTTTCCGGCTGCAGCGCCTCCGCTTTCACGATGTCGCCGATAGCGATGACGAAATCGCCGTATCGATCGTCTGGTGCTCTTTGCAGTCGAAGTAAGGGACCGCCTTTCGCAAGAGCGGCGCACCGGTTTGATCATATAACCGAATCCCTTCGCCTCGAATTGAATGGGTCACTTCAAATGAGTATACTAGAGACTGGAACAATTTTCACATGCAGTTACGTATCGGAGGGAATACAAATGGATCAATTCATCTTGTTTCTGCACGTCCTGGGTTCACTGACCGTAGGCTTTTATTTGCTGCTCCCGTTCGTAGCCTCCCGCATGGACGCGCTGTCGCCGGCAGCTCAAGCAGGCTATGCGAAAGGACTGCACAATTTAAATCGGATCGGCCAATATTTACTGATCGTTCAATTTTTGACAGGCGGATATTTGATCAGCAAATACGATCTCTCCGTGGCCTGGATGATCGTCGTGATCGTGCTGTTCATCCTGCTGCTCGGTGCGGCCGGCATGGCGGGGGCACCGCTGAAGCGCATCGTGAACGCAGGCGCCGAAGGGGGCGAGGCGTCGAAACGGGATGCGTCGAAGGCGGTTTCCTTTAGCAGTATGGCGGCCGTGCTCGTCATTTTGCTGCTGCTGCTCATGTATTATCCGACGCTGATTTAATCGGTTATTGAAAGCTCATCCAAAGTTTTATTCACACTCGGGGCCAGACGGGTCAGGAAGTATTGGACTTCCGGCATGTCGAGCGCGTTCAGCGCGGCCTCGATTTGTTTTTGGGCGACGGCAAATTCGCGATTGCCCGCAGATAGCTCCGTCCCGCATTTTAAATAGGCGTCGAGCAGATCCGCCGCTTTCACGTAGCGATACTCCGCTTCCGCTCCGCTTTTGCCGGCGAACAGCGGAGTGTAGGCGCTTCGAAGCTCGTCAGGCACCAAGCTTGTCATGCGCTCGGCTGCCAGCCGCTCGATTTCCCGGAAATTGTGCAGGATGGCCGGGTTATGATGCTTGACTGGAGTAGGTATGTCTCCGGTAAACACCTCGGTCGCATCGTGGAACAAAGCGGCAAGCGCCAGCCGCTCCGCGTTCACATTCTTCTTGAACACCTCGTTTGCAATCGTGCCGAGCGCATGAGCGAGCAGGGCGACATGGAACGAATGCTCCGCTACATTTTCCCTGACGACGTTGCGCATTAAGCTCCAGCGCTCGATATATCTCAAACGATACAAATGTGCAAAAAAATGATTGTCCAAAACCGCAATTTCCTCCTCTTTTTCAGCCCGGAACATTGAAGTCCATATCAACGTTGGCGCCTGAATATGTTACAATGATATCATGTTTGTCCGGCAATAAGAGAAAGTTTCATTACACTCATCTCATAGAATTCTTAGTAGATAGGGAGAGGGACATTACGCCTATGAAATCATTCGAACAAAGTATTTATGATCTAGTTGTCGAGACGTCGACCAATTTGCCTGCAGACGTACGCCGCGCCATTAAAGCGGGTCAGCTGCGCGAAAACGCAGGAACGCGCTCAGCGCTCTCGATGGATACGATTGCGAACAATATTACGATGGCGGAAACGAACATTTCGCCGATCTGTCAAGATACAGGAATGCCTACATTCGTTGTCCATACGCCGGTCGGCGCGAACCAGATCGTGATGAAGCGCCACATTCGCGAGGCGGTGGCGCGCGCAACGAAGGACGGCAAGCTGCGGACGAATTCCGTTGATTCACTGACGGGAGAAAATACGGGCGACAACCTCGGCCCAGGCACGCCGGTCATTCATTTTGAACAATGGGAACGCGATGAAATTGAAGTGAAGCTGATCCTCAAAGGCGGCGGCTGCGAGAACAAAAACATTCAGTACAGTCTGCCGACGGAGCTTACGGGCCTCGGGAAAGCCGGCCGCGACCTGGACGGCATCCGCAAGTGCATCATGCACGCCGTTTACCAAGCGCAGGGTCAAGGCTGCAGCGCCGGCTTCATTGGCGTAGGCATCGGCGGGGACCGTACAACGGGCTATGAGCTTGCGAAGCAGCAGCTGTTCCGTCCGGTCGACGACGTCAATCCGCATGAGGATCTTCGCAAGCTCGAAGAGTACGTCATGGAGAACGCCAACAAGCTCGGCATCGGTACGATGGGCTTTGGCGGCGAAGTAACACTGCTGGGCTGCAAAATCGGCGTCAACAACCGGCTGCCGGCCAGCTTCTTCGTATCGGTTGCTTACAACTGCTGGGCGTACCGCCGCCAAGGCGTGTTGATCAACGCAGAAACCGGCGAAATCAATTCGTGGGTATACGAGCGTGGAACGGCGGTAGCCATGAGCAAGCAGACGGCTGGGGAAACTTCTACGTCGGAGATTGCGGCCGCTGAAGGGAAGCCTCGGACCGTGGAGCTGACGACGCCGTTGACAGAAGCGCAAATGCGCGATTTGCGCGTCGGCGACGTGGTCATCCTGAACGGCCGTATGTTTACAGGCCGCGATGCGATCCACGGCCATCTTATAAAGAACGATGCGCCTGTTGATCTGAACGGCGCAGCGCTGTATCACTGCGGACCGGTCATGATGAAGGACGAGGCCGGCTGGCACGTGAAGGCGGCAGGTCCGACGACCTCAATCCGCGAGGAGCCGTATCAGGGCGACATCATTAAGAAGTTTGGGATCCGCGCGGTTATCGGCAAAGGCGGCATGGGACCAAAGACTCTTAAGGCGCTTCAGGAGCACGGCGCGGTGTATTTGAACGCCATCGGTGGAGCCGCCCAGTACTATGCGGAGACAATTAAAGGCGTAGACGGCGTTGATTTCATGGAATTCGGCATTCCGGAAGCGATGTGGCACTTGCGGGTGGAAGGCTTCGCCGCGATTGTGACAATGGACGCGCATGGCAACAGCTTGCACGCGGACGTCGACAAGAGCTCGCTAGAAAAGCTGGAGCAATTCAAGGAGCCTGTGTTTTCCTAATGAAAAAATTCCGAAATCGCTTAACGGTGATTTTCATACTCATTATCAGCCTGTCGAATATTGCGGCAGGCATTTTTATCATCTCCATGCTGCGGGACTCACAAATTCGGGCCCAAGAAGAGGCGCTGCTGGAGCAGCTTCGGCTGTACTTAGCAACCGTCAGCTGGGAAGACACATCCTCAGGCTCCATCGGCGGACAAATGTTTTCAAGCGAGGCGTTGCGGATCGCTGCGAAGATCGGCTCGCGAGTCACCTTCTTCGACAACGCCGGACGCGTGCTCGGCGATTCGGTATTGGTGCCGCCTTTCGATGAGGAGTTCGCCGGCATCGTTCGTCCGGAGATCGAGCAGGCGATGAACGGCGGCTCCGGCATGGACGTTCGAAAGGCGAAGGATGGAGACGGCAGCGTGATGTATGTAGCCGTCCCCGTTGACTTCGGTATGACCGCCGGCGTCGGGTTTGTGCGCTTCGGGGCGAGCCTGAATCATCTGGATGCCGAAACGATGCGCTTTATCATCTATCTGGCTGTCGGACTGTTTGCGATGCTTCTTGCGACGGCAGGCATATCGTATCGCATCTCGAAGGGCTTGACCGATCCGCTTGAGAAAATTACGCGCGTCGCCAATCAGATCAGTCATTCAAACTATAAATCGAGGGTAAACATCAAAAATCAAGACGAAATCGGCATGCTCGGACGGGCAATCAATACGATGGCGGACAGCCTGCAGGTTCAGATGAAGCAAATCCAAGAGGACGAAAACAGGCTGAAAAGCGTCCTTGAGACGATGATCAGCGGCGTGATCATGATCGATCAGGACGGCGCCATCGTGCTGATGAACCGATCCGCGGAGGAGCTGCTTGGCATCGTCCCGCAGGATTTATTAGGCAAACGATATACGGCCTTGAAGGCGCAGTTCGAATTTACGAAAATGATCGGGGATTGCCTCAGCCGGAAGGAGCACGTACGCGATGAGCTCGTGTTTTATTACCCGAAGGAGCACACGCTGGAAGTCAACCTCGTGCCGATGACGAACGCGGCGGGCAATTGGGTCGGCATTGTAATCGTCCTGCATGATATTACCGCAATCCGGCGTTTGGAGCGTATGCGGAGCGAATTCGTGGCGAATGTCTCGCACGAATTAAAGACGCCGATCGCTGCCGTCAAGGGCTTTTCCGAAACGCTGCTGGGCGGTGCGATGAACGATCCGGAGACGGCGAAGGCGTTTCTGCACATCATTTACGAGGAGAGCGAACGGCTGAATCGATTAATCGGGGACATTCTCGACTTGTCCAAAATCGAATCGAAGCGGGTTCTGCTGGATTACTCGGCCATTGAAATGAAGCCGTTCGTTGAACGGGTCGCGGAAATGATGCGGTCGGAAGCGAACAAGAAGCTTATTCAGCTGGATACAGACATTCCGGATGAGCTTTATCTTGAGGCGGACGAGGATCGCGTCCGGCAAATTTTAATCAACCTGCTGTCCAATGCGATTTCGTATACGTTAGACGGGGGAAATGTCCGTATCTGCGCAAGGCCAATGACCGGGGGTGAAGTTGCCTCGGACGGAGGCATTCCGGATGAATACGACGGCGTGCGGATCATTGTTGAGGATACGGGCATCGGTATCCCGCGGAAAGATCTGCCGCGTATTTTCGAACGTTTCTACCGGGTGGATAAAGCGAGAACGCGGGCTTCCGGAGGCACCGGCCTCGGACTTAGCATCGTAAAGCATCTGGTGGAGCTTCATAAGGGTAAGATTCAGGTGGAGAGCACGGTAGGCGTCGGCACCAGATTCATCATCGATTTTCCGGTATTGCAATAATGCGTTGCACGCGTTTCACCGGAAGGAAGATATGTTACACTAAAGCTGTCCAAAACTTATGATCCTCGGGGGTTCTTATGCCGCACACCATATTAGTCATTGAAGATGAACCTACCTTGTCCCGGCTCCTCTCCTACAATCTTTCTCAAGAAGGATACGAAGTGAAGATCGTCGAGGATGGAGCGCAGGGGCTTCAGGAGGCGCTGTCGAATTCATATCATTTGCTGATCTTGGACATTATGCTGCCGAGCATGAGCGGCTTCGAGGTGCTCTCCAAGCTGCGCCAGAAAGGAAGCCGGACACCTGTTATCATTCTGACGGCACGGAATGGCGAGAATGAAGTTGTGCAGGGACTTAAGAACGGCGCCGACGATTACATTACGAAGCCGTTCGGCGTGGCCGAGCTGCTGGCGCGCGTCAGCGCGGTGCTGCGCAGGACGAATCAGGACGGGGCGCCGGAGACGGCGAGGGAAGAAGTCAAGGAGAACGTTATCACCGCAGGAGACCTCCGGATTTACCCGGATAAATACGAGGTGGGGCTGGGCGGGGAGTCGATTCCGCTCCGTCCGAAGGAATTCGAGGTGCTGCTTTATTTGGTGCAGCGCCCAGGTATGGTCGTTACCCGGGACGATTTGATGAATTCGGTGTGGGGCTTCGATTATTTCGGCGGACAGCGGACGGTGGATGTCCACGTCTCTTCGCTTCGCAAGAAGCTGGAATTAAGCCAGGAAAGCGTGCAGATCGACTCCATCCGCGGCGTCGGCTACAAGCTCGTTGTTTCGAAGAAGTAAGAAGTAGTAGACTTGCTAGGTTCGTAGTATGAAAGACGCTCCAGGACGCCTATTGTCTGTTTGAACTGAATAGTAACGTCCTCAACGCCGTAAAGCGTTTTTAACTTGTGTAGCGCGCCCGCCTTATAGTCAAAATTGTGCTGCGGGCGGAGATTGACGGTGTTGGCAGAAGCATAAGACCAATGATTGGGCTTAGCGCTTAGAAATTGAGAGATAAGGCCAGAATAATCACAAATTTTGCTCTTAAACAGCGAAAATCGCTGAAAATACAAAAATAAGCCCAAAATTTGGTTCAATTACTCGTAACCTTGTTGAAAGGTGAAGAATAAAACCAAAAGTTGGGCTTATATTATTGCTCCCCGGCGGCTGCGGCTCCTGCAGGCAGGCTGTCCTCTTGAGGAACGGTGCGCTGCAGAAAGAAGGAAGCGACAAAGGCGGCCAGCACCAGAGCCAACGCCGTCAAAAATGCGGTTTTCATCCCGTAGAGCAGCGCATCCATCTGTGCGGCTGTGTCGGATAAGGCGTTGCCCGTGCGCTCCATATATTTGCTGGAGCTTAAAGTCATCAACGTTACGAGCAGCGCCGTGCCGATCGCTCCTCCGACCTGCTGCAGCGTATTCATAATCGCCGTTCCGTGCGGATACAGTCTTCTGGGCAGCTGGTTCAACCCGTTCGTCATGACCGGCATCATCGTCATGGAAAGTCCGAGCATAAACAGTGCATTCAGAATCAGCAGCGTAGCATAAGGGGTATTTGTCGTTATAAAAGCAAATCCCGCCAACGTGACCGTCAGCAGTCCCATGCCGACGACGGCAAGCCATTTCGGACCGAAGGCGTCGAACAGCCTTCCGGTAATCGGCGACATGATGCCCATTATGATTCCTCCCGGGAGCATCGCCAGACCTGCTTCCAGCGGAGAGTAATGAAGGGCGTTCTGCAAAAAGATCGGCAGCAGCAGCATCGTAGAGAACAACGCAACCATGGCGATCATCAGAATGACGACCGAATAACGGAACATGCGGTATTGGAACGATCGCAGGTCAAGCATCGGCTCGTCCATCGTCAGCTGGCGCCAGGTAAAAACAATTAGCGCCAGGAGCCCGACGACGATCGGGACGATCACGTCGCCGCTCATCCATCCCGCTTGGAGCTCCCCGGCTTCGCCGTGGCCTCCGCCGGCGGCGCTAAAGCCGTAAACAATTCCCCCGAAGCCGAGCGTCGACAACACCATCGAAAACAAATCGATCTTCAAGCTTTCCGTTTCGGTGACGTTCTTCAGCTTGGCGTAAGCGATGGCCATCACGATCAACGCGATCGGAATAACGCCGTAGAACAATACCCGCCAGCTGAAATGTTCAATAACGAGACCGGAGATGGTCGGTCCTAAGGCAGGCGCGAAGGTGATAATAATGCCGATCGTGCCCATGGCGGACCCTCGCTTGTGCACCGGTATAATCGCCAGAACGACATTCATGAGCAGCGGGAAAATAAGGGCGGTGCCGGCCGCTTGCAGGATGCGCCCGATCAGCAGCGTTCCGAACCCTGGAGCTATGCCCGCAAGCAAGGTGCCCGCTGTAAATAATCCCATGGCGGACATGAACAGCGTTCTTGTCGTAAATCGCTGAATTAAAAAGGCGGTGACGGGAACGAGCACCCCGATAACGAGCAAGTATCCGGTGGTCAGCCATTGCACGGTGCTCTCGTTTACGTTCATGTCCGCCATAATTTTCGGCAGCGCTACGTTCAGCAATGTTTCATTCAAGATGGCGACGAATGCTCCGAGCAGCATGACAAGAATGAGCGTTATATTTTCTTTGCTGCCGAACGTGTCGATCCATCCGCCGCTTTTTTGAGTTCCTTCTTCCATAGGGTGTCACTTCTTTCCCAAGGTTCTTTATTATCGGTTATCTATGTTTTCCGGATAAAGGTCGTGGTTCAGCAGCCGATGCTCCGCCATCGTCTCGTACTTCGAACCGGGCTGTCCCCAGTTGCAGTACGGATCGATCGAAATGCCGCCCCGAGGCGTAAATTTGCCCCATACCTCGATATACCGCGGTTGCATAAGTGCAATCAAGTCGTTCATGATGATGTTCACGCAGTCTTCGTGAAAATCGCCGTGATTGCGAAAACTGAATAAATACAGCTTTAGCGATTTGCTTTCCACCATTTTTACATCCGGGATATAAGAAATATAAAGGGTGGCGAAATCCGGCTGTCCGGTCACCGGGCACAGGCTTGTAAACTCCGGGCAGTTGAACTTCACAAAATAATCGCGGTTGGGATGCTTGTTCTCAAAAACCTCCAAAACGGTAGGGTCATAATCGAAAGCATACCGGGTGCCTTGGTTCCCTAAGTGGCTGATGTTGGGAAGCTCCTCTTTAGATCTTCCTGCAGTCATGCGGTTCTCCTCTTTCCTTATAATATAGAGCGACTATACCACAGCACGTCTGAAGATGCACAATAACACGAAAAACCATATTGTAAGGAAATTTCGATGTGCTATAATGTAGCAATTATTACTGGCATCCATCAGGGAGTGTTACTTGTTATATGAAAAAACAATTCGTTGTCATTGGACTCGGGCGGTTCGGCAGCACCGTGTTGAAGACGCTGCTCTCGCTCGGGAATGAAGTCATGGGGATCGATCACAACCAGCGTCGGGTGCAGGAAATTTCAGCGATTATCCCGCATGTGTATCAGGCGGATTCGACCGACGAAGGTGTATTGAAGCAGCTTGGCGTTCAAAATATGGACCACGCCATCGTTGCCATCGGCGACGACTTGCAGGCAAGCATCCTGACAACTCTTATTTTGAAGGACTTAGGTGTGAAAACCGTCACCGCAAAGGCGACGAGCGAATACCACCGTCGTGTGTTAGAGCGGGTCGGCGCCGATCGAATCGTACAGCCGGAACGGGATACGGGCATACGCGTCGCACACCAGATTACGTCTCAAAATACGATCGAATTTCTGGAGCTGTCGTCGGATTACAGTCTCGTGGAGGTGCTGGCACCGGCTTCCATGACCGGCAAATCGTTGAAGGAGCTCAACATCCGAGCGAAGTACGGCTGCAACGTGGTCGCCGTTCGAAAGCAGGATGGATTCGTCAACGTTTCGCCGCTTGCGGAGGACACGATCTCAGAGGGAGATATGCTTGTCATGATCGGAACGAATAAAGACATTCACCGGTTTGAAAAAGGCTATTCGGAGTAGGTGATCACATGGAAATGCACCAGCCGCCCAAAAAAATGGTGGAAATCAGCCCCAGCCAGTGGATGATCTTCGGATTCGGCATGATTATCCTACTAGGGGCGTTTCTTTTGGCGCTTCCGATTGCTTCCGTAACCGGGGAAAGCATTGGCATTACGGACGCGATGTTCATGGCCACCTCTGCGGTGTGCGTAACGGGTTTGGCTTCGGTCGATCCTGCGACTACCTTCACGATGTTCGGGGAGATCGTGCTGATTCTCCTCGTGCAAATCGGCGGCCTTGGCTTTATGACGTTCGGCGTCATCATCGCGATGCTGCTCGGCAAGCGGCTCGGATTGAAGGAACGCTTGATCATTCAAGAGTCGACAAGGTCGGCAAGCGTTCAAGGCCTTGTCCGGTTGTCCTTGAACATTTTTCTCATTGCGTTCTTGTTCGAGGTAACCGGCGCGGCCATTTTAACAATGTATTGGGCTTCTGATTTTGGGTTTGGGCTTGCAGCGTATTACGGGGTGTTTCATGCGATATCCGCCTTTAATAACGGAGGATTTGCCCTATGGCCGGACAGCTTGTCACGCCACGCGGGCGATCCCGTCGTCAACCTGGTTATCTCCTTTTTGTTTATAGCCGGCGGAATCGGCTTTACCGTACTGATGGATTTATACCGGAATCGCCGATGGAGCCGGTTTTCCTTAAACACCAAAATTGTATTGCTCGCTTCTTTTCTGTTATCGGCGGGCGGGTTCGCGGCAATCTTTATATTGGAGCTGTTGAATCCGAACACAACCTGGATGTCTTGGGGAGATAGAGTGTGGTCGTCCTATTTCCAAGCCGTCACTCCCCGCTCGGGCGGATTCAATACGGTGGATATCGGCGCAATGATGACGGCAACCCAATTTTTAATTATTTTTCTTATGTTTATCGGGGCCTCCTCCGGATCGACGGGCGGGGGAATCAAGGTGAACACGTTCATTGTGCTTGTTCTGGCGATGTACAGCACGATTCGTGGCCGGGAGCAGGTTCATGTGTTTGATAGACGCATCCCTACCGAAATCATTCTTCGCGCATTGGCGGTTATCATTATTTCGTTAGGCGTGCTGCTATTCGTCTCTTTCTTGCTGACCATTACGGAGCCGAATCAAGATTTCATCGCCCTGCTGTTCGAGGCGACTTCCGCGTTCGCTACGGTGGGATTGTCGATGAACTTGACGCCTCACTTGAGCGATTTGGGGAAATGGGTGATTATGGGGACGATGTTCATCGGACGTCTTGGACCGTTGACGCTCGCGTTCGCCTTAAGTCAGAAACGCCGGGAATCCAAAATCGGGTATGCGGAAGAAAAGGTGTTGATCGGGTAAAAGGGGGGTAAATATGAAAGTAATGATCCGGTGGGCGACTGTTTTTTTGGCTGCAGTTGTGTTAAACGCTTGTTCCGCTTTCGAAGGTGTGACCAACACGCTGAATTACGCGCAGGAAACGACGAGGTATTTACAAGAAGCTCAGCAATTTACAAAGGAGCTTCCCCAGCTTGCCGAGCAAGCGATCGGAAGTCCGGAAATGGTCGGGCAGCTGCAGGCAGAGCTCGAAGCGATGAGAGACCGCATCCTGAGTTTTGAGGCGCTTGAGCCGCCCGCTTTCGCCCAGGAGCTGCACCGGCAGCTGGAGGAACGAAGCGTCCAAGCGAGGGATGAGATTGAAATGTACTTGGAGCAGCTGCAGACGAACGGCATAGACTTTTCAAGCATCGCGAATTCGGAAATGTTGGATACGTTAACGTCCGTCATTTCGCTGCTGCAGCAAATCGAGCAATTAGTACAATAGTCCAAACGTTACGAAGCCGCCGGGCACATCGCCTGGCGGCTTTTGCATTTCATCGAATCCGCTGCTTGCGGCTGAGCCAATGCTGCATGTCAATGACGACCGTCTCCTTCTTTTTGGGCCGCTTCAGCGGCACCAGCGCTCCTTCCTGCCATTTCTGGTAACGGTAAATGACGAAGGCGAGAGCGATGCCAAGCAGCCACAGGATGGCGGGATGCATATGTACATACCGTGCGATGCCGCGAGGCTCCAGGACATGAGGCACTACCAAGAAAGCGAACACTCCGTTGAAGACCGTTTGGGTTATCATATAGCTTAGTAAATTCCGATACGTAAAATAAATAATCCACAGCGTTCCGACGAAGAACAGTCCGAGCGTAACGGAGGGGCTCGCAATGCGTCCCCATGGAACGACAGCCTCATGGATGACCCACCATTGGAAATAATACCCCACTTCATGAATCATCGTTACGAGCAATGCGGTGAACACCGCGGCAGGCATATAGTATTTTAAGCTGTCCTTGTCCAGCAAGAATAAGCTGGCCAACGGAGCTAAAAGCATAGACCATAATAAGAGCTGATTCAACAACGATTTCACCGCCGGTTCACTTGTAACATTTTCCTATTTTTCATTTTCCCCTACAAGTGAACCTTTCATGCGTTTCGTCTTTAGGTTTGAAGCTGAGAACGGTTATCCTGGAGATGGGTTTTGCGAACAAGCCAAATGGAGCTCGCCGCTGCGATTCCAAGGAGGGCGACGGCCGACGCGAAAGCATCAAAATAGCTTCCCGTCACCGTATACAGCCACCCGGGCACGTAGGAGCCAAGGGCAGAGCCTATCTGATGGCTCATGGTCAAAAGACCGAAGACGAAGCCGAGCGAGTATTGGCTGAAATGCTGTGACGCAAACAGCGTTGTAGGGGCTACGGTGGCGAAGTCGACCAGACCGAACGCGATGGCGAACACGAACAGCCACACGGTGTTGTCGGTGGCAAGCAGCAGCACCATCGAAGCGGCGCGCGTGATATATAAGACGGCCAATATTTTGGCGGGGCTCCAAAGATCCGCGAGCTTTCCGGAAATCAGGCAGCCGACGATATTGAAGGCGGCGAGCAGGCCGACGGCCGCCCCCGTTATCTCGGTGGAATGGCCGGCGCCGTGGCTGAAGGGGATCAGATGCGTGTCCATCAATCCCGTCGTCGTATAGCCGCATATAAAGAACGGCACGAGCAAGAGCCAGAAGGATGAAGAACGGAGCAGCATGCGCGAGCCGGCCTCCTGCCGCTTCGAAGGATCGTCTTTGGGAGCGGGAGGTTCCGAAGCTTCCTTATCCTCTTGCTTCCCGGCTCCGTATGCGGCGGTACCCTTTTCTTCAGGCTTTGTTCGAAGCAGAAGCATAACGAGCGGGAATATCACACAGACGAGCACGATGCCCATGCCGACCGCCGTCTTCTCCCAGCCGAACGTTACAATGGAGAACAGAGCGGCGGGCGCCATAATCATCTGTCCGGCTCCGAAGCCGGCTTCGAGAATTCCGTAGGCGGTTCCGCGGCGGGCGGCAAACCAGTTCGTCACGGCGACGGTCGCAACGACACCGGAAGCGCCGCCAAAGCCGATGGAGGAAATAACGCCGTATAACACAAATAGATGCCACGGCTCGCTGGCCCAAGCGGTAGCGACCGTACTTGCCCCCGTAAGCAGCGTGCTAAGGCCGAATACGCGGGTGACGCCGTAGCGGTCCGTCAGCTTGCCGAAAACCGGCACCGTAATCCCGTATACGATAAAGCTGACCGACGAGACAAGCGCAATCGTGCCCCGGTCTGTATTCATGGACGTTTGCCAGGGCTCAAGGAAAGCGCCGAATGCGAGGCGGACGCCTTGAACCGCGAGCAGCCCGAGGAAAGAAACGAATAGAATGATCCAAGCGTAATGCCATTGAAACCTCATGTGACGAGCCCCCGACCTTATATTCAAGAATAAGCCCTTTTATTGTAAAGGTTTTACGTTGGCGCGACCAGCCGGTTCGTCTTCAATGACGAATTTGTTGATTTCGGTAAAGAGCGCTTCCGCCAGGTGATTCATCTGATCCGCTTCAGCGGCCACTTTCCCGATCGTTTCGTCCTGACCGTTCGCGGAAGCGGCGGTCTGCTGCACGGCGGCGGCCGTTTGCTGGGCGATTCCGTTGACGAGCCGAACGGAATGGACGATCGAATGCTGCTGCGTCTTTGCATGATCGATTTCACTATGAATTTGCTGAACCTGAATTTCGAAGGCGTCGATAAAACCGATGATGGATGTAAACGCCTCGTTCGTCTGTTTCACTTGCACATTCTGATCGTCAAAGCTTTGCGAAGTAGAACGAAGCGTTCCGGCAACTTTGCCTACACCTTCGCGAAGCTTGGACAGCAAATCGCTGATGCGGCGCGACGATTGTTCCGACTGAACGGAAAGCTTGCGAATTTCCTCGGCAATGACGGAGAAGCCTTTTCCTTGCGCTCCGGCTCGGGCAGCCTCGATGGAAGCGTTCAACGACAAAATATTCGTTTGCTGGGAAATCGCTTGGATCGTGCTGGTAATTTCGGCAATGTGAGAAGAATCTTCCTCCAGCCTCTGCAGCGCGGAGGTCATCATTCCAACCGCCTCGCTTGTACGATGGGCGGTCTTCAACAGGGACTCGGCACGTTCACTTCCTGCCTGGGCGTCTTTGCTTGCTTCCTTCGACGTTTGTAGAAGCATATCGGCTGATTCGCCAATATTCTGCAGGCGCCCGTCAAGCTCTTCGATGATACTTGCGCTTTCCTCCGAATGAGCGGCTTGATCGCTTGCCCCAACAGCAATTTCCTCCATCGCTCTGACGATTTGCCCGTTTGCTTCGGCGGTCGTCTGCGCAAAGCTGCGGAAGTGAGCGCTCTGCTTCCTTAACGCTCCGGCAATCCGTTTGGCCTTTCCCAGCAGCTCCCGCATTCGAATGACGCTGTCGTCATAGCGATTGCTTAACACGCCCAACTCGTCTTTGGCATCCGATTGAATGGTATGCGTAAGATCCCCTATACTCATTTTTTCTACAGCAAAACGAAGCTTGTTGATTCCCCCTGTTAAGGAACGAATGACGATGATTGTAACGATAACGGCAATTAGGAAGGCCGCCGCCGCCGCGGAAGTCGTAATGGTGCGCGTCGTCCTCAGCAGCTCTGTCGTTTCGGTTTTCGCGGCTTCTGCTGCTGCGGTGTATTCATCGGCAAAGGATTGTACTAAATCAAATATTGTTTGTTTATGGATTTGCGACGCTGTGTATGCTGATGAAAGCAAGGTTCGCTTCCGCTCCGCGGCAACGGATTCATCCGCAACAAGGGATGTCACCCTTTCGAAATTGCCTATGTATTCGCCCGCTACGGTTGTCATCCTGGCTCGCCATGTCCGCTGGTCGGAGGTTTCCGCCGTCGCCCCCACCACTTCCATAAGGGAATTCATTTTCGGCACGAGCTTTTGATAGGCTTCAAGCAGCTCCGGATTTCCCGATACCATATATCCCGCGGCCAATATATCCAATTCCTGCAGCGTGTTTTTCAAGTCAGCCGCCGTCTGCTGCCGAGCCTGCTGCTGTTGCACGACGGCCTCGCTCGTTTTCACCTCTCCCATCCGAAAGTGAGTAAAAACGGCAACGGAGGAGAATATAAGGACAATTACGGAGAAGCCGAGCGCGAGCTTACATGCCAATGTCGGATGTTTCACGAAAGACGGGAGCCGTAAACGCGGCTTTATTCGTTCCTGTATGATAGGCAAAGAACGGATGAAGCGGTGAAAGATGTGAGGGAATTGATTGGTCTGCAGCATGAAACTCCTCCTATATAGGTAGTTGAACCTGCATCTTCCATTCAAAGACATCGGATTCGGGTGAAAGCATATCAAAAATGTGTTAACACATTGTCAAAACAAAGCATCTAAATATCGGTCACATTTCGACCGGATTTTACATTCATTTAACAAAACTCAAGAACTACGATAACAATAAGGGACTAGTATTAGTTCCAGGAAGAGAAAACACATACTCAAACAGGGAGTGGTCTTGCGTGGCGAAGAAAGGTTTGTTGGCGCTTGTTTCGATCATCACGGCATTTACGTTGGCGGCTTGTGGCGGCAGTGGAGCGGGGGACGCGACCCAAGGCTCCGGCGGGGCTCCAAACAACGCCGCAGGCGAAGCGGTCAGCGGCGAAGTGAAAGTAGACGGGTCTTCCACGGTGTTCCCGATTTCTCAAGCGGTCGCGGAAGAATTTATGGCTGAAAATGCCGATGTCAATGTAACGGTTGGTTTGTCCGGCTCCTCCAACGGATTTAAGGCGATCATTAACGGCACGGCAGACATCGCCAACGCATCGCGCACGATCAAAGACGAAGAGATTTCGGCCCTGAAAGAAAAGGGCGAGGAAGCAGTCCAAATGCCGGTTGCCTATGACGGAATTACGGTCGTTATCCACCCTGACAATACATGGGCTACGGAATTAACGGTAGAAGAGTTGAAAAAACTTTGGGAGCCGGGCAGCACAGTAACGAAGTGGAGCCAGGTTCGCGAAGGATTCCCGGATGAAGAAATTACGCTGTTCGGTCCTGGAGCATCTTCCGGAACGTTCGAGTATTTCACGGAAGCGATCAACGGCGAAGCGAAAGTGTCTCGTGAAGACTACACGCCGTCCGAAGACGACAACGTGCTTGTGCAAGGCGTATCCGGCGACGTGCACGCACTCGGTTACTTCGGATATGCGTACTATGAAGAAAACAAGGATAAGCTGAAGGCTGTATCGATTAAAGAAACGGCTGACGCGCCTGCTGTTGCTCCGTCGATTGAAACGATTGCAGACGGATCGTATAAGCCGCTTTCCCGGGAAATTTACATCTACCCGCTGAAGAGCGCGCTTGAGCGTCCGGAAGTGGCGGCGTTCCTCAAATTCCACATGAGCGACATCGGTCAAGAGCTTGCCGAAGAAGTTGGCTACGTGAGACTTCCTCAAGAATTGTACGACGAAAACCTGAGTCATCTTCCTCAATAAAAGATGACTGTCCGATACGACAAAATTTGATATAATGTTTGAGGTTGGTCGGACCGTGGCAATTCATGGAAACTCGTGAATTGCCACGGTTATCGACATATATCATCTTCACTTGAATGGGAGCTGAATATGGAAAACCCTTCTAAGAAATCTGATCTCATCGGCCGCAGCAGCGTGTTTTCCTCTGACAGGATTATGCCGAAGCTGCTGCTGCTCTTCGCGGGCGTCTCGATTTTGACAACCGTCGGCATCGTATACGTGCTGCTGCAAGAATCTTTCCGATTTTTTCAAAAGGTGCCATTCCTTGAGTTTATTACGGGCACCGAGTGGACGCCGCTCTTTGCGGATCCCGAATACGGCGTGCTGCCGCTGCTCGTCGGCACCTTTCTCGTTACGATCATCGCAAGCATTGTAGCGCTGCCCCTCGGGCTCGGCAGTGCGATTTACTTGAGTGAATACGCCCCGTCCCGGGTTCGGGCTTGGCTCAAGCCGATTTTGGAAGTGCTCGCAGGTATTCCTACGATCGTTTACGGCTTCTTCGCACTGACGTTCGTAACTCCGATCATTCGCTTTATTTTGCCTGAAACCGAAGTGTTCAATGCATTAAGCGCAGGCATCGTCGTTGGCATCATGATTATTCCGATGATTTCCAGCTTAAGCGAAGACGCGATGAGCGCGGTTCCGAGCTCGCTCCGGAATGCGGCTTATGCGCTTGGCTCTACCAAACTCGAAGTGGCTGTTAAGGTGGTCGTTCCTGCAGCGTTTTCGGGTATTGTCGCCTCCTTCGTATTAGGGCTCTCCCGCGCCGTCGGGGAAACGATGATCGTTACGCTGGCAGCTGGCGCTCTCCCGAATATGTCGTTCAACCCTTTAAAGAGTGTGGAAACGTTAACCGCCTACATCGTTTCCGTGTCGAGCGGAGATACGACCTTCGGCAGCGTTGCGTATTTAACGATTTATTCGGTCGGTATCACGCTGTTCATCATTACGCTCATTATGAATATAGTGGCTAACTATATCTCGAAGAAGTTCAGGGAGGAATACTAATGGCGAAGCCGTCCGAAGCGTCACATATTGCTCGCAGGAAGCGGAAAAACGCTATTTATCATGGTTTGTTTCTTTCTTCCACATTAGTCGGGGTATTAGCGTTAGCGATGCTGCTATTTCAAGTGCTGTCACAAGGTCTCGGCTGGCTCAATTGGGATTTTATCACCAGCAATTCGTCCCGCCGCCCGGAGCGCGCAGGAATCTATACAGCATTAATAGGAACGCTCTGGATGATCAGCATTACCGCGCCGCTTACGTTTATTGTCGGGTTGGCGAGCGCGATTTACTTGGAGGAATACGCGAAGGATACGCGCATGTCCAGATTGATTCAAATGAACATTTCCAATCTCGCCGGCGTACCTTCCATTGTTTACGGAATTCTTGGGCTGACGCTCTTCGTCCGGTTTTTTGCGTTGGGGCAAAGCATCCTCGCAGGAGCGCTGACGATGACGCTGCTCGTGCTGCCGATCATTATCGTCGCTTCTCAAGAAGCGATTCGCGCGGTGCCTGGCAGCCTTCGGAACGCTTCCTACGCGCTCGGTGCGAATCGCTGGCAGACGATCGTGCGGGTGGTGCTGCCTTCCGCAATTCCGGGCATTCTGACAGGGGCCATCCTGTCCATGTCGCGAGCCATCGGCGAGACGGCGCCGCTCATTGTCGTAGGAGCCGCAGCATTCATCATTCGGCCGCCGGGAAGCTGGATGGATCAGTTTACGGTGATGCCCATCCAAATTTACACATGGGCCGGCCAACCGCAAGCAGAGTTTCAAAATATCGCTTCGGCGGCAATTATCGTTCTGCTCCTGATTTTGCTCGGGATGAATGCGGCCGCGATTCTTTTGAGAAACAAGTTCCAGCGTAGATTGTAATGGGGGCAGGAGGACAAAATCATGTCAACAACGAATTCAATTGTAAATATTAACGACTTGCATTTATATTACACCGATTTCCATGCACTGAAGGCTGTGAAGATGGAAATTCAAGCAAACTCGGTAACGGCGTTCATCGGGCCGTCCGGCTGCGGGAAATCGACTCTTCTGCGCACGCTCAATCGGATGAACGATATGATCAAAGGCGTACGAATCGTAGGAACGATTGAAATTGACGGTCAAGACATTTACGATCCATCCGTCAACGTGGAGCTGCTGCGGAAGAAGATCGGAATGGTGTTTCAGCAGCCAAACCCTTTTCCGAAATCGATTTACGACAATATCGCTTACGGACCGAGAATTCATGGAACGACGAAGAAGTCGGAGCTCGACGAGATCGTCGAGCGAAGCCTTCGCGGCGCGGCGCTCTGGGAAGAAGTCAAGAACGATCTGAAAAAGAGCGCGTACGGTCTTTCCGGCGGCCAGCAGCAGCGTCTTTGCATTGCAAGAGCGCTTGCGGTGAACCCGGAAATTTTGCTGATGGACGAACCGACGTCAGCGCTTGACCCGATCTCAACGCTTAAGATTGAGGAGCTTATCCAGGAGCTGAAGCAGGACTATACGATTGTTATCGTTACCCACAATATGCAGCAGGCGGCGCGCGTTTCGGGCGACACGGCATTTTTCCTGAACGGGGAAGTCGTCGAATTCAACGAAACGGTCAAACTGTTCTCCAACCCGCGCGACCAGCGCACGGAAGACTACATCAGCGGCCGTTTCGGCTAAGCTAACATACAAAATGACAGAGGTGATCTTCGATGACATTCCAACGCCAACAGTTTGATGCTGGGTTACAGAAGCTTCGCAATGAGTTAATCGCTATGGGCGAGAAAGTGGAAACCGCGATAATCGATTCGGTAGCGGCATTGAAAGACAATAATCTGGAGCTCGCTGAACAGGTTATCGCACGGGATGTGCAATTGAACGAAATGGAAGAGAAGATCGGCGATATGGGGTCCAACCTGATTGCGCTGCAGCAGCCGGTCGCGAAGGACCTTCGCCGCATCTTGATCGCTTTCAAGATGGCAAGCGATTTGGAGCGGATGGGCGACTTGGCGGTGGATATTGCGAAGACGGTCCGGCGCATTAACGGGGAACCGCTCATTAAGCCGCTTGTAGACATTCCGCGAATGGCGGAAATCGTACAGCTGATGACGAGCGAGAGCTTGCGGGCATACATTGACGAGAACGTGGACTTGGCATACAAAATGGCGGGCATGGACGACGAGGTCGATCATCTGCACAGCCAAATTCTGCGCGAGCTGTTCGTCTTCATGGTCGACAATCCGAAAACCGTCAATCAGGCGATATTGCTCTGCTTTGTCAGCCGATATTTGGAACGGATGGCGGATCATGCGACGAATATCGGAGAAAGCGTTGTATACCTTGTGATGGGCAAACGGCCGGATTTGAACCAATAAAGAGGTAGCGGGGAGATATCGTGATCAATGTGAAGTCGTTGGAACTTCAACTGCTGCAATCATATCGTCCCGCATGAACAACGAGTCGGTGAAGGCCGGGGAACCTACGGCTGAAAGCGGCTTGGAAGGTGCTTGAGCGTCTTCACCGTCGGAACAAGGCGCGCTCGCGACGGCAGGCGTCGGCTTTCCCGCGACGGCTTCAGCCAGACGGCGCGCCAACCTGCCTTTCGCGCCCCGGCCACGTCGCGCAAGTACGAGTCGCCGACCATGACGCATCGTTCCGGCCGTAAGCTTAGCGCCCGGCACACGTCGGCGTAAAGCTTTCCGCTCGATTTGTCGGCAGGATGCGCTGCGGATCCGCGGTTGGGAGAAAAGACCATTGTTTCCTTGACGTAACGGTTCATCCCGAGCCGCGACCAAATCGCCAGCGCCCGCCTTCGCGGCATGTCGGTGATAATGGCGACTTGGGCGGCCTCCTTCGCCCACATGAGCGCCTCCTCCGCGCCTTCGTTCCAGCTTGCGTAGTGCGTTTGGAGCTCGCTGATTCTCGCCTGCAGCGCTGTGAGAAACCGGTCGTCGGCAGGCAGCGGGAGTCCGGCGACCGCCTGCTTCAGCCACTCCCGTTGAAGCTCGCTTTTCTCCGCAGCAGCGGCATTTTTTCCTCGGAAAAAGCTTTCTCTCTCTTCTTTATATTTGTGCAGCAACACGTCCGGCAAACGCTCTCGATCCTCCGTCTCCCATCTGCCAAGCATTTCGCTCACGCTTTCAATGAAGCTCCGCTCGAACGCCTCGCCTCTTTTCACCAAAGTCCGGTTTAAGTCGAATGCGATCAACGAGATGCTTTTTAACGGAATTCTCCGCTTCGAAGACAACGTTCATCTCCTCCTCTAGTTCCCTTCTCATATTATGCAACGATTCTGCCGCTATGCTATGATGAGCATATGTGATTTCGGAAAGGTTGAGGTGGGGAGATGAGTAAGAAAAAGGTTGTTCTTATCGACGGAAACAGCATTATATACCGGGCTTTCTTTGCGCTGCCCCCGCTGACGAACGGAGCCGGTTTACATACGAATGCTGTGTACGGATTTACCAACATGCTGCTCCGCGTGCTGGAGGAAGAGAAACCGACGTATCTTCTCGTCGCCTTCGATGCTGGGAAGATGACGTTCCGTCATCAAGAGTATGAGAACTATAAAGGAGGCCGTCAAAAGACGCCGCCGGAGCTGTCCGAACAGTTCCCGCTGCTGAAGGAGCTGCTGCAGGCGATGAATGTGAGCGCCTTCGAGCTGGACGGTTACGAGGCCGACGACATCATCGGCACATTGACGAAACGGGCGGATGAGGAAGGTCTTGAGGCGCTCGTCGTTTCCGGCGATAAGGACATGCTCCAGCTCGTCTCCGAGCGGGTGACGGTGGCCGTGACGCGCAAGGGAATCACGGAAACCGAAAAGTATGATCCGGCGGCCATTAAGGAGCGCTATGAGCTGACGCCGTCCCAGATGATCGATCTGAAGGGGTTGATGGGCGATGCCTCGGACAATATACCGGGGGTGCCGGGCGTCGGCGAGAAAACGGCTCTGAAGCTGCTGCATCAATACGGCTCGGTAGAAGGTGTGCTGGAGCACGTAGAGGAGCTTAAAGGAAAAATGAAAGAAAACATCCAGACGCATGCGGACAGCGCACGGATGAGCAAAAAGATAGCTACGATTTTTCGCGAGGTGCCTTTAGATAAAGGGTGGGCCGACCTCTCCTATGACGGATTCGATCCGACTGCGACGAAGGAGATGTTTCAGAAGCTGGAATTCAAGTCGTTATTGGAGCGGCTTGATTTGTCCGGCGCCCGCGAGGAAGCGGCGGAGCCTGCGGCCGAGCTTGAGGTGAAAGTGCTGGACGCGACGGGTGCGGACGAGCTTGTCGAGGCGCTTCCGCGCGTGACGGCGCTGCATGTAGAGGCGATCGGCGACAACCCGCACGAGGGCAAGGTAGCTGGGGCGGCCTTTTTTGAGGGCGACCGGGGTTATTACGTTTCCTTGGAAACGCTGCAATCCGATGCGGCGGCGCCTCTTCGAGCGTGGCTTGCGGACGCGTCGAAACCGAAGACACTGTATGACGCTCATAAGGCGCAGGTGGCTCTAGCCTGGAATCAAGTGACGCTTGCGGGCGTCCGGTTCGATGTGCATTTAGCGGCGTATTTGCTCGATCCGACCGCGTCCAGCTTCGCACTGAACGATTTATGCGCGAAACACGGCGCCGACCGGCTCGCCTCGGACGAGGAGGTGTTCGGCAAGGGCGCGAAATTTAAGCTGCCGGACGAGAAGACGCTGGCCGTCCACCTCGGACGCAAGGCGCGCGCCGTGGGGGAGCTTGCTGCGAAGATGAAGGAGGCGCTCTCAGCGAACGAGATGGAGCGTTTATACTACGAGCTGGAGCTGCCGCTGTCGTCCGTATTGGCGGAGATGGAGCTCTACGGTGTGAAGGTGGACGTCGACGCTCTGAAGCGTTACGGCCAGGAGCTGACGAAGGAGCTCGAAGGTCTTGTCCAGACGATTTACGGTCAGGCGGGCGCAGAGTTCAACTTGAATTCGCCGAAACAGCTTGGGGAAATCTTGTTCGAGAAGCTGGGGCTGCCGCCGGAAAAGAAGACGAAGACCGGCTACTCGACCGACGCTGAGGTGCTGGAGAAGCTGGCTCCGTACCACGAAATCGTGCAGAACATTTTGCATTACCGGACGCTCTCAAAGCTTCAATCGACATATGTGGAAGGGCTGCAGAAGGAGGTTCGGCCGGAGACGGGCAAAATTCACACGTATTACCGCCAGACGATTGCGGCGACGGGACGTCTCAGCAGCCAATTCCCGAATTTGCAAAACATCCCGATTCGGACGGAGGAAGGCCAGAAGCTGCGGTACATGTTCGTTCCCGCACAGAAAGGCTGGAAGGTGCTTGCAGCGGACTATTCGCAAATCGAGCTGCGGGTGCTCGCCCACATCTCGGGGGACGAACGGATGAAGGAAGCGTTCCGAAGCGACATGGATATCCATACGAAGACGGCTATGGACGTATTTGGCGTATCCGCCGAAGAAGTGGACGCGAATATGCGCCGCCAAGCGAAGGCGGTCAATTTCGGCATCGTGTACGGCATCAGCGATTACGGACTTTCGCAAAACCTGCGCATCACGCGTAAAGAGGCGGGACAATTCATTGAGCAATATTTCTCGGTGTTTCAAGGTGTCCGGCAGTATATGGACGAGATCGTGAAGCAGGCGAGAAAGGACGGCTACGTGACGACGCTCCTTCACCGCCGCCGGTATTTGCCGGAAATTCACGCCTCGAATTACAACATTCGTTCGTTTGCAGAGCGCACGGCGATGAATACGCCGATTCAAGGCACGGCCGCAGATATCATTAAGCTGGCCATGGTTCGGCTGCACGGGAAAATGCGGGAGGCGGGCGTTGAGAGCCGTATGCTGCTGCAGGTGCACGATGAATTGGTGCTTGAGGTGCCGGAGGAGGAACTGCAGACGGTGTCGGGTCTCGTGCGCGATGCGATGGAAAACGCGCTGCAGCTCGATGTGCCGCTGAAGGTGGAGCTGTCGCACGGGGATAACTGGTACGAAGCGAAGTAATGCGGTTACGCTGCAAAGGTTGGGAAGACGAGGTGAGCGTGCATGCCGGAGTTGCCTGAGGTCGAAACGGTTCGGCGTACATTAGAACGGCTTGTCGTTGGCAAGACGATTGAGCGGGTCCGTGTCCTGCTGCCGAGGATTATTCGGCGTCCGTCCGAGCCTGAAGCGTTTGAGCGGGCGCTGGAGGGGCGTACGATTGAAGCGGTCGAACGGCGCGGGAAGTTTATTAGAATCGTATTGGACGGTCTCGTCCTTGTTTCGCATTTGCGGATGGAGGGGCGATACGGATTGTACATGCAGGAAGATGAGGTCGAGAAGCATACGCACGTCATCTTCCGTTTCACGGACGGATCCGAGCTGAGATATCGGGATGTTCGGCAGTTTGGGACGATGGATCTGTTCGCGCCCGGCGAAGAATTTGCTCAAGGTCCGCTGCATAAGCTTGGATTAGAGCCGTTGTCCGATGAATTTACGGTGGAAGCGCTGAGGCGGCTGCTTGCCGATCGGCCTGCGAAAATTAAGCCCTTGCTGCTCAATCAAGAGCATATCGTAGGGATCGGCAATATTTATGTGGACGAATCGCTGTATCGTGCCGGTATTCATCCGGAGCGCCCCGCCTCTTCTCTTAACAAGGCCGAGCGGGAGCGTCTTTATGAGGCAATTCGAGGCACGCTGTCAGAAGCGATTGAGGCGGGGGGGAGCTCCGTGAAGTCGTATGTAAACGGTCAAGGGGAAACGGGTTCGTACCAGTATAGGCTCCAGGTATATGGCCGAAAGGCGCTCCCGTGCGCCGGCTGCGGCGAACCGATCGTGAAGACGGTCGTTGGGGGGCGAGGCACTCACTTTTGCCCGAAATGCCAGCCGCCGCAGCGAAGAAAACGAAGAGCATAACGGAATCAACTTATGGATAAAGAAGCTGCCGTGGAGGAGGTTGTTCATGAACGTCGGATTGACAGGCGGAATCGCAAGCGGAAAGTCAACCGTCTCGCGGATGTTCGCAGAGCGTGGGGCACACATCGTTGATGCGGACGTCATTGCCCGGGAAGTGGTGATGCCTGGAACGGCTGCGCTTCAGTCCATTGCGGATACGTTCGGAGCCGAGGTGCTCCATGTGGACGGCTCACTGAACCGGAAAGCGCTTGGCAGCCTGATCTTTGGCAATGCGGAAGCGAAGGAGAAGCTAGAAGCAATTGTGCATCCCCCGATTCGTGCCGAAATTCACCGACAGATCGCCGAATGGAACGCCGCAGATCCGAGTTCACTTGTCATTGTGGACATTCCGCTCTTATATGAGTCGGAATTGGACAAACTATATGCCCTAGAAGAGGTAATCGTCGTTTTTGTTCCCCGGGAGGTACAAATAGCCCGCTTGATAGAACGGGACGGCTTATCGCCCAAAGAGGCTGAGCTGCGGATTTTGTCGCAATGGCCGATCGAACGAAAGAAGGAAATGGCGGATGTCGTGATTGACAACAACGGTACACTGCAGCAAACGGCTGCCCAAGTGGACGCTTACATTGTCCGAAAGGGTTTCAGGTAATGTGGTATAAAAAGAAACGAATATACGCCATTCTGCTGCTGATCGTGTTGCTTGTACTGTTTCTCGATCAAGGATGGCTGGGAAGGCATCTGTACCCGCTGCGATATGAAGCGGATATCCGGGCCAATGCGGAGCGGCACGAGATGGATCCGTATTTATTGGCCGCTATTATTCGGGTGGAGAGCAATTTCCAAACGAATAAGACATCGCCCAAGGGAGCTTACGGCTTGATGCAGCTGATGCCGGCGACGGCGGAATGGATCGTCAAGCAGGGCGGGTACCCCGATACCGATCTGGATCGCTTAGACAACCCGTCCGTCAATATTTCCATCGGCTCTTGGTACGTCCATTCGCTTTACGTACAGTTCGTCCCTCTGGATGCGAGCAAACAAGACGAAATCGCGCTTATTGCAGCAGCGTACAACGCGGGACCGGGCAACGTGAGGCGCTGGCTGCAGGACAATACGTGGGAAGGCAGCTTCGATACGATGTCCGCCATTCCGTACGGTGAAACGCGGCATTATATCCAACGCATCCTTTATTATTATGAGAAGTACGAGCAATATTATCCGGAGCTTTCTTCACCGGCAAATGTGGTATTATATACCGTAAAAGAAGCATTGGACGGTTAAGCTTTTGCCTAACCTCCCAATGCTTCCTAAGAACCATGATTACTTGAACTGGCCTGCAAGAGATTGCTCGGCGATTTGCACCAGGCGGCGAGTGATGTGACCCCCGATTGCGCCAGTGTCGCGAGTAGCCATGTGACCGTAGTAGCCGTCATTCGGAATTTGAATGCCCAGCTCCTGAGCTACTTCATACTTAAGCTGTTCCAAAGCTTGGTTTGCTTGAGGGACAACCAAAATGTTGTTGTTATTGCTTTGACCTTGACCCATGTGTTCTCACCTCCTTGTCGTTGGTGATAGTATTATGTGCGCTTGATTGTAGATAAAAACAGGTAGTGTATGGTAAAAGAGAAGTAACGGCTAGGGAGGACATCGATTATGAAGTGTCCGTATTGTGATTATTCGGGAACGAAGGTGCTCGATTCGCGCCCGGTTAACGATTATAAATCGATTCGCCGCCGCCGCGAATGCGAGAAGTGCAGCCGCCGTTTCACGACGTTCGAGACGGTGGAAGAAACGCCGCTTATGGTCGTAAAAAAAGATGGCAGCCGCGAGGAATTTAACCGGGATAAGGTGCTGAGAGGCCTGATCCGTGCCTGCGAAAAGCGTCCCGTATCCGTAGAGCAGCTTGAAGCGATCGTCGATAAAGTCGAGCAATCGCTGCGCTTAACGGCTCAGACCGAATTCCCGAGTAGGGATATCGGAGAAGTGGTCATGGAAGAGCTGGTGCATGTCGATGAAGTGGCGTATGTCCGTTTCGCATCCGTGTACCGGCAATTTAAAGATATCAACATGTTCATGAAGGAATTGTCTGTGCTTCTAAACAAACCGACACATTGACAGCCCGGTTGGACTTGTGGTAATCTGTTTACTGCCGTTGTTTTTGCAACGGGCCCTTAGCTCAGCTGGGAGAACACCATTACCTGTTCTACTAGCACAAAAATGGTTATAATAATTGAATACTTGGGACGTTAGTTCAGTGGGAGAATACTTCGCTGGCAGCGAAGGGGTCGGGGGTTCGAATCCCCCACGTTCCACCAACATTGATTAATAACGGCAGAGATGCCGTTTTTTTTATTTGGTCCTCTATCATTTCCGAGACGTAGAGACGGTTGACGTTGATTTTATCGTCCCGCCGAAATTCTTCGGCACAGCCATTCCCCGGACTTTTGCATCTTTGCTTGGATTCACGGGTTATAATCAAGAGAGGATCGACTGAGCCCGATATTTCTTATGTTTAGGCGGTGAGTCCGATGTATATAACGATTTATACTAGCGATCACTGCTCTGCATGCCGGGAAGCGATTCAATTTTTTCAAGAATACGGTATACCCTATCGTCAACTGGATGTGGGCTATGATAAAGGGAATTTTGATGAAATGCTTAGGCTCGGAGGAATTGCTACACCGTTGATTATCGTGGGCAGCCAAACTTTTCATACGTTCGATCCTAAGAAAATTGCGGAGGCATTACAAAGACATGATGGATAAACTATGGTATTTATCTAAAATCAGCATTTTTGAGGCGCTTCCCGAGGAAGACTTGTTGGAATTGGATCGAATGGCGCCCATGACACATTTTAATGCCTTACCCAAAGGTACATTAATTCAGACCCCGGACACCTACCGAGACGGACTGTTTTTTATTAAGGAAGGGAAGCTTCGTTTATACAAAATCAATGTTGAAGGCAAGCAGTTCACCGTCGGAATCTTAGGGAAGGGAAACATGTTCGGGGAAATCGATACGTTTTCGTTCGGAACAAAGGGAATCTACATTGAAACCATGGAGGCAACGTTGATTTGCTCCGTTCCTAAGGAGCAATTTGAGAACTTCTTAGCGAAGAGGCCTCAATTAGCCATGAAATTTTTGACGGAATTAAGCAAAATGCTTCGGGAAAGAGACGAGATGTTGGAGAAACTCGCGCTTGGAGACGTGAGAGAACGCGTTCTCCATTTGCTGCTCAAGCTTTCGGAAAAGTTCGGAGTGGAGGATGGAGGACTGGTGAAAATCGATTTGCCTATAACGCATCAAGAAGTTGCCCATATGATCGGTGCGACGCGCGAGGCGGTCACCGTGATCTTAAATGAGCTGATGAAAGAAGGAATGATTCGAACCGGAAGGAAATCGATTTCCATTCATCAAAGCAAGGCGAAAGAGTGTCTTGCACTTGGTTGTAAAAAATAAAAAAAATATAATCTGCAGATTATATTCTAGCCAGGTGGCCATTATGGATCATCTTTGAGATGAAGCTTAACGGCCTTTTTGCGCTTCCGTTCTAAATCGATTACCCTTTCGATCGTATGAAATCCGCTTATTGGGAAATGAATAATACCAGAGAGTGACTCGGAAGCGGGTTCTATCCAACGTAATGTAAGATACATTACAGAAGGAAGCGAGTGTTTGAGCTAAAATGGACTCAACTTACAGAAAGGGGTTGAGACCATGGGAGCTGTCGCTTTAACAAAAGAAACGTTTCACAAGCAAATTGAACAAGGGGTAACGTTGGTCGATTTCTGGGCGCCTTGGTGCGGTCCGTGTAAGATACAACTGCCAATCGTCGAAGAATTGTCCGATGAAATGAGTGATCAAGCAACGATCGCGAAGGTAAATATCGATAATGAACCGGAACTTGCATCAGAATACGGTGTAATGAGCATTCCGACCTTGCTGGTGTTCAAAGACGGCAAAATGATCGATAAAATGGTCGGTCTTCAAAGTAAAGAAGTATTGAAGAAAAAATTGCAACAATAATAAATGAAGGGAGCAACAATCGATGAAGAAAATCGCAATTTTGGTGCATTCCACGGAGAATGAACTCGGACGTGCGTTGCATTCGCTTTTATATGCACAGGAGCTGCATGAAGCGGGTCATCAAGTGAAGGTTATTTTCGACGGTGCCGGTACGGTATGGGTGAAAAAATTCGAGGATCCGTCAAGTGATTACCACCCGGTGTACAAAGCCGCTAAAAACCTGGGGGTCATCGCAGGAGTGTGCGAATATTGCTCCGGTGCGTTCGGTGTGAGTGAAGATGTGAAGGCCTCGGGTCTGGCGTCGATTGCCGAACGAGATGGACATCCAAGCATCGCAAAGCTGATTGCTGAAGATTATCAAATCATTACGCTGTAAAAAACTGTAAAAAGATTGCAAAGCTTGAAGACTAATTGTTTTCAGTGCTTGCGATCTTTTGTTATTTTTTCGTTTATAAGAGTTCAATTTGATTGTAAGTTTTTATGATTTTTGGGTCAGTGCAGCTACAACGGTGGGAGAGCGCATCGCTGGCAGCGATGAGGTCAGGGGTTCGATCCCCCTAGGGTCCATAGGATGTAAAAGACGTGACCAATAATATGGTCACGTCTTTTTGCGATTAATGAAGCCCGTGAGGCGAGCACGGCATCAAAATCACCCGCCGCGAAATTAGCTTCGTCAGCAAGCTTTATCCATAACGATTGCCCAGATGCACGCATCTTCTAAACGTTGAAAGTTCGGTCACAGGTGGGATCAAGCCTATAAGTATGATTTGGAAAAAAAGTTTAATTAACATAACAAAATGTTAATTAAACTTTACATTTTGTTATGTATGTTATACTATGGTCCATAGACGGTCGGTCAGGAGGTTTTCTATGCTGAAAAATCGGGTTCGCGAACTAAGAGCACGTTTTCAGTTTACACAAGGGGAGTTGGCTAAACGGGTAGGCGTGACGCGCCAAACGATTGCCTTTATAGAAAAAGGCGAATTCGCTCCGTCGGTCATTCTTGCGCTGAAAATCACCGAGCAATTTGAATGTACGGTAGAAGAAGTATTTTGGCTGGAGGGAGAGTAAGTATAGGGGTTTAGCCATATCTCAATATTTCATTATTGGTCTGTCATTCGAAAGGCGGGCGTTGAGGAGGAAGAAATGTAATGCATGTTCTTTTAGATATTTGGCAGTATGTACTGGTGTTCCTGCTAGGCGCGATCCCGTGGATTGAAATTGCAGCCGTCATCCCGTTAAGCATCGTCGCAGGTATGAACCCTTTTCTGGTTGGTATCTTTGCTTTTCTCGGTAACTTGTCCACTGTTTACTTAGTCATTATTTTCTTTGAGAGGTTTCGGCAGTGGCGCAGCCGGAAGAGGGGAGAGGAACGGCCGAAATCCAAAAGGCAAGCACGGGCGGTTTCCATATGGAATAAGTACGGCTTGCCCGGTCTTTCGCTGCTCGGTCCGCTGCTGCTCGGATCTCATATTGCCGTTTTTCTCGGTATTCTCTTTGGCGCCAAAAAGCATACGACGCTGCTCTGGATGACGATCAGTCTAGCTTTGTGGACCGTGATTATTACGATCTTATCGGTATACGGAATTGATTTTATCAGAGCGATTAAATCTTAAAACGAATTGGCTCGACGGTTAACTTCACTTCGGCCGGGGTGCGAGGTCTTGGCTTCGGCACGATCTCCCTTAGGGGCCTATAGTTGATCCATGATTTTTTTTGAACAGTGCAATCAACCAGGTGAGAAGAGGAAGCAGAAGCATAAAAATAAGCGAGAAGGAAGGCCAAATCCGCTTCACAAATTGATTTACATAAACGATATTCACATAGGATGGCAATACTAAAGCTACAGTCAGCATGCCAAGTGGTATCGTTAAGAACGTGTAGGATTTAAATTGACACATTTGGCTGATTCCCAAGACTGTTGAAAAAAAGGTCATAAGCAGCTTGAAAGAGATGGTAATAAACCATAGACCTCCTATAATGACTTCAACGCGTTCAATAAAGTTTCCGATATTGATTTTTTTGGCAAGCGTAAACGTGGGGTACAGATTTTCTGTAGTCAAATTCGGACCCAACACCAGAATGCATAACATGATCAGGCAAATAAGCATAACCCCAGTAATCAGGGCACCGATATAAAAAGCCTGGGGAGTTTTTTTCGACAGCTTCACGTAAGGATAAAACATGATCAACACGATATACTCCTGCAAGCTAAAGAAAGGGAATGCCGCTTTTAACACGGGCGTAATCCCATACTCTAATACAGGTTGTATTTTCTCTACATGAATTTGGGGTAAGAGCATGAAGAGAAGCAGAAAATACAAAAGTAAAATCCAAGGAAAAAAGATTTCCGCCCCTTTGGTGATCACCTCCAAGCCCAACCGGCTCGCGTATATCACTACAACCATCAAACAAGCCATCACAAAATTAATCGGAGTTTCCGGCATGATCTCTGTTGTTACGAAATATCCAATGTCCCCAAGCAACAAGACACTAAGCAGAAAGAAAGAGAAAATATATAGGACAGACACCGCTTTACCGAGCCATTTTCCAAACACCAGTTCGTTAATCTCTATAAGTGTTTTTTGCGGGTAGCGTTTCAATAAGCTTACATAAACAACAATCGGAATCAGTCCGGCGAGGGCTCCTAAGATGGAAGAGATCCACGAATCCTGTTTGGCAACTGCGGCCAAAGCGGAAGGGGCAATCAGAATGGAGCTGCCTAGGCCAAAGAAAATGACAAGTATGGTAAATTGGTGAACGTTTATGACCTGCCGATCTTTCACATTGAATCCCCTTCCGCCTTCCATTGCATATGATCAACCGATGCTCAGCCCGAAAGCTTCAATTATCATGGAAATAAAGTCAAGCGGATTCGGGATAGGGACATGCAGGGTTTGCATGGTGTATATCGTCATCGAAACTGCGATCATGGAAATGAACAGCGTCATTTCCTTGTATTGCTTCAGCTTTCGGAGCGACGGAAATTCTACAATAAAAACAACGATGCAAACCGCTAAACTCCCGATAATTGGCCACATACGCCTCTACTTCCTTACACGGGTTTTAATAGGCTGGTTAATGGTTCCGATTCGCCGAATGGCGACGTCAACGCTCGTTTCAACATCCAAATCGACAAAGGTAGAGTCCCAGTCCTGCCTCCACTGCTGCCATTGCTTAGGGTATGAACGGTGCAAAACCTCGCCAAAACCGAATACATCGGTTTTATATTTGGTTTGAGCGATATATATCGCATTGTTTATTGATTCTGCAATGTGGTCTGCGGTAAGTTGTTCAAACTTTTCTATCGTAGCAGGAACAGACATATCCATGTCGCATGAAACATCGCCTACATTCCCTTCCGCATGAACCTCTATTTCGATTTTTGGTTTTCCTCCGTCCGTCAAAGCGCCTTTGATCTTGGAGGTTGTTCGAATCAGCTCAATCTCCGCAAGTCCACCCGGACATTCAAGGATGCCAACCGTGCTCTCCACATTTCCTTTAGCATAGTTATATCCCTTCGTCTGTGTTTCATTCAGCCACCCGATTAGCTTATCCCTTTTAAATAGTGCCAAACCGTCATATTGCAGCACAGTTGGAACTTCCGAAAATTGCGTGTTTTCTAAACCTTTACCTTTTGAAATGGGGCCGGAAACGAACAAACCGGTTAAGACAGGGCTTTTGCCGTCGCTCTCTAAATCCTCGATTAACATGTCTAACGTGAGCTTTGTAGTACCCGCCCAACTTTTTTCCGACATTTCTAATGAACTGAACAGCTTATTCGCCGGTATTTTTTCTTGCGGGGTCAATATTTCGAGTACGTCTTCCGCTTTTGCGCCTTTAGCGACTACGATATAGAAATCGGTGCGTACTTCATGATCCCTTGATAGAAAATCCATGGGCACCATGATTCCTTGTTTAGCTAAGTCCTCTCCGAATACAATCAATCGGAGGTGGGATAAATAAATTTTTCGATTTAACTTGGTGGTCATCTTGCGAAGGGCTTCGAAAACGGATCGTCCCTCCATACGGAATGTCGATACAGGCGATCGGTTGCCTCCCCCGCCGCCTTTAGTGGAAATTTCGCCCGGATTGACGAGTTGAACCGAAACGACATAATGATTATGATCTGTTTTATCAAACCCGAGGGCGACAGCTATAGCCAGTTCATTTAACTCTCTTCGATTCCAGCACCCGGTAAGCAGCGTCAGCGATAGCGCAAGCAGCAGACCATTTCTAACTATAGATTTCAAAAAAAAGGTTCCTCCTTATCCATCAGATATGTCTTTGTTGGACGAATCCTTTTTTATGGGGAATGAGCCTTCCCCTTCTCGAATATAATTACGATTTTGATTGAAGCGGGGTCTTGAAAACATAGCCCATCGAGGCACTCGAAGAATTACGTCTTTTTGATCGTAGGTGTGGAATGGAGCAAACGAGCTTAAATACGATACCCCGAAGGAACGAAGGCTGCATAGATGAAATACGATGATAAACAAGCCTAACAAGATGCCGAATATGCCTAATGAAGCAGCCAAAGCCATCAGGAAAAAACGGAGAATCCGAAATGAAATGGCCAGGCTGTACGCCGGGAGCACGAAGTTGGCTATCGCCGTGATGGACACAATAATGACCATCGCCGGAGACACGATTCCAGCTTCGACCGCCGCCTGTCCGATGACTAATGTGCCGACAATGGAGATGGCCTGTCCAACCGTCTTCGGCATTCTTACCCCGGCTTCCCTTAGTAGTTCAAATGTAATCTCCATCAGAACGGCTTCTATGAAAGCGGGAAAGGGAACGCCCTCACGCGCCGCGGCTATACTCATCAGTAATTCGGGAGGAAGAATTTCCTGGTGAAACGTTGTGATCGCGATATAAAGCGATGGAGCGAGAAGCGTAATGCCAAGTCCGATGTATCTAATGATTCTAATAAAGGTTGCGAAATCCCAACGCTGATAATGATCTTCAGCAGCCTGCAAAAATTGAACGAACATGGCCGGAACAATCAAAACGATCGGGGTATTATCGCAGAAGACAGCTACCCTGCCTTCTAACAATTCGGCGGCGATGACATCGGGGCGTTCTGTGCTGTACACCAATGGAAATACGGTGAGCGTTTTGTCTTCGATAAACTCTTCGATATACCCGCTCTCCAAAATACCGTCCACGTCAATGGATTGTAATCGACTGCGCAGCTCATTCACTACTTTGGGGTCGGCGATGCCTTTGATATACATAACAGCGACATCGGTCTGGGTGGCTCTGCCGATCTGAAGGGTTTCCATCCATAAATTCGGATCCTTGATTCTTCTCCGAATTAGAGCCGTATTGGTTCGTAACGTTTCTACAAACCCATCGCGAGGGCCTCTGACTACGGGCTCGTTATTCGGTTCCTGAATACTGCGATCCTTCCATTTTCTGGTTGAAGCAATGACCGCTTTATTTATACTCTCAAAAAGGATGATCGTATCCCCGGAGAGGATAGAGCTCAGGACCGTATTCATGTCGCCTGCCTTTTTTATCGAAGCTACTGGAACAAAAAAACGGTCTATGAATTCATCGGGGTCCGAAATGGGCCAAAGCACGTCCTGTATCGTGATTTCATCCAATGCTTTCACCAATGTCTCCACAATGTTTTTGGTGTCGGCAAGTCCTTCCATAAACAAAAGCGCTGCATGCTGGGAAGTATTGCCGCTGATTTTGAATTGCCGAACGGACAGATCCGTGCTGTTTCCGAGCTTTTGCTTAATCCAGTCGATATTCGCTGTTAAGTCGGCATGCACTACAATGTCAGTGTAACGCTCGCCTTGGTTTTGTGAATGTTGAACGGGCGATAATGAAATTCTTTGTTTAACCCATTTCCGAAAAAAATTCACAAATTATTCCTCCAAAATCCGTCCTTTTTCAGTATGACTATATTTTCCCTGATTGAAAAAAAATATGTTTTTTCGTTGGGCTCTTTATTATTTTGATCCAAGTAACGGTAACCTTCCATTCCGAACAGGAAGCGGTCGAATATGTGCTTGGCTTTGGAAACATGATGAAGCTGGTGCAGCCGGAGCATCTGATTGAGAAAATAGTAGAGCAAGCGAAGTCCGTCATCAAGATGTATGAATAAAGCTCACCACAGTTGAAATGGCGGCTTGATGATTTGACAATACGCTGATACGATTTTAAACTTAGTTATAAAAAGTAAGTAGATTTAGGAGGGGAACAGATGAAGGTTGAAGTATGGTCCGATTTTGCGTGTCCATTTTGCTATATTGGAAAACGACGGTTTGAAGCGGGACTGCAGCAGTTTGCGCATAAAGACGAAATAGAGGTTGTATATAGAAGCTTTGAGCTTGATCCGAACGCTCTCCGCGACGGGAATCCGGATACGTATGATATGCTCGCGGCGAAATACGGGATGAGCCGGGAGCAAGCTGCTGCGAATACGAGTCAAGTTGCGCAGCAGGCGAAGTCGGTCGGTCTTGATTTTCATTTTGACCGTACGATCCAGACGAATACGTTTGATGCGCATCGTTTAGCGCACTATGGAGCTTCGAAAGGAAAGGGTGCGGAGATAACGGAGCGGCTGCTTCGCGCGCATTTTACCGATACGCTTCATCTCGGCCGGCAGGAAACGCTCGCCGATTTGGCTGCCGAAGTCGGATTGGATCGCGAGGAGGCTGTTCGGATACTTAAGGATGGAGCGTTCGAAAACGAGGTGCGAGCCGATGAGCAGGAGGCCATGCAGATCGGCGTTCGCGGGGTTCCGTTTTACGTAATCGATCGCAAGTATGCGGTCTCCGGGGCGCAGCCGAGCGAAGTGTTTACGCAAGCGCTGCAGAAGGCGTGGGACGAAGCTCATCCGATCACGGTCATTTCCGGGTTCGCCGAAGGTGCCGTATGCGATGCCGGCGGCTGTGCTCCGGGTGACAACCGTTCATGATCAAGCTGGGTGTGCTGGACCAAGTCTACGTCAGCGAAGGACGAACAGCCACCGATGGGCTGCAGGAATCGACAAGGCTCGTTCAGGCGACCGAAGCGCTCGGCTATCATCGGTTCTGGGTTTCTGAGCACCATTCTATGCGGGCCCTTGCCTTCTCGAGCCCTGAAGTGCTGGTGGCCCATCTGGCGGCGGCAACGACAACGATACGCGTCGGTTCCGGCGGCGTTATGCTTCCTCACTACAGCGCCTATAAAGTCGCGGAAAATTTCCGGCTCTTGGAGGCGCTGCATCCGGGACGGATCGATCTAGGCCTCGGACGAGCACCGGGCGGTATGCCGCTTGCTACAAGAGCGCTGCAGGAGGATAAATATGTCGATGTAAACAATTATCCTCGGCAGGTGATGGACATTATCGGTTATCTTCATGACGCATTGCCTGCAGGGCATTCGTTCGAGAAGCTGCTGGCGTCTCCGGTCATTTCGACGGTGCCTGAAATTTGGCTTCTCGGATCGAGCGGTGAAAGTGCGAGAATAGCTGCGATGATAGGCACCTCTTATGCGTTTGCGGAGTTTTTCGGCACGCCGGGCGGGGAAGAGGCGACCCAATATTACAATGAGCATTTTGAGCAAAATGCGCTGCTGGAGGAACGGCCGCGCTCAATGATCGCCACGCTCGCGGTTTGTGCGGAGACGGAAGAAGAAGCGAACCGGCTCGCTTCCAGCAGCGATTTGTTGTTTCTCGGCATAAGAACGGGCAAGGAGATGCCGTGGCTGCCTTCTGTGAAGACAGCCTTGGAGTATCCGTATTCGGAGATGGAGAAATTTTATATGCGGCAAAACCGGGAGCGGCGGGTGATCGGCACGCCGGATCAGGTGAAGGAGCAGCTGCTGAGAATGGCGCAGGATTATCAAATCAGTGAAATTTTGATCAATAGCCCGATCCATGATGAGAAATCCCGCATACGTTCCTATGAGCTGATCGCCGAGGCATTCGAAATGAAATAAAATGGAGGAAGGCGCCCTATGAGTCAACTTAGGAGCGTCTTTATTTCCCTCCCCAATGGAATGTTGTTCAGCTTTCGGTATCGCCGGTTCGGTTTTGACGCTGCATATCTTTTAAGTAATCATCCAGTCGGTCAAATCTTTCGTCCCACACACGGCGGTAAGAATCCAGCCAAGCCTCCATATCTTGGAACGGCTCGGGGCGCAGCTTGTAAAATCGCCGATTCGCTTCCGCATGCACCTCGACAAGCCCCGCATCGTTCAACACCCGGAGGTGCTTGGATGCCTGCGGCTGCCGAAGCTGTGTTCGTTCGGCAATGTCCCCGACGGTGAGGGGGCCGTTCCGCAGCAGTTCAACAATGTGCAGGCGATTGGGTTCAGCCAGTGAAGCAAAGACTTCTATGTTCATCGGTTGCCATCCACTCAATTCTTCAAGATGCATCGTGTATTGCGTGATATAATTATAATTTATGTGAATATTCCTGTAAAGGAATATTCACATAAATGTAGACCAAAGGGGCAATAACGATTACATTGGTCTCTCTACCATTGTTTACGCGATTCCGCGAACAGCCATTTTAGGAGCTTTGCTGCTGACCGCTTATTTTGGGGGAGCTGTTGCCGTCCATATACGAATGGATAACTCGCTGTTTACACATGCTCTGTTTCCTGTTTATTTTGCCGTTCTGGCCTGGGGAGCGTTGTGGTTGAAGGACGAAAACCTTCGGAGATTGATTCCGATCCGGCGCCGATGGTAAGGAATGGAGGAGTTTAAAAAAGGAATCCGTATAGAGCGGCAACGGATTCCTTTTTTTGCGCGATAATCGATTCGAAGGGGCGAAAAACGGGCAGTTCCGGTTTTGCCGGCTTATCAATCCTTGGAGTAGCCGCGCATCCAGTTCACAAAGGCACCCGCCAGCTCCGGATCGAACTGCTTCCCCGCTTCGTCGTCGATCGTTTGCAGCGCACCCTCCACGGTGACGGCACGCTTGTATACTTGATCGTGCGTCATGACGTCAAAGGCGTCGAGGATCGCCAGAAGGCGGGACACGTAGGGAATTTGCTCACTGGCGAGACCGTAAGGATACCCTCCGCCGTCCCAACGTTCATGCATGCCGAGGATCGCTTCGGCCAATGCCCATTCCCCGATGGAGGAGGCCATCCGGTAGCCGATTTCGCTGTGGCCTTTTACAATCTTCCATTCCTCATCGTCAAGGGGTGCCGGCTTCAGCAAAATGTCGGCCGGCAGCGCGAGATAACCGATATCATGAAACCGGATAAGACTCTGGATAAGCATCCTATCGTAGGAACGCGGGGCATCGGCAAGCTGACTTGCGAATTGATCCGTAAGCTGATGCAACCGTTGAAAATGCTCTGCACGTACGACAGCCTTCCTAAGCAAGCTTTCGGCCACGTTGTCCATCATTTCGATGCGCACCTGTTTGCTCTCCAGCAATTTATTCTTATACATCTCTTTTTCAGCGAAGGCGAAAGCTTGATGCAACGTTTCGCCCGTTCGAGTCAGCGTTGCGCTGCCGACCGCCATACTAAGCCTTACGGGTTCTACTGAGGAGCTCATGCAGGCAGCTTTCAGCCGCTCCGCCAGACTGCGGCATGCCGTCGCTCCGGTCTTAGGCAGCAGGGCGATAAACTCGTCGCCGCCCCAACGCGCGACCGCCGCCTCTTCACCCATGACCGACTGCAGCAGCCGGGCGGTCTTGACCAGCATTTGATCGCCGATATGATGGCCGAATACGTCATTTGCCAGCTTCAAGCCGTTTAAGTCGAAAACGAGCATACTGAGCGGCAGCTGGTCTTCTGTGACGGCCTGGTTAAGCAGCGGCTCGATGTAATTGCGATTGTATAAAGACGTAAGCGTATCCCGCGAGCTTAAGTAACGGATTCGTTCCTCGGCGGCGACTTGTTCGGTAATGTCGGTTACGATGACCATAATAAGAAGCTCGTCCATCGGTTCGCCCGAATCGATCGCCTTATATTCCAGGGCGATGCGGTTACGTCCCACGTCCACCTCGGCCGGCAAGCCTCGAAGAAGCTCGGCGCAGCTTTCCGCAGTGCGGCCTTCCGAGAATACGGCGGAAAGCCGCCGCCGCATCGACTGTTGGGCTTCCTTGGAAACGCCGCAAAGCAAATCCGGAATGTAAGCGCCGGCGACAGAGGAACCGAAAATAGTCGTGCATTGCTTGCTGTATTGGTCATTTATCTTCAAGTCTGACCCGAATGTCATAAATCCTTGATTGGCGTGATCGAGCAAGTTTCGGATGTCGGTTTCCCGCTGTTTTAGCATACGGCCCTGCACGTCGCTGATCACCGAGATTTTTTTGGAAACTTTGAACAGCTTCTCATATTCTGCGAGCAATGCCTCATACTCGTCATATCCGACAGTGAGACTGACATGGTGTTTTAAGTCGTGTTTTCTGCTGGCAATGAGATTCATCTCATGACCGAAGACGGAATTTAGTGATGAAGATAGCTTGCTCACGCTCGTTTTCCCCCTAAAAGGTTATCGACTGCCGCAGTGCCGATCCGAAACGATAGAACGGAAATATCGTCCCGCTGCCGTTCTCCGGCCATATAAGAGGTTAGCGATTGCATCAATTGCTCCCGCTGTTTCTCGGCAGGCAGATCCTTTTGCGCTTCCAGCAGCTTTTCAAACCGGGATCTTCCGAATGAATGACCGCGTTCTCCTCCATTTTGGTCAAAAAAACCATCCGTGGACAAATACAGTCTAGAGGATCCGCCGGGCAGGAGATGATTTGTATAGGAATAGTCTGCCGGAGTGCGGCGGTAGCCGATCCCGCGGCGATCGCCCTTCCATGACTGCACACCTTCTTGATCGAGCCTGTAAAGAATGCAGGAGGCCCCTGCAAAAACAACCGTGCCGTCCGGTCCGATCGAGCATAGCCCAAGCGACAGTCCGTCGTCGGTCTTGCCGTGCTTGTCTACTTGATGCAACGTTTCCTTTAACAGCCGGTGCAACCGTTCGAGGATTTCGGCAGGATTGTCCGGCGCGCTTGTTTCGACGATACGGTCCAGCGAGGAAATGGCGAGCATCGTCATGAACGCCCCCGGCACTCCGTGCCCTGTGCAATCGCCGACGGCCGCAAGCGTGTAATCGCCATGCCGCTTTACCCAATAGAAGTCGCCGCCCACCAAATCGCGGGGAGACCAAATCATAAAAGGCTCCTCCAACAGCGAGGAAAGCTCGGTCGGCTTCGGCATCACCGATTGCTGCAGCAGACGCGCATAATTGATGCTGTCGATGATCGCTTCGTTGCGTTCGGACAGCTCCTTCGTCCGCAGCGCCACTTGCGCCTCCAGCTTATGGTTCAACTCCAGCGCCCGCTTGTAAGGATTCGCCAATTTTCGCGATACATAGAAGAAGAAAAATACGATTGCAACGATGGATACGATAACTGCAAGAATGGTATTCCAGCGAATCGTTTGCAGAAATGCGACCGTCCCTTTGCGTTCTACCTCAAGCAGCAGATTTAAATGGGTTGAGCGAAGCGGATAGCGGATCACGTCCATACGCTCGCCATCAGCCGTGTCGTACTCGAAGACGCTCGATTCGGCGCTGTACCCTTCCTGCAGCCGGCTGATCGCGGAGGGCGGCAGAAATTCATCGATCAGTTTTCCGTTGCGCAGTGGATCATCGGACAAATAAATGCTGCCTTCCCGGTCAACCAGCCACAGTTTGACGCCTTGGTCCTCGGCGTACGTGGCGAATTCCGCAGAGAGCTCCGATAGATTCATCCCAACCCCCAGCACTGCGGCAGGTGCGTTCGAATCACCCGCCAGGGCATTGACGAACGCGAACGTGTCGCCGCGCTCTTTGTTGTAGTCGAAATTGATCGCGGCGGCTTGGCTGGAGGAGATCGCCTCAAAAAACCACACGTCAAAAGGGTCGTCTTTACTGATCGTATCCAACACGGTACCATGCTGGTCCCAATATTGCCTCGTCTTTGTGCTGGCGATGAATGTTGTGCTGTAGTCCAGCTCGCGAACTAAATATTCGGTTTTGTCGCGTACCATACGCCCGAGCGTCTCATCCTGTTCGCCGCCTTCCAGCCAGGCCAAGATGAGCGGGTCGTTAGCCAGTAACATTGACGTTTCAACGGCACGTTCGATTCTCGCGTCCACCTTCGTCGAAATAGAGGAGGCCAAAGTGAACAAATCGCGTGTTTTCAGCTTGGACACGACTTCCCGTTCGGTCAGCGCATAGACGATAGATCCGATCAGAAGAATCGAAAAGACGATCAGTCCGCTGGCCAGCACGATCACCCTTCTGACCCCCGTCTCCAATTTCGCGTCCAGCGGCGCTGCAGCAGGGGAGTCTTTGGACGCCTTCATGTAGATTGTTCTTTCATCAGAATCGTGAACGGCAGCTGAAGGTCTTCCTTGAATTCCTCCGCACATTCGAGCTCCGATTCGTTATCTTCGTCACAAAACCAGCGAACCTGAATCTGCTTGCCTGACTGGAACCCTTCATCCAATTTCTCAAGCAGCATCATCAAACACTTTGTGCTGCTGGTATTAATGTAAGGCAGCTGCAGCTCAAACGATACTATGGTTTCCGTCTGCATTTGCTCCAAATATTCATCCAGCCACTCCAGCAAGGGCTCGTAAAACTTAAACGCATTTTCGGGATACGATTGGCCGGTGATGGACAGCGTTCCGTGTTCCGAATCGAACCGGACTCCCGGTGTGCTTTTCGTCGCTTCAATAAGTAATTGTCTCATGGTGCCCCCTACACAACGGTCTTCAATGTAAAAAATGTAAAGCGATCATCCTGCTGCTGCATCGAGTATTCCAAAGGAGAGGAGGCTTTACGGGCCATCTCGATCATGCCGAGTCCGGCGCTCTCGGCTTCCGAAGGCAAATCCGTCTTCAGTTTCGCTTTGTAAAGCGCCTTCAGCCCCGCCTTATTGAGCGGAATCAGAGAATCCAAATACGCTTGGAGCTGCGGAGCATCTTCGTTGGCGATCAAGTTTCCGGAACAAACATAATTACCGGAGTCCGACTTGCCGATTGTGACGATGCTGGAATTCGCTAAAACATCATAATTCGGGCTTGACGCTTTAGAGGCGTTGTAGTTATTGATATTTTGGGTCTGTTCGATAAATAGAGAAAAAATGTTGAAAATCTCGTTTTTCGGACGGTCTTCCATTTCTAAATACGATTTGACCGCTTCCCCGTACTCTACGATCAATGCCTGGGTAAGCTTCCCCGTGAAGCTGATTAGAATGCCGCGGGAACGCAGCGTTTGTTGGATTTCAAGCATATCGGTCACCATATCGGTTCTCCAATCTCTTTAATGAGAGTTTTACAATAAGCCGAAGATTCGACAAAATTTGATGGTTTTCCTGCCGCCGTTCCCGCAAAATATTCGCGAGGTGCACAGAGCTGAAAATTTTAATGAATGGAATATAAAAATGAAATCGTATCACATGTTTTGAGCTGCGTCGACATCACTTGAATTGTGTGAATGATGCTCAAAAAAAATGTCGACTTTTGTTGAAAAGTTCACGTTTCGTATATATAATTTGTGGTACTTCCGCAGGGTGGCGCTTATTGTTTTGTAAGGGCTTACATAAAAAGGGATTCAAACATGAACATGCGGTTTTCGGGGGATCGAAGCTTGAGGCGACGAGAAATCGTTAGTTTCACTGGGGCTGGCTTCGGCCCGATATCTCAATCAAAATTAAAATACCATGATTTCAAGAAAAAAACTGTGAAAAATGAAAAAATTCGAATTTTTGTCATCTTTTTGGTTTGCAGAAGCAGAGGTGGTCAAATGAGGTTGGGTATTGCGGCGAAAATAAATGCATCGATCGTCTTCATTTGCATTGTTTTGTTCGGAAGCTATTTTGCCTTGCTTCTGTCCCAATTGTATGCGGAGGATGTAAGAGGAGGGGAGCGGCTTGCGGCGCAGATTTCTGAAAAGAAAGCGTTAGAAATTACACATCAATTGAATGAAACGAAGCTGGAGCTGGAATCGATCGCCCAAACGCTGCTGCTTATGAGAGCGAATCAAGCTCAGGACAGAACGTTGGCTGTTGAAATGTTAACCAGCTTCCTGGAGAAGCAGTCGTATTTGCTGGGCACGTACACCTTATGGGAGCCCAACGCGTTTGATAACGACGATGACAACCATCGCGACACCTCCGGTTACCATGATGAATCCGGACGATTCATCCCTTATGCAGTGCGGACGAACGACGGAATCGTATTCGAACCTCTTCGGGATTATGAGGAAGAAGCGGGTCCCGGGTATTATTTGATTCCCAAGCAAACCAAGGAAACGACGCTCGTAGGGCCTTTTTATTACGAAATAAATGGAAAAGACGTGCTTATGACCTCGTTGGTGGTGCCTATTTTGGATAAGTCGGGTCAATTCCTTGGCATTGTAGGGGCCGATATCGAGCTGGAAACGCTTCAGTCTGAATTTGTGCAATTTGAGGTGTTTGGGGGATATGCTTCTTTACTTTCCGAGGATGGAATTTACATCGCCAACGGCCGTTATCCCGATAAAATTATGTCCCGTTACGAGGATGTTTCCGAGAATCAAACGATCATGAACCGACTGACCCAAGCTTCGATGTTCAAAGTGTATACACAGGATAGCGAGAGCGGCGAACGGTTGCTGCGGCTCTTTTATCCCGTGCTGATCGAGGGAGGCAGCGATCATTGGTTTTACGAGATCGTGATCCCTACCGACCGTTTATTGGGAAACTTTTATAAGCATCTTTTGCAGCTGGTGGTCGTTACGGCTGCTGTTCTTTCTAGTATGTGTCTGATTATTATTTGGCTGGTGAAACGGCTCGTTTTAAACAATATTCAACAGGTGATCCAAACGACCAAGGCGATCGCTGCAGGCGATATGACGCAGCGGCTTTCAGAGCATGTCGAAGATGAGTTTGGACAGATGGCTTCATATTTCAACGATATGATTCGAAAACGAAAGGAAGCGGAAGAACTGGCTTCCTTTCATGCGGAGCATGATTTTTTAACGGGACTTCCCAACCGATTTTCTTTTTTCAAGACGCTGCAGGCAGAAATCGATCGCAATCAAGGCGAATCGTTTGCGGTTCTGTTCATCGATTTGGACCGGTTTAAATGGATCAATGATTCGAAGAATCATCAAATAGGGGACGATGTACTGCAGGCCGTTTCTCAAAAAATTGGGGAGATCATTATTCAGCCGGACCAGTTCGCACGCTTTGGGGGAGACGAATTCCTTGTATTGCTGAAGAACGTGTCCGATCCGGAGTCCGTACATCGTAAAGCGGAGCAAATCCTTAAAGCGGTAAGCTCGCCTATTCATATTGCAGGAAAGACATTGCTATTGACGGCCAGCATCGGAATTCGGCATTTCGACGACCAACATCGAGTCGTTTCTGCGGAAGATATGATCAAGGACGCGGATATAGCGATGTACTTGGCAAAGAAGGAACGAAACACCTACAAAATATTCCATCCCGAGATGAGCAGTCTTCCGACGAGGGAATCGATGATTGAAGAAGGCTTGGAGAACGCGATCGACCGCGGTGAACTGATGATTTACTATCAGCCTAAAATATGGTTGTCGGACATGAGCATCTACGGGGTGGAAGCGCTGCTTCGATGGAAGCATCCAACCATGGGGATGATACCGCCATCCGAGTTTATACCGATTGCCGAATCAACCGGCCAGATTGTTCCGATCGGAGAGTGGGTGTTGGGGCAAGTGTGCATGCAAATCCTGGACTGGGAGCAAGCCGGAATTCGCGATATTTCGATTGGCGTCAATCTTTCGATCCGGCAATTTCAACAGAAGGATTTCCATGAACAAATTAAAGCTACAATATCGAAGTTTCACATTTCTTCGTCCTTAGTCGATTTTGAGCTGACGGAAAGCATGTGCATGAGCAACCCCTATTCGACGGTGCAATCCCTTCAAGCGTTGAAAGAGTTCGGCAGCAGCGTCTCCCTCGACGATTTTGGAACCGGCTATTCGTCGCTCAGCTACCTGAAGCACTTGCCGTTGGACGTGTTGAAATTAGATCGGTCCTTTATTCAGGAAATCACCTCGGACGACCGTGAGCTGGCCATTGTTCGGTCCGTCATCGACATCGCGCACAGCTTGAAGCTGAAGGTTGTGACGGAGGGAGTGGAAACGATCGATCAGCTACATGTATTGAAGCTTCTGAAATGCGATGCTGCGCAAGGGTACGTTTTTTATCAGCCGATGCCCGCAGATGAATGTAAGGACTTGCTGTTATCCGAAATGGAAAGAGGGAGGGGGATATAAAATGGCCCGACTCAGAACATTTGAGGAAGCGCTAGATTACATCATGGATGTTTTGCAACAATTTATATCGGGGAATACGATATTTATTGCCTTAAATGATGAGCAACAGAACACGGTTTTGAGAGCCTTTAATAGGAAGGAAGTATTGGTAAAGGCTGGGGAAACGTTGCTCTTTACGGAAACATACTGCAGCTTGGTGTTGAAGGAACGCTCCGCTCCCTTCTTTATACCCGACACTGCCCAGGACCCGGTTACATCCCAAATGAAAATTACAACAATGATTGGTCCATGCTCTTTCATTGGAGTTCCCATTTCGGTGAGCCATAATGAAACGTTCGGTACAATTTGTGTGATGGACAGGGAGCGTATGCAGTTCAGCTCCAAAGAGGTGAAACTGCTAGAAGCGATGGCGTCGCTGCTCAGCTATGTCGTAGATTTGGAAAATGCAACGCTGAGAGATGGGCTGACCGGGTTATACAATCAAAATTATTTAAAGCAACTCGATGAAATTTGGATGGCGGAGGAGGCGCAAAGACAGGAGCAGCTCATTTCGTTTCTGTTCATAGATATCGATGATTTCAAGAACATTAACGACACCTATGGGCATGAAATCGGGGATGCAGTCCTTCAGGAATTCTCGAAGCGTTTAAATCAGCTGCTGCGGAAAACAGATACCATCATTCGAGTGGGCGGCGACGAATTTGTAGTGATCATCGAATGCACCCAGGATGTAAGCGAAATTCGATCGGTGGCCGAGAAAATCATACGCGGCATGAAGGAGCCGATGCTCATCGACGGCTTTGCAATCACACTTTCGGTAAGCATCGGGATCAGCAGAGGAAATGCCGGCGATACATCTGTTCGCGAACTGATTAAGAAAGCGGACAAAGCAATGTATGAGGTGAAGGATCAGGGGAAATCCAATTACAAAATCACGATATAATGTGCAAAAAACAATTAGGAACTGCGGTGCCATGCTCCGGCTTCTTCCGCCTCTTCCTGGGTAAGCTGGTGGCCGTAACGGTACCAATGCAAGGCGACCTCGGCCTTCGCCCCCTTCAGCAGCCGTACGAGTTCGTTCGTTTCTTCCTGCGTAACGAGCGGATCGTTCAGCCCTGCGCCTACAAAGACGCGCACGCCGGACAAATCCGGTATCGGCGCTCCGCGGCGGGGAACCATCGGGTGGTGTAAAATCCCGCCGCGCAGCGAGCCGGCATAATGAAACAGCAGGCTTGCCGCGATGTTGGCGCCGTTAGAAAAGCCGACGGCGAGAATGCTGCTGCGATCGAATCCGTACTGTTTGGCAGCTTCGTTCAAATATTGATGGAGCTCCTCCGTGCGCCGGAGCAAATCCTCTTCGTCAAATACACCCTCCGCCAAACGGCGGAAAAACCGGGGCATTCCGTTTTCCAAGACGTTGCCCCTGACGCTTAAGTAGGACGCATGCGGGTCGATGATTTCGGCAAGCGGGATCAAGCTGTGCTCGTTGCCCCCGGTTCCGTGCAGCAGCAGCAGCGTCGGTCGATGCGGGTCGGTTCCCCGATGAAATACATGCTTCATTCTATGTTTTCCTCCAACGGCTTCAAGGTGAGCTGCGGCAGTCTTTCTTCCAGCTCTTCTCGCTGAGGCTCCAGCCAAGACGGAAGCATCAGTCGTTCCCCTAAACGGTCTGGTTCTTCGTCTATTGCAAAGCCCGGCGCGTCAGTGGCGATTTCAAACAAAATGCCGCCTGGCTCGCGAAAATAAATGGACTGAAAGTAGTTTCGTTCCATAATTCTCGTAGGGAGGAGCAGCTGATCTCTGACCGCCTGCTGCCATCGTTTCTGCTGCTCGGTGTCCTCTGCCCGCCAAGCGATATGATGCACCGTTCCGACGGCGTTAAACCCCGTGCAGCCTCCGGGAGCAAGCTTCAGCTCGATACAGTCGCCCAATCCTTCCGGAGCTTCGGTCATAAAGCGCAAACTGTCTCCTTCTTGGCCGATCGGGTTCAGTCCAAGCAGCCGCTCCAGCACCGCTGCGGTTTCTTGAGGAGCGGAGGAGCGCAGAACGGCGCCGCTCAACCCTTGAATCGCGACATCGCCGCTAATCGTTCCGGGCGTCCAATCGCTCCGCTTGCCGCCGGTTCGTTCGAACAGCTCCAGCTTCAAGCCGGCGGGATCGGTAAAGCTTAGATACGCCTCCCCGAAGCGCTTCCGTTTAGCAGCATCGATGCCCAGTTTTCGCAGCCGCTCTTCCCAGAAAGGAAGAGAACCGCTTGGAGCGGCGAAGACGGTCGTTTCCACTTGTCCGGAACCGAATCGCCCTTTGAACTCGCTGGGCCAAGGAAAGAACGTAATGACCGTTCCGGGCGACCCGCGCTCGTCACCAAAATATAAGTGATACGTTCCCGGATCGTCGAAATTGACCGTCCGCTTGACGAGCCGAAGCCCTAGTACGCCGGCATAAAAATCGACGTTCTTCTGAGCGTCGCCGACAATCGAAGTAATATGGTGGATTCCTTTTGTTGTAAGCCGCGACATAAATTACCGTCCCCCTCCCACATGCTTTTAAACTAAATATCTTAAATTAAAGATAAGTGTTTTTATTATCCATGTCAAACCGTCATGCAGCGGGTGAGCTTGCCGTTATGATTTAAGTTTGGGAATTCAAGCTGCGATAAGTTGCGGGAGTCTTTTATTTTCCAAGTAAATCGATTATAATAGTGAAAGTTTTATCTCAAATAAGAGGAATAATGATCAATAACGCGAATATATTTTTGATAATAAAAAATAGTAGAAAAGACCCACAAACACTGGTAAGGAGTACCCGATGGAGCTCGCATTTAACCGAGTGGATTTCTTTGCCTTTCTTATACTCCTGATCTTGTTCTTTTACGTCTTGCTTGCCAATGAAATTCGGAACCTTCATAAGGTGTACATTTTATTTCACGCAGCAATGATGACTTGGCCTTACGGACAGTTTCAGCTTTCTACGTCCTCGGATCTCACTTTTCAATGGATACATTTGAATTTGTCGTTTATCGGAATCTCTTTCCTAGGATATGGCTGGCTCGTCTTTTCGATGATGCTGACGAGCGGGGGACGCGTCCGCTCCAGAAAAACGTACTGGCTATTAGGTTTTTTTGCCCTCCTATCGGCAGTGCTTGTCACCTCGAACCCCATCCACGGCTGGTTTGCAGCACCGGTCAACGGGCAATTTGTTGAACGGGTGTACGGCCCCGCATTCTGGTGGGTGGCTGGAAGCTGTGTTGTCTACGTCCTATTAGGTTTCCTTGTTATGTTTCATGCGCTCCGTTCTGCAACGGTTCCCGCCTTCCGGAGGCAGGTGTCGCTAATTCTTGCGGGACAAACGATGCTGCTTACGGCGGCGGTGCTCGATACATTATTGTACAATATCCCAGGGCTGCCTCTCATCGAAGGGCTGACATCGATCGGCATCGTCCTCTCCGATCTGTGCTTCGTGGTTGCGATCCGAAAAAATAACGTCTTCCGTGTCATCTCGATTGCGCTGCGGGAAGTGGTTGATTCCATGGACACAGGCATTGTTATCTTGGACGAGCATCTTACGGTAATTGATAAAAATAAAATTGCTTCCCGGTTTTGCAAGCCGAAAATCGGACAGCCTTTTCCGATCGAGAAGTTAATGGAGGGAACGCTGGAGCCGGGCTTTGGGCGGGAATTCCTGCAATCGTACTTCCGGGAGAGAGGCAAGTTTTTGCAAACGGAGGTGTTGGTACAGGATCGGGTGCCGATTCACGTCTCCGTACGCATTACGCCGATTTACACGAATAACGGCATGTTTGCGGGGAGGATCGTGACGCTGCAGGACGTTACCGAATGGCGCCATATGATGTACGAGTTGAACCATCGCAACGAGAACTTGGAGCTGCAGAACACGGAGCTCACAAGAATGCAGGAGGAGCTTTCGATCGCGAACCGAAAGCTTGAGCATTTGGCGACGGTCGATTCGCTGACCGGCTGTTTCAATCGGAGGTATATGTTTCAGATGCTGGAATACCAATTGGCGGTGGAACAGCGCTACCATGTACCCTTCTCCATTTTGCTGCTGGATCTGGATCACTTTAAGCAGATTAACGATACGTATGGACACCATGTCGGCGACGAAGTGCTCCGGCATACCGCTGCGGTCATTCGGAGCCGTTTGCGGGAAACCGATATATTCGCCCGGTACGGCGGGGAGGAGTTTACGATTTTCTTGCCATATACGGAGAAGCCGGAAGCCCTGGACCTAGCGGAGGAGCTTCGTCGGATCGTTGAATCGCAGGTGGTGCGTACCGACCGCGGCGATATTCGGACAACGGTCAGTATAGGGTTAGTTTGCATTTCCGGAAACACGCAGGCGAGAGAAAACCCGAAGGAATTTTTGGTTGAAGTGCTGCGTCAAGCGGATGGAGCGCTTTATGAAGCGAAGGGGAAAGGGCGCAACCGCATCGTTTCCGCGTAGCGCAAGCGTCCGGCGCACCGCGGATCGGAACTTACATAAGCGGAAACGAACGGACAGCCTCGTACGCCGGACGCTGTCCGAAACGAGTCCGATACAAAATCAGTTCGTTTACGTTCCATTCGACCGGCTCCGGCGCGAATTGCGGGAGCCGGTCGGCAGCGCGGGAATAAGGGACGGCTCCCCGGAACTTCCTTGCGGCGGTAATATGAGGGCGGAACGGACGCGTATCCCTGGCGATTCCGGCATGGTACGCCGCTTCCTCCCCGGCGCGGCGCAGTTTCCAAAGCGGTTCTCCTCCATCGTTTCGAAGCGCGCACCACAGGATCGAAGGCGCCTCCTTCGGACCGAAGGCTCCGAAACCGCCGAGAGCAAGCGAGAACGGCGCGGCCTCCCCTTCCCGCAAGCAATCGGGCAGCGCTTGCTCAATGCGCGTTCCGACGCTTGGCTGAACGTCGCCGATAAATTTGACGGTGACGTGGTAATCGTCCGGCAGGGTCCATCTCGAGAAGGGGATTTCGGGGTTAAGGCGCCGGCACGCTTCGTGAAGCGCTTCGGCGGCATTCCGGTCGAGACCGACCCCCAAGAAATAACGGACAGTCGCCGGCAGGCCGTCCTTCATGTCCATCATGCATCAGCTCCTTATCGGCTGTGCGGCTGTCGACCGCACTATTGTAATACAATTGTAATCTTATATTTACTTCTTGATAATATGAATACGCTATATTGAGGATGACCCCCTTTTTGATATGATATACACATTAAAACCTGTCGAATTCGACAGGTTTCTTTCTTTACGGAATCTGCAGGACAAGCCGGCTGCATAATGAGTAAGCAAACAAGGGGTGATCGAACGGCTATGGAACATGTGAAACGTGTGTCTCTCATTGGTTTAGGCGCTATAGGAGCGGCCGTTGCAAGCAAAATATTTGATTCCGACCCAGAGCGAGTGAATGTAATCGTAGATCAGGAGCGAATGCGGCGCTATCAAACGGAAGGCGTCGTGGTGAACGGAAAGAACTACCCGTTTTCATACGTGACTCCCGAGTCGGAAACAGAGCCTGCGGATCTGATTTTGGTGGCGGTAAAACACGATGCTTTGCAGCAAGCGATTCGCGATATTAGGCGTCATGTGGGAACGGATACTGTCATTCTTTCACTGATGAACGGGATTGCCAGCGAGGAGCTGATCGGCGCGGTTTACGGGGATGACCGCATGCTTTACGCGATGAGTGTCGCCATTGACGCGGTGCGGTCCGGACGGGAGATCCGCTTTTCGAATATTGGGAGAATCTGCTTTGGCGAAGCCAATAACGCCGTACCGTCGAATAAGGTGAAGCGGGTGGCGCAATTTTTTAATGAGGTTAACGTTCCATACGAGATCCCGGAAAATATGCTTCGGGCGATGTGGTGGAAATTTATGATCAATGTAGGAATCAATCAAACCTCAGCAGTATTGAAAGCTCCCTACGGCGTATTTCAGAGCATTCCTGAAGCTTATGAAGCTATGAGGTCCGCCATGTATGAAGTGATTCGCTTATCCGATAAAACGGGAATTCATCTGAACGATCAAGACTTTGAAACATTCGACGGCATTTTGCGGCAATTGTCCCCGGAAGGAAAGACGTCCATGCTGCAGGACATTGAAGCGGGGAGGAAAACAGAGGTCGAATATATGGCCGGAACGGTATGCGAGCTTGGGCGCAAGCATGGGGTGGAGACGCCGATCAATCAGATGCTGCTGCAAATGATTCGCACCCTTGAACAGATGAATAGCTAGCAAGTACATCCAATCATGAAAAACTGGATGCAGGGTTCCTGCATCCAACAAATATCAAATAATTTTGGCCATCTCTTCCAGCTCGGCGGCGGAAGAGGACAGGTTGTTTGCAGCGTTCTTTGAACTGTTTTTTCCCACGAATCTCATCCACGGAATTCTGGCTGATTTCCGCCAATTTTCGGATTTCTTGCGGCACCACGGCAAACCCTCTTCCGTGTTCTCCTGCTCTAGCAGCTTCAATCCCGGCGTTTAATCCGAGAATTTTAAATTTCTCTTTATCCGTTCTTAAAATAATTCGTACGAATGCTACGAAAACTTTGGAAAACTCCGTCTAATTGTTTCTATTTTGTAACCGCGTATTTCATTATGATTTAAGTATGTAAGCGGTTACGAAATATGAAAAAGGAGTGATCGGCATGCCGATTATGAGGCTTGGCAGAGCTGAACTGCGAGTGCTGGACTTGGAGAAGTCGGTAGACTATTACACGAATGTTATCGGCGTAGACGTTGTGGATCGGGAAGAGGGAAAGGTTTACTTGAAGGCTTGGGACGAGTGGGACCACCACAGCGTGATCCTGCAGGAGGCGGATTCGCCGGGGCTCAATCATTTGGGGTTCAAGGTAGAGAGCTTGGAGGATATGATCCGTTACGAGAAGCGCGCCGCACAATTCGGATGCACCGTCAAGAGAATTTCGAATAGAACCAGAGTCGGCGAAGGGGAAGCGATCCGGATCGAAATCCCTACCGGTCGCACCCGTGGCCGGCATTCCGATCAATGAAGGAAGAGTTCGATTTTAACGAGCAATTCATGAACGATTTGTCTCATTTTTTCAAGGATAGGCAAGCGGACAATCTGATCGGGCAAAAATCGGGCCACGTGATGATCCTGCTTTCCGAGGGAAATAAGTGGAACGATGAGGAAAAGAAAACAGCGTTGTGCGAGGAGCTGCTCCGTCTTTGTATGAAGAAGCACGACCGTTTCCAATTTGAGCTTGGGGTAAGCACCGGCTCCCCGTCATTGGAGGATTCAGGCGCGTTGCTTGAAGAGGCGACGGCCTGCCTAAAGACCACATCGGCGAATCGGAGCATTGTTTTCTTTGATTCCTTAGGACTGGTAGGCATTTTGTTTCAAACGAGAAATTTCGATGGACTTCGAAAGTTCTCTTACAAGATTCTCGGAAATTTAATTCAAGAAGACAAGGTTAAAAATAACGAATTAATTAAGACGCTTTATACTATTTAAATAGTGCATGCAATGTGCATAAAACCGCGCGGGCTATGAATTTCTCGATCAGCGGACTGAGATACAGATTGCAGCGCCTTAACGAATTGCTTCATGTCAACCTGAATCAGCCGGAAGAGATGCATCAAGCGTATTTGGCCCTGCAATCGTTAATTGTTCTCGGCGAATTGGAGGTGGACGGCCGATCGAGATGACGCTGAACATCGATTGTATTTACGGTTTTGCGGTCCCATTCCTTTTCTTATCTATTTATTACATCCCCTGATATACACTCTCCATCCCCCTATTTTTTCTTTTGCGGCAGCCGCTGCGGCTAAATCTTCATCTTCTAGGTTATTCTATGAAAAAAGGTAAAATGGGGGGATTCCATGTCAACCTTGCTGTATCTACTCGGGGCGGCCCTCGGGTACATATCCCATTTGTGGTTCGGAAAAGCGTTCCTGTGATATAATCGCGGCGGGGGGAATGCGCCGATGACGAAATTTTTCCTGTTCGGAATTGTATGGTGGATTACTGGAAATCCGTTTGTGGCGATTCTGGTGCTGCTTGTAATATTGTACTTCCTGGACCGCCGCTTCATCGGATTGTTTCCGAGCGTAACGAAACCGTTCAAGCGCAGCCGCCAGCTTCGCCGGGCTTTGGCCGACATTCGGCTTCGGCCGTTTGACGTATCGGCGAAGCAGGAGGCGGCGCGTCTCTTTATGGAGAAGCGGCGGTGGGAGGATGCCAGAAAGCTCCTTGAAGAGATTGCCCCGGCGATGGAGCATTCGGCGGAGGTGCTGTGCGATCTTGGCATATGCGAGCTGAAGTCGGGCCGTCTGGAGGAAGGTGAACGCCATTTGCAGGAGGCGCTCGCGATCAATCCCCGCGTGCGGTACGGCGAGCCGTATTTGCGGCTGGCGGAAGCGCTGGCGCCACTTCGCTCCGAGCAGGCGCTGGAAGCGCTGAAGTCGTTTCAAAGCGTCCACTCCTCCTCATGCGAACTTTATTACAGGCTTGGACGCCTTTATGAAGTGTTAGGCAGAAAATCGGAAGCGAAGAGCGCGTTCAGGGAAGCCGCAGAGGTGTACCGCGCGCTGCCGAGGTACAAGCGAAAATCGGAACGGCGCTGGGTGCTGCTTGCTTGGGCACGGCGGACGGTTATTTAGAGGAAAGCGGGGAAGATCAGCTTGGGTCGCGATATGTCGGAAGCGGTATTCATTTTGCTTATTGTCCTGCTTACATTTGTGATCGCAACGATATGGTTGAAGCGAAAGGCCAAACGAAAGAAAGACGGCGAGTAATGGACGGGGGATTCATATGTACTATGTAAATCAAGAACAAATTCACGCTCGGCTGCAATTCGTGCCAACGATTACCGAAGCGATGCGGACGCTTGATCGGGGGAGCGGGAATGACGGACTTCTTTATTATTTTGCCCAGGAGCGGGCGCTTCATTTGGCGATTGAGGTCATTACCGACGTCGGAAGCCTGCTGATTGACGGATTTCTAATGCGCGATGCCAGCAGCTATGAGGATATCGTTGACATTTTGCGCGTGGAAGGCGTTTTCTCGGGAGAACTGGCGGCGGCATACGGCAGCTTGATCGGAGAGAGGCGTTCGCTTACCCAGCACTATATGGAGCTGGATCGTTCGAACCCCCGTACAGACCACGCGGCGATTGCCGACGCGCTCGAGCAATTTCCGGGAGCGGTCGAGGCCTTCATGAAGAAGGAGCTTTCAGGATTAGCATAGGAGAGGGTCCAGTTGGTAGAAGACATTACGGTAGAACAATTCGTCGCGCTGCTTGCCAAGGGAGATATTACCCCCGTCGACGTCAGGTCCCCGGGGGAATTCGCCGAAGGCACCGTCCCGGGCAGCGTGAATGTTCCGCTGTTTGATGATCGCGAACGCCGGGACATCGGCATCAACTATAAGCAAATCAGCGTCGATGCGGCGAAAGAGCTGGGCTTGGAAATCGTCGCCGGCAAATTGCCCGAATTCATCCGCAAAATGCAGTCGCTTCCCGGGCGGAAGGCGGTGTTTTGCTGGCGCGGCGGCATGCGCAGCAAGGCGTCGGCAACGCTTTTGTCGCTGGTCGCCGGCAAGGTGTACCGCGTGCAGGGCGGGATCCGGGCCTACCGGCGCTGGGTGGTGGAAACACTTGCCGGATTCGAGTGGAAGCCTCCGCTCGTCGTCCTCGGCGGCTACACAGGCACGGGCAAGACGGAGGCGCTGCGGAGGCTGCAGCGGAAAGGATACCCGGCACTGGACCTTGAGGGGCTGGCGGGCCACCGCGGCTCTATCTTCGGTGGCGTTGGGACAAGCCCAAGAAACCAGCGCACGTTCGAGGCGCTGCTTGTGCATGAGCTGATCCGTTTGAATCACAGCCCTTACGTTCTGATGGAAGCGGAAAGCCGGAGAGTCGGGAAGGTGATGATGCCCGAATTTCTGGTAGCGGCGAAGGAGCGGGCGATTCAGCTGTATTTAGAAATGCCTGTAGAAGAGCGCATTCGCAACATTTTGGAGGATTACGAGCCTGAGAAACATCCGCAGGAATGCCTGGACGCATTCGCCAGAATCGAGCGTAAAATCCACACGCCGGCAGCCCGGGAGATTCGCCGGGCAATGGAGAACGGCGAATATGCCGACGCGGTTCGAGGGCTGCTGGAATATTATTATGATCCAAGGTATGAGCATACCGTTTCGGAATACAATGCCGAACGCATTACACTTCGTGTGCGAAATACGGAGGATGCGATCGAACGAATCGAAGCGTATATAGAGCAGGCCTATCCGCATGCAAGGAGCGGATAGGCCTGCTCTTTTCTCTTATTGCTTGAGCAACGTTTCGAATTCGTGCGGAGGTATAGGCTTGCTGAAGAAAAATCCCTGAACCTCGTCGCACCCTGTTTCCCGTAAAAATTGAAGCTGCTCCTCCGTTTCCACCCCTTCCGCGAGGGACAGCATCTTCATCTGCCGGCTCATGGCGATTAACGCCGTTACAATGGCCGCATTATCCTCATCTGCCGTTACATCGCGAATAAACGATCGATCGATTTTCAAGGTATGAACCCGAAACCGTTTCAAATAGTTGAGCGAGGAGTAGCCGGTGCCGAAATCGTCGATTGAGATGCGAACGCCAAGCTGTTTCAGCTCATCGATTTTGTCCATCACGTAGTCAACGTTCTTCATTGCGACAGATTCGGTAATTTCAAGCGCCAGCGAATCCGGACGAAGCCCCGTTGTCGAAAGTGCGTCACGTATGCTGTCCACAAATTGCTTGTGCTGGAATTGCGGCATCGAGATGTTGACGTTCACGCATAGCGGAAACCCTTCACAATGCCACTCCTGCGTCTGCCTGCATGCCTCCTGAAGCACCCAATTGCCGATCGGGACGATGAGACCCGTCTCCTCTGCGAGCGAAATGAATTCTACCGGGGAAACGAGTCCGAATTCGGGGTGATCCCAACGGACCAACGCTTCCATTCCGACGACGGCGCCGGATTCTACATTTACAATCGGCTGGTAAAAGTTGCGGAACTGATTTAAGGCAAGCGCCTTGCGGAGATGCGTTTCCAGATGAAGCCGCTCCAAGGAGCGAAAGTTCATTTCCGGTTGGTAAAATTCGAACGTATCGCCGCCCTTTTCCTTGGCCTGATACATCGCGGTATCCGCATGCTTTATAAGGAGTTCGGGCTCCTTGCCGTCATCCGGGTAGAAGCTTACGCCGACGCTCGCGGTGATGAAGAGCTCCTGGTTATTATAAACAAACGGCTCGCTTAGAAGCTCGCATAGACGTACCGCGTACTTGGCCGCCGCCTCTTTCGTTCGGACGTCGGGCAGTAAAAGAATGAACTCGTCTCCGGCGAAGCGGGCGAGCACTTGACCGGGCTCGACGAATGTATTCAGCTTCTTCGCGACATGTTTCAGCATTTCGTCGCCGGCATGGTGTCCTAATGTATCGTTGATGATCTTAAACCGGTCCAAATCAAAGAACAGTACGGCAGGCTTACGCCCTTCTTCTTTAACCCTCTCGAAGCACGCCTCCACCTTCTCCTGAAACAGAAGCCGATTCGGCAGGTTAGTCAGCATATCGTGGTAGGCAAGGTGGTTGATTTTCGCTTCGGCCCGCTTCCGCTCTTCCGCGATGCGCATGGCTGCGTAAGAACGTGTAAACATAGGATGTTCGATTTCGAACGCGAGGTCGTTAACCGGAGGTTCCGGCTGCTGCTCCGACATGACGGGGTTCGTCTTTCGCTTCGTCTGCAGGTACTTCATAATCGTCAAGATGTGCTGATTATGAATGCGGGCGGAAGAAGCGGTTTTTCGCCCGCCGTCTTCCGCCTTTGCAGTATTTCCGAGCAGCAGCGTGCCGCGGTCGGAATCGAAGTCGACAATATGGTTCACATTGACGATATTGTTCGTATCCAGCAGACGGAAACCGTCGTCGTACAACCATTCCTCCACCGCATGAAAGGATAGATCTAAATAAAACTGATCCGTTGCGGTATGCACGAGGAACAATTGCTCTTTCACCTTATCGATTTTGATGACTTCAGAAGAATCGATCGTAAAGACGTCCCCGCCTTTCTTTGGTTTACGGGAAACCGGAATTTTTTGAGACATGAAGGCATCACTCCGACCGCTTTTCACTTTGTTGTGGTTTGTTAAGTATTGTACCAACAGGTTTTAACGGAAGTTATAGTCAAAAGCTCCTAATTTCTACCGCAATCCGGCAGACAATATACTGCCTTCGTTCGAATCGAAGGCGGGGATTTTACGAAATGTTGTTAATTCTGCATAATAATGAATGAAATAGTAAAAAAAAGTAAAATTATTTCCGTGGTCCCGATTCCTAACATAACACAATTCGACCTTTTACGACAGGATCATCTAAAGCTGCTCCCATGACGAATGATGGGAATGTCGGTTGCGAGGCTATCGCTATGGACGTATAATGATAGTCTTATAGCGGTGACCTTTTCATCCTCTGATACATATGGTGCATTACATGACTCATCATTCCTATTCCCTTGCGAAGGAAGCGGTACAACGTGGCACACCAACAGGCGATTGCGATTCTTGATTCCGGTGTCGGAGGCTTGACGGTCGCGAAAGAAATCATGAGACAGCTTCCACAGGAAAGCATTATTTACTTTGGAGACACGGCACGAGCGCCGTATGGACCGCGGTCGTCAGATGAGGTGCTGCTTTTCACCCGGCAAGTGGTCGATTATTTATTACAGTTTGAACCGAAGATGATTGTGATTGCCTGCAATACGGCGACGGCTGCGGCGATTGACGACATCCGCTCGCGGGTGAAAGTGCCCGTGCTGGGGGTCATTACCCCCGGAGCGCAGGCGGCTATTAAGGCGACCCGTAACGGTGAGGTAGGGGTCATCGGGACGGAAGGTACGATTCGAAGCGGCGCTTACGAATCCGCGCTCCGCCGCATATTTCCGGGCATTCGGGTAGTCAGCCGCGCTTGCCCGAACTTCGTGCCGCTAGTGGAGCGCGGGCTGTACCGTTCTCCGGAGGCGCGTTCTATAGTGAACGAGACGCTGAACGGCTTGAAGCGCGAAACGATTGATACGCTTATTCTCGGCTGCACCCACTATCCTTTTTTAACGGACGTTATTCAGGAGGTGATGGGACCGGACGTAACCATCATTTCGTCCGCCGATCAAACCGCCCGGGACGTCAGTACCCTGCTTTATCATAACGGCCAACTGGCGCAAGCGAGGGAGCTGCCCGTACATCGTTTTTTCTGCAGCGGAGATCCGACAACGTTCCATCAGATCGCGCAGGAATGGCTTACAGATGAAATTACGGTAACGCCGGTCGTTTGGCAGGTGCCGCGTTTTATTTAGCGCTGTGCGCGCATAAGTTGGTGGTGATACGGATTTCACCAATGATCAGCGCGAACGGAGGCGGTATCCGATGCCGAAACAGCACATCATTCAGCCAGGCGACACCTGGTTTCGCATTGCCCGTCGATATGAAACGAACATTTATGCGTTGTATGCTGCCAACCCCCGGCTTTCGGCCGGGGGTCCTCTCGTTCCCGGGGCAGCGCTGGAATTGCCTGAGGCAGCGGGGATGGTCGACGATCGGACGGTTCCGAAGCTTTCCGCCGCTCAACAGGGAGTTCCATACGGGTATAGAGAGCTGGAGGGTGATATAGCGAGACTGAGCCGCCTTCATCCCTTTCTTCCTATAAGCAGCATCGGGAAGAGTGTAGAGGGCAGGGATTTGCATTTGCTTCGGCTTGGCTCCGGGAGGAAGAATATATTCGTAAACGGCGCCTTTCACGCCAACGAATGGATCACTTCATCCGTACTCATGCGCTATATTGAGCGGACGGCCATGGCGTCGTTCGCGCCTGAAACGGAAGAGAAGATGCGGACATGGTCCGCGGTTTCGGTCTGGTTCGTGCCGATGGTCAATCCGGACGGCGTCGAGCTTGTCCATGCGGGCGCATACCCGGGACATCCGCTCCGGAAGCGGCTGCTGGAATGGAACGGCGGCTTCGAAAATTTCGAGCAATGGAAGGCGAATGTCCGGGGAGTCGATTTAAACGACCAGTTCCCGGCGTATTGGGAGGAAGAAAGGCAGCGCCGATCGCCGCAGGGCCCGTCCCCGCGCGATTATGCCGGGGAAGCTCCGCTGAGCGAGCCGGAAGCGGCTGCTGTCGCCGCTTTTATCGAGTCGATGGATGTATCGATGATATTGGCTTTTCATACGCAAGGACAAGAAATTTATTGGAATTACCGGAATTTTGAGCCGCCGGAATCGGAGCGGATCGCCGAGGAACTGGCGCTCGCATCGGGCTGTAAAGCGGTCCGGCTGACGGGGAGCGACGCGGGGTTGAAAGACTGGTTCATTCACCGGTTTCGGCGGCCCGGCTTCACGATCGAGCTGGGGTCCGGGACAAATCCTCTGCCGATTTCGCAGCTGCCGCTATTGTACAGCCAGGCATCCGCTGTGGTAGATCAAGCGATCGCAGCATGCATTCGTGAATCCTGATACAATAGCAGGGAATGCTAGAAATATTTCATTACGGGAAGGAGGCTTCCGGAGCGTGAAAAAATGGCTGAAATGGACAACCTGGACGCGCATGGTGTCCCGTACCTTCCACTACCTGCGTTCGCCTCGGATTCCGTTGCGGGAGAAGGCGCTTCTCCTTGTCCCTGCCGTGCTGTATTGGGTGCTGCCGGACGTGATTCCGCATGTCCCGTTGGACGACATCGCGGTTACACTGCTTTTGTCCAACTGGTTTTTGAATCGCGTTGAGCGAAAGTATCCTTCCCGATAAATACGCTTGTTTCCGGACCGGAATTGGTGTACTTTGGAAGGTGAGACTGATGGAAAGGAGTGCAGGCCGATGGAATGCAAAATTACACGAAATGCGGCGAAAATGCTGCTTGAAGAGATTCAGAAGGAAGAAAATAAAGAGCTGAAGCTCCGCGTATACGTCTCGCATGCGCACGGAGATCATGCGCACTACGGGCTTGGATTGGACACGCCTACCGACGAGGACGAGGTCGTCTCTACGGATAAGGGCATCGATGTCATCCTGAAGAAGGACGATCCGTTACTTGACGGCGTTAAAATCGATTATTTGTACATGCCGGAAGAAGGCTTCGTGATTACAAATCCTTCGAAGGGCAATCACGGCGACCACTAAGAGACGCATAAGCGTATCGTACCGGCGCCGTCACCGCGTCCGCGTATGCCTTCTCTCCGGAGAGCGCGCGGACGATTTTTTTGCCCGGCTTAATATTCACCTCGATAATCTGCAGCAAGCCGCCTCGTTCCACCGCAAGATCGATTCCCAGCTCAATGAACGGTTTTCCGTAGCTTTTTTCTAAAAATACCGGGAGCTCATTCGCAATGTTGGCACAGCCTGCAAGCAGCTCCTCCGCTTTTGTCTTTCCATACAAGTTGGTCAGGAATGCCGCGGCATCGGCCACCTCGCCGCCGCCGAACACATTGGACGCGATTCTCCCGACGGCTGCGCGCCGAACCCCAAGCGCCGTCATTTCCCACTCGTCTGAGCTTTTTTTCTGCATAAGCGCCCGCAGATCGAAGACGCGCGCATCCGGCTCGCGGATGTCCATCCAACGCTGAACGACCGCAGCTTCTTTAGGGAAACGATTGCGAAGCCGGGCAGACAATTGTCGCCGGTTCAGCCGGACGGAAGCCTGGCTGCCGGTTTTCCAATCATATAGCGATTCGTTCGAAGGGTCCTGTGCGACACGGACAATGCCGACACCTCTCTTCCCGTTCTTCGGTTTGATCATGACGGCGGAGTGACGGCTTACCATTGCGAGAACGGTGGAGGTGTCCTTGTACAGCACCGTTTCGGGGAGGAACGGGAGAAACGGAGAGTCGCTCAGCTTTTGATGAATCGTCCATTTATTTCCCAACCCGTACCCCAGGAACGGAATGCCTGACCGGTCCTTGGCCCGCTTCACGGCGCAGATCGTGGACGGCTTGCTGTAAAAGCCGATATCATGCGCGATGTCCGGGAGCGGCCGGGCCCGCTTCGGCTGCCACCGTCCGTTTCGATAGCTGTGCGCGTATACGCAGTTGTGCTTGTTACGGATGTCGTGCGGAGTAAACAGCAGCAGCTCCCGAAAGCCGACACGCTCCGCTTCCTCCCCGTAGGGCGCGAAGCGGGAAAGGTGTCCTATGCGATGCGTCATTAAACCCATTACCTGCGTTGCCATCCCTACATCACCACATTCGCGAGAACTTTGTTTTATCGTATGCAGTGGGCTTTGGGAAGGTCTCTAGGAAGGGAACATGCTATAATAATCGCAACTGAGTAAAAAAGGGGTACGGTTCAACACATGACTGCCGAACAATATACGGAATATACGGAATCGTTGTACGCGGAAGACCCGATCCTCACAGCCGTTCATGAATCGATCGCTGCGCGGGGGATGACGAACATGTCCGTAAAGCCCGGTTACGGAAGGCTGTTGACGCTTCTTGTTGCGGCCTCGGGCGCACGTCGGGCGCTCGAAATCGGAGCCTTCGGAGGGTACAGCGCGATTTGCCTGGCGAGAGGAATGAGAGCCGACGGAACAGTTGTGTCCTTGGAGCTGAAGCCGCAGTTCGCGGAGCTCGCGGCGGAGAATGTCGCCGCCGCCGGATTCGGCCCGCAGGTCAGCTATCGTGTAGGAGAAGCGTTGAAGAGCTTGGAGGAGCTGGAATCGGAGGGGAAGACGTTCGATTTCTTCTTTATTGACGCGGATAAGGGGAACTACCCGTCGTACTTGGATTGGGCGCTTCGTTTAGGGACGCCCGGGGCGTTGATTGTAGGAGACAACACGCTGCTGAACGGCCGGGTTCCGAATCCGGCCAAATCATCGCCGTCGGTGCTGGCAGTGCGCGCGTTCAATGAACGGATCGCTGCGGATCCGCGGCTGCAGAGCACGATGCTCCCTGCTTACGACGGTCTCGCCATCGCCCGCATACGCAACAAATAAAGGCTCGTCACTCAGGCTCAGGCTTAGGCTTGCGGCCCCGCAGCGATCTCCATGCCCACGCCGCGTTGCATAGAAGCAGCGCGCACGCGAACAGGAAAATGCCGCGGATGCCGATCATGCCGACCAGTACGCCGCCAAGAAGAGGGCCGGTTACGTTGCCTAAGCTTAGGAAGCTGGTGTTGAACGCGTATGATCTGCTCTCCATGCCGTCGGGCGTGTACTTGCGGATGAGCGCGTTGATGGTCGGCAGCAAGCCGCCCATACAGAGTCCGAGCAGGAAACGGGACGCGATCAGCTGCCACACGTTCGTAACGAATGCTTGCGGGATGAAGGCCAGCGCGGCGCCGACAAGACAAACCGCCAGCACCTTCTCTTGACCGATTTTGTCGGCGATGCGGCCCAGCAGCGGGGAGGCGGCCATATTGGCGAAGCCGGTCACGGAGCCGACTAATCCGGCGTAGAACGCGAGCCGCACATCCCCGTGTATTTCTTGAACAAACAATGGGATCAGCAGCAGCGAGCTTAACAGCGACACCTGGATGCCTACGGTCAGAGCGTACAAGGACGGGATTTGCGGAGCTTTCACAAGGTGCCGAAAGCTTTCCGCAATGGACATTTCGGTACGGGAACGCCCTTCCTTCGCGTTAAAGGATTCCTTGATGACGATCCAAGCCAGGAGGCTCGCCACCAACAGCAGCGTGCCTGTCACGTAGAATATGGGTCGGTATCCGATCCACTCGGCGAGCAAGCCGCCGAAAAGCGGCCCGAGAATGGTGCCCGCGACCGCTCCGGATTGCAAGGTTCCCATGGCAAACCCCATACGGGCTTTGGGCGCGGACGCAGACATCAGCGACTGCGCGGCGGAGCCGAAGCCCGCAACGACGCCGTTAAGCGTCCTGAGCGCAAGCAATTGCCAAGGACTTGTTGCAAAGCCCATCAGCAGAATGACTACGGCCATGCCGAAGCCGGAGCGCAGCAGCATAATTTTGCGGCCGTACCGGTCCGCCAAGTTTCCCCACATCGGCTGAAATAGGAAGGCCGTCACGAAGTTGCTGGCGAAGATCAGGTTGGTCCACCAGCCGAGGGCGACGGGATCGGTGACGCCCATATCTTTTTGTAAATATAATGAAATAAACGGAACGATCATCGTCATTCCGCTCATCACAAGAAACTGTCCGAACCATAGGACGAGCAAATTGATTTTCCAACGCTCCAATAAAACCCCTCCACTCACAGCGTTCATTATACATCATTTTCACGGCCGATTCTGTTTTTGGCATGCATAATTTTTCCACCGGAGGTCCAAAGTATATGAGGGCGGAAACGCCAAATCTATGACTTTGTCCAAGGAGATGAACGACTCGTGAAATTCGGTGCCCATGAAGTAATGGAAGCCTGGGAGATTTTGAACGAAAAAACGAATCTGATCAACCATCTGGCGCTTTACGAGCGGGAGGCTCAAGACGAGCAGCTGCGTTCCATGATCCGCCGCCACCTGGATGCGGCGATTCAGGGGTACGATCTGATGGTCGCTTATACGCATGATTACAGTGCCCGCCAAGGGATGCAGGCGCCGTTCCCACAGCCGGATATGAATATCGAGGGCTTGAAGTACGGGCTGCGCAATCCGTCTCCGGTCGCGCCGCAGCCCACGGGGCATTTCAACGACGCGATGATCGGAGCCGCGCTGCTGAACTGCCATAAGGCGTCGGCGGCGAGCCACATTCAACGGGGCTTGGAGGTGACGGATCCGAACCTTCGCCAAATGTTCTTGAACGGAGCAATCGCTTGCTATAACATGGCCTATGATACGTTCCTATATATGAATCAGCGAGGGACGTACCAGGTTCCGTCCATGGATAACCATACCGCCAAAACATTTTTGCACGCGTTCCAGCCGATCCAACATCAAAGCCCGGGAGCTGCGATGGAGATGCAAGGATGGGGCAACCCGTATTTTAACCAATAATTTGTCTGGTGTTAATGCGCCCTGTTTCCCTCTGTCTGCAGAGGGGACGGGGCGTTTTTCATGCGCCTTTTGGCCGCAGCCCTTTCTGTTTGGCGAAAATCGAATCTTAAGGACTACCAAATCCGGACTGTAAGGGGGGAGGGTTAATGATATAATCAAGAAGATTGAACATCGAGGAGCATAAATGACATGACAAGATCGAGAACAGAAGCGGCTCGGGAACGGCGACTGCGCAGACGGAAAAAGCTCATGGCGGCGAATGCCGTCCTGCTGGCAGCAATCGCGACCGTCGTCGTTTGGAATATATATGCTTCGGCTCTCCAGCGAGATAATGCGGCGTCCGTTGAAACGGTGCAGGGTACCGGCCAGGATCGCCCTGGGGATGCCGCTCCGGATCGCCCCGGGGATTCGGCCGATCCGGAACATGAATCGGATCCGGCGCCTCAAGCGCCAGATGAGCCGAGACGCGTAAACCTTGCGTTTGTCGGCGACATTTTGCTGGGAGAATACGTCGGGACGTTGTTGAAGCGGAACGGATACCATTATCCGTACGAGCATGTCCGCGAACAACTGCAGGCTGCTGACATCGCCGCGGCAAACCTGGAAACCGCCGTAACCGACATCAAGGAAAAGCCGGAGCAGAAAACATATGAGTTCCGCAGCGAACCGCAAGCGCTTCCGGCGTTGAAGGAGGCGGGGTTCGATCTTGTGAGCTTGGCGAACAACCATGTCCTGGACTTCGGCACGGAGGGCCTGTTTGATACAATAAAGCACTTGGAGGAGCAGCAGCTGTTGTATGTAGGCGCCGGCATAGATGCCGATGAAGCCTATAAGCCGGTCATCGTCGAGCGGAACGGCATTCGCGTCGCTTATGTCAGCTTCAGCAGAGTCGTGCCGTTTGTGGAATGGAAGGCGGGGCGCGGACAGGCCGGCGTTGCCGAGACATACGACCATAGGCGGCCTGTTGAAACGATCCGGGCGGCAAAGCAGGAAGCAGATGTAGTCGTCGTTCTCGTCCACTGGGGCGAGGAGCGGATGCTCACGCCGGAGCCTGACGAGCAGGTGGAGCTCGGGCACCGATTTATCGACGCGGGTGCGGACCTCGTTATCGGCTCTCATCCTCATGTGCTGCAAGGTTTTGAGCGCTATAAGGATCGTTGGATCGCTTACAGCCTGGGCAATTTCATATTCACAAAATCGCTGGACCCGCTCACGTACGATTCCGGCATTTTGGAAGCGTCCTGCGAGAAAGGCGGAGAATGCGAGCTGCAGCTGACTCCTTATCGGGTCGATACGCCGCAGCCCCGGCCGATGGAACCGGAGGAACGCGCAGCCGTATGGAAGCGCTTGTCAGAGCTGTCGGTGAATGCGATAATTAAAGAAGACGGACGCATTGCGCCCGCCTCGGATTAATCAAAGCTTCATTATCCGGCTTCTTCCGGTATGACATCCTTAAATTCATCGCGAATCTTTAGAATAGCGGGCAGCTGCTCGAAGAAGGCGTCAACGACCTTAGGGTCGAAGTGATGGCCTCGCTCCTCATGGAACAAATTCAAAATGCGGTCGAGCTCCCAAGCTTTTTTATACACCCGGTCGCTGGCCAGCGCGTCGAAGACGTCGGCGATCGCCGTAATGCGGCCGTAGATATGTATTTGTTCTCCTGCAAGCCCTTGCGGGTATCCTTTTCCGTTCCACTTCTCGTGGTGCTGGGAAGCGACGATCGCAGCCGTTTTAAGGAGGTGACGCCGAGAATTTTTCAGCAGATTGTAGCCGATCGTCGTGTGCGATTTCATGATGTCGAATTCTTCGTCCGTCAGCTTTCCGGGCTTTTTCAGGACGGCGTCGGGAATGGCTACCTTGCCGATGTCGTGCATCGGGGACGCCATTTTCAACAAGTCGGCTTCCTCCTGCGGCAAACCCATTCCGAGTGCAATGACGTATGAATATTCCGCAACCCGTCTGACGTGATTGCCGGTTTCCTTGGAGCGGCTCTCGCCGATTTCACCCATGGTGAAAATGATCTCCTTCTGCGTTTCTTCGATTTCGTTCTGCAGCATCACAGATTCGATCGATTTGCCGGAATATGAGGCGGCCAGCGTCAAATACTCCAAGTCGCGTGCGGAGAACACTTCCGCATCGGTCATCTTATTGATGGCTTGATAAGCTCCGATAATGACGCCGTCATTGTTGCGGAACGGGACGACCATCAGCGCCTTGGTGCGATAGCCCGTTCTTTTGTCCACCGCAATGGCTCCGCTCTCAAGCACACCCTTGTATTCCTCGTTTGTGTACGCGTCGTCGATGAAGATCGGGTTTCCGGTCGTAATCGACAGGCCGACGAGACCGGAATTCAGGGGGATCCGAATTTCCTTTACGCCGTGTGCGACCGTTGTGAAAACTTCGTTCGTACGCTCATCGATCAGCCACACGGAACAGCGATCCGATACGATCATCTCCCGTCCCATGTTTGCCATTAAAATGAGAACGTCATCCAAACTGCGTTCGTTAGCGATTTTGGCGGTGTAGTCGAAGATGACCTTCAACATTTCTTCCGGAGACAAGTCCTTTTTGTATTTCACCAGCTCAATATCATGGGCGTCAAGCTCGCGGGCTTCATGCACGGGGAGGCACCTCACTAAAGGAACATTTTAGAAACATTTATAAACAGCTTTATTTTATCAGAGCTTTTTTATTAGGGCGATCCTTTTTTGAGCAAGTAATCATGTTCTGTCGGGTTCACGCATAAAAAATGGTACGACGGAGGTGGCAACGATGATCAATGATGACGCGAAAAAGTATATTTTTGTATTCACGGGGCCGGACGGATCGGGCAGGAAGACGGTGGCCGACGCGGCAGGGCTAACGCTTGGCATGCATAAAGTCATCTCTTACACGACTAGAGCGAAGCGGCCGATTGAAGAGAACGGTCAAGATTATCATTTTGTGACGGAGGCGGAGTTCCGAGAGTCGGTGAACCAAGGAGAGTTCGTGGAACATCTCACCATCGACGGCTTTCGTTACGGCATTAAAGGGAAAGAGATCGACGACCTGCATCACAAGCATCATCTATACTTGATCTTGAATCGGCACGGGGCGGAGATTCTGCGCGGGTACTATGGAGATTCCGTCATACGCATCTTCTTATACGCGGATGTTCAAACGGTTGCGGACCGGCAGCGGGAGGAAGGGTTGTCCGAGCCGGAAATCGAGCGCCATTTAAAGCATTACGAAGAGGATATGGCGTACGGACCCCAATGCGAGCACAGCGTTGAAAACATTAACGATTTGGGCCATACGGTGTATCACGTGACGAACATTTTAGAAACGTATTTAGATCGCAAGTTGGTGGATAAGGACTAGAATCCGTGTTAGGTTATATTAGTTTTAAAAGCTAAAAAAACCGTTTCGCACTGGCGAATCGGTTTTTTTCATGTTAAAAACACTGAATATAACTAATTTACGTAATGTTTATGTTATATATTTATGGTTTTGATAAATTTCATGTAAAATATATTGACATAAATGATGTCCCCCTCCTATAATCGCTTTAGACGAATGATCCACGACATAAACAGAACGATCATTCGGAATTAGGGGATAGGAGTGGATGGGCTTGAAGAGCAAGTGGATGAGGTTGTGGTCGATCGCGGTGGCGGCAAGTATGGTACTGTCGGCATGTACGGCGCAGAGCGGATCAACAGGGGGAACGGCAAGCGGCGGGGAAGCGGCCGGAACGGAAACGGCGCCGGCTGCCGAAGGAGAAACGATCAAGGTCGGCATTCTTCACAGCTTAAGCGGTACGATGGCGATCAGCGAGGTTTCGGTAAAGGATGCGGAGCTGCTAGCCATCGAGGAGATCAATGCAGCCGGAGGCGTGCTCGGCAAACAAATCGAGCCTGTCATCGAAGACGGCGCATCCGATTGGCCGACGTTCGCGGAGAAGGCTCGCAAGCTCATCTCGAGCGATGGCGTAGCAACCGTATTCGGAGGCTGGACATCGGCGAGCCGCAAGGCGATGCTGCCCGTTTTTGAAGAGCTGAACGGATTGCTGTGGTACCCGGTTCAGTATGAAGGGCTGGAGCAGTCCCCGAACATCATGTACACCGGTGCAACGACAAACCAGCAGATCGTCCCTTCTGTTACTTACTTGCTTGAACAAGGAGAAAAGTCGTTCTTCCTGCTCGGCTCGGATTATGTGTTCCCGCGCACGGCGAACCAAATCATCAAGTCGCAGCTGGCTGCGGAAGGCGGCCAAGTGGTCGGCGAAGAATATACGCCGCTCGGACACACCGATTATTCGACGATCATCAGCAAAATTCAAGCGACAAAGCCGGATGTCGTATACAACACGCTTAACGGCGACAGCAACGTTGCCTTCTTTAAACAGCTGAAGGACGCGGGCATTACGGCAGCCGATTTAACGACATTGTCCGTATCGATCGCGGAGGAAGAAATTAAAGGAATCGGGGCGGATATTCTGGAAGGCCATCTTGCTTCTTGGAACTACTACCAAACAACAGACACGGAAGCAAACAAGAAGTTTGTAGAAGCATATAAGGCGAAGTTTGGCGCGGACCGCGTGACGGGCGATCCGATCGAAGCGGGCTACATCGCGGTTTACCTGTGGGCCGCTGCGGTCGAGAAGGCCGGTACGACGGATGTCGACGCCGTGAAGCAAGCGGCGGCGGGACTTACGCTTGAGGCGCCTGGCGGACTTGTGACGGTTGACGGAGAAACGCAGCACATCTACAAGACGGTGCGGATCGGCGAGGTTCAGGCGGACGGCATGTTTAAGGAAGTGTGGGCAACGCCGGAGCCGGTGAAGCCGGATCCTTATCTGAAAGGTTACGAATGGGCTAAGGGGCTTGGCGGACAATAACAGGCATGATGACGAAGAACGGGGCGGCGGGCATCCGCCGCCCTTCTTTATTGGCGGCGTGCGTCGCGTAAAGGAGGAATATGAAGATGGGGCTCTGGCTGCTTCAATTATTTAACGGTATCAGCGTCAGTTCCATTCTGCTGCTGGTCGCCCTTGGACTTGCGGTTACTTTCGGATTAATGAACGTCATTAACATGGCGCACGGTGAGCTCATTATGATCGGCGCTTATACGGCGTATGTGATTCAGAATTTGTTTTTGGCGTATGTTCCCGAGACTGGGTTTGACTGGTATTTTGTCGCGGCGCTGCCGTTATCGTTCTTGACCGCCGCTCTGGTCGGCTGGCTGATGGAGATCGGGTTAATCCGATTTTTATACGGCAGGCCGTTAGACAGCTTGTTGGCGACCTGGGGAGTGGGAATGATGCTGCAGCAGGCGGCGCGAAGTATCTTCGGGGCGCCGAACGTAGCGGTTACAAGCCCTTCTTGGCTAAACGGAGGATTGGAAATCGGCGCCGGACTTGTGCTGACGTATAAGCGTCTTTTCATTATTGCGCTTGTCATTGCGGTGCTTTCGGCGATGTACGTATACATTTACAAAACGCGGGCCGGGCGCAACATGCGCGCGGTGATGCAGAATCGGGAAATGGCCGCATGCCTGGGCGTTTCGACAAGGCGGGTCGATACGACCAGCTTTGCGATCGGTGCGGGGACGGCGGGGCTTGCCGGCTGTGCATTGACGCTGCTCGGACCCATCGGTCCGTCGTTAGGCACTTATTATATAGTGGACGCATTTATGGTCGTTGTCCTAGGCGGCGTCGGGAAGCTGGTCGGAACCGTATTCGGCGCGGCGGGCATTGGGGTGACGAATACGCTGTTCGAATCGCTTACGACCGCTTCGATTGCGAAGGTGATCGTGTTTGCGCTCGTCGTAGCGTTTCTGCAGTGGAAGCCTCGCGGCTTCGTCGCCGTTCGGTCCCGGGCATTGGACGGACAATAAAGGAGGATTCGAATGCTGCAGCTGCAAAAATCAATACCGAAGCCTTGGATTTTGGCGGGATACGGCATCGCCGTTGTACTGCTTCTCGTGGCCCCAATGTTTCTGTCCGATTTTCGCTTGAACTTGCTTGCGAAGTTTTTGGCGTTTGCCATTCTTGCGCTCGGACTTGATCTGTTATGGGGATATACAGGCATTCTCAGCCTGGGGCAGGGCGTTTTCTTCGGCTTGGGCGCATACTCGATGGCGATGTATCTGAAGCTGGAGGCGACCGGCGGGAAGCTGCCCGATTTTATGGGCTGGAGCGGAGTGACGGAGCTGCCGCTGTTCTGGCTGCCGTTCGGCAATTTCGCTTTCGCGCTTGCTGCAGCCGTCCTAATCCCGGCGCTGTTCGCTTTCATTCTGGGATGGTTTACGTTCCGGAACCGGGTGCGCGGCGTATACTTTACGATTTTGACACAGGCGCTCGTCATTATCGTGACGACGCTGTTCGTCGGGCAGCAGGCGGTCACCGGCGGCACGAATGGGATTACGTCGTTTACGACGGTGCTCGGCTTCTCGCTGTCCGATCCCGCGGTAAAGACGGCGCTCTACTACATTACCGCCGCAGCGCTTATCGCAAGCTTCCTGCTTGGCCGATGGATCGTATCGACGCGGCTTGCACGGGTGCTTGAAGCGATTCGGGACGGAGAAAACCGGGTGCGATTTTTCGGGTACAACCCGGCGCTGTATCAATCGTTCGCGTTCGCGCTGTCGGGTGCGTTCGCGGGTCTCGCAGGCGTCCTATTCGTTTTCCACGTTGGCATTATCTCGCCTTCCATGATGGGCATCGTTCCTTCGATTGAGATGGTGCTATGGGTGGCGGCCGGCGGCAGGGGAACTCTGGTCGGCGCGGTTGTCGGAGCGCTTGCGCTGAACTGGTCGAAGAGCTTGATCAGCGAGGCGTATCCGGATATGTGGCTGTTTTTCCTGGGCGCGCTCTTCATAATTGTCGTCGTATTCCTGCCGAAAGGGCTGGTCGGCGCGGTAACGAGCGCCGTGAATAAATTTCGAAAGAAGGTGACCCGGAATGAGCCAGTCGAATCAAGCGGCTATCGTGTTGTCGTGCCGGAAGGTGAGCGTCAGCTTTGATGGGTTTTACGCCTTGCGGGAGATGGATTTTGCGCTGCGCCACGGCGAGCTTCGTTTCTTGATCGGGCCGAACGGGGCCGGTAAAACGACGATGCTGGATGCCATTTGCGGAAAAACAAAGCCGAAATCCGGTTCCATTGTGTTTCATGACGGCGCGGAAACGGAATTAACCCGGATGAAAGAGCATACGATCGCCTCGATCGGCATCGGGCGCAAATTTCAGGCGCCGTCGGTGTTTGCGGCGCTGTCGGTGGCAGAAAATATGGAGATTGCTTTGAACCAGCGCCGCGGCGTGTTTTCCGTTCTGTTCGCCAAGATGGGCGAAGGGGACCGCTTCGCAATCGAAGAAACGATGCGGCTGGTCGGTTTAAGCGGCAAAGAGCATATGAAAGCAGGGTCGTTGTCGCACGGCGAGAAGCAGTGGCTTGAAATCGGGATGATTTTGTTAATGGAGCCGAAGGTGATGCTGCTTGATGAGCCGGTTGCCGGCATGACGGATGAAGAGACGGAGAAAACCGGGCACCTGCTGCTGAAGATCAAGGAGAACAGAACGGTCGTCGTCGTGGAGCACGATATGGATTTCGTACGCCAGTTCTCGTCGAAGGTGACGGTTATGCATGAGGGCTCTCTGCTGACGGAGGGGACGATGGAAGAGATTCAAAGAAACGAGAAGGTCGCGGAAGTGTATTTGGGCAAAATGGCGGGGTGATGTCAATATGCTGACAGTGAACGGGTTGGAAGCGGGATACGGAGAAAGCATGGTCGTGCGGGATGTCGGGTTTACCGTAAAGCCTGGAAAGGTAACGTGCTTAATGGGACGAAACGGTGTCGGCAAAACAACCTTGTTGAAGACGATTATGGGCACAGTAAGGGCAAAACGCGGATCGGTGCAGTTTGAAGGGCAGGAGCTGCTTGGAGCGCCTGCGACGTTCCGTGCACGGCTTGGCATCGGTTATGTGCCGCAGGGGCGCGAGATTTTTCCGCAGCTGACCGTGGAAGAGAATGTGCTGTTAGGGCTTGAAGCGAAGCCGGGGAAGGGCAGATGGACGGTGCCTGAAGCGATTTACAATCGTTTCCCCGTTCTCTATGAAATGCGGAGCCGGAAGGGCGGCGACTTAAGCGGCGGGCAGCAGCAGCAGCTTGCCTTTGCCCGCGCCCTCGTCTCGGGGCCGTCGCTGCTGCTGCTAGACGAGCCGACGGAAGGCATCCAGCCGAATATCGTGCAGGACATCGCCCGGCTGATCCAGTTGCTCCGTTCGGAGGGGCTCGGCGTTCTGCTCGTCGAACAGAGCATTCTGTTCGCTCAGGAAGCGGCAGACGATTTCATGGTGCTGGATAAAGGGATGATCGTCGCCCAAGGAGAAATCGCGGAATTGGATGAAAGCATCATTCATCGACATTTAACGGTGTAGGAGTTGAAGAAGCGTGCATTTGACCGAACGTGAGAAGGAGAAGCTGCTGATTACCGTCGCGGCTGACGTCGCGAGACGCCGGATGGCGCGGGGCGTGAAGCTGAATGTGCCGGAGAGCGTGGCGCTGATTACGTCCGAGCTGATGGAAGGGGCGAGGGACGGGAAGGCGGTGGCGCAGCTGATGAGCGAGGGCGCGAACATTTTGACAAGGGATCAAGTGATGAAAGGCGTTCCCGAGATGGTGCCCGAGGTACAGGTGGAAGCGACTTTTCCGGATGGAACGAAGCTGGTAACGGTTCATCATCCGATTCGATAGAGGGAGGCGATCGACATGATTCCTGGCGAGTACAAGGTGGTGGCGGGCGAAATTCAGATGTCCGCCGGACGGAAAACGACCGGCATAATTGTCGTCAACATGGGCGACCGGCCGGTTCAGGTCGGTTCCCACGCCCATTTCTTCGAGGTGAACCGCGCGCTGCGTTTTCCGCGTGAGCAAGCGTTCGGCATGCGGCTCTGCATTCCTTCCGGGACTGCGGTGCGTTTCGAGCCGGGGGAAGAGAAGCCGGTGACGCTGACGGAGTTCGGGGGAGAGCGGCTTGCATTCGGCTTGAACGCGCTGACGCACGGATCGGCCTTCGGGGACATACCGGAGACGGTAAGGAAACGACTGCGTGAGTGGGAGGCTGGGGAGACGAATGAGTAACATGAAGCGGGAAGACTATGCCGCGATGTTCGGCCCTACGACAGGCGACGCGGTGCGGCTCGCGGATACCGAGCTGTGGGCGCGAATTGAAAAGGATTATACGGTGTACGGCGACGAGCTGAAGTTCGGGGGCGGCAAGTCGGTCCGAGACGGCATGGGACAATCAAGCCGCGCGACGAGGTCCTCCGGCCGGGTGCTCGATACGGTCATCACCAACGCGGTCATTATCGACCACTGGGGCATCGTTAAGGCGGATATCGGCATTCGCGACGGGAACATTGTCGGGATCGGCAAAGCGGGCAACCCCGACACGATGGATGGAGTTGACCCAAATCTCGTTGTCGGCGCCTCGACCGAAGTCATCGCGGGAGAAGGGCGCATCGTGACGGCGGGCGGCATTGACGCCCATATCCATTTCATCTGCCCGCAGCAAATCGACGAGGCGCTTTCTTCCGGCGTAACGACGATGATCGGCGGAGGCACAGGTCCCGCGACGGGGACGAACGCGACGACATGCACGCCGGGGAAGTGGCACATTCACCGCATGCTGGAGGCGGCGGAGGCGTTTCCGATGAATTTCGGGTTTCTCGGGAAGGGCAACGCTTCGTTCGCGGAGCCTCTCCGTGAACAGGTGGAGGCGGGCGCCATCGGGCTGAAGCTCCATGAGGATTGGGGCACGACCCCTGCGACGATCGACTGCTGCTTGTCCGTTGCCGATGAGTACGACGTGCAGGTGGCGATTCATACGGACACGCTGAACGAATCCGGATTCGTCGAGGATACCATCGCTGCGATCAAGGGCAGAACGATCCATACGTATCATACCGAGGGGGCGGGCGGCGGCCACGCGCCCGACATCATGAAGGCTGCCTCTTTGCCGAACGTGCTGCCGTCCTCGACGAACCCGACGCGCCCATATACGATCAATACGATGGAGGAGCACCTCGACATGCTCATGGTGTGCCACCATCTCGACAGCAGCATACCGGAGGACGTCGCGTTCGCGGATTCGCGCATTCGTCCCGAGACGATCGCCGCAGAGGACATTATGCACGACTGCGGCGTGTTCAGCATCATTTCGTCGGACTCGCAAGCGATGGGGCGTGTCGGCGAGGTGATCATCCGCACGTGGCAGACGGCGGACAAGATGAAGAAGCAGTTCGGCCCCCTTCACACGGACGATGAAGACGGGGATAATTTCCGCATTCGCCGCTATGTTGCCAAATATACGATCAACCCGGCGATTGCGCACGGCATTTCGCACATCGTCGGCTCGATTGAACCGGGGAAATTCGCCGACCTCGTCGTCTGGCACCCGGCCTACTTCGGCGTGAAGCCGGAGCTCGTCCTGAAGGGCGGAGCAATTGCGTGGGCGCAGATGGGCGACCCGAACGCGTCCATTCCGACGCCGCAGCCGGTATGGGGACGTCCGATGTTCGCATCGTTCGGGAAGGCGCGTCGGGGGACGAGCATCACGTTCGTGTCCGGCGCCGCCCATGAGGCCGGCATTAAAGAGCGGCTGGGGCTGGAGAAGCGGGTAGAGTCGGTTCGCGGCTGCCGCTCTGTGACGAAGCGAGATATGATTCTGAATGGAGAAACGCCCGACATCCAGGTGGACCCCGAGACGTACGAAGTGCGGCTCGACGGCGAGCTGATTACGTGCGAGCCGGCTGAGGTCGTTCCGATGGCGCAGCGGTATTTCTTGTTTTGATGCGTCGGCTGGCATACGCTCAGCTGCTGGATTCGGCGCTGCCGATCGGCGCGTTCGCGCACTCATTCGGGTTGGAGACAGCGGCGCAAGCGGGTACGGTGAAGACGAAGGAGGACGTGGCGGCTTATATCGCAAGCATGCTTCACGGCGTATGGGCTCCGTCTGACGCGCTTGCGGTCAAAGCTGTATATATGTACGGCTCGAAAGAGCGGTGGGATCGGGTGTGGCAGCTTGACGAGCGGCAGCATGCCTCCAGGGCTGCGGCCGAGACGAGAGACGGCGTGCACAAGATGGGGAAGCGGCTGTATAAGCTTTGCCGATCGCTGCATCCGGAGCTTGATTGGGCGCCGATCGAAGCGGCGTTCCGGCAGGGGCTGTGCCCGATGACGCATCCGACGGTTCATGGTTACGTCAGCTTTAAGTTGGGTGTCGCCTTGGACGAGGCGGCGGAAGGATATTTGTATACCTGCGTGACGGCGGCGGCCAACGCGGCGATGAGGCTGCTTTCGATCGGGCAGACGGACGCGCAGTCGATCGTGACGCGGCAGCTGCCGGCGATCGTTGCCGCGTGGCAGTCGGTACGGGAGCTGTCTCCGGAAGCGTTTCATACGCGCTCGGTGGTTTCGGAGCTGTATATGATGCAGCATGAGACGCTGTATTCCCGCTTATTTATGTCATAACTACATTAGGAGGCGGTACACATGTGCCAAGGACAACATCACACGCATCACCATGATTGGGCTTCTGCGGCTTCTGCGGTTCTAACCGCGCGCCCGATCCGTATCGGCATCGGCGGTCCGGTCGGTTCCGGAAAGACAGCGCTAGTCGAACAGCTGTCACGTCGCTTTAAGGAAAAATACAGTATCGCGGTCATTACCAATGATATTTATACGAAGGAAGACGCCCGCATTTTGATGCGAACGGGCGTGCTTCCGGAGGAGCGAATTATCGGCGTCGAAACCGGCGGATGTCCCCACACGGCGATCCGCGAGGACGCTTCGATGAATTTCGAAGCGGTGGAAGAGCTGGAAGAGCGCTTCCCGGATCTGAACATGATTTTTATTGAGAGCGGCGGGGACAATTTGGCGGCTGCGTTTTCCCCAGAGCTGGTCGACAGGTTTATCTATATTATCGACGTTGCTCAGGGCGAGAAAATTCCGCGCAAAGGCGGCCCGGGCATTACGCGCTCCGATTTTCTCGTGATCAACAAAATCGATCTGGCTCCCCATGTTCGCGCGAGTCTGCAGGTGATGGAAGAAGATACGATCCGGATGCGCGACAATCGGCCTTACACCTTCACCAATTTATTTTCCGGAGAAGGGCTGGATGCGCTGACGGATTGGATCGAACGCCAGCTTTCGCATGCCGCCACGGCTTGAACTGGGCGTCCGGGCGCGCCTGCGTGCTCAGTTTGAGCGGAAGCACGGCCGGACGGCGCTCAGCCGGTCCGGCTTCCGCTTTCCGCTGAAGCTCGCCAAGACGTTCCCGGCGGGCCCCGCAGGGGAAGCGCTCGCGGTTACCGTCATGGACGCGACGCCCGGACTCATGAACGGGGACGTATACGAGCTTGACTGGCATATCGGGGAACGGTGCGCCGTGAGCGCCACAACGCAATCCTACACCAAGATTCACCCATGTCCTACAGTGGAGGCGAGCCAAACGATTTCGATCCGGGTGGAAGCGGGCGGCTCGTTCGTGTATATGCCCCAGCCGACGATTCCGTATGAAGGGGCGCGGTATCGATCGACCGTAGACGTTTCGCTGGCGGAGGGAGCCCGGTTTCTGATGGCGGATATCCTCACGCCGGGACGGACGCATCGGGGGGAGCTGTACCGGTACGATCGGCTCGCCAACGATATATCGGTTCGGCTCGACGGCAAATATATCGCGTCCAATCGGCTGCTGCTTCATCCCGGGCAATCGCCGTTTCGCGGCGTCGCCATGATCGAAGAGGAGACGCACCTGGGGACGCTGTACGCCTTCGCGCCTCGATTGTCTGGGACTGCCGCAGATGCGGTGCGGGAATCCGCCGCTGCAGCTTGCGAGGGGAAACCGGGCATCCGGTTCGGAGTGACCAACGCCGTCCGGTACGGCTTGACCGCAGTGGTGCTTGGGACGAACGTATGGTCCGTCCAGCAAGTGCTGGCGGCGATGTCCAATGCGTTTGTGCAGCTGGCGGGGACGGAGGAAGGCGGCTCGGAATGGGCTTGGCCGCTGCCCGCGGTATCATTGTCATAAGCCGGACGGATCGGTACAATACAAGAATGAATAACGAACATACACTCCATCGTCAGCTTTCCGGGACGTTCGGGACGCTGATGCATCATGAATTTACCGTCAAGGACGATATTTACAAGCCGTTCGCCATCGAAGAATGGCTGTGCCGCCAGGTGGGCGAAGGAATGGTTCGGCCTTTAATCCATGTATGGAGGCACGAGCGCGCCTTTGTGCTGGGCTTGCGCGACGCACGGCTGCCCCATGCCGCGGAAGCGATGCGTTGGTTGGCGGGTGAAGGCTTTCGCGTCATGGTGCGCAACTCCGGAGGGGCCGCGGTGCCGCTTGACGCCGGCGTCGTCAACATCACCTGGATTCAACCGCTGCAGCAGGGCGATCTCCGGCCGCAGCGGGATTTTGAGCTGGCGGCCGCTTGGCTGCAGGACGAGCTCCGCCGATACGGTCTGTCCTGCGATATCGGCGAAGTAGCAGGCTCTTATTGTCCCGGCGATTTCGACGTAAGCGTGCGGGGCCGTAAATTTTGCGGCATGGCGCAGCGCCGGCTTCAGAAGGCATTCTCCGTTCAAGCGTTCGTGAATGTGGAAGGAAGCGCCGAGGAACGCGCGGAATGGGCGCGGCGATTCTATGAACGTGCTGCCGGCGGGGAAGTTCATGCAGGGGCTCTCTCGGTTCATGCTGAGCGAATGGGCAGCCTGCGTGACCTCGCATCCGGCTTTCCCGGTGCGGAACAATGGATCGCCGATTTGAAACGCCCCCATGCCCAATGGACACTGCCGCCGATTGATGCCTCGGCCGTCAGTGAAATTGTCGGCCTATTGAAACGGCGCTATGACCCTCGTGTTTGACGGTTTTGCTCAATCGGACAACGCCCACCGGAGCGCATCGGGCAATTCCCGCTGCCAAAATCCCCACACGTGCTGCCCTTCTCTCTCCACATACTCTACCGCTGCGCCTTTTCGAATAAGGGTCTCGCGCATTTCGCGGTTCCGATGCAAGAAATCGAAAGTTCCCCGCTGCGTTCCCACACTCGTTTCATTCGTGCCGATCAGCTGATACAGCCTTAACCAAGATAAATCGGATACGGACTCTACAGCCTCTACGCTCGAGTCAAGGAATGCCCCTGACAAAGCAACCACTTTTTGAATTAGATGGGGAACATCTAGGGAAAGATGAAGAGAGACTGTCCCGCCGAGGGAATCTCCGACTGCAATTCGGTCGCCCTCTCCTGTCCGAACGGGATATTGGGATTCAACAAAGGGGACAACCTCTTCAACGAAAAACCGCCGATAATGCGCGGAACGTTCCCCGTCCGGTGCGTATTCCGCCGTCCGATTCGGCATGTCGACATCTACTCCGACGATAAGGAACGGGTCAAACCCTTCTTCGAGAATCAGCCTCGTCGCATGGGTGGCAATGCGGCCGAAATTAAAGCATTGTTCTCCATCTTGGCAGTAAATGACACGATGAGTGACTAGCTCATTATATCCAGGCGGAAGGAAGACCCGAAGATGTCTTTCTTTCTCAAGATACCGCGACTGCACCGTTTCTTTCACTACCGTTCGGTGGGAATATTCGTTGGCTTTCATGACGCTTTCACCGTCCTTTGATAACGTTTTATATCTGTAACACACAATTGGAAATGCGAAGTATAACAGAAAAACTCAACTTTTCCTTGTCATTTGTGGTATGATAACACATTGTAATATATAATCAATTAAGACTGTTTTACATTCAATATCACAAAACATGCTGTTTACATTTTAGGAAGCGGGGTGTTCCTCAAATGGCGAAGACAACAAAGACTAATGCCTACGAGGTTAAGCTCGAAGCCGTCGAGCCCTTACAAGTATTGACACCGGAAGGAAAAATCATAAATGCTGTGCTGTCACCGTCGTTTTCGGACGACGAGCTGCGGGAACTGATGCGCCGAATGGTGTTTACCCGCGTATGGGACCAGCGGGCGGTCAGCCTGAACCGTCAAGGGAGACTAGGCTTTTATGCGCCCGTATCGGGGCAAGAGGCTGCGATGGTCGGCAGCACGTTCGTACTCGATAAAGAAGATTTTATTTGTCCCGGATACCGGGATATGCCGCAAATTGTATGGCATGGGCTGCCGATGTACCAGGCGTTCTTATATTCGCGCGGCCACCAGCACGGTGGTCAAATTCCGGAGGGCGTGAACGTTTTGATGCCGCAAATTATTATCGGGGCGCAAATCGTTGAGGCGTCCGGGATCGCCATGGGCTTGAAGCTGCGCGGCAAGAAAAATGTTGCGATTACGTATACGGGGGACGGGGGCTCTTCGCAAGGGGATTTCTATGAAGGCATGAACTTTGCCGGAGCGTTCGAGCTGCCAGCGATCTTCTTCGTGCAGAACAACCATTATGCCATTTCGACGCCTGTAGCGAAGCAGACCGCAGCCGGCACGATTGCCCAGAAGGCGGTTGCGGCGGGTATCCGCGGCGTACAGGTCGACGGAATGGACGTGTTCGCGGTTGCGGCTGCCGTTCAGGAAGCTCGCGTGCATGCGCTGGAAGGGCGCCCGACGTTGATTGAAGCGCTCACGTATCGATTCGGACCGCACTCGATGTCCGGGGACGATCCGACCAAATACCGCACGAAGGACGAACAAGGGGACTGGGAAACGAGGGACCCGCTTGTTCGGTTACGCCGATACTTAGAAGAGAAAAAGCTGTGGTCCGAGGAAGACGAAACAAAGGTAATTGAAGAGGCCAAAGAGCATGTTGCTGCTGAAATCAAGCGCGCCGAGTCGGTGGAGAAGATGACGATTGCCGGATTGCTGGAGAGCATGTTCGAGGAGCCGCCGGTGCACATCCGGGAGCAAATCGAGCAGTACTCGGCAGGGGGAGGAAAATAATCATGGCAAATATGACGATGATCGAAGCGATCCGGGACGGAATGCGCGTTGAACTGGCTCGCGATCCGAACGTCATGGTGTTTGGGGAAGACGTCGGCCATGTCGGAGGCGTCTTTCGCGCAACCGAAGGACTGCAGAAGGAGTTTGGGGACAAGCGCGTGTTTGATACGCCGTTGGCTGAATCCGGCATCGGCGGGCTGGCCGTCGGGTTAGGCATACAAGGCTTCCGTCCGGTGATGGAAATTCAATTTATCGGCTTCGTTTTCGAGACGATGGACCAAATCGTTTCACAGGCCGCGCGGATGCGCTACCGTTCCGGCGGCCGTTACCATGCGCCGATCGTGTTCCGCACGCCGTTCGGAGGAGGAGTCAAAGCCCCCGAGCTTCACGTGGATAGCCTGGAAGGATTATTTCTGCAAACGCCCGGCATCAAAGTTGTGATCCCATCCAACCCGTATGATGCGAAGGGTCTCATGATCTCTGCGATTCGCGACAACGATCCGGTGTTCTTTATGGAGCATTTGAAGCTGTACCGTTCGTTCCGGGCCGATGTTCCGGAAGGGGAGTATACGGTGCCGATCGGGAAAGCGAACGTCGTGAAGGAAGGCAAGGACGTGACGATCATTACGTACGGGGCAATGGTGCACACGTCGCTGAAAGCCGCGGAGGAAATCGAGAAATTGCGCGGCGTAACCGTGGAGGTCATTGACCTGCGCACCGTGATGCCGATTGATATCGATACGATCGTTGAATCGATTCAGAAGACGAATCGAGCTATCGTAGTCCAGGAAGCTCAGCGAACGGCGGGAGCGGCAGCGGAAATCATCGCGCAAATTAACGAAAAGGCCATTCTCCATCTGGAAGCTCCCGTCCTTCGGGTTGCGGCACCGGATACGGTCGTTGCATTTGGACAAATCGAAGACGAATGGCTGCCGAATCCGAAGCGTGTGATCGAAGGCTTGACGAAGGTGCTTGATTTTTAAACATTCATTGATGCGGGGGTGAAAAAGTGGGCGTATATGAATATCGCATGCCGGAGCTGGGCGAGGGACTGCATGAAGGCGAAATTGTAAAATGGCACGTCAAGCCCGGAGATACGATTAAGGAAGATGACATTTTACTGGAAGTGCAGAACGACAAAGCCGTCGTCGAAGTGCCTTCCCCTGTCACCGGCAAAGTAACGGACTTGAAGATAAGCGAAGGGACGGTCTCCGTCGTCGGAGACCTTCTGGCGGTCATCGAGGTCGAAGGCGAAGCGCCGGCTTCCGCACACGGCGGCCACGGCGGCGAGGAGCAGGCATCCGTTCCGGCTCCCGCGGAGCAAAAGGAACCTGCGAAGCCGACGGAAGCGGCGGCGCAGACACCTAATCCAACCCGGGCTGCCGCTGTGCTGGCGACGCCAAGCGTGCGCAAGCTTGCCCGTGAGAAGGGCGTAGATTTGACGCTTGTGAAGGCGACAGGCAAGCATGGACGCTTTACGCGCGAGGACGTGCTTAGCTTCCAGCCGGGAGCGGATCAGCCGGCTGCCGTTGCCGGGGAGCAGATACCAGAGGCCTCAAAGGGACCTGCCGCGTCGAAGGCGGCAGGTCTGCTCGGCGGCGACCGGACCGAAGAAAGGGTTCCGTTCAAAGGCATTCGGAAGGCGATTGCGCAAGCGATGGTGAAATCGGTATACACTGCGCCGCATGTTACGATCATGGACGAAGTTGACGTAACCGCGCTCGTGAAGCTGCGTGAACGGGCGAAGCCGCTTGCGGAGAAAAAGGGCGTCAAGCTGACGTACCTGCCGTTCATCGTCAAAGCGCTTGTCGCCGCTGCACGCGAATTCCCGATTCTCAATGCGACGCTTGACGAAGAGAAGAACGAAATCGTTTATAAAAAGTATTATAACATCGGAATCGCTGCGGATACGGATAACGGTTTACTCGTTCCGGTCGTCTTCAACGCAGACCGCAAAAACATCTACTCCATTGCCGGGGAAATACGCGACCTGGCAACGCGCGGCCGAGAAGGCAAGCTTGCTTCGTCTGAGCTGAGGGGAAGCACCATATCCATCACCAATATCGGGTCGGCGGGCGGCATGTTTTTCACGCCGGTCATCAACTTCCCTGAGGTTGCCATTTTGGGCACCGGCCGCATTTCGGAAAAACCGATCGTCAAGAACGGCGAGATCGTGGTCGGCCAAATGATGGCCTTGTCTCTCAGCTTCGACCACCGCCTCATCGATGGCGCCGCCGCGCAGTATGCGATGAACTACATCAAACAGCTGCTCGAAGATCCTGAGCTGTTGATTATGGAGGTGTAACACATGGTCGTCGGAAGTTTCAGCACAGAAATCGACGTTCTTGTCATCGGAGCGGGTCCCGGCGGCTATGTAGCTGCCATCCGCGCCGCACAGCTCGGCAAAAAGGTTGTCATTGTGGACCGCCGCGAAGTAGGAGGCGTTTGCCTGAATCGGGGCTGCATTCCTTCCAAAGCGCTCATCTCCGCTGCCCACCGCTATGAGTCGGCAAAGCACGGAGACCGCATCGGCATTATCGCCGGGGACGTCAAGGTGGATTTTTCCAAGGTACAGGCCTGGAAGCAGAGTGTTGTGGATAAGCTAACAGGCGGGGTCAGTCAGCTGTTGAAGGGACACCAGGTCGAGATTGTGTCCGGCGAAGCGTTTTTCAACGAGCCGAACGTGGCGACGGTAAGCAGCGGCGACGATGATGTCAAGCGATACCAATTCCAGCATTGCATCATCGCCACCGGCTCCCGACCGATCGAGCTGAAGCCGTTCCCTTACGGAGGCCGCATTCTTTCCTCCGATGAGGCGCTGGCGCTGCCGGAAATTCCAAAAAGCATGGTCGTCATCGGCGGCGGATATATCGGCGTAGAACTTGGACAAACGTATGCGAAATTCGGTACGAAGGTGACGATTCTTGAAGGCGCGGATCACATCCTTCCTGGCTTCGAAAAGCAGCTGAGCCAGCTCGTTGCGAAAAATTTAAAAAACTCGCAAGTAGAGATTTATACGAACGCGCTTGCCCAATCGTCCGAGGCGACGGACAAAGACGTCACTGTCACATTCAAAGCAGGCGAAGAAACGAAGTCCGTCACCGCAGAATACGTGCTTGTGACCGTCGGCCGGAAGCCGAATACGAACGACATCGGGCTGGAAAACATCGGGATCAAAATGTCGGACCGCGGCCTCGTCGAGATCGACGGCCAATGCCGTACGAGCATCGAGCATATTTATGCCATCGGCGATATCGTGCCGGGCCCCGCACTTGCGCACAAAGCGTCGTATGAAGGGAAGGTCGCGGCGGAGGCGCTGGCGGGGATGAGCAGTGTCATTGACTATAAAGCCATTCCAGCAGTTGTCTTCTCCGATCCGGAAATTGCAAGCGTCGGTTTAAGCGAGATCGAAGCGAAGGAGAAGGGCTACAACGTTCAGACGGGGCGTTTCTCCTTCGGCGCAAATGGCCGTTCCCTGGCGCTTGGCAATACGGAAGGCTTCGTAAAGATCGTCGCCGATAAGGAGACGGGCCTTGTGCTCGGCTCCCAGATCGTCGGTCCGGAGGCGTCGAACCTGATTGCGGAGCTTGGCCTTGCCGTCGAGATGTCCGCCACGCTGGAGGATATCGCGCTCACCATTCACGCGCATCCGACGCTTGGGGAAATCGTCATGGAAGCTGCCGAAGGCGCGCTCGGCCACAGCGTGCATCAGATGAATAAATAATGGTTTGGAGCAGCCGCCGGCGAGGCAACTCGTCGGCGGTTTTTGTCGTAACCTCAGGGTGCCGGACTGGAAGCACAACAAAGGGACGGTTCCGCGGGTAGACTAACCTCCCGCGGAACCGTCCCATTTCATAACGTTTTATTTCACGTACTGCTCCATCTCTTCAATCAAGTCCTCGAATACGCTCATGGCTTGGCGGATCGGCTCCGGCGTCGACATGTCGACACCGGCCTTCTTTAAAATATTGATCGAGAAGTCGCTGCCGCCGCTCTTCAGGAAGCCAAGGTAACGATCGACAGCCGGCTGTCCTTCGTCAAGAATTTGCTGCGCGAAAGACGTTGCGGCAGAGAAGCCGGTTGCGTATTTGTAAACGTAAAAGCTTGTGTAGAAGTGGGGAATTCGCGCCCATTCCATCTCAATGTCTTGATCGACGACCATGCCGCCGCCGTGATATTTTTGATTCAGCTCATAGTAAATCTCGCTTAACAGCTGAGGCGTCAACGATTCGCCCGCCTCCGACTTTTCATGGATGATCAGCTCGAATTCCGCGAACATCGTCTGGCGGAAGACGGTTGTGCGGAATTGATCGGCGTAGTAGGTGAGCAGGTACATTTTTTCCTTCGGATCGTTCGTTCGCTTAAGCAAATAGTCCATCAGAAGCGACTCGTTCAGCGTGGAAGCGACCTCTGCGAGGAAAATCGTATACTGGGCGTCGCGGTACGGCTGCTCCTTGTCGGAATAGTACGAGTGCAGGGCGTGGCCCATCTCGTGCGCAAGCGTAAACATCGAGTTCAGGTTGTCCTTGTGGTTGAGCAGGACGTAAGGATGGGTGCCGTACGCCCCCCATGAATAAGCGCCCGAGCGTTTGCCCTCATTTTCGTATACATCGATCCAGCCATCCGTAAAGCCTGCCCGAAGCACTTCTTCATAGTCGTCGCCGAGCGGTTTCAGCGCTTCTTGAATTGTCTTTTGCGCCTCGTCATAGGTAATATCCATATCAAATTCGTCCACAAGCGGCGTGAAAAGATCGTACATATGAAGCTCATCCACGTTCAACAGCTTCTTGCGCAGCGCCATATAACGATGAAGCAGCGGAAGATGCTCATGAATCGTGTCGATCAGGTTCGTGTACACTTCCTTCGGAATGTTGTCGCCAAAGAGCGAGCCTTCGAGCGCGGAAGGGTATTTGCGGGCTTTCGCGTAGAAGATGTTCTTCGTAACGTTTGCATTTAACGTGGCGGCGAGTGTGTTTTTTTGTTTGGCGTATGTCGAATATACCGCTTTAAACGCATTCTCGCGCACTTCGCGGTTGCGGCTCTCCAAAAATTGTATGTATCGCCCGTGCGTCAGCTCAACCTCTTCCCCATTGTCATTTTTAACTTTAGGGAATTTCAAGTCGGCATTGTTGATCATCCCGAAAATATTGCTCGGCGCCTGAGCGATATTGCCGACCTGAGCGAGCAGCGCTTCTTCTTCCTTCGATAGAATGTGCGGCTTCTGGCGCAGCATCTCTTCAAGCGTATGCTTATATGGAGCGAGCTGCGGATCGGCAATGAACTGCTTCAGCTTCTCCTCGGACAGGGCAAGGATTTCCGGTGTGACGAATGACGTTGCTTCGCCGACTTCTACCGACAGCTTCTTTGATTTGTCGGAGAGCGCCTGATACGTAGGGTCCGCCATATCCTGATGGTGGCGCATGTTCGCGTAGACGTAAAGCCGCTCGGCGTGGTAGGAGAGTTCATCCTCCTTTTCAAAGCAAGCCTTCAATGTCGCAGCATCGTTCAATTTTCCTTGAAATTCTGGCATTTCCTTCAGCAGCTGTTTTACTTCCTCATATTCTTTGTTCCATGCGTCTTGTGTTGAAAAGAGATCCTCTAATTTCCATTGATGCTCCTCCGACACTTCGGAGCGTTTAGGCAATTGAGCGGTCGTTGCCATCGTGAAATCCCTCCAGTTGTGGATTGGTTGTAATAAGTACATGACGAGTGCCGTTGCGATAACGGCGAAAGCGCATCTTTGCCGCCACCTGCTCATTCGACGAAATCACCTCGGATCGATTTAGGGTCATTTCATTAGTATGGGCAGCAGCATTGGCGGATTATTACAAATTATATAGGAAAACTTCTGTCGAGAACATTCTAGAGAGCTATCCTAATGTAAAGAGCGTGACCATAAACATGACGAATGAGGAGACAATGAACAGCAGGGTGAACAGCGCCAATATTTTACGAAATGGCTGCGGGATGCTATCTTTCTGCAGGATGACGACGGCGGCTAAGCTGAAAGAAACGATCATGAAGGTAATGAGCGTGCCGGTCAATGGCATGAGAGGAGGCACCTCCCTTTTGTGTGGAATGAATGGCAGCGCACCGAACGGCGAACGATAACAGAAACGCGAAAGGAGATTCAAACCACTGATGAATCCATTTATTCTCGATCGTATGCTTGATCGGCTGCAGAACGAACCGGTCAACGCCGACGCGCCGAAGCCGAACCAAGGTTTAACCGTAGGCGAGTTTATCCTCGAACAGCTTGGAGCTTGGGGCGTCCGGCGCATCTATGGCGTCATTGGGGACACAAATTTGTACCTCTTAGATGATATAGCAAAGCAGAATAAAATCCAATATGTCCCTTTTCTTGACGAGAACGCGGCGGCGCTGGCCGCATCCGCCGAAGCGAAGCTAACCGGACGTGTTGCTGTCGTGCTTGGCACGAGCGGACCGGGGCTTGTCAATATGCTGAATGGGTTGGGGGATGCGTACGCCGACCGCGCGGGAGTATTGGCCATTACCGGGCAGGTCGATATCAAGAAGCTAGGCACGCATACAAAACAGTATATTCAGCAGCAGCAGGCTGTAACCCCCATTGCTGCGTATTCGGAGCTGCTGGCTGATCCGGATGCGCTGCCCGATGTGCTTCACCGTTTTCTTGTCATGAGTACGGTAAAGGGAGGGGTTACGCATTTGTCCGTCCCGAAATTCATGTTTCGTGCTGCGGTCACAGGAACGGTGGCGCCGTATCCGCCTCATTTTCACCAAACACTGCTTGCGCCGCCGAGGGATGTCGAAGAGACGTTCCGGCTGATCGCCGAGGCGAAAAAGCCGATGTTTTTGTTTGGCCGCGGCGCAGAAGGATTGACGGATTTCGCCGTGCAGCTGGCGGAACGGTGCGGGGCGGCGGTCGCAACGACGATGCCGGCCAAAAGCATATTCCCGAACGACCACGAGCTGTATGTGGGCGGTCTCGGCTTGGCCGGCAGCGAGGCGGCAAGCGTGCTCATGGGGGAGAGCGATTTGGTGGTCATGCTCGGTGCGACGTGGTGGCCGGATGAGTATACGCCGCCGAGCGCACGCGTCGTGCAAATTGATGCAGCCCGCGAAAATATCGGTGTCGGCCATCCGCTGGCGCGAGGTCTCGTCGGGGACCTGCGGGATATTATGCCGCGTTTCGTTCAGCTTGCAGCCGCCACTCGGAGCGACGGCGCGGACCGCGATCGCGATGCTTGGCGGCGGCGGACGGCGGAGGAGCGCCGACGGTGGAATGCGCGTATTGCGGAGGAGGCGTCTCAATCGGGCACGCCGATCGCGCCGCAGCGAATCATGCGGACGATCGCCGAAAGTGTTGCCGACGATTGCATCATTGCGCTAGATACCGGTGACCACTCGCTTTGGTTCAACCGCATCTTTGCGTTCCGCGGTCCAGAGCAGCAAGTGGTCATGTCCGGCCGCTGGAGAACGCTCGGGTTCGCGCTGCCGGCGGCGATCGCAGCGAAGCTGTCGCACCCGCACAGACAGGTCGTTGCGATTGCGGGCGACGGGGGCGTCGTGCAGACGCTCATCGAGCTGAAGACGGCGGTGAAGCTGGGGCTCGCGATGACGATTGTCGTATTGAATAATAGGTCTTACGCCATCGAAATGAACAGGATGAAGCTCGAAGGGTTGCATACCATCGGCAGTACGCTCGACAATCCGGATTTCGCCGCAATCGCGAAAGCTTGTGGAGCGATCGGCCTCAAAGCGTCGACGCAGGATGAATTTCGAACGGCCCTCGGAGAGGCGCTGCGGGCCGATCGTCCGGCGCTTGTGGAAGTCGACACCGATCCTCTGCAGGTGCCGCATACAAAAATATAGTAGTTCAGGCCTACGCTCCGAGTGTGCCGGAGCGTTTTTTTTTACGGAAAAATTACTATTGTAAATTAGTAAAAGGTGGTATTATGGACTTCGCATTCTTACATATTTCAACTAGAGGAGAGAGCAGCAAAGTGACTAAGCGTCAAAGGGGTTCGTTGTTCAAACGTCCAGGTGGCCGGTTTTCCATCCGCCATTGGAGCATTTTTGTCAAATTGATGGTTGTAATTGTTGTATCGGTTGTTTTCCTGGGGGCGATCGGATTCGTCGGAGCCACCAACATGAACGCCATATTTCAAGGCATAGAGGAGATGTATAATGAACGGCTGTTGCCGGTGAAATGGCTTAATTCGGCGCGTACCCATAACCGGGCCATGGAAGCTTTCACCTATCGGTTAATGTTGATCGATTTGAACGACGTAGAGGAGCGCGATCGGCTTACGAAACAGATTGAGGATCGGACGGCACAATTTAATAAGCTGATCGCGGATTTTAAGACTTCGGAGATCGATGAGTATGAGCAGCGGAGGCTGAAGATGATTGAAGCGATCGCTCCTGCTTATCAGGATGCGAGAAATCAGGCGATCGAGCTTGCTTTAGACGGCCAGCAGGAAGCTGCATTCTTGATTTATATCAACAGCGCGGAACGTCCGCTCAACGATATGAATACCGCTTTGATCGAGTTGTCGGATTATAATTCCTTGATGGCGGATGAGATGTCTGCATCTCTCCGGGCCGATTTCACCAAAGCGTTAAGGACGATGGTTATCATTATTGTGGCCGCCATCGTCGTATTGTCGGCATTCGGCCTGTGGATTGCCCTGCTGGTCGTAAAGCCCGTCCGAAAAATTCAAGGTTTGATGTCTGTAGCCGCTACGGGCAATCTGAGAGTAGAAGCCGAGAGCGATTCGAGAGACGAGATCGGCCAGCTCACGCGCTCGTTCCGGGATATGCTCGCGAGCTTCCGGACCGTATTGCGCCAAGTTGCCGATACGACCGAGCAGGTGGCCGCTTCATCGGAGCAGTTGACGGCAAGCGCGGAACAGACGGCGCAAGCAAGCCAAATGATCTCCACCGTAGCGCAGGAGCTTTCGGTCGGCTCCGAACGACAGGTGGAGGACATTACAAGCGTGCTGCAAAGCGCCGACAGCATCGCCGCTACCGCCGAACAAATGACGAGCAATTCCAAGCATATGCAGGAAACGGCGATCATCGCGTCGCAGAAGTCTCAGGAAGGCCTGGACAGTATGAAGACGCTGAGGGAAAAAATGAATGAACTACAATCGTCGATAGGCGATTTGTCCGGCGTCATCCGTGATTTGGGCCGCAAATCGGAAACGATCGAGGAGGTCATGAAGCTGATCTCCGACATCGCCGCACAAACGAATTTGCTTGCTTTGAACGCGGCGATCGAGGCCTCCCGCGCCGGAGAGCAAGGCCGCGGGTTTGCGGTAGTCGCTGCGGAGGTGCGGAAGCTTGCCGAGCAGTCGACGAAGTCCGCGAAGGATGTGGCGGATCAGGTCGCCCAGATCCGGGAAAGCATCGGCAAGGCGGAGAAATCGATGTCGGTAGCGACCGTTCGCCTTGGGGAAGGCGTGCATGTCGTGAACGAATCGAGAGAGGTGTTCGAAGCGATTGGGCAAACCGCATCGCAAGTCGAGGCGGAAGCTTCGGAGGTGAACATCAGCATCGAGGACGTGACGTGCCAACTGGAATCGATCTTCCATGCGCTGCAGGCGGTATCGCAGGTGGCTCAAGAGGCGGCGGCTGGCACGCAGAACGTCTCGGCGGCAACGGAGGAGCAGCTTGCTTCTATGGAAGAGATGACGGCGTCTTCGAACCACTTGAGTTCGATGGCTCAAGAATTGCAAGAGCAAGTGAATCGTTTTAAAGCGTAGAGAATGAATAATAAAAGAGCGCCCTCGGTTTTCTCGCCGAAGGCGCTCTTTTCTTTATTATAATTGTCGGAAGGAAGCGATAATGCTCAGCCGCTCTTCCTCATCGCCTGTGAAACGCCCGGGAGCAAAGCGCTCCTCAACCCAGTGCATCAGCTCCGGACGGCTGTAGAACGTACGGGAATCTTCTCCCCATTGATCGCTGATTTCGATCACTTCAATTTCGCGTCCGCGCACCTCGGCGTTGATCATATTCCACTTGTCTTTCTTATAAATTTGAACCTTCTTAGGATTCGCCATTCACGAGCACACTCCTTTCCGCGACATCATACACAAAAAAGAATTCCAAATGCAAATGCGGTTGATTTCGATGTGACAAGTTGCGCGCTATTTCAAAATACGCAAAATGTCGTCCACCGGCTTTCGAGGCAGCTTGGCGGGTGTTTCCGCCGCCGTACCGAGTGCGATTACCATATTTACCTGCCTGTCCTCGGGAATGTCCAACAGCTCCTTAAGAGCCTCCTCTGCGAGTAGAACCGGCCCCGTCATCGGGCATGTGGCCAAACCGCGCGCGTGAGCGGCCAGCATTAGGTTCTGTGCGGCAAGACAGCTGGATTTCACGCCTTCTTCCCGCCATACGTCGTCTTCGACGAGTGCGATCGGGTCAAAGATGCGCTCGCGAAATTTCGACGTATACGGTGTCGCTAAGCAAATGAGGAGCGCCGGTGCATCGCTGAACGCGGTCGCGTACGGGCCGAAGGAGCGAGTAAGCATACGCGCTTCCTTCTCAAGCCCCTTCGTCTCCGCCTCCGCCGCCCGTCTTCGCAGCTCTTCCCATGTCAACGCCTCGATCCGGGTAATGAGCTCGCGATCGAGCACCGCAATAAACTCCCACGTCTGTGAATTCGTATCGCTTGGAGCGTATCGCGCGCAATCGATCAGCTCGCGAACGTCCTCTTCGGTAACCGGCTGTTCCGTATATTTCCGAACGCTTCGCCGTCCTTGGATAATCGTTTTGATAGCTTCGTACGTCATCGGTTCATTTCGCCCTCATCTTCATAAATTAGCATCAGGTACTAATAGCTACCCTTATTATAGCGAAAACTCCGTGACAGTCATAGCAGAACGCAGGGTAAATGTTATATGATAAAACGACCGATAAGTAAAGGAGGAACGAAGGTGCGTTCCTTTCAAGCGGAAACACAGTTTCAATTTAACGCCCGACTCGGCATTCCCGTGCCCGACTTAGCGAGAGAGTGGGAGGAATACAACGCCGAGGAGCAGAGTGAGATTTTGTATTATTGGGAAACGGTCCGCGGCCGCATTCCGGACCGTATATTCGCATTCGAGCGGGATATCATTTCGCTTCAGGGAGAGCTTGATGAAGAGGAGGACTTCGAAAGGGTGTGCGCCCTGAACTGGGATATCGCCGAACGAGCAAGCCGGATTAACGATCTGCATCTTTATTTCCGGTTGAACCAAAACGTTGCGGTCAAAGCGCACCATTAGCTATACTGAATGAAAGCTTTACGAGAACGGTGGAGGTACCTTATATTGATCATTCGCGGGAAACAAGCCATAGGAACGGTCCCCCGGGGGCCGTTTTCGCTCATGACAAGAGTTTACCGATACGTGCTGCCGGAGGTGGCGGCTCAGTTGGACGGATGGATGGTCGAGGCGAAGCTGATCCCCGATCAGGAGCTGCGCGAACAAGCGGTGGCCAGCATTACGTCGAAACGGTTTCACTGCGAAGGCGGGGCGATCTACGCGGCCGCCAATTTGCAAGCGCGGCATATCCTCATTCCTTTAATCGTAGCGCTGCAGACAATCAGCGATTATTTGGACAATCTGTGCGACCGGAGCACGTCGATGGACGCCGACGGCTTTCGCCAGCTGCATCTCGCGATGAAGCATGCGGTAGACCCTTCGGCTCCTCTCGAGGACTACTATAAGTATCGGGAGCAGCGGGACGACGGCGGGTATTTGCACAATTTGGTCCGCACGTGCCAATCGTGCATTTGCATGCTTCATTCCTATGATTCGGTGAAGGAGCACGTGGCCGAACTGGTAGCCTTATATTCCGAGTTGCAGGTGCATAAGCACATTCGGGTGGAAGAACGCGAGCCGGCGCTGCTTGGCTGGTGGGAACAGCATCGGGAAGTGTATCCGGAGCTCGGCTGGAACGAATTCGCTGCGGCCACCGGATCGACCCTCGGCATGTTTCTGCTGTTTCTAGGCGCCTCGCGCGACGGGCTGACCCCCGGGGAAGGGGATGCGCTGCGGCGCATGTATTTTCCATATGTGTGCGGCCTGCACATCCTGCTTGATTATTTAATCGATCGGGAGGAAGACCGCATTGGCGGGGATCTCAACTTCTGCGAGTATTACGATAACGAAAAGCATACGGCGGAACGGATCGGCTGGATCGCTCAGATGGCGAGGCAGCGCGTCAGCGGGTCGCAGGAGGGCCATTTTCACCGGATGATTGTGGAAGGGCTTCTTGCGCTCTATTTGTCGGATCCGAAGGTGCGCAGGCAGCCGGAGGTCGCCGGGATTACGAGCGTGTTGATGCGGGGGAGCCCTTGGACGCGGCTTTTTTTCTGGGCGAATAGCGTCTGGATTCGGAGGAAGCAGGGGATTACTCAACCTCAAATACAACATGTGAGGAGATAAGCCACTTTGAAGGGGGAGCGAAGGGGATGTCGGTACAATCGATTGCAGTTTTGACGAGCGGAGGGGACTCGCAGGGCATGAACGCGGCCGTGCGGGCAGTCGTCCGCAGCGCCTTGTTTCACGGACTGAAGGTACATGCGGTTCAGCGGGGATATCACGGACTGATTCATGACGATATTCGGGAAATGGATCTGCGCAGCGTCGGCGATATTATCCAGCGCGGCGGAACGGTTCTGCAAACGGCTCGCTCGAAAGAGTTTATGACGGAGGAAGGCCGCCGCACCGCGGTGGACAATTTACGCCGGCGGGGCATCGATGGTCTCGTCGTGATCGGCGGCGACGGGTCGTACAAGGGTGCGGGCAAGCTGAGGGAAATGGGCATCCGCACAATGTGTCTTCCGGGAACGATCGACAACGACATTCCGTTTACAGATTTCAGCATCGGGTTCGATACCGCCGTCTCGATTGTCATTGACGCGATCAACAAGCTCCGCGATACGATGACGTCGCATGAACGATCCTCGGTCGTAGAGGTGATGGGGCGCCACTGTGGGGACATCGCCTTGTACGCGGGTTTGGCGAGCGGAGCGGAGGCGATCCTCGTGCCGGAGGTGTCGGTTACGCTGGACGAGGTAGCGGACAATATGAAGAAGCAAATTGGAAACGGCAAGCGGCACAGCATCATCGTCGTCGCCGAGGGCGCAGGCAAGGGCGAGGAGATCGCGGTAGGCATCAAAGCACGCAACGGCATGGAGTGCCGCGTCACCGTGCTCGGCCACATACAGCGCGGGGGCACGCCGACGCACAACGATCGGATCTTGGCGAGCCGCCTCGGGGATTTCGCGGTGAGAAGGCTTATTGCGGGCGACTTGGGCAAAGCGTGCGGAACGATTCAAGGCGAATTGGTCGCAACCGATATCGAGAAGGTGCTGACGGCGACGAAGCCGTTCAAGCAGGAATTGTACGATCTTGCCCTGCGGCTTTCCCAATAAACAGAGGCGTGGGTGATCGAGTGATTATTCGCGAGACAGAACGAGAATTTATAATGATTGCGCAACATGACCATGCGAAACTGTCAGGAATGATAGCAAGTCATCTTCAGAAGCAATTTTTCGTTGATCATTCTTATATTGAAGACGTTCTCTTTGCTGTTTATGAGCACGATCGGAGCTGGATAAGGATGGACGATACGCCTATTTGGAATGACCGGACCTCGGCGCCGTTTTCGTTTAACGATTACCCGCTGTTGCCGAAATTGGCTCTTTATCGGATCGGCATGGATGAAATTGAGGAAAGGAATCAATACGCCGCGCTTTTATGCAGTCTTCACTATTCCTCATTCCGAATGGTTCATAACGCTGCGAATGAAGAATGTGTTCGTTTTTATGATCATGAACGCAAGAGACAAGAAACAATTAGAGGCGAGCTAAGAGACATACGGCCGGATGTTGTTGCAAGGCATTTTAGGTTATTGCAGTTATGCGACGATATTTCCTTGTATGTATGTTTAAATGAAGCGGGAGTCAGGAAAGAAAATGAACACACATGGTTTATGAAGGGCTTTAAAAACTCTAGTGTTTTTAACCTAGAAGAAGATAAACCGCTTTATGCGAAATGGCTTACCGATAAGAAAATTAGGATTTATCCGACGCCATTCCAAAAGACATTTCATGCGGCGGTTCAATTGAAACGTGTTTCTAAAGACTCAGCACACCGACTGGGGATACATGAAGCGTACAAGAACACCGGATACATGGATCAGGAATTGATTTTTGTCGGTTAACTCCCGAAGGATGTCTCCACAAACTGAATCCATTCCCTAGCCGCAAAAGACAGGTAACGGTGTTTTTGCCAAATGATCGCTATGTTCCAGTGGACTTTCGGTTCAATCATAGGGATACAACGGATTTGAGCAGGATCAAGCTTTTTACAGATCGTTTCGGGTAAAAGCGAGATGCCGAGGTTGGCCGAGACCATCTCGCTAATCAGGTCCCATTGTGCGCTTTCGTAGACGATGGTCGGCTCAAAACCGTTGCGAATGCATGCTTCGCGGACCCGGTCATGCAGGGCAAATCCTTTACGGAATAGAATAAAAGACTCCTCTTTTAAATCCTTCAAAGAAACTTGGCTGCAATTTGCCAAAGGATGTGTCGGATTCACTACGAGCACGAGCTCGCGTTCGATCAGCGGCACCACCTCAAACAATTCCTCGTCGACGGGCAGCACCACGATACCTAGGTCAATGCTTCCCTCCAATAACGACTGCTCGATTAATTTACCCCCTTCTTCCACCAGCTGGATTTGGACCCTTGGATATAATTGATGAAACCGGGCTAGAATTTTCGGGAAAAAGCTGGCACCGATTACCGGGGGCAGTCCTAATGTAAATTTACCGCTTTTAATCTGCTTCACGTCCGCCAAGGCGGAGTTGAGGTTTTCGAGCGAATTCATAATGATCTGCGCATGAGTTTGCAAAATTTCACCGGCATCGGTAAGGCGAATATGCCGTGTGGAGCGATTAAACAACAGCACGCCCAGCTCTTCTTCAAGGTTTTTTATCGTTTTGCTCAAGGTAGGCTGGGAAAGATGGAGGCTCTGGCTCGCTTTGGAAAAACTGCCGTGCCGGGAAATCTCCAAAAAATAACTAAGCTGGCGCATATCCATAACGACACCTCATATATAATAATTATTCATATAAAGTATTCTATATATGTATTTTACCTATGAAAGCGCTTATAGTAAACTGTTTTTAGAAACAATTACCGTTTTTAGGCTGTAACGTCTTTCCTGGAGGAGGAGTTGGTTGTGGGAACAGAAGATGTTGTCATCGTTAGCGCCGTTCGCACCCCTATTGGCAGCTTTAACGGAAAGCTTAAAGATGTGTCGGCCGTCCAATTAGGTTCGCTGGTGATTAAAGAGGTTTTGAGCCGCGCCAATATCGAAGGGACCGATGTCGATGAGGTGATCATGGGGAACGTACTGCAAGCGGGTTTAGGACAAAACCCCGCCCGGCAGTCCGCTCTTTCCGCAGGACTCCCGCAGAAGACGCCCGCAATGACGATCAATAAAGTGTGCGGATCGGGGCTGAAGGCTGTACAGCTCGCATGGCAATCGATCCGAAGCGGAGAAAACGAAATCGTTGTGGCCGGCGGAATGGAAAGCATGAGCCAATCCCCTTATTTGCTTCAAGGTGCGCGTTCAGGGTTCAAAATGGGCGAGCAAACGTTAGTGGACAGCATGATTCACGACGGTTTGATGTGCGCATTCAACAATTATCATATGGGCATTACGGCTGAAAACTTGTGCGATCAATACAACCTTACACGTGAGCAGCTTGACCGGTTCGCATTCGAAAGCCAGAAAAAAGCGGGAGCCGCCTTGGCGGAAGAACGTTTCTCGGAGGAAACAGTGCCTGTAGACATTCCGAGGCGCAAAGGGAATCCGGTTCGTGTAGACCGGGATGAGCATCCGCGTCCGGATACAAGCTTGGAAGAACTATCCAACCTGCGGCCCGCATTTAAACAAGGCGGTATGGTAACGGCCGGAAACGCTTCCGGTATTAACGACGGAGCCGCCGCTCTGATCGTCATGAGCCGGAAAAAAGCGATATCGCTCGGGCTTGAACCGCTGGCCGTCATTCGGTCCAACGCGGCGGTCGGCGTAGACCCAGCGATTATGGGAATTGGCCCCGTACCGGCGGCGAAACTCGCGCTGGAGAAAGCCGGATTGAAGATGTCGGATATCGATCTCATCGAAGCGAACGAAGCGTTCGCCGCTCAATCGCTTGCATTTGCCAGCCATTTCGATTTTGATCCGGGAATTTTGAACGTTAACGGGGGAGCCATCGCCCTGGGTCATCCGATCGGGGCCAGCGGAGCGAGGATTTTGGTTACGCTCATCCATGAAATGAAGCGTAGAAAAGCTCGATTTGGACTTGCCGCATTGTGTATCGGCGGGGGGCAAGGCATTGCGACGATCATCGAAAGACCGTAAAACTGACTAGGGAATGTTCGCTTTAGAAATCTATAGCGAGAGGAAAGATGCCGAGTGAAAAGAGAGAAAATGAAGTTTTTTGATCTAAGTGTACCGATTGATCGTGAAGCGAAGGAACCGTTCGTTCCTGAAATCAGTTATGAATCCCACGAAACGGGAGCCGTCAATGCCGCCAAATTGTTCGGGTTAAAGAAGGAAGATTTCCCGGAGAGCAAAGCCTGGGCTCTTGAAAATATTACATTGGCCACGCATACGGGGACACACGTGGATGCGCCATATCACTATTGGCCGACTTGTGAAGGAAAGCCTGCGCGTACGATTGATCAACTGCCATTGGAATGGTTTTACGGAGACGGGGTACTGCTGGATTGTACCGATAAGCCGATTGGACATGAGCTTTCGGTTGCCGATTTTCGGCAAAAGCTTGATCGTATCGGATACAAACTGAAGCCCTTTGATATCGTTATGATCCGATCGGATGCGGACAAACGATTTTATGAAGACGATTATTTCCAATCCCATGTAGGAGCTTCGGCCGAGGCGACCCATTGGCTGATCGATCAAGGAATCAAAGTGATGGGGACGGATGGTTGGGGATGGGATATACCGTTTCGATTGCAAGCGGAAGACTACAAAAGAAATCCTCGTGATGGAGTGTTGTGGGCCGCCCATTATGTTGGAAAAGATAAAGAGTACTGTCAAATCGAGAAACTGGCGAATCTGGAGCTGCTGCCGAGACCGTTCGGTTTCAAGGTATCCGTATTTCCGGTGAAAATCAAAGGGGCAAGCGCAGGATGGGCGCGTCCCGTGGCCATTTTTGAAGATGAATAGCCTTAGAAGGGGGGCTTTGTATGAAAGGCCAAAAAGTTAAGCATTCTTTTTTGGAAGCGGTTGCAGATATTCGTGACGGAGCTACTTTAATCGTAGGCGGCTTTGGCTTAAGCGGAATTCCAGAAAAGTCGATTTTAGCCTTAAGGGAATTAGGGACGAAGGATCTCACCGTAGTCAGCAACAATTGCGGAGTAGACGACTGGGGGCTTGGCCTGCTGCTGGCCAACAGACAAATCAAGAAAATGATTTCCTCTTATGTAGGAGAAAACAAAGTGTTTGAAACCCAATTATTAAACAATGAAATTGAGGTGGAGCTGGTTCCCCAAGGCACGCTTGCCGAACGGATTCGGGCGGGCGGGGCGGGTATTCCCGCATTTTATACTGCCACAGGCGTCGGTACGCAGGTGGCCGAAGGGAAGGAGCACCGGGAATTTAACGGGAGAACCTATATTTTGGAACAAGGAATCATCGGTGACTTTGCTTTAGTCAAGGCTTGGAAGGCAGATACGTTCGGGAATTTAGTCTATCGCAAGACGGCCCGAAATTTCAATCCGATCGCCGCAACCGCCGGAAAAATAACCATTGCGGAAGTCGAAGAAATTGTGGGAGCGGGAGAGTTGGATCCTAATGAAATCCATACACCGGGTGTTTATGTGCAAAGGCTGCTGCTTGGCGTCAATTACGAGAAGCGGATCGAACGCCGAACGGTTCGTGTAAAAACGTAGAAGGGGGCGTCATCATGGATAGCAGAATGCGAATCATCAAACGTGCTGCGCAGGAAATACAGGACGGTATGGTCATTAATCTTGGAATCGGCATGCCGACGTTCCTGGCCAACGAAATCCCCGAGAACTACCAAGTCATGCTTCATTCTGAAAATGGTTTGCTGGGAATCGGCCCCTATCCGTGGGAAGGCGAAGAAGACGCCGATTTAATCAATGCAGGCAAAGAGACGGTGACGGTCGTTTCGGGCGCCTCCTTCTTCGACAGTGCCGAATCCTTTGCGATGATCCGCGGCAGTCATTTGGACCTGGCGATTTTAGGCGGCATGGAAGTGTCGGAAGAAGGCGACCTGGCGAACTGGATCATACCCGGCAAAATGGTCAAAGGCATGGGCGGCGCGATGGATCTTGTGAACGGTGTAAAGCGGATTCTGGTCGTGATGGAGCATGTGAATAAACGAGGAGAATCAAAGGTGAAAAAGGAATGCGAGCTGCCCGTAACAGGGAAAGGCGTCGTACATCGCTTGATCACGGATTTGGCCGTTTTTGACTTTACGGAAGAAGGCATGGTATTGGTGGAAACCCAGGAAGGGGTTACGGTGGACGAGATTCGGGAAAAGACAGAAGCGGCTTTTAGGGTAAGCGATTCCGTCATTATCCGTTAATGCAAGGCAAGACTACTTTTTATTCCATTGGAGGGATTTGCATGACTTCTCTTATTAATTTTTCAGACTTGAAAATGTATATCAACGGAGAATGGGTAGGCTCGTATAGCGATTCGAAATTGACAGTGACAAACCCTTCGACCGGCGAAGTGGTCGGCGAGGTGCCTAACGGCGGCCGCAAAGAAACGAAACAAGCCATTCAGGCAGCGGAAACGGCTTTTCCGCTTTGGGCCCGATTAACGGCGTATGAACGAGCCGACTATCTGATGAAGCTAAAGGGTTTAATGCTTGAGTACAAAGACGAGTTGGCAAAGCTCATGAGTACCGAAATGGGAAAGCCGGTCACCGAGGCCGCAGGTGAAATCGTTTATGCGTCAAACTTTCTAGGGTGGTTTGCGGAAGAAGGGCGGCGGGTTTATGGAGAAACCATTCCCGCCTCTGTAGCTAACAAAAGATTAATGGTGATTAGGCAGCCGATCGGCGTGACCGCCGCAATCACGCCATGGAATTTCCCTCTTGCGATGATCACCAGAAAGCTGGGCCCCGCCTTGGCGGCAGGCTGCACCGGGGTGGTGAAGCCGGCTGAAAAATCGCCGATCAGCGCCATTGCTTTTGCAAAATTGGTAGAAATGGCGGGCTTCCCAAAAGGTGTGATCAATATCGTAACCGGTCATTACGGAGAAATTACCGATGAATTTTTTGATCATCCGGCCGTCAAGAAAATCTCCTTCACCGGTTCGACTCAGGTTGGAAAGCAGCTGGTCGCCAAATCGGCGCCGGGACTCAAGAAGCTGTCCATGGAGCTCGGAGGCCACTCTCCGCTCATCGTTTTTGAAGACGCAGATATAGAGCTTGCTGCTGCCGGCGCAGTTACAAGCAAGTTTAGAAACGCCGGACAAACCTGTATATGCGCAAACCGTATTTACGTCCATCGTTCGGTTGTTGACAAATTTACCGATATCTTCATAAATAAGGTCCGGTCTTTACAGGTTGGCATTAGTACGGAACCGAACGTACAAGTGGGCCCATTGGTAAGCGCCGATGGTCTTAGCAAAGTGGAAAGGCATGTTCAGGACGCGGTTGATAAAGGAGCTCGCGTCATTTCAGGCGGCAAAAGGCTCGATCGGAACGAGCTCGCTAACGGCCTGTTCTATGAGCCGACCATCCTAACGAACGTTTCAGACGACATGGTCATTATGCGCGAAGAAACGTTCGGGCCGGTTGCGCCTATTGTACCGTTCGATACGGATGAAGAGGTCGTTCGAATGGCAAATAACACAGAATATGGCTTGGCGGCTTATTTTTATACCCAAAATTTTAACCGTGCGATTCGAATTGCGGAAGCGTTGGAATTCGGAACCATCGGTTTGAACGACGCGCTTCCCGCCGTACCGCAAGCTCCGTTCGGTGGAATGAAGCACAGCGGGATCGGACGCGAGGGAGGACACCAAGGAATCGACGAATACCTAGAGGATAAGTTTATTTCGATCGGGCTATAGATTACGCTAACCATTTAAATGGATGGGGGACATGAAATGAAAAACTTACGTATCCAAAGGTTATTCGCATTTTTTTTATGTTTGGGGATCGTCAGTTTAAGTTTATTAGGCTGCGGCAGCAAGGAGACAACGGGGGAGTCCTCCAATGGCGAAGCAACTGCGGCTGAAAAAGAAACGATCACCATCAGAATTGGCGCCGGACATACTCCGGAAGGCACGACTTGGGTTCGCATGGTGAAAAACTACTTCATCCCGGAAGTAGATAAAGCACTTGAAAATACAAATTACAAAATTGAATGGGTTGAAGCCTATGGCGGGCAGGTTGCAAAACTGGGGGAGGAACTGAACGCGGTCGAAAACAATCTGCTCGACATCGGCTTTGTCAATAATCCTTTTGATCCGGTTAGACTGAAAATCAGCAATATTGGCTATCACACGCCGTTCTCCAGCTCCGATCCTACGGTGATCGCAACCGTTGCTGAAGGCCTTTTGGAGAAATATCCTGAATTTAAGGGAGAGTATGACAAAGCAAATCAAAAGCTTCTCGGCCTTGGCTTCACCGAGTCTTATGATTTGATCACCAACTTTCCGGTTACAAGTGTCGAGGACCTTAAGGGGCGCAAAATTGGCGCCGCAGGCCCAAATCTCGCCTGGATTAAGCCGCTTGGCGCCGTTCCTGTTCAGGCAGGTTTGTCTGACGTCTATCAAGGACTGCAGTCCGGGATGATCGACGGATACGTCACCTTTTCCTTTTCCGCACTAGGCTACAAATTTTACGAACAGGCAAAATATTTCACTAGGGTCGGGTTAGGCTCCGTCATTGTGGGCGGACTGACCATCAATAACGATAAGTGGAACACGCTGCCGAAAGAAGTGCAGGACGTGATTGAGGAAGTAGGCGGCAGCTACACGATGGCCATCGCCGAGGAATTGAAAAAAGAAACAGAAGCTAACTTGCAAAAAATGCAGGAGCTGGGCGCGACAGTTTCTTCATTGTCGGAAAGTGAAAAAGCAGTCTGGATCGATACACTGCCGAATATGCCGAACGAATACGCGCAAAAATTGAATGCCGAAAACTTGCCGGGGTCTGAAATGTTGAAAGATTATATCCAAGGCCAAATCGATGCCGGTTACAAATTCCCCAAAGAGTATACGATCGACTAGTTACTAAAGAGTGATCAGGTCTCTAATCTCTTCTCTGGAATGGATTGGAGACCTGTATGTACATTGTCAAATGAGGTGGCTAATTTGCGAGGGACATCTGGGCAATGGATTCACAATCTTTACGTTAAAACGATAACCGGGGCAAGCGTGATTGGAGCCATTTGGACATTTTTGTTAATGGTCGTTATCGTCATCGACGTTGCCGGGCGCGAGTTTTTGAATGTGCCTTTTGTCGGAACTGCAGAAATTGTTCGCAACTCCATCGTTGGCATCACTTTTTTGCAAATTGCTCATGTATTGCGCATGGATCGCCATATTCGAACAACCGTCATTTTAGATAGAGTCTCGCCCGCGATCAAAAGATGGCTGGAAATACTTGCGGCTGTATGCGGGTTGATTCTCTTTTTGATGCTGTTTTATTCAGAATGGGATCCTGCATGGAAGGCGCTTAGCAACGGTGAATATGAAGGAGAAGGAGCGTTCCCGATTCCGACGTTTCCGGTGCACCTACTCATCTTGACCGGCAGTTTATTTATGATTATCCAATATGCCATAGCTATCGTTCATCATTTCATGCGTGGGGAGGGTAATTGAGTGGCTGCAGCGGAAATTATTATGATTACAATTATCCTCATGTTGGTTCTTGTGTTACTGGGCGTACACATTGGAGTCGCTTTAAGCCTTATGAGCGTATTGGGCATATGGTTGGTTGTTGATAATATCGAAGTGGCGGTCAGCATTCTTAGTACCACATCCTTTCAAGCGATTCGCGAATACGCTTTTGGCGTGATTCCCTTGTTTGTCTTGATGGGGTTACTAATGAATATGTCAAATGCAAGCAGCGAGTTGTATAACGCCTTCCATGTTTTGCTGCGAAGAGTGAAGGGTGGTCTTGGAATTGCCACCGTCGGAGCGAACGCCGTGTTTGCTACCATCACCGGCGTCAGCGTGGCTTCAGCCGCAGTTTTTAGCAAAATAGCACTTAAGCCGATGCTGGAATTGAAATATGATAAAAAGCTGGCTCTCGGCACAATCGCGGGAAGTTCTATCCTAGGGATGCTCATTCCTCCCAGCTTGCTGCTTATTATCTATGGAATGCTGTCAGATGTTTCGATCGGAAAGATGTTCGTGGCGGGAATTATCCCGGGAATTTTGTTAAGCCTTGTATATTGTATCGGTATATATACAATTGCGAGACTTAAACCCGAAATGGCAGGAGGCACAGGAGGCTTCGTACCTTCAGGCTCTAACGGATGGACGAAGGCAGATTTAAAAATGTTGTTTCGGCCTTGGGCATTCGGAGCGGTCGTCGTCCTCATGCTCGGGGGATTATATGGCGGTTTCTTTACTGCAACGGAGGCCGGGGGAGTCGGCGTATTCGGTGCGTTACTGCTGGTATTTCTCAAGAGAAGGTTCAAGGGCAAAGCGTTTTTAAAGATTTTAATCGAAACGGGTTATACTTCCGCAAGCATTTTATTCCTTCTGATTGCAGCTCAAATGTATTCCAGAATGATGTCTATGAGCGGCGTTTTAAATTTAATTAACGACTTTGTCATCAGTTTGGATGTTGCTCCGATTGTAGTCATCTTTATCTTTGTATTGATCATGCTCATCCTTGGTACAATATTGGATTCCACATCGATTTTATTGATCTGTATGCCGATTATGGTTCCAATCGTCACCGCGCTTGGCTACGACCTGATTTGGTTTGGCATTGTAACGGTGGTGGCGGTGGAAATGGGCTTGTTAACCCCGCCATTCGGACTCGTTGTTTATGCGATGAAGTCCGCGCTTGGTTCGGAGGCGACCATCGAGGATATTTTCCGGGGGTCATTTCCGTTTTTGGTCATGATGTTTATCATGCTGCTGATCTTAATTTTTGTGCCCAGCCTTTCCACTTGGCTTCCGGCTATGTCCCAATAATCCCGACAACATCGTAAGGTAGCAGCCGGAGTGGTTTTTCAATTATGCAAATTTTCAATAAAAGGTATTCTATATATGTATTTCACCTATGAGAATAAATGTAGTAAGATGATTATGAAAACGCTTACTATCTAATTTCTTCCTTATCACATAAACACGATTAGCGAGGTTGCCTATGAAAGTTGGAGTGATTCATGCTACAACAACTGCCGTAGATCCAATGGTAAGAGCATTTCAGCAAGAGTCGAAAGAGGTAGAACTGCTTCATTTTATGGATACGGGTTTGCTTACCATGCTGGGAAAGGAAGGATCGCTTACACCCGAAATTATACGCAGGTTTTCGTTGTTGCTGAATCTAGCCGCACAATCAGACGTGGATTGCATTCAGCTGACTTGTTCCGCTTTTAATGACGTCACGGACATATTGCAGCCGCTTTATCCCGTCAAGCTGTTCCGCTCGGATGAAGCGATGCTTGACGAAGCGTTGGAATATGAACGTATTGGTTTGGTTTCATCTTTAAGGGAGACCCCCGTTGCATTACAGGGTTATTTAGAAAGAAAAAAGCCGGGTGTTCATGTGGAGTCGCTGGTGGAACCAGGCCTTATCCATTTGCTCTTCCATGGCAAGAAAGAACAGCATGACAAACAAGTGCGGAATATGATTCAGCAGTTAGACGGGAAGGTAGACGTGATTGTTCTGTCTCAATACAGTATGGAACATGTAGCGGACCAGGTGCATTGTTCTGTTCCGCTCCTGACGGCTCCCGGAGCTTCGGCGAAAAGATGCCGGGCCTATCTGCAAAACGTTAAAGGAGGGATCCTATGGAGGGAAAAGTGATCCTAACCGTAGCTCCGACAGGAGCGTGGCCTACAAAGAAAGAAACACCATACGTACCATTGCAGCCGGACGAAATAGCGGATGAAGTTTATGCGTGTTATCAGGCCGGGGCATCCATTGCCCACATTCATGTCAGGGACGATGCGGGTAAAGGCTCTATGCAATTTGAGAAATTTGAACAAACGGTAAAGCTCATTCGAGAACGCTGCGACATCGTACTTAACCTAACCACCTCGGGGGATTTGGCTGCCACCGATGAAGAGCGAATGATGCCTTTTATAGGTTTGAAGCCTGAATTGGCGTCCTTTGACTGCGGCACGATGAATTGGGCGCATACATCGGTATTTATGAATACACCTAGCTTTCTCGAGAAGCTTGGGCAAAAGATGAAAGAAAATAACGTGAAACCCGAGATTGAAATCTTCGATGCCGGCATGATCTATAATGCCGAATATTATTTGAAAAAAGGAGTTTTGGAAGAACCTCCGCACTATCAGTTTGTCCTTGGAGCTCCGGGAGGTATTGGCGCTTCTGTCGAAAACCTAGTCTACTTGAAAAATTTAATTCCGCAGCATGCGACGTGGAGCGCCTTCGGGATTGGGAGAATGCACCTTCCCATCTTGTTTGCAACCCTTTCGCTCGGCGGCCATGTCCGAGTCGGGATGGAAGATAATATCTACTATTCTAAAGGCGTCTTAGCGAAATCAAATTCGGATTTTGTGAACAGAACGAAGCGCATTGTTGCCGAGTTGGGCAAGGAGATTGCAACTCCCGATGAAGCAAGAAAGATTTTGAAATTGACCAACCATTCGTTTTATTAATCTATTAATGTAATTGCCGCGCCGTGAGGCTGTTCATTCCATACTGCTATGCTTCAGCATGAACCCCCCACATGATTATCCTTTATCTGCGATTTAAAAGGCACAAACCGGCATGAAACAAACTTTTTCCGGAGGTGATGCCCATCAATAAATTTCCAGATATTTCTAAAATGAGGTTTTCTTTTGCACTGCTAATTCCCGATGGCTACCCTGTTAACCGCTCAAACTGTATAAGAAAGGAAGAGGAGATATGAATGTGACTTCTTCTATACCGTCAGCGTCCCAAACGTCACACTCCGGCGCCGACGTTCGCAGGAAAGACGGCGACCTTATACTGACCGGCAAAGGCCGATATCTCGACGATATCGAACTGCCTGGAACGCTGCATGCGGCGATTCTGCGAAGCCCGCACGCGCATGCGCGGATCGTCAGCATCGACACGAGCCGCGCTCGTGCGTCGCTTGGAGTCAAAGCGGTTCTCACGGGACGTGAGGCGTTGCAATATGCGGGTCCATTGTACTCGTTTTTCGACCCGTCCTATATCGGCGGCCAGTCGTTTGAATTTCGATGCCTGGCGGTTGACAAAGTGCGCTTTGTCGGCGATCTGGTAGCGGCGGTGGTTGCGGATTCTCTCGCCAACGCGGAGGCTGCGCTTGATGCGATCGATGTGGAATACGAGGTTCTTCCTCCGGTTGTCGAAATTTCGGACGCTCTTCGGCCGGACGCTCCCTTGGTGTTCGACGATTGGAAGGATAATGTAGTCGTTCGAATTGCCTACGCGGAGGGAGATACCGACCGGGTTCTAGAGGAAGCGGAGTACGTTATCGAGGATGAAATCCATATCCAGCGATACCAGACCGCTCCGATGGAGCCTCGCGGCTATTTAGGATGGTGGGATCCTACGGATCGGATTACGCTGTACGCTTCCACGCAAAATCCGCACCTGCTGCGCACGAGTCTTGCCGACATACTGAATGTGCCGGAGACACGCATCCGAGTGGTCCAACCCCGCGTAGGGGGCGGTTTCGGCGCAAAGTTTTTCGGCTATCACGAGGAATCGCTGGTGTGCATCCTCAGCCGTCTTGTCGGCGCGCCGGTAAAGTACCTCGAGACACGCGCGGAATCGCTGCTTGCCGGCGCCCGCGAATTCGAGCACCGCTTTAAGGTCGCCTTTAACAGCGAAGGGAAAATCCTTGCTATGCGGAACAGGATTCTCGGGAACGTCGGAGCCCTGGCGTCCTGGGGCGGATGGAGTATGATCTACCCTGCCGCCATGGCTTTCCCCGGTCCGTACAAGGTAGTAAACTATGATGTTGAATCGGTTGCCGTCGTAACGAACAAGGGGCCATGGGCGGGGGCGCGCGGCTATGGAAAAGAGGCCGCCGCGCTTGCCATCGAGCGGATGGTGGACCTCATCGCCGAGAAGCTGTCCATGGATCCTGCGGAGATTCGCCGACGCAATTTCATTCCTCCTGACGAGTTCCCGTATTGGACACAGTCCAAAAGACTGGACAGCGGCAACTATATCGGAGCGCTGGAGAAGGTGCTGCTGCTCGCCGATTACGAGCAGCAGCGCATTAACCAATCGGTAGCTCGGCAAGAAGGCCGGCTCGTAGGCGTAGGGATCGCTTTCGAGCTGACGCCGGAGGGCGGCGACTTCGCCAGCAGCTTATCGCGCGGCTACGACACTTCCACGGTCCGGGTGAATCCGTCCGGGGGCGTGACGGTCATGACTGGCGTTACGAGTCCGGGCTCGGGAAATGAGACGAGCATTGCGGTCCTTGTCGCCCGCGAGTTTGGGATATCGGTCGACCAAATTGACGTGCTGCAGGGCGACACCGACGTAGCTCCGTATGGCTACGGAAATTTCAGCAGCAGGAGCTTGACGATTGGCGGTGCCGCGGCCGTGCTTGCGGCAAGAGACATCAAGCAGCGTCTGGCGACAGCCGCAGGCGTGCTCTTAGATACGGATCCGGATGATCTTATTTTCGCGGACGGGGAAATCCGTGTGAATCAGGATGGAGGGAAGAGTGTTTCCTTTAAGCATGTGGTAGATCAGATTTACCGCAGAGCCTTCGCGATTCGGGGGATGGAGGAGCCTCAGTTAGAGTCCACACGCTTCGCGCAGCCGGGCAATGTGCTCAACATTCCCGATGACCAAGGAAGGTCTTCTGCGTATCCAAGCTTTCCTTACTCAACACACCTGTGTATTGTCGAGATTGACCGAGAAACTGGAGAAGTAGACCTGAAGGAGTATTTCGCCGTCGGTGACTGTGGAACGATCATCAGCCGAAATTTTGTCGACAGCCAGCTTCATGGGGCGCTTGCGATGGGCATTGGCGGCGCGCTTTTTGAATCGAGTCCCTACGGGCCGGACGGACAGCCTTTAGCGACGAACTTTAAGACGTATCTGATGCCGCGTGCGACGGATATGCCCAATATGCAACTGGATCATCAGGAAACACCGTCTCCTTTTTCGATGTTCGGGATGAAAGGGGCCGGAGAAAGCGGTGTAGGCGGAGCTATAGCATGCATTGCAAATGCCGTAAACGACGCCCTGCAGCCGTTAGGGGTACGTATCCACAACATGCCGCTTAATCCGCCGAACGTTCTAAAAGCAATCCGATCGGGGGTGCGGTCATGATTCATACAAAGCTGCAGTATCATCGCCCGGCAAAGGCAGAGGAAGTCTGTTCGATCCTTGATGAACATACGAACGATGCGGTAGTGCTCGGTGGCGGCTCCTGGCTGCTTCCGAGGATGAATCGGCATGAAGTCCAAGCGAACCACATTATCGATCTGCGCGGCCTTAACCTAAACACAATAAAAGTAGAAGACGACCTAGTCAGGATGGGTGCTATGGTCACCTATAGTGACGTGCTGTCCTCTAAAGAGCTTGCTGAAGCCATTCCTTTGCTGCCGCAGGTCGCCCGAGGAATCACAGGAGGCAGCCAAGTGCGCAATCTGGGTACTCTAGCCGGCTCGGCCTGCTTTGCGAACCCATCGTCGGATATCCCTGCCGTTCTTGTAGCTCTTGGCACGAAGCTGCAGATCATCGGTAAAAAAAGTGAACGAGAAGTGGCTGCGGAGGATTTCTTTCTTGATGCATTTCGTGTCGATCTCCATCCGGGCGAGTTCGTCTCATCGCTGGTCATTCCGCGCCATCGATTGCGGTCCGGGTATTACAAATTGAAGATTAGTGCAAGCAGCTGGCCGATTGCTACGGCATCGGCAATTATCAATGATGATACCGGCGAAAAATCGATTACGCTTGGCGCTGTGGAGCCGCGGCCGCTGCGGATCGACCTCTCGTCGGTCATGGATGCGGAGGGGGTCCTGCAGGGCGTCGACATATCCGATTTTGTTTGTGCGAAGATTGTAAATCCTTGGAGCGACATTCTGGCAGCAGGTGAATACCGGCGGGAAGTCGCAGGCGTGGTAGCCCGACGCGCCATTGAGAATCTAAAGGAGGTTAGGAACGTATGAGCACACCGGCTTCAATGCTTGGGACCCCCGAGGAGCAAACGGTTCCCCGCCGCACGATCTCGCTCTGCATCAACGGGGTGGAACGAAGCGTCCAAATCGAGGATCGCGATCTGCTCGCTAGAGTTGTTCGAGATCAGGTGGGCCTGAAGGGAACTCATATCGGCTGCTACGGCGGGGACTGCGGCGCTTGTACCCTCGTCATGGACGGGAAGACCATGAAGTCCTGCCTCGTTTTGGCCGCCAGCGTTGACGGCGCAACCATTACGACCATAGAGGGGCTTGCCGATGGAAATAAGCTTGATCCGGTCCAGCAGGCTTTTTGGGACCAGGACGCATTTCAGTGCGGCTATTGTGTGCCTGGATTCATTTTCTCGGCGCACGATCTTCTTGCTCAAAACCCGGATCCGTCGGAAGAGGAAATCCGAGAAGCGATCAGCGGCAATCTATGCAGGTGCACGGGATACCAAAACATCGTCAGTGCGGTGAAGCAGGCGGCAGCCGTGATGCGTACCAATGGAGCCGGCACGTAAGCACGATCGAAGCTGAAGCTAAGTAACTGCTCATACGGGGGTGTTGTGGATGAATTCGCAGCATCCCCGTCTGTTTATGGGCAGGGGGACGGAAACATGAATGATTTTTATAGGCTTCTAAGAAAAATGAAAGAAAGAAAGAGAACCAGGTTCGCTATGGCGACAGTTATTGATGTGGACGGTAAAACGAAGGATCATTCATAGAGGATGCCGCAAGGAGCTGGCTCAAGTCATTATTGGCTTGAGCCAGCTCTTTTTCGTTTGTATGCCCGCTACTATTTTTCATACGAATGTTATTATATAATATCCGAAACAGACTATAACATTCAAGGTCGAGGTGAAGAAATGATGATCGGGGATAATTCGGAATTCAATACCAAGTACGAACAAATCACGAAATATATTACATCATTAAGCGTCGGTTCGAAATTATCGGTCAGGCAGATCGCTCAGGATTTAGGAGTCAGTGAGGGAACGGCATACCGGGCGATCAAGGAAGCGGAGAAATTGGGACTCGTCAGCTCCAAAAGGCGTGTCGGAACGATTCGGGTGGAAAAGAAAGAGGACCGCCAAATCGACAAGCTTACCTTCGGCGAGATTGTCCACGTGGTCGAGGGTGTAGTTTTGGGGGGAGAACGCGGATTAAACAAGACATTGAATAAGTTCGTCATCGGGGCCATGCAGCTGGAGGCGATGATGAAATATATAGAAACCGGGAATTTGCTGATTGTCGGCAATAGGGTACAGGCGCATATGTGCGCTTTGGGATTAGGTGCGGGCGTCTTGATCACGGGTGGCTTCGACACGACTCCCGAGGTGAAGGAGTTAGCCGATGAGCTGGAGCTGCCGATTATCGGCAGCAGCTTCGATACGTTTACGGTGGCGGCCATGATTAACCGGGCGATCAAGGACAGAATGATTAAGAAACAGATTATTCTGGTGGAAGATATTTTGCGGGAGGATACGCCCATATGCAAGCTGTCTCCGACGGATACGGTCATCACGATGCACAAGCTCGTTGAGGAAACGAAACATACCCGGTATCCCGTGGTGGATCGGGAAGGAAGGCCGATCGGAGTCATTACGACGAAAGACATTATCGGAGCCAATCCGAGCCAGTCGATCGAAGAGCTTATGACGGAAAATCCATTAGTGATTAACGTCAAAACCTCTGTTGCGTCCGCAAGCCACATGATGGTATGGGAAGGAATCGAGCTCCTGCCCGTTATTGACGAAGAACGTAAAATGATCGGTGTCATCAGCCGAAAGGACGTCATGAAGGCCATGCAGCTGATGCATCAGCAGCCCCAACACGCGGAAACGTACGAGGTTCAAATTTGGTCGGGCTACGAAGAACTTAGAGATAAGGAAGGGAATATTTATTTTACAGGCACCATCACCCCGCAAATGACAAACTACGAAGGAATGGTTTCGGAGGGTGTCATCTCGACCTTGCTAACCCGGGCGGCATATTTGACGGTGCAGGATAAGAAGAAAGGGGACATTATTCTCGACAGCCTCTCTTCTTATTTTCTCGTACCGCTGCAAATCGACGATCGGATTGAGATTATCCCCTCTATTGTGGAGCTGAGCCGAAGATTTTGCAAGGTCGACATCGATATGGTTTGCCGGGGAGTCCGGGTTGCGAGAGCGATGTATACGGCTAGAATATTATAAATTTGGTTGAAGAACGGAGCCCTAAGGATTTTCAAAATTGAGTCATTCGTTATCCGCTAATTTTGAGGCTTCGTGTAAATGAAGTGAAATAAAAGAACTGAATGTTCGTTATTTTTATAAAAATGGACCAATTCATTGTTTTTATAGGAAATAACGGACCGCTGGTGACCTTATTTTCGGACTTTTCTCGTAACTGGGAAAATAGCGGACATAATCGGCCATGATCTTATTGGAATATGTGCAAGTTTTGCCGTCAGGAAAGTTCCTGACGTTTTTTATTATGAAAAAAATATTTTTTTAAAATGTATTGTAACAATATAAGCTTAAGAATATAATGAGTTAAAACATAAACTGTATTAGTACAGTTCTGGAGGGGATCCATTGTGATCGAGTCTAAGATGCTGGAAAGGACGTTTCCGGCCGTGGAGCTGCCCATCGTGCATCCGGCTGAAGCTGCACGGAATAACAGGGCGGATGCGAAAGCGGAATATGAACAGGATCAGACGGAAGATTATCCTCTTTCACCACTTCATTTAACGTTGTGCTATGCATGTTTCGAGCCGGCATTGGACATTGAATAAGCAATAACGACCCGCCGATCATCGGCGGGTCGTTTTATGTGTGGCGATCGAGACCGACTATAATTACAGCTATGACTGTGACATTTCGCAGCTTCATCGACAATATACCGCATAAAGTCGATGTTTCTTCAACGCGTGCAAAAACCAACTCTTCGAGATGAATGGGTATGTGAGACAACGACTTCGAGTCGCCATGATCCATAGCCGCCCGAGCCAGAGGAAAGGTCACGCGATAAAAACGAAGTGAAACGACGAATGTTTCGCTCGAATCGGACTTATTCCAGCGTCTACATGAAGAAGGGACAAAAAGACGAAAGATGCCAAAAAAGTACAGAAAGCAAAAGAATGCGGACAAGAGTATTACACCCCTGACCGCGTCCGAAAAATGCAATATGCACAACGATTAGCGACATATTGAATTTCAAGTTAAATCACGTTGGTGAGCCGTATGCCTTAGTAGGGCACGTGCGGTTCGATAAGGGGGGAGCCATGAGAGTGGTTTCCCTACTTTATTTTATATAACATAAAGATAAATAATTTATTGTTGCATAATAGTTGATGCTGTGATATAAAATAAATAATAAATTAAACTGTACTATAACAAATGAGGGGAGTGAAACAGATGGACTGTCTCACCTGTCAAGGAACCGGCGAATACGAAATTTCTACAAATCAACTTCAAAGTCCTCACAGCGAAATGAATCACACTGAGAGGGAGGGGAACCGCAGTCTTTGGTCTTATTCCTGTCCGGTGTGCGGCGGCAGCGGCTTAGTAGAGGAAAGTGTGTGACCGGGGATTTTAAAATGGCGACTGGGGAGAGATGAGAAATGTCGAATGAACTAAACCAAATGGAACGGTTGAAAGCTGGCTGGAATTCCGAAAGGTTTCAAGGGATTATACGTCCTTATTCCGCGGAGGATGTTGTTCGTCTCCGGGGTTCGGTGCAAATCGAGCATACGCTGGCGAAGCGGGGAGCGAAGAAGCTGTGGGAGCTCGTGAATCGCGAGCCGTTCGTTCCGGCGCTCGGCGCATTAACGGGCAACCAGGCCGTGCAGCAAGCCAAAGCCGGGCTGAAGGCGATCTATGTAAGCGGTTGGCAGGTGGCCGCCGATGCGAATCTTTCGGGACACATGTATCCAGATCAAAGCTTGTATCCGGCGAACAGCGTTCCACAGGTTGTGAAGCGGATCAATCAGGCGCTGCAGCGCGCCGATCAAATTCAACATTCCGAGGGGAAAGAGAACATTGACTTTTTCCTGCCGATTGTCGCCGATGCGGAAGCCGGCTTCGGGGGACCGCTCAATGTATTCGAGCTCATGAAATCCATGATTGAGGCGGGTGCCGCCGCGGTTCATTTTGAAGATCAACTGTCCTCGGAGAAGAAATGCGGGCATTTGGGCGGAAAGGTGCTGCTTCCGACGCAGCAAGCGGTGCGAAATCTGCTGGCGGCCCGGCTGGCGGCGGATGTCATGGCTGTCGACAGCATACTCATTGCAAGAACGGACGCGAACGCCGCGCGTTTGATCACGAGCGACATCGACGAGAACGATCGCCCTTTCCTGACGGGGGAGCGTTCGCCGGAAGGGTTTTATTACGTAAACGACGGGTTGGATCAAGCGATCTCAAGAGGGCTCGCCTATGCTCCTTATGCAGACATGATTTGGTGCGAAACCTCGGAGCCGAACCTCGAGGAGGCGCGCCGCTTCGCGGAAGCCATTCATGCGGTATATCCCGGGAAATTGTTGGCGTATAACTGTTCCCCGTCTTTTAACTGGAAAAAGAAACTCGACGATGAAACGATTGCGAAATTCCAAAGCGAGCTTGGGAAAATGGGATATAAATTCCAATTCGTAACGCTCGCGGGCTTTCACGCATTGAACCACAGCATGTTTGAATTGGCGCATGATTATAAAGGTCACGGGATGGCGGCCTATTCCAAGCTTCAGCAAGCCGAATTCGCCAGCGAAGTTAAGGGGTATGAAGCGACGCGCCACCAACGCGAAGTCGGGACGGGGTATTTTGACGAAGTGTCGCAAGTGATATCGGGGGGAGCTTCTTCCACGACGGCTTTGACCGGTTCGACAGAGCGGGAACAGTTTGCACACTAAATTCACAGGGGTGAAAACAATGAAGAGCGCCCTTCCTTATGGGATTCATCTGACAAGGCCGATCGAGGGTGCGGATCGGGAATCTATTCTAACTGCGGAAGCATTGGAATTTGTAGCGAAGCTGGAGCGTACGTTTCGTCAACGCCGGAATGATATTCTGCGTCTGCGGGAAGCAAGGCAAAGCCGAATCGACGGGGGGGAGCTGCCGGATTTACTTGCAGAAACCGCGTCGATCCGCAATTCAGATTGGAAGATTTCGCCCGTCCCGAAGGATTTGCAGGACCGGCGCGTAGAGATTACCGGGCCGGCCGGCGACAGAAAGATGGTCATCAACGCTTTCAATTCGGGTGCCTCCTTGTATATGGCCGATTTCGAAGACGCAAACTCCCCGACTTGGGAAAATACGATTGGCGGTCAAGTCAATATGCGAGGCGCCGTGAACCGATCGATCCGGTTTACGAACGAAAACGGAAAAGCGTATCGATTGAACGATAACATAGCCGTGTTGAAGGTGCGTCCGAGGGGGTGGCATTTGGATGAGAAGCATATGCTGGTCGACGGGGAGACGGTATCGGGCGCTTTGTTCGATTTCGGGTTGTTTTTCTTCCATAATGCCAGAATGCTTCTGGACCGCGGCAGCGGACCGTACTTTTATTTGCCCAAGCTCGAAAGCCATCTGGAGGCCAGGCTGTGGAATGACGTCTTTGTCTTCGCGCAGCGGGAGCTCGGCGTTCCGCAAGGCAGCATTAAGGCGACCGTGTTGATCGAGACGATCTTGGCGGCATTTGAAATGAATGAAATTTTATACGAGCTTCGCGAGCATAGCGCAGGCTTGAACTGCGGCAGGTGGGACTACATTTTTAGCTATATCAAAAAGCTCCGCAATCATCCCGAGATCATCTTGCCCGACCGCAGTTTGGTAACGATGGAATCGCCTTTCATGACCGCCTATTCATTGCTTGCGATTCAAACGTGCCACAAAAGAGGCGCTCATTGTATCGGCGGAATGGCGGCGCAAATTCCCGTAAAGGAGGACGCGCAGGCCAATGAGAAAGCGCTCGGCAAGGTGCGTGCCGACAAGCTGCGCGAGGTTCGGAACGGACATGACGGATCGTGGGTCGCGCATCCGGGACTGGTTTCTATCGTGAAGGAAGTGTTCGACGAGCATATGCCTGCTGCCAATCAGGTTGCTCGTACGCTGGATGACGTACGGGTGACTGCGGCGAATTTGCTGGAGGTGCCGCGTGGTCCGATTACGGAGGAGGGAGTTCGAACGAACGTAAACGTCGGGCTCCAATACGTGGAGGCATGGCTTCGGGGGTATGGCGCGGTGCCGATCCGCAATTTAATGGAGGATGTCGCGACTGCAGAAATCTCGAGAGCGCAGCTGTGGCAATGGCTGCATCACCCGGAAGGGATTCTCGAGGACGGGCGCAAACTGACGGCGGAGCTGTTCCGGCAAATCCTTGAGGAGGAGCTAATTACTATTGTTAAAGCATTACGCGAAGAGGAAACGAAGGGCAGAAAATTTGAAACCGCCAAGGACCTTTTTGCAAGGATGACGTTATCCGTCCGGTTTGAAGAATTTCTGACGCTTAAGGCTTATGAGTTCTTGTAAATTGTTTTTGTCCTTCAAAATAGAGTCATTCGCTGTCCGTTAATTTTGTGGTTTCGAGAAAATGGAGTAAAATAATGCCACTGAGTATGGAGAAAATAGCGGACAACGGTATGATCTTTTTCGACTTTGTCAGCAAGCTGAAGCCGCAGCAAGCGGCTTTTCTTGTGTCTATTACGGCTTGTCTATAGAAATGAACAGGAACGACTCTCCGTTCCGATAAAACCGCGGATCAAATACGCCTAAACGGTTGACGTCATTAACGACAACAACGAACGGACTCCATTTCGTTAACGTTTCGGCTTCGGGCATTTCGGCAAACAGCGGCGCAAGATCGGCTTTCTCGTCGGAATGTAATGTGGTGTGTACCTCAGGCGCGCGCCATAAAGAGGCGGAGGCGAGCTCCACTTCATCCCCGTTTTTCCCGATGATAGTGTAGTGCCATGGAATAAATGCTGCGGACAAGGCGACCTTGTCATAGGAAGCCTTTGCATCCTGAATAATCGACATTCCGATAGCGGTTTGGATGCCTACATGCAGCAGTACCGCGGCCCAAGCGTATCGAAAGACGGTCGCTGAGGGCAGCTTCGCGAAGCGTTTGATTAGAAAGGCGGCGCCGAAAATAGACCAGATCGCTAAGTCGATGATCGGAATCGTTCCCAACGTTAGACGTGCCTCTGAGAACGGTTCTAAATACCCCGTGCCCCAAGCGTTGAATACGTCGGAGCTGCTGTGGATGGCAACGGCTAGCATGCCAAGAAAGAAATAGTCGCGGTGCTTCACGCGAAACAACACAATCACAGCTGCATAAATGATGAGCGCCCAGACCGGAACCAGAAACACGGAGTGGGTAATTCCTCTGTGCCACATTTGGTACAGTCCCTGAGTATCCCAAAGCTGAGAGACTACATCGATGTCCGGAATTTGGCTGCCAACGACGGATGTGAACAACAACGCGGCCTTTTCCTTCTTTGACAGCCCTTCCTTTTTTACGGACTGGTACAACCCGATTCCAAACAAGGTGTGTGTGATGGTATCCATTGATGCTCCTTACTGCTCGTAGTCGACGCCAGGCGTGTAGGAATTGCCGGCGTTCCATAACAGAAACTCTTCGATCCCGTTGTCCTTTAACGCACGAATTTGGTCTTCGACTTCCTTTTTGCCGTAACGGATATACCCTTTCACCCAGGACGCGGTGAAATCCTGTATCCACGGCCGGATGATCGGCGTAAACTCGCCGAGCGGCTCCAGCTTTTCTTTCGTGTCCTTCATCGCGCCGTCGATCGTCGCATATGGCGCCGCATCCGGCACTTTCGAGCCGAACCAGCCTGTCGAATAGTGGCTCGGGTACACCATCGGACAAATGACGTCCACATATTTCGAGATGGCCTCGAAGTCCTGGCCGATTCCTTCGGCCGTTGGGACGGAAGCCGCATAGCCGAAAATATCGACGGACACCCGGACGCCGAGCGGATTCAGCTCTTCATGAGCGTATTTAACGAAATCGGCGACGACCTCGATCCGCTTTCGATCGTCAGAGTGGTAGCCGAGCACATCCGCCTTCTTCTCGAAGCCTTCGGGAAAGCGCACATAATCGAATTGGATTTCTTTAAAGCCGAGTGCGGCCGCTTCCTTCGCGATTTGCACGTTGTATTCCCACACCTCTTTGCGGTATGGGTTGACGAACGCTTCGCCGCGCCCGTTTTTCCAGACCGTTCCGTCCGTGTTCATGAAGGTTAGATCGTGCCGCTCGGCGGCAAGCACGGAATCTTTAAACACGACGATGCGGGCGATCGGGTAAATATCGTGTTCCTCAAGCCGTTGAAGGAGCGCGGCAGGGTCCCGAATGATGTTCTTCCATGTGTTTTTTGCCGCCAGCTCGGGATCGGCCGTCGGATACGTAATGTATCCGTAATCGTCCTTCACGTCGATGACAAGACTGTTTAATTCGGTATCGTCAACGAGCTGAATCAGCTTCTCCAGACGCGCGCCCCCGGCGCTGTGGGCGGTGGCGTAAATTCCTTTCACCTTCGGTGCCTCAGGCTGCGGATCCGCCTTCTCCAGCATCGGTATGCCGGAGGAGCCGTGCTCCGCATGGACGGCGGCCTGCCGTGTCTGCTCCGCGGCCTTCACCCAGTCGTCTAACGTAACGTTGTCTGCTGCGGATGTCGCGCTCCCCAGCAAAAGCATGATCGCAGCTAAAATACTCTCCATGCGGTTTCCCCCAAATCTGGCATTCTTCCTCCATTATATGACACAATGATAGAGACGGCACAGAGGATTTTTGTCCCATCATGTCTTTTTGTGTCGATCGGAGCCATGCTAACAACTGCCACTTTCCAACGTTCCGGCGATAAGTTACGATATTCGTTATTGCATTTGCCGAAGACAGGGTGAACCGGATGAATCGACAGCTGCGGCTCGTGAAAGGGCTGAACGCTTTTTATTTCGCCGGCAATGCGGTGCTGCTTCCGTATTTGCCGCTTTATTTTGCCGCCAAAGGCTTCTCTCCGGTGGAGATCGGTCTGCTGATGATGATCGGGCCTTTCATTGCGGTGTTCGCGCAGCCGGTTTGGGGCTACGCCAGCGATCGGCTTCAAACGGTCAAACGAATCATAGCGCTGCTGTGGATCTGCGCCTTTGCCAGCAGTGTGGCGCTCTTTACGGTAGAGGGCTTTGCGACGACCTTGATCTCTGTTACGCTCCTCTACTTCTTTCTTATGCCGACCTCGCCGCTGCTAGACTCATTATCGATTCGTTCGGCGGAGGTATCCGGGGTGAGCTACGGGTCGATACGGATGTGGGGATCGGTCGGATTTTCTTCGTTTGCCGCCATTTCCGGGTTAGTGCTCGTCTGGATCGGAGGGATCGAGCAGCTGAAGTGGGTGTATTGGGGAATCGGGGTGTTTCCGTTGACGCTGCTGGTCTGGCTTCGGGACGTGCCCGCGAACGGACCGCCGGTCACGCTTCGCGCACTGCTTCAGGTTGCCCGTAACTGGTCGTTCCTTTGGTTTTTGCTGCTTGTGTTCGTTATGATTATGCCGCACCGGATGAACGACGGCTTCTTGGGGCTGCACATGTTGCATCTGGGGGCGACGGAGCAGCTGGTTGGGCTGGCCTGGACAGTCGCGGCGTTAAGCGAGGCGCCGACGTTCGCGCTGCTGCATCGCTATTTGGCCAGATTCCAGGAGCTGGCGCTGCTCGGCATCGTCGGGCTGCTGTTTGCTTTACGGTGGTATTTGTATTCGATTGCGACCGATCCGTATCTCATTTTGTTTTTGCAGGCCAGTCAAGCCGTCACGTTCGCAGTGTTCTGGATATGCGCCGTATCGTACGCCGTGCGGGCCGTACCGCCGGAGCTCCGCTCGACGGGACAGTCGTTGTTTGCGGCGGTATTCGTCGGGGTGGCGGGCATCGCCTCCGGCTGGTACGGCGGCCTGATGGAAGAGCTTGGGGGTTACGAGCTGGCCTACGGTGCAGGCGCATGGATCGCCGGCGTCGGCGGGGCGCTCTTTCTCGCGACGCACGAATGGCAGCGCAGAGCGCTGAGGAAGCGGGAGCGTCTGCCATAGTCTGCTGCTGCTTAGTAACCGCGGGCGTTGGTTACATAATTGGCAAACAGCTTGACGGCACCCGGCTGGAAATGGTGTTTTTTGTGGGCCAGCATATGCTTGCAGCGGAAGTTAAGCTCGGACAGCACGGGAGAGAACATGGCCTGATCTAATTCGCGTTGAACGGTGCTTCTCAGTACGATGCCGGGCCGGTACAAGGAGAGGACGCTTTGCTTGATCGCCTCGGGATTATCCACTTCAATGACGCATTGCGGCAAAAAACCGAGCTGGGTTTTAAACGAATCGTTCAAAATACGGCGCGTCGGCGAGTTTTTAACGGGCAAAATAAAAGAAAGCCGGCCCAGCTCGGAGGATGGCAGCGTTTGGTTCGCAAGAGGATGGTCCTTCGGGACGATGATTTCCAGCTGGTCCTCCCACGTCGTGATCGCTTGCAGCTTCGAGTGATATTCCGTCGTCAGCTGCTCATGCGAAAGGAGCATCACCAGATCGCATTTCCCGTCCAATATGTTCTGGACTGAATCGCCGGTTTTCGTATGCTTGATCGAAATGTTGACCTCCGGATGAATATCCCGAAATAGAGAAGAGTGAAGGGATAACAAATAAACGCCCGCGGTCGCATCGCATTCGATGACGATTTCGTGCTGCAGCTGCCGGGAATGCTCATGCTTCAGCCGCTCAAGCGTTTCCATGCTTGCGCGTATGTCTTTAACGATTCGGTACACCTTGTCCCCTAATGAAGTGACCTCAATCCCGCCGCCCGGCTTCCGGATGATCAGCGGCTGTCCGTACTCTGCCTCCAGTTGTTTAATCGCCATGCTGACGGCAGGCTGCGTGAGAAATAATTTCTTCGCTGCCGCCGTAAAGCTTCCTTCCTCCACAGCCGTATAAAAAGACAAAAGTGCTTCAAAACGCAACGTTATCCCCCCATAAGCGCGCCTTATGCCCTAGTCTTATTTCGTTATTAGACTGAAAATTCTAAATCCCATTATAATGAAAACGCAATCATTTTGAAACCGCTCACAAAATAAAGGAGGGTAAGACATGAAAAAGTACAGGGGAATCGGCAAGCTCACAAGTTTGATGTGTATCGTAACTTTGATTTTTGTAACCGCTTGCAGCGGTGGCCAATCGACGGCGCCCGCGAACGAGGCGCCTAAGGAACAGCCTGCCGCGCCTTCGGAAAACACCTCCTCCGAAGCTCCGAAATCCGGCGCACTAGAGAATGTGAATATCAGATTGTTCAACGGTCCGCCGCAAGGAACCTGGAGACCGATCGCCAACATGGTGAAGCAGGTCATCGAAGAGAGCATTCCGGGCTCCACGGTAACGATCGAAGCCGGAGGCGGCGCGTCGAACGTCATTGCTGTGGATTCTGGCGAAGGAGACCTTGCGATGGCGGTCAGTACGTCCACGATCGACGGCTGGAAAGGGCTCGCTCCTTATACGAAAAAGATGGAGAACATTCGGGAAGTCGGCATTTTGTTCGAGATGCCGGTTCAGCTGATGACGTTTGACGAATCGATCAACTCGATCGGCGATCTTAAAGGGAAACGCGTAAATGTTCAGCAGAAGGGCTATTCGACGGAAGTGCTAAACCAAATGATTTTAAAAGCGGCGGGCATGTCTTATGAAGACATCGAGGAACAGTTCCTGGGCGAAGCGGATTCGGCGGGCGCGATGCGCGACGGTCAAATCGACGCCAACATGCATATGAGCTCTTTGCCGAACGCCGTATCCATCGATTTGGCGTCCACCGGGAAGCTTCGCTTTATCCCTATTGAGCAGGACATCATCGATAAGCTGCAGGCGGAAAACAGCGGAATACTTCCATATACAATGCCTAACGGATCCTATTCCGGGCAAAACGAAGACGTCCAAACGATTGCAACGAGCGTGCATTTAATCGCGAAGAAGGATTTGCCGGAAGAACTCGTGGAGGCGATTACAAAAGCGTTGGTCGAAGGGCTGCCGCAATTCCAATCGTCGTTTGATTTTTACAAGCAGATGACGCCGGAGGTAATCGCGAAGGATATCGGCATCCCGTTCCATCCTGGAGCAGAGAAATACTTCAAAGAGGCAAACATTGTGAAATAAAGGCGGTGCAACGATGGCTCAATACTTAGTTTCTACGGATACGGGCGGCACGTTTGTCGATGTTGTCGTCAGCGACAGCAAGAGCGGCCGTTACTATTATTCCAAAGCGCCCTCGAATCCAAAGAATCCTCCGGAGGGGATTATGGCCGGCATTGCAGCGGCAGCTGAGCAGATGGGCCAAACGCTTCAAACCATTCTTTCCGAATCGAAAATGCTGTTCAACGGTACGACGGTGACGACGAACGCGATGATCGAGCGGAAAGGCGCAAAGACGGGACTGCTTATTACGAAAGGCTTTGAGGATACGCTGGCGATCGCCAGAGTCCTCGGCCGGACGGCGGGATTGGATGAGCTGCAGCTGGCCGATTACCGGCATGCGGACCCGCCTGCTCCGATCGTGGCAAGGGAATTGATTCGAGGAATTACGGAGCGTGTCGACGCTTTCGGTGATGTGCTGGTTCCAATGAATATGCAGGAAGCGGAACAAGCCGCCGACGAGCTCGTTGAGCAGGGTGCCGAGGCGATTGCGATTTGTCTGTTGTGGTCTTTCCGCAATCCCGTTCACGAGAAGGCGCTGCAGCAGCTTATCAAGACGAAGTACCCGCAACTTTTTATCGTCTCTTCCAATGAACTGGTGCCGATAATTCGCGAGTTCGAAAGAGCCAACACGACGGCGATCAACGCTTTCCTCGGTCCAGTGTTCCAAAGGTACGCCGACGGCCTGCAGGAGCGGCTGAAACAGGAAAATCATCTGAAAGAGCCGCTCATTATGCAGTCGATCGGCGGCTTGGCTCCGGCGAACGAAATTCATGAAATTCCGATTACTACGCTATTGTCCGGGCCAGTAGGCGGCGTCATCGCCAGCCAAAAGCTGGGACGCTTGGTCGGCGAAGAAAACTTGATTACGACCGACATGGGCGGAACGAGCTTTGACGTAGGGCTCATTATTTCCGGCCAACCGGTCACGACGCCGATTACCGTGATTGAGCGTCAGCCGGTCGCCATTCCGACCGTGGACGTCGTTACGGTCGGCGCCGGCGGCGGCAGCGCGGCATGGCTCAACGAGGTCGGATCGCTTCAAGTCGGTCCCGAAAGCATGGGAGCGGTCCCCGGACCGGCATGCTATGGCCGCGGCGGCGCCATCCCTACCGTAACGGACGCGGACGTCATGCTGGGCTATATCGACGCCGATCATTTTCTCGGCGGAAGGATGACGATTTCGAAGCCGCTCGCCGAACAGGCAATCGGCGAAAAAATTGCGAAGCCGATGGGCATGAGTACTGCAGAAGCGGCTGCGGCGATCTACCAGATTGTCAACGCGCGGATGGCCGATTTTATCCGGATGGCGACCGTGGAACGCGGACACGACCCGAGAGATTTCGCGATGCTCGCCTTCGGCGGGTGCGGACCGACCCACTGCACAGGCTACGGGCCGGAAATCGGGGTACGGCGGCTGATCGTGCCTTATTCCGCGACAGTATTCTCGGCTTTCGGCATCGGACAGTCGGATATCCGGCACACCTTCGTACATTCGTATACAAGAATTTTAAGAGACAAGGACGGGGCGGTTCCAATCGATAGCCTGGCCGATTTCGAAAGCATTTTGACGGATATGACCGTGAAGGCGAAGGAGCAGCTGCAGCGCGACAACGTGCCTGAAACATCCGCGGCATTCCAATACAGTGCGGACATGCGCTATAAAAACCAGATTCACGAGCTCGTCGTTCCGATCCGGCACACGGGCGCTTCCGGCGAGCCTGAATTCCGCCAGCTGATCGCGGACTTCCAGAAGCATTATGAATTGAAATACGGACACGGTGCGAGCTCCTCCACGACGATGATTGAAATGCTGAATTTGCGATTGGACATCATTGCTTCCACCGGTGTTGAGATGCCTCAAACGAAATATGATGTGGCGGGCAGCGACCCTGGCGGCGCATTTATTGAGAGCAAGCCGATCTATCAGCTGCATTCAGGACGCTATGAGAAGGCGCCTGTATATCAAGCCGAGAAACTGCAGCCCGGCAATCGCATCGAGGGACCTGCGCTCATCGTATCCTACGGGACGACGATTCCGCTGCATGCGAACCAGCGGCTAGAGGTGGATCCGTACCAAAATTACGTCATTACGTTTCAGTAAGGCATAAGGAGTTGAAGAGATGCAGGGTATTGCGCAAAGCGACCTAAAATTTGTTCCTCGAAACGACCCGGTCACGTTCGAAGTACTCCGCCACCGACTGTGGCAAATCAACGATGAACAAGGGAAAACGATCATTAATATATCCGGATCCCCTGTCGCCTCTGAAGGAAACGACTTCAACGTCGCGCTCGCCGACGCAGAGGGGGAGGTCATCGCGGTAGGGCCTTATATCATTCTTCACGTCAGCGCCATCTCCGTCATTATCAAGAATGCGATTCAGCTGTTGGGAGACAACGTTGAAGAAGGCGATATGTACATGGTCAACGACCCTTGGATGGGAGCAGGGCATCAGAACGACGTTTGCATTTTGCAGCCGATTTTCTGGAACAATGTACGGATCGCCTGGTCGGCTTCCGTCATCCACCAGATCGACTTGGGCGGAACGTTCCCCGGCAGCTGGAATCCGAAGGCCAAATCGGTATTCGACGAAGCTCCCCGCTACCGGTATCTCAAGGTGGTACGAAACGGCAAGCTGCAGCCGGAGGTTGTGGATACGTATTTATCGAACTCCCGGCTGCCGGATCTCGTTGAATTGGACCTGCGCGCCCAGATCGCCGCGGCGAATGTCGTGCGGGAGCGGATGTTCGATCTCATCAAGCGGTACGGCGTCGAGCGCGTGCTGAATGCAATGGCGGATACGCTCGATTACAGCCAGCTTTTATTTAGACAGCAGCTGCTCAAGCTTCCGGACGGGGAGTGGTACGCGGAAGACCACATGGACCACGACGGGTTTGACGAAAAGCGGTATACGATCCGGTGCAGGTTGACGAAAAGAGGGGAGACGCTTTCCTTTGATTTCCAGGAAACGGACGGGCAAGCTCCCGGATTTGTCAATTGTACGTATGCAGGAGCGTATGCAGGTGTGTACACGGCTGTATTCACCTACCTTTGTCAGAAAATTCCGTGGAATGCCGGCGTGTTCCGGCAGCTTGCGGTAGAAATTGCGGAAGGAACGATTCACAACGCGCGCTTTCCCGCCCCCGTCGGCTTCGGGACGGTGCACGCTTCGATCGGCACGACGAATGCCGCTGCGGCGGTATTAGGGAAAATGCTTGCGTCGAGCTCGTTTTCCTTCGAGGACGCGATGGCCAACTGGTCGGGAGCGGCCTTTGTCTACAACTTGTTCGGACGCGACAGCAAAGGGGAACCGTTCGCAACGATGCTGCTCAGCTCCGATCTCCAAGGGTGCGGAGCGCGGGCGTTCGCCGACGGCTACGATGTCGGAGGCAAGCTGCTCGCTCCAAGGTCCAGCGTAGCCAATATCGAGTCGTTGGAGTCCCTTTACCCGATTCTTTATTTGTACCGCAGAAGAACGAAGGACTCCGGAGGAGCGGGTCAATACAGGGGAGGCGTTTCCGCCGAGTCGGCCTTTACCGTTTATAAGACAAATCAGATCGATTTGACCGTCAACACCATCGGGGTAAGCCACTCCAACTCTCCTGGACTGTGCGGCGGGTACCCGGGATCGGGCTCGTCCGTCATCGCGATGCAAAATACGAATGTAGCCGAGCTCTGGGCTGCGGGAGAACTGCCCGTCGATTTGCACACGATCCAAGGGAAGCTCGAATATTTGCCTGCGAAGCAATCGCTGCAGCTGACTGAAGGGGATATATTCTGTGCGGTGCCGCATGGCGGCGGCGGCTTCGGCGATCCGCTGCTGCGCGAACCGAAGGCGGTGCTGCGCGACATCCGTCAAGGATTGGTGTCTCCAGAACAGGCGGCCCTGCTTTACGGCGTGCTGCTGAACGAAGAAGGCGGCATCGATTTCGAAGCGACGCTGTCGAAGCGCAAGGCGATCCGCCAGAAGAGAATCGAAAGAGGAACAGCGACGAAGCAGGCTGTAAAGCAAGAGAACGGTACAAATCAAGGCTCGGTTCAACCGTTCGGAGGCTTGGCGCTTCGCGACCATATGATTTGTTGTCCGGATTGCCGGCATGATCTCTGTCACGAGAGCGAAGCGGTGAAAGAGGTTTTACGGGTCAGCGAACGGCCGCTCTCGGCGGCAGGACCATGGATTGCGAATCGGTTTGGAGGAGACAGCCCATTCTTCCGGCTCTGGGAATATGCATGTCCGCACTGCGGGACATTGACAGCAGTGGAGGAACGGATTAAGGAAGAAACCGCGCACTGGACTGATTTCCGGCTGTATTAAGAGCCGCAAATTCAATAGGCACGAACATAACATTGGATGGAGAGTGATGATATGCGCTTAGAAGGGAAAGCAGCCATCGTATCGGGGACAGGACCGAACATCGGACAGGAGATCGCAAAAACATTGGCGTCGGAAGGGGCCAGCGTCGTTTGCGCCGATTTTTCACAGGAGAATGCTGACAGAGCCGCAGAGCAGATTCAACGGCTCGGAGGAAAGGCCATCGCCGTTCAGGTTGATATTCGGAAGGAGGACCAGATTCAAGCGGTCATCAACCGGTGCGTCGAGCAATTCGGCAAGGTTGATATTTTGGTCAACAACGCAGCTATTACCATCAATAAAGGAACGCTTCATGTGACGGCGGAAGAATGGCAGAACTGCATCGACGTCAATTTTACCGGGACCTTTAATTTCTGTAAAAATGCCGCGAAGTCGATGGTGGAACGCGGCGTAAAAGGAAGCATCGTGAATATCGCCTCGACATCGGGGCACCGCGGCCGCCCGAATGCGATCGCATATTGCTCCACGAAGGGCGGAGTCTTGAATATGACCCGCGCCATGGCGATGGATCTCGCCTCTGAAGGCATCCGAGTCAACTCCGTATCGCCTACGCGTACGGGTACTCCGGTCGGGGTGACGGCAACGAGCGAGGTGAGGACGGCGCCGGAAATTCCATTGGGTCGGACCGGCGATCCTCGCGATCAAGCGCTTGCGGTTTTGTATTTAGCCTCCGATGAATCAAGCTTCGTTACGGGAATGGATATTCGCGTCGACGGCGGAGCGTTGGCTACATGGGGTGTACAGGAATACCGGGACGTGAAGGCATAAACAGCTAGCTCTCATAACGTAAGCACTTACGAAAGGAGCTTTATATGGCTGGCAGTAGAGTTGCGCATTACCTGATCGGCGCAATAGCGGTGGGGATGTCCCTTTTCCATATTTACACCGGGGCAACCGGTTCGATGGAAGCCTTCTTGCAGCGAATCATTCATTTAGGGTTCGGGCTTTCGCTGCTCTTCCTGCTGCCGCTTGCGAACAGACGGGAAAGCGATGAAGTAATCCGGGAATACAAAAAAAGCTGGCTTGAAGGAAAGATCGCTTCCCTCATTTTTATCGTATTGTTTCTCACCTCTCTTATTTATCTGTTATTCAACTTTGATTATATTGCGCACCAGCGGTTTCCGTACGTCACTCCACTTACATCCGTTGAACTGATCATGGGTCTTGGTTTGATAGCAGCCGTGTTGGAGGCGACCCGCCGCACAATGGGATGGGGCATGACGATTCTTGCCCTTCTCTTCTTCGTTTATCCGATAGCAGGGCCGTATCTTCCGGGTATTTTCCATCATCAAGGATACAGCCTGGGCAAGTTTGTGGATAACCTGGTGTTTACGACGGACGGCATATTCGGCATCCCGCTCGGCATTTCGAGCACGTTTCTCATCCTGTTCGTTATCTTTGCGGCTTTCCTGGACGCGGTCGGGTTCAGTCAGTTTTTACTGAACTTCGCATCCGGCGTAGCCGGGCGTCTTCGCGGCGGTCCCGCCAAAATTGCAGTGCTGACCAGCGCGTTGACAGGGATGGTATCGGGCAGCGCGGTCGCCAATGTCGTGACGACCGGAACGTTCAGCATTCCGCTAATGAAAAAGGTCGGCTACAAGCGGGAGTATGCCGGCGCCGTAGAAGCCGCCGCCTCGACAGGCGCGCAGTTTCTGCCGCCGATCATGGGTGCGCAAGCGTTCATCATGGCGCAATTTACAGGGATTCCGTACATCGAAATCGCGATCTACTCCACCATCCCAGCCATTCTGTATTTCTTGGGCATTTGGATCAATCTCGACATGGAGTCCAGAAGATTAGGGCTTCGCGGGCTTACCAGAGATGAAGTTGGGGACTGGAAATCAGAGGTGATCTCCCGCTGGCATCTCGTGATCCCGTTCATCCTGCTCGTGTATCTGCTTGCAGCAGGCCGGACGCCGGTGTATGCGGTGATTTACAGTTTGTTCGCCCTATTAATCATCAGTTTCTTCCGGCGAAGCACACGAGTCGGGTGGAAGCCGTTGCTTATGGCATTGGAAAAAGGGGCGATGATGTCTCTGACGGTAATCGCCGCTTCAGCCGTCTCGGGCATTATTATCGGAGCCGTCACAATAACGGGGCTTGGAGAAAGATTTACGGGGCTTGTGCTTGATTTGTCCGGCGGAAGCTTGTTCCTGGCGCTCGTTCTCGCCATGATCGCTTCTTTAATTCTGGGCATGGGACTGCCTACGATTCCTGCCTACATTATTCAAATTTCCATTCTTGTGCCGACGCTGATCGAAATGGGGCTCCCCCCTGTCGTAGCGCATCTGTTTGCGATTTATTTCTCGTGCATTTCCATGATCACTCCGCCGGTTGCGATTGCGGCTTTCGCCGCGGCCGCCATTTCGGGAGGCAGCGCGCTTCGAATCGGCATTATTGCCACCAAGATCGGAGCGGTAGCCTTTATCGTTCCGTTTATGTTCGCCTATAATCCGGCCCTTCTGTTAATGGGCGGGATCGGCGACATCATATGGAGCGTCGGGAAGGCAATTGTATGCGTATTTGCGGTGGCGCTTGCCCTTCAAGGCTTTTTGGTCCGGGAGTTATCATTGGCCGAGCGGATGTTGTCCGTAACGGCCGTCATTTGCATCGCGGCCAATTTCGGTCCGATCATCGACGTGGCGGGGATCGCAATCACGTTGATGGTGATTGTTTGGCAAATGAGAGGAAGGCATCAGGCAACAAACTCGACATCGATATGAAACGAACAAGGAGGTCGTTGGGAAATGGCTGATGCGGCACAAGCCAAGCAAAGCGTCGGCATTATCGGCGTAGGCCGGATGGGGAGGCCGATGGGCAAGCATCTGTTGAACGCGGGGTTTCCGGTAACGCTTTACGATCCGCTGCCGGAAGCGATGGAAGGGCTGGCCAAGCAAGGAGCGGCGGTCGCAAGCTCTCCGGCGGACATGGCGGCGAAAACAGACGTTGCAATCGTCCTTGTCGGGTATCCCGATCAAGTCATGGAAGCGCTGACAGGGGCCGATGGATTGCCGGAAGGCTCGCGCTGCCTGCATTCCTGATCCCATTCGCGTTCGCGACAAGACCTGCGCTGCTGTTGACGGGCACGGTCGGCGAATTTCTCCTCGCTTTAGCGTTTGCGCTCATGTCGGGCTATGCACTGCTGCTCGTGTTTTATGATGAGTCGCGTTGGATGTGGGCGAAGCGGCTGTTTTTCGCGGTCATCATATTTCTGCTGCTCTCCCCGGATGTTCTTTCGAGCATCCTTGGCGTTATTTTATTCGCGGCGGAACGTGCTTTCGTCATGACCCGATCTAGGAAAAACACGATTTCCCCAAGCGTATAGGTTTTTAAGGCAAGGCCGCCCTGCGTCCTAACCAAAGACGGGGGGGCGGTTTTTTTGCGGCGAATTGGTGTAGTATGTTCTTACTTACACTCGATAAGGGCAGTGGAGAGGATGGATTGGCATGAATAAAGAAAAAACGGCGTTGATCACGGGCGGGAGCAAGGGGATCGGAGCGGACGTAGCCCGGAAGTTTGCCGCCAACGGGTATCGCATTTGGATTTGGGATGTGATCGCGCCTCCCGTTGAATTACTGTATGAGCTCGACGCTGCAAACGGATCGTGCATGCATGCGCAAGTGGACGTTTCCAATGAAGCGGAAGTGATGCAGGCCGCCGCCGCGGTAATAGGGCAGTGGGGGGGCCTGGACGTGCTTGTAAACAACGCAGGTATTTACCCGAGGCAAACGGCGCTTGACATTCCTTACTCGATTTGGCAGCAGACGCTCGCGGTTAACGTTGGGGGGACATTTCTTTGCAGCCGTGCGTTCGCTCCCGGAATGCTGGAGCGGGGAAGCGGGGCGATCGTGAATATCGCCTCGAGCGTAGCTTTCCTGCCTACACCGCGGGGCAGCCATTATGCCGCTTCGAAGGCGGCCATTTTGTCGTTGACCAAATCACTCGCCAAAGAATGGGCGCCTTCCATTCGGGTAAATGCGGTTTCCCCGGGAGTGACGGATACCGATCAGCCGCGGGAAGGGGTAAGCAGCGACGCAGAGCTGTACGCCCGTGGAAAAGAAATTCCTTTAGGAAGAATCGGGGACCCCTCGGATGTGGCGGAGGCGGTATTTTTCCTCGCCGGAGACGGGGCATCCTACATAACCGGCGCGAATATGCATGTGAACGGCGGGGCGCTGATGGCATAGCGCTTAAGGGCCGCATTTGATTACCTGGTGCCCTTGCTGTACGGAACGCCGAGCGACGCAGGCGCGGTGGCGCGGCCCACGAAGGCGACGAGCACGATCAGCGTTAGAATATATGGCAGCATGAAGATGATGTCGACAGGCACCGCATTGGCAAGCCCCGCCGTCTGCAGCACGAACTTGACCGACGTCGCAATGCCGAAGAAGAACGCGGCCGCCATCGCGCCGAACGGATGCCATTTGCCGAAGATCAGCGCGGCGAGAGCGATGAAGCCTTGCCCGACGACGGTCGTATGCGAGAAGCTTCCCGTCGTCGTAAGGGCGATCGTCGCCCCGCCCATCGCCGCGAACGAGCCGCTCGCCATGACGGCGATATAACGCACCGCTGTGACGCTCACACCGGCCGTATCCGCGGCCCTCGGATGTTCACCGACCGCGCGAAGGCGCAAGCCCCAAGGGGTCTTGAAGAGCATGTACCATGTAAGTCCCCCCAACGCAAGTACGATATAAGTCGTCGGATAGGCGCGGAAGAAAGCGTAGCCGAAGAACGGAATGTCGGCGAGGAGCGGAATGTCGATCTTCGTTAACCGATATTGAAGGTTTTCGGTTTGCGCGGCTCCGTGAAACAGCTGCTTCGTCAAATAGATGCCAAGGCCGAGCGCCAAAAAGTTTAAGGCGACTCCGCTCACCGTTTGATCGGCCTTGTACGTGATCGATGCGACGGCGTGCGGCAGAGCGAACAGCGCCCCGGCGACTATCGCGCTGACGAATCCGATCCAAGGGGACCAGGCGCTGCCGCCCATCGCTTCGTTGGCGAAGAACGTTACGACAGCCGCGGTAAACGCCCCGATCGTCATCATTCCCTCAAGCGCGATGTTGACGACACCCGATCGTTCGGAGTACAGACCACCAAGCGCGCCGAACATGAGCGCCGTGGAAAATACGAACGTCGTATGAATCAGGTCGCTCGCAATGTACCAGCTGTCCATAGATATCAGCTTTCCCCCTTTGCTCTGCGCCCGAGCAGCCGGCGCATCAACGGCCGGATGATGCCGCTGGCGGCAAGGAAAAAAATAATGAGCGCAATCACAATATTGATTAGTTCAATAGGTACGTTGGCTCCGAATTTCATTCCCGAAGCGCCATAGGTCAACACGCCCATTAAGAGCGCGCCGAATACGGTGCCGATCGCGGCGGTCCCGCCGATCAACGCAACGGCGATGCCTTGAAAGCCGTAGCCAGGCGAAACGCTCATTACCGATTGGTAGTGGAATACGCCCAGCACCTCCGTCGCTCCGCCGATTCCGGCGAACGCCCCGCTGATGGCCATCGCCCGGACGATGCTTCCCTCGACGTTTATGCCCGCATACTCGGACGCGTGACGGTTCAAGCCGACGGCCCGCAGCTCAAACCCGCCCTTCGTACGGTGCAAGTAGTAGTGAAAGATGACGGTACACAAGAGCGCAATTACGATGCCGAAATTCAACCGGGCGTTGTTGAACATCTCCGTAATGAAGGGAATGTTCAGGTAGGCCGATACGGATACGGGCACCGACCGCTGCTGTCCCGGCGGGAGGAAGAACAGCTTGACGATATAGTTTGAGAAGTATAACGCGATCCAGTTCAGCATGATTGACGTAATCACTTCATGGACGCCGCGCTTTGCCTTGGCCAGGCCGACGATGGCGCCCCAAAACGCGCCTGCGGCCGCAGCAGCCGCCACGGCGACAATGACGTGAAGAAGCGGAGGCAGGAACGCCCACATGACGCCTGCATACAGTGAGGCGAGTGAACCGATGATGAACTGTCCCTCCGTCCCGATGTTGAACAGTCCTGTTCGGAAGGCGAAGGCAACCGACAGACCAGTTAATAGAAGAGGCGTAATTTGGCGGATCGTCTCCCCGACGCTGTACACGTTTCCGAACGCTTTATTCAGCAGAGCGACATAGGCATCAATCGGATTGTATCCGCCCAGCAGCATGATGACTGCTCCGAGGAGCAGACCGAACAGCAGCGCTACGATCGGGAGGAGCACCGTTTCGGAAATTTGTTTGCGGAGAGCGTTCATTCAGCATTTTCCTCCTTCTTGTCGGCGCCGGCCATCATCAAGCCAAGCTCTTTTTCCGACGTCGAAGACGGATCGACGATCCCGACGATGCGTCCTTCGTAGATGACGCCAATGCGATCGGATAACGATAAAATTTCATCCAGTTCAAACGAGATAAGCAGCACGGCTTTGCCTTGATCGCGCTGTTCGATGAGCCTGCGGTGAATGAATTCGATCGCGCCCACGTCCAACCCGCGAGTCGGCTGCGCCGCAATAAGCACGTCGGGGTTGGCGTCTATTTCCCGGGCGATAATTATTTTTTGCTGATTGCCTCCGGAGAGGGAGCGCGCCTTCGTCCGTTCGTCCGGAGTCCGGATGTCGAACTGGGCGATCAGCCGTTTCGCCTTTTTGTAGATACGATCGTACTGCAGCAGTCCGTTGCGGCGATAGGCGGGGCTGCCGTAATCCTTCAGCACCATATTTTCACCGATGTCGAAATCCAGGACTAACCCGCGCTTATGGCGGTCCTCCGGAATGTAGCCGATGCCGGCCTTGGCGATGACCCGAGGAGAGCGTCCTGAAATCGAAGCTTTCTTCAAAACAATTTCCCCCGATTCCGGCCTCCGCAGGCCGGTCAAAACCTCTACAAGCTCCTGCTGCCCGTTCCCGTCGACGCCCGCGATACCGAATATTTCCCCCGGCTCTAGATCAAACTCAATGCCGTCCAACGTGCGAACTCCGCGGCTGTCCTTCAGCGTTACCCCGCGCACCGCCAGCATCGTACCTTCGTAAGCAGCGTCCTCTTTTTCCAATTCAAAGCTGACTTCTCTTCCGACCATCATGGCGGCCAGCTTATCCGGATTGCTTTCGGCGACTGAAAGTGTATCAATAACGCGCCCTCTCCGGATAATGGTGACCATGTCGCACACCTGCATAATTTCTTTCAATTTATGAGTGATGAGAATGATGGTTTTACCTGATGCTGCCAAATTGCGCATGATGGCGAGCAGCTCTTGAATTTCTTGAGGGGTCAAAACGGCGGTCGGTTCGTCGAAAATGAGGATGTCCGCTCCTCGGTACAGCGTTTTGAGAATTTCCACCCGCTGCTGCTGGCCGACGGAAATACGTTCGATCAGCGCATCGGGATCTACGGACAGCCCATATTTCTCTGACAGCTTTTTGACGCGCTCGGACGCTCCCCGCACATCAAGATTGAATCCCTTCGTCAGCTCCGCTCCGAGCATGATATTTTCTGTGACTGTGAAATTATGCACGAGCATGAAATGCTGATGCACCATGCCGATGCCGAGCTCGTTCGCCGCATTCGGGCTCGGGACGACCGCCTTCCTGCCGTTGATCCTGATTTCGCCCTGCTCCGGCTGGTACAGACCGAACAGAACGTTCATCAAAGTAGATTTGCCCGCTCCGTTCTCGCCCAGCAGCGCATGGATGCTTCCTTTCTTGACCCGAAGCGTCACGTTCTCGTTCGCGATAATGCCGGGAAACTGTTTTGTGATGTTGAGCATTTCGACGACATAGGCGGGCGATTGGGACATGCCGCTTCCCCCTTTGCTTGAAACGTTACTTATTGTGCAGGCACTTCCGGAACTTTGATTTCTCCGGCCACAATTTTGTCGGTATATTCCTTTACCTTATCCAATACCTCCTGCGGCACGTTCGAATTGTCCTCCGGCAGTCCGACTCCGTTCTCCGCGAGGCCGAGATTGACGACGCCCCCTTTGAAGGTGCCGTCCACAAGCGTTTGCGTTACCGTGACAATCGCTTCATCCACACGCTTCATCATGGAAGTGAGCGTGATGTCGTCGCCGAATGTAATCGATTGGTCCTTGTCCACGCCGATGACCCATACGTCTTTGCCTGCCGTCCGCTGCTCCTGTGCCTCGTTGAATACGCCGTCGCCGGTAGCGCCGGAGGCGTGGAAGATAATATCGGCGCCTTGATTGTACATCGTGGCGGCCGCGGCTTTGCCTTGGCCCGCATCCGAAAAAGAGCCGACGTAGTTGACGATCACCTTCGCGTCGGGCTTGACGGCTTTGATCCCCTCCTTGAAGCCTGCTTCAAATCGCTTGATGACAGGAATGTCCATCCCGCCGACAAAGCCGATTTGGTTCGTTTTCGTCATTAAGCCGGCGACGATGCCGACGAGATACGAGCCCTCATGCTCCTTGAACAGAACGGAAGCGACGTTCGGCTGATCCACCATGCCGTCGATGATGCCAAGCTTTGCATTCGGATTTTGCGAAGCGACCTCATTCACCGCTTTGTCCAGCAAATAACCGATGCCCCACGTTAAGTCCCAGCCGTCCTGGACGAAGGTGTTCAGGTTGGGTGTGTAGTCTGCATCGGTCGTCGATTGTAAATAATCAACCGTAATGCCTGATTGCTGCGAAAGTTGCTGCAGCCCCTCCCATGCGCTCTGGTTAAAGGAGTTGTCGTTCACGCCGCCAAAGTCCGTCACCATGCCGACTCGCAGCTCGCTTGCCTCCGGTCTTCCTGCGCCTTCCTGCGCATTGCCGTCGGCTTCCCCTTCGCCGCTCGCTGCACAGCCTGCGAGAAGGGAGAGAACAAGTACAAAAGCCAGCGACAGCGATATCCATTTTTTCATAATAAGGTTTCCCCCGCTTTGTTCGTAGTGATGTCATCTGCATTGCGTTGTCTTGTTTCATGATTCGTTACAGTGGAGGAAAATATTCGCACGGGGTTCTCATTCCCTCCGAAAAACGCCCATCACTCCAACGGTTTCCACAATATTTACAAACGCCTGCGGGTCGGCCTCGCGAATCGTTTTTTGGAGCTCGTGGAGTTCATATCGCGTCGTTACCGTCATCAGCATGTGGTTGACGGATTGGGTGTAGGCGCCTTCCGTCTGAATGACGGTCACGCCGCGACGGACGAAAAGCAGGCGGTCGAGCATCTCCCGTTTCTTCGAAGTGACGATAAACACGGTAATTTTGATATGGCGCACATGGATCGTGTCGATGATCCGGCCCGTCACAAAGATGGAAATCATGGAATAGAGGGCAAGGTCCCAGCTGTGAAGCGATAGTCCGAGCATTGCAATGACGAGACCGTTCAGTGCAAACAGGAACCCGCCGAGCGGAAAATCCCATTTGCGGGTAACGATGGAGCCGACAATGTCAAAGCCGCCGGTGGAGCCGCCGGAACGGAAGGAAAGCCCGGTGCCGACACCTACCATAACGCCGCCGAAGACGGCTGCCAGGAGCGGGTCCTCCACCAGGAGCAGCGGCGGAATGACTTGCATCGACCAAGTCGTTGCCGCCACGGAAAGAAAGCTCAGCAGGACGAAGCGCCGTCCCAAGATAAGCCAGCCCCAAATAAAAAGAGGGGCATTGAGGACAAAATAGAGGAAGCCGATATTCCAGCCGGTTACGTAACCGATCAGCATCGAGATACCCGACACTCCGCCGCTCAGCACCTGATGAGGTATAAGAAACCAGTTGAAGCCAAGCGCTACAAGCACAGCGCCGATTGCAATGATTACGGCGTCCCGCGCCGTTTTCCAGTGTGTTGTCACGGTTTTGTCACCTCTACAGCGTAGTATGTTATTATTAGACAACCGTATAACTGGAAATGAAAAGTTTTCATATGGTATACTTAGCGTAATATTCTTAAGTGCGCTAGTATTTTCCATATCGGAAAATGCTTTTTTGGGATAAGTCTGAATAGGTGCTGCAGTGCAGTGCGCAAGGTATTGCACGGTTGTCTGGTCTGAAGCGGCTTAAGAGTATCGTTTCAAGAGACCATTAGATAAAGGAGTTTGGTTTGATTTTGAAAACATTCAGCGAGTTCGGTTTAGAGCCGAAAGTGCTACGCGCCATCACAGAGATGGGCTTCGAGGAGTCCACCCCGATTCAGGAGAAGGCGATCCCGATCGCTCTTTCCGGAAGCGATTTAATCGGACAGGCGCAGACAGGGACAGGGAAAACGGCGGCGTTCGCGATCCCTTTGATTCAGAAAATCGATACGAACGAGGAAAAGATCGCATCCTTGATTATGGCCCCGACGCGGGAACTGGCCATTCAGGTCGCCGAAGAAATCGGCAAACTGGCACGATTTAAGGGCGTCCGCACGCTGCCGATTTACGGCGGACAGGATATTGGCAGACAGATCCGCGCATTGAAAAAGAAGCCGCATGTGATCATCGGAACGCCTGGCCGGCTGCTTGACCATATTAATCGGAAAACGATCCGGCTGGACGACGTTCGCTTTGTCGTATTGGACGAGGCCGACGAAATGCTCGATATGGGCTTTTTGGAGGACATTCAGAACATCCTGAGCCTTGTGCCCGAAGAGCGCCAGACGATGCTGTTCTCGGCGACCATGCCGCCCAATATTCAGAAGCTGGCGCAGCAGTTCCTGAAGGAGCCGCAGTACGTTTCCGTCATTCCGAAGGAGGTAAGCGCGCCGCTGATCAGTCAGTCTTATATCGAAGTGCACGAGAAGATGAAATTCGAGGCGCTTTGCCGCTTGTTGGATATCGAGTCTCCGGAGCTGGCCATTATTTTCGGACGGACGAAGCGCCGCGTGGATGAGCTTGCAGAAGCGCTGCAGAAGCGCGGATACTCGGCGGACGGCTTGCACGGTGACTTGTCCCAAAATATGCGCGACACCGTCATGCGGAGATTCCGCGACGGCAGTATCGACGTGCTCGTTGCAACCGACGTTGCTGCACGGGGCCTCGATGTGTCCGGCGTCACGCACGTCGTCAACTTCGACCTGCCGCAGGATCCGGAGTCCTATGTGCACCGGATTGGCCGTACGGGACGTGCAGGCAAAGAAGGCACCGCCTGGACGTTCGTCACTCCTCGGGAGCTTGATCACCTGCATTTTATCGAGAAGATGACGCGCCATAAAATTCCGAAGCGCGCGCTTCCGTCCATGGCGGAGGCGATCGAAGGCAAGCAGCGCGTTACTGCCGAGCAGATTCTTGAGCTTGTGCAGAACGAAGAGTTCGGCGAATTTAAGGCATCGGCCATCCAGCTGCTTGAGCAGTATGACAGCGTCCATCTGTTGGCGGCCGCTATGAAGCTGTTGACAGGCGGGGAGAAGAAGGGTGCCAATATTGAATTAACGCCGGAAGAGCCGATTCGTGCGAAAAAGCGCCGGCCGGATGTCCGCCAACAGGGCCGCCGTTACAGCGGAGGCTTCAAGGGCGGCAGCGGTGAACGCCGTTACGGCAGCGGCAGTGGCGAGCGCAAAAACGGCAGCCGCGAGGGCGGCGAGCGCCGTTCGGGAAGCGGCAGCCGCGAAGGCTCCGACTCCCGAGGCGGACAAGGATACCGCAACCGCACAGGCGGAGGCTATTCCCGCCCAAGGACGGGTGAAGGCTCGGTAAAGTATCGTTCCGAAGGCCGCAATGACGGGGACCAGGTGAATTAAAACGCAATGAGGCCGCGGGGTACGCCCTGCGGCTTTTTGTTTGCAAGAAATTGCAGGCAGGTTCTCCAAGAAGTTCTGTTTACTTTATACGGACAGCGGGATATAATAGTCTTACAAATACCTGCGATGTACGTTTGGGCCAATTGTTTTGAACCAATGGTTGTTTCTAGGGAGTCCTACATGGACGGTGCGGCTGGCATGCCCTCGCGAAGGGACGTCAAAAGCACGCTGCGGACACCCACCTGCTTTGGCAGGTTCAGAAACAAGGCACCCTGACGGCATAGGCGGGTTTTTTGCTGCCTATTTACTGGAAAAACGGCCTTTTGGCCGTTTTTCCAGTAAATAGGCCATCTGAAGGGGTGGTAAGATACTAGGGGTGAAAAGATGAGAGAGAGCGTTGGGGAGGGATTGTTTTGCTGAAGAGAACCTTCATCGGACTCATACGCAGCCATGAACAAACCGGGGAAACGCCCGCTGTTCCGGAATTGAAAACCCGTTACTATAAGCTGTCGAGCGACAGTCTGTGGGATGAGGCCGTTCGAATCATTGCGAGCAAACCGGGCTATAAGCTCCTTCATCAGATCAAAAATTCGAGCGAGCTTGTTTTGGAGAAACGGACAATGACCGGGAGGGTGCAGGACGTTACGCTTTCGATCTTTTCGATCAATCCGATGACGTCCGCCATCGATATATACTCGGCTTCGCGAGGCTCTCTCGGCGATTTAGGGTCGAATTATCGGACGATCATGGAGCTGTACTCCGCGCTCGATACCCAACTGAAGGAATATAAGTTGTGAATTATAAAAAACGAAGGGCCTGCCGTGAGGCGGGCCCTTCGTTTGCCGGGAGCATTAGAGCAAAGCTTTCACTGCGTCCAAAGCCTTGTCGTAATCCGGATGCTCCGTCATTTCGCTCAAGTACTGAACGTATGTAATTTGATCGTTGCTGTCTATGACAAAAATAGAACGCATGAGCAAACGCAACTCCTTAATGTGTACGCCGTAAGCGTCGCCGAACGAAACGTTCTTGTAATCGGAAAGCATCGTCACTTTGTCAACGCCCGCCGCACCGCACCAACGTCCCTGCGCCATTGGAAGATCGTTCGAGATCGTGAGTACGACAACGTTGTCGCCGAGCTTGGCAGCTTCTTCGTTAAACCGGCGCGTTTGCGCGTCGCATACACCGGTGTCGATGGAAGGCACGATACTGATCAGTTTAATCTTGCCCGCGAAGTCTTTCAAAGAAACGGTATTGAGCAGATCCTTGTTCACAGTGAAATCGGGAGCGTTGTCCCCTGCTTTCAACTCCGGACCCACCAAAGTAATAGGGTTGCCTTTCAGGGTTGCGACTCCGGTTCTTTCGTTTGCCATGTTCTTTATTCCTCCTTGTGAACATTTCTTAAAAACACCTTCTATATTATATAATGGTATGAAATCCATTGTCCAACCAGGGGAGGAAAGGAGGGGTTTTCATGATGTTTCTTCGTTATGAAAGCTTCCGGGAATATTTACGGTACTATCCTGTCAATGCCATTGTTTTAGCGATTATTATAGCGGTCCATTTCGCCTTCATCGCCTGGTCTTTCGTTTCCGGGATCCCGGTCCCTTATTTGCAAAGGGAGTTCGGGGCATTTACAAACTATGCACCTTATGACGGTACGTGGCGTTATGTCACCTCGATCTTTTTGCACGGCAATTTCGGGCACTTGCTGTTCAATGCTTTTGCGGTTTTTGTGTTCGCCCCGCCGTTGGAGCGATTCCTCGGACATTTCCGCTACCTTGTCTTGTTTTTGATCTCTGGGGTGTTTGGGAACGTCTTTACACAGCTGTTTTATTCGTACGAGGTGCAGTCGGTCGGCGCGAGCGGAGCGATTTACGGCGTATTTGGGGCGTTCCTGTACGTCATGCTGTTCCACCGGCGGGCAATTGACGAGAACTCGCGGCGCACGTTGCAAACGCTGCTTATTGTCGGTTTCGTTTTCTCGATCCTGGTGCCGCAAGTGAATGCGTATGCCCATCTAGGCGGGCTGGCGGCAGGATTCGTCTTAATTATGTTATATATTCAATTTCGCATGGTGCAGGAGCGAGGGCGGTAAAAGACGATGGAACTTCGACAGCTACATTATTTTGTTACGGTGGCAAAGCTTGAGCATGTTACACAAGCGGCCGAAACGCTGCGCGTCGCTCAATCCGCGGTCAGCCGGCAAATCCATCAGCTGGAGGAAGAGCTGGGCGTGCAGTTGTTCGTCCCGAAAGGAAGGAATTTGCAGCTTACTCCGGTTGGGAAATTGTTTTTGACGCGCGCCGAAGCCATTTTGAACAATATCGATCGCTCGGTGCTGGAGGTGCAAGAGTTTCTAAATCCTGAATCCGGTGAAATTCGCATCGGTTTTCCGCACAGTCTCGGGATTCACATGCTGCCGTGTGTGATCGCCGAGTACCTCCAAATGCACCCTCAAGTCAAGTTTCGTTTAAAGCAGGGCACATATCGCGTGTTAATGGAAGATTTGATCGAGGGTAAAATCGATCTTGCCTTCATTTCGCCGTTCCCGGAAAACCATGAGGAGGTGGAAGGGGAGGTGCTGCTGACGGAGCAGCTGAAGGTGATTTTGCCGCCCAGTCATTCGCTCTCGGCCGCCCCGTCCATTTCACTGGAACAACTTGCGGATGAACCGTTCGTGATGTTCAGCGAATATTATTCGCTGCGGACCATCGTTATGGAAGCGTGTAATGAAGCGGGATTTACGCCTCGCATCGGGTTTGAGGGGGAGGAGACCGATACGATTCGGGGACTGGTCGCCGCGGGGCTTGGTGTGAGCCTCCTGCCGGAAATGGCGCTTGTTGAGACAAGTCCTATGATGCCGGCAGTTATTCCGCTTCACGACCGGCAGGTGCTGCGTACGGTCGGTCTAATCAGGCGCAGGGGAGAACGCTTGCCGCTTGTCGCCCAAGCGTTTCGGGATTATTTAACCGTTTATTTCGCCAACGCTGCCGAGCAGCAAGCGCAGGAACAATAATAAAGCCCTTCCGGCGCAGGCCGGAAGGGCTTTATCGTGTCTTTCTTTATTCTTCTCGAGCACTCGTGAAGATCATGATGAACTTGATCAGCTCAAGCAGCGAGATAAGAGCGGCTGCTACATAGGTAAGTGCGGCAGCATTCAAAACCTTCGCAACCCCGCGCTCCTCGTCGTTGGTAATGAAGCCTTCGGAGATCATCAGCTCACGAGCTCGAGAGCTGGCGTTGAATTCCACCGGCAAGGTGACGAGCTGGAAGGTAACCGCGGCCGAGAAGAACAGGATACCGCCGAGAAGCATGCCGCTCGCTTGGAAAATAAGGCCGGCGATCAGAAGCAGTGGAGCGATGCCGGACGCGATATTGACAAGCGGGAACATGCGGTGCCGGAGCACAAGCATCGGGTAGGACACGGAATGCTGGATAGCATGGCCCACCTCGTGGCAGGCAACGGATACGGCGGAAATCGAGCTTGCATAATAAACCGGCTCGGACAGGCGCACGACGCGGTGAATCGGATCGTAATGGTCTGTCAGCGTGCCGCGTACAGGCTCAATCGGCACATCATGGAGGCCGTTGTTGTCGAGCATGCGCCGGGCCGCTTCGTAGCCGGTCATGTTGCTGCTGATGCCGACATCGGACCATTTCTTAAACGTGCCTTTGACCCGAAACTGCGCCCACAAGGAAACAAAGAATGCGATGATGATCAGAAAATCCATCGGGTGAAAAAAGAACATAGTCGCTTGCCTCCAATCTACTCTTTACAGTTTTTACAACAGCGGCCCTTTACTTAAGAGCAGAAGCAATGCCTCGATCGATGCCGCGGTTTGCGGCGATAATGATTTTATCAAGCTTCTGGCTTTGTTGGGCTTCATCCGGTCGATCAGCGGCGCGATTTCCTTCGCTTCTCGTTCCAGTTGAATAAGCTGAAGCTGCAAAGTCGTTATTCTTTCCGTAACCGCCCCGTCTTTGGTTGGAATTTTGCCCCATTGAGACAAATGTTCCTTGATCTCTTCAAGTGTTAGCTTCTGTTGTTTCAACCATTCAATACGTTTCAGCCGTTCCAAGGTTTCAATACCGTACAATCGATAATTCGTGTCGGACCGTTTTGTCGGATGAATGAGACCAAGCTTCGTATAATAATCGACCGTACGCGGACTCACAGACCCTAGAGACGCTAATTCGCCGATTTTGTACAGCTTTTTATCCCCATCGCCTTCACCTCTTTCTGAAGACTGAATTGATTTTTCAATATATATGATAGCGAATGTCAAAGCATACAGTCAAACGTTATGGTTTTAAAAAGAGAGACGTCAATTTCAAAAAGTAAGCAAACCTAACATGTGAATTAAAAACAATCGTGGAATCGTGGGTCCTCAAATCAAAATGTCAGTAATGTGAAAATAAATTTCAAAATGTATTGTCAAAAAGGCAGGCTGATATTATAATGGCAATATGAATTTCACATTATGTAAGAAAACATAACGTTATGTGTAAATGGAGGAGTGGTAAGCTATGAATAAAAAAGTTCTCACGGCAGTCAGCTTTATGGCGCTCTTGTTCCCGACCTTCGCATTTGCGGCGGAACCGAGTGGAACCTCCCTTAGTATGGGACTCAACGCAATTTGGATCATGCTTGCGTTTATTCTCGTGCTGTTGATGCAGGGCGGATTCATCATGCTTGAAACGGGCTCGACCCGAATGAAGAACGCCGGCCACGTGGCAGGCAAAACGATTTTTACAGTCGGACTTTGCACGCTGGTGTTTTGGGCTGTCGGATACGGCTTGATTTACGGCTCCGCCGGATCTAACGCTTTTATTGCTTGGGGAGATTTTTTCTACTCCCCGGCCATCTCGGCGGAGGAGGGACTTCCTTCATCGATTAACTTCTTGTTCCAGCTTGCCTTTGCGGCGATTTCGCTTTCCATCGCCTGGGGCGGATTTGCGGAACGCGCCAAATTATCCGTTTACGTCGTCTTCACCATTTTGTTTACGGCGCTCATTTATCCGGTCATCGCTCACTGGATCTGGGGCGGCGGCTGGTTGACGGGCCACAAGCAGGATTTCGCAGGTTCCACCGTCGTACACTTAACCGGCGCTTGTGCGGCTTTCGCAGCCACTGTGCTGTTGAAGCCGAGAATCGGAAAGTTCAATAAAGACGGTACGGCAAACGAAATTCTCGGCCATAACCAAGTTTTTACGGCGCTTGGCGTACTGCTGCTGTGGGTCGGCTGGTTTGGATTCAACGCAGGCAGCACGCTCGGTGTCGGAGACGGCTTCCTTGGGTACGTAGGCTTTACGACAATGATCGCCACAGGTGCAGGTGCGGTTGCAGCGTTCTTCATTTCCTGGATCAGCTCGGGCAAAGCGGACATCGTCACGACGCTCAACGGCACGTTGGCAGGACTTGTCGCCATTACGGCATCCTGTGCGTTCGTCGATCCTTGGGCGGCGGCGGTAATCGGTCTCATTGCGGGCTTGCTCGTATACGGCAGCATGAAAATGTTCGAGAAATTCAAAATCGACGATCCGATTTTTGCGCTCTCCGTTCACGGGGCAGCGGGAATTTGGGGTACGCTTGCCAACGGGATTTTCGCTTCGCCGGTATTAGTTGAGAAGGTTGGAGTCGGGGAAGCGGGACTGATTTACAGCGGAAGCTTCAATCAATTGCTGACGCAGCTCTCCGGTGTCGTCGCGTCCGGACTTTACGCCCTGACTGTATCGTTTATTCTGCTCGGGATAATGAAAGCTGTCATGGGCTTGCGCGTTACGGAGGAACAAGAAATTATCGGTCTTGACTTGAGCGAGCACGGCGCGTATGGTTACCCTGAACAGATGAAAAAGTCGGATGTTACGGCGTAACATAATTATTACACGATGGTAGGAGATGGCGTCGTGGAACAAAGATGGGACGAAATCGAAGGCGGGATTCATAGCTGCAGTTCCTTAACGCAGCTGCGGTCGCTTCGGGAGGACTTCCACCGTTCCTTCGACGCCTCTTTGGCGTTAAAGGAACCGGAAGACGCCGTAAAGCGAACGAATGAAATTCACGACGCGCTGATCGCCAAGGCGGTGTCGTTTGCCGAGCCTCATGTAAGCAAGGAAATGTCATACAATCCTCTGGCCGGGTTTAGCGTGCTCCTGTTCGGAAGCGGCGGTCGACGCGAACAGTCCATGTGGAGCGACCAAGATAACGGTCTCGTGTACGAAGCGCTGCCGTACTTCGATCAGGACAAGGTACAGACGTATGTGGCAAAGCTGGGGGAAACGATTCAAGCTTGCTTGGAGGCGGTCGGTTATCCGCCTTGCGAGGGCGGTGTTATAGTAGGGCAGCCGCTGTGGCGCAGGTCGCTTGCGGAATGGGAGGAGACGTTTAAGCAATGGGCGGATGAATCGAGCTTCGAGTCGATTCGGCATTTGCTCGTTGCCGCAGATGCCCGTTCCGTGTCCGGCGACGGGAGAATTGCGCTCCAATTTACGGCGTCCTATTTAACGCTTGTGCGACAACGGCCGCAGCTCGTCCACCGAATGCTGCAAAACACGCTCAGGCACAAGGTGCTGATCGGCGTGCTCGGCAATTTGCTGACGGAGCCTTATGGGGAAGATGCGGGCGGAATCGATATAAAATACGGAGCTTATATCCCCATGGTTAATGCGGTTCGGCTGCTGGCGCTGCACCATCGAATTGCGGAAACGTCCACCTTGGAGCGCATCCGTGCTCTATCGCGGGACGGCCAAGTGGAAAAGGCCGACGCAGAGCGATGGGAGGAAGCTTTCCTTACGGTTCTGAGACTTCGCGAAATGCTGCCGCATCAGCTCGCCAACGGCATGTACACGACGCGCGGCAAGCTGTCCGCCGCGATGCTGACGAAGGAAGTGAAGCGGGAGCTTCGGCAAGCGCTTCGCATCGGAGCGGAGCTGCAGCAGCACGTGAAAAAAACGATCGTACGGAGGGGTGGATAATGAGCGGCCGGAATCGGGACCGGTCCCGACCGTCCATGAATTTGTGGTCCTTGTATAAGATGGGAGGCATTACGCCTGCGATCAACTCGATGTTCAATCCGCAAAATGCGCAGCAAATGGCGTTCATCCGGCAGGTAATGAAAAAGCAGCGAAAAGATTTTATCATGGAATCGCCTCTTGCCGAAATCGAGGCGGTCGTCTTTGATTTGGAGACGACAGGCTTCCATCCGAACGGCGGGGATGAGATTTTGTCGTTCGGAGCGATTGCGGCAAAGGGGAGCGACATACAAGTGGAGGAGGCCTTCTATACGCTCGTGAACCCCGGGCGCGCGATTCCTCCGCATATTACGGAGCTGACCGGCATCGACGAAGCGGCGGTGGCGAACGCGCCAAGCGTTATGGAGGCATTGGGCGCATTTTTTGAGTTTGTCGACAAGCGTATGCTGGTGGCGCATGCATCGGGTCACGACAAGCAATTTCTTAACGCCGCATTATGGAGAACATCGAAGGTGCAGCTGACCCATCGGGTAATGGATACGATGATGATTGCCAAATGGCTTCAGCCGGAACTGCCCGATTTTACGCTTGATACGCTGCTCCAAGCGAACGGGATTGAGGTGACGGTTCGGCATCATGCGCTGGAAGATTCGAAGATGACCGCAAAGCTGTGGGCGTCTTATCTGAGGATGATTCAGGAAAAGCGAAACATTCATTCGCTGGGCGACTTGTACGCTTATTTGAGCCAAGGATAAGCCTGGCGAACGGAAACAGAGAGCCTCTCGGCTGCATCAGCAGCGCGGGAGGCTTTCTTTATGAGGAAGATTTGCGAGCAATGTTGCCCTCCGGTTTCACTAAGAAAAAGACGAGCGTCAAAGCCACGCCTGACAGAGCCGACAATAAGATGAAGACATATCTGTCGTTTTTTTCCATTAACCATCCGATCAGCGGAGGGCCGGCGGCGACGCCGAGAAACCGGAGGCTGTTGTAGATCGAGGTAATCATGCCGCGCTTGCTTTTGTCCACCGACCCGGTGATCATCGTATTTAAACACGGAAGAAGCAGGCCGGTACCGATACTGCTTAAGGTGATCAGCCCCATGAACAAATACAGCCGATCCTTATTGAAAACGAGCGTAAGGCCGAGGCTGACCGTGGCGACGGCGAGACCGATGTTCATCAGCCAACGCATCAGCGTACCGTTCTTTTTGATCAGACTTCCTGTCGTGTAGGAGGTGATGACCAGCCCTGCGAGGGGTATGGCGAGCACCAGCCCCTTCATCACTCCGTCGATGCTGTACGGCGGCTTCTCCAAAATTTCCGACAAGTAAAATAAAATCCCGAATAAGGAAAACAACCCTAGGCTGCCGGCAAAAAAGGAAGTAATCAGCCACCGTCCCTTTTCCTTAAGGATCGAACCGATGGTGCGCAAATATTTGCCCAACGGCTGTTTCTTCGTCGTTTTACCGGAAGGCTCTTTAATCAGAAAAATAACGGCGACCAGCGACAAAGCGCAAAAGATCGGAAATGCAAAAAACGCCGCATACCATACAATGAGCGCCAGCGCCGCCCCTAAAATCGGGCTGATTACCTTCCCTGTGCCGTTCGACGCCTCTGTCAGTCCGAGCACCTTGCTTTCCGTCCCCCCGCTGTAAAGATCGCCGACGAGCGCCATCGCGATCGGAGCCGTGCCGGCGGCGCCCAGCCCCTGCAGCGCGCGCGCTCCGATCACGATCGGGTACGATCCCCAGATCGCTCCGAACCCCGCGAGAATGCCGGCCGCGCCGTAGACGATGAGCGAAGGAATAATGATGGCCTTCCTGCCGAATTGATCGGACAAGTATCCTACAACCGGGATGAAAACGCCTGCGGTTACGGAAAATAAAGTGATCATGAGGCTGCTTTGAAACTGGCTGATGCCGAGCTCTCGCTGCATATCCGGCAAGATTGGAACGAGCATGGAATTTCCAAGAACGAGTACGAGCGGGATCGAAGCGATCGCGATGAACTCCCACAGCTTCCCCTTCGAACCGCTATTTTTCGATCTTTTGGATTTTGATTTTCGACTGCTGTCCGATTCGTCCCGGGCGATAACCTCCATTTCGCTTTCAAAGGAAATGTCCAGTTTACGCGGTTTCGTTTTTTCCAACGGGTATCGTCCCCTCTGAGAAGTTTATTGCTCTAATGTTCCCGATCGTTTTATCAAAATACAGAGCTTCCCTTTGGAAAAATTGGTTCTCCGGATTTGGTTGTCGCTCACAATTCGGGTTACAATAGGAGCAAGAAAGGGGATCGTTTGGATGAAAAAAACGGTGGCGGTATTGGGATTGGTAATCGTGCTTGCGGCTATCGCGATCGTGCAGCAGTTCGCAACTGCGGAAATGACGGCACTGCCGACGGAAGAGAAGCCGCAGATCGGCTATTTGGCGCCTTCGTTTGAACTGGATACATTAGAGGGTGGAACGCTCGGGATATCGAGAGGGGAAAGGGAAAAGGCGGTCATATTGAATTTTTGGGCGTCCTGGTGCGATCCATGCCGTCTGGAGGCTCCTTTCTTAGTTGATATTTACGACAAATATAATGAAGAGTTGGAAATCTACGCCGTGAATGGAACGGAGTATGACAAGATGGCCGGCATCGAGGCGTTCGTGAAGCAGTATCAATATACATTTCCCGTGCTTTTAGATCGTAAAAGCGAAGTGTTCAACAGGTACCAGGTGCCGGGCTATCCGACCAGCGTCTTTATCGACCGCAACGGAGTCATTCAAGACATCGTCATCGGGCTGCCCGGCCACGAGGAATTCGAGAAACGAGTGAGCAAGCTGATACGATCGTAAAAAAACCGGCCATTCCTTGGGGTTGGCCGGTTTTGCATATGAATAGAAAGGATTTTGTTTACTGGTTGACGATCCCGACCCGCTCCCGCGTTTCCTCACGCGAATCGATTACTGCTTCCCGCCCGATCAGCGCGTAGCGGATACTGTCGATAATCGCTTCCCAGCTCGCTTCAATGACGTTTTCACTAACGCCAACCGTGCTCCACGAATCCTTGGAATCGGAAGATTCGATCAGCACGCGAACCTTCGCCGCCGTTGCGTCTTGATCGTTAATGACCCGCACCTTATAGTCGGTCAGGTGAACGTCGCGAATGTCCGGGTAATACGATTCGAGCGCTTTGCGGAGCGCATTGTCCAGCGCATTGACCGGACCGTTTCCTTCCGCAGCCGTATACACCGTTTCGCCGTGCACCTTCATTTTTAAAATCGCCTCGGATACGACCGGATTGTTTCGCGTCTTCTCCACCAGCAGCTTGAACGATTCGAGGGTGAAAACCTCCTCCAGCTTGTTGTACGCGCTGCGGATCAAGAGCTCCAAGGAAGCGTCGGCCCCTTCGAACTGATAGCCTTTATGCTCCATATCCTTGATCGTCGAAATAAGGCGCTTCGTTTCCTCGTTTTGCAAATCGAAATCCAGCTTCAGCTCCTGCGCTTTAAACACTAGGTTGCTTTGGCCTGCAAGCTCGGAGACGAGCACGCGCTGGCGGTTGCCGACAAGCTCCGGCTCGATATGCTCGTAAGTCTTCGGGTGGCGAAGGACGGCCGAGACGTGAATGCCACCCTTATGGGCAAACGCCGCCGTGCCGACGTAAGGCTGGTTGACCGGCATTGAAAAATTCGCAATTTCGCTTACATATCTGGCGACGCTCGAGAGCATGCTCAATTGCTCCGGCTTAATGCAGGAATATCCCAGCTTCAGCTGCAAATTCGGAATGATGGACACTAAATTCGCGTTCCCGCACCGCTCGCCGACTCCGTTGAAGGTGCCTTGCACCTGACGGGCTCCGGCGGCAACCGCGGTCAAGGAATTCGCGACGCCGAGCTCGCAATCGTTGTGGGCGTGAATGCCCACAGGAGCGGAGATGCCGGCGACGACGTCCTGGACGATCGATTCGATTTCTCCGGGCATCGACCCGCCGTTCGTGTCGCACAGTACGATCCAGTTTGCGCCCGCGGCCTCGGCTTGCCGGATCGTCGCCATTGCATAATCGCGGTTGTTCTTATAGCCGTCAAAGAAGTGTTCCGCGTCATAGATCACTTCAAGCCCTTGTTCCTTTAAATAATTGACGGAATCGTAAATCATGCTCAAGTTCTCTTCCAACGTGGTCTGCAGCGCGGTAGTGACCTGGAAATCCCACGATTTGCCGAAGATGGTCGCCACCTTCACGCCGGATTCAAGTATAGCCTGAAGGTTCGGATCGTCCTCCGGCTTCGCGCCTTTCCGGCGAGTGCTGCCAAAGGCGGTAATTTTGGCGTTGCGAAGCGTCAACTGTTGGACGCGATGGAAAAACTCGATATCTTTTCCGTTGCTTCCCGGCCAGCCGCCTTCAATATAATGAATGCCCAGTTCGTCAAGCTTCTGAGCAATTTTCAATTTGTCCTCGACGGTTAAGCTGATTCCTTCTCCCTGCGTTCCGTCGCGCAGCGTCGTATCGAAAATCGTTACGTGTTGCGGCATGCCGGCATCTCCCCCTGATTAAAAACCTGTTCGGATTGGCGCTTGTCGCATAGTCACGGTGGTTTGTGCCTGCGAAGCGTATTTCGAAATATTATAACACGCTTTGGCGGGTAGTAGAACTTATTTTGCGAACAGGGGGGCGTTGACCCGTTTGTTTGGGCGGGGGTATGCTTGTAGAAGATAAATGAAAGGGAGAGTGCGGGAATGGAGCAGCGTGAACAAGCGGTCGGTTCGGCTTATCCAAAAAAGGGGCGCGTTGTCCTTCATATTGATATGAACGCCTTTTATTGCTCGGTGCATGAAGCGGCGGAGCCGGACCTGTATCGCGGCAAGCCGCTTGCCGTCGCCGGCAGCGTCGAGCAGCGCAAAGGAATTTTGGTGACCGCGTCCTATCCCGCGCGCGCCCGGGGAGTCCGTACCGGCATGACGGTGAGGGAAGCGAAGCGGCTGTGTCCCGAGCTGATTTTGCTTCCGCCGAATTTCGATTTATATCGGAGCTTCTCGCTGCGTTTCCTAAATATAGTAGGGGACGTTACGCCGCTTGTAGAGCCCGTATCGATCGATGAATGCTACGCGGATATTACCGGCTCGAAGCAGTTCGGCACACCGATTGAGATCGCCGGGGAATTGCAGTGCCGCATCCGGGAGGAACTCGGCCTGCCTTGCTCGATCGGCGTTGCGCCGAATAAGCTGCTGGCAAAGACGGCCTCGGACATGAAGAAGCCGAACGGGCTGACGGTGCTTCGACTGCGGGACGTGGCCCGTGTGTTGTGGCCTCGCCCGTGCGGGGAATTGCACGGGATCGGGTCGAAGACAGCGGAAAAGCTTAGCCGGCTCGGCATCAAAACGCTTGGGGAGCTGGCACAGGCGGAGGAACAATTCCTCTCGTCCCACTTCGGCACGATGGGGCGCTTTCTGAAGCGCGCGGCGAACGGCGAGGATGACGCTCCCGTTACGCCCGGCCGGGAACGCGCCAAGTCGGTGGGGCACACCGTTACGCTGCCCCAGGACGTTACGGAGGCTGCCGAAGCGCATCGAGTGTTGCTTAATCTTGCGGATCAGGTCACTCGGCGGCTCCGCCGGCAAGCGCTTGTGGCGGCCACCGTGCAGCTTACGATTCGCCGTCCAGATATGCGGACGATTACGCGCAGCCTCACCCTTGCTTCCCCGACCGATGAACGCAAGGAAGTATATGAGGCAGCCTGCGATTTGTATGACAGGCATTGGTCGGACCGGAGCCCGGTCCGACTGTTGGGCGTGACCTGCCAAAACCTTCGTCCGAAAGCGGACATGCCGATGCAGCTTGATCTGTTTGCATTTGCGGAGCAGCCAAAGCGGGAGCACCTCACCTCCATCATGGATCGCATCCGCGACAAATTCGGAGAGCAGGCGATCTTAACCGCAGGTATGCTCGGGGACAATCCGTCGGCGAGAATTCGGGATAAAAAGGGGCGGGGAACGTCGCTGCAGATGGATTATTTGCAGAAAGACGTGGAATGATGAAGGAGGAGTCGAGCGCAAAACGCCGGTGTTTGAACGTTCACAAATATGTCTAAAGTTTGACTGCCTACCGTTTGAAATTTTTTTTGACTTGTATTATGATCATTCGTGAGGTTTGCATTCAAAGGGATAGGGATGAATATAATGAGGAGGAATTATTCATGGCCAAGTACACGTGGGTAGATAAAGAAACTTGCATCGCATGCGGAGCTTGCGGAGCCACTGCTCCCGATATTTATGATTACGACGACGAGGGTCTGGCCGAAGTAATCTACGACGGGGACAGCAATAAAGGCGTTACGGAAATTCCGGAGGATCTGTTCGACGATCTTCAGGACGCAGCGGACGGCTGCCCGACGGATTCCATTAAAGTGCAAGACAACCCGTTCAACTAAGCATAAAATAGTTAGCATGATAAAAAAACCTTCCGAGATTCTCGATCTTGGAAGGTTTTTTCGCTTTCTATATCGAAAGAAGTTTAAGAGGGCTTCATGGTTCAATTTTACATAATAGGAGAACGTTTCGAAGGTACTGCTTAGGAGGAGTAGATGTTGTGAAAATAATGAGGAGAAGCTTGGCTGCAATGCTTGCAATGACCGTTTTACTTTCCATGTTCGGCCCCGCCGCTTGGGGAGCTTCCACCCGCTTTGCCGTTATTACGGAAAGCTCGGGAACGGTCACCATGACCAAAAGCGGGGGCACGAAAGAGGTCAAAGTGTTTATTGGCATGGGGTTAAACGAAGGAGATAACTTGAAAGTCGGGAGCGGCAGCAGCGTGACGCTGAAAGTTGCCGACCGTGAAGATGAAATCGTCCTCGGGCAAAATTGGTCGGGTACCGTCTCCCAGCTGAAGAGCAGCAACGGAGGTACGCAAACTGCGGTGAAAACGTGGGGAGGCTCCATGTTTTCCAAAGTCAATAAATTATCCAACTCCGGAAGCTCCTACCGTGTAGAAACACCAACAGCCGTCATGGGTGTGAGGGGAACGCATTATACGGTAGCGATCGATCCGGTCACAGGTTTAATGACGATGTTCGTGCATTCCGGCCAAGTGCAGGCGGATTCGGGGAATGTCGGACCGCTGATTTTGCCGACGCAGCAAATATCGGCATCTCCGTATTTACCGATCGAAGAGACAGACAATTTCGTGGTTGTTATGGATACGGAGCAGCTTCTGCAAGTTGCGGACAACGATGTCATTAGGAAAATATTGATGAACAAGTCCGAGATTGATCAGGAGAACCAAGAGCTTTTGGATAATTTGAATCTAGAAAACGGTGCGTCCGCGAGTGATGGCCTGTCTGAAGAACAATTTGATAAGTTTAGGAGCAACGTGGAGAACGGACTGTTCCACATATTAGACAGAACGGCCGACATGGAAATTTTTAGCGCTGAGGAATTGCAGCGAATTATCGACGAAGTAAACGAAGAGCTCCAAACGGAGCGCCAATACGACCTTACTCGCGAACTGCGGCCGCTTGATCCTACTGCGGGAGTCGATCCGCAGCAGCAGCAGCGCCGTCTACAATTGGAGAGGCAGGTACAGGAGGAGCTCCAAGAGCAGCAGGAGCGGCGGAGGGAGCAGCAGGCGGCCAACGCGTCGCTGATCAACCAGCTGCAGCAGCAGATTCAACAGCAGCAGCAGCAAAACGAACAGATGGAGAGTCAGCGATCACAAGAAGCGATTGACCGATATCGTGCACAGATGAGTGAAGAAGCAAGACGACAGTTGCAGCAGAGAATGGAGAATCTTCAAAATTCGACGAGTCCGAGTGAGACTCCGCAGGCCACACAGCCGGGGGGCGGTGGTGGCTCGGATTCGGACGATAGCGACAACACGTTGCCGCAGCCGTCAATTGCGCTTTCAAAAACAGATACGCCGGACGGCTTTAACGTCAAAGTGACCGCAGACAACTTTAATGGGTCCAATGCTTTTTACGGAATGCAGCTTCACTTCGTACACGATACGAATCTGATGCCGGAAACGCATCAGACGCATTACTATAATTCTGCAGTCGTTGGAAGCAGTGAAGCGGTTGATAACTTGAGGCCGGTGATAGGGACAGTAACAGAGGGAACGGCGACGAAAGAGAAGGTTGAAACCATTTATGCCCTGACGCTGATGAATTCGGCTTCAGGCATGGAAGCGGACGGCAACGAATGGGTCATAGACATTCCGTTCGTCCATCATAGCGGCTCCGGGGAAACGTCCGGCACCTTAAAGCTGTCGTATGTTTCATTTGTCGACAGCAGCGGCAGCACCTTGTTCACATTGACGAATTCCCAGTTGGCCGGCTCGGGGTACACTTTGTCTTATACGATCCAAACGAACTGAGGTAAGGAGAATTTATGAAACGATTGTCTACATGTACGATCTTATCGATTGCAGTCGGATTGCTGGCGGCAGGACCGGCGGCTTTCGCCGCCGGGGTGGATGAAGCTATCTATGGGCAAAATGGAAAGCCGCTGTTGGATGCCGCTACAGCTGCGGGCAGCGGATATTATTACGAGCTGAACGGGACGGTTGGAGAAGCTTCCTTCCGTCACCCTGCAGGTGTCGCCGTACTGTCCGACGGAACGGTGCTTGTCTCGGATTCCGGCAATCATCGGATTCGCGGCGTCGCGAATGGAGAGGTTGGCGTCTATGCGGGAACGGAGCTTGTGCTCTTGCGCGATGACGCCGGAAATCCGTTAGGCGCACTGGCTGACGGGCTGAAGGAAAACAGCTTCTTTAACAATCCACGGGGCTTGGATGTTGATGCCGCTGGCAACATTTATGTGGCGGACAGCGGTAATCATGCTGTCAGACGCATTGGCGCGAACGGCGAGGTTGCGACGGTCGCCGGCAACGGAGTGCTCGGCTCGGCGGACGGAGTGGGAACGGAGGCATCATTCTATGCTCCGGGCGACGTTGCTGTTGCCGAAGACGGTTCGCTATATGTGGCGGATACGTTGAATCATACGATCCGCAAGATCGACCCGGAGGGAAATGTGACGACGTTGTCCGGAACTCCCGAACGGGCGGTTGAAATTTTTCCGGGCAGCGTCGTAGAGGCAGGCGATTATAGAGATGGAGCGTTGTCTCAAGCGCTCTTCAACGAGCCCGGCAGTCTTGTGTTCGATGAGAACGGGAATTTGTACGTGAGCGATACGGGCAACCAGCGCATTCGCTACATCGATTTGGCAGCGGGAACGGTGACGACGGTTGCCGGAGGGTCGGTTCTTGAAGGCGGAGCGCTTTATGCCGAAGGCTCTCTCTATGCGGATGGCGGCTTCGTAGACGGAAGTGGAGCGGACGCGCGGTTTTACAGCCCTCGAGGGCTTGCCGTTGATGCCCAAGGCGGGCTTCTGATTGCGGACAGCATGAACCATGTGGTCCGTTATTTTAAAGACGGGGTGGTGACGACGATTGCCGGCAGCACCTCGGCGGAGTATGGCTACAGCAACGGCTCGGAGGATCAAGCACGATTCGATTTCCCTGCCGATGTCGCATTGGCACCGAATGGCGATATCGTTGTAGCCGATTTATACAACAACCGGATTCGGACGTTGTCTTACTACACGCTCCCCGACGGTTGGAGTGCGAACGGGACGATCCAAGTGCTTCTTAACAATGAGCGAATCTCGCTTGACGCGCAGCCGGAAATTCGGAACGGCCGTACGATGGTGCCTGTTCGAGCCATTGCGGAAGCGCTCGGCTACGAGGTAGCTTTCGATGGGACTAGTATCGTGCTTGCTGGGGAAGGACAGACGATCGGGCTAATTGTGGGAGAGATGCAAGTAGAGCGAACGATCGGGGGAACGGCGACGGAACGGGAAATTGATGCTGCTCCATATATTGAGGAAAGCCGCACCTACGTACCGATTCGTTTCTTCGCGGAGGAAATCGGGCTTGACGTCGAATGGCATGCGCCTACGACGACCGTCGTTCTTCGCGGGCAATAAAACTCAAGGAGTCAGACGTATAAAAGACCTGCAGCGCAGCCGCGTTGCAGGTCTTTATGCTCCATACGAAAGGAGAACAATAAACGAAGCTTTAATTGGATGTAAAAACGATTAAAAGTCCGAGCACGACTGCAAGGGCGACAAATGCTGCAATTGCGATTTTGAGCGCCTTTTGATTTCCTTCGTCTTTTTGCATGTTGCGGATCGGTTTCACGGTTTTACGTTTGGACATCGATCTCACCTCTTGAGTTTGTTTCGCGAGCAGGCTCTTGTCCCACATTGTAAACGGTTTGATCAAGGTTTTCAATGGGCATGGCGCCTCTTGAAGCCGCCCCTGGATACATACCGCTTTCTTTTTGCCGGGAAAACTTTTACACTAAATAGAAAGTTTATACGAAAGTAGGAGTCTCTTTCATGATTTATAAACGTCTTGCGAAGCCGATGCTGTTTCAAATGGATCCGGAACGGGCACATCATTTGATTATCGGGGGAATGACGATGGCCAGCGCAGTTCCCGGCGCCTTGGCTTCCCTTCGGGCGATGTATGGCGTTCCTAGAATGCCGGAGCTGGAACAGGAGGTATGCGGACTCCGGTTTCCGCACCCTGTCGGCTTATCTGCAGGGCTTGATAAAAACGGAACCGCCGCGGAAGGCTTTGACGCAATCGGCTTTGGCTTTGTAGAGGTGGGGACGATAACGCCGCAGCCTCAGCCCGGGAACGACAAACCCCGTTTATTCCGGCTGCCGGAGGATGAAGCCTTGATTAATCGAATGGGCTTCAACAATGTCGGAGCCGACAAAATGGCGGCTTCTTTAACCAAGGCGCGCATGCGAGTGCCATTGTTCGTCAATATCGGGAAAAACAAATCGACTCCGAATGAACTGGCTCACGAAGACTATGTGAAAAATATAGCCAAGCTCTATTCTGTTGGCGATGCGTTTGTCGTGAATGTCAGCTCGCCGAACACGCCTGGACTGCGCAATCTGCAGCATGGCGAGGAGATGCGCAAGCTGCTGGAGCAGGTTGTGGCGGAGCGAAAGCGGCAGTCGAATTCGGACGCGAGAATGGAAAAGCCGGTTTTTGTGAAAATTGCTCCGGACCTGACTCCGGAAGAGCTGGAAGGTACGGTTGAAGCGGTGATGGCATCGGGAGTATCCGGGATTATTGCCACCAATACGACACTGTCTCGGGAAGGCCTGACGCACGCAAACGCGAAGGAGGCGGGCGGAATGAGCGGTAGACCGCTTAAAGAGCGCTCCAACGAGATTATACGCAGCGTTTATCGCCTCACGGACGGACGGCTTCCGATTATCGGCTCCGGGGGAATTTTTACGGCCGATGACGCATATGAAAAGATACGGGCGGGGGCCTCGCTGGTTCAAGTGTATACGGCTCTCGTATATGAAGGGCCGGGGCTTGTCCGACAATTGGCGGAGGGGCTGTGCGATCGTTTGAAGCGGGACGGCTATGCAAATGTCGCTCAGGCGGTTGGAGCCGGTGCGGGTAAAGGGTAAGCTTAGGGAGAGCCGGGGAGGCTAGAAAAGGTTACCTGCAACAGGAGGTGCAGCTTTGGACAGCAGAGACTGGGGGCAATTTCTGATCCCCTACGAACAGGCGGTTGAAGAACTGAAGGTGAAGTTCAAATCGATGCGAATGGAGATGAAGAAGCGGGAAGAATACTCCCCGATTGAATTCGTAACCGGACGCGTCAAGAAGGTATCCAGCATCTTGGAGAAATCCAAACGGCTGGAAGTTCCAATGGATAAACTGGAGGAAGGCATCGAGGATATTGCCGGCATACGAATCATGTGTCAATTCGTTGAGGATATCGCACGGATGGCCAATCTCATTCGCAGCCGGAAGGATATGAAGCTCGTTTACGAGAAAGACTACATCCGCAATAAGAAACCTAGCGGCTACCGGAGTTATCATATGATCGTCGAGTACCCCGTGCAAACCGCGCTTGGGATGAAGGCAATCTTGGCCGAAATTCAAATCCGTACGCTAGCGATGAATTTTTGGGCGACGATTGAGCATTCGCTCAGCTATAAATTCAGCAGCAATCTTCCGAAGCATATCCAGGACCGTTTGCAGTACGCGGCGGAAGCGGCGTTTCGTCTTGATGAGGAGATGTCGCTGATTCGGGAGGAAATTGTCGAAGCGCAAAAGCTTTTTGAGGATCAATCCGTGCTTGTATCACAGGTGTTTAACGATATTCAACAGCTTTATTTTTACAATAAGGCAAAGGAAGCGAATCAATTTCAAATTCGATTCGGTGAGCTGCGGGGTTTCGAAGATCCTTGGAAGCTCCGTGAATTGTCGGAACAAATTCGTTCAACGCTTAACCGTGTGAAGAAGGAGCAGCAGCCGTGAGCGGGCAGTCTTTCTACGATCCGTTGTATGTGGCGTTTCTTTATTATTTTAATCGCGAGCGGGACTATTTTGAGTGCCACGAGGTGATGGAGGCGCTTTGGCTGGAAGAGGGCCGAGACGCTCTGTACCAAGGGCTGCTTCAAGTGGCCGTCAGTCTGCATCATCATCGCAACGACAACATCGATGGGGCTGTAAAGCTGATGAACGCTGCGATCGATAAGCTGGAAGGGAGAGATTCCGTAGTGCTCGGGATCGACCTCAATCGGCTAATTATCGACGCGGCGGGGCATTTGTCCGCATTGACGCATAATGGAGAGATTCCGTTTCATTTCCAGGATATGGATATCCGCATTCTTGATCCTGCTCTCAATGCGTTGATCGACAATTTTGATCCCGCAACACTTGAGGTTGGCCACTAAATAGACGGATAGCGAGAGGGTGTCTCCGAAGGTCAATAAACCTTTTGAGACACCCCTTTTTCGTCAGCTTGCCTCGCCTCCGTATGTGGAATCGATATGGGCTCGGATTTCGTCGATTGTTTTTCCTTCATCCGCCATCTTTACCGCATCGCGCAGCTCCATCAAGCAAATGCCGCACGCACTGCCATGATCGGTCCAGTGAACGCCTTCGGCGTCAGTGCCGACAATGAAGCAGCGAAGCAGCGAATCGTGCGGATCATTGTAGTCCATGCAGCCGCAATAGCAGTTTAGCTGCGAGAGAAAGTCCTGATGCTCGTGAACGGAAGCATAGTACTGCTTTGTCGTTTCCGTAAAGTGATCCAGGAAAGACGGCAATACTTCGAACGAAGTGGTCGTCTCGATGTTGTCCGGCAAACCGTCCGGTGTCGTATGGCCGCTATGGCTGTCATGGCCGTGGCCCTGTTCGCCGCCTTCCGCTTCGCCGTTCGGGGAGCAGCCGGCCGCGGTGAAAGCAACAAGAAGGACGACAGCGAGATGAACCCCGGATGACCGCAGTCTGCTCATGATCCGGATGCCTTTTTATGTTTGGCAAAGAAGTCCTCGAACGTCTGCTCCGTGTTTATGTTGCTGCCCGCTACAAGGCCGCCCTCGATGCGTTCCTTTTCGACTCCGTTTTCGTAATAGATCAGGGTCGGCGTATACACTATGCTATACTTGGAGAAGCCGTCTTGATACACATCGAGATTGAATTGCGGGACATTTAGCCCTGCTTCGGCGATGATCGGGTTGAGCTTAGGGGTCGTTTGCTTGCACGCCGGGCATGTGGAGGAGAAATAATACACAAAGAACGATTCTTTGTTTGTCAAACGCTGGTCCAGCTCGTCCGGCAAAATAATGTTCTGGTAATTCGGATCGTCCAGCGTGGCGATCGTCTCAGGAGACAGCTGCGATGCGGGAAGTCCATATACATTGTCGCTGCTCGCTTGATTCGACTGTTGATTTAAGACGAAAAGCAGCACGAGCAGTGCGGCTAACACAACAAAAAACCATAATATTTTGCGGGACAGAGCATTGTTTTTTTTCATGACGACGTCACCTCAACCTTGCTTTCTCTCAAATTTTGATTTAATTATACTACAAGCTCTTCAAGCAAACTATGTTCGAAACGTGAACAAACGGAGGGAGAACGATTGTCTAAGGGCAAACAACGGCTGGATAAGCTGTTAGGACATATGGGACATGGGTCGCGCAGCGAAATTAAAGCGTTCGTGAAACAAGGGCGGGTGCTAGTGAACGGGAAGGCTGTGAAAGACAGCGGGCTGCAGGTCGACCCGGAACACGATGAGGTTGTGTTCGACGGGCAGCGCGTGCAGTATCGGGAATTCATTTACATTATGATGCACAAGCCTGCGGGCGTTATCTCCGCGACGGAGGATGCCCGCGAGAAGACGGTCATTGACTTGCTGCTCCCCGAGCACGCCGCTTTTGCCCCTTTTCCGGTCGGCAGGCTGGATAAGGACACGGAAGGTCTGCTCCTTCTGACAAATGACGGACAGCTCGCGCATCGGCTGTTGTCGCCCAAGAAGCATGTTCCGAAAACGTATTTTGCCGAAATCGATGGGCGGGTGACGGAGGCGGACATAGTACAGTTTGGCGAAGGCGTAACGCTTGACGACGGCTATAAAACACTTCCGGCAAAGCTGTCGGTCATCGATTGTCGGGAAGAGGACGGCTGGTGGCGGTCCCGGATTGAGCTTACGATTACGGAGGGGAAATTTCATCAAGTAAAACGGATGTTTGAAGCTGTAGGCAAGAAAGTTACATATCTGAAGCGGCTGTCGATGGGAACTCTGATGCTGGACCCATCACTTCCCCAGGGCGCGGTTCGTGAGCTGACGGATGAAGAACGCAACCAACTTGGGATCGGAATGTGAAGACGAACATTAGGAAACGATAAAACTGTTTCAACGCTACTTCACAACCGATCAACGGAGGGATGCGCTCGTGAGCTCAATCGTGTTGCGACCGGACTTAAAAACATCCGGCGGAGAAATTCACGATATTTTGATCAACGGAAGATTTGCAGGAAGCATCACCTTAGTGTTTCGAGAAGGTGATCGAGTCGGAGGCTCTGTACAGCTCGACAGGACATCCATCACGAAATCCGAGAAGCAGGATGTGGTGGCGTATGTTCGCAATTATATCCAGGACGTGATTACGGCCGTTCGCGCCGCAGATTGCGACGTGGTCGTGACAAATAGTCCGTACGATCATATTATCTCCACGAGCAGGGACGAGCTTGGACAGTCCAAGGTGATGCGCGATGCGGATATTATGGACGAGGGCGTCCGAGAAGCGTTCTTAGACGACGATGTGTACGATGTGGAAGAATTAATATTCGGTACGGACGATGAACAGTTCGGAGACGAGGAAGCGCAGGATTTGGACCGGATCGAGATGGGGCGCAGCTCGCGGGGCCGGAGGAGCCGGCGTCCTGCTGTGTATGAGCTGGTTATTGTCGGCGAATCGCGAAACAAAGTGGAATATCACGTGTACGATCATGAGATGGAATGGGTGGCGGAAGCCTTTTTTACCATCCGAGGGTCCGATTGCGTCGGCGAATTGAATTTTATGATCCAGCCTAGCGACGAGCAGATTGAGGCCGTCGCCGATTTGATTGTGTCCGACTTCGACGAAGAGCAAGTGGATACGTTTGATATTCATGTAAAATACCGCGGAAGTGAGCTTGAGCATATCGAGCTGACCCACGACGATTTACTCGATACGCCGGAATTTCAAATCGGATCGGGAGGGGACGATTTTACCGTCACGTTGGCGCGGGACGACGGCGGCATGCTGACCTACGAAATCTACAACCAAGCCCGCGGCGGACTTCCGATCGGTACCGCCACCGTCGACATTGCGAGCCGGCAGCTATCCGGGTTTATTGATTTCCGCGAAATGTGCTCGGAAGAAGAGCGGGAACAAATCGCCACGCTCTTAATGCGGGAGCTCGATAAGGAGAAAGATTATCAAACCATCAACCTGTCGATCATGCATCGGAATGAAAAGATCGACGAAATATTGTTTGAATCGGAAGCCGTTCATTGAGAGGCCAACGAAAAAACACCCGGTATCTAAAATCGATGCCGGGTGTTTTGCCGATTAAATTTTCATGACGCCGCCTGTGGATGCGGAAGTTACAAGCTTCGAGTAACGAGCCAAATATCCGGTACGAACCTTCGGTTCGAATTCCTTCCATTCGGTTGCCTTGCGGCGCTCGAGCTCTTCGTCGCTGACTTTCAATTCGATTCGGCGATTGTTAAGATCCAGTTCAATGATATCCCCGTCATGTACGAACGCAATCGGGCCGCCTTCGGCAGCCTCTGGCGAGATGTGCCCGATTGAGATGCCGCGGGATGCTCCGGAGAACCGTCCGTCTGTAATCAGGCCGACCTTCGCGCCAAGGCCCATTCCAACGATCTGTGAAGTGGGAGCAAGCATCTCCGGCATGCCGGGCCCGCCCTTCGGACCCTCGTATCGAATGACGACGACGTGTCCTTCTTTGACTTTGCCGTTGGCAATGCCGGCCAAAGCTTCCTCTTGTGAGTCGAAGCAAATTGCAGGTCCGCTGTGATATCCCCCAACCGACTTGTCGACCGCACCGACTTTAACGATCGCGCCGTCCGGTGCAAGGTTCCCGAACAGAACGGCAAGTCCGCCTTGCGCCGTGTGCGGATTATCGATCGGATGGATGACCTCTGTATTCATGATTCCTTTGTCGGCGACGTTCTCCGCGATGGTTTTTCCTGTTACCGTAATCCGGTCGCCATGGATGGCGCCTTCTTTTTTCAAAAGTTCATTCAATACGGCGCTAACACCGCCCGCAAGATGGACATCTTCAATGTGCCAGTCGGACGCAGGTGCGATCTTCGCAAGGTGCGGAACGCGTGCCGCTACTTCGTTGATGCGGCTGATAGGATACTCGATGCCCGCCTCATGCGCAAGCGCAAGGGTGTGAAGCACGGTATTCGTCGATCCGCCCATCGCCATGTCAAGCGCGAATGCATTGTCAATCGCTTCGACGGTTACGATGTCGCGCGGCTTCAAGTCCATCTTAATAAGCTCCATCAATTGACGGGCGGATTGCTTTACGAACTCGCGGCGTTCCGGCGCTACGGCAAGAATCGTGCCGTTGCCCGGCAATGCCAAGCCAAGGGCTTCCGCCAAGCAGTTCATCGAGTTCGCCGTAAACATGCCGGAGCAGGATCCGCAGGTCGGGCATCCGAACTGCTCAAGCTCCTGCAGTCCTTTTTCGTCGAGCTTGCCTGCTTGATACGCGCCGACGCCTTCAAATACGGAGGATAAGGAAATCGACCGTCCGTCGCTCGTTTTGCCGGCCTTCATCGGGCCGCCGCTGACAAATACGGTTGGAATGTTGACGCGTAGAGCGCCCATCATCATGCCTGGTGTAATTTTGTCGCAGTTCGGGATGCACACCATGCCGTCGAACCAATGCGCCGAAACGACCGTCTCGAGCGAATCCGCAATAATTTCACGGGATGGGAGCGAGTAGCGCATGCCGATATGGCCCATTGCAATGCCGTCGTCTACCCCGATCGTGTTAAACTCGAATGGAACGCCGCCCGCCTCGCGAATTGCTTCCTTCACAAGCTTGCCGAATTCCTGGAGATGTACGTGTCCCGGTACGATATCAATATAAGAGTTGCACACCGCAATAAACGGTTTATCGAAATCTTCTTCTTTCACGCCCGCCGCCCGCAGCAAGCTTCGGTGCGGAGCCCGGTCGAATCCGCGCTTAATCATATCCGAGCGCATCTTTGCCTTTGCCATACGCAGTGTCTCCCCCATTTCTTGAATACAAAAACTGAAATGATTCCATATCTCTATAGTTTATCATAACTTGTTTTAATTATAAACGCTCAAAACCTCTGTAACGCTTGGAAGCCGTTCATAGATTTAAGGAATTGTAGGTATAAAATCTCTCGTGATATAATAGAATGTATTTTTAATATAAGTGTTCAAGCTGAAAGAATGAAGGTGAGTACTATAATGAGCTACGACATTCCGAAAAAATTGCAGCAATTAGGTGAAGACATCCAGACGGAAGAGCTCAAATATCATACCAAAAGAGTACGGTTGGCCAAGCAGTTTTCGTTCGACAGCGCTCATCATCTGTTTTGCTACGAGGGAAAATGCAAAGCGCTTCATGGCCACACGTACCATTTGGAAGTGACGATGATCGGTCGCGCCGACGAACGCGGGATCGTCATCGATTTTGCCGATATGAAGCGGATCTCGAAAGAGCGGGTTGTAGATGTGCTTGACCACCGATACATTAATGAAGTGCTGCCTCCGATGAATACGTCGGCGGAGAACATGGTGGTATGGATGTTTGAAGAAATTCGAGACGCTCTGCAGCAGGAGAACTGGTCCCCGCGCGTAGAGCTCGAGAAAATTCGTCTCTGGGAGACGCCGACGAGCTTCGCGGAGGTCACGAAAGACTTGATGGAGGAAGCCTATGAGTAAGGAAGTTGCCAGCAGGCGGCGCATTCCGATGGTCGAGATATTCGAAACCGTTGAAGGGGAAGGGACGCGTGCCGGCTTTCCAACTGTTTTTGTTCGGCTGTTCGGCTGCAATCTTCGGTGTACGTGGTGCGATACGACCTATTCCTATCCTCCGGCCGAAGCCGAATTTACAATGACGATCCCTGAAATAACCGCACGGGTAAAAGAGTACCCGTCACGTCATTTATGCCTTACCGGCGGCGAGCCGCTGCTGTATGGCGAATTGTCCATGGAGCTCTTGAATGCGCTGGCGGATGTGGAGAAGCTGACGGACATTCACGTGGAAACGAACGGCGCGATTGACCTTGCTCCTTTCATCGACGCTGTCTCGTCGCCTAAGGTCAGATACGTATGCGACTGGAAGCTCCCCGGCTCGGGAGAGTCTGACAAAATGATCGCTTCAAATCTCGCTCGTCTTCGTTCGTGCGACGAATTGAAATTCGTCATCGCGAATGATGAAGATTTCGACGAAGCGGTTCGAACCATTCAAAGGTACCCGACAAAGGCGCTCCCGCTCTTCTCCCCTGTTTGGGAGACGATGCCGCCCCACCGTCTGGTTGAGCGAATTCTGTCCGAAGGTCTTTCAGGCGTGAAGCTGAGCCTGCAGCTTCATAAAATCATTTGGGATCCCGCAAGGCGCGGAGTGTGAACGAGGAGGTATACAGCTTGTCGGAATTGCGCAAAGCCGTCGTTATTTTAAGCGGCGGCCTCGATAGTACGACTTGTATGGGATTTGCAAAGGAAGCCGGATATGAGCTGTACCCGGTCACTTTCGATTACGGACAGCGGCATAGGAATGAAATTGAGAACGCAAAAGCGGTAGCGTGCTATTATGGCGCCGCGGAACGCCATCGGATCATTGCCCTCCCCTTTTTGCGGGAATTTGGCGGCAGTGCGTTGACTGACGATGAACTCGACGTGCCGGTTGCGGAACGCGATGCCCCGACAAACGGAAGCTTGCCGGGAGGGACGGATATCCCGGTTACCTATGTGCCCGGCCGCAATCTGTTGTTCCTCTCCATTGCCGCTTCGTATGCGGAAGCAGTCGGAGCGGACGCCGTATATATCGGTGTGAATGCATTAGACTACAGCGGCTATCCGGACTGCCGTCCCGAATTTATCGAACAGTTTGAACGCACCGTAGAGGTAGGGACAAAAGCTGGGGTGGAAGGCAGACGCTTCCGGGTTCATACCCCCCTTTTACATTTAACCAAGGCGGATATCGTTCGAGAAGGGGTCCGTCTCGGCGTTCCGTATGAGCTGACAACGTCCTGTTATAATGGAGGAGCCGACGCCTGCGGTGTCTGCGATTCATGCTTGCTGCGGTTGAAGGGGTTTGCCGAAGCGGGCTTACCAGATCCGATTCGCTATAAGCGTTGACAAAGGAGTACACAACCCATGACTATACAGCTAAAGCATTTATCGTTCATCCTACTCGTCGCTTTGATGGTAATCCTTGCCGGTTGCGGCGAGTCTAACGATCAGTGGCTCGATCGCAATGACAAGAACATTCATCCGCACGTATTCGGATATTCGCCTGACGGAAGCGAAGTCTGGCTAGGCACGCACCATGGCATGTACGCCTACGACACAACGGAAAGAGAGTGGATGCGTGTCGCGGAAGCGATCGCAGACCAGGATGTGATGGGGTATGAGGTGCACACGGACGCTCCCGATACCATTTATATATCCGGGCACGGTTTCGTTCAGCGTTCCGATGACGGCGGGCAAACTTGGAAAGCGATGGAGAACGGAATGCCGAACGCACCGAAGCCGGATGTTCCTGACGCTCATCTGATGGCACAGAATCCGAACGACCCGCAGCATTTGTTTGTATTTCTAGTTCAAGAAGCAAATAACGTCTACGAGACGCTTGACGGTGGCGAAACGTGGAATTTGGCGGGTTCGATCCCTTTGGATACGTATGCAATCGCGGTCGGACCGGAAGGCGGCTCAACGCTGCTGGTCGGTTCCGAGAGCGGATTGCGCCAATTTGCTTTCGAGAACGGCAGCGTAATTGGAGAGTCTGCGTGGTCGACCGATCCGACATTCGCGCTGCTGCGCCGAGCGGACGGGGAAGTGTTTACGCTCGGACCGACCGGCTATCGGCGTACAGCCACAGGAAAAACATGGGATGCTATAAATATCGATCTGCAGGGTGAAAATCCGCTCGGCATCCGAGAATCGCATGTCGACCCGAATCGGATGGCAGTCGTCACAAACAGCTACTCCGTATTTGAAAGCACGGATGGCGGTAAAACGTGGTCCAAGCTGTAGCATCATCTCTTTAGCTAGGCGCTCGATCGGGGGACTCTCGATTCGAGCGCTTGTTTTTTGGGCATAATTGGAGGGATAAATCTTTCAGGACAAAGGACGCCGAATATGTTTACACGAATGTCTCACACCACCGGCAGCACATTGCCTTACCGGCTCTTTAAGAAACATCATACGGAGATTCATCAACTGTATTGGTCGCATATGCTGGTCGCAAAGCAAACATTGAACGCGGTTAAAAAAAAGGACAAGCGGACAAAGCCGACAACCGTATTCCCCGTTTCGCGCAAGCTTACCCGTTATATCGCCCCGACCTTGGATTTATGGGAACAGGATTTCAAAGATTTCAACAACTGGGTCCGGCTGTCCGCAGCGGTTGCTATTAATTCCTATATGGAAATTTACTTGCGTAAAATAAGCACGCTTGCAATTGAGTCCAATCCGGGAATTCTCATCGGTGCCCCCGGCGCCATCGATGGCGTGAAGCTGCTCAAAAGCAGAAATGATTACCATTATTCCGAATACGCCGTCCATTTCGTAAAGGGAGATTGGAACACTCGAGTGGCCCATTATGAGCGGCTGTTTGGCAAAGCTCCGACCGCTTTAAAGGAACATGTGAAGGAACTGAACGAGCTTCGTAAAATGCGCAACGGCGTCGGACATTCATTCGGCCGCTCTGTAGACGACTATGAGCACGGACTTCCTATTGAAGTAAAGCCTATGATGCGCCTGTCCGAAGAGCGCTTTGTTCAATGGCTCCGTATGGCGGATGAAGTTGCGCTGGCCGTCGACGATCATTTGAGAGCAGAGCATATTGGGGAATACGAAATGTTGGTCTATTACCACACATGGCTGCGGCGGTCTCGCCTTGAAACCCAAGAAGACGAAGCGGCGGCGCTTATGAGCAGCATGGCGGATGAGATGGATATTCATCAACCGCTCGAATATGCGCGGGGATTGATCCGGTACTATCGAGAGAGCTAGATGGATGGCGATGGTTCCTTGGACGTACTCTTCTAGCCGCTATCCCCACGGCTCAGAAAGAAGTGGAATTGCTCCGAGAAGAGCGGGAAGTATTCAAAAAAGAGTTGGGAATACTTAAAAAGTTGAGGGTGTAAGGGAACAATTAGGAGTTATTGAAACTGCTGAGTTGTCAAGAAAGAGTCGGGAATGCAGAGAAAGAGCTAAGACGCCAAGTAAGTGTCCAGAATGTCGGGAAGGAGCCGACAACGCTTAGAAGGCGAGTGTAAGACGACATTTTTATTTGAGCAGAACTGATTAAGCGCTGTATCCGAGCGGGATATAGGCAGGTTTATATTGTCCTTTTGTCACGCAGAAAGCGGTCAGAACATGAAGTATGGACACTCCCTGGAAGGAAAAGTTCCTTCTAAAGCAAAACTCATCCCAGTACGATTGCTGGTATTTGGCTCCAATCCCATGAAAGGTTCGATTTAACCACGTTCGTGCTTGTCGAAACGTATCCCACAAAATCGGTTCCTCACGAAGCCGAAATCGCGGCAGCAGGCCGCTGTATGCAGCGTTATCGTGTATGTGCTGAAGGACGAAACGGGCCTCCCCAGCCGGCAGCAACGACTTTTGGTTCATATCGCGCAGCGGGATTCTGACAATTTTCATGAAGGAAGGGTTGCCGGACTTGGTTTCGCCCTCCGCTACAAGCACAGGGTGTTCCTGAGGGTGACGTACATAAGGTTGAAGGTTGGGGCTTCCGTAAAATAAAAGGCGGACGCGCACCGTATCGCAAAGCGGCTGCAGCATGCTTGCGGCGCTGATTGCCTTGCGAATTTTGTGCAGCATCAACCACGCGGTTTTATAGATAACGCGGATGATTTTAGCAAGTTGTACGGCATTCACGCTTTTTGTTTCGGACATTAGCTGCAGCGCGGCTGCCCATTTGGAAAGCGGGGTTCGGCTTTTTTTCATAATGGTTCCCGAAAGCAGCGTTGTTTGGTGTCGGCAGGCGCGGCATTGGTATAGCGGTAAACGCCGGGTATGAATCACGTAATTCAGCGTAAAGCCGCAGCGGGGACAGTGATAACCACTAGGCCATTTAATGCGCATAAAGTAAAGCTCGGCCTCCGTCTCGGGCATAAGGCTGCTGGTCAATCAAATCACCACCAAACACTTGTTTCTGCCTCCATCATACCGAACAAATGTTCCTATTTCAAGTATAATTGAAAATTTGACTGCCGAAGTTGTGCGTAAGCAAACAAGAGTGTGCTGAGCGAAAGGGATAGCGGCCAGAAGGACCGCGGAGTAGGAGGCCACAGCGGGTACAAAGCCCGCCGGAAGCCGACCGGAAGCCCGCCTGTCTAGTCAAAAAGGGATGGCAGTTAGAGGGGCTGAGGATTAGGAGGTACGAACCGGTTGAAAAACAGTCACCCGCTTGACGGAGCCTTTTGTTACAATAGGAAGGTATCTTGTGAGGGGTTGAAGAGAAATTATGATCGCAATGCAGGCAGTACAATATTTAAGACGTTATTTCGGCTATGATTCCTTTCGCAGCGGGCAGGAGGAGTTGGTGTCGAGCATTTTGCAAGGAAGAGACGTGCTGGGGGTTATGCCTACCGGGGCCGGCAAGTCGGTTTGCTATCAGGTGCCCGCAGCGATGCTGCCGGGGGTCACGCTGGTCGTATCGCCGCTGATTTCGCTGATGAAGGATCAAGTGGATGCATTGACGCAGATCGGCATATCAACCACATACATAAACAGCACGCTGACGCAGCAAGAATTGAATGTTCGGTTTCGCGATATACGGACGGGAAAATACAACATCGTTTATATCGCACCCGAACGGCTGGAATCGGAAAGGTTCATTAGGCTGATGGAGGAAATTTCCGTTCCGCTGTTGGCGGTCGACGAAGCCCACTGCGTATCTCAATGGGGACATGATTTTCGTCCCAGTTATCGAAGCATAAGCCGGCTATTACAGTATATGCGTAAAAGACCCGTTATTGCCGCCTTCACCGCTACGGCGACGGATAAAGTGAAGGACGACATCATCGAGCACCTAAAGCTTGAAAATCCGTTTCGTGTGACGACCGGTTACGCCCGGGACAATTTAACGTTAACGGTTGTGAAGGGTGTCAGCAAGCGCGACTATACGGCAGAATTTGTCCGTGGGCGTTCCGGGCAATCGGGCATTATATATGCTTCTACTCGTAAGGAAGTGGAAGAGACCCATCGGTCCTTATCGTTGCTGGGGTTATCCGTTGGGAAGTATCACGCAGGACTTTCGGATCAAGAACGGCAGTGGAGCCAAGAGCGCTTCCAGTACGACGATATTCAAATCATGGTGGCGACGAACGCTTTCGGCATGGGGATCGACAAATCCAACGTTCGATATGTGCTGCACTACAACTTGCCACGAAATATCGAAGCCTACTATCAGGAAGCGGGGCGCGCCGGACGAGATGGGGAACCGAGCGAGTGCGTGCTGCTGTTTTCACCGCAAGATATTGTGACGCAGAAATTTCTAATCGAGCAAAACGAGCTGGATGAAGAACGCAAACGAATCGAGTATGCAAATTTGAAATTAATGGTAGACTACTGCCATACGACTGGCTGCTTGCAATCGTATATCATCCATTATTTCGACGGCGGGGAAGAGGGAGCACAACCGTGCGGCCGGTGCGGGAGCTGTACGGACGACCGGGAACGGACCGATATTACGGAGGAGGCGCAAAAAATTTTTTCTTGCGTCGTTCGGATGCGCCAGCGCTTCGGGGTAACGTTAACCGCAAAAGTGCTGCGGGGAGCGAACGAGGCGAAGATCAGGGAGCTCGCTTTTGACCGATTGCCGACATACGGAGCGCTAAAGCACTATAAAGAAAAGGAAATCGCGAATCTCATGCACGTGCTCATTGCCGACGGTTATATGGCTCTGGCCGACGGGCAGTATCCGACTGTCGCGCTTACGAAAAAAGCGGTCGCTGTGCTGGAGGGGGCGGAGCAGGTGATGCTGCGTATTTCTCCTCTAACGGAGCCGTCAGGGAAGGCCGGAGGCGTCGTCCACGAAGGCAGAGAGGAGCTTTTTGATGAGCTGAGAAGCCTGCGTAAAGCGATGGCGGACAAGGCCAAAGTACCGCCTTTTACCATTTTTCATGACGCGACGCTTCGCGAAATGTGCGAGAGACTGCCTCGGACAGAGGAGGAGCTCTTACAGGTGAAAGGCGTTGGCGAAAACAAGCTGGCGAAATACGGCCGCGCCTTCCTGGAGCGGTTTGTTGCGTATGGCGAAAAACAAACATAGAAAGGGATTGGCGGTAATCATGAAAATTCGAATCGGAAGCGCGAAAATGACGCAGGACACTGCAACCGGCTCTGTTGCCCAGGTGCAATTCGAGGTAGAGGGCCATCCGAAAGGCTATGAGATTACTCTTTACAGCAAAGATGGTAAGGAGTGGGACTACGGCTTGCATTTTTCCGGGGAATCCGGGAAAGAAGAAGACATCTCTGCAGTGGAAGCGTTATTGGAAGAGGACGACGATACGTTCGAGCAGCTTGTGAACGCTGCGCTGCATGGTCAACGTAATTAGGGAAGCGGGGCTGATCTGGAGGTAAGCGTTCAGAACAGCCCCAGCATTTGAAGCAGTTAAAATACTTTGGTCGTCCACGACTCGCCGTTCCAAATATCCGTGGCGATCTCGCGGTAAAACTCCGGTTCGTGGCTGATCAGCAAAATGGAGCCGCGATATGCCTTCAGGGCGCGCAGCAGCTCTTCTTTAGCGTCCGCATCCAAATGATTCGTAGGCTCGTCCAAGACAAGAACGTTCGTTTCGCGATTGATCAGCTTGCACAACCGAACCTTCGCTTTTTCTCCGCCGCTTAATACCTCTACTTTGCTCTCAATATGCTTTGTCGTCAGCCCGCATTTGGCCAAAGCTGCTCGCACTTCGAATTGGGTAAAGGAAGGAAATTCCTTCCACACCTCCTCGATGCATGTGTTGTTTCCGACCTCTTTCATTTCTTGCTCAAAGTAGCCGATCTGGAGCAAATCGCCGCGTTCAACCGATCCGGAAAGCGGCTTGATCTCTCCTAAGAGACTGCGCAGCAGCGTCGTTTTTCCGATGCCGTTGGCCCCTACGAGAGCAAGTTTTTGACCGCGCTCCATCCGAAGATCAAGCGGCCGGGACAGCGGCTCGTCATAGCCGATCACAAGTCCTCGCGTTTCAAAAATGAGCTTGCCGGACGTACGCGCCTCCCGAAATTTGAATTCCGGTTTCGGGCGTTCCTTCGCGAGCTCGATCACTTCCATCTTATCGAGCTTCTTCTGCCGCGACATCGCCATGTTTCGCGTCGATACTCTCGCTTTGTTGCGGGCAACGAAATCTTTTAATTCCGCAATTTCCTGCTGCTGCTTCTTGTATGCGGACTCCAGCTGCTGCTTCTTTACCTCGTAGACTTGTTGGAAGTGGTTGTAGTCTCCCACATACCGGTTCAACTCTTGATTTTCCATATGGTAAATCAGATTGATCACGCTGTTAAGGAACGGGATATCGTGCGAAATAAGAATGAACGCATTCTCATAGTCTTGCAAGTACCGCTTCAGCCATTCGATATGCTGTTCGTCCAAATAGTTGGTAGGCTCGTCCAACAACAAAATATCGGGTTTTTCCAGCAGCAGCTTCGCCAACAGCACTTTTGTGCGCTGTCCGCCGCTTAAATCGTTCACGTCGCGATCGAGTCCGATTTCATCGAGTCCGAGGCCGCGCGCAATTTCCTCAACTTTCGCATCAATAACATAGAAGTCGTTGGAGCTGAGGATGTCTTGAATTGTGCCGACCGTTTCCAACAAACGTTCCATTTCATCCGGAGACACATCCGCCATTTGCGCATACATGTTATTCATCTCCGCTTCGAGATCAAACAAGTATTGAAAGGCGCTCTTTAAGACGTCCCGGATGGCAGACCCTTTATGCAGAACGGCGTGTTGGTCCAAGTAGCCGACGCGCACCCGTTTGGCCCATTCGATTTTTCCGGCATCCGGCTCCAATTTGCCGGTAATGAAATTCATGAACGTGGACTTTCCTTCGCCGTTTGCGCCCACGAGTCCGATATGCTCTCCTTTAAGCAGACGAAACGACACATCTTTGAAGATGGCGCGGTCCCCGAATCCATGCGTTAAATGCTGTACGGTTAAAATGCTCATCGGTACACCTTTCTTGCCAAGCGGCAGCGTTACTTTTCTTTAACAATTCCATTCGATTATATGCTTAGGAGCGAGCTGAATTCAATTCATTCATGTATGCTGACGTTTACGGTTTAAAGCGATCAACCATACTTTTAAGGCAATGGGAATGACGGTGACGATAAAGAGCACGCGTACGAACTGTAATGAAGTTACCGTCACATAATCGGCGTGAATGGAAACGGCGGTCAGCGACATCTCGATCAGCCCGCCCGGAGCAATGGACAGCACAGCGGTTGGCGTATCCATATCCGTAACGAGGTCCAAGCCCCATCCGAGGGCGAAGGACACAACGAGCAGGGAAAGCACGCTGGCCGTAATCCGCCAAGCATGCTGTCGCATCTGCTGCAGGCCGGACAGCGTCACCGATTGGCCGATGCCAATGCCGATGGCAAGCTGTGCCCAAACGTTCATCCACGCTTGAAAGGATGGAAGCGGCATGACCGCATTATGCAGAATAGCGGTTATGATCAGCGGCATCAGAACGTAGGATGCAGGAATCATTTTGCGTCCGAGCCATCCTGCCGCGGCAGGCAGCACATAGGCCATGTATAGCCATGGTTGAGGTTCAGGGCCTTCCAGAGAGATTGACGGGGCGAGAGATCCGCTTGCCGGTACAGGGGAGGCAAACCAATAAGTTACTGCGGCGGGCACGATCGCGAGTACACACAATAGGCGGACGGTTTGAATGAAGACAACCGTTGTCGGATTCGCTCGAAGCGATTCGCTGAGCGCAATCATTTCCGCAAGGCCGCCGGGTATTAGGCCTAGCACAGAGGGGCTTCGATCAAGCCCTGTGAGACGTGCTAGAACTAGTCCGATCGCGACGCTTGCCGCAATAAGCAGGATCGTAGCCAACAAATATAACGGCAGGTAAGGTGCTATGCCTTGTATGACGGACATGTTGAATTGCAAACCGAATCCGCAGCCGATAACAATTAATGCCGTGTTTTTAATCGGTGCGGCTACAAACGGTCTTTGCTTAGCTCCAAACTTCCATAACAACGTGCCCGTGACGGCACCCAGCATCCATGGAAGAGGGAATTGGGCATAGTAAAATACGACCCCTCCAATAAAGGCGACTGTAAAGCTGACAAGCATTCGAAAGCCGTCGTTCATTATGAAAAACACCCTTTTCCGGGAAGAAGACTTATAAGGTTATGACGCACCGCATTACGTAAAGTATTTCTTCATTTTATACTACATTATGATTTCGTGCGAGAAGGTCGCTTCAGTTGGTTATACTATTCACATAAAACGGGACGCAGGGCACGAACGGGTAAAGACTAATACTTGTTTGGGGGAAGCAGTCATGGAACAACGTGAACAATGGGGCAGCAGAGTCGGTTTTATTCTTGCCGCCGCAGGCTCCGCGATCGGACTTGGAAATATATGGAGGTTCCCTTATGTTGCATACGAAAACGGCGGCGGAGCATTTTTAATTCCTTATCTTTTTGCTTTGCTTACAGCGGGGATTCCAATGCTGCTCCTAGAATTCGGGATCGGCCGTCTTGGCAAAGGCTCCGCGCCGCTTTCGCTCAGCAGGTTCTCGCGGAAATTCGAGTGGCTCGGCTGGTGGCAGGTTATGATTTGCTTTGTAATTACTACATATTATGTAGCCATTATCGCTTGGACGATTATGTATTTCTTTTATTCATTCAACTTAAGCTGGGGACAAGACACAGAAGCGTTCTTGTTCGGAACGTATCTCGGGGTGCCGGAGGCAGTTGTTACGGAACAAGGATGGCATTTCGGATCTCTGCAGTGGGACGTATTCTTGCCTCTGCTTGCGGTATGGGCCGGCAGTTACTATGTTTTGCAGCGGGGCGTACGGCGCGGTATTGAAGCGCTCAGTAAAATCGTCATGCCGATTCTTTTTATCATTATGATTCTGTTTGTCATTCGTGCGGCGACGCTTCCAGGAGCGGAGACAGGACTAAACCTGCTCTTCACTCCGGATTTCAACAAAATTTTTCCGGCGTTTCTCGGCGGTACGAATGAACAATGGTACACGGTATGGATGGCGGCTTACGGACAAATTTTCTTCAGCTTTTCCGTTGCGTTCGCCATTATGATCACGTACAGCAGCTATTTGAATGAAAAACAGGAAATCAATAACAGCGGTTTTATTATGGCGTTCAGCAACAGTGGATTTGAGTTTCTGGCGGCCATCGGCGTATTCGGCGCGATCGGATTTATGGCTGCGGCTTCGGGTCTCCCCGCGGAAGAAGTCGTTACCGCAGGCGTTGGCTTGGCATTCGTCGTATTTCCTCAGATCGTTAATTCCTTGCCGTTCTTGAACAGCTTCATTGGAGCGATGTTCTTTCTGTCGCTTCTGATCGCGGGCTTTACTTCCTTTATCTCGATTGTGGAGGTTCTTATCGCCGCTGTCAGCGACAAATTCCGTCTCTCCCGAAAGGCTGCGGTAAACTGGGTTGTCGGCATTTCCGGGCTGATCAGCATCGTGTACGCTACAGGTGCGGGCATCGTACTGCTCGACATTGTCGACCACTTTATTAACAGCTTCGGAATCGTGATCTCCGGTTTAGTCGAGGTCCTCTTTCTTGGATGGTTGCACAATATTTCCCGCATCCGGGAAGAAAACAATCTTGTGTCTGATTTCCGCATCGGTTATTGGTGGAACATCATGATCAAATTTGTAACGCCGCTCGTGCTTTTGTACACAACCTATATGAACTTCGAGCTGGAATTGTCACAAGCATACGAAGATTACCCGATTCACGCACTGGTTACCTTCGGGTGGGCCATGGTGGCGGCAACCATCGTCATTGCATTCCTGCTGGCTTATGCGATCCGCTGGAAAAATGATGAAAATAAGCAGGAGGTGTTCCGCACATGAGCGGCCCGGCGATCGGTATGTTCCTGTTCGGCGCGTTATTGCTTTGGGGCGGTCTTGCCGTAACGATCACAATCGCGATTCGAAAGAGCAGACGGAAATAGTTAGATTGCGGCAGCTCTTTCCATGATGAAGACAGCGATGATGCTGCCAAGGACCACAAACAATAAATTGACTCGAAAAAAGGCGAGCAAAGCTGCTGTTATCGCTCCGACTGCGGCGGAGGAGATGCTGGCGGTTGAGTGGAGCACACCCGGAAAAATAAGCGCCCCGAGCACCGCAAACGGTATGAATTGAAATTGCCGTTTCAGGAACGAAGGCAGCCGCAGCCGATGCAAAACGACTAAAGGAAGCATCCGGGGAAGATAAGTGACGCATGCCATTAGCGCAAGTACAAGAAGCAATACAAGTTCGTTCATGCCGGTTTTTCCTCCTTGTCGGACTCTTGAGCGGGAAAGAGCAGCGCACCCGCTGTAGAAGCGATTAAGGTTGCAATCATAATGATCCATCCGGCAGACAGTTCACGAAGCCCAGGCACCCAAGATAAAAAGGATGAGGCGGCAATCGATAAACATGATACGGTAAGCGCCGGGTGCGATTGACGCAGCGTTGGGATGAGCAAACCGATGAACATAGCGTATAGGGAGATTCCCATGCTGCTTTGTACTGAAGCGGGCAACGTCGATCCGAGCGCCATGCCGAGCCATGTTCCGGCATTCCAAGCGCTGTAGGCAATAAAATTCAATCCGAGCAAAAACGATGCCGTTAGCTTCTCTTCCTTGCGAAGCGAGGCGACGGAGAACGTTTCGTCGGTCACCCCAAAAGCAATAATGGCGAGAAGCCCTTTGGAGGTGCCGCCGCGAATGCGCTGGGACAGCGCCGTTGACATTAGAAAATGGCGCAGGTTTAAGATGAACGTCGTCATGACGATTTCCCACGAAGCCGCACCAAGTGCAATCATATTGATGCCGACGAATTGGCTTGCCCCGGCAAATACGATTAGCGACATAAGGCACGGTATCCACCAGGCAATCCCTGCTGCTTTAGCAAGCAGACCGAAAGCAATCGCAATCGGAATGTAGCCGAGCGCAATAACGGTACCCGCTTTGATGCCGGATCGAAGTTGACTCATTGATGTCTCCTTTATTCTGTGAAAATCTCAAAGGGTCTTTGCTTGGAGATCGCGAACATAGTCGATGGTTGCCTTTAAGCCGTCTACTAATGAAACCATCGGCTCCCAGTCGAGGTCCCGTTTGGCGCGGGCGTTGTCCAGACAGCTATGCACAATGTCTCCTGTTCGCGCCTCTCGGTATTCCGGTGCAAACGGAGTTCCGCTAATGTCGCACATGAGGCGAAGCAGCGCGTTGACGCTGGTTCGGCGGTTTCCGCTGACGTTGTAAATTCCTTTGCCTCCCCGTTGTAGTGTGGCAAGGTTGGCAGCGACGACGTCCTTCACGTAGATGAAATCGCGGGTCTGCTCCCCGTCACCATAAATGACGGGAGTCTCGCCTTTTAACAGGCGGTTTGTGAAGATGGAGACGACTCCGCCCTCGCCGTGCGCGTCTTGACGCTCTCCGTACACATTGGCGTAACGCAGCACCGTATAGTCAAGGCCGTACAGCTCGCTGAACGTACGGATATAATGCTCCGGCGTATGTTTGGAAATGCCGTAAAATGACAACGGTTGAATGCGGTGCTCCTCTGAAACGGGAAGAAACTCGGGGTACCCGTAAACGGCCGCGGAAGAAGCATAGACAAGCTTTGCCAAGCCGTACTCTTTACAAGCCTCCAGCACGCGCAGCGTGCCGGTAATGTTCACGTCGGCGTCGAAGGCCGGCCGCTTCAGCGAGGTTTGCACATCGACTTGAGCAGCCAGATGGAACACGATATTCGGCGCGAAGCGGCCGAACGATTTGTCAAAATCATGATCCTTAATGTCGCCCTCATAAAACCGTGCGTCCGGATGGAGGTGAGAAAGACGGCCGGCAGACAAATTATCGAGCACCCCCACGGTATGGCCGTTTTCAATCAAAGCCTCTACGAGATGAGAGCCTATGAAACCAGCACCCCCAGTAACCAGAATCTTCATCGCAATCCTCCGTTAGTATTGTTCTTTGACCCGACGGCCGCCGCTTTCGGCGTATCCCGATACACGGTTTTTGCCGGAGGTTTTGGAAAGATACATCGCTTCATCCGCTTGCTTCAGCAGCTGCTCGGCGCTGATCCCCTTGCGCCAGCGGCTCCAGCCGACGCTTACGGTTACGCCTGTCTCCGCCTCGACTCTCCGCCGCAGACGTTCGGCAATGGCTGCGGGAGGTTCATTGGAATCCGTGATGAGCATGACGATTTCTTCTCCGCCGTAACGGCCGGCAATTCCGATGCTCTCGGCTTCATCAATCGCAATCGAGGCGACGTGCTGCAGCGCTTCATCGCCTCGTTGATGGCCTTCGGTATCATTTAAACGTTTGAAATTGTCGATGTCGCTAAAAATGACGCTGACTTTCATCCCGTAATTGACACATTGTTCCAATCGTTTGATGAAGTAGCGCCGGTTGTACAAGCCTGTTAGCCCGTCTGTTATAGAAGATTGATAGACGGCCTGCATGAGCTCAAGCATCCGCTCAAAAATAAACTGAAAAATGAAGAAGAAATAGACCACCGGCAAAAAACGTTCAAGCGCCGTTAAGAATTGGATTTCCTCGCCGTACACATAATTGTTCAGCACATGGGCGGAGTGTGTCAGGAAGTAGACGACCAACGCGATTTGATATTTGATGGTTTGTCCGATGTACGGGGTAATGAAATAGAAGCAGAAGAAAATCAACCCGTACAGGTACAAATCCATCCACACGTTGAGAAATGCGTAGGTTTGTCCTTCCGCGGCTTCGGATACCGATTCGAAGCTTTCCAGCATGCGTATCGATAGGTGGTACCGGGCCGCCATAATGGCAAACACGAGAAAGGTTGCGGCATATGCGAATACAAGGATTCTTCGCTTTGTAGCGTTGTACATCTGGTATAATCCAACGTTCGTCAAGATAAAAGAGATCACTTGAAGCCCTTGGATCAAATAGTGCTCTATGCCTCCGGTTTGTGCGCCTGGCCGGTTTCCTAAAATGATGATCATCATATATTGAAGCGCGACTAAAAACAACGAAAACGTTAAGGAATAGTACGCTTTTTTCCTGCGCGAAAGCATGAGGCGCACGGACATGGTGAGCATTAAAATCAGCATGAGCAGGATGAGCACAGAAGATATCGTGTCACTGGTGTCGCCAAAGAACAGTTCGTGTACCATGCCTTCGTCCCTCCTTATGAAATACGTACCTATTTTAACAGAAACGTCAGTTCGCGCCTAATTCATTTTCGTTGTTTCAATTTATGATTTTAGGTATTCTTAACGTAGTGGGAACAACAGGAGGGAACGGCCGTGAAAGTGCTGCAAGCGCTCTTCTTCCCCCCAGAGCAGCCTGGCGGGGTTTCATCGATGGTGCCTTATGTGCAGGAACGTTTTCTTCGGATGGGGTGGGACATGGAGCTTTTCTCCATTCCGAAGCGGGTTCGAGGGAAAGGCACGGAGCCCTTCGCGTTCGCAACCTTCGACTGGCGCCGCTATGAAGGAGTGCCTGTCGTTGATAAATATATGCAAACGATCCGCGATTACTTGTGGTGGACGAAGCTGCGGGTCAAGAAGTCATATGATGTAATTCATGCGCATCACCCGATCGCAGCGCTAGTGATGAAGCGGGTGTTTCCGGACACGCCCGTTCTTATGACGATTCATTCCAGCTACGAGAAGGAATTGAGTTTGAACGATCGTATACTTTCCGATGGTCCGGAGGAGCAGTTTCTTACTTCGGTGTATGGAGAACTCGAACATGCCGCGGATCGGCTGTTGACGGTTTCGGAGTCGTTCCGGCAGTATATTGCGCCGTATGTGAAGCATCCCGAACGCATTGCAGTCATCCGCAACGGCTTCGATGAGAAGCGCTTCAGGCCGATTTCACACGAAAACGAGGTGCCGCAGCTCATTACGATGTGCAGGCTCGTTCCGGCAAAAGGGCTGGATATTTTGCTTCGAGCATGCGCGGAGCTGAAGCGGCGCGGCCTGCCGTTTGTGCTTCACGTCATCGGCGACGGACCGATGAGGGAAGAGCTTGAGGAGCTCGCGCATCAGCTAGGCGTTTATGACGATATTATCTTTTATGGCTACATGCTCCATCCGGAAGAGTTCATGCCGTTCTTTGACGTGTTCGTTCTGCCTTCCCGCGCGGAATCGTTCGGCAACGTGTTTGCCGAGGCGGCCCTTTGCTGGCTGGCGCTGATCGGCACGGACGTCGGCGGAATTCCGGAGCAGATTGAACACGGCACGAACGGTCTTCTGGTGCCGGTGGACGACGTCGGAGCGCTTGCCGATGCGCTTGAGCAGGTTGTTGTGGACCCGTCCTTCCGCTACGAGCTGTCCAGAGCCGCTTGGGAGCGGGCCAAACGGGAGTACTCGCTTAACCGGCTCATCCGGGAGCTGAAACGCGCGTATGTGGATGCGGCCCCGGGCAGGAACGAAGAAGAGCCTGCCGAACAAGAGTAGGGAGGCTCTTCATCTTCTTGCTATTCTTCGTAGATCATTTTGACGGTCATGCCGCCGTCGATGACAAGGTTTTGCCCGGTGAGGAAGCCGGCGGATTTGTCGCTGGCCAGGTACAGACACGCTTCCGCAATGTCCTCCGGCCGTCCGACGCGCCCGACGGGATGCTGCTCGCGGTCCCGGCCGCTGTGAACGGGCCGGGCGGCACGGGCGCTGAATTGCCAATCGCCGGTTTCAATCCAGCCTGGGGAGATGGCGTTAACGCGAATGCCATAAGGTCCAAGGCTGACCGCCATCGCATGGGTGAGGGCAAGAATGCCGCCCTTTGAGGCTGCGTACGCTTCCGTATCCGGCTCGGACATCAGCGCCCGCGTCGATGCGACGTTCACGATCGCGCCGGTCTGCTGCCGCCTCATGATGCGGGCCGCCGTTCGCGAGCACAAGAATGTGCCACGGAGGTTTACGCCGATGACGCGGTCCCAATCGGCAAGCGGCAGTTCGGTCATCGGGCCGCTTCGGCCGACCCCGGCGTTGTTGATCAGCGTATGGACTCCGCCAAAGTCGTCCGCCGTGACGCGCAGCCACCGCTCGACGTCTTCTTCGCGGCTTACATCGGCTGCAAGGAACATCGCTTTGCCGTTCATGCGCCTGATTTCGCGAATCACTTCGAAGCCGGCTTCCTTGTCCGTGTCGCAAATCGAAACGGCATAGCCGCGCTCGGCAAACGTATAAGCAATGGCTCGTCCGATGCCCTGCGCGCCGCCGGTAATTGCCGCAACCTTCATGTGCATCACCGCCCGGTATGAGTATAAGCAATGTAGATTTATCCGATGTCTTTGTCGAAAATTATTGTAACCGAAATCGGCATACTTCAACAAGGAGAGAGGATGCTGACGATGGAACTAGAGAAAGAAACAGACTGCAAAACTTCGGCAGACCGGCGAATCACGTACCGGGTCGGCTGGAAGAGCGGCACCATCCATCATCAAAAAGGGGATCGCGGAGGAAGCACGCCGACAGCTTCGTCTTCGGCTGCGGATCGTCTGCTTCAGGCGGCATTGCTGCCGGTTCCGCTGGCTTCGACACGCATCTTGCCGTATGCGGCCGCAGGATTTGCGCTCGCGGCGTTAAGCGCCGGCTACGTATGTATTGCCATGCTGCTTAGTCCTCAGTAGAAAGGGAGAAACGTTGTGTATGTCGTTCTAGCTTGCATAGCCGCAGTCATCGCCTTATTCGTTGCCGGGCTCGGGATTTTCCTTAGCTATCTGATCTGGAGCGGACGCCGGCCCGAATTGCGAAGCCGGCTGCAGAGATGGACCGTTTTGGATATCGGGATCGTCGCCGTATTTTTGATCAGCACGCTCTTTTTGTTAGCGGACCTCATCGGCGTCGTGCGCGACCGTGACGCCTACCCTTACTATCATTACGGCTATTTGCTTTCCGGCTTTGTATATCATTTGCTATCGGGCGGCATGCTGTTTTTGCGCTTGGCGATCGCTTTAGGATGGTCAGAGAAGAAATCAGAGGGTTCGCCGCTGCTGCAGGACGACCATCCCGAACCATAAAAGACTTAAGCAGCCGAAGAACGGATACAGCGTCGACAGCAGTGCCTTGAATCCGATAAAGCTGATTCCAAAGCAGATGGCCAGTGTGCCGATCACAAGAACGTTGCGCTTCAACCGCGTACGCTGTTCCATCTGCAGCGACAAGCCGAACACGCCGGCAATGAAGGTGGTGTAAATTTCGGCGTAGATGAGCAGCAGATATACGGAATGGATCACGATGCCCAGACCTGCCACCACAAGCCCCATCGGAATTTCATAATGAAAAATGTTCGGTGTATGTACGGACAGCGCAAGATGTCCCGAAATGAGCAGGAGCCCGAGCCCGAGTCCGCCTAAAATACCGCCCCGCTTAATCGCCTCCCGATCCTTTATCGAAGCCCCGAGGGGAACGAGCACCGCCTGGGAAGAGGCCAAGTTGAACGCCGAATACAAAAGCGGCGCAATCCAAGCGCGGCCCGGCGCATACGGATCGTTCTGATGCAGCCAGCCGCCGCTCGCGAAGGTGGCTGATGTTAGCGTGTGATACAGCACAATTCCCGTAAACACAATCATGAGCGGAACGACAATGGAGTTCACGGCCATAATGCCCGTCATCCCGTTTCGAATGACGAGATAAGCCAGCACCAGCGTTACCGCTACACCAAGCAAGAACGATTGGCCGAATTGCTCCTGAAACACTGACCCCGCCCCCGCCAGCATGACGATAGACACGGAAAACAGCTCTATGAGCATGAGGATTGAAAACCATTCCCCAACCTTCGGTCCGAATAAATGCTTGTTCAGATCCTCGTATGAATTTGCTTTTATGTCATGCGCGATCAGCATCACCTTTGTGCCGAACCACATAAACAGAAACGTGGATAGAAGGATCGTCAAGATGGCGACGCTTCCGTACTTTGTGAAAAACTGCAATATTTCTTGACCGGTCGCAAACCCGGCGCCTACAACCGTACCAATATACGTAAACGCAACCTGCAGCATGGCGCCTGTTCGTCTCATGATGTCGGTTCCCCCTGCCTGTACCTTGTTTAGTACAAGGTATGACAAGGCTTGTTCAGATAGTACGACACAAAAAAACCGCCGATCCCGGCGGTTTTATCGGAAGCTGCATCTGCGGTTATTCTTCAGGAAACAATTTGATGGAATGGACCGTTTCCGTAGCCGGGTCCATATCCAATTTCAAGATGGACCCGCCGGAGGAATAGCTCCAGACGTAATCCGATTTCGCGGTCGGCGTTCCAAGCGCGGAGAGCGCTTGCTCGGCATTGTCCCCAAGCCGGAAGCCGTTCAGGCCGGGATTGACATTTTCCGAAAACACTTCCACAAAAAGGACGCTGTTATCTTTGACGCCTACGGCAAAGGTAGAATACCGCCAAATAGAGGCGTCGATTGCTTCATCCGGAAGCGCATCGATCTCCTTCGGTTCTCCGAATCGGCTGCGGAGCGATTCGGCCGGAGCCCCAACACTCAAGCCCATCAGTGTCGGCTGTGAAGCGTCGAACGTTTCCGTTACATCATCATTCCGCTGAAGCTGGTCGTCCGGCAATTCAGGTTCCACGGCGGGCTCGATCTCCGGGGAAGCGACCTGGATATTCCCTTTATCCGTCCCGTCATGCAAAGCCGGCTCAGCTGTGCCGTCGGGGTTCCCCGATGGGACGTATGTTTCTTTGCCGGTTTCATTGCTGTCGTTTGGCACGGAAGTTCCTTCCGATACGATTTCATTCTGTTCAGCCGTTTGTTCCGGAGCAGACTCGGTTTCCGAGCAGCCAAACATAAAGGCCAACAGGAACAGAAGAACAGCCGGGCGGCCGAAAACCATCAATTTATACATAAGATCACTCACTATCCGTTCCGCGCCTACGGCGGTCTTTTCTTTATATTCCATACTATACGGCATAAGGCCACTCCCTCACAAAGACGAATTCCGTGTAAATCTATTCGTTTTGGGCGGCATCGGCAAGCTTTCGAATTGAAGGCGGTGCAACGCGTGACCGCAATCGTCATTACTCGGTGTAGGTCTCATTCCTGCAGTAACGTTTGTACAGGATGAGTATCATTATATATTAGACTGGGTGAGAATAAGGAAAGTTGCAGGAAAAACGTAAGTTGAATCGATTTTTTGGATGTGGTATTTTTATGCAAAACAGTTCGTCGTTTTTGGCGGCGGACGGCGGGGGGACGATCGGTCACATGGAGCGATTGAAGCAGCGGATTGTAGAAGAAGGACGAGTGCTGTCCGGTCAAGTGCTCAACGTCAACACGTTTTTAAATCACGGGGTGGATCCGGAATTGATTGCGGACATTGGCCGCGCATTTGCCGCGCGGTTTCGGGGAGCGGGCGTGACGCGGGTGATGACCATCGAATCGTCCGGTATCGCCGTTGCTTATGCAACCGCATTGGAGCTGAAGGTCCCCTTAGTGTTTGCGCGCAGAAGAAAGGCGCTGATGAACGACGGAGAATATTATTCCGAGCGGGTTCCTTCCTTTACGAAAGGCATTGTAACGGATATCGTCGTTTCGAAGGAGCTGTTGAAGGCGAATGACCGCATTTTGTTCGTAGACGATTTCATCGCTAACGGGGATGCCGCGAAGGGGCTTATGCGCATTATCGAGCATTCGGGCGCAAAGCTCGTCGGAGCGGGGATTGTGATTGAAAAATCGTTTCAAGCCGGCGGCAATATGCTTCGGGAAGCGGGGATCGATGTCGAGTCGTTGGCGCGCATCGCTTCGCTCGATAACGGCACCGTTCGATTTGTCGAGGAATAAAGCATTTTTTTCATTTTGTCCCCCTATTCCTTCCCGAAGCATCTTCCTTTATAATGGGGAGTAAGTTTTGGAGAGGAGGGCGTCACGATGGGGAATCAGCCGTTGACGAATGATTATTTGGCGAATAAGCTTACGGAGGCTAAGACGCATTTTGAGCGCACTGTCGATTGTAAGCATACGGAGTTTGATGACCTCTACCCATATATGGTGGAACATCCTCAATTTTTCTGGTACAAACGATATGTCGCTTGGTCGGAGCTGCTGACCATTGTTTCCATATGTTCTGATTGCGAATATTCTTGGGAAGAGCAGTTCACAGCCCAGCAGGCGGAATACGTCAGTAATCGCGTAATGTCGGCAAAGGTGCTCGACCATTGGTTTGAGAATCAGCCGAACGATTCGAAAGAACACGTTCAGTAGCTATAGTCGCGAAAGACCTATCCGCAGCGGGTGCGGTAGGTCTTTTTTAAATGTTGGACAAGCTATTTCTGACAGGTGACAAAAGGAGGGCGGTTGCGATGATCTCGGAGGAAATGTTGGATCGTTACCGGGTGGAGGGAGCGCTGCTGCGGGTTGTTCGGGACGAGAATCGGGAAAACGACGTGCGCGGTTACGTCGTTGCCTGGGACGAAACGAGCGTCCTCATACGGAAGCGCTCCAGACGCTTGGTTAAGCTCGATAGACGGTATGTGTACCAGCCTTATTCGGAACCAAGGGCGGTGCCTGCGGGCCTAGGAACGGATGCGATTGGCAGCGGGGAGCCAGGGGATGCCGAGTAGCCGCTTATTACGTTTAAAGCTCCTCGCATAAGGGCACTCTACCTTATATATGGTAGTAAAGGGGAGCAAGAGATGGCCAAAGGCGAGGAGATTGTAAAATACGTAACACAGAAGGTAGTTACTTATATCGATACCCCGAAAGACCAGCGCGAAAGGCAGCGCAGGGAGCGAAAGCACCGGAAAGAGCCGTGGACCGTTCGCTGGTTCGGGATGATTCCGCTCGCCATGTCCATGCTGCTCCGTTCCCGCAGAAAAAAGACCTCCAAGCCCGATCGTTCCCGGTCGTAACGGGAACGATCGGCAGGAGGTCTTTTATCGTCAATGGAAGCTTCCGGACAGGAGCAGCGCATGGAGCGGCACGAACCGCGTTCCGTTGTCCTCCAGAGCGACAAAACCACGAAGCGGCGGGGGGGAGTCGGGCCGGCCGCCATTCGCCGGCTGGCGTTCGTGCGGCGCCCACCAGTGATATCCGGCTACGCCGTATGGGATCATCACGGATTCGTCCAGCTCGGCGCGAAACACAAGAGTGCCCGAACGCTCTTCCCATATCGCGGCAAAATCGTTCCAGCCGCCCATGCTCCGTTCCTGGGCGTCGAGCCAGTCCAGCCTAGCGTACGGATCCGCCGCCTCCGTTACTTTATGGACGGGGGCGCCGGACGGTTCTGACAAGGACGCTGCAGAAGCTTCTGTCGAATCCCCGGGCTCGAAGGCAGCCGGCAGCCACATCCCGCTTTTAGCATCCGCATACCTCGTCACACCGTTCTCCGATACTTTCCAGAAAGCATGCAGAGCATCCATATATAAACGTTTAATTTGGGCTTGACCGCTAAATGACGAGCCTTCCAATCCTGCCGATTCCAGCGATTGCCGCAGCGTTGTTTCCGAAAAGAGCGGCATATGTCCGCTGCCGTATTCCATGAGCCGATACTTTCCGTCAGCCGTCGCGCTGACGATTAAATAGCCGATTTCGCGGTACCCGTTGTCCCGAATGATAATGACCCAGCCGTGTGTTCCCGGACCAAGCGGGTAATGCGTCCATGAGGCGCTGCGCCACGCTTCAAATTCCGACTCTCGCGAAAGCTCGGCAATCCATTGATCAACGGATGTTCGAAACGAATGCTCCGGATGTTCGCCGGCTTCCGCCGCCGCGTTGGGGATTGCCCTTTCAAGCGCCGCTCCGGCATCCGCGGGCGCGAGCATGCCGGTTAGGAGGACGGCGGCCATAAACCATGCACGTGTCATATGTCACCTGCTTTACGTTCGATTAGTTGCGGTCGGACAAGCTCTTCGTTCTTTGTTTAGTGTACCGAACCGACCGCGCAAAGTTTGTCCCTTCCTGTCTGTGAAAGGTAAGAAGTTTTGGCGAACGGGAGTCCGCGCTAAGAGATCGTGTCGATTCCAAGGTGGAAGACTCCCGCGTTAATTACGGTCGACTCAATGCGCGGCCTGTATTGCCATTCAATTTCCCGTCGCCTTGCCTCATACTGCGCTTCCGCTTGCCCGCGCGCCTCAGGCTCGAGCCCCGGCAGCAGCTCATTGTAATAAGCGTCCACCCGCTGCAGCTCGTCCTGAAGTCGTTCCTGCGCCGCATTCGCCCAATCGTGGTTGTAGTTCCGAATTTCCTTCTCCACCGCCTGCTCCAGAGCGGCAACGGCTCGCTGCAACGACCAGACGGGACGCTGAAGGAGCGTATTTGCCGGGGGCCGCGGCGTTAACGGAAGGTCGGCAAGCCGTTCCAAGAAATCCTCCACCATTGCGCCGCTCGTTAGGGAAATTCCTAGCGAATGAAGCTCGTCGCGCTTCATGTCGCAGCAATATTCAATCTTGTAGTTCACAGCGAGCCAGGTCTGGTAGACGGCGGGGGGAGCGTTCCGGCCCGCTTTGTAATCTTCGTACATTTGAACGAAACGGCCCTTCGAGCGGACGATGCCGAACAGCTGCTGGAGCCGCCGGCTGCCGTACGTCACTTCATCGAGGGGTACGCGGCCGGCGGCTGGAGGAGCGGGAGCGAAGCCCAAATAGCGACCTAGAATCGAATCTGTTCCCGGCGGTTCGCTCCCGTATGCGGCTTGGGAGACCGGCTTTGGTTTCCCCTGTGATTCCTGTTGGCGCTTCTTCTCCGGATCGAACACGAACGTCATCGTCATCGTCTGCGGTTCGGCGCCGGTCCGTTCAACGAAGCTCCAATAGTAAGGGCGATTCGTCAAATCCTTGTCGGCCTCCGGAGAAAGCTTTACCGTGACGTGGCTCGGCGACTTCTCCATGATATGGCACTCGGTCGCCTCCAAATACCTGGTTATGAAATGCTGCACCTCTTTCGCATTCATCGCCGAGGGTTTGCCTCCTCTCGTCCGCCCGATACGGTGCGGCTCGCTCCGTCTAGCAGCGTAACGATCCGCCGCCGGCGCTCGCCGCGCTTGTCGTCCGGAGCCTCCTCATCGCCCTCGGTATCGCCGTAAAAGGATCCGCTGAGCGTGTCGATTTTGCTCCGCATATCGGCAGCGTCATTCGATTCCAGTACGATTTTCATCAAATTCGATTCCAGCTTTTGTCCCTTTCTTTCGAACCCTTCGATGATGGTGTCCAGCTCCCCGATCGCAAGCTCGAACATATTGATTTTCTCGTGAAGGAGATGGAGAATGTGCTCTTCGATCGTGCCGGCCGTCGATAAATTATAGATTTTCACGTCCTCCGTCTGCCCTAGGCGGTGTACCCTGCCGATGCGCTGCTCCACCCGCATCGGGTTCCACGGCAGATCGAAATTGATGATGTGATGGCAAAACTGCAGGTTGATGCCCTCCCCGCCCGCCTCCGTCGCGACCATCACCTGCGCGCGCGACTTGAACAGGTCCATCATCCAATCCTTCTTCCCGCGGTTCATCCCTCCCCGGTACGGAACGGCCGTGATATTGTGTTCTTTCAAGTAGTTGAGCAGATACTCTTGAGAAGCCCGATACTCCGTAAAAATGATCACCTTGTCGTTGATTTCCCGGATCAGCTTCAAGACGGTCTCGGCCTTCGTATTGGCCTTAATGTTTCTTATAAACTCGACAAGCTCCCAAATGCCGGCGCGTACGGGCGAATCCTCGGGCAGCTTCTTAAACAAATTCACGAGCGTAATGAATACAGCATCGCGGCTTGAGCATACCTCGCGCTGCAGCGTGACGAGCGCGAGGACGCTTCCGATGTCTCCTCTTGCATCTTCATAGCGCTGTTTGACAAACCGGGTGACCGCCTCGTACAGTTCGTGCTCTTCTTTCGACAGCGCCAGCGTAATATTTTTCACGAAGCGCTTCGTAAATTGGACGCCGCCGTCGCTGCGGCGATTGCGAATCATGACCTTCTGAAGCTCTTGCTGCAGCAGGCTTTCATTCTTCGGCAGCCGTTTGTGAGCGACGTAATTGGCCAAGAAGCTGTTTTGTACGCCCAGCTGTCCGGGCTTCAGCAGCGTGATGAGGTTGTACAGCTCGGACAGGTCGTTCTGCACCGGCGTCGCAGTCAGCAGGAGGCAATATTTTTTCCGAAGCTCACTCACGAATTGATAGTTTGTCGTCTTTTTATTTTTCAGCTTGTGGGCCTCGTCGATGACGAGCATATCGTAATCGAGGTTCAGTACGATATCCCGGTGCGGATCGCGCTTGGCGGTGTCCATCGAGGCGACGATGACGTCGCAAGTCTCCCACATATACGATTTCTTTTGCGCCGCAGCTGCAATGCCGAATTTCGTGTTCAGCTCGCGAACCCACTGCAGCACGAGAGACGCGGGAACTAGAATAAGAGCCTTTTTCACGAGTCCGCGAATCATATATTCTTTCAGGATGAGCCCCGCTTCAATCGTTTTGCCAAGCCCCACCTCGTCGGCCAGAATGGCGCGGCCGCGCATTTCGTGCAGCACACGCTGCGCCGCTTCCAGCTGGTGCGGCAGCGGCCGCAGCTGCGGGAGGTGCCGAAGCGCCTGCAATTCTTCGAAGCTTCGGATCAGTCCGGCCTGCTCCGATTCATATGCGAGCTGATAATGAGTGTAATGGTCCCAAGGTCCGTTCTTCTCGAGCCTCGCTTCCAATTCCTCGTGCCAGGAGCGCTCGAACGTCAATGTAAGATGTTCCGTGATGTGCCGCGTCGGTTCGGGCAGTACGGTTTTCCGCACGTTTCCTCGCCCCCTTGGGTTTTCAGAATTCCGCCTCTTTGAAAACGTTACGTCTTAGTATGTACGGAATGTCCGCGATTCATAACCGGCCGTGCGGGCGTCCTTTCCTTGGAGTACACAGTAGAGCGTGCTATGATCGATAGAAAGTGCAGTGAAGCGGAGTGGTGTAAAAATGACGCGCGAATGGCGATGGATACGGTCGGGTATGCGGGATCCGGCTTACAATATGGCAGCCGACGAGGCGATGATGATTTCGGTAGGGGCGGGAGAGGCGCCGCCGACGCTTCGGTTTTTCGGGTGGAAGCCGGCGACGCTGTCGATCGGCTATTTTCAGAAAGCGGATGACGAAGTGCTGCTGGACGAGGTGAAGCGCCGCGGGCTCGGCTTCGTGCGCCGCCCGACCGGAGGCCGTGCGGTGCTGCACGACGCCGAGCTGACGTATTCGATCGTAGTTCCCGATGCGTACCAGGGGCTTCCGGGCTCGGTGACGGAATCGTACCGGGTGCTGAGCGAAGGGCTGGTGCTCGGCTTCGGCGAGCTGGGGCTCGATGCGCGGATGGTGTCGCTTGCAACCGAAGAGG
>LNAP01000005.1_pt1 | contig 235899 bp, 233 predicted proteins | sample 602601 | NCBI WGS metagenome assembly LNAP01 (sample SAMN02440304, study PRJNA202911) | soil metagenome | biome: Subtropical and temperate rainforests or woodlands; isolation source: soil samples (1 kg each in a 20% v/v slurry with milli Q water) were... ...
ATGGCGCATGAGTCCTTCGAGGACGAAACTGTTGCCGCTATGCTCAATAAGGATTTCGTTTCCATCAAGGTCGACCGGGAGGAGCGTCCGGATATCGACCATATCTATATGGCGGTATGCCAGGCGATGACCGGGCAGGGGGGATGGCCGCTGACTGTATTCTTAACTCCGGATAAGAAGCCGTTTTTTGCCGGAACGTATTTCCCCAGAAGCAGGAAGTACGGAAGGGCAGGGATGGTGGAGATCCTTGCTCAAATTGCGGCAAAATGGAAGGAAGATCACGAGCAAATTCTTGAAATCGGAGAACAGGTGATCCAGGATACAAGCAGCCGGCTGCTTGAACACCAGCCAGGCGGGCAACTGTCGGAAGGGACGCTTAGTAAGGCGTTCCAAATGTACGAGCGGATGTTTGAGCCGGAATATGGCGGGTTCGGGACAGCGCCGAAGTTTCCAAGCTCTCACAATCTCTCGTTCCTTCTGCGTTATTATAAAAAAACCGGGGAGCCCCAGGCTCTGAAGATGGTCGAAAAGACTCTCGATGCGATGTATCGGGGCGGCATGTACGATCATATCGGCTTCGGCTTTGCCCGCTATTCGGTAGATGAGAAGTGGCTGGTGCCGCATTTTGAGAAGATGCTTTACGATAATGCACTGCTCGCCATGACTTACACGGAGGCCTTTCAGGTAACCGGGAACGACAAGTATGCGAATGCGGCCAAACAAATATTCACCTATGTGCTTCGCGATATGACGGATGAGGGCGGCGCTTTCTATTCCGCAGAAGATGCGGATTCAGAAGGGGAAGAGGGCAGGTTCTACGTGTGGAAGCCTGATGAGGTAGCCAATGTCCTCGGAGCTGATGAAGGCGACTTGTATTGTGAGCTCTATGATATTACGGAGCAAGGGAATTTTGAAGGTCACAGCATTCCGAATTTAATTGAGGCTACCCCGGAAGCTTTTGCGAAGCGCAAACAGATGCCGCTGGAGGAGCTTCAGCAGCGAATAGAAGCTTCACGGCAGAAGCTGTTTGCCTACCGCGAGGAGCGGATTCACCCCGGCAAGGATGACAAGATTCTGACCTCGTGGAACGGTCTTATGATCGTCGCGCTTGCCAAGGCGTCGAGGGCGTTCGAGCAGCCTCAGTACGCGCAAGCAGCGGCAAGGGCGGCAGACTTTCTGTTGGCGCATCTGCGCAAAGAGGATGGGAGGCTGCTTGCCCGTTACCGGGCCGGCGAAGCTGCGTTCAACGGGTATGTCGACGACTATGCGTTCCTCGTATGGGGCTTGATCGAGTTATATGAGGCAACGTTCGAGACGGCGTATCTTCGTCACGCGGTCGAACTCAACAGGGACATGATCCGGTTGTTCTGGGACGAGGAGAAGGGCGGGCTGTTCTTCTACGGCAGCGACAGCGAGCAGCTGCTTACCCGCCCGAAGGAGATTTACGATGGCGCGATGCCATCGGGCAATGCCGCTGCGGCGCTGAATTTCCTGCGCCTCGCCAAGCTGACCTACGACGCTGAGCTGTCGCAGAAGGCGGACGAACAGCTCAGGGTGTTCGCCGGAGCTGTAGCGCAGTACCCGCCGGGTCACTCGCTCTTCCTGAGCGCGCTCGATTTCGCTTACGCCGCGGGCAGCGAAATCGTCATCGCCGGAGACCCGGCTCAGCCCGAGACCCAGCGGATGCTGCGCACCGTGCAGCGGCAGTTTCTGCCGAATGCGCTGCTCGTGCTGCACCCGCCGGGTGCAGAAGACGAAGCGGTCCGCGAGCTGATCCCGCTTGTGCAGGACAAGCGGCCGCTCGGGGGCGGACCGACCGCCTACGTCTGCCAGGACTTCGCCTGCCAGGCGCCAACGAATGATATCGCCGATCTCGAGGAGCTGTAGTCACTCGTCAGTTGACTAACATGAGGAGCCGTGGCTGATGCTGCAACAAACCAAGCATCCCAAGCGATCGCTTCACCAAGGATGCCTTACTCCGAACTACCGGACTTCAAGCTGCCGCACCCGAATCTAGCATAGGACAAATGGGCAACCGCATATGCATTCTATGAACGGGTGTCGAACTAAAAGGGAGTGCAGGCCATGAAACGATCGAATGGAGGCTTCAATGGGCCGTTTTTTGACTGGGAGGGATTACAACAGCAGTTTTTCAACGAACAGGCATGGAAGGATACGCTGCGAAACGGTACCGGACATATGCCGTGGTTGGAGGATTACATTAAAGATTTAGTTTCTAACGTCATGCCGGATGCGGTGGCGAACGCGAATAAAACCGTAAACGTGGATCATCATGCAAGCTCGCTGAACTTTAAAGTGTTCGAGACCCATACGCACATCATTGCCCACATCAAGCTATCCCCGGAAACGGATCCGAAAAGCATACGCATCCTTGCCGGTTCTAACGAGCTGTTGGTCAAGGGAATGCCGGAAGCGGACGACAAGAGAATCATCTTACCGGCGCGCGTGCGCATAAACGGGAGCAGGGCCGTATATAAGAGCGGCGTTTTCGAGGTGCGGATGCCCAGGGAAGAGGAGCAGGATACGTTTACCGAACTGCCGGTCAAATATGTATAGGTCCCGTTTGCGGCTCGGACGAATGTTCCCATCACAAAAATCCCCTGCAGGGAGACACGGAAAAATCCGTTGTCCGCCGGCGGGGGATTTTTTTATTTCTGTTGAAGCATCATTTTCCATAAGTCCGGAGTGTCATAGCCAAGTCGCCATGCGGCGACACCGGCCAGATCGTACCTCTTGGCAATCTCTAGACGCGCTTTAATCGTCGCTTCATTTTCCAGCCAAAACACATAGCCATAGCCGTTTTCCTGGTATTCCACTCGGTACTGCTTAAACGTATCGTCCCAGGTTTGGGTCGCCTTCTTGGAGGCGATAAGTGCGGGAATATCCTTCATCAAGATGGCGCGATTGCTGTCCAGCTTGCCGGAGCCGTCGATTTTCCACTCTCTCACATAATAGGGAATCCCCATGATGAGCTTATCGCGTGGAATGCCGTAAGAGAGGAACTCCTTCACGCCTTCCTCCGTCCACGGCAGACCGGCTACCGATCCCGGCGTATCGCTGCCTCTCCAGTGCTGATCGTAGGCCATGATCACCATGTAGTCGACAATGTCTCCGAGCTTTTCATGGTCATACGCCGTCAAGTGATTCCATTTCACGCTGCCTCGCGGCAGGTCGATGGAGATGGCCAGATTCTTTTGATGCGCAGCATCCGCCAGGCTCTTCACAAAAGCGGTAAAAGCATCGCGGTCGCTCGCAGCCAGACTTTCAAAATCTACATTAATCCCCTGTACCCCAAGCTCAACCGAGCGGTCTACAAGCGTTTGAATAAATTTCGACTGGGCTTGAGGATTGGCCAGGAACTGGGTGGTCAACTTCGCGTCGAACTGATTGCTGACCAGCGGATATACGGTGAAGCCCTGTTTGATTAACCAGGCAACGGTGTCCTTGTTTGAGGTGTCCTTAAGGTTGCCTTCCGCATCCGCCAATTCAAAATATGTAGGGGAATCGACATCGAGCCCAACCGTCCCGCTCACATGAGCTTTAATCGTGTCGTTCGAGGAGCTGCCGTTCCAGCCCCAATACTGGAGCTTGCGGAAGTTGTCCCAAATCACGTCGCGCTCCAAGGTTCGTATGGAAGCGTTCGCGTATTGCTTCGCATACTGGAGAGCATCGGGAATCCTGCTGAACTCTGCTATGGTTTTGTCATTTTGATAGACTTGATAGTAAGGCGTGTTGGTCCAGATCGGACGGCCCTCATAAACAATCTGGCTGTGCGCCCAAAGCCGCGCGTAATCGGCCGCTTCATCCAAGCTCACGAAATCCTGTAAAAATTCATTGTTTTGAAAAACTCTATAAGCTTTTTCGTTTGAAAAAACCGTCTGTCCCGTGCTCATATTGATAATCTTGGAGCTTGACCATTTCAAGGCTTCCTCGACAGCGTCCTCCAAATATGCGAATTTCCAATTATCAGCGGAAAAAGTCCCTTGAATAACCTGATAAACCGCACTTCCCGACCGGAGTTTCTCCTTCTCGGCCTTCGGCAAGTTGTCCCACACCCAACGATTGTCGGTCAGATCGATCACGTGAGCGCCTGACCATTTTTTGCCTTCGGCTGCAGCCTGCGCCAGCGTCGGAAACTCCCATGAATCCAGCGAAATGTCGCCCTGATAGAGCCGGTACCGCGGGTAATTGTTCCACACCCAGCCGCTTGATCGCAGGTCGCGAATACTGGCATAGCCCCAATTTTGCGCTTCGGCTATGGCCTCTTCCAATGTGGCAAACTGCCATCCGGGCTGCGTCACATCGAGTTGATACACTTGATAGCGTGGGAAATTGTCCCACAACCAATTACGCGATCCGATTTCCTCGACATGGCTGTGTGCATAGGAACGCGCATAGCTTTCCGCTTGCTTGTAATCGGAAAACTCCATCAATATTTGATTGTTTTGATATACCCGATACTTCGTCGTCTTGTCCGTTCCAGCAGCAGGTCCGGCAGCCCAAGCTTGGCTTGGCATCGCAAGCGTGACGAGCAGCATACCCGTCAGCATCCATGTTTTGACCTTCATTGCTTCCCACCTTTCTACGAATCTATCTATTTAGACGTAAAAAACGATAGATTGGTTGCGATGAAAAATAATGAACATGGATGGGGAGCCTTCTTAAACGGAAAAAACGCCTGAACAGAAAAATCTGTTCAGACGCTTAACATCAAGCTATGAACCTCATTGTTAAACCGCGACGTCCGCTACGATTTCTTCTTCCAGAATCAATTGGATTTGATCCCGGAATACGCGGATGCTGTATTGCCTGAACATGTACTGCTCAATGGCCTCCAGCAGATTAGCTTGAATCAGGATTTGACTGCGGCCTTGCGTGAAAACCTCGGCGGAGAAGCCGAGATCCTCGTCGTACATCAGCTCTACCTCGACATCCGTCGGCTTGAGCTGCTTGCGTTCCGCTATGTTCAAACAGATAGCGTTAATAATTTCCTGTTCGGAGATACGCATTACTCAAACCTCTTTTGATTCTCTTTTCTTTTATTGCGGAAGTAAACGACGATGTTTTTGATAATCACGAACAGCAGGAATATGGCAAGGACGTTAACCAGTAAACCAAGAATGTTTCCAAGAGCGCCTAAATTGCCGAACATGCTTCCGAACAATAGTCCGGCCAAACCGCCGATCATAATCCCTTTCATTAAACCGCCGCTGAAAAATCCCGGTTTCGCCGGAGGTGTTGCCGCAGCCGGTGTTTTTGCCGTTGGACTGCCGGAATCATTTCGGGTAACATTGTCAGTAGGCGCTTTTTGCGGGTTTGTCGGCGTGTAGCTTTTTTTCGGCGCTTTGTAAGTCGTCTTGGCCTCTACAAGATTTGGCGCCGTGAAAGAAAACACCAGCATGCAGGCCATTAGCAGCATTACCATTTTCTTCATCATAACTTTTATTTTCCCTCCAAGTGTGTTGTGTAAGCATTGCCGCTCCAACCATCTTATACGTTTTACTTTGTCTCAGGTTTCAATTTTTATTCGATTAAGGGTGATTGCATATGAATCGTTATCCGGAAGCTTATATTGAATATCTCGTTTGCTTCCACGCGGGGCGGGATTATTTTGAATGCCACGAGGTGATGGAAGAGTTCTGGAAGGAGCATCCCGGGGATCCGCGGGGCCGTACTTACGTCGGGCTTATTCAAATCGCCGTCGGCTTGTACCATCAAAGAAGAGGGAATCGGGCAGGGGCCGTCAAAATGCTCGGCAGTTCATTGAAGAACCTGGTTCCGGAGCATGCGGAGGAACTGGGCTTGGATCACGGCAAGCTGATAGAATGTGTTGCACAAAGAGTTGAACTGCTCAGTACCGGAGGGGAAGTCGTATACGAAGATCTCAATCTTCCTATAAAAGACGACAAGCTGCTGGCCCATTGCACCAAGCTGTGCGAAGAGCGCGGCCTGATGTGGGGAGAACCTGGCGATAGCGGCAAGCCGGGGCTGATCCACAAGCATACGCTGCGCGACCGTTCGGAGGTTATCCAGGAAAGAGCTCGCCAGGTCGAGATGAAAAAGAAGCGGAGAGGGGAAACTCCGTGAGTGTGCCGGGGGAATAAGTCTATACGGAAAGCGGTCTATCAAAGACCGCTAACATTTGTCTAGGGGCGGCCGTCAACCTGACCGGTATATTGAAATCAATTCACTGTGTAGCCATCGTCAATGAGGTCCAGTCTTCCCGTCTCCGGATGGATGATCATGCCGTGAACCGGCAGGTTTTTCGGCAGCAGGGGATGTTTGCGAATGATTTTTACGCTTTTGACGATGCCCTCCTGCACATGATCAAAGCCGCTCAGCCAGTGGGACAGGTCGATGCCGGAATGGTCAAGCGTTTGCAGCACATCCTCGGAAATGCCTTGCTCCCTCACTTTTGTCAGCACTTTATCGGAATTTAATCCCGTCATGCCGCACTCGTAATGACCGACGACGAACACCTCTTTTGCTTCAAGCTCATACACGGCGACCACGATGCTCCGCATAATACTGCCGAAAGGGTGAGATACAATCGCGCCGGCGTTTTTGATGATTTTGGCGTCGCCGTTTCGCAGGTTCATCGCTTTCGGCAGCAGCTCGGTAAGACGAGTATCCATACACGTGAGGATCACCATGCGTTTATCCGGAAATTTGGTTGTCAGAAACTCCTCGTATTGCTTCGTATCCACAAAAGAACGGTTGAAATCCAGAATCTCAGATATCAAAGACATTTCATCTTTCCCTCCTGCCTAGTTCAGGCCTTTGCAGCCTCTTATCGTTTATCGACCAAACTGATGTTGGCATTGTAAATCTGATTGCTGCTTTTAAGTATAAAAGATTTATTCGTAAGGTGATAGTCAATTTTGAGAGACTCTTCGAAAAAAACCTCATCCTTCGCCCGGTATGCCACCCTATAAGGGTCGCCGTCCGTTTCGATATCCGCGGCTTCAGTCCGGTCCACGAGCCATAGAGCGGCGACCCCATTCACGGCGCAGCCGCAGCCCTCCGTATCGTATACCAGCTTGAGGCGACCCTTTTGTTCCGAGATATAAGGCGCTAACTGTTTGACCGCTGTCTCTGTAAACGTAATCTGCATGGTTCTTCACTCCTTCAACATGTATTTTACCACAAAAATCAGCGAATTTGATTCTCCCTCCGCAACGAAGTATGATCTATAGTAATATCTTCCGGAAAGGGGCATTAATCATGAATCTGGACGCGATTCAAACGAAGCTGGATGAATTTAAACGATACGTTCGAAAAATGAAACAATACAAGGAAGCGGTCGGCCTCTTGTACTGGGATCTTCGCACGGGTGCGCCGAAGAAAGGCGTTCAGACCCGTTCCGAGGTCGTAGGGGAGCTGTCGACGGAAGTTTTTCGCATGTCTGTTTCCGATAAAATGGGTGAATTTCTTGCGTTTTTTACACAGCCGGAACATTTCGGGCAGCTTGACCGCACCAGTCAAAAGATGATCGAGGAATGTCAAAAGGATTATGACCGCAGTAAAAAAATTCCCGAGGACAAATACCAGGCTTATGTCGTGCTTACCTCTCAGGCGGAATCGGTGTGGGAGGATGCCAAGCATCAATCCGATTTTGCGATGTTTCAGCCTTACCTAGAGAAGATCGTTGCCGCCAATCAGGAATTTATCGAGCTTTGGGGTTATGAAGGGAACAAATACAATACGCTGCTTGACATGTACGAACCCGGTATGACGGTAGAGAAGCTGGATCAAGTATTCGGAGCTCTGCGCGAAAAGGCAGTGCCGCTGCTGCAGGCCATCCAAGCCTCTTCAAGACAGCCCGACCGTTCTTTCATCGACCAAACGTTCGATAAAGAAAAGCAAAAGCAGTTCAGCCTGTTTATATTAAAGCAAATGAATTACGATTTTGAAGCGGGGAGATTGGATGAAACCGTCCACCCATTCGCGACGGGCTTAAATCCGGGTGACGTCCGAATCACCACCCGCTATTTGCCCAATGATGTGACCAGCGCTCTGTTCGGTACGATTCACGAGGGCGGCCACGCGCTCTATGAGCAAAATATATCGTCCGATCTGATCGGCACCAATCTGTGCTCGGGGACGTCCATGGGGATTCATGAATCCCAATCGCGCTTCTGGGAGAACATGGTAGGCCGCAGCTGGGCCTTCTGGTCTCGCTACTATGGCGATTTGCAAAAGATGTTCGCCGGACAATTGGATCAGGTGGACGTCGATGCGTTCTATAAAGCAATCAACCATATACAACCTTCCTTGATTCGGATCGAGGCGGATGAACTGACCTATAACCTGCATATTATGATTCGTTATGAGATCGAGAAAGGTCTTATTAACGGAACGATACGCGTTGCCGACCTGCCCGGGGTTTGGAATGCCAAATATAAGGAGGTTCTGGGCGTCGAGCCAGCAGCCGACAGCGATGGCGTGCTGCAGGATGTTCATTGGTCCGGAGGCTCCTTCGGGTACTTCCCGTCCTACGCGCTTGGCAATATGTATGCCGCACAAATGACACATACGCTGAAAAAGCGGCTGCCGAACTTCGATGAACTGATCGCCTCCGGCAACCTGCTGCCGATTAAGGAATTTTTGACCGAGCAGATTTATCGGTACGGCAAATTGCTGACCCCGAATGAGATTATTGTTCAGATGACGGGGGAAGAGCTGAACCCGGATTATCTGGTTGCGTATTTGGAGGATAAATACAAGGCCGTATACGGGTTGAATTAATCGGTTGGGATCACTAAGACGAAAGCAAGGGATAAGTCCCTGTTTTCGTCTTTTTGTATGGATGAATTAACGCTCTCCTAGGCTCCTGCATACTATGCTCATACAACAGATTAGGAGGGACGTCAATGAAACGAAAAGGATGGCTGCTGGGGATAACCGCGATGCTTATGATGACCTCAATCCTGCAGGCTTGCGGAAATAAACCGCAGGAGGTCAGCAAGATCCGCATCGGAGAAGTGACCCGATCGATTTTTTATGCGCCGCAATATGCAGCGTTATCTCAAGGTTTTTTTAAGGATGAAGGACTAGACGTCGAGCTTGCTACAACCCCCGGAGGAGACAAAACGATGACAGCCCTGCTAACAGGGGGCATTGATGTGGCTTTAGTCGGCTCGGAAACCTCTATTTTTGTGTATCAGCAGGGTGCGGACGATCCGGTCATTAACTTCGCCCAGGTCACGCAAACCGACGGCACCTTCCTCATCTCGCGCAAACCGATACCGAATTTCGACTGGAATCTGCTCAAAGGGAGCATATTCCTGGGCCAGCGAAAAGGCGGGATGCCGCAAATGGCCGGAGAATTTACCTTGAAGAAGCATGGCATTAACCCGCAAAAGGATCTCAATCTGCTGCAAAATGTAGACTTCGCCAACATTCCGGCGGCCTTCTCTTCGGGTACCGGTGATTACGTACAGCTGTTTGAGCCGCAAGCGTCCGTATTTGAAAAGCAGGGAAAAGGCTATGTCATTGCCTCCTTCGGGGTGGAAAGCGGCCACCTGCCTTACACCGTGTATATGAGCAAAAAGAGCTTCATGGATCAAAATTCCGGCGCGATTCAAAAATTCACCAATGCTTTGCAGCGCGGACAAAATTGGGTGCAGTCGAAAAGCGTTAATGAAATCGCCGATGCTGTAGCGCCTTATTTCCAGGATACAGATATCGAGATTATCCGCAGTGTCGTGAAGCGCTATAAGGACCAGGGCAGCTACGCTTCAGATCCAATTGTGGATGAAAAGGAATGGAACAATTTGCTGGAGGTTATGACGGCTGCAGGAGAGCTGAAGCAGAGAGTGGAATGGAAGACACTGGTCAATAACAGCTTTGCAGAGAAAGCGAAGAAGAACGCTAGATAAGTCGCAAATCCGGCAATGTGTACGAGCGAAGTTTGCAAATGCAAACCGGAAAGGGGAGGATGAACATGAACGCTGCGGTACGGGTGAAGGGAGTTACGCAAATCTTTGTGACGAAGCAACGTACAACGCTTGCTGTAGAGCATATTGATTTTACCCTTCAGCCCGGTGAATTCGTCAGCTTGATCGGTCCCAGCGGCTGTGGGAAAACGACCCTATTGTCCATCATCGCCGGACTTATTGCGCCTACTCTCGGTAAAGTGGAAATCGCGGGGGAGACGATACATGCTCCTTCTCCGAAAGTTGGATACATGCTGCAGCAGGACTATTTGTTCCCATGGCGGACCATTTATGAGAATGCGGTCATCGGTCTGGAGCTGATGAATCTCCACAATGAAGAGAAGAAACGCTATGTCGAGCATTTGCTTGATGAAATGGGCTTGCTTCGCTATAAAGATTATTATCCTGCTCAGCTATCGGGCGGGATGCGGCAGAGGGTGGCGCTGGTCCGCACACTCGCCACCGATCCGGAGATTCTGCTGCTCGATGAGCCCTTCTCCGCGCTTGACTATCTAACGAAGCTTCAGCTTGAGGATTTGGTGGTGGAGACGCTGCGCGCCCGCAGCAAAACCGCGCTGCTGGTCACGCACGATATTTCCGAAGCGGTCGCGATGAGCGACCGGATCATCTTGCTTGAGCCCAATCCGGGAAAGGTGCGGCGGGAATTTGTCATGCCGCAGGATATCCGGGAGCAGCTGCCTTTTGCAGCCAGGGAGCACATGGGCTTCAATCCGTTGTTCCGCGATATTTGGCATGAATTTGAAGCCATGCAGGAGAAGGGAGGGGCTGCTGATGCAATTGCAAAGCTTTGAGGAGGCTCGGCAGGAATTATTGGGAAAGCAGATTCATCAGCAGTTTCTTCAATCTGAAAAGAAAACGTTAATTCAGGTCAGGCTGACACAGGCGGTCATACTTATAGCGTCCTTAGCGCTTTGGGAAGCGGGCGGCCGGCTCAAATGGATCGATGTGCTGCTGTTCAGCTATCCGAGCAAAGTTCTGGCCTTGCTGTGGTCGAAGCTGCTGGACGGATCCTTGCTGCCGCACGTGGGCGCGACCGTGTTTGAGACGGTTATCGGCTTTTTGCTGGGAACGCTCTGCGGTACTTTGCTTGCAACCTTGATTTGGTGGTCTCCATTTCTATCCAGAGTGCTTGATCCCTATATGGTCGTTTTGAACAGTATGCCGAAGGTAGCGCTTGGACCGCTTTTTATCGTCGGATTAGGACCGGGCTTATTATCCATCATTGCCACGACTCTTTCCATCACTGTTATTATTACGACGCTCGTCGTGTATGGAAGCTTTAAAGAAGCGGACCCTAATTTTGTGTTGGTCGTGCGAATTTTTGGCGGCAGCAAACGTAAAGTGTTTCAAAAGGTGATTCTCCCGGCCTCGTTTCCAACGATCGTATCGACGCTGAAGGTCAATGTGGGGTTGGCATGGGTCGGAGTCATCGTAGGGGAATTTCTCGTCTCCAAGGCCGGACTCGGATATTTGATCATTTACGGGTTCCAGGTATTTAACTTTACGCTCGTGATCAGCGCCCTGTTCGTCATCGCGGTTGTCGCAACCTTGATGTATCAGGCCGTTTCATATATGGAAGCGCGTATTACGAAGAACAAATAGTTGCCTATCTGCGCTCGGCATGGAATAATGAAGCCCATAGACATCTGATTGTCTGTATCCGAGGCAAAGGAGTAAATACTATGGGTTTTCGAGTTGTTAAAACAGCTGCGGCCGCTGTCGCCGCGATTTATCTCGCCTATCTTACCGGACTTCATTCTCCCGAATCCGCAGGACTGCTTGCCATTCTCGGAATCGAGGTAACGAAGCGGAAAGGGATAAGCGTTGCGCTCAAGCGGTTATTCGCATCCTTGCTGGGCCTGCTTTTTGCCACATTTCTATTCAGTTTGCTCGGCTATCACGTTTGGGTGATCGGGTTCTTTATTTTGGTAGCTTATCCGATCTTTGCGCGCATGGGAATCAGCGAGGGAACCGTTACCGGCTCTGTTGTCATGCTTCATCTGTATATCAACCAGTCGGTCAGTGTGTCGGCAGTATGGAACGAGGTTCTCCTTCTGGTTATCGGTCTGGGTACAGCCACGTTGATCAATATTATTTATATGCCCAAAGAAAATCCTCATCTGCTGGCCTGCAAAAAAAAGGTGGAGGATTCGTTTTCAGCGATTTTCCTTCATTTCGCCGCCTACTTGCGCGACAATACAATTATATGGGACGGAAAAGAACTTTTAGAGGCGGGAGAAGCTATTGAAGAGGGTAGTGAGCTTGCCAGGCGATCGCTCGATAATACATTATTTTCCATAGGCGAGACGTATTGGCGGGTGTACTTTTATATGCGCGGGGAGCAGCTCGATTCGATTCATCGGATGACGGGCCTCATCGCCCAGGTCTATCAGACCCTGCCGCAGGGAGAGCTTGTTGCAACTATTTTCGAAGAATTAAGCGTGCTAGTCAAGGAAGAATACTATAGCGGCCGGTCAGAGCAAGAATTGAATGTTTTGGAGCGGCGTTACAAGGAAATGCCGCTTCCGTCAACCCGCGAGGAATTCGAGGTCCGCGCCGCCATCCTGCAGTTAAACCTGGAACTGAGACAATACTTGTCCGTCGCAAAAAAGCAAAAGAAGCAGAGGCCGGAGAAGAAAATGTCGTAAAATTCTTGTCACCCTAGACGAATGTCCTGCATACACTTGTAATGAATGATTGTATGGAGGAGGGTGAAAGGATGTCAATAGATAAAGATTTGCAGTGCAGAGAGATCATTACGAAGGCTGTCTGCGGCAAAGGTCGCAAGTTTTCGCACGTAAGTCATACAGTTACCCCGCCTTTTTCTCCGACCAGTATTTTAGGCGCTTGGATTATCAACAATCAATACGAGGCCGTAAAATCCGGAGAAGGCGTGGAAGTAGTGGGTACTTATGATATTAACATCTGGTATTCCCACGACCGTAATACCAAAACGGATGTTGCAAAAGAAACAATTTCCTACGTAGAAGTCGTTCCGCTTACTTATCTGGATAAGAAACATAAGTCTTCGACGGCCGAAGTGGCCGCTGCCGCGACTCAGGAGCCGAACTGTGTGGAAGCCAGCATCTCCTCCAGCGGCGACAGCGTCATTATCCGGGTGGAACGCGAATTCCAGGTGGAAATGATTGCGGAGACGAAGGTGTGCATCGTGGTGTGCGACCACGGCTGCGACGACTTCGACGACAAGCACGTCGATTTTGACGATAGCGCCGATGGCGATTTCGAAGATCTCGACGCCGATCTCCTGGAAGACGAATTGGATTAAGTTTAACTGGTTTACTCCAATATATGCCGGAATTCCTATTTCGGCAGAGGGCAATAGCCCTCTTTTTTTGTATTTGCAAAAATGGGCGATTCCGAATGTGCGAAGAGAAGCGGGGGAGTGTGCGTGAATTCGTTTTTGCTGCACGGCGGGCAAAAGGGCTTGGAAGGTCTGCTTTCACAAGTGAAAATTCCGCACGGCGCCAAGGTGCCGGAAGAATTTACGGGAAAAGTCGTGATTAGATACGGCTCCGATGCAAGTGATTGCCCGGGCTATTCAGTTCTTCAGCCGGCCAAAGCGGTTCGGCGCGCCATGCACAAACGAAAGCGGGAGGAGCTGCTCTCGCTGCATGGGGTGAAGACGCTGCAGAGCTTCGGCAGGGAGGCGACCCCGCAATTTTATCCCTATCGCTATCGTGTGGCGGTGTTCCACTTGGAGGTGCTGGCGGTCTATGAAAGAAAAGCATCCCTATGGAGCAATTCCGACCTCACGTTTTCAGCGTCATCGGGTTATGCAGAACTGGATTCCGGCTCCGCCGCCTTTCATGCCCGCCGGGCCGCTCGAGAAGCGGTGAAAGCGCTGTATGCGCTCGGCTTGGATTACGGCATTGTTTCCATCGGCGTGCTTCCTGACAGACACACGCTCGTGTTGGACATTGACCCTGCGCCTCTCCTGGATGAGAGGCTTTCGGAAATGTTCGCCGGGGCGATCAATCGCTATGACGAAGAATTGTCGAGAGAGCTGCGGCGGGAGGAGCCGGCAATGCTCGGGAGCGACCCCGAGTTTCTGCTGCGCAGCCCGCAGGGCAAGGTTGTGTCCGCCTCCCGTTTTCTGGAGCGGGAGGGCCGTGTCGGCTGCGATGGCATCGTGCTGCGCGGCCATCGCGTTATCCTGCCGCTCGCGGAGCTGCGGCCGCAGCCCAGCGCGGAGCCGCGCGAGCTCGCGCGCAATTTGCGCCGCACGATGCGGCTTGCTGCGCGCCGCATCCATGACGAGAGCCTCGCGTGGCTCTCGGGGGGCATGCCGCTCAAGGGCTTCCCCCTTGGCGGCCACATCCACTTCAGCCGCTGCTGGCTGAATGTGCACCTCTTGCGCGCGCTCGATAACTACCTCGCGCTGCCGCTGATGCTGATCGAGGGCGAGACGACGCGTTGCCGCCGCCCTCGTTACGGATACCTGGGCGACTTCCGCAAACAGCCGCACGGCGGCTTTGAGTACCGCACGCTGCCCAGCTGGCTGGAGTCGCCTGCGGTGACGCGCGGCGTGTTTGCACTTGCCGCACTGATCGCGGGCCAGTACTGGACGCTGAGCAGCCAACCGCTGCTGAGCGCCGCCGTCCAGGCCATCTACTATCGCGGCGACAAGGAACAGGCGCGCGGCATCGTGCGCGGCCTGTGGGACGAGATGGCGGCGTTAGAGGCCTACAGCCGCTACGCGCAAGACCTCGAGTCGCTAAGGGAACGCGTGCTGCGGATGGAGCCCTGGAACGAGCTGGCTGATTTTCGCAAGGCTTGGGAAATTCCGCCCTATCATCGGAAAGAAGTTACCGATCCTCATTTCATGCTATAATAGAGTAGACTAAAGCGTTGGAGGATTGTATGGCTCAATATACCCCGATGATCCAGCAATACCTGGCCGTCAAGGCGCAGGCGCCGGATGCTTTTCTGTTTTTCCGCTTAGGCGATTTCTATGAAATGTTTTTTGAAGACGCGCTGAATGCGTCCCGCGAGCTGGAGATTACGTTAACCGGCAGGGAGGGCGGGATGGAAGAGCGGATCCCGATGTGCGGGGTTCCCTACCATTCGGCGGAAACCTATATCGCACGTCTGGTTGAAAAAGGCTATAAAGTCGCCATCTGCGAGCAGGTGGAGGACCCGGCCGATGCTAAAGGCGTCGTGCGCCGGGAAATCGTGCGTATCGTAACGCCCGGAACGGTAATGGACAGCAAATTGCTCGGGGAAACGAGCAACAATTATATTGTATCCGTTGTGAAGCAGGACGGTCTGTACGGCTTCACAGCCTGCGATATTTCGACCGGCGAACTGTACACGACATGTCTTGAGAATTCGCTCGAGCTCGTCATCGACGAATTGAACGTGTACAACCCTTCGGAGATGATCGGGCCGACCTCTCTGCTTGAGGAAATCAAGCGATACACAGCACAATGGGGAAGGGACATCGTCAGCACGGATTGGACGGCTGCGGATGAATCGCTGCTGGCTGAGCATTTTCCCGGTGAAGCCTCTCTGACTGTCTTCTCTTTAAAACCGGCGAACCGGCAGGGGGTTGCCATGCTGCTGACGTATTTGCGGGAAACGCAAAAAAGAGCGCTCGTCCACGTCAAGCACATCCGGTTGTATGAGCATGACCAGTTTATGACGATGGATCCTTTTACACGCAGAAATTTGGAGCTCGTCGAGACGGTTCGCGAACGGGCCAAGAAAGGCTCGCTGCTCTGGCTGCTGGACAAAACCGTTACGGCCATGGGCGCGCGCATGCTGCGCCGGTGGATCGAGAAGCCACTCATGAATGCGGCCCGTATCGAGGAGCGCCTGGAGGCGGTGGACCGCCTTTATAACCATTTGATGGTCCGGGAAGACCTCAAGTCCGCGTTAAAAGAAGTGTACGACCTTGAGCGCCTGGTGGCGCGGATTTCCTACGGCAATGCGAACGCAAGGGATTTAGCAGCCTTGAAGCATTCTTTGCAGCAGGTGCCATTGTTCAGAGAGGTTTGCGCCTCTTCCGGGTCCACTACTTTACAGAGTCTGGTAGCGGATATGGACGACTGCGCGGATGTAATGTCTTGGATCGCCGAGGCTATAGAGGACGAGCCTCCGGTGTCCGTAAGGGACGGCGGCATAATCCGCGAAGGCTATCACGGATATCTGGACCAGCTTCGCGCGGCAAGCGCGAACGGGAAGCAGTGGATCGCCGAGCTGGAACGCCGGGAGCGGGAGGCGACCGGCATCAAATCGCTGAAAATCGGCTACAACAAAGTGTTCGGCTATTATATCGAAGTCACGAAAGCGAACATGGCGGCGCTGCCGGAAGGACGCTACGAGCGAAAGCAAACGCTCGCGAATGCGGAGCGATACGTCACGCCGGAGCTGAAGGAGAAGGAATCGCTCATTCTCGAAGCCCAGGATAAAATGATCGATCTCGAGTACGAGCTCTTCACGGAGCTTCGCAACCGGATTTCGGAGCATATTTCCCGTCTTCAGGGTCTCGCGGAGCTGATTGCCGCCGCGGACGTCTATCAGTCCTTAGCGACAGTCAGCGCGGCTTATCATTACCGCCGCCCGGAGATCGGCGAAAGCTATGAGCTGTTGATCGAGGACGGACGCCATCCTGTCGTGGAAGCGGTGCTTCAGGAGGGGGCTTTTATCGCCAACGATACGATTCTGAAGGAAGAGGAAGGACGAATCCTGCTGATCACGGGACCGAATATGGCGGGGAAGAGCACCTACATGCGCCAGGTGGCGGTCATCTGCCTCATGGCGCAGATCGGCTGCTTCGTGCCTGCCAAGGCGGCGAGGATTCCGTTGATTGACCGCATCTTCACGCGCATCGGCGCGGCCGACGACTTGATCGGCGGACAGAGCACATTCATGGTTGAAATGATGGATATTCAGGTGATGACGGAAAAAGCGACGCCCAAGAGCCTCGTCATTATCGACGAGCTCGGACGGGGCACCTCGACGGGAGAGGGAATGGCGATCGCGCAGGCGGTCATTGAGTTCCTGCACGACTCCGTCGGATGCAAGACGCTTGTTTCCACGCACTTTCACGAGCTTGCGCATCTGGAGCAGAGCCTGACGCACCTGCACAACCATTGCATGGCGGTCAAGGAGAGCGGGCAGCAGGTTACCTTCCTGCGCAAGCTGATCCGCGGCGCTGCCGACACCAGCTACGGCATCTACTGCGCCGAGATCGCCGGCCTGCCGCGCCCGATCATTGAACGCTCCTATGAGCTGCTCCATGTGTTCGAAGCGCGCGCGGCTCATCAGGAATCGGCGGCGGCAAGCACGCGGTCCGCGCCAAGCGTTCCACCGATACTCTCTTCAGCTCCCAATCTGCCGGCTTCACCAGTCGCTGTGCCTGCGGTGCAGCTTAGCCTCTTTGAGGAAACTCCTCATGCCGAGGACAAGCAAAAGAAAAAGCAGGATGCCAAATCGCAGCAAATCCTTGATCAGCTCAAAGGTCTTGACCTGATTAATATGACGCCGCTGCAAGCATTGAATCTCATTCATGAAATGAAGCAAAAGCTGCAAAGCTAATCGATTCCACACAAAGGGGTGAAGCGTATGATGCAGAAAAAATGGCAAAAAATGAGAATCGCTTTGGCGCTTGCTTCTCTCTTGGCGGCAGCTCTGCCCGCGGGAGTTTCGGCGCAAGAGGATTCGGCTAACGCGAAGCAATCCCAGGAGATATTGGAACTGCTCAGCGAGCTGCATGTCAGCGGAGTTACCGCAGATCAACTGAAGAGCAAGAGCATTCAAGAGATGATCGATTCGCTGAAAGACCCGTATACGATGTATTTTAGCGAACAAGACCTGCAGCAATTCGAGAGTACGCTTGAAAATAACTATGTAGGCATCGGGGCGAGAGTCGGTTTGGATGATGACGGTGTGTATGTCAGTGAGATTTTTGCCGGATCTCCCGCCGAAAAAGCGGGACTGCAGCCCGAAGACTATATCGTCGCAGTAAACGGCGTATCTGCCAAGGGACAAGCTCTGGACGCGGTTGTCGGAAACATTGTGGGAGAGCCGGGCACAGATGTAACCATTTCCGTTCTGCGTTCAGGCCGGACCTTCGATCTGCAGGCCGTTCGCGGCGCAGTGAACATTCCGGAGGTGTACAGCAAGCTTTTTGACAAAGGAGCCGGCTATATTCAGATCACCGATTTCTCCAGCGATGCCGATGAGGAATTTAGCGCAGCTTTGGAACAGCTGCAAGAGCAGGGCTTGAATTCGCTCGTGATCGACCTGCGCAACAATCTCGGCGGTTTTTTGGAGACTGCCCGGCATATCGCGAAGCATTTTATTAAAGACGGTGTCCTGATACATACCCGGGACCGGCTTAACGAGGACGACCCCGTGACGATCGAGGGAGGCTCGACGTTCCCGATTCCTGTCTATGTTTTGCTCAACGAATACAGCGCCAGCGCTTCGGAGGTGCTTACCGGCGCTATGCAGGATTATAAAGCGGCAAAAGTGATCGGTGTGAACAGCTACGGCAAGGGCAGCGTTCAGCAGTTGTTCAGTCTGGAGAGCGGCGGCGCCGTGAAAATTACGATTGAAGAATACTTGACGCCGAAACGGCGTAAAGTGAATGGCGTCGGGATTCAGCCTGACGTGGAGGTTCATGGCGAAGCTGCGCAGATGATTACAGCGCTGCGTCAGGCTGGCATCGAGGATGTGACGGTTACTGCCGGCAGTCGCGGGGTGACAATAAACAGCGTGAAGGTAGACGATTCGTTGCCGTTGATTCGTGAAGACGGCGAGCTCTTCGCCCCGACAAGGGCGTTAGCCGCTTTGATCGATGCAGGCATCGCATGGAACGGTGGAAATCAGTCAGTCGAGGTTACATCGGGAGACATTCGTCATGCCTTCCCGGTAGAGCCGATGTCCCTTTGGGTCGACAACGGGATCAGCTACGTCAATGTAAATGCCTTCACCCGGGTTTTCCCTCAGCTGAAAGTGGCGGATGAAGGGAAACAGGTGACTTTTCACGCCGTAAAGGGGAGCTGAGCCATGGGAACCATCAGGCTGTTAGATGAGCATATCGCCAACCAGATCGCCGCCGGCGAGGTTGTGGAGCGTCCTTCTTCGGTAGTGAAGGAGCTTGTTGAAAATTCAATAGACGCCGGGAGCGCACGCATCGATGTGACGATCGAGGAAGGCGGGCTGCAGTTGATCCGCGTAAGCGATAATGGCTCGGGGATGGAAGCTGACGATTGTGAAATCGCCTTTCAGCGCCACGCCACCAGCAAAATTGCAACGAGCAAGGATTTATTCTCGATTCGCACGCTCGGTTTCCGCGGTGAAGCGCTCCCGAGCATAGCTTCCGTATCCAAGCTCGAGTGCGTGACTTCCTCCGAAAATAACGGTCTCGGGCGCAGTATCGTCATCGAGGGAGGTACGGTCCGAAAAGTAGAAGAGACGGCCGCTCCTCGCGGGACGGATATCATGGTGAAGGAATTGTTTTACAATACCCCCGCGCGTCTCAAATATATGAAAACAATTCAAACCGAACTCGGGCATATTTCCGACTACATGTATCGGTTAGCGCTGGCACATCCGGGAATTGCTTTTTCGTTAAAACATAACGGTAATTTGCTGCTTCAGACGCTGGGAAACGGAGATTTGCTCCAGGTCATTGCGGCTATTTACGGTACGGCGGCAGGCAAGCAGATGCTGCAGGTTCAAGCGGAAAGCCTGGATTACAGGCTGGCCGGATACATAGCGAAGCCGGAGCTGACAAGAGCGAACCGCGGTGGCATTTCCATGCTCGTCAACGGGCGCTATGTGCGTAATTTTGCGTTAAATCAAGCGCTGCTGCAGGGGTATCATACGCTTCTGCCGATCAACCGTTTCCCCGTTGCGGTGCTGCAGATCGAGATGGATCCGGCTCTTGTCGACGTGAACGTGCATCCCGCCAAGCTTGAGGTCAGGTTCAGCAAGGAATCGGAGCTGCTGCAGCTCGTCGAATCCGAGATCAAGCGTCTCCTTGGCAGACAGGTGCTCATTCCTAACGCCGGCAAAGGCTCCGGGGACAAAGGGGCTTATGTGCAGGAGCAAATGGAAATGGAGCGTCCTGCTCCTGCCGATGCAAGCGCAAGCGTGTCGATCAAAGAAACGGCCGTCCCTTATAAGTCCGAAACCGAGTCGCGCAAGACGATGCCCGGGCCTGTTCAGACTGAGCCGGTTCAGCCTGCATCCGCGCAGACTGCACCCGCCCAGTCTCCGCGGGCAGACAGCGCATGGCAGTCTCCTGGAGCTCGTTTTGCCGAAAGCATCCTGCCGGGTTCCGCAAACAAGCCTACTCTCCGACAGCAGAAAGCTGCAGCCGGGAATTTCATGGACCTGTTGTCGCGCCAGGATCAGACTGACCGCGCTCAAATGCCGGCATTTCCGCAGCTGCTGCCGATCGGTCAGATGCACGGCACGTATTTGATTGCCCAGAATGAAGACGGGCTGTTTTTAATTGACCAACACGCCGCTCATGAGCGGATCAATTATGAATATTTTTTCGAACGTTTTGGAAATCCGACGGAAGCCAGCCAAGAGCTCCTCGTGCCGATTACGCTGGAGTTTACGCCGTCTGAGGCAGCCGTTATCCAGGAAAAGCTCGCTTTGATTGAGCAGGTCGGGGTTTATATGGAGGCGTTCGGTGGGAATACCTTTCTTATGAGAGCTCATCCCCATTGGTTTCCAAAAGGTGAAGAAAAGGCGATTGCGGAGGAAATGTGCGAATGGATTTTATCTGAAAAGAAAGGCGTCGATATTGCCAGACTGCGTGAGAAATCAGCCATTCTTTGTTCGTGCAGGGCATCGATCAAGGCCAATCAAAGCATCAGCCTGCTGGAGATGGAAGCGCTGATTGATCGGCTTGCGGGCTGCCGGAATCCATACACATGCCCTCACGGCCGTCCTATTGTTGTCAGTTTCTCCACGTATGAGCTTGAAAAAATGTTTAAGCGGGTGATGTAGCTTCGTGATTGTAACCACATCGTATGGGGCTTCCCCGGAGCTGCTGGAACGCGCTGAGCGGATTGCTGTGCAGCTGCAGGGCCGATGGATCCCCAGAGGCCGGGCGTCGCTGCCCGCACTCAGGCGCAAATACGCCGAATCCTCCCTGCTGCTTGTGACGAAGGAAGAGATCAGGTACTATGTAGAAGAGCAGCCTCCGATATTTTTCCATCCCAGCATGGCTGCTGTCCGGGTGAAGCGTCTGCTTCGCGGGGAGCAAGACGCCCTGCTTGAGCTGTCAGGCGTGCAGCCGGGGGATTCGGTTTTGGATTGCACGGCTGGACTGGCATCCGACTCGATTGTGTTTTCGTTTGCGGTCGGAGCCGAAGGCCGGGTGACCGCTTTAGAAAGCGAAGCGATATTGGCTTTTATCATTAGGGAGGGGCTCTCCGTATACAACTCGGATATCCCTGGCCTGAACGAGGCGATGCGCCGCATTGAGGTCAAACGGGCCGATCATCTCAATTACCTGCGGGAGCAGGAGACGAGAAGCGTGGATGTCATTTATTTCGATCCTATGTTTCGCCACCCTATTGAAGAATCGAGCTCCATATCTCCGTTAAGATCGGCAGCGAATTCGGATGCCCTGACTTTGGAAGTCATCGGGCACGCCAGGCGCGTCGCCGCCAAAAGCATTGTGCTCAAGGAGCACAGCGACAGCAAGGAATTCGAAAGATTGGGCTTTGATACGGTGCTCCGCTCAAATACGAAAACAACATACGGAGTGATGCGTCTGTGACTTTAGCGACATCGAAGCCGAAGCTTCTAGTTCTCGTCGGTCCGACAGCCGTCGGAAAGACGCGGCTCAGTTTGGATATCGCCCGCTCTCACAATTGCGAGATTATTTCGGGAGATTCCATGCAAGTGTACCGAGGGATGGATATCGGCACCGCCAAGGCGAGCCTTGAGGAGCGTCGTTTAGTTCCCCACCATCTTATCGATATTCGCGAACCGGACGATCCGTTTTCGGTGGCGGAATTTCAAGAACGCGTCCGCGGGCTGATACCGGATATTCATCGGCGGGGGAAGCTTCCTTTTATCGTAGGCGGAACGGGCCTTTATGTAGAATCCGTTTGTTATGACTACAGGTTTACGGAAGCGGGAAGCGATGAAGCGTTTCGCCGCGAGCAGGAGGCTTATGCGGATCGGTTCGGCGAAGATGCGCTGCATAGGAGACTTCGGTCTGTCGACCCCGAAAGAGCTGAACAACTGCATCCGAGCGATCGCCGACGCGTTATCCGCGCCCTGGAAATCGCCCATTTGACAGGAAAACCGATGTCGGAGCACTTGGCGGGCCCCAAAAAGGGTTCCCCTTACGAACTCTGTATCGTCGGCTTGACAATGGACCGACATCTCCTTTATAAACGAATAGAGGAACGTGTGGATGCGATGATGGCTTCGGGGCTGGTGGAAGAGGTGGAGCGCTTATTGGCGGAGGGCAATTCCAGGACCGCCATTTCCATGCAAGGGCTCGGATACAAGGAGATCGTCAGCTATCTGTTCGGTGAGACCACGCTTGCCGAAGCGGTCCTGCTGCTGAAGCGGAACACGAGACGCTTTGCCAAGCGCCAGCTGTCCTGGTTCCGGCACATGAAAGATATCGAGTGGGTGGATGTAACGGATATGGCAAAATTTACTGCCCATTTGAAAAAAATTAATGATATAATAACAGGAAAATTTGTACACGAAATCGAATATAATCAAAACGATTACCATTGAAATAGCGCCAAAGGCGAGTGTTTCATTTTATAAGGGGGACCTACTGATGAACAAATCCATTAACATTCAAGACAATTTTCTCAACCAACTTCGAAAAGAAAGCATTCCTGTTACTGTTTATTTGACCAATGGGTTTCAAATCAGGGGACAGATACGCGCCTTTGACAATTTCACGATTATCATCGACAGCGAGGGCCGTCAGCAGATGGTTTACAAGCATGCGATTTCCACGTTTACGCCACAGCGCGCCGTTTCTCTGATGCAGGCGGAAGCTTCCGAATAGGAGCTCTCAAAGCTGATAAACCGGACATTGCGCAACTTTTCTTTTTGCAGATTCGTCTAACTGAATAACAAAGGATAAGAGCAACCTTATAATCCTTAGGGTTGTTCTTTTATTGAGAGACAAAAACCATAAAGGAGTCGTAAAGATGGGAACTGCATCCAAGACGAAGCCGCAGGGGAATAAAGGGAAGAAGAAAAAGGAGTTTAACTATCGCAAGCTGATTATCGGTTCGATCATCGCCGCAATCTTGGCGGTCATCGGCGCGATGGGAATTTATATTTTGATTATTATTAACGGCGCCAATATTTTGAAAGAAAACATCGATAAGTTCGATACGAAGGAATCGACATTGATCTTTGACGTTAACGGCACGGAAGCCGCTAAGCTGTATAAGGATGAGAATCGGGAAAGCGTAGACTCCAAGGAGATCCCCGATTTGCTGAAGAAAGCGTTTATCGCTACGGAAGACCGCCGTTTTGAATCTCACGCGGGCATCGACTTCTGGGCGATAGGAAGAGCTTTGGTCAAGGATATCACCCACGGGAGCATGGTGGAGGGAGGAAGCACGATTACGCAGCAGCTTGCGAAAAACGTCTTCCTGAATTCGCAAAAAACATTCCTGCGCAAAGCGACTGAGGTGTCGATCGCTATCGCGATTGACAATAACTATACCAAAGATGAGATTATGGAAAAATATTTAAACCGCATTTTTTTCGGCAGCCGGGCTTACGGCATTAAGGCGGCGGCGAAGGTGTATTTTGGCAAATCCGATTTGAATCAGCTGGAATTATGGGAGATGGCCACGCTAGCGGCGCTGCCCAAGGCGCCATCCACGTATTCTCCCATTTCTAATCCGGAAAAATCGAAGGAGCGCAGAGAGGTTGTCCTCAGGCTGATGACGGATCAAGGGTACATTACCGAGGAGCAGAGGGCGGCAGCGGCAGCGGTCGATTATACGCCTCCGAAGAATACGAATGCAGGCAGCAAGGATTACGCCACATTTGTGGATTATGTAGTCAACGAAGCGGAAGAGATATATGGAATTGATGAGGATGAGCTGCTGACCAAAGGCTACCGTATCTATACGACAATGGATGCGAAAGCGCAGAAAATTATGGAGCAGACGTATGCCGATCCGAAATTTTTCCAAAAAGACGCGTCCGATGGTGAAAAAATCCAAAGCTCTATGGTTATCATAAACCATAAAGACGGCAGTCTGGTCGCGATGATCGGAGGACGCGACTATCAGCCGAAAGGCTTGAACCGTGTATTCAGCCAGCGTCAGCCGGGCTCATCGTTTAAGCCGATTATCGCTTATGCGCCTGCGATTGAAAGCGGCGATTGGAATCCCTACTCGAAAATCGACGACTCGCAGCGGACGTTCGGAACCGGAAATGGATATACGCCGCGAAATTATGACGGCACTTATCGGGGGATGGTGACGATGATGGATGCAGTCAAGCATTCTTATAATGTAGCTGCGGTGTGGATGCTCAATGAGATCGGTGTGGATAAGGGCATCGCTTTTGCTAAGAAGCTGGGCATCGCTTTGGATCCCAAGGATCGAAATCTGGCGATTGCGCTTGGCGGTTTAACCGTTGGTGTGTCCCCTATGGAAATGGCGACGGCCTACGGTACATTTGCCAACGGGGGGGTGCAGAATCGGACGCATGCGATTCTCAAAATTATGAACGATGAAGGACATGAAGTAGCCGCATATAAGCCGGAGAAGAAAAAGATCATGGACCCGAAGACCGCGTACTACATGACGCTGTTGATGCAGGGAGTAACCGAGCAAGGCGGAACCGGTGTTCGCGCAAAGTTCGACCGGCCAGTGGCGGGGAAAACGGGTAGTACAGGATTGAGTATTAAAGGTATCGAGAAATACGACCGCGACGTTTGGTTTGTCGGCTATACGCCCGAATGGACGGCGGCGGTATGGCAGGGTTTCGACAAAACGGATGCCAAGCACTTTGTGACGATCGGAAGCGGAAGCACGGCGGCTATTTTTAAAGAGGTCATGTCCAAAGCGCTGGCCGGAAAGCCGAAGTCCAATTTTGTGAAACCGGAAGGCATACCTGATCCGCAGGAGCCGCCGAAGGGAATCGGCGAACTTGCTGCGGCGTATGTTCAGGAAACTAAATCCGTCAAGCTCTCTTGGTCCTCGCAAGGAGAGAATGTCGCTTATCAGATATTCCGCAAGGATGCCAAGCAGGCGGATTTCCAAATGCTGATTCAGGCGCCGACGGCTGAAATAACCGATACTACGGTAATACCGGGAGAAACATACCGCTATTATGTCGTACCGATGAATACTCAAACCTCGGTTAGCGGCGAGAAGTCCAATGAAGTGGAGGTCGCTGTACCTGAGGATGGAAATCCACAAGCCGCACCAAGTCCGTTACCTTTGCCAGGCAAGGAAGGCCATGCAGGCCCTTCTTCTTCGCCGTCCGCTCAGCCGGGGTCTATCAAACCCGGCGCTTCGCCGGGCCAAGGCAGCGGTAATGCCGGAGGAGGCAGCCCCCCCGGCGGAAATGGTGCCGGCCCAAGCCCAAGCGCCAAACCGAGTCCGTCTCCGAGCCCGTCGGCTAATTCTGCCGCGGGCGGTGGCGATGCCAATGGCGGCGCAGTTACCGATGGCGTCAAATCATTGCCCTGAATATGATCATCTTAAAGGAGTGCTGTTAAACGATGAGAATTTGGAATCGTACACTAGTCGCACTAAGCTTCATCCTCATGCTTGCGTTAATGTCGGCCTGCGGCAATTCGTCACCGCAGTCATCTCCCGGCGATGCGTCAGCTACACCTGTGCCCAGTCCGTCTTCGAAGGGACCCAAGCAGTGGAAAAATCCGCCTGCAATGAGCATCGATCCGAATAAAACCTATGAGGCGGAAGTCAAGACATCCAAAGGTACGTTTACGATGCAGCTTTTAGCCAAAGAGGCTCCGAAAACGGTTAATAATTTCGTTTTTCTGGCGAAGGAAGGCTATTACGATAATGTGATTTTTCACAGAATCATCAAGTCTTTCATGGCGCAAACGGGCGACCCGACAGGCGATGGGACCGGGGGGCCGGGATACACCTTCGAGGATGAGCTGAAGCCCGGGGTGAATTATGAGCCCGGAACTGTTGCTATGGCCAATCGCGGAAAGAACACGAACGGGAGCCAGTTTTTCATCTGCACGGGTCCGGATTGCGCCGCTAATTTGAATAGTCAGCCTAATTACACCATCTTCGGTAAAGTTACAGCAGGCATGGACACGATTCAGAAAATCGCCGAAACTCCTGTTAAACAAGGCCGAGAATCGCTTCCAAGCGTGCCGACCGAGAAGGTTACGATTGACTCTATTGCGATTAAAGAGAAATAATTAAATTTTGTCTATGGAAACGGAGGGAGTTCCCATGATGAAGCCTCCTTGTCTGTTGTTCCATGGCTTCACCGGGGGGCCGTATGAGTTGCAGCCGTTGGCGGACTACTTGCAGCGGCGGGGGACCTTGTGTGAAGTACCCAGACTTCCGTGGCACGGGGAAGACCGTCTGGATTTGAAGAGCTCCCACTGGAACGACTGGGTTCAAGCAGCGGAAAACCACGCTGCGCGGATGAGCGAAAACTATGGCGCCTTCGATCTAGTCGGATTTTCCATGGGAGGACTGCTCGCGTCCTATATCGCCGTGCGCTATCCAATCCGCAAACTCGTCTTGTTGAATGCTTCGGTTCTTTATGTCAGCCCCGGAGGCTTACTGGAGGACCTTCGGAAAAGGCTGAAGGCGAGGATCCCACTCACGTTTAACAAATGGCGGACCACTCCTCTTAGAGCGACCTGGCAGTTTACAAGACTCGTAAAAAATATGAAGCCGGAAATTTCCAAAATTAAGATTCCGACCCTCATCTGTCAAAGCGAATGGGATCAAGTGGTCCATCCCTTAAGCGCAGTTTATATTTACAGCAAGCTGATCGGATCCAGCGAACTCAGGTGGTATACCAAATCGAATCACCTGATCTGCTTGGGTGAGGATGCTCAGCGGTTGTTCAGGGATGTAACCGAATTTTTGGACAGGGATTAGTTTCCTCCGAAATACCCTCACGCAGTAAACTTATTCATAAAACCGGCCTGAAACTAATATCATGGAAGGAAGCAATTCTGCAGAAACAATGAACATAATCCGGGCTCCCGCGTATATTGTAACACCTAGGAAATGAGGTGATCCTCCATGAGTGGTCGAGTTATGCCAAAGAACCAGCGCAGCAACCCGATTCCTTCCCGGCAGATCAGCATTGTGCTCCGAAATACGGAATCACAGATGGCTGAAGCGGACCATCAAACGAGCCCAAAAAGGACGCCGCAGGAAGGGCCTTTGTCGGAGATTTTCAAGGAGCTGAACCAAATGGTCGGTCTTGAAAATGTGAAAGAACTGGTCCATGAAATTTATGCTTTGCTGCAGGTGTCCCAGTACCGGACGGAGGCGGGGCTGCTCAGCAATTCACACGTCTATCACATGATCTTCAAAGGAAACCCCGGTACGGGAAAAACGACGGTCGCCCGCATTATAGCGCGCATGTTTCATGCGATGGGCGTGCTCAGCAAGGGGCATTTCATTGAAGTGGAGAGGGCTGACCTCGTTGGGGAATACATCGGACATACGGCGCTCAAAACGAGAGAGCTGATGAAAAAAGCGATGGGCGGCATTTTATTCATCGACGAAGCATACAGTCTGGCGCGCGGCGGCGATAAGGATTTCGGCAAGGAAGCGATCGATTGTTTAGTGAAAGGCATGGAGGACAGAAAGAACGATTTCATCTTGATCCTGGCCGGGTATTCGGAGGAGATGGAGCAATTTTTGGCTACGAACCCCGGACTGCCGTCTCGATTTCCGATACAAGTCGATTTCGAAGACTACAGCATCGAACAGCTAATTCAAATATCCGAGATCATGGCCAAAGACAGGGAGTACGTCCTGCTGACGCAAACGCTGGCTAAGCTGAAGCAGCATCTGGCAGAAGAGAAAACAGCGAGCTGGAGAGCGTTTAGCAATGCCAGATACGTCCGTAACTTGCTTGAAAAAGCGATACGCCACCAAGCGGTTCGGCTCTTGAGCCAATATACGGTGACGCCCGCAAAGCAAGAGCTGATGTCCATCAGGCCTGAAGACTTGAAGCTAAAGAAGTAAATAAGGTTGAGTTGAAGAGATGGGCGAAGCGAAAATCTCCAGCGTACCTCGTTGCGGGATTTTTTCGTTTGCGGGAAATGCGTCCGGGCAAAATTGACATCCGAGGGAACATCCTTCAAAATATGGGTAAGCTAATATTTTGAAAATAGTCGTTCAGCCTACCGGTAAAGGAGACTTGAATGAAGCCTACAACTCATCAAGTAACGAGTGAAATGGATGACAGAGCTGTTCTGGTCAGTCTTATTACACAGCTGCAAAAGAAGCAGGAAGCGCTGGCCGAGTATTCCCTGCAGGAGCTTGTTAAACTTGCGGAGACGGCAGGTGTGGAGGTGCTTGAAACCTTGATGCAGAATAAAGAGTCTGCCGACTCCAAATGGTTTATCGGCAAAGGTAAGGTGGAGGAACTGAAGGGGCGTCTGGAGGAGCTTAATGCGAATACCGCAATCTTCGATCAGGAGTTGTCGGGCGCTCAAGTCCGGAACCTGGAGGAAGCGCTAAACGTGAAGATTATCGATCGCACTCAGTTGATTCTTGACATTTTTGCGCAGCGCGCCAAAACCCGCGAAGGGATTATTCAGGTAGAACTGGCACAGCTCAGCTATTTGCTGCCCCGCTTGTCAGGGCACGGGAAGAACTTGTCGCGTCTGGGCGGCGGGATCGGGACGAGAGGTCCCGGTGAAAGCAAGCTGGAGACGGACCGCCGGCATATCCGCGGCAGAATCAGCGAGCTGAAAGCGCAGCTGGAAGAGGTAGTTCGCCACCGTACGCTGCACCGCGAGCGGAGGAAGAAGACGGGGATTTTTCAAGTGGCGCTCGTCGGATATACGAATGCGGGCAAATCCACTCTGCTTAAGCAGCTTACGAACGCGGATGTTTATGTGGAGAATCAATTGTTCGCGACCTTGGACCCGACTTCGAGAACGATGGAGCTTCCCAGCGGCAAAGAAATCGTGCTGACCGACACCGTCGGCTTTATTCAGAACCTTCCGCATGATCTGGTCGCCGCCTTTCGCGCTACCTTGGAGGAAGCGAACGAAGCGGACCTGATTCTCCATGTCGTCGACAGTTCCGCCGATATGCGGAGCGAGCAGATGAGAGTAGTTGCCGAGGTATTGGAGGAGCTTGGAGCTCACGGGAAGGAACAGCTGACGTTGTTCAATAAAATTGATCTGTGCCCGCTTCGGGAGCAGGAGATGCTGACAACAGAAGGTGAGTTTTTGCGGATTTCCGCTTATTCCGAATTGGATATGGAGCGGGTGCGTTGGGCGATTCAAGAGAAACTTATGGGTGAGCGCAAAACGTTTCGTATTCCAGCCGATAAAGGCGACGTCATCTCGCTCGTATACCGTCTCGGCGATGTTATTGAGCATGAAGTGGACGGAGAGGACATGCTTTTTCATGTGCGCGTAAATAAGGACGATTTTGTGAAGATGGGGTATTTGCTCGCCTCCTATGACCAGGGTCAGAGCAAGCTAGAGAGCCGCGATAGCAGGGGAGAGAGCTTTTAATCATGGCATTAGGGGAAAAAATCACAGCTCTGATGGAGAGCGCCGAACAGCAAATCGAAGGGGCTTTTCGCGCGATTGAAAAAACGATAGATCATAATCAATGGAAAGTGATACGCGCTTTTCAGAGCCATCAAGTCAGCGACTTTCATTTCGCTTCCTCTACCGGATACGGATACAACGACCGGGGGCGGGAAGTGCTTGATATGGTGTATGCCGAAGTGTTCGGGGCGGAGGCAGCTCTGGTTCGTCCGCATTTTGTATCAGGTACCCATACGATCGGCACTGCTTTGTTCGGTGTGCTGAGGCCCGGCGATCAACTGCTGTACATAACGGGAAAACCTTATGACACCTTGCATAAGGTGATCGGCAGGCCGGGGGATGGGACCGGATCGCTGCAGGATTGGGGTATTGAATATAACGAAGTGGCTCTATTGGCGGATGGTTCGCCGGATTGGAAGGCGATCGCCGCAGCGGTGAAGCCGAATACGAAAGTGATCGGCATCCAGCGATCCCGAGGCTACGATTGGCGTCCATCCTTTACTGTACAACAGATCGCAGAGATGGTGCGGTTTGTCAAGGAACTGAATCCGCAATTAATCGTCTTTGTCGATAATTGCTACGGTGAATTTACGGAAACAATGGAGCCGACGGAAGCCGGCGTTGATTTGATGGCGGGATCGCTTATTAAAAATCCAGGGGGAGGCATCGCCCCGTCCGGCGGTTACATTACCGGACGGCGAGACCTCGTAGAGCTCGCTGCATATCGCTTGACCGCCCCGGGAATCGGGGGCGAGGTGGGAGCAATGCTTGGGGCGACCCGGGCCATGTATCAGGGCTTGTTCCTGGCCCCGCATTTCGTCGGACAGGCGCTCAAAGGCTCAGTGTTCGCCGCAGCTGTCTTCGAGCAGCTTGGCTTCCAAAGCCAGCCCCGCTGGAACGAACCCCGAGCGGATCTCATTCAAGCGATCCGCTTCACCGGGGAAGAGCACTTAATCGCATTTGTGCAGGGCATTCAGAAGGCGGCGGCGGTAGACGCCCATGTCGTTCCTGAACCATGGGAGATGCCGGGGTATGAGCATCCCGTCATTATGGCAGCCGGGACATTCATTCAAGGCGGGAGCCTTGAATTATCCGCAGATGCGCCGATTCGAGAGCCTTATATCGCCTATATGCAAGGAGGCCTGACGTATTCGCATTGCAAGCTTGGGGTTCTGACTGCTCTCCGGCATATGATGGACAAGGGTTTGTTATAAAACTATTATTGTAAACAAACCTAACACTCCTTGACATGTTTTTTCGGCAGGGGTACAATATAGATAGACAGCTACTTGCACAGGAGTGATTTGTCATGAGTGATGAAATACGCAGGAATATGGCGCTCTTTTCGATTGGTATCGTGATGAAGCTTACCGACCTTACAGCAAGGCAAATTCGTTATTACGAGCAGCATGAGCTGATCATCCCGGCGCGTACCTCCGGCAATCAGCGTCTTTATTCTTTTAACGATGTAGAGCGTTTGCTGGAGATCAAGGACTTGATTGAGAAGGGCGTTAACATTGCGGGCATCAAGCAGGTGCTTCTTCCGGTCTCTAAGGATTCGGAGGATGCAACTGTTATTAATGAGCATACAGAAGTGAAACGCAAGGAGCTCACCGAAACCCAACTGCACAAAATGCTGAAACAGGAGCTGATAGGCGGCGTTAGGCGTCGGGGTTCCGTTTCCATCATACAGGGTGAGCTATCCCGCTTTTACCACAAAACTTAGGCTTACATTCAGGGAGGAGAACGATTCGTGCAGACCAACTATAGTAAAGAGGATATTTTACGCATTGCGAAGGATGAAAAAGTCAGATTTATCCGCTTACAGTTTACCGATCTCTTAGGCACAATCAAAAACGTGGAAATTCCGGTCAGCCAGCTGGAAAAAGCGCTGGATAACAAAATGATGTTTGACGGTTCGTCCATCGAAGGATATGTACGGATCGAAGAGTCGGATATGTACCTGTACCCGGACCTCAACTCATGGGTGATTTTCCCTTGGTTCACAGAGGGCAAGGTAGCCCGACTCATCTGTGACGTTTATTTGCCGGACGGCAGACCTTTCCCTGGCGATCCTCGCGGTATTTTGAAGAAAGCGTTGAAGGAAGCCGAGGAAATGGGCTTCACTGCAATGAACGTCGGACCGGAGCCGGAGTTTTTTCTGTTCAAGACCGACGAGAAGGGCAATCCGACAATGGAGCTCAATGACCAAGGCGGATATTTTGACCTTGCGCCTACGGATCTTGGCGAGAATTGCCGCCGCGAAATCGTGTTGACGCTTGAAGAAATGGGCTTCGAAATCGAGGCTTCCCATCACGAAGTAGCTCCGGGCCAACATGAAATCGACTTTAAATATGCGGATGCGATTAAAGCGGCAGACCAAATCCAGACCTTCAAGCTTGTTGTCAAAACGATAGCCAGACAGCATGGACTGCACGCTACCTTTATGCCGAAGCCGTTGTTCGGAATGAACGGTTCCGGGATGCACTGTCATCAGTCCTTGTTCAGAGGCAACGTCAACGTTTTCTACGATGAAAAGGATAAGTTAGGCCTAAGTAATGTTGCCCGACAGTACATGGCAGGTGTGTTGCGCCATGCCCGATCTTTTGCGGCTATCACCAATCCGACCGTCAACTCCTTTAAACGTCTTGTTCCCGGCTACGAAGCCCCGTGTTATGTGGCATGGTCTGCCAGCAACCGGAGCCCGATGATCCGGATTCCAGCCTCCCGCGGCTTAAGCACGCGGATCGAAGTGCGTAACCCGGACCCTGCTGCGAACCCTTATCTGGCCTTGGCGGTTATGCTTGCCGCCGGACTGGATGGGATCAAGAATAAGATGCAGCTGCCTTCTCCAACCGACCGCAACATCTACGTGATGAGCGAAGAGGAAAGAGAAGAGCAGGGTATCCCGAGCTTGCCGTCTAATCTCAAAGAAGCTCTAGACGAACTATTGCGGGACGATGTTATCTGCAATTCGCTGGGAGAGCATGCGTTATCCCATTTCTGCGAGCTCAAAGAAATCGAGTGGGATATGTTCAGGACTCAAGTTCATCCTTGGGAACGCGACCAGTACCTGACCTTGTATTAATCGAATTAAAGCCTCCAGTAACATCTGCGAAGTGCAGCTGTTACTCGGAGGCTTTTTTATGACCGATCACTAACTAAGCCCAGACCACATAATGATAAAAAGGCCTGACGAAATTTCTTCCGTCAGGCCTTTTTGCATGCAGTAAAATACAAATGAAAACATAGGATATGTAAGGTGATTGCGGATTAATTGATGTCTCTGAACAGTCCGATGACTCTGCCGAGAATCGTTACTTGCTGCAGTAGAATCGGCTGTAAGGAAGAATTTTCCGGTTGCAGTCGGATATGGTCCTTTTCCTTAAAGAAGCGCTTTACCGTAGCTTCATCGTCTTCGGTCATAGCGACGACAATGTCCCCGTTGTTTGCAGTCTGCTGCTGTCGGACGATGACGTAGTCGCCGTTGTGGATACCGGCTTCGATCATACTGTCGCCGACTACGCTAAGCATAAACACGTTGTAGTCTCCTACATAATGAGAGGGGAGCGGAAAATAATCCTCGATGTTCTCAGTAGCTGTAATCGGTACCCCCGCCGTTACTTTCCCGATGAGCGGAACTCTTGCAACAGAAATAGCAAAGTTTGCAGAGGAATCCTCATCTCCTAATATTTCGATAGCTCTGGGTTTCGTTGGGTCGCGGCGAATCAAGCCTTTCTTCTCCAATCGCTCCAGATGTCCGTGTACCGTAGAACTGGAGGCAAGCCCTACGGCTTCTCCAATCTCCCTGACGGATGGCGGATATCCCTTATCCTTCACTTCATTCTTAATAAAATCCAATATGGCCTGTTGACGGTTGGAGATTTTATTCAAGTGTTATCACTCCAATTCTGGTAATCGGTAGACAGATTATAACACAGAACCGGAGTTCGTACAAACATAAGTTCGAATAAATCGTTGACAGAAACATTTGTTCGTGTTAAATTCAATACAGAACAAATGTTTGGGGGTTGATATTCATGTACATTTCCTATCAAAATTCAACGATTCGCCATTCCCTTCATAGATCTGCAGCAGCGCGTCAATATACTGTCCGCATCTCGAAAAAGTTAGCATTACGCCTCTTTTTATCTGTAATAATGCTTCTGATTGTGTTTACATTCGGGGCTTTGGTTCATGCCAATGCAGATGATAACGGGCTGACAACGATAATTCAGAATCAATCGAAGATTGTGGTTGAGCAGGGAGAAACGCTTTGGGCGATCGCATCCGCTAACGCTGCCGCAGATCAAGACGTTCGAGGCTATATTGAACAAATCAAGAAGTTAAACGGTTTGAATTCAAGTTCCCTCCAGGCCGGACAAGTTCTTTTACTGCCATAGTAAGTACCCAAAGCAAGATTGCCATAACTGCAAGCTTAACGAAACCTGGGATGGATTGCTCCAGATTTTTTCTCTGTTCCGCAACCTGCGTGCTCGGGCTTGACAATGCTTTGCTCCGATGTCAAAGTAGTACACATACTGGAGCATCAGGGAGGACGACTATGAGCGACAATATGGATCAAAACATACGACGGATTAATGAATTAGCCCGTAAAGCCAAATCAGTGGGATTAACGGATGAAGAAATTGACGAACGAAATGAACTGCGCAACAAATATATTCAAGCATTTCGGTCTTCGCTGAAAGTTCAGCTGGACTCCATTAAATTTACAGACGAAGACAACAACGAATAATCCGTCACACTCAAAGGGGAAATGAGTTTATGGTACTAAAAGCCATTTTATTCGATTTGGACGATACGTTATTATGGGATGTCAGAAGTGTGAAGGAAGCGTTCGAAGCAACCTGCCGGGAAGCAGCGAAGCATGCGGCTATCAATCCGGACGAGTTGGAGGAGGCCGTTCGAAAAGAGGCGCGATTGATTTATGAATCGTTCGAAACGTTTCCGTTTACGCAAATGATCGGGATCAATCCATTCGAAGGACTGTGGGCGAGCTTTACAGGGGGGGAGCAGCCTCAATTTCGCCAGCTTCAAGAACTGGCGCCGGTCTATCGAACGGAAGCATGGACACGCGGGCTGCGTGCATTAGGTGTGGAAAACGCGGAGCTCGGGTATAAGCTTGGCGAGCTATTTCCTGCTGAACGCCGCGCGAGACCTCTTTTGTATGAAGAGACGTTTCATGTTCTGGATGAACTGAAAAAGAGGTACAAGCTTCTTTTGCTGACAAATGGCGCACCGGACCTGCAAAAAGAAAAAATCAATGGAGTTCCTGAACTTGCCGGTTATTTCGATCATATCGTTATTTCCGGAGAATTTGGCGAAGGGAAGCCAGCGGTTTCCATTTTCAAGCACGCGTTAGGTCTCTTAGGCATTGAGCCGAATGAGGGGATTATGATCGGTGATAAGCTGACAACCGATATATTGGGCTCGGGACGCGCGGGAATGAAAAATATATGGATCAATCATCATGGCATCGAGCGTACCGGCGGCATTGAACCTGTCTATGAAGTGAAGCGGCTGCTGGATATTCTCCCTGTCATTCATGCAGAAAGCAAAAACGGCTAGAAAAAGCCCGCTGGCTTCAGGAATCGTTACGATCCCGAAGCGGCGGGCTCATCTTTTAGCTTATACAGGACTATGCTTTAACGAACTCCGGGTCATCCACGTTATGTGCGATCCAGCCGTCTTTTTCAATAAACAAGCGGACAGCCACGATTTGCCGGTTTTCCATCAAGGTGAAAAAGTGGTTCGTGTTTTCCGGTACGGAGATTACATCGCCGGCAACAAGCTCCACATCGAAATACCCGACATCATCAGTGCCTTTAATGATAAAAATTCCTCTTCCCGCGGTAATCGCACGGATTTCATCCTCGGTATGCGTGTGCACTTGCTCGAATTTCTTGAGCAGTTCCCCAATGTTCGGGGTCGCGTCTGATAACGAGATCAAATCCCAAATCTGATAGCCTCTTCTAGCAGCAAGGTCACGAATTTCACTGTCGAAAGTCGCTAATATTTGCGCTTTTTCCTCGTCGGACAACACGAATTTATCACGAAGTGGTTCAGGCAGCTTGTCGATATTCCAGTGCTCATACACCACATTTTGCTTATCCAAAAATGCTTTCACATTCTCATAACCGCTAATCCGTTCTTGTGTATTGCGAATGCGAATTTCCGCCATAAGCCATCCCTCTTTCTTAAATAATTGATATTGTTTTATTATATTAGAAAAATGCAGTGCTGTCGATGGATTCATCATAAGAAAACCCAAGATAGCCCATAGGAAATGTCGATATATAAATCCTTTTCTATCCGAGGCTATTCTGATACACTAACAACGACAGATGGTGCAAATATTTGCAATGGGCGTATGTATTGCGGAAAGGAAGTCATACAATGAACAAACCTTCATTAAAAGAACAATTGCAAAAGAAAATTATGATACTTGACGGCGCCATGGGAACGATGATCCAGCAGGAGGATCTGACCGCAAAGGATTTCGGGGGAGAGGAGTTGGAGGGCTGCAATGAAATGCTCGTCCTCACCCGGCCGGATGTGATCAGCAAAATCCACGAGGCTTACTTCGCCGCAGGTTCCGATATCATTGAAACGAACACGTTCGGAGCGACAAGCGTGGTATTAGCGGAATATGGTCTGCAGGATCGGGCCCGCGAAATTAACCTGACGGCAGCCAAGCTAGCCGTGGAAGCGGCGCAGAAGTATTCGACGCCGGAGTGGCCGCGCTACGTGGCCGGAGCTATGGGTCCTACGACCAAGACGTTGTCCGTAACGGGCGGGGTTACTTTTGAACAGCTGGAAAAGGATTATTACGAGCAGGCGTTAGCGCTTATCGAGGCAGGTGTTGACGCGCTGCTTCTGGAAACTTCACAGGATACGCTGAATGTGAAGGCGGCGAGCATCGGAATTCGCCGGGCTTTTGAAACTTTGGGCATCAAGCTTCCAATCATGATTTCCGGTACAATCGAACCGATGGGAACGACTCTGGCGGGGCAGAACATCGAATCTTTCTATATTTCTCTGGAGCATCTGGAGCCGGTTTCCATCGGCCTCAACTGTGCGACAGGACCGGAATTTATGCGGGACCATATCCGCACCCTGTCTCAAATCGCGGAAACGGCGATCAGCTGTTATCCGAATGCAGGGCTTCCTGATGAAAACGGGCACTACCATGAGTCGCCGGAATCGCTAGCCAAGAAAATGGCCGGCTTTGCGGAGCAGGGATGGCTGAACATTGCCGGAGGCTGCTGCGGAACGACACCTGACCACATCCGCGCTTTAGCCGAAACGCTTAAGCAGTTTAAGCCGCGCCTGGAGCTTGGCATGCATCCGCCTGCCGTATCCGGGATTGAAACCTTGTATATAGAGCCCGAGAATCGTCCTGTCATGGTCGGAGAGAGAACGAATGTTTCCGGTTCCAGAAAGTTCAAAAGACTGATCAAGGAAGGGAAATTTGAGGAAGCTTCGGAGATTGCCCGCGCACAGGTGAAAGGCGGCGCACATGTTGTGGACATCAACCTCCAGGATACGGACATCGATGAGTCCCAGGCCATGGAACAGTTTTTGCAGCAGGTTGTCAAAAAAGTAAAAGTTCCCTTGATGATCGATTCGACCTATGATCACATCATTGAGTTGGGCTTGAAATATTCTCAGGGCAAGGCGATCATCAATTCCATTAACCTCGAAGACGGAGAAACCAAGTTTCAAAGCATCGTTCCGCTTATCCACCGTTATGGGGCCGCTGTCGTCACGATTTTGATAGATGAAAGAGGACAGGCCGTCTCTCGGCAGGCTAAGCTTGAAGTTGCCGAAAGATCTTATGAGCTGTTGGTTCATAAATACGGTTTAAAGCCGCACGATATTATTTTTGACCCGAATATGTTTCCGATTGGTTCCGGTGATCCTCAATATATCGGTTCAGCAGTCGAAACTATAGAAGGCATTCGCTTAATCAAAGAGAAGTACCCGGAGTGCAAGACGATCCTCGGGTTAAGCAACATTTCTTTCGGATTGCCTGATGCGGGGCGCGAGGTGCTGAACTCCGTGTACCTTTATCACTGCACGAAAGCCGGTCTGGATTATGCCATTGTGAATACGGAAAAACTGGAACGCTACGCTTCTATTTCTGAAGAGGAAAGGCGTCTGGCTGAAAATCTCATCTACAATACGACGGATGAAACGCTAGCTGAATTCGTTGCCCATTTCCGTGAGAAAAAGGTCGAAAAGAAAGAGAAGATTTCCAACCTTACTCTTGAAGAGCGGCTGGGATCTTATGTAGTTGAAGGAACGAAGGAAGGTCTCATCCCCGATCTGGAGGAAGCCTTAAAGAAATACAGCGCGCTTGAAGTCATCAACGGTCCTCTGATGAAAGGGATGGAGGAAGTCGGCCGGTTGTTTAATAATAACGAGCTGATCGTCGCCGAGGTTCTCCAAAGCGCTGAAGTTATGAAGGCCTCTGTATCATTCCTGGAGCAGTTTATGGAGAAATCGGAATCGGCGGTGAAAGGAAAGATCCTGCTGGCCACGGTCAAAGGGGATGTCCACGACATTGGCAAAAACCTGGTGGAGATTATTTTATCCAACAACGGCTATCAGATCGTGAACCTGGGGATCAAAGTGCCGCCGGAGCAGCTGATCGAAGCGTTCCGTAAAGAGAAGCCCGATGCGATCGGCTTATCGGGATTGCTCGTCAAGTCCGCTCAGCAGATGGTTATTACCGCGCAGGATTTGAAAAATGCCGGAATCGAAGTGCCGATTCTGGTGGGTGGAGCGGCACTGACGCGCAAATTCACCAAAACGCGGATAGCTCCGGAGTACGAAGGATTGGTGCTTTATGCGAAAGATGCCATGGACGGTCTCGATATTGCGAACAAGCTCAGCGATCCTGAGCAGCACAAACGGTTGATTCAGGAACTCCGCGAAAGCAAGGAATCCGATGTGATGGAGTCCGGCAGGAAGGAGGAGCAGCTGCCAAAGCTGACTCGTGTCAAATCCTCCGCAGTGTCCAGGGATGTGCCTGTACATGTTCCGCCGGATCTTGATCGGCATATTCTTCGCGATTACCCGTTGAGCCACATCATGCCTTATATCAATATGCAAATGCTGCTCGGCCACCATCTCGGCTTGAAGGGCAAGGTAGAGCAGCTCATCGCCGACGAAGATCCGAAGGCTCTCCAATTGAAGGATACGGTGGATTCGATATTCCGCGATGCCCAAAAGAATAGTTTGATTCAGGCTCATGGCATGTACCGCTTCTTCCCGGCCCAATCCGAGGGCAACGATATGTTGGTCTATGACCCTAACGTATCGGCCAAGGTGCTTCAGCGCTTCACGTTCCCGCGGCAGGAATCGGAGCCTTACCTTTGTTTGGCGGATTATTTGAAGCCGGTCGAGAGCGGCGTGATGGATTACGTTGGCTTCCTCGTCGTGACGGCGGGACACGGCATCAACGACCGGACCAAGGAGTGGAGGGATAAAGGGGACTACCTGAAATCTCACGCGCTGCAAGCGGCAGCTCTGGAAACTGCCGAAGGCTTTGCGGAACGGATTCATCACATTATGCGCGATGTATGGGGCATCCCGGATTCTCCGCAAATGACGATGCAAGAACGCTTCGGCGCCAAGTACATCGGCCAAAGGTTCTCCTTCGGTTATCCGGCTTGCCCGAATTTGGAGGATCAGGCGCCGCTGTTTGAACTGATGAAGCCGGAGGATATCGGTATAGAGTTAACTGAATCATTCATGATGGAGCCGGAGGCTTCGGTGTCGGCGATTGTATTTGCGCATCCTGAAGCCCGATATTTCAACGTCGAGAAGGCATAAACGATTCAAAAGGTTTGATCATGAAAAAGCGAAGGCTCTGCCCGGTTGTCGACGGGACGCCTTCGTTTTTTTATGTAGTGGCTTTCATTGCTTCCTCCGTATACAAATTTAACTCAGCTGTAGATTTTACAATTTTTTTCGAATTTATACATTCTAAGTGAAGAGTGTTTGACAAGCGCTCTTAATTCCATTAGGATTTTGTGGAAAAGATATATTTGCCTCAATATGATCAAGAAACGGAGAATCAGCGACAAGTGGAATTGTATTTCTTAGGTACAGGCGCCGGAATGCCATCGCGCCATCGGAATGTGACCTCCCTAGCTTTGAATCTGCTCGCCGAACGCGGGGAGTTCTGGCTGTTCGATTGCGGAGAAGGCACACAGCAGCAAATTCTGCGCTCGCCTGTGAAGCTAAGCCGGACTGAAAAGCTATTCATATCGCATATGCACGGTGATCATATATACGGAATTCCAGGACTCTTGACCAGCCGATCCTATTTGGGAGGGGAAACGCCTGTCACCTTATACGGTCCCAAGGGCATCAGAAGCTATGTGGATAGCGTATTACAGCTGAGTCAGGCTCATTTGACATATGAGCTTCGCGTGGTGGAGATTGAAACGGAAGGAATCCTTTTCGATGACGAATCGTTTCAAGTCGAAGTTGCCCGCCTGGAGCATCGGGTGGAGAGCTTTGGATTTCGAATCGTTGAAAAGGACCAGCCCGGCAAGCTGCAGCAGGAGAGGCTCCAGGCGATGGGTATTCCTCCGGGACCGTTATACGGCAGACTTAAACAGGGGAAAACAGTTCGTTTGGACGACGGAACGGAGCTGAACGGACATGATTTTGTCGGAGAGCGAGTCGCCGGCCGGAAGGTTGTTATTCTGGGAGACACGAAATATTGCCGCGGAGCCCTTCATTTGGCGCGCGGAGCGGACGTTCTCGTTCATGAGGCCACATTCGATATGTCCAGGCAGGAGCTTGCCAATGCTTACGATCATGCGACCTCCATCGATGCCGCTCGAACGGCCCGGGAGGCCGGGGCTAAGGTGCTCATCATGACGCATATCAGCTCTCGCTTTCAGGAAGAAGGGGCACAGCTCCTGGTTCAGGAAGCAAGAAGCATTCATGCCGAGAGTTACCTTGCTCAAGATTTCTGGAGTTATGCTGTCGAACGAGGTTAATGAAAAGCCCCTTCCCATCGGAAGGGGTTGAATTTTGCCGCATCGTGGAGAAAATTGTCTCTAAACGCGCCCTGCATTTGTGAAAGGGCCGCGATAGAGGTTTCTTTCATTGCTGCGCCTCATCTCTTTTTTCTTTCGCGAATGCATCGATACTGGCTTTGCGCCGCTCATTTTTTTGCTGAATGGATTGCTTCTCGTCGGCGCTGATCTCTTCGGCATGCTCATCCAAGTAGTCCTCGGCTTCATGCAGATTTTCGAGCGTGTGATCGATATGCTCTTGCAGATGTGACTCATTATCGGCGCGGTTATCCGGCTTTGCCATTTCATTTCCTCCTTTTCTACGGTAAAATGAAGAACCTTTCTTACGATTCCACGGATACGCCAGAATATACGAAGTCGCTGATTTCCGTCTTTATGCCAACGCTGATTTATGATATGTTGATAGAAATGGATCGTGCGCGAAAGACTCGCATAAATGACAGCAGGTGAGAGAAACGATGCTCGGATTTGCTATATTATTGGGATTTAATTTAGCGGGAATCGCTTTGCAAATGGGTTTGCATGTGCCTATGCCGGGTAACGTGATCGGACTCATTCTATTTACGCTATCGCTTTTTTTCAAATGGGTTAAGCTGGAATGGGTGGAACAGACGGCTGCCTGGTTGACGAAGCATATGCTGCTTTTTTTTATGCCATATGTGGTGGGAACGCTCGTATTTGTTCCTTTGATCGGCAATAATTGGCTCTCCATCGGTGTCGGTTTGATCGGCAGCACCTTCGCCGTTCTTTTGGTGACTGGGTGGCTGGCCTCCAGGCTGCAGCGTTCTGGAAAGGAAGGTGAAAAAGGATGAGCGGCGAATGGCTGTATCACCCGTTGTTTGGCATTGCTGTCAGCGTGATTGCTTACGCGACGGCCCAAAGCTTGCACCGCAAGTGGAACCGGCTCCATCCGTTATTTTTGTGCGCGGGCGGGGTGATGCTTGTTTTGCTGATCTTGCGAATCCCTTACGAGGCTTACCGCGCGGGCGGGGATATCATTACCCTCATGCTGGGACCGGCGACGGTGGCTTTAGGCGTTCCTTTGTATAAGAATTTTGGATTGATTCGCAAACATTTGGCCGGAATCCTCACATCAGTTATGGCCGGTTCCGTGGTCGGATTGGCCAGCGCCGCTGCGCTCGTCGGATTGCTAGGCGGCTCCCGTGAAATTCTCGCCAGCATGATGCCCAAGTCGGTCAGTTCTCCCATAGCCATTGAAATCTCCCGCCATTTAGGCGGAATTCCTGAACTAAGCGCTGTTCTTACGGTATTGACCGGACTGCTCGGAAGCATGTTCGGCAAAGCCATTCTCAGCTGGTTTGGATTGAAGGACGATATATCCGTAGGGATTGCCATCGGTACCGCAGCTCACGGAATCGGTACTGCAAGATTAATAAGAGATTCCGAGCTGCAAGGAAGCTTAAGCGGCTTTGCGATGGGGCTTGCGGGAATCTTGAACTCCATTTTGTTTATTCCTGTTTATTTATGGCTTCATGGTTAAAAATTCGATCGCAGAGAAAAACTGGAAACAAATTTTTGTATAAAAAATGGATAATTATTCTATTGACTGTTAAATCCAGAATGTGCTTAAATAATAAGCAGGCGCATTCGTTTTGTGCCCTGACTATCGTATACGCACGCAGGAAGCTATGAACGGTCATCCGTAATTGGGAGCTTTGGTGATCTGGAGCGATTAGTGCAATCGGCCTTTTTCTTAAATGAAAAATAGGCTTTTTTGTTTTGAATCTATTCGGGGGTGTAACCGAAACGTGGCTCCACGTAAAAGAATTGGCGATCTGCTGGTCGAGTCCGGCCTCATAACGGAAGAGCAGCTCCTGGATGCTCTGAAAGAGCAAAGAGAACTCAAAATGAGGCTTGGCGATGTACTTATTACGCGAAATTACATAACCGAGCAGCAACTGATTGAAGTACTTGAGGTTTTGCTGGGAATTCCCCACATCCAACTTTACCGCCAAAAAATTGACAGCAATATCATTAATATCATTCCGCAGCGCCTTGCGGAGGAGCATCAAGTGCTCCCGGTTCGCGCGGAAGGGAACAGGCTGATCGTGGCGATGGCCGACCCGCTTGATTATTTTGCGATTGATGAGCTTCGGATGACTACCGGATTTCGGATTGAGCCGACGATTGCCTCCAAGGATGAACTGCAGCGGGCGATCAAACGATATTATGGACTGCAGGAATCAGTCGATCAGATTATGCAAAATTTACAGACCCGCGAGACGGAAGAAGTCAAGCCGCAAGCGGATGAAGACGATTCGCCCGTTGTCAAGACGGTCAATCAGATTATTATCCAGGCGATCCATATTGGAGCGAGCGATATTCACCTTGATCCTCAGGAAGATAGCTTGCGTATAAGATACAGGGTGGACGGCATCATGCGCACCGAGCAAACGCTGCCGCCTCATATGCAAAGCGTTATGATAGCCAGGATCAAAATTATGGCAAATATGAACGTAGCGGAACGCAGACAGCCGCAGGACGGTCGGGTGGAAATGGATATCGAATTCCGCAAAGTAGATATCCGAATTTCCACGCTGCCTACAATCCACGGAGAAAAAGTGGTTATGAGGATTCTCGACTTGGGCAACACGCTGACCGAAATCGAGAAGCTGGGCCTGTCTGAGCATAACCTGCATTTGTTTCAGCGGGGGATTACGGGCGCTCACGGCGTAGTTCTTATTACCGGGCCGACGGGAAGCGGGAAAACGACGACCCTTTATTCGGCGCTATCCCGGCTAAATAAGGACGAGGTCAACATCATTACGGTAGAAGATCCGGTCGAGTACCAACTTCAGGGGATTAATCAGGTGCAGGTGAATCACTCGACCGGGCTTTCGTTTGCCAAGGGTCTTCGCGCAATTCTTCGTCAGGACCCGAACATCGTTATGGTCGGTGAGATTCGAGATGCGGAAACTGCGGAAATTGCCATACGCGCAGCTATGACCGGGCATTTGGTATTTAGCACCTTGCATACGAACAGCGCCGTAAATTCGATCACGCGCCTGATCGATATGGGCGTAGAGCCGTTTCTCGTTTCCTCTGCAGTGAATTGTATAGTCGCTCAGCGCTTGGTTAGGCGAGTGTGCCTGAAGTGTACCGTGGATTACACCCCGTCCGGCGAAGAAAAGCATTTGCTTGAAAGCCATGGCTTCGCGGCTGCGTCTCTCAAAAAAGGTGCAGGCTGCGCGGAATGCGGTCGAAGCGGCTATAAAGGACGGCTTGCCATTCATGAGGTGCTGCCGATTGACGATACGCTGCGGGCGATGATTTTACAGAAAAAACCTGACAGCGCGTACCGGAATTATGCCGTGGAACATGGACTCGTCCCGTTGCTGAAGGATGGGTTAGCGAAGGCGGTCAGCGGTTTGACAACGGTGGCGGAAATTTATCGGGTAACAGGTAAAGAATCTTGAGAGTGGGTAATGATGTTTTACCTGGTATTTATACTCGGGGATATATACTCATATGAATGTGTCGAAAATAAATATTTTAATTTTGTAAATAGTTCATAAGGACTGTATATTCTTCTTTTTTTTCGATAAAATCATGTGTACTAGAGATAGTTTACCAGGTTTTATCTTTCCGGGAGGTGCCATGTGTCCTTGCTCATAATCATGAAGCTGGCGCACGAGCGCAAGGCTTCTGACATACATATTACCGTTAATTCTCCGGCTATGCTTCGAATTCATGGAGAGCTTAAACCGATAAACGATCAGGTGTTGACTCCCGCCATGACACTGGAGATGGCCAAAGAATTGATGACGGCGGAGCAGGTTGAGACGTTCCTGGAGCGCGGGGACCTGGACATGTCCTACGGCATACCGGACGTTTCCCGATACAGAGTGAACGTCTATAAGCAAAAGGGAAACGTGAGCCTGACCATCCGTTTAATTCCAAGCAGGATACCCGCTATGGAAGCGCTCGGGCTTCCTCCTATAGCCGAAGAGTTCGCCAAGAAGCCGCAGGGATTACTATTAGTTACCGGCCCGACGGGAAGCGGAAAGTCTACGACCCTCGCTGCGATTCTCGATTATATCAACCGGACGCGCAGCGATCATATCATTACCTTGGAAGACCCGATTGAATTCATGCATCCGCACAAATCGTGCATCGTCAACCAGCGGGAAATCGGCGTAGACACGGAATCGTTTTCGTCAGGCTTGAGGGCGGCTTTGCGCCAAGACCCCGACGTTATCCTGGTTGGCGAGATGCGCGACCTGGAGACGATCAGCATCGCGATAACGGCAGCGGAAACCGGGCACTTGGTTTTCGGAACGCTGCATACGGCGGATGCGCCGCAAACGATAGACAGGATCATCGACGTATTTCCATCGGAAGCGCAGCAGCAGGTTCGTGTGCAGCTTGCATCGGTTATGCTGGGAGTCATGGCCCAGCGATTGCTGCCTACCACTGAAGGCAACGGGCGCGCTGCTGCAATAGAGATTCTCGTCAATACGCCGGCGGTTGCCAATCTGATCCGCTCCGAGAAAGTGCATCAGATCCGCTCCGTCATGCAGACCGGTAAAGCCCAAGGCATGCAGACGATGGAGATGTCTCTCCGCGAGCTGCTGCAGCAGCGCAGAATTACCGTAGAAACCGCCAAAGAAGCGCTGTTTGGATTTGGTGAGCTGCAATAGGAAACATCATGACTCTCCTATTAAATTTGAGCATCTATTTTCTCATAACGGGGTGATTCCATTGCCGAAGTTCAGGTACCAAGCTGTGGACAACAACGGAACATACTTCAAAGGGACAGTCGAAGCCCCGAATTTCCAGCTGGCAGCGGAAGAGCTAAAGGGAAAAGGGCTCTGGATACTGAATTTATTCGATCAAGGCAAGAGTTTTCTCTACCGTGAGATCCGCTTCGGCGGCCCGAAAGTAAAAACTGAGCATTTCACTATATTTTGCCGGCAGCTGTCAACTCTTTACCAATCAGGGGTAAGCATGGTTGAGTCGGTACTCATCTTAAGCGAACAGACCGAGAGCAAAGTCTTCAAAAGGATACTGAGAGAAGTCGCCGAAGAGATGCAGCGGGGCACTCAACTGTCCGCAGCATCCGCTAGTTATCCCACTGTATTCTCCACTGTGTTCGTCAACATGATCAGAGCCGGAGAAGCAAGCGGGAATTTAGATGAGATGTTGGATCGTTTGGCAGTATTTTACGAAAAAGAATACTACACCAAGGAAAAAGTCAAATCCGCTATGATTTATCCTGTCATTATGGGAATCGTCACCGCAGCAGTTGTTACTCTGATGATGACGTTTGTCATTCCGAGATACATTGCTAATTTCCAGGCAATGGGCTTGGAGCTGCCTTTACCGACTCGAATCGTAGTTAAACTAAGCGATCTGTTAACCGCCTACTGGTTTGTTTTGCCTATCATATCGATGGTGCCGAGCCTCATCGTTCAATTGATGAAGAAAACCAGGAAAGGAAATTATTTTTGGGACTATTTCAAATTAAAAATCCCAGTCTTCGGTAAACTTGCGCATAAACAAGCTCTAGCGCGTTTCAGTCGAACTTTCAGTTCGTTATATGCTGCTGCAATCCCGATGCTGCAGGCGATGTCAATTGTTTCGAATGTAGTCGGCAATGAAGTAGTCGGCAAACTGATCCTAGAATCCCGAGAAGGAATACGAAGCGGCAGATCTATCGTGGATCCTTTCAAGGATTCCTGGATATTCCCGCCAATGGTCGTTCAAATGCTGGCAATAGGCGAGAAAACAGGTTCGATAGACAGCATGTTGGAAAAGGTGGCCGACTTTTATGAAGCCGATGTCGATACGATGGCAGACCGCCTGAAATCGTTGCTGGAGCCATTGATGATCGTACTTCTATCAGGAATCGTCGGAGGTATAGTGCTGGCGGTAATGCTTCCAACGTTCAAACTGATGGGCGGACTCCACTAATCCATTATATAGTTCATAAAGGAGAATGATGTAATGATGAACAAGAGATTTAAGCTTCTGAGGAATCAAAAAGGGTTAACGTTAGTGGAGTTGTTGGCGGTTATTGTTATTTTGGGCGTTATTGCTGCGATTGCAGTCCCTGCCATCGGTGGGGTGATAAGCAACTCCAAAACAAATGCAGACGTACAATCTAAAGAATTGCTAAAAGACACAGCTGTAAGATATTTATATGATGTGGATCCTGACGGAGACGGAAAAGATTCAGCAGGTACTGCTATCACAGGATTAAATGTAAGTGCGGGCACATTAACAGTTTCTGCTCTTGTTTCCTCGAACTACTTAAAAACGGCTCCGGCAAAACAAACAAGTACAGGCAATTTTGCTACAATTACTGTAACCTACTCGAGTGGCAGTGGTTGGAAAGCTACTGATGCAAGCTAATTACTAACTCTTCTAAAGGTAACTCGAAAGAGTTACCTTTATCCATCTTTGTAACAAGGAGCGGTCATGAACGCCATTCAATTACTGTATGCAAGTACCGCCGCTTTTTTGGGATTGCTGCTCGGAAGTTTTTTCAACGTGGCGGCCATCAGAGTGGCGCAGAAGGAATCGATCGTCTATCCGCCGTCGCATTGCGTACATTGCAATCATTCTTTAAAGGCTATTGATCTGGTTCCAGTGTTCAGTTATGTGTGGCTGATCGGGAAATGCAGATACTGCAGGGCACGTATATCTCCTATATATCCTATAGGAGAGCTTCTTACGGCTCTTGTTTTCTTTATAATTACATGGCAGTCAGGCCCCAAATCAGAACTGGCCGTCGGGTTGTGCTTTGCGGGTATTTTAATCATCTGTATGTTGTCCGATATTCGTCATATGCTGATACCGGATGCAGTCGTTTTTCCGGGAATGCTTCTTATCTTCGCGCTTCGGCTTTGGATACATCCTTTGCCGGTTTGGAACTATGTGGCCGCTTTTTTCATTGGCGGCGCTCTTTTATATGGAATTGCGTTTGCTTCCGTCCTATTGCTGAAAAAAGAAGGGATGGGCGGAGGAGATATCAAGCTCTTCGCATTAATCGGACTTGCACTTGGAATCAAGCTTACATTTGTAACCTTATTTTTGGCTAGTTTACTTGGAACTTTGTACGGAGTGTTACAGATGATTTCAGGCACAACCAACAGAGAACGTCACCTGCCGTTCGGCCCCTTTATTGCTGCAGGCGCAATAACCGCTTATTTGTGGGGCAGGCCCTTATTGGATGCGTATATGAATTTGCTAATTTCGTGAAAAGGAGTGAATCTGGAATCTATGCCGCCATCACCTTTCAAATTTCTAGAAGCGTTGAAACCAGACCGATCCTCCATGGGAATCGAAATTACTGATCATTCGATAAAAATCAGCAAAGTCTTAATTAAACCTGGTAAAACGGCTCTTATTCAGCATGTCGATTCGGACAGATTGCCTGTCCAAACAATGGAAGAGGGCAGAATTAAAGAACCGCTACGCGTCATTCAATCTCTCCAAACGATGCTGGCCAGGATGAATGCCGCCCCCAAATATACCCATCTGGTGTTGCCAAGTCAGTTGGTCACGGTTCGTTTTTTAAAGCTGCCCGACATTCCTTTAAAGGATTTAGCAAAGCTGGTAGATTTCGAGATCAAACATCATATTCGGCTTCCTTTTGACAATCCGCTGTACGACTTTGTTAAACTATCCGGGACTGAAAACAAGTTGAAGAGGATCTGGAAGAGAAGGGGAAAAGAGGGAAAAACGGCTTTTGATTATGAAGCATTGCGGCAAGCAGCAGTATCCAAAGAATCAGGCTTGGAGTTCGGAAGCGGACGGGGCCTTTTTGATGAGCCTTTGCTTTCCGAAACGGCAGAGGCGGAAGCGCGGCAATGCGATGTTATGCTGGTAGCAGCGCCAAAGGACTTGGTTGACGAATATTTAGAAATCATGAAGTCGTGCAATATCAAGGTTACGAGCATGGAAATCAAGGCGTTCTCGCTTTATCGCTTGCTGCTGGCAACAACGATTATTCCCATTAAAGGCACATTTCTTATCGTGGATCTGAATGAATCTGCTGCAGATTTATCGATATTTCGTGGCGATCAACTAAAAATTACACGTCATGTGCCCGTTCACTTCAGCTCGTCGCCCGCAGCTGCAAATGACAATTCTTCATTAGATAACTTATTCGCGGAATTTTCAGATCCGGAGGCCGATTTCCGCAACAGCTGTAGCGATTTGTCCCATGAGCTTGAAAGGCTTATGAACTTTTATAAATACTCGCTTAATAATCGCGATGAGGAATTCGAAGGCCTTGTGCTTTCCGGGGATATTCCGAGATTGGATGAGATCAAACAATATTTATCGACTCTGTTATCGGTGCCCGTCAGTCTTTTTCAAACGGATGAGCTGTACGGACTTCATAAAGGTATTGGGCATATTGTTCCGGCCTTTGCGGTGCCTTTGGGATTAGCCCTCAGGGGGTCGGAGGTATGAAGAATATCAATCTGCTGCCCAAAATTCCTTATATACAAAAAATCTTCGTTCCAGCTCTGGTAAGCACAATTTCCTTATTTGTACTGCTAGCCGGCACTATTTTGTTCATGAATACTGCCGTTCGGGCCGATTTATCCGACAAAAGCGAGAAAATTGAACAGATCAACGCAGCCTTGCAGAAGCTTACCGTTCGTCAACAGCAAGATGCAATGACGATGAGCTACCAAGCTCTGAACGGTGAGGTCAGCAAGCTGAAGCAGGCCAGAATGGATTGGATTCCATTTTTCGATTTGATTTCCTCGAATTTACCGAAAACGGCGAGGCTGTTACAAGCGGAAATACCTAAAGATGCAAACGAAATTACCGGGGCCAATTCCAAAAGCCAAGCGGTGAATGTTAATCTCTCTGTTGAGTTTGCCGAGTTAGGGCAAAGCGCTGAATACATTTTACTGCTGCAGCGTTCCGCTCTCATACATTCCGTCTCAATTAATTCCGTAGTCAAAACACAAAGAACGTTCGGGTCTCCCGCAATATCTCCGCAAATGGGAGAAGAGTTGGTTGGAAGGAGCCTAGGCGAAACAGACGCTAAGCTTCCTGGATCAGCCGTCGAACCATCAGCCCAAACGTATGAAGTTTATCGAATAGCACTCGTCATTCAAGTCAAAACGCCGGAACAAGAAAAGTAGGGATATGATGAATAAAGAGCAATGGCTTCTGCTTCAATCTCGCTTAAAATCGCATACATCCATTCTGATCATGGTTTTTCTTATAGGATTTCTGTTCGCCTTTTACTTGTTGATATACCTGCTTCTTCCTTCTATGAGAGAAAGCAGGGCCTTGCAAAACAATATCAATCAATTAGAGCGGCAAAAGATCAGCGCGGAACAGCTTCCCATACCGAAAAAGGTGACAGCTGCGGAAATTACTGAGCTTGTGAAGCAGGTTCCCATTCAGGCGGAGATTCCCCGACTGATTCTGGCTTTAAAGGACTTGGAAAAACAAACAAAGGTCACAATCGCTTCTATTGTATTTGGCGAAAAGCAAGAAGCTTTGCCAGATAGCCTGATTACGGGTTCAGGCCAAGGGCTGCTTGTCATGGAACTTGTGAATTTGGAAGTGTCGGGCACTTATCCTCAGGTTCTTGATTTCGTGCTAAAGCTGCAGCAAACGGAACGTTTGCTTGATATTAAGCAGTGGTCCATGCGGGTAGGAACACCACAAGCTATAAAAACGGATACAGCCGTTTGGAGTGAAACGACGGCGGAACCTAATATTCAACTATCGCTAGTCGTTCATACTTACACAGCTCCGGGTCTATCCGGACAATTAAAAGATTTGCCTCCCGTGCCGGTTACCAAGTCAGATAGCAGATCGAATCCGACCGCATCGGATCAGGAATTTTATAAACTGCTGGAAGAATTGAAAAGCAAACAAACGGCCCGGTAATGTGGCGATCAACGGGTGAACATTGCGATTAACGGGCAACAGGCCGAATTGAACAAAGATTCTATTCTATATACGTGCCGCTGCGCAGTCTCTCTGAAATGCTGGGCGCTCAAGTCGGTTGGAACAATGAAACTCAAACGGTCCATTTGGATTTTATCAAGGACAACGAGGATTTGCTGTTCGGCGCATCGCAGAAAGGCATGTATCAGACCAAATTCCAACTGGAATCGGCCAATCCATAAGCAGCGTAAAATGAACGTACGGGAGAAGGGAATGGAATGCTTAACAATCAAAAAGGGCTTACACTCATAGAAGTGCTTGCAGGAACTGTTATATTAAGCATCGTCATTTTATTGTTCTTAAACATTTCAGGATATTCGGTGTTATCCAATCGAAAAGATGATTTACGGATCAATGGCTTGCGGCTGGCTGAAACGGTATTGAACGAACAACGAAGCGCTCTTACTGCGACGATTCCGTTGTTAAGCTGGACTTATAGCGGAACGGCCTTTCAAGCTCCTTACACGATTACGGTTCAGCATACGGGATTAACTCCTACTGCAACGACCTATAATCGTTCTTCGTTTAAAGATAATCTGGTGTCGTTGCAGTGCATTATCTTATTTAAAGATACGTTGACGTTAGTTCCGCGTCTCCTGACGGTAACGGTGTCATGGGAGGGGTAACGGGTGAAGAATGAAAAAGGCTTAACCTTAGTCGAAGTTCTTGCCGCAATCACTATTAGCACCGTTGTTCTCGGTGTGGCTTTCATGCTATTGTCCGCGACCAACCAGCTGTCCAGAAATAACGAACTCAAGTTCGATAACGATGCTGAGATCAGAAGGACGATGGATACGATTGCCGAGTATGTTTCCGATTCCAATCAAGCTTATGTAGCCGGGGCGAATGAGCTTCGATTTATTTCGTATGCTTTCGGAGAGGCACAAAAAAAATCGCTGGTGTATAATCCGGCGACTCAAACTTTGACGCTATTTACTTTTAATTCTGCGAATCTGACCGATTATGCTAATCCGTCCAATACGAGCGTATACGAGGGAGGCATGGTTCTCTCTACAAACGCAGCATCGCTTGCTCTAAGGAAAATAAACGGAACCGCACTACTTGCGGGCACTAACTTAATTGGCGGTTCTACCCTGAAAATTGGAGTCACATTTAATCAATCGAAAGCCACCGTCAGCGGCATCACGGCATCAACAGCAGTCTTCAAGGAGACTAGTTTTAAGCTGCTGCAATATTAGTTTAATTGCCATTATTGACGCTGAGGCGTCCAATCTTTAAAAGTCGAGTCGCCACCACCACTTCCGCCACTTGAAAGATGGAGGGAAGTTTGCCCGCTAATTCCGGCAACTACGGTACTGTTGTTTTTAAATTGAATTTCTTCTCCAACAGCGATAACCCCGCCTGCCATTAGTTCGATTCTTGTACCGGATTTGAAATCCTCCTCAACAAAAATATCTCCCGAATTAACGGTAAACTCCGCGTTATTTTTGACTTCGATAGATCCTGCTGCTAAAGATCCCGGATTTACGATAAATGTAGTCTGGGTCTGGGTATCGATTTCATCTTTAACCGTTACGTTTTTAGCTTTGATGATAGCGTTATTTTTAAATTCCAAACTTTCCGCATAAAGCGTGTTACTGACGGTTATTGCAGTTTGTGTTTCCGTCGAAATTTCACCATTTACCAATAAATCGCCAAGTTGTCCATTTACCTGATGTACAAAAATATCGTTTTGATTTTTCCCCTCTATATCGCCATTAGCAATGAGATTTCCATAAACGCTTAGATTGGAATTCTGTAATTCAATTTTATCTGCAATAAGAATGACTGGTTTTTGATTTGAACCAAACGTTTCTTTCCCATTAACAGTAAGAGTACCTGGTCTGTAGAGGATGACAGGTGTGTTTGGGCTATTCGCAATTTTATTTTTGATAGCGGGTATCGTGCAGCCGGTGCAATTTTCCAAAGTCGGGGTTTTAGCTGTATTTAAATAATCGCTTATTACCGATGCTGTGGTTGAAGAAATCATGTCAATGTAATCGGATATCGCGTTTTTAATCGTCGTATCTTCTATGGAAGTAACGTTGCTATTTTCTCCATAAAGAACATTTCCCTTTGCTGGTAGTGGAAAAGTACCTCCGGTGAGGATTTGGGTTTTGGCAATTGCATCAAAGGCAGAGACTTGGTAACGAATCGTTTTACGATGAACAGAATTATTGACTCGTGCCTCGAAAATGACGTCGTAATCATTATCCGTAGTAAGGGGTAAAGAAACCCGAGTATTTGTGTCCTTAATGACAACATACTGTTCGTAAGTAATCATGGTTCCTTCCGGCATGGTAATGGCTTGGGCATTCCAGCCATTTCCGACTGAGCCGGTTCCGCCACCGTACTTGTTAAAGTAATTTTTTCGATTCAGTCCATTACCGTAAGCAGGATATTGATTCAAATACATCAGAAAGGCTTCCATCCCGCTCAAGGCCAGATCGTCCGCTTTTTTTTCCATTTCAGTCTGCTTGTTCGCCAATTGGCTTGTTGATGCTGCAGATAGAATGGCGGGTGTTGCAATCATGAGGACAAGGAGAGTTAAGAGGACATAGAGCAGCACATTTCCTCTTTCATTGTTCAGCATATTCATGATCGCACTCTCCTTTCGTTCATCATTCTACGAATCCATGAGTTTATCAAAAGGTATCTGTAAGGTCCAAAACGATCGCTTTGGCGATGTAAAAGCCGCTGATTACCAAACAAACACCAATAATAGCACCTATAATCACGTAAAAGTAAATCTCAGAAATCCATAGCATATTTTCTGGAGCCCATTTCGTGTAGGAGAGAAGAGTGAAGACCATGGCGACGAGAAAAAAACATAGAAAAAGAAACATGAAAACGGCCATTCGTATCCCTCCATAACTATTATAGCTAAAAAGAAAAGGCTGGTATAGTGCTACAGCACTACCAGCCTAATGGAATTTGTCGAAAAAAATAATTACAAGCTTTTCCCGAACCTGCCCTCAAACAAGGACTCTTTCAGCGGTTTGCGGTCGGAAGGCTTCTCGCGTTCCTGGAACTTCTCGGAAAGCTGGCTCTTTCACCGCGGTAGCCGAGAGCAATGACAATGTTGATCTCATAGTCTTCAGGAACGTTTAACGTGTTGCGGGCAAGCTCAGTGTCGAATCCGCCCATGGCATGAGCGAATAGCCCCTGGCGTGCCGCTTCCAGGGCAAGATAACCCCAAGAGGTGCCGGCATCGAAGGAGTGGGAGCGGTAGAAGTTACCGTTGCCGGTAAGCTTATTGGAAATCAGAACGAGAAGCACGGGAGCTTTCTCGCACCATTCACGGTTCCCTTCGTTAATAAAAGTGTGAAACTTCGCTCTATCTTCCGGGGTGCGGGCAACGATGTATCGCGAAGGCTGCATGTTTCCACCCGATGGCGACCAGCGTGCAGCTTCCAGAATGGTCAGCAGTACATCTTCAGGCACATCTTTGTCGGCAAAAGAACGAGGCGACCAGCGGTTCAAGTACATGGGATCGATGTCTCGGTCGGTTTGGCGGTGTGCCTGCACTTCATGAGCAATTGATTGGCTCATATGTAAATTCCTCCATTTCTGTCTCGGTATTTACTGTAACTTATTTTGTTGCAGATTTCACGTTATTACATTGTCGTCCTGCTCCATTGTATGATATCTACATAATTAGGTAATAATAGGTATGCTAGAGAACAGCAAAGTGAGAGGAGCGGTTTCTTATGAATTTTACAAGCCAGGATATTGCTATTATCGAGAAAGCTTTGAAAACGGCAATGGCAAGCGAAACGAACGAGTATCGAAGCTCCGATTATCGGGAGGTGCTGCTCAAGCTTCAACAAAGCGCAAAGCAGGTACTAGAACACGATGCCGTTATCTCCGCAGAAGCTCTTGACGGACTTCGTTATGATTATGACGATTCCTCCGACATGCTCTAAGCTCCTAAACTATTAATCTGCCTGTGATTTGGATTGTAATTGCCTCCCAATTAATCCGGCGGTTGCAGCCCGCTAATGGTCACCATGGGCGTGCCCCCGCCGGGGTGTTTCGAGCCTTCCGCATCGTACAGTCCCCGAACCCGTTTGTCCTTCAATGTCGGGCGAAAAAACGTTCTTCGCCATCCATGAGAAGCAGCTCCGTACAAGGCTCCCGCGGAGCGCCGCTCACCTCCGAATTCAAAAAAGATTTGTCATGCGAACGTATATTCTGTAAAATGGAAGAAACACCGTTAGCCAAGGAGATTCGTCCCTATGAACCCACTTACAGGCAAGGTTTCTTCCATTGCGGAAATGATAGATTGGATCCGTAAATCGCCGGAAATCGATTCGCAAGTCACTTATTGGCATACGATACCCCCGCGCGAAGCGAAGCTGGCTGATTTTCCGCCGCAGCTGCACGAGGGTATTCGGTCTGCCCTTCAACATAAAGGGATAACCAAGCTTTATACGCATCAAGCTCAGTCGTTTCGGGAAGCGGTCAGCGGCCGCCACGTCGTCACAGTGACGCCCACGGCATCGGGAAAGACGCTGTGCTACAATCTCCCCGTGCTGCAGCGCATTTTGGAGAATGACAGCTCCCGGGCTTTGTACCTGTTCCCGACGAAGGCGCTGGCGCAGGACCAGGTTGCCGAGCTTCAGGAGATGGTCAATTTCATGGAGGCCGACATCAAGACTCATACATACGATGGGGATACGCCTCCTGCCGTCCGCCAAGCGATCCGCAATGCCGGGCATATTGTCGTGACGAACCCGGATATGCTGCATTCGGCGATTTTGCCGCACCATACGAAGTGGGTCAAGCTGTTTGAGAACCTGGCGTACATCGTTATTGACGAGGTGCATTCATATCGCGGCGTTTTCGGCAGCCATGTAGCCAACGTCATTCGCAGGCTGAAGCGGATTTGCCGATTTTACGGTTCCAACCCGCGGTTTATTTGCGCTTCCGCGACGATCGACAATCCGCAGGAGCATGCGGAACGGCTGATCGGGGAGCGGGTATCGCTCGTCGATAACAACGGCGCGCCTGCGGGAGAGAAGCACTTCGTGTTCTATAACCCGCCGGTCGTCAACCAGCAGCTCGGCATCCGCAAAAGCTCCGTGCTCGAGACGCGCAAGCTCGCGGGCCTCTTGCTGAAGAGCGGAATCCAAACGATCGTGTTCGCGCGCAGCCGCGTCCGCGTCGAGCTTTTGCTGACGTACCTGCAGGAGCTCGTCCGGCACGAGCTCGGCGGCAAATCGATCCGCGGCTACCGCGGCGGCTATCTCCCGAAGCTGCGCCGGGAGATCGAGAGGGGCCTCCGCAGCGGCGAGATCCGCGGCGTGGTGAGCACGAACGCGCTGGAGCTGGGCATCGACATCGGCCAGCTGCAAGCGTGCGTGCTTAACGGCTATCCGGGCACGATAGCCAGCACTTGGCAGCAGTCCGGGCGGGCCGGACGGCGGCAGGAGAGCTCGCTCACGATTCTCGTGGCGAGCAGCAACCCGCTGGATCAATACTTGATCCAGAACCCTCGGTATTTCTTCGAGCGGCCCCCGGAGCAGGCGCTTATTCATCCTGACAACCTGATTATTCTTGTTGATCATGTGAAATGCGCGGCTTACGAGCTGCCGTTTGAAGAGGGTGAGAAATTCGGGGATGAGCAGCTGCAGGAAATTCTCGACTTCTTGACAGAGGAGCAGGTGCTGCATCAGGTAAAGGATCGATGGTACTGGATGGAGCAGTCGTTTCCGGCTCATGACATTTCCCTGCGCTCCGCGGCGCAGGAGAACTTCGTCATCATCGATATGACTAACGGCAGCAAAGTGATCGGGGAGGTCGATCGTTTCAGCGCGCCGACCTTAATCCACGAGGAAGCGATCTATATCCATGAAGGCATTCAGTTTCAAGTGGAGAAGCTCGACTACGAGGAGAAAAAGGCGTTCGTCCGCGAGGTGAACGTAGACTATTTCACAGACGCCAGCATGGCGGTGCAGCTGAAGGTGCTGCACGTGCACCGCGAAGCAAGCAGCGGCGGGCTGCTGCGGCAGCTGGGAGAAGTGACCGTGAATGCGAAGCCGACGATTTTCAAGAAAATCCGGCTGCGCACGCACGAAAACATCGGCTCCGGCCCGATTCATCTGCCGGAGGAGGAACTGCACACCAGCTCGTACTGGTTCACCCTTGACGAGCAGATGACGGCTGGGCGGACGACCAACGATATGCAGTTCGCGCTGCTCGGCATCGCGAACGTGCTCGTCCATATCGCCCCGCTCTACCTCATGTGCGACCCGATGGATATCCGGGTCGTTCCGCAAGTGCGCGCCGTGCACAACAAGCTGCCGACGGTATTCTTCTACGACCGCTACCCGGGCGGAGTCGGTTTAAGCGAACGTCTATACGAGGTGCACGGACAGCTCATGACACAGGCCAAGGGGCTCATCGCCTCCTGCAGCTGCCTTAGCGGCTGCCCGGCTTGCGTCGGGCCGATTGAAGAGGTTGGCCTGCTCGGCAAGCAGTTGGCCTTGGAACTGCTGACGCGGCTGGAGGCGGCAGGCGTATGAGCGGCCTGCGGGAGAGATTAAGCCGCTTCAAGAAACCGGAAGCGGAGAAGCTGAACAAGCGCGCTCCCGAACCTGGCGGCGAGTGGGAGGCGGTGGGCGCCCATATTGAAACCAACGAGTGGGGGTCCTTTGTCATGCGGCGCCGCGAGTATGCCGCTGATTGCTTTCACGGGAACTATCGGTTAGGAGATTTGGAGGTTTGGACCGGGGAGCTCTCCAGCTTTCATTCGCAGGCTTCCGCCGTACGGCCTGATAAATTGCTTTTTTTCGATACGGAAACTACGGGTCTCGGTGTGGGGGCAGGCAACGTTCCTTTTATGATCGGCATAGGGTATTATGTGAATCCACAGTTTATCGTGGAGCAGCTGTTGATCCGCAACCCAAGCGAGGAGCGCGCCATGCTGGCTTATCTTCAAGAGAAGCTGGCGGATTACACGCACATCGTCTCGTATAACGGCCGTTCCTTTGACTGGCCGATTCTCAAGAATCGGTTTGTCTTGAACAGGCTTCCGTTCGGGGACGACTCCCTGCTGCAGCTGGATTTTCTATATCCGTCCCGCAGCCTGTGGAAGAATTCGCTTTCCTCCTGCCGTTTAGGCCAGGTGGAAGAAGACAGGCTCGGTTTTACCCGCATGAACGATGTGCCCGGTTCGCTAGCTCCGACTTTATATTTTCAATATTTAGCGGAACGGGATGCGCGTCTCCTGGAAGGGGTATTTGTCCACAATGAGCACGATATCGTCACTTTGGCTGCGCTTGCCATTCACTTCGGCAAAGTATTGGGCGGTGAACTGTCCTTAGTCGCCCTCGACCTGGAAGAGCTTTACCGCACGGGCTTATGGCTGGAGAAGCAGCAAAAGCATGAGTTTGCCGAAGCTGCGTTCGAGCACCTTTGGAACCGGCTCGTTTATGCCCCGTGCTTGTCGGTCAAGGCGGCTGAATACTTGCTGCTTTTGGCAGGCCGCTACAAGAAAAAGGGATTGTATCACCGCTCGGCGCAGCTATGGCAGCGATACCTGGAAGTAAGAAGCAGCGGGCTGACTTTGCAATTGGAGCCTTATATCGAGCTCGCTATGTATTATGAGCACCGCGAGAAGGATTACGGGCATGCGCTCCATTATGCGCAGGAAGCTGAGGCAAAGCTGCGCCAGCGAAGAGCGCTTGGCCGCATGGACCGTAAGGGCGCACAGTCAAACACCGAGGGAGAGGCGGATCTGCGGAGACGTATCGAACGACTGCAGCTAAAGTTGGAGCGTCAGCTGCAGCCCCAAGCGCAATCGCAGCCGCAGCCGCAGACGCGTTCTGCAGCGCCTAAAAGAAAACCCGTATATGTCAGGGAAAGCTTAATGGAACTGATGTGAGAAGCGGAATAATTCTCCTTCGATACGGCAATACAGGGAATACAACCTCTAATGGCATAAGGAGACCTAACGATGCCTGAATTGCCGGAAATGGAAACCTACAAACGTTTGCTCAGCCCCAGGGTAGCAGGTCAAATGATTACGGGAGCGGAAGTCCAAAGACCGAAATCGCTCAATGTGGACGTGGAGCAGTTTCAGCGCGTTGTTGTGCATAATCGGGTCATGTCGATTGAGAGAAGAGCAAAGCACCTGCTTTTTCAGCTTGCTTCCGGACATGTGCTCGTACTGCATCTGATGCTGGGGGGCTGGATGTTTTTCGGGCGGGACGAAGACAAGCCGAATCGGACTGTGCAGGTAAGGCTCAGTTTTGGCGAACGGCATCTGCATTTCATCGGTCTTCGCCTGGGATACCTGCACCTTCACACGCTTCCAGACGCGCTGCAGCTGCTCTCCAAGCTCGGACCTGAGCCGCTCCATCCTGGTTTTGACGAACAGCAATTAAGAAAGGTTCTCGCGGGACGCAGGACGAATCTCAAGATGACATTGGTCGACCAAAGCGTATTATCCGGCATCGGGAACTGTTATTCGGATGAGATTTGCTTCTACGGCGGGTTGATGCCTACGCGCAGGGTCAGCGATTTAGACGATAACGAACTTACTCGATTATACCGATCCATACGCGCCGTCTTGACGGAAGCTATCGATTATGGCGGCTATATGGAAGAGCCTCTTTACATCGGAGAAGATCTTTCCGGCGGTTACAATGACCGCTGCAAAGTATACGACAATGAGGGAGCTCCTTGCCTGCGGTGCGGTCATTCTATCGTAAAGGCGGAGGTGTCATCGCGCAAATGCTTCTACTGTGCGAACTGTCAAGCTTGAAAGGGAGGCGGGCCGGGTGTATATCGGTTCCCACGTAAGTATCCGCAACGGCTATGAGGGAGCGGCAAAGACCGCTTTCAGCATAGGAGCCGATGCTTTTCAATATTTCCCTAAAAACCCCCGGAGTCTGGAGACGAAGTCCTTCAACAAGCGGGATGCCGAGGCATGCGCTCGGTTCTGCGAGGAGAAAGGGCTTCTCTCAATAGGTCATGCTCCTTATCCGTTGAATCCGGCCGTAAACGAGGATCAGCGGGAAGTCATGCTGAGGGCGCTGCTTAACGGATTGGAAATTACAGATGCTTGCGGCTCCATCGGCCTTGTCGTGCATTTTGGCAAATATCAGGGAACAGACACGTTACAAGGCTACATAAATATAATACAATTAATAAATCAGGCGTTAGGGCTTTGGCAAGGCAAAGCGCTGATGCTTTTGGAAAATATGGCGGGTGAAGGCTCCCAGATGGGGACAACATTCGAGGAGCTCGTACAAATTCGCAGTCTGTCCGATTATCCCGAAAAAATCGGTTTTTGTTTGGATACCTGCCATGCTTATGCAAGCGGCCTGTGGCCCGGCTGTCCGTGGACGGAAGTCGAAGAGAGAGGGCGAAAGCTGGGTTATTTCGAGCATTTGAAGGCGGTCCACCTGAACGATTCCGTCTATCCTTACAAATCCCGCAAGGACCGTCATGCCAACATCGGCGCCGGACACATCGGAAACGAGAAATTCCGCGGTTTCTTGGCGTCGCCTTATGTCAAGCGGATTCCCCTTGTACTGGAAACGGGCACGCCACCCGACGGTACGCATCGCGCAGAAATTGAACATGTTCGCAGTCTTGTCGGCCCCTAAGCGAACATGAACCAGAGGAGGAGTTAAACCGGAATGATTCGCTTATCGCAAATTAATTTTATTCGTGAGGAACGACACATCCTGAAGGATGTAAATCTGCATATTCGTCAAGGCGAGCATTGGGTAATCCTGGGCAAGAACGGCTCCGGCAAAACGACGCTGCTAGAAATGATGAACGGCTATGAATTTCCGAGCCGCGGCCGCGTTGAAGTGTTGGGGAACATCTACGGCCAATGCGATGTGCGCGAGGTGCGTAAACAAATCGGATACATCAGCCAATCTTTGTTCGAGAAGCTTAACCTTAGCGATCCTGTATGGGAGGTTATAGCGACCGGCGAATATGCGTTCCTGCGTTTCTACCAAACGATTGCGGACGAGGTGAAAGAGAAGGCTCTAGGAATGCTTGAGCGGGTCGGACTCAGCCATCTGCAAGAACAGCCGCTGGGCACCTTATCGCAAGGAGAACGCAAAAAGATCATGCTGGCGAGGGCGCTTATGATGAATCCCGCCATTCTGATTATGGACGAGCCTGCTGCCGGATTGGACCTTTACGAGCGCGAAAAACTACTTAATGACATTAATAATTTAAGTCAACAACAAATTTCTGTCGTTTACGTTACCCATCACATTGAGGAGATTGTGCCGCTCTTTACGCATGTGGCGCTTATCGAGCAAGGGGAGCTCATTGCGGCTGGGCCGAAGCACGAGGTGCTGACGCCGGAGCTTTTATATAGAGCCTATCAAGTGCCGCTTACTTTGGATTGGTTTCAAGACAGACCCTGGATTAAGGTACTCTCATGACAACCCGATTCATCGGAACGTCGAATCATGGCTTTGGCCAATACGCGCAGGAGGAAATCCGGCGGTTATTTTCAACTGTTCGGTTAAAGGTTTTGGTGCCAACGGAAATCGTTTTGTTCGAGGTGGCGGAATCAAGGGACGAAGCTATTGCGGTCATCCGCGAGCGTGAACCTATTTTTCTCCGCCATTTGCAGCCTGTGGACCATGAGCTCGAAGCAACGCAAAGCGCAGCCGATCTGGATGCGCTGAAACGCTTGATATCTGCGCAGTATTCTTTTAATCGCGGGGAAAAAGTTGCCGTACAAGTAAGGAAGGAAGAACGGGCTAATGCGCCTTACTCTCCTTTTGAAGTGAAATCGGGCCTCGATGAGGTTCTTGCGGATACCCATCATGCGGAGCCTGTTGTGCGCGCGGCCGATCGGATCATCTCGATTTATGTAACGGGATCCGTACTGTACATAGGTCTTTCCCGCCCTGAAGAAAATTTGTCCGACTGGTCCGGAGGTGCGATCCGTTTCCAAAAGGAAGAGGATCAGATTTCCCGCGCCAAATTTAAGCTGCATGAGGCCGAGCAGAAATTCCGGCTTGATTTTACGAGCTATCGCTCTGGGCTTGATATCGGAGCTGCACCCGGGGGATGGACCTCGCTCCTGTTGGAAAGGGGATTAAAGGTAACCGCCATCGATCCTGCCAAGCTGCATCCAAGTCTCATCGGAAATCGAAATCTAATTTACTTCGCCAAAAATGCGGGGGATGTCAAGCTGCGCCCGAATGAATTCGATCTGCTCGTCTGCGATATGAGCTGGAATCCTAAGCAAATGGGCAGGCTTGTGGGGGATTTGCTCTATTCGCTGCGAATTGGCGGAACCGCCATCATTACGGTCAAGCTTATGCACAAAAAACCGTTCCAAACCGTCAGAGAGCTGATGCAGCTCTTTTCGCAGACACTGGAACTGGTACAGGCTAAGCAGCTTTTTCATAATCGCGAGGAACTTACTTTGTATTTACGCAAAAATTAAATTTCCGCAACTGATTGCGGAAAACGGCTCTAATTGCCGTCAAACAAAAAAATAATGTGGATTTTTTACTATCGCCCTCTTATAATCTAGGTAAATATTACCTGATAAGGGGGCGATTGGCGTTATTGTCAAGCATCCGCGTTTGCAGCATGCAGAACTGTTAGGCGGGAGGTATCGCATTATAAGTGTGCTGGGCCGCGGGGGGATGGGAACGGTTTACCTAGCGGAAGACATCAAATTAAACGGGAAGAAATGGGCGGTGAAAGAGACGTTTCGCATGCCCGGCGAGAGTGACCATTTTCGTGAAGAAGCGGACATGCTGATTAAGCTGGAGCATCCGCAGCTGCCCCATATCGTCGATTATTACCCTCCTGACGCCGACGGCTACGCTTATTTAGTCATGGATTATATCGAAGGATTGACGCTGCAGAATTGGTTTGACCAAAAAGGAAAGAAGCTATCCTACCCACTTGTTGTGCAAATCGCCTGGCAGCTCTGCGATATTTTTCAATATCTTCACACTCGAACGCCCAGACCTGTTATATACCGTGATTTAAAACCATCGAACGTTATGCTCGACAGCAGGAATCACGTCCGTCTGATCGATTTCGGCATCGCCCGGCATTTTCACGCTGAGAAGGATGGCGATACGCTGCAAATCGGGACGATCGGCTTTGCTGCTCCCGAGCAATTTGCTTTGTCGCAGACGGATGCCAGATCCGATTTGTATACCCTCGGAGCGATGATCTACTATTTGCTCAGCGACGGCCAGTATTACTATCTTGCCAAGGTTCCTCTCTCTAACCATCGTCCCGATCTGCCCCAAGGCTTTTCTGAAGTGGTACAAAAACTTTTGCATGAAGATCCGCGTGAGCGATACCAAACGGCTAACGAGGTCAAATTACGATTACAGGAATTTGTTTCGCCAGATGTTTCGTCATTAAATAAGGGCGCGACGCACGGCCAACAGGCCTCTCCGGCCGTATCTATTCCACCCCGCTTAATTGTCGTAGGCGGTCTCTATCCTGGAGTTGGCGCCACATTTGCCGCCATGAGTATGGCAAGAGCTTTGAATGCTATCGGTATTCCCAACTCTATGGTGGAGCATCCGAATAGCCAGCCTGACTTGTACATGCTCTTGGATGGGGATCGGAGAACTCCGAAAGGATACACCTTTGTTAGCGATGACATTTTGCTAAATAACGGCATACCGGCCGGTGGAGCAGGATGGGTGGACGGACATACGACTTGGGTGCCGGTAAATCCGGACGGACTAACCGGAGCCTGGACAGCGCCCGATTCATACAAGCTGATTCACGCGGTCAAGAAACCGATTGTTATTTGGGATATTTCTGCGGGATGGTCGGACCCTACGGTCATGGAGCTTTGCCGTCATGCGGATGAAATCATCGGGGTGGTGGATCCTTCTCCCGCCAAGCTAAGCAGGCCCGGTTCCAGACTTGCTTTAGAACTGCTGCATCAAATCAGTAACGAAGGGAAGTCTGTCCATTGGCTCGTGAACCGTAACGTGTCCCAAGGCATCGGGAAGAAATGGACGGACGGGCTGCCTGCGCCGCCGATTTGCAGGCTCCCTGCGTTTGAGTACGAACCAATGGTCAAGTCGGTGTGGAAGGGGGAATGCTTTCAAGATCAAGCCGACGTTGCAGAGGCGATTTTGGATTCCTTACATCCTCTCCTGAAGCTCATCGTTCCTGAGAAAGCGCTGCTCAGAAGGCCGGTTCGGCCGCGGAGCTTGTTGTCCAGGCTAATGGGCAGAGGGTAGCTATTTTTTGTTCATCTGCACAATCATCCAGGACAAAAAGACGGCAATTGCTTACATAATTCACCAGGAGCAGCGCCAACCAAGCGGTTGAAATTTCCTGGAACCCGGAGGTTTTGGCGTAGACGAGAGCGGCGGACCAGGAAATGAGAGCATACCAGACTGTCCGGATCATTCCTATGACATGTCCGGACGGGGTCCAGCTTGGTTTTTTCAGTTTGTCGCACCACTTTCGATTGACGGGGAACAAGAAGCCTGAAACTGAAAATAAAGCATACGTGACAATAAACACAGTAATTAGCGAAATCGTCATGCCAACCCCTCCGATTTGATCCCGGTTTGCTTCTACCCTAAATATACCGGCAGGATGGACAGCTTATAACCGCCATGGAAAAATAAAGATTGAATGTTCGGGAAAATATGGTATAATTTATACAAAATCCACAAACAGTCAAGCGGAAGCACCGCTGATCCGAGAGTTTATAGCTCTCGATCGGCGCGTGCTTTTTTTGTTGGCTGAAATCAATTTTATACCCGGAAAGGAGGGGCTTCGTGCCCAAAATTCAACTGTTTCTGCTTGATCACGATCCGGATTATGCGGATATGCTTGCAGCTTATATTCGGCAATCCGATTTCGGAGAAAAGCTTCAGGTAAAAATGTTTACAAAACTCGATTATGCCTCTGAGGCTTTGTCCCTCGAGGATAGTCCGCTGCTTGTGCTCTATTCGAACGCTTTCCGTTCCATCGCAATACATAGCGATAAGCAGCATTGCTTTCTCCTTTTGGATGAGTCATCGGATGGAGGTTGCGATCCGGATTCGGAAGACGCCTGCCTCTATAGGTATCAGCCGCTTGAACAGCTGCTCACGAGAGCGATAGCCCGATTCGGGAGCATTCACCAAGCACCGGTTTTGCCGGTAAGAAGGAGATCGGAGATCATCTCATTTTTCTCCGCGGTGGGCAACTGCGGCAAAACGATAGCGGCGATTCATCTGGCTAAACAGCTGGCTTATCGCGGCAAGCGTGTATTTTATTTGAATCTGGAGTCGGTCAGCGCCGGTTCGCTGCTGCAATCGGAAACGGATCAAAGGCAGTTCGCGCAAATTATTTATTATGCCAAACATGCGCCTCAGTTGCTTAAAGCGAAGTTGGAGCTGCTGAGAAGCTGCGATTCCCGGTTCGGCATTCATTACCTGCCTCCGCTAAATCATGTCCAAGAAGCACAGGAGATTACCGCAGAGGACATGCGCCTTTTGTTAAACGCCCTAATTGAATCGGGCATTTACGATACGGTCATTATGGACTTGGAATCTTCGCTGCAGCCGAGAATTACCGCAGCGTTGCAGATGAGCGATCGGGTGTATTGGCTTCTGTTAGATGACATGAATTGCTTGCAGAAGACGAAATCGCTGCTTAAACAAATGAGTGTTGTTCCAGGTGTTCGGTACATTCTTAACAAATTTACAGGCGGCTTGTTTAATGATTTTAACTCGGCAGGACTTGCCCTTGCGGGGTTTCTGCCCTATATCCCGGAGTGGAAAACCGTTCATTCGGCGGACCAGGTGTGGTCGGTTCCCGTATACTCGCAGCAAGTGTACGAGCTATACAGCGGGAATGAGCCGGCAGTCCAGGGAGAGGCGTTTTGATGGAAGGGGAAACTTTCCGGCTGCTCAAGCAGCGAGTGACGGATCGTCTGGACTTATCGGCTGATCTTTCCGATAAGGGCCTGTTAGAGTTGATCGAGGATATCATTTTCGATTACTTCGCTGAATTATATGTAACGGCTAGCGAGAAGCATGAGTGGGTCCGTCGATTGTATCATTCGTTTCGGGGTCTCGACGTTCTTCAGCCTTTGATCGATGATCCTCAGATCACGGAAATCATGGTTAACAGCCATGAGGAAATTTTCATCGAGCGAAAGGGGGAAATTTCTCTTCATCCTGCTGAATTTGAAAGCCGTGAGAAATTGGAGGACATCATCCAAGCGGTAGTAGCGAAAGTCAACCGTGTAGTAAACGAATCGACACCGATGGTAGATGCCAGGCTAAAAGACGGCTCCAGGGTACATATCGTACTGCCCCCGCTCGCCTTGAAGGGACCGACGATGACGATCCGTAAATTTCCGGAGCGCCCGATGTCCATCGGCGATCTGATCCGTAACGGAGCGCTATCGGAAGAAGCGAGCGCCATGCTGCATGTATTGGTGGAAGCCGGGTATAATCTGTTTATCGGCGGCGGGACGGGTTCAGGGAAAACAACGTTTCTGAACGCTCTATCCGGTTGGATTCCCCCAAGTGAGCGGGTCATCACGATCGAGGACTCCGCCGAGCTGCAGATTAGAACCGTGCCTAATCTGGTCCGCTTGGAGACTAGAAATTCAAATACGGAGGGCAGAGGAGAAGTCACGATTCGGGATTTGATTCGCACCTCGCTCCGAATGCGCCCGAATCGCATCATCGTCGGCGAGGTGCGCGGTGCGGAAGCTCTTGATATGCTGCAGGCGATGAATACGGGCCATGACGGATCGCTATCGACCGGGCATGCGAATTCTACCAAAGATATGCTTAGCAGGCTGGAGACTATGGTGCTTAGCGGAGCGCCGCTTCCGGTGGAGGTGATTCGCAAGCAAATTTGCTCGGCTATTGACGTGCTGGTTCACCTCAGCCGGTTGCGGGACCGCTCGCGCAAAGTTGTCGAAATTAGTGAAATTGTCGGGATCGCAGAAGGAGAGATTCAATTAAATCCGCTTTTTGTATTCGAGGAAACGGGGGAGCCAGACGCAGCATCCGTGAATGGCGGGCTTACTTACACCGGCAATCCATTGCAGAGACAGCACAAGCTGCGATTAGCCGGCAAGTCCTTACCGGAGTTTATGCGGATAAATTCGAGAAAGGAGGAGCAGCGATGAATAAGGTCGTGAATGTGAAAAGTGCAACCGCTGAATCGGCAGGGTTGCTGCATTATTCGCATTATCAATTAAGTTTACAAGAAAGGCTGGTATGCATCACGCTTTCGGCGCTTGTATTTGGCGCGGTCGGTTACTTGTTTTATCAGCATACTGCCATAGCGTTAGGCTTTTGCAGTATCGGTTTGGGCGCTCCCCGATTTCGCAGAGATCAGCTAATTCGGATAAGAAAGAATAAGTTGAACGTTCAGTTTCGTCAGGCGTTGTCCTGTTTATCTGCTTCTTTAACCGCAGGCAAATCAGTAGAGAGCGCTTTTCGCGAAGCGCTGCTTGATCTCAAGCTGCTTTATCCCGATCCGTCGACCTACATTGTTAAGGAATTTGCAATCATTTTGCGGCGGATAGAGAACGGGGAACCGGTTGAAGCGGCAGTCCGCGAATTTGCCAGGCGGGCGGAGATGGAGGACGTGACTGGCTTTGCGGATGTGTTATTGACATGTAAGCGAACGGGAGGGAATTTGGTGGAGGTCATGAAACGAACATCGGCCATGATCGGCGATAAGCTGGAGATTCAACAGGATATTTCAGTAATGGTAGCCCAAAAGAAGTTCGAGTCTAATTTATTGCTAATAGCTCCTTTTTGCATGGTAGCCCTACTTGGCATTAGTTCCCCGGATTATATGGAACCCATGTACCATGGGGTAGGGCATATTATTATGACGGCGTGTTTGATTTTGCTGGGCATTTGTTTCTGGCTTATCCGAAGGATCATGAATATTCGAATATGAATGCACTGTTCATTGCAGCGTTTATTTCTGAGCTTTGTATATTCATTGCGGGGATTTGTATAGGCAGAGTTCGTTATCGGCGCTTTTTTCTGACAAACCGGTACCGATTCAAATTAAAATCGCTTGCTCCGTCATCGCTATGCTTTGTGGACGGAGGCAAGCTTATGGAGCGTTTTCCCGGACTGGCTTCCTTGGTCCATCATAAACTGCTTGCCCTTTACGGGAATCAGAGCATTGCCCACGACACCAGAATGTTTGCTGCGGAGCTTGTTTCGGCAAGCGGCATATGCTTGATGACTTTTACCCTTTTTTCCGCATGGTCAGGAGGCGAATGGAGTTATGCAGCATTAGGATTACTTGGAGCCGTTGGAGTTCCCTATCTGATGCTTAAAGAGCTGGATTTGCAAATTCGCAACCGCAAAAGAAAAATTATTCTTGAATTGCCGGAACTGCTCAACATGCTTATATTGTTGGTCAATGCCGGTGAAACCGTGCCGCAGGCCTGGATACGATGTACCGCAGCCCGAGGGGCTTTACCTCATTCTCCCCTCACGATGGAGCTGATCCGGGCCGCCAGGGAATTGGAGATGAACGTTTCCTTTGCCAAGGTGCTGGAGGATTTTGCGAAGCGGTGCGGAGTAACGGAGGTTTCACTGTTTGCATCGGCAATACTGCTGAATCACCGAAGAGGAGGACAGGATTTTGTCGCGTCTGTAAAGGGGTTATCCATTGAACTGTGGGAAAGAAGAAAATCCGTATCGCGAATGTTAGGAGAGGAAGCTTCCTCCAAGCTCGTTTTCCCGATGGTCCTTATTTTTTTCATTGTAATGATAATTGTTGCTTCTCCTGCTTTATTAATGATGACATGATAGTTTAAGGAGAAAGGATGTGTTTCTATGAAGCTTCGTACCTGGTTTAAAAGATTTTGGAAGGATGAAGAGGGATTGGGCACGTTAGAGATTCTGCTTATAGTGGCGGTGCTTGTCGCTATTGCAATCGTGTTTCGAAAATGGATCGTTTCCTGGTTTCAAAAGCTGATCGGAGATGCGAATACCGAATTGCAGGATAATAGCGCAGTGTCGCCCTGCGCACCGGGTCCTGATGTCACGTGCTAATACGTCAGGTTTTAAAGGACTCCGCAGCGAAAGTGGAAGCTTTACGATAGAGTCGTCCATTATTTTTCCGTTATTGCTTCTTTTTACGATTGTCCTATTATTTCTCGGAATGGTTATATATCAAAAGGTATTTCTGCAGCAAAAGGCGCAGTTAATAACGGAAAGAGCGGCCTATGCTTGGGGAAACAGCTACAGCGATCCGGTAACTGGGGAATATGACCCTCTGCGGCATGACGGATTGTATTGGAGAGTGAGGGACGATCGTATTTTTGATCTATTCGGATCTGCCGTATCCATTCCGCCAACAACCGTGCGTCTTCCACTTAAAGAAGGCGGAACTACGCTTTCTCTCATTTCCAGTAAGCTCTTCTCGGCTTCGAAGCTATTGCCTGAACGCATATCCGGCGCAATGACTTATACGAATTACCTGTACAGCCGAAAAGTGGAAGCCGAGCTGCATCAGCCCATACGCTTGCCGGACAGTGTTTCTTTCTTCATTCGTACGGAAAGCGTTGGTGCTGCTGCGGCTTCCTTTGTCGTCGATCCGACAGAGCTGATTCGTTTAACGGATTTGATCCGCAGCTATGTGGGGCTCATTAAAGGCCGAATATCCGCAAGCGAAGCTAGAGAGGCATTTGTGGAACCTGCGACAACACAGCAGGGAGGGAATACGGATTCCATTCGTTCGGAGCGGGAGGCGGCTTCTTATGTGCGAGCTTTAGTGGGAGGGAAAGAGAAGGTTTTGAAGACACCGTCAGGCAACAGCAGGAAAATCGACGCTATGGATTCGAATGGAATCGCTCACCAAGCTTTTTATACGTTCACGGAGCGTCAACTGCGAATGGAGCAGATGCCTAGGGATACGGAATTATTGCAAACGGGAACGGAAGTAAAAGGAGTGGTATGGCACTTTTTTCGGAAGAACGCGAACAAAGAGGCAGGGCCTTCTCCGCGACTTCGCAAAGATCTGGAGAGCAGAGGAATCGTCGTCGTCATTCACGAGTAGAGAGGAGGAAATGGTTGAAAGACTTAGTTCGATCGAGGAAAGGCGCCGTATCCGTTTTTCTTGTCTTGATTATTGTGCCTGTATTTTTATTTCAAGCGGTTTTGATCGATTTGGCCAGAATAAAGCTGGCGGAGCAGGAGTCGGAGCGGGCGGTGAAAGCGGGAGTGCGATCTGTATTATCCGGTTATGATTCCACCTTGCAGCCATTGGGTTTATACGGATTGGGATTGGATCAACAGGAAGCGCTGGCATTGTTCGCCGATGTGGTGGATCAAAATGTGTCCGGTAACCAGCCGGGAAAGGCATTTCGTTTAATCGACCCTAAACCGGTGCCGGACAAGGGACGGATAACTCCCATGTATACGATCGGCAATCACCGGATATTCGAGCGGCAAATTCTTGAGCAAATGAAATATAGGGCTCCGATTGAATTTTCGTTAGAGATCATGGACAAGTTCAAGAAGACCGGGGCCGAGGCTCTCATGAAGCAGGGAGCGGTCTATTCAAAAGAAGCCGAAGCGATACAGAAACTCGCAGACAAACGCGATGAAGCGCTGGATGAAGCATGGAGTTCATTTGAATCCATGCATGACCAATCAACGAATTATTTTACTTACTATCAATCCCGTATTCAGGAATTATCAGCTTTGGCGGAACGCATCGGTTTATCCACGATCACCGAGGTTAAGCAATCCCTTGAGCGGGTAAAGAAACAGATACAAGGGCTGCGCGAATCGATAGAGAATAGCGATGGGACCTCTGATAGCGCGTTAAAAGACCGGCTCCAGGAGCTCATATCCAAAAAGAAAGATTTGGAATCCTTGCTGCAGGACCTCGTCGAATACGCAGCTCTTGTTGCTTTGACAAAGCAGGAAGTGCCTTCAAACTATACGACCTTAGTCGGATTTCAAAATGAGATCGACATTCATTTGCGGCAGGCTAAACAATGGAATGACCAATTGAGAACTGAATTAGAACGCATAAACGGAAATGTTAACGCCGGGATCGACGCATTCAATGCTTTCAAAAGCATGCAGGTGCTTGAAGATGATTTCTTCGGCAGCTATCAAGCCGGTATTGGGGCGGTCGTTGCGCTGTTTGGCGGATTTCGCAGCATCATCGACGCGACATATCTTTTCACTTCGGAACCTTCCGGTAGAGCTGCATCAGCCAATGAGGCGTACGTTCAGGAATCCCGCGTTCTTTACGCCAAGCAAAGCGCATGGGAGGAAGAACGAGGACGGAAGCGGCATAATCAAGCTCAATTTAAAAAGCAAAAACTGTCAGGCATGCAAGACATTCTAGATCAAGCGAAAAAAGCAATCGGCGGCTGCAGCTTGACGCCAGCGGATAACGGTGAATCCGCAAAGTATCGGAAGCTGCAAGGTCCTGAAAATTCGGACAGTCAAGGGCTTTATCAAAAGTATATGGAGAGCAATCAGCACCCGTCGATTATCGGCAGCGGAATTACGAATGAACTCGATCATGCCGAAAAACTCACTCCTAAGGCAATGAGTATGTTTAGCGGATTTTCTGAAGCTGTAGCGGAGGTGCGAAATGAGTGGTTTATCGCCGAGTATACACTTAGCACCTTGAATTACAGAACGCAAGGAGCAGAGAAGGATGGTTCAGGCAATCTGCAAGCTAACAGATCTCTTGGCGATCCGAGCCTGCACAGTCTGGCCAACCAAGAGGTAGAATATGTGCTGTACGGCTTCTCCGCCTGCTCGGTCAATCTTGCTTCCGCATACGGGGAGATGTTCTCTTTTCGATTGGCCATTCGTACGTTGGAAGCGCTGATGGATCCCCAAAAAGATTGGTTGAATATGGGTTCCCCCTTTTTGGTGCTGTTAGCCGCAGGGGCGGAAGGCGCCGGGAAAACGCTCGCGGATATGAATCGTTTAACGCAAGGAGAGCGGGTGGAACTATCCGCGAAACTGGCAAATCGGGCGATGACTTTAAACTACAGGGATTATTTGCGTATATTCCTGCTGCTTCATCCTTCAGACGAAAAAAGATTAGCCAGAATGCAAGCGCTTATTGAGCTGAACGCCGGTGTAGATCTGTTGCAGAAGCCAACCTATGTGCAGGGGACTTCCACGATCAGCGTACGCCTTTGGTTCGTTCCGGGCATTATGAAGCTCATGGACGGAACCGGTTTGCTAGACTGCAGGGTAAGCGGCAACAGGTGTCAGTTTACGAAAACGGCATCTCTTGCTTATGAGTAAAGGAGGTCGGCCTTAAGATTGTTTGGTGTCCAGCTATTCAAAGAACGAGGGGGCGGTATAGCGCTGGAAGCTGCCCTTTTGCTGCCGCTGTTTTTGGCCTTTGTTTTGGGGCTTATTTCGTTTATTCAGCTTGCCGTTACGGAAATGGCGCTCGAATCCGCGGTCTCGGAAGCTACGAAAATCGCAGCTACCCAGATGTATCCGGCCAGACTGCTGCTTCAAGAAGGAAAAGCCGGGGTGGAGCAAACGAGAGCGGCTTCCGCCGTTGGCTCTGCTATCGATCGCGTACAATCGGCAAGGGAACAAGTGTTGACTGCCGAGGACTTTGTCGAAGACTACGCAGCCTATATTCCGGATTTTGTTCTTGAAATTCTTCGATGGGAAAAAGAAAAAAGACAACTAGGGGAGCAGGTGGCAGGCGCGGAGTATGAGCGGTTTTTACAAAATGAGGTGAACCCCAGAATACATGCGGCCTTCAAGCCTCTGCTGAGCGAGTTTGGAAATGACAGGATTTTGAAGACGGATAGACTAAGAATTACTTCTGTACTTCTCCCGAGTATGGATACTCTGGATCAGCCCTATTTTAGCATGGAGGCAGCATATGAATTTCGCTTGCATGTACCTTTTTTTCGTCAGACATTGACTCTCAGGAACAAATCTTATGAGCGCTGCTGGATAGGCGCTTAGAGTGGGGGCCGAAGTGTATCTTTTACTGGGAGCACTAATTTTATTGGCCTTTCTTACGGATGCAAGAAGCTCATTGATTCCCAACCGCTTGACATTAGCCGGAGTTTTAGCGGGGTTGATTTTCCATCTTTTTTCGGGGGGGTTGCAGGGGCTTGTTTATTCTTTAGCCGGATTGTGTGCGGGGTTTATTGTATTGCTGGTCTTATACGGACTAGGCGCATTAGGGGCAGGCGACGTAAAATTGTTCGCTGCAATTGGAGCTATTTCCGGAGTCCCCCTGACACTTTATAGCACCATGTATTCTATTTTGTACGCAGGTTGTATCGGGATCTGTATTCTGCTTTGGAAAAGGCAGCTGGTCCGATGCGCAAGAAGAGTGACGGGTATTGTATATTCGTTCATTTTACTAAAAGACATTCGTGCGTTTGCTGCTGTGAAACGGGAGGAATCTATCCGCTTTCCCTTTATGTATGCAGTCGTGCCCGGCGTAATTACAGCTTGTTATTATTTGCCGCAATGAGGGGGGAGGTTCTTTATGAGTCAGGAGGTCTACGGGCTTCGCTACGATTTTATATATCGGCACGGGAATTTTATGTCGCTGTTTCGGGAAGAGGGTTTGCCGGCGGAACAGCTCTCCCTTCTGCAGCTAAAGATGATAGAGTCCAATACCATTCCCCGGCTGCTGCCGCTTGAAATTCAAGAAATCGATTTTCGCGTCAGTCTCCTATATAATATTACATCCAAAAGAATGCTTTCACATGTATTGAAGTCGGAAGGCTTGACTAAGCTGCAGATGTGCCAATTGCTTTATTCAGTGAGCTGCGCGATTTCGGATTGCCGCAATTACATGCTGAATGAAACCCAGTTCATTTTACGGGATAATTTTATTTTCATAGGTTCTGATATTTCAGATGTGTATGTAACTTACCTGCCATTTCAAAAAATGAAAGATGAAATTCCGTTATTTCAGCAATTTGCCATGCTGGCCGGACAACTTGCGTCAAAAATAAGAGAAGAAGAGCGCCAAGAGGCGGATGCTGTGCGGCTCCTTTGCAACGAACATTTCCAGGTTGCGGATTTTAAACTCAAGCTTCTGGAAATGATGGGCGTAAGTGAAAGAAAGCAGGGGGAGGAAGCGGCTCGAATTCAACTCGGAGCCGTTTTGCCGCCGCCACCGATGTCTGAACTTCATTCAGCCGCTCCTCTGCTTGTGCTGCATTCTACGAATAAGTCGGAGGACAGGCAGAAATCCCTATTTGCGACAGGAATGCCTGGAAAATTTCTTTCGGAAAAAAGCAAAGCGATGGCTGCGCTTACCGCTTTTTTCAATTGGTTCAAAGGAAAGAAGGCTGGCAGCGGCGATATGGAGCAAGAATTGTTTCCGCCGCTTAACGGACAAGCTGAAGAGATGCGGATAGACGCGAATGAATTTTATAAAAGCTTAGGCACACGCACCACTCTTTTATCGCCGATGATGTCTAATGCTACTGTTTATCTGGGAGCTCCTCCTGCTGACCATATAAGTTCCGACAGGCCCAAGCAGCCGATATTGGAAATCTCAACAAACGGATCGACAACGCGAGTACCGCTTCAGGAAGCAAGCTTCGTGATCGGACGAGGAGAGAAGGAAACGGACTATCTGGACGAAACGTTCGGCGTTTCACGGCTGCATGCCGAGATTTTCAAGTCGGAGGGAGGTTTCAACCTCAAGGATCTAGGCTCAAAGAACGGCACTTTACTGAATGGTGAGACGTTGGTGCCCTATAGAGACTATAAGCTTCATGACGGGGATACGTTTCGGATCGTGCTCACGGATTATACGTTTAGATGGGAATAGACAAATTTGTTTCCCGAAGTCCGGTCATGATGGTATAATAAGACGTTGCCGCTGAGCGGATACTATTCATATAGACGGGAGTTTGTGCCAGAGCCATGAGTCTTTTGACGGTTGAAAATTTAAGCCATACGTTTGGTGATCGCGTTTTATTCAAAAATGTTTCGTTTCGCCTGTTGGCAGGCGAGCATGTAGGTTTGGTCGGTGCAAATGGGGTGGGGAAGTCCACCTTGATGAATATATTGACAGGACAGCTTTTGAAGGATCAAGGCAAGGTGGAGTGGACGCCGAAGGTGCATTACGGATACCTGGACCAGCACACGAAGCTGACGCCGGGGAAGACGATCCGCGATGTGCTCAAAGACGCCTTTTTACCGCTCTATGAACAGGAAAAGGAATTGATGGCCATTACGGATAAGATGGCGGATGCCACACCGGAAGAACTCGAGGCGCTGCTCGAGGAGATGGGAGAGATTCAGGACCGTCTCGAAAACAGCGGCTTCTATTTGTTGGATGTGAAGGTGGAGGAGATGGCCAACGGACTCGGACTGAATGCCGTTGGTCTTGACCGTGATGTCGCTGCGCTCAGCGGGGGCCAGCGTACGAAGGTGCTGCTTGCCAAGCTGCTTTTGGAAAAGCCGACGGTGCTGCTTTTGGATGAGCCGACCAACTATCTCGATGTCGAGCACATCGAATGGTTGAAGCGATATTTAAACGATTATCCATACGCGTTCATTCTGATCTCTCACGACACGGAGTTTATGAACGAGGTCGTGAATGTCATATACCATCTCGAGTTCGCCAAGCTGACCAGATATTCAGCCAACTACGAGAAGTTCTTGACCATGGCGGAAATCAACAAGAATCAACATATTGACGCCTACGAAAAGCAGCGGGAATACATTAAAAAACAGGAAGATTTCATTCAGCGCAATAAAGCGCGGTACTCTACTTCCGGTCGTGCCAAGAGCCGCGAAAAGCAGCTTGACCGCATTGAGCGGATCGATCGGCCGGAAACGGCCGCAAAGCCTACTTTTGTGTTTAAGGAATCACGGGCGAGCGGTAAAATCGTATTCGAAGCGGAAAATATGGAAATCGGCTACTCGTATCCGCTGCTGCCGAAGATGAACATCACCATTGAACGCGGCGACAAAATTGCTGTGGTCGGCTGCAACGGGGTAGGGAAATCCACTCTGCTGAAAACGATGCTAGGCAAGATTGATCCTTTGAACGGAAAAACGTATAGAGGCGATTTTTTGTTCCCGTCGTATTTCGAGCAGGAGGTCAAGGCTGCGAATATGACGCCGATCGACGACGTGTGGAATGAATTCTCGAGTATGAATCAGCATGAAGTAAGAGCGGCGCTCGCCCGCTGCGGCCTTAAGAATGAGCACATCACGCGCCCGCTTAACATGTTAAGCGGAGGAGAGCAGGCGAAGGTGAGGCTGTGTAAGCTGCTGATGCGCGAGAGCAACTGGATCCTGTTCGACGAGCCGACGAACCATTTGGACGTTGTAGCGAAGGAAGAGCTGCAGCGCGCTCTGAAGGAGTACAAAGGCACAGTCGTGTTGGTCTGCCACGAGCCGGATTTCTACGAAGGCTGGGTCACCAAGGTGTGGGATGTGGAAGCTTGGTCAAATGAAAAGGTGAAACAATAACTTTATATAAAAAGGAGTGCTGCAAATGATTACTCATGTCGTTTTTTTTAAGTTGAAGGACCGCAGTCCGGAGATCATCGAGAAGACGCGGCAGGTGCTGGCCAATATGGAAGGCAATGTTCCGCAGCTGCTGCATATTGAGGTGGGTACCGACATCCTGCATCAAGCACGTTCGTATGACATTGCCTTGATTACAAAGTTTGCTTCTTTGGACGATTTGCATGATTACGATACACATCCATTCCATGAAGAGGTCAAGGTGTACATGAAATCCGTGGTCGACGTTTCCGCCTCCGTGGATTTTGAAAGCTGAGCCTTACCCGCAAGGGCTCTTTATTTGAAAAACCAGGCTAAACAGTGTAGTATTTAGGAATCTATCCGAAAGATTGACTTTCACCCTTCTACGGGCAGATTCCAAGATAGACTGCACTGTTTTTGCGTATATAGGGAAGTTTAGCAGCGAAGGGACGATCTGATGATGACGATTCCGTTGAATCGTGCTTATATGATGGACATACTTACGATGCTTTTGAATACGCCGAGTCCGACCGGATTTACCTATGCAATTATGCAAAAGGTGCAGGCTGAGCTGAAAAAGCTCGGTTATAAGATGACTTACACGAACAAAGGCTGCGGCGTAGTAACGATACCCGGCCTGCAGCCGGATTATGAGATCGGCATTTCCGGGCATGTCGATACACTTGGAGCGATGGTGCGCTCCATCAAGGATAACGGTCGAATTCGGCTAACCCCGCTAGGCGGCTATATGATGGGCTCGATTGAGAACGAGTATTGCCATATACACACAAGGGACGGACGCAGCTATGAGGGAACCATTTTGACAACGAGCCCTTCCGTTCATGTGTATGCCGATGCAAGAGAGTTGAAGCGGGAAGAAGCAAACATGGAAATCCGCATAGACGAACCCGTCGCTTCCAAGAAAGAAGCGGAGGCGCTAGGCATTCGCGTCGGAGACTACATTTCTTTTGATCCGAGAGTGAGTGTCAAGGATAACGGTTATGTAAAATCCCGCCACTTGGACGACAAAGCGGGTGTAGCTTCTATTTTTGGACTGCTTGATTGGTTGATAAAAGAAAGAATAACCCCGAAATATACGCTCAGCATCTTCATTGCCACTTATGAAGAAGTCGGTCACGGCGCAGCCTATCTTCCACCCGGCATCAACGAGCTTCTCGCGGTGGATATGGGCGCACTGGGCGATGATTTGAGCGGAAGCGAGCAGACTGTTTCCATATGCGCCAAGGATTCCTCGGGTCCGTACGATTACAAAATGACCTCGAGGATGGTTGAGCTAGCCGAAAGGCTCGGCATAGGCTATGCGGTAGATATTTACCCGAGCTACGGATCGGACGGATCGGCCGCGCTTCGCGGAGGGAACGATATCCGCTGCGCGCTGATCGGACCCGGGGTGCACGCTTCCCACAGCATGGAGCGTACGCATATGGATGCTGTGGTGAATACGGCGGCGCTTCTCGCCGCGTATGTGGCGGAGCCTGCAGAACGGTAGCTGGCTGGGAACCCCCGTGAAAGCGGGAGCCCTCTTGCCGCGTATGTTTATGTTGTTCAGGAGGTGCTAGTCTGGGATGAACATCCTTAATGTAGTAAATTTGTCGAAGAGCTACGGGGAAAAGGTGCTGTTCGACGATATTTCGTTTACGATCAATGAGAAGCAGCGCATCGGATTGATCGGCGTGAACGGCACCGGCAAGTCGACGCTGCTGAAGCTGCTTGCCGGGCTTGAAACCGCGGATCGCGGCAAGCTGGTGCACGCGAACCATTTTCAAGTGGAATACCTGCCGCAGAACCCGGAGTTCGATGAGAGCTCCACAGTTCTTGAGCAGGTATTTCATGGCGATTCGCCGCTCATGCAGACGCTTCGCGACTATGAGCGCGCCCTGGCCGAGCTGGAGCGCAGCCCATCCGGCGAAGCCGAGCAGTCGCGGCTGTTCCGCGTACAGCAGCGGATGGATTCGCATCACGCATGGGAGGCGAGCACGCTCGCGAAAACGGTGTTGACGCGGCTTGGCATCACGGAGTTCGACAAGCCTGTCGGCCAGCTGTCCGGCGGACAGCGCAAACGCGTTGCGATGGCGCGGGTGCTGATTCAGCCGGCGGACCTGCTCATCCTGGATGAGCCCACAAACCATATCGACAACGAAACGGTCGAGTGGCTCGAGGATTTCTTAAGCAAGTGGCGCGGCGCCTTGCTGCTCGTTACTCATGACCGCTACTTCCTGGAGCGGGTCACGAGCCGGATTCTAGAGCTTGACCGCGGCAAGATTTACAGCTATGAAGGCAACTATGCCGCGTTCCTGGAGAAGAAAGCCGAGCGGTTGGAGCGCGAGGCTGCGAGTGAAAGCAAGCGGCAGAACCTGCTGCGCCGCGAGCTCGCATGGCTTCACCGAGGCGCTAAGGCGAGGACGACGAAGCAGAAAGCCCGAGTAGAACGGGCGGAAGAGCTGCGTGACCGGAAGGCGGATGGCCCGGCGGAGAAGCTGGACATGGCGCTGGCGGGCAGCCGATTAGGCAAGAAAGTCCTGGAATTGAAGCACGTATCCAAATCTCTCGCCGGAAAAACACTCCTTCGCGATTTCAGCTATATCGTCTTGCCGGTCGATCGGCTCGGCATCATCGGCCCGAACGGAAGCGGCAAATCGACGCTGCTGAATATGCTGGCCGGCCGCCTGGCGCCGGATGACGGAGAAATTGAAACCGGTCAAACCGTAAAGCTCGCCTATTACACGCAGGAAAACATCGAGATGGACGAAAAGCTCCGCGTAATCGAATACATCAAAGAAGCGGCGGAAGTAATTCGCACCGCGGACGGCGAAACGATTACCGCGGCGCAGATGCTGGAACGCTTTATGTTTGCGCCTTATCTGCAGTGGGCGCCGATCGGTAAGCTTTCCGGGGGAGAGAAACGCCGGCTGTATCTGCTGCATACCTTAATGGGGGAGCCGAATGTGCTCCTTCTGGATGAGCCGACCAACGATTTGGACATACAGACTCTCTCTATACTGGAGGACTACCTGGAACAGTTTCCAGGAGCGGTTATCACCGTATCCCATGACCGGTATTTCCTGGACCGGACCGTCGATCATTTATTTTCCTTCGATGGGGAAGGACGGATCGAATCTTTCATCGGCAATTATACCGAATACTTGGAGACTAAGCGTCTGCAAGAGGAAGCCGGTCTGCTGCAAAAACAACAGCTATCCGCTGCCCGGAAGCAGCAGCCAGCGCCTTCGCAACCCGGCGCAGCAGATTTCCCGGCCAAAAACCGGCCGAAAAAGCTTTCTTTTAAAGACCAGAAGGATTGGGAGGAAATCGAAGGCCGTATCGCTGCCTTGGAGGAACGCGCATCGAGCGTGAAGAAGGAAATTGCCGAAGCGGGCAGCGATTACGAACGGGTGCAAAAGCTGTTCGAAGAAGAGCAGCGGATCGCCGAGCAGCTGGAGCAAGCGATGGAACGTTGGGCCGAACTGTCCGAATTGGTAGAGGAAATAGAGAAAAATAAAGTATAATAGTTTCAGGAGTGAAAATAATGATAAAGGCAGGTTCCAACCACACATGATTACAGTTAACAACGTTACGCTTCGTTACGGCAAAAGAGCGCTGTTCGAGGACGTCAACATCAAATTTACGCCTGGCAACTGCTACGGGTTAATCGGAGCGAACGGCGCGGGCAAATCGACTTTCTTGAAAATATTATCGGGCGAGATCGAAGCGAATAAGGGAGAGGTCAGCATTACTCCCGGCGAGCGTCTGGCTGTGCTGAAGCAGAACCATTTCGAATTTGACGAATTTGAGGTTCTTAAAACGGTTATGATGGGACATGTGCGCCTGTTTCAAATTATGGAGGAAAAGGATGCGCTTTATGCGAAGCCTGATTTTTCCGAAGAAGACGGTTTGAAAGCAGCGGAGCTCGAGGGCGAGTTCCAGGAGCTTGAAGGATGGCAAGCTGAATCCGACGCGGCTGAGCTGTTGATCGGACTTGGAATTCCAACAAACCTGCATAACGTTAAAATGAAGGATCTGGACGGGAACGAAAAGGTTCGAGTTCTGCTGGCTCAGGCGCTTTTTGGCAACCCGAACATCCTGCTGTTAGATGAGCCGACCAACCATTTGAATCTGGAATCGATTCGATGGCTGGAGCATTTTCTTTCCCGTTTTGAAGGTACCGTCATCGTTGTATCCCATGACCGTCACTTCCTGAACCAGGTGTGCACGCACATAGCGGATATTGATTTCGGCAAAATTCAACTGTACGTCGGCAACTACGATTTCTGGTACGAATCCAGCCAGTTAGCGCAAAAGCTTGCCCGCGAATCCAATAAGAAAATCGAAGAGAAGCGTAAAGAGCTGGAGGCGTTCATTGCGCGATTCAGCGCGAATGCCTCGAAGTCCAAGCAAGCAACCTCCCGGAAAAAGCAGCTGGAGAAGCTGACCTTGGACGATATCCGGCCTTCCAACCGGAAATATCCGTTCATTCATTTCAAGCCGGAGCGCGAAGCGGGTAAGCAGCTGCTTGCAGTAGAGGGTATCAGCAAAACCGTCGACGGCGAAAAAGTGCTGAACAATCTGAGCTTTACCGTCAATAAAGGGGATAAAATCGCTTTCGTCGGACCGAACGGTTTGGCCAAAACGACGCTGTTCCAAATTCTGATGGGCGAGCTGGAGGCGGATGAAGGGACTTTCTCCTGGGGGGTTACCACGTCACAGGCTTATTTTCCCAAAGATAACTCCGCGTATTTCGATGTTGATATGAATCTGATCGATTGGCTGCGCCAATATTCCAAGGATCAAGACGAATCGTTCCTTCGCGGCTTCCTCGGCCGGATGCTGTTCTCCGGTGAAGAGGCTTTGAAGAAAGCCAGCGTGCTTTCCGGAGGAGAGAAAGTTCGCTGCATGTTCGCCAAAATGATGCTAAGCAGCTCCAATGTCCTCCTTCTGGATGAGCCGACCAACCATTTGGATCTCGAGTCCATTACGGCGCTAAACAATGGATTGGTGGATTTTGACGGTACTATTCTTTTCGTTTCCCATGACCATCAGTTTATTGAAACGATCGCTAACCGCGTAATGGAGATCACTCCGAACGGGCTGATCGATAAAATGATGACGTATGATGAGTACCTTGAGAGCGAGGATGTCAAACGTCAGCAGGAGCTTATGTACGTGTAAATAAATAGAAAGGGCGCCCCGGACGATTATTTCTCCGTGCAGGCGCCTTTTTTGCGTGGCTTCCGGTTTAACTGCCGCCGGTGCGGCGTCGTTGATTGTTGACCTTCTTGGTCATTTGGCTTTTTACGGCCGGTCCGTTTGTTTCCGTCTGCTTAGGGTTCGCTCTTTGCGCTGCCTGCTCGGCCTTTTTTTGCGCGAGTTTATTTTTGATCGCTTCGGCTAAGCTGACTTTTTTGGTCCCGGTTTCTTCGGGCTGATGGTTGTCCTTCTCTGACATCGCTTACACCTACCTTGAGTAATATGTACTTATTCTACCACAATCGAGCAGGAAAGTTTATAATGAATCGTAAGGCGGTTGCCGACACGGATTTGGAAAGTAGGGATGCCACTTTGTTCGATCCGACGATATATGAAAATATAAAGGTCGTTTTGGAAGGCGCAGTTTACGACATGGATTTGTCCGGCTCATTAGTGGTAACAAACCGGACGGATCGCGTGGAGCTATCGTCCATGTCCAGATTTTACGCCATTCAGTTCAGGCAGCCTAAAGCGTCTTCTCTCGCTGAGATTAGTTTGCATGCGCCGATGGGCGACTTGGCTGCGGAAATTCTGGAGAAGTCGTCCGAGCTTCCGGGGTGTATTCTGGAAATCATATTTACCGTGGATATTCAAGAGCCCGAAGCGGAATGTCCGATCATACAACGTGAATTGGCAAAAATATGGGATTACAGGCCGCAGATCGAGCAAAGATTAGCCTATTCGTTTGGTGCAGAGCCGCTGCTTTTTCAAAATCGCATTCGGCTTCACTTCGGACGCAAGGTGGACGAGGGGCAGATCGGCGATGTGCCGGATTTGGTCCATTATACGATGGAAAGCCTTGCTTATTTAAATTCGCGTTAATTTTGGAAAAGGTAAAGGAGTTTGCCGATGTTGGAAGCAATCGAGGAGCTTAACGAGCAGGAGCTGCTGTCACGAGTTCAAGCTGCAGCTGAGCCTTTTGCCATTTTTCTGTACACACCGTTTTGCGGTACGTGCAAGCTGACGGCGCGAATGCTGGAGGTCGTTTTTGAGCTGGGATTAAAGCTGCCGTTCGTTCAAAGCAACGTCAATTTCCTTCCGAAGCTAAGTAACAGCTGGCAAGTGACAAGCGTTCCCTGTATCCTGATCGCAGCAAATGGGGATATTCGAAATCGGCTCTACAGGATGCAATCCGTGGATTACTTATGTCGATGGCTTAAGGTGAATGAACAATAACTCGAAGGAGGAACCCGGAGATGAACAAAGAGGAATTATTTGTCGGAGCTAAGGTGACGGCAGCCTATAAAACAGGTGAATATATCGGTGAAATCGTGGAGCTATCCGGTTCTGCAAAGGCCGCTGTTCAAATTCTGGCTGTGCGCAAGCATCCGACACAAGGCGACCTGCATAACCCCATGGAATCGGAAGTGGCATTTTTTCATCAAAGAAGAGCCTTGGCCTACAGGGAAATCGCGTTGATGCCATTACATACGGTGCAATTATTCCAAGGCGCGGTCCCGGACTATACCGAATCGCTTCGCCTTGCACTGGCTGAACAAATCCGCGAGCTTACCGGACTGGAGCAGTGGGCCAAACGTTCCCTTCAGGAGCTGGAGCAGCTTAACCGGGAATATAGGCTCTGAGGAGTTTGCTTGCTTACCCGGACATGCGATAACTATAATAGTAACGAATGTAATGGGCGGAGGATGAAGTGAAATGACGAACACTCAGCAAATTCGAATCGGGATCATTGGCGCCGGCAATATTGCGAATGTACATATGAACGTGTTGAAGCAGCTGCCTGAAGTGACTCTATCTGCAGTTACGGATGTTTACTTGCCTCTTGCCGAAGCCAGGGCCAAGGAGTTTGGAATCGAAAAGATCTATACGAGCGTGGAGCTTTTGTTGGAAGACGGGGACATTGATGCCGTTTTAATCGCCGTGTCCAACGAATGGCATGCGCCCTTTGCCGTCAAATCATTGGAAGCCGGAAAGCATGTGATGCTGGAAAAACCGATGGCCATTAACATCGAGTCGGCTAAGGAGATCGTGCGGGCGCAGCAGAGGGCAGGGAGGGTTTTGATGATTCCGCATCAGCTGCGGTGGGAGTCTCTTTCCATGCAGGTGAAAGCGCAGACGGAGAAGGGGGCGCTAGGTCGTATATATCATGCTAAGGCGGGTTGGATGAGGAGAAAAGGAATCCCGGGATGGGGCACTTGGTTTACACAAATGGATAAATCCGGTGGCGGTCCCTTAATCGATCTTGGCGTGCATATGCTGGACTTGTCCTTGTACTTGATGGGAAATCCGAAGCCTGTATCGGTATACGGGGCTGTTTATGCGGAATTCGGTCCGAAGAAAAAAGGAATCGGCACCTGGGGAACCCCTAATTGGAGCGGTTATTACGATGTGGAGGATCTGGCGACCGCACTCATTAAGTTTGATAACGGAGCGACGTTGTCGCTGGATGTAAGCTGGGCCGCTTTGACGCCGACCGATGACGAGCCCTATGTCGAGCTTCTTGGCTCTGATGGCGGCGCATCTATTCGCGGCCGGAAAGGCCGCCTCATGACAGAAAAGTTCGACCGGCCCATGGATGCCGAACTTGACATTCCCGAGCGGGATGAAGGCTCGCGCCTCCGTATGGCGCGGCATTTCATTGAGTGCATTCGGGAGAGCAAAGAACCCATGACATCAGCGATGAGCGGCTACACGAATAATTTGATTTTGGATGCGATTTACCGGTCCTCTCATACCGGGCATGAAGTCCAGTTGAACTGGGACATCTAGGGGACGGGAGCTGCAGGATGTTGAACTGGGAGCTGCTAAGCATTATCGGCACGATCGCATTTGCCGTCAGCGGAGCAATTGTAGCCATGGAAGAAGAATATGATATTTTAGGCGTTTATGTTTTGGGGCTCGTTACCGCATTCGGCGGCGGGGTCGTGCGAAATTTATTGATCGGTAAACCGGTTACGCTTCTATGGGAGCAGGGATTTTATTTTCAAGTAGCCTTGTTCGCCATGACGCTCGTATTTATATTACCGCTCAGTTGGATTCGGTTGTGGAAGACATGGGAATCGCTGTTCGATGCTATCGGTTTATCCGCTTTCTCCATACAAGGCGCATTGTACGCGACTAATATGGGGCATCCCTTAAGCGCAGTCATCGTAGCTGCCGTTCTAACCGGTATTGGCGGGGGGATGATACGCGACGTGCTCGCAGGGCGCAAGCCTCTTGTGCTCAAAGATGAAATTTATGCCGTATGGGGAATGCTGGCCGGAGTATGCATCGGATTGGGATGGGCGCAAGGCACTCTTCATTTACTGGGGTTGTTTGTCGCTATTGTCCTGTTCCGAATGCTGTCTGTGATTTATAAATGGAAACTGCCGCGTCGGTCGCTGTACCCCTTGGTAGAGGAACAGGGGCGCGGCATAAAGGGTCCGGCAGGAAAGGAGGAGTTCAAATGACGGAGGTATCATTCAAGTCAATGAAGAAGATTCCCTCAGAGCTCATTCAACAGAGAATCGAATCGGTGAAAATTATAACGCAAACCGAGACGGACCTGTATGAGGTCGTAAAAGATCAGCTGACCGGAGAGCATTTTCTGCATTATGGGTACCTGCATCGCAATATAGCGGATACAGGCGCGCCGGAAGAGTATCATCATTTGCTGCCTTTGGAAAGCGATGATGTTTTGGGTTTGATTTTCGGAGAGCAGCCCTATGAGTACCCGCATCATTGGCACCGCCTTTTTTTGCGAAACGGTCCGGAAGGTTTCTATATATGGTTCGACCCCTCCTATGAGGAGGAGCGTTCCGCCCATGAGCAAATTGGCGAGCAGCTTGCCGACAAGCTTAAACGCTTTAAAGAAGCAGGAATCTACGATGAAGAGACGATACGTAAGCTGCTGAATGATTTGGACGAAACTTAAGTTTTGCGAATGAGCCGCCTGCCGCCTAATAATCGGTCAGCGGTTTTTTTATTTGTAAGAAGTCCGTTTTCTGAGCATAGTAAAGATAACCCGATTTGAGAAAAGATGAAGGGGGGACGACTTAGTGAAAATGGAACCTTATACATTTGCAGATTTGGAAAAACGCGACGATTTGATCGCTGATATTCGCCGGCTCGAATCTCTCATGCAGAAAGAGCTGGGGAAGGGCGTCACGCTGATCGCTTACACACAGGAAGAAGCCGAGGAAGCAAATGTATAATTACTGCAGAAAACTCCATCCTAATCGTGAATAACTATCAATAAAGGATGGCGATGATGAAGATGGCTACTCCAGCTGCAAAATGGCTTGTTGTTTTGACAAGTTTATTCGTTATAGCCGCTTGCTCGAACATGTCCCCCGAAAAAGGTGCTAAATCCGGAGGAGGGCATACAGGGGCTTGGGATGCGGACAGCCGCAATAATGAAGACAATTCGTTAGGGGCGAAAAGCCTCATTTCTACTCCCGGGCCGGGAGAAAAGACATTCACAATGGATAGTACGATTGACCATATTAACAACACAATAATCATGAATCGGGAATTGGCCGATCGAATCGCCAAAGCGGCAAGCGTGTCTTCGGCAGCGGTCGCCGTTACGAATCATAGCGTTTATGTAGCCGTAGATCCGCGCGGACAGCAAACACAAATGGCTGCAGAGCAGCAAACGCAGTATGATCCGGGCAAGGGAGCGGGACTATTCGGCTCCGGAGTAGGAGCTAAGCTGGACTGGCATTCCAATGAGCCTCTCGCTGCTGAGCAGTCAAATACAATCATAAACGAGGTTCGATCTGCCATTCCTCAAGCCAACGTATATGTGTCCACCAATCCTCATTTTGTCAGCCGCATGATGTTTTACGATACGCAGCAGCGGCAGGGCACAGTCATGAGCGATTATGTGAATGAGTTCAATACTATGGTTCAGTATGCGTTTCCGGACTATGGCAACAGTAGAAACCAGAGCTTGCGTTAAGCCCTCAAATTCAAACCCTTGGCCAATGAAACTTTCCGGGCTGAGGGTTTTTCACAATTATTGAGAGGAACTCGATTTTGTTATTTTCATTGTTTATTAAATCCTTTAAAATAGGACAAGTATATTGGAAATATCTGAGGAGGAATGATCCCGCTTATGTACGGAGCGCCATTATCCCTGAATGCAAAAAAAATGATGCTGTTAGGAGCAGGCGAGTTGGGGAAAGAGGTTGTCATTGAAGCACAGCGGCTTGGCGTTGAAACGGTTGCTGTTGACCGCTACGCGAATGCGCCTGCAATGCAGGTCGCCCATCGATCTCATGTCATCAATATGCTGGATCCGCAGCAGCTAAGAGATGTGATTATGCAGGAGAAGCCCGATTTGATTGTCCCGGAGATTGAAGCTATTGCCACACCGGTGCTGCTTGAGCTTGAAAAAGAAGGCTTTCATGTGATTCCTACTGCCAGAGCGTCCCGGCTGACGATGGATCGGGAGGGGATCCGCCGGTTGGCCGCGGAAACCCTTCGACTGCGCACAGCGAAGTATGCATTTGCCGATACTTTAGAGGAATTAAAGCAAGCTGTCCGTGAACTTGGCACACCCTGTGTTGTGAAGCCGATTATGAGCTCTTCAGGAAAAGGCCAAAGCGTATGCCGCAGCCTGGATGATGTTGAAGCGTCGTGGAGCATGGCTATGGAAGGCGGAAGAGCGAAGAATGCTCGGGTAATCGTTGAGGAATTCATAAGCTTTGACTCTGAGATTACGCTGCTTACCGTTCGATCAGTCAGCGGAACCACATACTGTCAGCCCATCGGACATATACAAAAAGACGGAGATTACATAGAATCTTGGCAGCCGCATATGATGAATGAAGGGCAAATCAAGGAATCTCAACACATCGCCAAGCAGATCACAGATGCGTTGGGTGGCTTTGGCATTTATGGTGTGGAGCTGTTTTTGAGCGAGGATGGGGTTTATTTCAGTGAAGTGTCCCCGCGTCCGCATGATACCGGCATGGTTACAATGGCCACTCAGGACTTGTCTGAATTTGCGCTGCATGCCAGAGCGATACTGGGGTTACCGATTCCGACGATCCGCTTATTAACCCCAGGGGCCAGCTACACGTTAAAAGCGACAGAAGAGCAGGTCAACTATACGATAAGCGGCTTGGAGAAGGCGCTTCTTGTACCTAATACTCAAGTGCGCGTGTTCGGCAAGCCTGAAACGAAGAAGGGGAGACGGATGGCAGTAGCGCTAAGCTCCGCTGATACCGTTGAGCAAGCTCGCAAGCAAGCCAAGCAAGCGGCGGAAGCCTTGCAATTGCACGATCATTAAGGGCTGAAACTTTCTTCCTATTTAGCCCGTATAGAGGAGTAAAGACACTGTCTTCATTGTAGGGAGGAATGAAATCGTGAACGCTCATGAAATTGATTACGCCATTCACGGCACTGAGATGCAGTATGTTCAGATCGAGCTCGATCCGGGCGAAAGCGTTGTAGCCGAAGCCGGAAGCTTAATGATGATGGATCAGAATATTCAGATGGAAACCATTTTTGGCGATGGAAGCAGCGAGAACAAAGGCTTTATGGGCAAACTGCTCGGAGCGGGAAAACGGCTTCTGACCGGCGAGAGCTTGTTTATGACGGTTTTTACAAACCGCAGCCATAACGCCAAAGAAACTGTAACCTTTGCATCCCCCTATCCGGGAAAAATTATGCCTATGGATTTGCAAGATCTGGGAGGCAAGATTGTCTGCCAGAAGGATTCGTTTCTCTGTGCGGCGAAGGGCGTATCCGTAGGGATTGAATTTCAGCGCAAGCTGGGAGCTGGATTTTTTGGCGGTGAAGGATTTATTATGCAAAAGGTGGAAGGGGACGGTCTTGCCTTCGTACATGCTGGAGGCGCCATCTGCGAGAAAGTGCTGCGTCCGGGTGAGATGATCCGCGTAGATACGGGATGCCTGGTGGCGATGACCCAGGATGTGGATTACGACATTGAGTTCGTTAAGGGCATCAAAACCGCGGTTTTTGGCGGCGAAGGATTGTTTTTCGCAACCTTGCGAGGCCCGGGGAAGGTGTGGATCCAATCCCTGCCGTTGAGCCGCTTGGCGGACCGGATCGTATCGGCTTCTGGAGCTGGAGGCCGCAAGGAGGAAGGCAGTATTCTTGGCGGTCTTGGCAATTTGCTGGACGGGGATGGGAGATAACCCGTTAATCGAAAAAACGAAAGTCGTCTCTTTTGCTGAGGCGGCTTTTTATCGTTAAAAGATTTTTTTCTAATGGCGATTGACACCTTTTTGGGCAGGTGCTAATATATGTATAAATAAAACAAGTAAACTTATCGGAATAATTTATATACGTCCACCGGATATCTGGAGACAATTTACAATATCAAATTTTTTTTATAAAATGAGAGGGGTAATTTTCAATGTCAGAGAAAAAAAATTCTCGTATTAGATCCAAGGCAATAAAATCCGGATTGCATATTATGCTCGCGGCAGCGCTAATCGTCATCACCGCCTGCGGCTCCGGATCCGGAACCGCAGGCGGATCATCATCGACATCTACTAGTGAAGCCAACAGCGATTCCGCGAAGGCGGATGTCAAGCCGGTTGAACTATTGAATGTTTCTTATGATCCGACAAGAGAACTGTATCAAAGCTACAACACGGCCTTTGCGAAATACTGGAAGGAAAAGAAAGGCCAAGTGGTTACCTTCAAGCAATCGCATGGCGGGTCCGGTAAACAGGCGAGATCGGTAATCGACGGGCTGGAAGCCGATGTGGTAACGCTTGCGTTAGCCTATGACATCGATTCGATTCAAGCCAAAGGCTTTATCAATCAAGACTGGCAAAAAAAATTCAAGGATAATAGCACGCCATACACATCCACCATTGTCTTCCTCGTTCGCAAAGGGAATCCGAAAGCCATTAAAGATTGGAACGATCTGGTGAAGCCAGGCGTGGAAGTAATTACTCCAAATCCGAAAACGTCGGGTGGAGCGCGGTGGAATTACGTTGCAGCATGGGGCTATGCGTTAAAGCAAAACAACAATGACGAGGCGAAGGCGAAACAATTTGTAACCGACTTGTTCAAAAACGTCCCGGTACTGGACTCCGGAGCCCGTGACTCGACGACAACGTTCGTAGAGCGCGGAATCGGCGATGTGCTATTAGCTTGGGAGAATGAAGCTTTCCTTTCGCTCAAGGAATTCGGCCAAGATAAGTTTGAAATTGTAATTCCATCCGTAAGCGTGCTTGCTGAGCCGCCAGTTGCCATTGTCGATAAAGTAGTCGATAAAAAGGGCACAAGAGAGGTTGCAGAGGCCTATCTGGAATATCTCTACAGCGAAGAAGGCCAAACGATTGCTGCGCAAAACTTTTACCGTCCGCGTCTTGAATCCGTAACGAAGAAATTCGAGACCCAATTCCCTAAGATTAACCTGTTTACGATTGACGACCCATCGTTCGGCGGCTGGCAAAAAACACAGAAAACGCACTTTAGCGATGGCGGCGTATTCGATCAAATTTATAAACCATCCAAGTAAGAATTACCGAGGAGTCGTATACACATGGCAAAAGCATGGAAAGAGCGCAGCATACTACCCGGTTTCGGGATTTCACTGGGCTTCACCATTATGTATTTAAGTCTTATCGTCTTGTTTCCGCTGGCGGCCATGTTCATCAAGACCTCTGGCTTGACTTGGACGGAATTTTGGAATGTGATTACCGACGATCGTGTTGTAGCATCTTATCAACTAAGCTTTGGCGCATCATTTGTCGCTGCCCTCGTGAATGCAGTTTTCGGTTTTATCGTCGCCTGGGTATTGGTCAGATACAATTTCCCGGGCAAGCGAATATTGGACGCTTTAGTCGATATGCCATTTGCTCTTCCGACGGCTGTAGCGGGGATCGCTTTGACGGCCCTATATTCACAGAACGGTTGGATTGGCCAAATTTTAACCCCACTAGGGATAAAAGCAGCATATTCTCCGTTAGGAATTATAATCGCTCTAACGTTTATCGGAATCCCTTTTGTCGTCCGTACTGTCCAGCCCGTCATCCAGGAGCTTGACAGAGAGATGGAAGAAGCGGCTGTGAGCTTGGGGGCAAATCGTTGGAGAACGTTTGTACGGGTTATTTTCCCCGAGTTGCTTTCGCCGCTGCTTACAGGCTTTACGCTTGCTTTTGCAAGGGCGGTTGGCGAGTATGGTTCGGTTGTCTTCATCTCGGGCAACATGCCGATGAAAACAGAGATTGCGCCTTTACTGATAATGACAAAGCTGGAACAGTACGATTACATGGGAGCGACGGCGATCGCTGTCGTCATGTTGATCATTTCCTTTGTATTATTGTTATTCATTAACTATCTGCAGTGGCGAACGAATCGCCGTCTGATTTCGGAATAAGGAGGGGATGTTCATATGGCTGGTTATGTATCTGTAAAAGCATCTGGTTCTTCCATAGAGCGCCCCCGGCATATTTCCGAATCAGGCGTGGTGAAATGGCTGCTCATTGGTGTGGCTGTTTTATTTTTAGCTTTATTGCTGGTGCTTCCGCTCGTTACTGTATTCGTTCAGGCTTTTCGTAAGGGAGCAGAGGTCTACTTCGCTTCTTTGCACGAAACAGATGCCGTGGCGGCGATTCAACTGACGTTGAAAACTGCGGCCATTGCGGTGCCGCTCAATCTGTTGTTCGGCTTGGCGGCGGCCTGGGCCATTACAAAATTCAGATTCAAGGGTAAAAATCTGCTGATTACGCTGATCGATCTCCCTTTTGCCGTATCGCCAGTCATTGCGGGCTTGGTGTACATACTCTTGTTTGGCGCTCAAGGGTGGTTCGGTCCGTGGCTGCAGGAGCACGATGTTAAAATCATTTTTGCGTTACCGGGAATTGTGCTTGCTACGATATTTGTCACCTTCCCGTTTGTTGCACGGGAGCTCATCCCGTTGATGCAGGCTCAAGGGACCCAGGAGGAAGAAGCGGCGGCAACGCTAGGCGCTAAGGGTTGGAGAATATTTTGGAAGGTTACTCTGCCTAACATTAAATGGGGTCTGCTCTACGGAGTTATTCTTTGTAACGCCAGAGCAATGGGGGAATTCGGCGCCGTGTCGGTCGTTTCAGGGCATATTCGAGGCTCGACGAATACGATGCCTCTTCACATCCAAATCTTGTATAACGAATATCAATTTGCCGCCGCTTTTGCAGTTGCATCCTTATTGGTTCTGCTGGCCGTGTTGACGCTAATTGTCAAGAGTCTCATCGAATGGAAGTTTCATCATGCCGGTCAGCAGGCCGGGTTCGAAAGCGGGGAGGGTTAAATATGCACGTTTCGGTTCAAAATTTGAGCAAAAGCTTTGGCGGCTTTCAAGCTTCCAAAGATGTAAGCTTCGATATAGCCAAAGGACAATTGATCGGCTTTCTGGGACCAAGTGGCGGAGGAAAAACGACAATACTGCGGATGTTAGCCGGACTTGAACAGCCCGATTCAGGTGACATTCATTTTCACGGACAAAGGGTGAACGACCTGAGCCCGCAAGAGCGCAGCATCGGATTCGTGTTTCAGAACTATGCGTTATTTCGCCACATGACGGTATTCGAAAATATCGCTTTTGGGCTGCAGGTTCAAAAAAAAAGCAAGCGGGAAATCAGAACAAGAGTAGAGGAGCTTCTAGAGCTTACAGGCTTAAAAAACCTCGAAAAGCGACTTCCGCATCAACTCTCGGGCGGACAACGTCAGCGTGTTGCCTTTGCCCGCGCACTGGCTCCGGAACCGCAACTGCTGCTGCTTGACGAGCCTTTCGCCGCTATCGATGCCAAGGTGCGTAAGGAGCTTCGCAGTTGGCTTCGGGAGATGATTAACCGTGTCGGCATTACGACGATTTTCGTTACGCATGACCAGGATGAAGCCGTAGAGGTAGCAGATGAAATCATGATCATCAATCAAGGTAAACTTGAACAGAAGGGATCGCCGATCGAGATTTACAAAAATCCGCAGACGCCTTTTGTTGCAAGCTTCATTGGAGAATCGAACCAGCTGGAGGATATTTCCTGGCTCAAAGGATTTAAAAAGGGGCTGCAGGACTCTAAGGCAATCATTCGTCCTGAATTTATCGAGATTGGCGTTGAGAAAGAGATTGCGTATCTTTCCGCGGCAGAAAAAGGCATCGTGAAAAATGTATTTTTCCGTGGAACAAGCTGGCAGGTCGAAGTCGAGGTAGGGCCTTACAAATTGTTCGGCTACCGATCCATGGAGCAGGAAACACTAAAACCCGGAGATCCGGTTTACGTACTCATCCATCGTATTTATTTATTTAACGATCAAACGACCCACATGCTGGAAAACTCACTAAAGTTCGATCCGCTGCCGGTTCACATCTAGAGATACAATACCCCACATTCGCACAAGAGGAGAATACTTTATGGAGCACTCAATCACAATTCGAAGCGAAGCAGCCGATTTGGCAGCAACGATCCACTATCCCGCCATGGAACAGGAGAGCACAGATTGCACCCGTTGGCCGCTAATCGTGATCTGTCATGGTTTTATCGGCACCAGGATCGGAACAAACCGCCTTTTCGTGAGGGCAGCGCGCGAATTCAGCTCCAAAGGCTACCTTGTGATCCGCTTCGATTACGGCGGATGCGGTGAGAGCACCGGCGACTATGGCGCAGGCGGTCTCAACGTGATGATCGATCAGACACGGAATGTCCTCGATTATGCGTTTAGTATGGATTGCGTCGATCTGGAAAGGGTGATCCTTGTCGGTCACAGCTTGGGAGGGGCAACGGCACTTCTTACTGCTGCTAAAGATCATCGTGTCAAAACATTGGTTTTATGGTCGGCGGTTGCACACCCGCATAGCGATATCGTTCGCATCGTGGGAAATCACGAGTACGAGCAATTGCACCCGGACGGCTATATCGATTACAATGGATATTCGCTGAAAAGCCGGTTTTTTGAATCGCTGTCACAGCACCAGCCCTTCGAGCAGTTGCGTAAATTTTCAGGGGATGTGCTCGTTATGCATGGTACCGCGGACGAAGTGATTCCAGTCGATTATGCTCCCTTGTATCAGAAAATTTTCTGGCTGCGCTCGGAAGGTCAATGCGATTTGGAGTTGGTTTTCAAGGGCGATCACGCTTATTCCTCGACGGTTGCAGCAGAAGAGCTGTTCGAAAAAACGATAAATTGGCTGTCGTACATGCACAAACGAAAAAAAGAATGGAACGATTGGACGATTTAATAGAGAGTGGAGGAATCCCAATGGCGAAACCATTAGAGCTGGATGAAATTTGGTTAGAACGAATTCGGCAGGTTCTTAGCGGACTGGAGTACGGAACCGTGCAAATCGTTGTCCACGATGGTAGAATCGTACAGTTTGACCGTACTGAGAGAAAAAGATTTGATTCTTCTTCTCATCTAGAAATGAACCGCACGTCCTCTCATAAATAAGGGAGGGTGTGTCGGTTCCCGCCTTCTTATGGCCACTAATTCCCATCTTGTATCCACTAACTTCCCCCTTTAAGCACTATCCCCTTTACTCAGATAAACAATGAGTTCAATATCTATATACTCAAAGATGATTTATGCTAGACAAGTTTATATAGCAAACAAATAACAATCTTAAGTGAAGTTATTGGATAAATAACAATTCATCAACCAGTTTATGAGTTCATGAAGCTCTTGTTAAAGTCGTGTAGCTGACGCAGTCAGTGGCTGCACATAAGCGCGCCAACTGGTGGAAAATGGACGAGTTGCTGATTGTGAGATTCATTCGATAACAGTATTCGTCTAAATAGGCCTGAAGATGTTTACGTCCAAGCCCATGAAACGTATCATTCATCCATTTGCCAGCTTGGGCAAAGGTAAGAAGCAGCGACCGGAAGCGGTTTGGACTGAAGCGGCCAGTCACAAATTCGATATCGGTTGTCTCAGGTTCCACGTGCCGCTTGGTAAAGGCTAGCGTACCGGAACGTTGAACCTGCCGAAGTCTTACGTACGACTCGGATACCAGTTTCATTTTGACGTAATTTGGTTGTCCATGATCATTCAGCGAAGCCCCGACTAAAAGAGAGTGCTCCTGGGGATGTTGATATATGGAAGAGTTATGTGGTCTGCCGTAGACAGCCGCGTTCACCCGAATTGTGCCGCAAAGAAGCGATTGGCCATCTGCATTACTTATGGCATGGCGGATTTTTCGAAGGATTAGCCAAGCGGTTTTGTAGGTAACGCTGATGGTCCGGCTAAGCTCGACAGCACTCGTACCTTGATTAGTGCGTGAGACAAGAAAGAATGCGGTAAACCATTTGCGCAATTCGGTGCGGCTGCCTTCCAGGAGCGTTCCCGAGGTCAGAGACGATTGATGGCGGCAGTGCAGGCATTCGTAGAGCGGCAGTCTGCGGGTACGGATTTTAGATGCGTGACTATGCTTGCAGCGCGGGCAAGAGTATCCGTCAGGCCACTTTGCATGAAACAAATACTCTGCGCAAGCCTCTTCCGTATAGAATCGCTTCTGAAACTGCTCCAGGTTGATAAGTTCATGATTCATAGTATCCACCTCATTAAGAACATATATTCTATTTTTGATTATAGCAAACATTTGTTCCTATTTCAAGTTCATTAAAAGTGATCAGAATAGAGTTGCATATTTCAACTGGCTTCAATATTCTGAAGCAGTGTTATCAATGGTTCGCTATCTGAGTTTAAGGGATAGTGACTCAGATAGAAGGTAGGATATCTTCCTTCGGGATCCTTTATTGCGTTAAAGTGTATGTTTTTCCGCTTACTCCCGCAAGTATGTCGATAATGATGAACAGGTTTCATCGATGACGCCGGATATTGTTTTGCCGGAACGGCCAAAATAAAAGGGAAGCGGCTTTTAGCCGTCGTGTTCTTTCGTTCGACTACCGTTCAACGGGAAATAAATTTTGACGAAATTCGCAAATTTGGGCTAAAGACGTCCCCTTTTTTACACAGATAAGCTTACATACCATGGAAATATGTGATAGCATAATCAAAGGTAGGAGTCATTGACATCAAGGATAGGCGGGTGAACAGATGAACGAGTTTATTTATTACGGTGTCTTTTTTATCATTATAATGATTGGGTTTGTCTCGACGATGATGCTAGGCTTCTCAAAGAAAAATCGGGAAGGCGATCCGTCATACGATCAAAAAACGGGTAAAAAATGGCTTAGATTAGCCCTTATTTATACAGTAGTCATTGTTGCCGGTTATTTGCTGCTGTATATATTTATCCGATAATAATCATGTAAGAAAGCTATCCTCTTTGTAATGAAGGGGATAGCTTTTTTTTGGTTGATTCGTACAAAAATGTCCATATGACAAGCTTCTCTCTAATAGATATAAGGGAGAACCTTATCAGGATTTACTGGGGTATTCCATATTAGGAGGCAAACCATGCACATACGTACTGCTGCCGTCATCGGCTCCGGGGTCATGGGCTCCGGAATCGCCGCCCATTTAGCAAATGCGGGTATACCTTGCTTGCTGCTTGATATCGTCCCGACCAGCTTAACGCCACTAGAAGAGGCTGCCGGACTGACGCTGGAGCATCCGGAAGTCCGCAATAAACTAGCGAAGGAAGCGGTAGGCAAGCTGAGGAAATCAAATCCGGCTCCGCTATACAGCGATGCATTCTCGGAGCGCATCGTGCCTGGCAACCTTGACGATCATTTAAGCCGACTATCTCAAGTGGACTGGATCATTGAAGTTGTCATCGAGAATATGCAGGTCAAGAAAGATCTGCTCTCCCGCATCGAAGGGGTTTGGAAACCGAGAACGGTTGTTTCTTCGAACACATCCGGCATCTCCATCAATGAGATGGTCACAGATTGCAGCGAAGCATTTAAAAAACATTTTTTGGGCACTCATTTTTTCAATCCTCCCAGATATATGAAGCTGCTTGAGGTTATTCCCGGCAAGGAAACCGATCCGGAGATCGTCCGGTTTATGACGGATTTTGGCAACAAGAAGCTTGGTAAAGGGGTAGTTACCGCCAAGGATACGCCGAATTTTATCGCTAACCGAATCGGTTCCTACAATTTGCTCGTGACTGTGCGCGAAATGGCGGAAAAGGGATACACGGTGGAAGAAGTCGACGCTGTAACGGGACCTGCCATGGGTCGCCCGAAAAGCTCCACCTTCCGCACGCTCGACCTGGTCGGCCTTGATACCTTCGTACACGTAGCTCAGAATGTCTTCGACAACGTGACGGATCCGGAGGAAAAAGCGGTCTTCGTCACGCCAAAATTGCTCAAAGATTTAGTTGCCAAGGGCTGGATTGGAGAGAAGCGAGGGCAGGGCTTTTACAAAAAAGTAAAGACCGTCGCAGGCAAAGAGATACATGCGCTGAACCTGCATACAATGGAATATGCGGTAAGCCGTAAAATCACTTCCGCTTCGCTCGAAGCCTCAAAGCAAGCGAAGGACGCTGAAGCGAAGCTCAAGGCGCTGATCGGTACGCCTGATCAGTACTCCGAGCTGGCGTGGAGCATTCTTAAGCAAGTGCTCATTTATTCCGCAGAGAAGCTCGGCGAAATCGCCGATACGATTGTTGAGATCGATAATGCGATGAAATGGGGCTTCAACTGGGATTTGGGGCCATTTGAGATATGGGATGCGATAGGAGTCAAGAGGTCGGTCGAACGGATGAAGGCGGAAGGCTTAACTGTTCCCGCGTGGGTTAATGAGTGGTTGGCAGCGGGCAATACCAGCTTCTATCAGAACAGGGAAGGCACGACCTTTCATTACTTGAAGAACGAATATTCACAACTGCAAACGAGACCCGAAATCATTTCCCTGGCTGCGCTAAAACAGCAGAATAAGGTGATTCGCTTCAATATCGGAGCCAGCTTGATCGATATAGGCGACGACATCGCATGCTTGGAGTTTCACTCCCGGAATAACGCTATCGGCGCGGACATTCTGATGATGATCCAACAAAGCGCGGAGGAAGTGCGCAGCAATTACAGAGGGCTCGTGATCGCCAATGAAGGGCGCAACTTCTGTGTCGGCGCCAATCTTATGCTGTTGTTGATGGAAGCTCAGGATGGCGAGTGGGATGAAGTGGAAAGCATTATACGGCTTTTCCAGAACGCAATGATGGAGCTGAAGCAGTTGGAAAAGCCGGTCGTTGCGGCTCCGCATCGAATGACACTGGGGGGTGGCGTCGAGGCCTGCATGCCTGCCGATCAGATTATCTTCTGCGCAGAAACGTATTACGGACTCGTCGAGGTCGGAGTCGGTTTAATCCCGGCTGGCGGCGGCTGCAAAGAATTGGCGCTTCGCGCCAGCCAATTGATTACCGATCCTGAAGCGGATTTGCAGCCTTTTATCAATAAAGTTTTTGAAACGATCGGTATGGGGAAGGTGTCCTCCAGCGGTCATGATGTGAAAAGGCTTGGCTACATGCGTTCGCACGATACGGTCGTGCTGAACCCTGATCATCGCATTTATGAAGCTAAACAGGCTGTGATGCGAATGGAGCAGGCGGGTTACACGCCTCAGACATCGCAAACGATCCGCGTGGTGGGCGATACAGGAAAGGCCGTTATGCAAATCGGCGCTTACAACATGAGGCAGGGCGGCTTTATCAGCGAGCACGATCAATTAATCGCAGGCAAGCTTGCTCATGTGCTTGCAGGCGGCAACGTTTCCGCAGGTGCGGAGGTGTCGGAGCAGTATATGCTCGATCTGGAGCGCGAAGCTTTCTTAAGCTTATGCGGTGAGCCCAAAACTCAACAGCGTATGCAGTATATGCTCTCCAAAGGCACCCCGCTGCGCAACTAATAGAACGATGAGGTGAAAAGAATGAGGGAAGCTGTCATCGTTTCGATTACGGACTCTCGCCGGCTTTCAGCCTGGTCGGAATCATACTTAATTACAAGGGAGGGATGAAATTTGGCAGACGGCAAAGTGGTCGGCGGCGCTTTTGTTGTAGAGGAATTAAATGTTAATTCATTAACGACACCGGAGGATTTCACGGAAGAGCAGGGCATGATTGCCGAGACTACACGTAATTTTGTGGAAGGGGAGGTCGTTCCGAAAGATGAGCATTTGGAGAAGCTTGACTATGAATTGACATTGAAGCTGATGAGAAAGGCCGGCGAGCTCGGATTGCTTGGAGCTGATGTTCCGGAAGCTTACGGCGGACTTGGGCTTGATAAGGTGAGCTCCACAGTGATCGGTGAAACGCTGTCGAGGGCATCTTCTTTCGCGCTATCCATAGGGGCTCACGTGGGCATCGGTACGCTGCCGATCGTGTTTTTCGGGTCTCAGGCGCAGAAGTTGAAGTATTTACCCGATCTGGCCGTAGGATCCAGAATCGCCGCATATTGCTTAACCGAGCCTGCCTCCGGATCGGATGCTTTGGGTGCGAAAACGACGGCTCGTCTGTCCGAGGACGGCAAGCACTATATTCTGAACGGTTCCAAACTGTACATCACGAACGCAGGCTTTGCCGACATCTTTATCGTATACGCGAAGGTAAACGGCACCGACTTTAGCGCTTTCATCCTGGAGCGCGGTATGCCGGGCTTTACGTTTGGCCCGGAAGAGAAGAAGATGGGGATCAAGGGCTCCTCCACGCGCCCGCTCTTCTTTGAAAACGTTCACGTTCCTGTGGAAAATCTGCTCGGCGAGATCGGCAAAGGGCACCTGATCGCCTTTAACATTCTGAATATCGGTCGTTTCAAGCTTGCCGCCGGATGTCTTGGCGCTTCTAAAGAAACGATTGAGCTTGCAGCCAAATACGCGAATACCCGCACCCAGTTCCAAACACCGATCGCCCAATTTCCACTGGTTGGTAAAAAGCTCGCGGAAATGAATATCATAACGTATGTAATGGAGAGCATGGTATACCGCACGTCCGGGCTTTTCGACAGCATTTTGAAGGATATCGACTACACCAGCCCGGAAGCCGGCAAGCAATCCGCCAGGGGAATTTCCGAGTACGCGATCGAATGCTCCATCAACAAAGTATTCGCTACCGAGGCGCTTGATTTTGTGGCTGATGAAGGCGTGCAAATTCATGGCGGCTACGGCTTTATCCAGGAATATAAGGTAGAGCGCATTTATCGCGATTCGCGCATCAACCGTATTTTTGAAGGTACCAACGAGATCAACCGCCTCTTGATTCCAGGCACCTTGGTGAAGAAAGCGATGAAAGGCGAGCTGCCTCTGCTGCAAAAGGCGCAAGCGCTGCAAGGGGAACTGCTCTCGCTCGTACCCGGCCAAACGTTTGACGGAACGCTGTCGGAAGAGGCGCATTTGATATCCATGACCAAAAAAATTTTCCTTATGGTCGGCGGCCTGGCGGTGCAAAAATACGGAATATCGCTGGAGAAGCAGCAGGAGGTGCTCAGCGATCTGGCGGATATCATGATTCAAATTTATGCAATGGAAAGCGCGCTGCTGCGCACCCGGAAACTAATCATCCGCGCGGGAGAAGAGAAGGCCAAGAATGCGATCCAAATGACGCAGGTATTTGTCCATGAGGCTTTCGAAAAAATCAATGTATATGCCAAGCAATCTCTGTCTGCTTTGGAAGAAGGCGATATGCTTCGCACACAGCTTTCCATTTTGAAAAAGCTGACCCGGCGCACTCCGGCCAACACGGTAAGCTTGAAACGGCAGATTGCTGCTCGAGTCATTCAAGGCGAGAAGTACGTCGTATAGCCGTCAACTCGATGAGCGAAAGGGATGGTTTTGTATGGTCTCCGCAAAATCTTGGCTGCGTCATTATCCGAAAGAAGTAGCCCCGACGTATGATTATCCTAAGCATAATTTGGCCCAATTCTTAATCGATGCCGCAACCCGATTTCCGCAGCATTCTGCGGTTTATTTTATGGGAAAAAAGATCAACTACAAGAGATTGCTGCAGGACTCTTATCGTTTCGCGAACGGTCTGAAAGGATTGGGCATCAAAAAAGGCGATCGGGTCGTGATCATGCTGCCCAATTGCCCGGCCGCGATTATTGCCTACTTCGGGGCTCTGATGGCGGGGGCGATCGTGGTGCAGACGAATCCGCTCTATATGGAACGGGAGCTGGAATACCAGCTTTCCGATTCCGGTGCATTGGTTATTGTTACTTTGGATTTGCTCTTCTCCCGGGTGAATAATGTCCTGACGAGAACGAACATCCGGCATATGATCGTGACTTCTATCAAAGACGATTTACCGGCTCCCCAAAACTGGCTGTATCCGCTCAAATTGAAGAAGGAAGGCGTGAAGCTGTCCATTCCTTACGGCTTATCCGTCACCGCCTTCAAGCGCTTTTTGAGCGGAGCCTCCGATGCCCCGGTCTGCGAGAACGTAGATGCATGCGAGGAGCCTGCGCTGCTGCAGTATACCGGAGGAACAACCGGATTGTCCAAAGGAGTCATGCTGACGCATTACAATCTGATTGCCAACACGCTGCAAAACCGCTACTGGTGTTATAAAAGCGAGGATGGGAAGGAACGCTATCTCGCCGCGCTTCCTTGCTTTCATGTGTTCGGACTGACGGTACTGCTGAATCAAGCGATTTTGACGGCCGGCATGCTGATTTTGATTCCGAGATTTGAAGTAGATGTTATCCTGAAAGCGATAAACAAGCTCAAGCCCACCATATTTCCCGGCGCCCCTACGATGTACATGGCGCTCATTAATCATCCAAGTATTAAGAAATATGATTTGTCTTCGATTCATGTTTGTGTAAGCGGTTCTGCGCCGCTTCCGCTTGAAGTGCAGGAAAGGTTCGAGGAGCTAACGGGAGGAAGGCTGATTGAGGGCTACGGTCTTACCGAGGCTTCGCCGGTTACCCATGCGAATCCAATATGGGGACTCCGCAAGATCGGCAGCATCGGTATTCCATTTCCGGATACGGAAGTGAAAGTCGTCGATTCGGATTCGGGTGAAGAGATGCCGATTGAGGAGATCGGCGAGCTGGTCGTCAGAGGTCCGCAGGTGATGAAAGGCTACTGGAACCGGGACGAGGAAACGAGAAAAACGATCAGGGATGGTTGGCTATTCACAGGCGATATGGCGAGAATGGACGAAGACGGTTATTTCGCTATTGTCGATCGCAAAAAGGATCTTATTATAGCGAGCGGCTTTAATATTTATCCGCGGGAGATTGAAGAGGTGCTCTATGAGCATCCGGCGATCAAAGAGGCAGCCGTTGCAGGTGTGTATGACCAGTACAGGGGTGAAACAGTCAAAGCCTTTGTCGTGCTGCGGGAAGGATATAAACTGACGGATTTGGAACTGGAGGCTTACTGTCGTGAAAAGCTTGCAGCTTATAAAGTTCCTCATAATTACGAATTCCGCGATTCCTTGCCCAAGACGATGGTAGGTAAAGTGCTGAGGCGCAAATTAATTGAAGAGGAGCCTGGGCAGGATAATTAAAAACAGTGGTCCTCCATCAAGGAATCAGGTATTGCAAAAAGAAAATGACGGATAATGAGAGGACCTGACGATGTGGGCTAAACTTTGGGAATTATTGATCGGCTTCGGGAGATCGACGTTGCTGGGATATGGAGGAGGACCCTCTATCATACCCCTGTACGAAAATGAAGCCGTCAGTCGCTTTCATTGGATGACTAAAGAAGAGTTCGGCGAGACGCTTGCCTTCGGCAACTCGCTTCCAGGACCGATTGCAACGAAGCTGGCCGCTTTTATCGGCTACAAGGTGGCAGGCTGGACGGGTGCCGCGGTCGCTGTTTCGGCGGTCGTTATGCCGACGGGACTGCTGATGATTGCATTGGTCGGCGTCATGAGCCGGCTGTCGCACAACCCGATCATTCGCGGGATGACCAAGGGTATTCAGCCGGTGATTTTTGTGATGCTTGCGATGCTTGCCTATGATTTTGCCAAATTTGCTTTTCAAACCGTAGACGGTCCGGTTAAGTTTTTGCCGTTATTAATTGCAGCCGGATTTTTCATTATGGTTCAGTACTCCGGCATTAATGCGGTTTGGGGCATCATCGGCGCGTTAGTGATCGGAGCCTTGTGGATGCGTTGAACCATCAAGCGGATGTTTGACCCGGCTGCCTTAAAGGGAGGTTGTAGAATTGTGAGTGGAATATTGATTCGAAATGCACAGATTGTCACGATGAATGCAGCGGAAGAGGTCATAACAGGTGATGTCAGAGTGGAGAACGACAGGATAGTGGGGATCGGAAAGTCGATTTCCCCATTGCCTGGCGATGAGGTCATCGAGGCTGCGGGAAAAGTGCTCATTCCAGGGTTGATTCAAACCCATATTCATCTTTGCCAAACATTGTTTCGCGGACAGGCGGATGACATGGAGCTGCTCGATTGGCTGAAAAATCGTATCTGGCCGCTCGAAGCCGCTCACGATGAAGAATCGATTTATATTTCGGCGCTGCTTGGCCTGGGGGAACTCATTCGCAGCGGAACGACTTCGATCGTTGATATGGAGACCGTGAATCACACCGAGCATGCGTTTCAAGCGTTGGCGGAAAGCGGAATTCGGGCGATATCGGGGAAAGTGATGATGGATCTGGGCGACGATGTGCCAAAGCTTTTGTTCGAGGATACAGAGCAATCGATTCAGGAAAGCATTGAGCTGCTTGAGAAATGGCACAACTATGACAACGGCCGGCTGCAATATGCGTTCTGCCCGCGTTTTGTCATCTCCTGCAGCGAGGAACTGCTGGTTCGCGTGCGTGATTTGTCCTTACATTATGGTGTCAAGGTACATACCCACGCCTCGGAAAATCAGAAGGAAATCGAGCTGGTGGAAGCGCAGAGGGGGATGCGAAATGTTAGGTATCTGGAGCATCTCGGACTTGCCGGTCCGAATTTGATTCTTGCGCATTGTATATGGCTGGACGAGCAGGAAAAGGAGATACTTCGTACACGCGGCGTCAAGGTCAGCCATTGTCCGGGGTCGAATTTGAAGCTCGCTTCGGGTATTTCCGATGTTCCCGCCTTGCTTTCGAAGGATGTAGCCGTGAGCCTGGGGGCCGACGGCGCCCCATGCAACAACAATTTGGATATGTTTAATGAAATGCGGCTTTCATCGCTCATCCATAAAGTTCAGCACGGGCCGACGGCAATGGATGCCAAAACCGTTTTCCGCTTGGCTACGACGGGAGGAGCTAAGGTCATGGGACTGGAACATGAGATTGGAAGCATTGAGGTCGGCAAAAAAGCGGATCTCGTCCTCGTCAATCTGAACGATTTTCACACGTTTCCTTCTTACGAGGCGAATATCTACGGCAGGCTGGTTTATTCCGCCACGAGGGCGGATGTTGAGATGACGATCATCAATGGAAAAATCGTGATGAGAGACGGGATTGTTCTTACCATCGATAAGTCTCGGGTGTTGGCCGAAGCGGACCGCTCGATACAACGATTATTACTGAGATTGCCTTCAATCCGTTGAGCATATTTATTAGTTGCATCTTAGTGCCAATTTATTTATAATAATTATAATCAATCTGTAATCATGGAATCAACAGTTCCATGGATCGATGAACACATAGGAGGCTGATCTATATGTCCAAATGGAAGGAACTTACAAATGTATCTGAGTGGGAGCAGGTGCTGGAAGCATCGGCTTCAAGACCTGCAGTCATCCTGAAGCACAGCACAACATGTCCCGTTAGCGCAAACGCGTTGGATGAATATGATGAATATTTGAAGGGTTTGCCTAGCGAAGATGTCGATTATTATTTGGTTAAAGTAATCGAGTCCCGTCCGGTATCGAATCAAATCGCAGAAGATCTCGGCATCAAGCATGCTTCTCCGCAAATCCTGTACTTCAAAAACAAAGAAGCGGTTTGGAACACCTCGCACTGGTCGGTCACAGCCAAGCACATGACGGCCGTGCTGAACTAATACTAATCTACAAAAAATGACGTTCAAATTGACGACATGGCCGCAAACTCCGCTTTAATGCGTGTAAGCAGCTCCGGATCTTTCAGCACGTCGTAAGCAGTTGATGCAAGTACTTTGGCCGCGAAAATCATGCCTTCAAGAGCGCGATCCAGCATCGCCAGATCGCGAAATTCCCTGGTGTGAAGCAGATGCTTCTCATCCACCACTTTGATATAGGGGTGAATGGTAGGGCAGTGTGTGGATACGTTGCCTAAATCCAAGGAGCCGTGATCCTTGCCGACCTCAATCTCTGACGGCTGTACGCCCATTTCTTGAAGGTTCCGCATATATACTTCAGACAAAGCTTCATTTGTACGCAGCTCGTCATACGAGTATTCATAGTTAGATGTTGTCAACGAGCATCCGGTCTGCACAGCGGCGCCTTCCGCGCACTTCAGCACTTTCTGGACGACTTCATCTGTGTATTTGCGGGATTCGGACCTGACATAAAATTGGGCGACGGCATAGTCGGGAATAATGTTGGCAGCTTTTCCGCCTTCCGTAATAATGCCGTGAATCCGCGCATCGCTGCGCAGTTGTTGTCTAAGAGCGTTAATGGAGTTAAACAGCTGCAATACGGCGTCCAGGGCATTGATTCCCTCATAAGGACTAGCTGCGGCATGGGCGGCGCGCCCTCTGTATTCAAACTGGATGGCATCCATCGCCAGCGATTTCCCGGATTTTTCATATGTGTAATAGGGATGAGCCATCAACGCAATATCCACATCGTCAAACAGGCCTGCGGCGGCCATCGGCACTTTCGCGCCTCTCGTTTCTTCCGCTGGCGTACCGTACACGCGGATTACGCCTCCGGTTTCACTGAGGACAGACTTCAGCCCGACTGCGGCACCAATACTCATCATGCAAATCAGATGGTGCCCGCAAGCATGCCCGAGCTCGGGAAGAGCGTCGTATTCGGCCAGGAACGCGACAACAGGGCCTGGTTTGCCCGAATCATAAGTCGCCAAAAAAGCTGTGGGTATATTAAGTATACCCCGCTCGACCTGGAAGCCATGGGTTTCAAGCTCCTTGGTCAGGCGTGCCGCGGCTTGAAATTCCTCATGTCCGAGCTCCGGATTCTCACCGATAAACAGTGAAATTTCTTTGAATTGCGGCGCATATTGCTGAATTGTATCACTGATTGTCTGGTTCATGGAAGGTGCTCCTTTCGAGCAAGGTGTCCATTCATATTGTAGTACAAATTTGTGCAGACTACCACTCGCTCAGCGGATCGTTTACAATATGGGGGGAATAGGTCGGATGGATGATTAAGAGAGGATGAAGAGCGAATGTTCCGTTATGGCGCCGAAATTATGCAAAATCACCGATTCAGCCTAAGCATAAGTGAAGTGGAGCGAAGAGGGCAATGGTTGGATATACATTTGTCGCTGCACCCGGCAGAGAACGAGCAGCTTCCTGAAGAGCTGCATGCGCCGGTCGTGTTGGCGATCTGTACGCCACGCGGCGATGTTGTACAGATCGACCTCCAGGAAGACGGCTGCGACTGTGAGTACCAATTCACTATCCAGGAAAAGGAACAAATTGAAAGATATATTAAGGAAATAGGCAATACTTATTCCTGTATTCCAGATGATAAAAGGAGGCTGACCCATGAGTTCAATTTATGATATTACCGTTACTACGGCAAAAGGAGAGCCCAAAGAGCTATCTGCATATAAGGGGACTGTTTTGCTGATCGTCAATCTGGCTTCCAAGTGCGGCTTCACACCCCAATACAAAGGACTTCAGGAGCTGTACGAAACGTATAAAGGTCAGGGGCTCCACGTTCTCGGCTTTCCCTGCAACGATTTTGGCGCACAAGAGCCGGGTACGATCGAGGAGATTCAACAATTTTGCTCGGTCAATTACGGAGTCACCTTTGAGCTTTTTGAAAAAGTGAACATTCTTGGAGCGGACAAGCATCCGCTGTACCAATGGTTAACGGCCCATGCCGAGCCTCAAGGAGACGTGCAGTGGAACTTCGAGAAATTCCTCATCGGCAAAAATGGCGAGGCAGCCGGCCGGTATTCTAGCAGAGTAACTCCGGAAGACGCCGGACTTCGTTCCGATATCGAACAAGCGCTTCGATAAGTTTGTGCATAGTGACCCCTGTAAAAGCGAATGTTTGTCCGAAGGGTATAGTAAAACCGATTCGGACGGTGAAGAAGATGGCTCTAACCAATTGCGTTACATGTGGACAAGTCTTTCTGTCAAATTATGAAAAGCTCTGCAAAGTGTGCGCCCAATTGCATTTGGACGATGCCAGGGCAGTCAAGGAATATCTGAGGCTGCACCCCGGGAGCATCTGTGCTTGAGGTGTACCATCGAACCGGCGTTTCGTTGAAAACGATCCGCGAGCTGTCTCTGCGTTAAACCAAACAATGCCGGGCTCACCCAGCCCCGGCATTGTTTGCGTTGCGGAATCGTTTCGAAAACACATCCAGCAGCAGCTCGTCCTTCTGAGGATCCTGTGTCTCCCAGGCAGCCGCGAAGCGGACCTGATGCGAGACGCCAGCAATATCGTACTTGTTCACTAAATGCTGCCTGGCGGAGCCAATGATCAGGGAGTGCAGACGGAGCTGTTTGCGCTGCCCAAGCTCCCCAAGCTGCTGCCGCAGGGGAGGGGAGATGTAGCCGACGCCATCGGTTACCATGACGAAATCCGCATCTTTGAAGCTTTTGTTGTGCTCAACAAGCTCCAACCCGCGCTGTAACGGCACGTCAAAATGTGTACCGCCCCCGAATGCCATCTGAGCTAAGGTATAGAAGCGCGGCCAGTCCGGCCTGCGATAATAAAGCGGCTGCTCAATGCATTCCCCTTTGGCGCCGAACAGCAGCAGAATAAAATCACGGCGCTCCAGCATCGTGAATGCGGCAAAGGTCGCCACAAACACCTGCGCCATTCGCAGCTTGGCTCCGCGCATGGAATGGGACGTATCCAGCATGCAGATCACGGGGCCTTTTTGCGGCTCGTCCGTGTTGCCTGATATATGGTAAGTAACCAGCTTGCGCTCCAGCCATTTCACCAGGAAATAGGGTTCGAAATCCGTGTCCGCCAGCAAACTGGCTTCACTGGGCAGCAGGTGCGAGATATCGCTGGATTGCCGCAAATCGTCATAGGCTTCGGCCACGTAGGAGGATCGCTGCTGCTTGCGCTTCACCCGCAAGTGATGAAGATTGCGTCCGACATCCTGAAGGAAGGCGAGCAAATCCGGGTTTTTCTTCAGCTTTTCCACCCACTGTAAGTATTGCTCGAACGACTGCCTGCGCAGCTTGCCGAGCTCTGAACCCCATCGTCGGTTGGCCAGCCTTTGGCTGGCGTGCACGAGCTCGTGCACGAACGAACTATCATCATCCTCCACGGACAGAGTTTCCTTGAGCGATCGGTTCAACCAGCCGCCAAGTTCCTCATCGATCGCCTTCATGGCTTCTGATTCACGCACCGACATACGATTCAATTGCTTTTCCCGGCGTTCCAATTCTTCCTCGGCCTTACGAAGCTTGACCTTCAGCTTGTCCCGTTTCATGAACTCCGTACGCATTTCTTCCTTTAGTTCCTGAATTCGGTCGCGCAGCGCCCGGATCTCTTCCATAATGAGGGGCTTGCTGTCCGCGGCGGATTGTTTATCTTCAACTGTTTTCTTTCCCTGCTGCAGCGTGTATCCGACGAGCCTCAGCTTTTCGATTTGCTTATCGGTCAGGCGTTCACTTATCTGCGCTGCCTCTTGGCCGGCTTGCTCCTGTTTTTTTTCAAAGCCGAGGGTGAGCTGCTGCTCTTTTTGCCGGCGTTTAACTTCATTCTCATACGATTCCGTCAGCCACATCAACGCCTTCAAGGCGGTTTTAAACGCGGCGTTCACTTGGCCGATTGTCCTCGGGTGAATGGTGCGGTAAAAGTACTGGTTTCGTAAATTCAGTACCAGCCAACGATGAAACGGCGTTTCTTCGCGGGTACCGTCGATTTCCGGCTTATCCAAGTAAAAGCACATGAAAAAATCGGCAAACAGCTCAATCTGAAACCAGGTCGCTTGCTTCCGCGCTTCGCGAATCCATTCCTGAGCGGCGCGCGAGGAGTGGATGTACCCGTCAAAGACGTAACGGTCCACCCGTGTGCAGCGAATGATCATGGGTAAGCACCTCCGGATTTGTCCTCGTCAAGGGGCAGTGCTGTTTTACAACGTGTAATCGTAAGCGACACCAGGGATTTCTTTATCGAAAATCGTTCGGTAAAGCCCTTGTACTGTTTGCAGAATCCGTTCGCCTTGAATGCGCAGATGCGTGAATTTAACCGCATATTGATCGGGATGGAGAAGGAATAAATTTTGTCCGGCAATCCACTCGGGCAGATTTTTTTCCCGTTCCTGCCAGGCGACGAGCTTGCTGCGCAGTTCTCTGGCGGTTTCCTCCAGCTCTTCCCGGCATTGCTCCAGGGAAGCTCGAGCCCGTTCCGCTGCTTCCTTGTCAAGCTTGCCGCCCACCTCGCGCTTGAACTGAAAGCTGTGCAGCTCTTCCTCTTGTTCCAGCCATTTCTTGGCGGTTTGATCGAATTCGCGGAGCGGAAGCTCGCGTTCCATTTCTTTTTTGAGCGTTTCTTGAAATAATTGACTGAACAAGTCATGAAGAGCTTGCAGATCCTCAGGAAAATCCCACAGCATATGCGGCGTCAGCACGGTATCCCATATCGAGACTGAACTTCGTCCATGGATGGCCGCGGACGTTTTCCAGACGTGGCCGATCTTCTTCCAGCGGCGGTCGGAGAGAAGGTATTCTTTTTCCTCCATAGCCGTTTTCAGCTGAAACATCATATAGATGAGCGATTCCGGTAAAATTACATCTTGAGCTGCGGTACGAATCTGTTTGACATGATCGGTCGTCAGCAGCGCCGGAAGCGGTGAAGCAGGAGCCTGGAACATCAGCTCATAGCTGGAAATCTGCTTCAAGTAACCGACCTCGAAACGCAGCAAAAAGCGGTCATATAAGGCAGCCAATTGCTCATTGTCCTCCGGAAGCTCGTTGGAGGCGGCAATGAGAAAGAGCAGAGGGGATTCCTGTTTATCCCGGCCGTTAAAGAAAATGCGTTCGTTCAATATGGATAACAGCGAGTTCAATATGGCGCTGTTCGCTTTAAATATCTCATCAAGAAAAGCGAACTGCGAGCTGGGCAAGTAGCCCTCTGTATGCCTCACATACTGGTCTTGCTTCAGCTTTTGCAATGAAACCGGACCAAAGATTTCATCGGGCGTTGTGAACCGGGTAAGCAAATAATCGAACCAGTCCTCCGTCCCAAAAAGCTGGGCCGCGGCACGCGCCAATTGAGATTTGGCCGTCCCCGGCGGGCCCACCAGCAGCACGTTTTCGCCGCTCATTACGCCGAGCAAAAGCAAACGGATAAGCTCCTCGCGTTCCAGGAATCGCCGCTCCAAATGGGCGATCGATTCTTTTAATTTATTTTGAATGGCAATCGGTTCTTTCATCATCCGCATGTGCTTGAGCTACCGAGCGAACGCCCAGGCTCAGCTATCCCCCTTCGGTGGTGGTGTGGAGCTTCAAATTGTCCCTTATTATTGTACCAAACAAGGAACCAATACACGAATTTAACGGCGTTGCCACAGAGAAAGGAGACCATGTTTATGAGAATTGGCGTCATATCGGACACGCATTTGACAGCAAGGGCAACCAAGCTGCCGGATGCTCTCGTACAAGGGTTAAAGGGAGTGGATCTCATCTTGCACGCGGGTGATTGGGTCAACCTGGAAATCGTCGATATGGTCGAGGAAATCGCCCCGTGCGACAGTGTTGCCGGAAATAATGACGGTCCCGAGATCATCGAGAGATTCGGACGAGCGAAGCTGCTTGAGTTAGCAGGATACCGGATTGGCCTCGTTCATGGAGACGGATTCCGCAAAACAACCGCGGAACGGGCTAGAGAGATCTTTGCTGCAGTCCGCCCCGACATCGTCATTTTCGGACATTCGCATATTCCTTATCACCAAACGGTGGAGGGTGTTCTGTTGTTCAACCCGGTTCGCCAACCGACAAAAGAAGACAGCCGCAGTATTCCTTCGGCATCATCGAGCTGGACGAAGCAATATCGGCTCGGCTTTATTATTACGATAGTAAGGCGTAACGGAACATCAACCGCTCCCGATCATTCCGGAGGAATTTAAGCTGATCCCGAGGCAGACTAATTTTTTAACTATTGAAAGCCATTCTCATTTGTGATATCTTCAAATGAGAATAATTATCATTATTGTGAAACGGAGGACTTCTTCTTTTATGAAAACTCGTAATTACCTTACTTATACCGTGCTGTGTTCGTCTTTGCTTTTCGCTGGATGTGCTTCCAATGGCTCTGACTCTAAGCTGGCTTCTACGTCTGCAAACTCTTCGACACCTGCTGTCAGCAATGCGACTACTGAGCAGACCGCAGCCGATTTCAAAAACGCCACCGATCAATACAGAAAATATGTGATCGAGCAGTGCGACGCTTTCGTCAAAGCGACGGGAGATTTCGTAGCCGCCGTTAAATCCGGCGACCTGAAGAAAAGCCAGGAGCTGTATGCTCCCACTCGGATGTTTTACGAGCGAATCGAGCCGATTGCCGAAGCGCTCGGAGACTTGGATCCGAATATTGATGCCCGCGAGGGTGATGTCGATGATAAGGAATGGCGCGGTTTCCATCGCATTGAGAAGGGATTATGGTTGGAGCATACGACGAAGGGGCAGGAAACATTCGCCGATCAACTGCTGAGTGACAGCAAGCTGTTGCGGGCTAAAGTCGAGACGATCGAGATTGATGCAGACATGCTGTTAACCGGTGCGGTGGAGCTGCTGAACGAAGTGTCCTCCTCGAAAGTAACGGGTGAGGAAGAGCGGTATTCCCGTACGGATTTGTACGATTTTGCAGCCAATGTGGAAGGAGCAGACAAAATTTTTGAAGTATTGAAGCCGGACCTGCAGAAGAAAGATGCAAACCTTGCGAAAACGATCGAGGACCGTTTCGACGATCTGGCGAAGGCGCTTGCTCCTTACAAGCAGGGGGACGGATACGTTCTTTATAACGAGCTGTCCCAGGATCAGACGAAGAAGCTGAGTCAGGCCGTCGACGCCTTGGCTGAGCCGCTATCCAATATGGGTAAGTCGTTAAGGGGCTGAAACAGTGTCGGAGCAAAACAACAGAGAAACTGACGGCAGGCCGGTTCCACAGCTCGATCCGAAGAAGGGCACGCCGATTTCGAGGCGGGACGTTCTAAAGGTGGCGGGGGCAGGGGGAATCGGCCTCCTGCTCGGGGCCTCCGGACTCGGAGGCGTATTAACCGCTTTAGACGGCAGATCGAAGGCGGCAAGTTCAAGCGCTTCCGCCGCAGGGGAGAGAATCCCTTTCTATGGTGAGCATCAGGCGGGGATTGTGACCCCGGCGCAAAACTTTTTATGCTTCGCTGCATTCGACCTAACGACAGGCAATGTCCAGGATGTGAAGGAATTGTTCCGGATTTGGACTGCGGCCGCAGCGAAGATGGCGGCAGGGGAGCCGATCGGGCCGGAACACGACAATCCGATCCTGCCGCCCGTCGATACGGGGGAAGCGGCGGGGTTAAGTCCGTCCCGGACGACAATTACGTTCGGGGTCGGACCCTCGTTGTTTGATCATCGTTTCGGACTTGCCGGCAAGCGTCCGCCAGCGCTAACGGACTTGCCGAAGTTCGCCGGAGATAATTTGCGCAGGGAATGGTGCGGAGGGGATATTGGCGTTCAGGTATGCTCCGACGATCTGCAGGTCGCCTTCCATGCGATTCGGAATTTGACGAGGCTTGCCCGAGGCACGGCTGTGCTTCGCTGGACGCAGGAAGGTTTTCAACGAACCGCCGCGGCAAGTGCGGCCCATGAAACGCCGCGTAACTTAATGGGCTTCAAAGACGGAACGGGTAATCCGGATACGGGTGACTCTCAGCTGATGAACGAGCTGATATGGGCTCAGTCATCGGACGACTGCGCATGGATGGCGGGCGGCTCTTACATGGTGGCCCGGCGTATCCGAATTCGCGTTGAGGTATGGGACCGTTCTTCGCTTGCCGATCAGGAAGCTACGTTCGGACGCTACCGAAGCAGCGGCGCTCCTCTCGGTGCCAAGAGCGAATTCGATGCATTGCCACTGGAGACGAAAGGAGTGGACGGGGCGCCGGTCATACCGATGACCGCCCACGTTCGGCTGGCGCATTCCGACGCTAAGGAGAAGATGCTGCGCCGATCGTATTCTTACTCCAGCGGCATCGACCGTCAGACGGGGCAACTGGACGCCGGCTTGATGTTCTTATGTTACCAGAGGGATATCCGTAAGCAATTTATTCCCGTTCAACAGCGTTTGGCCAAGCAGGATAAGCTGAATGAATACATTGCTCATGTTGGAAGCGCCGTATTCGCTTGTTTCCCCGGTTCCAAAGAAGGCGGGTATATGGGGCAGACGTTGTTTGAGGGGTAAGGTAGAGAAGGAGATTGTTAGGGATGAGTTATGTTCGAAGATCGTTCTTGACGAAAGCTGGATGGCTGCTGCTTGCGGGACTTCTGTTGCTAACGGGCACGGGGAGAAGCTGGGCGGCGGAGCAGCCCAATATAGAGCAATTGATGCCGGCTGCAGGGGGCGCGCTGGTACATGCCGGCCAGAAGGATTGGCCGCAAGCCGCCAAGGAGCTAGAGCAGTTCGAGGCAATCTGGAAGATGCTGCAGCCGCCGGCATCGGCGCTTGTCGATCAGGTCAATGCAGCGATGTCCGAAGCGGAGCTGGCGCTCCGAGACGCCGAGAACAAGCCTGACGCCGCTTATCAGGCGTTTTCCAAGCTAACGGTAGCGACGAATGCCTATGTAACCGCTCAACAAGCCGGAGGCTCCAAACCGGACGGCAAAGAGGCGGTCAAGACGCTGCTTCCCGCTCTGCAGCAAACTCTGGAGGCGCTTCGTCAAGACCAACCGTCCAAGGTAAAAAGCGAATTCAAGCGCTTCGACGGGCAGTGGTCCAAAGCGGAGGCGGCCATTCGCTCGGACAATGTCGGGGCGTATGGTGACATTGAGACGAAGATCAGCTTGGCGCGCATCTCACTGCAAGCGGAGCCACTGCAGGTGGAAGCTGCCGCTGCAGGCGTTACGGACTTGATCAAGTCGCTCGAAGCCTACGCAAACGGTGCCAACAAGCAGACAACCGGAGAGAGCGATACGCATTCGATAGTTGACGCGTTGCAACTGCTGCAGAATGCGCAAGGCGCGATTCGAAGCGGCAAGTACGCGGAGGCTGCGAAAGATATGCAATCTTTCATTCGGCTGTGGCCATCGGTGGAAGTGGCGGTGCAGACGAGGGCTCCCGATGTGTATACGCGAATTGAGAACGAAATGACGGAAGCTTCGGGATATTTATTGTCCAATCCTGTGAAGGGAGAGAAAGCCGCCTCGGTTATCGCCAATATGCAGCTGGAGCTTGAACCGTTTAAGAGCTCGGTCAGCTACTCGGCTATGGATGCCGCTCTTATTCTGCTGAGAGAAGGTGTGGAGGCGCTGCTAGTGTTAGCTGCGCTGCTTGCATTCCTTCAGCGCTCGGGCAATGCCTCGAAACAGAAGTGGGTGTGGGGCGGAGCGGCAGCAGGGCTGCTGGCGAGTATTGCACTGGCGATAGTCCTGACGCTTGCCATTGCCAGCGTTTCGTCAGGCAGCACGCGCGAAACGCTGGAGGGAATCACAGGTCTCGTTGCTGTCGTGATGCTGTTAACGGTAGGGGTATGGCTGCACGGCAAATCTCAGGTAAAAGCCTGGAATCAGTACATTCAAGGGCAGGTCGGCTCCGCTCTGGCCACAGGTAGTCTCTGGTCGCTGGGCGTTGTCTCTGGTCTTGCCATCTTGCGCGAAGGGGCGGAAACAACGATTTTCTATATTGGCATTGCTCCTTCGATCGAGCCGCTGCAGCTCATTCTAGGTATTGGAGGAGCTCTTGCCGTTCTCGTATTGCTCGGCTATGCGATGATTAAGGGAAGCGTTCGCCTACCGCTCCGGCCATTCTTCCTGACGGCTACGGTTCTCATCTATTACCTTGTTGTTAAATTTCTGGGGCAAAGCATTCATGCTCTGCAGGTGTCAGGACACTTGCCTGCCCATACGTCGACGCATATCCCTGATATCAGTTGGTTGGGGGTATACCCAACGTGGGAATCGACCGCGCCGCAGCTCGCAGCACTGAGCTTTATTTTCTATCAATGGATGAAACCACGGCTACACCCGCTTGCAAGCAGTGAGATCGCGCGCGATTCCTAGAGATTCGTGGCTCCACGGCGTATATTGGTAGTGTTTTCCACTCCATGAGAAAATTCAGAAATTATGTGATAATAATTATCATATTCAGTAATACTTACATTAACGGTTAAAAAAGGGGTGGTCTCGACACCCCTTTTCAAAAACTTACAACTTCGATTCAAACGTCTTGCAATCCGTTTCCTCCGAATTCGATGCCCGCTGTTTGTGGCTGACGACATAAATGGAGGAAGCGTTGCACTGATTTCCTGCAGCCCAATACTTGCAGGAATTTACTTCGCACAACACATCTTTTGCCATGTAACTGTTCACCTCCTTTATCTTAAGGATGGCCTATAACCGCAGTTCTTAGTACTGGCTCTCCAACAATCAAATACAAGTAAAGGATGAGAAAAACATGTTAAGTGAAAATTTGCTGGAAAAATTGAATCAACAAATGAACTATGAATTTTATTCTTCACAAGTTTATTTGGCCGTTGCGGCTTATTGCGCTTCGGAAAGTTTAGACGGTTTTGCGAATTTTTTCATTGTGCAAGCGGAAGAAGAAAAATTCCATGCGATGAAAATATTCCGTTTTATCAACACGCTTGGCAAAAGGGCCATCATTACTGGTATGGATAACCCCCACAATGATTACAAATCGATACTCGACGCCTTTGAGCAAGCGTATGCCCATGAACAGATCGTAACGAAGCGTATATATGATCTTTCGGATACTGCATGGAACGAAAGAGAGCACGCAACCATCAATTTTTTGAAATGGTTTATCGATGAGCAAGTGGAGGAAGAAGCGACATTCGATACGATCGTGCAAAAGTTAAAACGTATTGACAATGATAGCAATGCTTTCTTCATGTTAGACGCAGAGCTGGCCAAGCGTACCTTTGTACAGTAACGGACAAATCCGCCATCCGATCGTTGAAGATGGTGGATTTGTTTTATTTGTTTATAATGGAGGCGTTTACATGAAAAGTGTGGTTATAATGATAGGAATTTTGCTTTTCGTAAATGTTACTTTAGCGATACTCTTCGTTTCGAGTTTAAAAAACAAGGAGAAGAAAAATTGAAATCTACGGGATTCTTAAGAGCTGATGGTTCGGGAATTCCTCCGAATATTGACCCCAAGAGAGGCTTAAACCATTATGCATTCCCAACAACTTGTTCAGATCATTCCGATACTTGACCAAATTTGTTCCAGTTTTACATCTCAAACTATAGATGGTTCCGCAGATTGCCACGCTCTAATCGTCGTCCGCCGTGGATATGTTACCATCTCTGCTCAAGATCAAGCAGCTATCGTTTGTTCGCAAGCCTATGCCTGTCATCCTCGTTACGGACCCAGCGTCATTCAGGTGCCGAGATCGAAAGAAGCCGAATATGTAGTAATCATCTACCGCGTTCTCCCCGAGAAGAGCTCTTGGACGCTCCATGGACCGCTCAGTGCAATCAGTGAGATCAAAATTCATTACATGGTGGACGAGTTGCTCCGAACAACTCAGGAAATCCATACATATGCAGAAGATGATGAAACTTCCCAATAGTTCAGAAAGGCCTAATGAGAATAATTATCATTTTCAGGAGGATGAACAGAATGAGTCATTGGATGAAGCGCACGCTCGGCATTGCATTGATCAGCGTATTTGTCGTAAGTCTTGTCGCTTGCGGCAAATCGACAAATAATCAATCTAATGCAACACAGGCCAGTCAGACCCCCACTGCACAGAAAGACGGTAAAATTACTGTCCAAGATGAAGGCGGTCGATAAGGAAGAAGAGGGGAACAAACGTTTGACCGAACATCAGTCCAAGATCGATGTATTGAAAAGTAAACTCAAACGTACGGATTTGCGCATTCTTCCGGCTGTCGTTAATCTGAAAGGTTTCTATGCCCATTCAGACCATTCCTATACCGGCTCCTTTATGGGGCCATGCTAGGATTTACAGATCCGGTGAAGAATAACGCGTCCTATCCTCAGTTAACGCTGGAGCAGCTTGTCGAAGCGAATCCGCAGGTGCTGATTTTGATGCCGATTGAGAAAGAAAACATTGAAAAGCAATGGGAGAGCAACCCGTTATGGAAAAAGATCGATGCTGTCGCAAATAACAAAGTATTTTATGTCGAAAGACGCGATTGGTCGCTTTCCCGAGGATTGATTGGCTCCGAAAAAATGGCAGAGGATATTGCGAAGCATTTGGGAGAGTAAAGGCATGATACACGAGAACGGTTTGGAAAAGCAGGGCCGCACATGGCTGCTGCTCTTCCTTTTTTCTACTTCAATCGTTTGTTTGATTCTTGGCGTTCTCTGCAGTCTAAAGTGGGGGGCATCTCCTATTTCATGGCGAATTTTGTATGAAGCTTTGACGTTTCAAGGACACGAGAAAACGCATTTATACATCCAGACGCTGCGTTTACCCCGCACTTTAACGGCGTGCATTGTCGGCATCCAACTGGCATTGGCCGGGCTGCTGACGCAGCTTACGACGAAAAATCCGCTTGCTTCCCCGCATGTATTCGGGATTAACGCCGGGGCCGCTTTGGCGGTTGTGTTCGGGATCGTAGCGATAGCGGATATCTCGCTCTTGGAATCTATTCTATTCGCTTTCGTCGGGGCGGCTGCAAGCGCTTTTCTGGTCTGGTCGCTGGCCGGCCATGGACAGAAACAATACGTCCGACTGGCGTTAGCGGGGATTACCATTCATTTTCTGCTTTCATCTCTCACGGAAGGCCTTATTATTTTCAATCAGCATTCAACGGATAGTATCATGTTTTGGCTTGTTGGCTCAGTTAACCAAGCGGGATGGACGGAGATCCGAATCATATTGCCCTTCTTTATCGGCGGTCTGCTGGTACTTGGTTTCATGCTTCCCTCATTTCGCTTGCTGATGATGGATGATGAAATTGCCACCGGACTAGGCCAGCGTATAGTGGTTGTTAGATCCATAGGTATACTGCTCGTGATCCTACTGGCCGGTTCGGCTGTTGCCATATGCGGACCTATCGGCTTCATCTGCCTGATCGTTCCCCATATCGCACGCGCTTTGGTCGGAAGCAAACTTACGTTCCTCGCACCTTTAACAGCGCTGCTTGGGGGCACATTGCTCGTGTTCGCCGACTTCATCAGTCGGTTTATCGCATTCCCATACGAATCTCCCGTAGGCATTGTGACGTCCGCTATCGGCGCTCCCTTTTTCATTTATTTAGCTCGTAAAAAGGGAGGCGCGAGAGCATGAAGAAGGGAATCTCTCTTGTAGTTGCGTTCCTTGCGTTGATCCTATTAGCCATTGCATCTGTACCCTCGCTTTAATTGGCGTTGCCGTCGGAGCAGTCTTTCAAGCCGGCATTCAATACTTGATTGTAAGGAATCCGAGCGATATTAACATGGCGCTGTTCTGGATGAACGGCAGTTTGTGGAGCAGGAGATGGGGTGACGTGCTTTCCCTTTTGCCATGGATTGCCGTGCTCGTTCCTATGGTGTGGAGGAATTACTGGAAACTTGATATTTTGCAATTTGGAGACGAAACAAGTACCTCCCTCGGTTTAAACATCGTGCGGCAGCGCTTCTGGCTACTGCTTCTCTCAGTAGCTCTCGCCGGAATATCTGTTTCTGCGGTCGGAGCCATCGGATTTATTGGTCTGATCGCACCGCACATCGCCCGAAGCATAGTTGGGGGCCGACACCGGTGGCTCATTCCTCTAGCCGCACTGATCGGGGCCGACCTCATGCTTCTCGGCGATTGTCTCGGACGTATGATCGTCATACCGCGAGAGGTGCCGGCAGGCATCATGACAGCTATCATTGGCGCTCCGTATTTCGCATATTTGCTGCGAAAAGGGAGACGGCAAGGGTGGTGACTAATAAACTAGGCTTGTCTACCGAAAGCTTAAAAACCCTCTGTTCTCTAAAGGTGAGAGCAGAGGGTTTTGCTACTATCGCTTCACGTCAGCACGCATTTACGCAATGAAGTACGGAACGCCGAATAGTGCGACCACTAATCCTGAAGGTATTTCTTTTGGACTGAGTACGACGCGACCTAAAAAATCAGCTCCCATTAGCAGCGCGGCTCCAAGAAGCAACGCAACCGGGAGTAGACGACGATGGCGACTCCAATCGGTTGGACGCCTACAGCAAGCGCCTCCTCCGTATAAGTCCATTCCAAGGCGACGACCCTCTTTGGTGTGCCTTTGAGCTCAACCTGGCCAAGGGCATCCTGAATCTTCTTGGGCGCATCTGCTTCCTTGGGCAGCGAGGGAAGGGGCAGCCAGCTTCTCGGCTAACCTCCACAAGCGGTAACAAGAAGCAATGTTAAGGTGGTTACAAATCGTTGTCAACCACTTTTATAAATATTTGTCGTATTGTAGCAAATGGATTGACAGTTTTAATGAGAAACATTATCATTCAATATAGTTGCTGAAAATGAAAATCATTATCAATAGTAATGCGGAAATCTGAATAAAGGTGAGTCATGCTGTTCATTTCGTTTTTTCCGGTGAAGCAAGCGGCTCCAGTGTTTATGATGCCCTTTCTTGCATTGATCGATGTGGGACTATTCGCCGCGCTGATCTACATACTGGCTTATAAGAAAGAGCAGGGCATTTCTCTGACCAGACTTATTCTGGCGGGAATTGCTGTGACTGCCGGTATCGCAGCGGCTCGTTGGGCCGAATTGCTTCTCCAGTGTCTGCATTGACTGGAGGGCTTCTGCTTATCGTCGTCGATATGCTAGCCCGCTGGATTTTGCAGCCGTCGGAGATCCCGACCGGCATTGTCGTTGCCATCATTGGCGTGCCATATTTCCTGTATTTGCTAGTGAAGTCGAAAGCTTAAGTTTGAATCCAATAAAAATACAATCCAAGTGAAAGGGAACTGATCAGCATGAACCGTTTATTTACAAAGCAACTGGATATCGCCTATGCAGAGCGTCTAATCGTCGAAAGTCTGAACTTGTCCATCCCTACTGGTAAAATCACTGCGCTTGTAGGAGAGCGAACGGCTCCGGTAAATCGACGATCCTGAAGGCGATGGCACGCATTATGAAACCCAAAGGCGGAAGCGTATTTCTTGATGGCAGGGCGATACACCAGCAGTCCACCAAAGAGGTGGCGAAGCAGCTCGCCATTCTGCCGCAAAATCCGACAGCACCCGACGGACTTACGGTTAGCGAGCTTGTCGGCTATGGAAGGTTTCCGCATCAGAAGGGCTTCGGCTCCCTGACGAAGGAGGACAAGGACATCATCCAATGGGCGATTCAGGTGACGGGAATGACGGATTTCCATGATCGCCCGGTGGATCAGTTGTCCGGCGGTCAACGGCAGCGCGCGTGGATCGCGATGGCGCTGGCGCAGCAGACCGACATCTTGTTTCTCGATGAGCCGACGACGTTCCTTGATATGGCACATCAGTTTGAAGTGCTGAAGCTGCTGCAGAAGCTGAACGAAGAGGAAGGCCGCACCATTATTATGGTGGTACACGATCTGAACCATGCCGCTCGCCATGCTGGACATATGGTCGCCATTAAGCAGGGCAGGGTTATTAGCGAAGGCGATCCAGATCAGGTCATGATGCAGGACGTGCTGCGAGAAGTGTTCGGTATCGAGGCGGATATTGTGCCAGATCCGAGAACCGGCGTTCCTTTATGCTTACCTTATGAGTTGGCCGGGCAGTCTTACGCTGCGTCCAATCACACGAACAGGATAGATCAGCCTAAATCTCCAGCTTCATCTAATGGTAAAGACGAAGAGAAGATACCCGCCGCGGCGGGGGGATAGGCGCGAGGAAGGCAAGAAGAAATTTGCCGCCACATACTGCCTAATCCTTAATTTGCAGTTGGCCGCATGGGAGCAATGCAGCGGACTGGTCTGAAAGACGAATACATACATGTATGTATTAAGTTTTCATTGAGAATGAATATCATTATCTACTGAGGTATCTTACTGGGAGCATATACATGGGGGGGATGGAGATTTGCCGGATGAGTTTATGGATTTTTACGAAGAGATGGATGCGATTCAGCTAGAGGGGAAGAAGGCGACTGTGTTCGGTTCTTGCGATTCCGCTTATTCGAAATACGGCGCTGCGGTCGATACATTAATCGCCAAGCTGAAGCAGTTGGGAACGGAGGTCGTTCTGGACGGTCTGAAGATCGAGATGTCTCCTTCCCAGGAGGACAAGGAACTGTGCAGGCAGTTCGGCAAATTGTTTGTTGAATCGCTAACGTCGAAGTCCATGGAGGATTCCATCCAATGAAGATGAATAGCGAGAACGGCGCAGGGACACTGCTATTGCTTGCAGATTATAAATTGGAGCGCTGGGTTCGTTCCAGCTCCCCGGATTACAGCCCTACATCCCCCCAGGATCCGAACTGGAAGCAGCTCACGCAATATGCGGCGTATCACTCGATTAACGATTGGTATACGCAGCCTCTGAAATACCGGACGTTCCGCACATTAACGGAATCGTTCGAAAGGCGGTTGACTAACAAAGTCCATAAGTTCGGTTCGGCGGAGTTTTATGAAGATGTCAAACGAATCGTAGTCGCTCATCTGTACGGTGCGCTGACAGAGGGAAATGGTGCAGATCGGCCGCTTATGCTGTTTGAGAATGCTAACGTCTGGATCCAAGAGCTCGATTTCGGGTTGTCTATGATTATTCAGGTATTGGAGCCCGCAAAGCGTTCTTTCGTCATCCATAAATACGTGATGGAAGCGTGCGAGGCGGTGGTGGAGCTGATCTTCCACATGACGGTCGTGTTCTGCCACGAGGCATTCGGCATGCTTCCGGAACGCCTGCAAGTGTTCAATATGATGAGCGGCAAGCGGCACATCATGTTGGCTCATGACCCGGATGTTAGCAAATCGATGGATTATCTTCGACTTGTTAAAGACGTCTATCTGGAAAGCCGCATCTGCCCGTGCTGCGCCGAGGAACTTGGCCGCGGACGGTATGTTATGTAACGGATGGGGGGAGCTGTATGGACACAAATCGTTTATGGAAGTCGACCTATGACATGCTTCCGCTGCGCTTCTCTTCGTTGGCGGCTTCCGATGAAGGGGTCTTGTTCGCCGGAACATTCGGGCACGGCGTGTTCCAATTCTCCGCCCTGCACTCGTGGGAATGCGCATCCCAAGGTTTACCCGAAGACATCTTGATTTACCGATTGGATTGGGTGGATTCGCAATTATTTGCGGCTACGAGCCTTGGTCTGTATCGTCTGGAAGACGATATATGGCAATCCACTCCTGTACGCGACCCGTGCTACCGAACGATAGGCTGGGGCGATCGGTTTGTCTTGACCGCGAATGGCTTGATGTGTGGAGGCAATGGGAATTGGATTCCGCTGGCATATCCGGGAAAGACAACATTTGACCTGCTTGTCACACCGCAATTTCTGTTTCTTGGATACGAGGATGGCATAGCCTTCTATGTTTTGTTAACAGGCGATTGGTGCAATATCCCGCTCACGCAGTCAGTTACAAGCTTGGCTGTATTCAACCAGTTACTGCTCGGAACCTCGGCGGACGGGGGGCTGGTGATGGGGAATAAGAAAGGCGGTTTTCATCAAATCCGGTTTGAGGGTATGTTTCTCTATCGATTGGTCTCGCATTCGGGAGAGGTATATGTGTGCGCCAGTACGGGGGTTTACAAGCTGTCCGCTTTAAACGGACGCTTGATGCTGCGCTCTATGAGCGCTCAAGCCGCAGTAACCGATCTGCTGATTTGGAAGGATATGATGCTGATTTCCACTCTCCATTCGGGTATCCAATACAGGACGACGCACAGATCAGGGTTTCAATCCTATCTGTAGCCTAAGCGGTTGCAAAATACGCTTTAGTTCGTTTTAACAGTGAAAAGATGAGGAGGGTGGATAAACGATATAGTGACGAATTTATTGTGTGACGAAGTATTCAGGATGAACAAAGGTAATTTAACAATAACTCAAGAAGTATAAAGCCTTTGTTGAAGTTTAATGTAGCTGTAGCTCGGCCGATTAAAAAGGGGGTCTGTCAATGTGAAAAAGGCAGGCTACAAATGAGGCGGATTATTTTCCCCAAACAAGCGGTTGTCGACATTTAGTTGGCAGCCCAAGAAGCCGATATCAAAATAGCGTTGAGGAACTATCCGCAGCGCCAGTCCTTCATAAAGCATTCCTGTAATGATACGATGGCTGGGGCGATTTCGTAAAACTTCCTTGAAAAGCCGAGTTATTTTCATTTCACTACCCTCCTTTCGGCTCGTATAACACCGTATTAGGCGAGCCATTTTTTAACCCCTTGTCGCTTCGAACGGAGGAGCACGGCATCTGAATCTACCGCTGCGATCTGCTTCGTTGAAGTACATCTATGAACATTTAATAAGGATTCATACATCCCTTGATGGGTTAGCGAGCCTGTGCGAGCTAAATCCCTTAGGCTCCATAAAAACAAGGAAGGTTAGCTTTGCGCTAACCTTCCTTGTTTTTTCGCGTTTAATATACTCGGGAAGCGTAATACCTGGCATGTCTGCAGGTGAACCAAAATGAAAGGTATGGTATCATTTAATTGCTGGATTCCAATTATCGATATCAAGAGTTTTTGCCAAGAAAGGTTCTAGAATCTTATGTTGCTTGTTATTGGACTCTGAACACGTATACATCGGATAAGAACTATTTGCATCGTATCATCCCGGATGGATGCGTAGATATTATTTTTGACTTAAAAGCTTCTTCCTTTTCAAAAGGCTTTTGTGGTAGGACTGATGACAACATATGAAACGATAAGCCTTATTACAAACTGCTCCTTATTTGGCATCCGCTTTTTTTGGGATTATGCACGCCGGTTTTTAAAATATCCTGTCTCCGAGTTGATCGGAGATTATGTGTTTCTTGAAGAGTTATGGGGAAGTGAAGCGGAGTTTATTGTGGAAGAAATAAAATCAGCCGATGGAATATCAGAAATGATTGAACGTAAGAAGAACTTTTCAAAAGGAACTGGGAGTCAGTCCGAAAGAACTGTTAGACATTCTTCGATTTCAATGCCTACTACGGGAACTGTATAAGGGTATTCCGTCCCGTTTCACGGATATAGCTTTAAAATACGGATACTATGATCAATCATACTTTATTAATAATTTCAAGCGCTTTTACGGACTGGCTCCTGGCCAAGTTTTTAAATAACTTTGTCCGTTTTTTACAATTATAACAGACTTAAATATGCGATCATCTACGTTAAGCGAATAAAATAATCGATTTACGGAGGAGTATTTATGATGAAACCACGCATTACAGTTCTCACATTAGGTGTAGATGATTTGGAAAGGTCATTGACCTTCTATCGTGATGGACTGGGACTGCCGACACAAGGTATAGTAGGCAGAGAATTTGAATATGGAGCGGTTGCCTTTTTCGACTTGCAAGCAGGTGTAAAACTAGCCATCTGGAATCGCCTTGATCTCTCTCATGAGGCAAAGATCCCTCTGACATCACCGAGTTCTACCGAAATGACGATTGGTCACAATGTAGGTAGTAAAGAAGAAGTGGATAAGATTATGGAACAAGCCCAAAACGCAGGAGCAATTATTACGGACCCCGCGCATGATGCCTTTTGGGGAGGATATTCTGGCCACTTCCTAGATCCAGATGGACATTTATGGGAAGTAGTCTGGAATCCAGAGTGGGACATCAGGGATTGAGTCGATGACAGATTCACCAGTCGATTGTTTATATCTGCAGTCTGTAGATTTGGGGCAGTGAAACTAACCAACGCAGGAGAGCGCATCGCTGGCAGCGATGAGGTCAGGGGTGTGATCCCCCTAGGCTCCATTCATATGTAAAGGGGAAAACGGCAGAGATACCGTTTTTTTGTATTGAATATAGCTCCCAAGGGAGGCGACTCAGGGGTTAGTCCGTGAGGAGAGTACGTATCAATTTTAATGAATCTAAACTAATTGCAGGATGAGGACTCTATTTCCGTTATTTCCCTTTAAATGCGTCACATTCAGAATTTTTAGTATCACGATATATTGTTGATTTCAGCAAATAAAGGATTCTATGTCCGCCCCCGCTGGCAATGTCCAGTATTCGCAATTCAACCAGTCTATGCAAAATACGTCGGGCATGCCGGTCGCTCACCCTGAGGTGCTTAGACGTACGTTGAATTAACCAATATCTTTTCCAACTTGTGATAGACTAAATTAGACAAATTTTTAGCAAATCCTCCATCCGATGGAGAAATCGACGGGGTTTACATTATGAACAAACTAATCATTGCACTATTTGCCTGCATTTTGGTCCTTTCGGCATGCGGAAACAATGCCGAAAATCAAGGAGCAATTGATGAGCAGGCGGCAGTTACCCCAGCCGAAGAGTCCGCCGAGAACACGAACAGAGAAGGAGAACTGGCTCCCGAGAATGATCCACCTGAACCGGAAGAACAGACCATCGAAGTAGATAAAGGTCTTCTTAACACCGAGGTAACTTTACCCGCTTCGATGTTTAAAGGGCATATCGAGAGGATTATTGCAAAAGCAAAAGAAGATGGAGTCAATGAGGTAACGAAAAATGGGACGGATCGCTCACTTATAAAATGTCGAAATCGGTTTATAACAAAATAATGAAAGAAGTTGAGAACAGTGTTTTGCAAACCATCGAGAATTTAAAAAGTGGAAAAGATTTTGCATCGATAAAAGATGTTACTCACAATAAATCCTTCTCGGAATTCACTTTAGTCGTAGATAAAGAAGCATATGAGAATAGCTTTGACGGATTTGCAGTTTTGGGGGTCGCCTTACCTGCTATGTATTATCAAATGTTTGATGGTGTTTCACCAGATGATTATAAGGTTACGATACAAGTCGAGGATCAAAGTACAGGAGATGTTTTTGGCACCGTTGTGTATCCCGATGCACTTAAAGAGTAAGGTTACTTATATTATTCAATTACCCCGCCCAGCCCATAGGCTAAGCGGGGATTCGTTCATTTACTTCTCATACTCCATCACTTCAAACGTCATGATCTTGTCGAAAACGATATGATTTTTCCGGCTGGCGAACGGCCCCAGTTTGTAATAGGTCTGTCAATGATTTTGTGTAAACTGATTTCTGAGGAGGTTACCCGACGGTTTTTTCTGTTGGATTCGGGTCAGCGGACTCGGGATTCAGTCAGCTTGAATTGGCCTACGAGCTGCTGCAGCAGGACGGTAATCGCCTCCACGCTTTGTGAGGTGTGGCGGACGCTCATGATTTCGCTCATCAGCTCCTGCACCTTCGACTCGACTTCGGTGGAAATGATGCGGTTCTCGATGCTGACGGCCGCAATCTTCTCCATCAGCGTTACGACTTCATCGACCACCTGAGATTTCCGCTCATCCTCCGCCGTAGCGGCGGAAAGCATTCCGGAAGCGGCGGCAACCAGCTCATTGCCTTCCTTGACCACCTGCGTGCCTTCGTCCATCGATTGAAACGCTTGCTGTGCGTCCTTATAAATGTGCTGGATGATCTTATTCACTTCCCCGGTCGATTCTTTCGTCATTTCCGCCAGCTTGCGGATTTCCGACGCCACTACAGCGAAGCCTCGACCGTGTTCGCCCACGCGCGCCGCCTCGATGGAGGCGTTAAGCGCCAGCAGATGCGTCTGTGCGGATATTTCTTCAATGGCATTCAGCACTCTGCGGATTTGCTCGGCTGTATGCATGAAAGTCCGGATCGAAGCGTTTGTTTCCTGCACTTTGGAGGAGATGTGCTTCATTTTGTCCCCGATTCGCTCGACTTCACCCTGGGCCGTCGCGATTTGCTTCGCGGCTTCCAGCTCCATCTGACGAAGCTGCAGCCGCATTTCCCCCGCAACGTCCTTGGCGATGTCGATGTCTTTGAGCTGGCTTCGTATGCTGCGGATCATCTCCTGCACATTGAGGTTTACTCGCTCGGTCGACTCCGCTGTGATTGTTGCGGATTTGTTTAACACGTGCTGGCTGGACAACACGTCGCCCGCTGACGATTTTACCCGAAGCATGATGCTTTCCAGCGAATCGATCATGTTGTTGATCCATTTGGCCAGCTCGCGGGTTTCGTTGTTTTCGAACTCATCCGGTTTTAGACGCTGTGTCAAATCCCCTTTGCCTTCCGCATTAATGCGGATGAACCGGTTGATTGCGCGCAGACGATCGACGACTTTCCCGGTCTCCTTATTGTGAAGCATCCGGGAGGCCAGTAAACCGAACAGCAGCTGGAAAAGGCCCGCCATCGTACCGGTCATCCAGAAAGGAGCCTGGGCGGCGATGAAATAGATCAGATACCCGGCAATGAATGCGAAACAAACGGCCAACAGCGTATGGAGCTTGAAATGCCGCCAGCCGATGCTGCGGATCCGGTATACTTCTTCCAAATCGCCCTCGCACATCATCCCCCACAAATCCGGGCAATGCGGGAGCCGGAACGTCACTCCCTTGCCGATGACGGGAATGTGACGATAATCGGAATATCCCGGAAATTCCACAAAAAGGTTGCTGCCGTTACGTATCGTATTGGCAACGCCAGGGTGCAGCTGTCCGGTAGCCGGATCGGTGAATACCAACTCCAGCTCAGTATGCTCCTTCACACTGACGATGCCCCATTCGGTCGTCACACCGTCCTTCAAGTTTTCGCCGCGGGTAAACGTGCGGTCCTCGAACCGGCTTCTGGACAGCGCCGTACCCGGCGCGATATGCTTATTCAGCTCCGGCTTCGCCATAAATATGTAATTGTCTCCGGAATCGGGATAAACGTGGCCGGATTCCCGCTGGATCAAGTCCCCGATCACATCGTTCGGAACTCTGCCGCAAATCGCCCCGCGCCAGCGCCCGTTCTCCACGACGGGCTGTATGAATAAAAGCGTCATTTTGTCGTGGAAGGAGGAAGATCTCGGGCCGATCTGGAGCGTCAGCGCGTCCGCATACGGCCCGAACAGGCACTTCCTGCCTTCTCCGGCGGAAGCGGAATATCTTATACCGGCGCAGAACGCTTCCTGCTCCGCATAAGTTTTCCCGATATGCTGCGGAAAGGTCGAGTACACGACGCTGCGCTTTTCGTCCAACAAGAACAGTTCCGTGAAATCGGTTCCTCGATTGTAGGAGTCGGCAAACAAGCGATCCCAAACCGCGGACTGCTGTCTGCTAAACAGCGAAGCGTCGTCAGCAGCAGACGTCATCAGATCGAGGAGACGATCCAGATGCCGCCAATAATCCTCCGTCCAAGACGTCAGCACGTTCATTCTCGTCTCGGCGATTCCTTCAAAAATTTCCTCCACGTCCATCTTCAAGTCGTGATTCAAACGGTAAGAGCGCCAAAGCGGAAACCCTTTTTTAAAACCTAACCAATCAAACATGTCTCCACCCCTCACAAATGATTTTTTCTCTCATTTCATGTTATTTATCATACCATAAAAGATAAGATTTTGTAATTCAGTAAAAAAAAATCGAAGTCGTGTTATGTAATATTACTCAAAAGACGTGCTTTTCAGTGTGGTTTGCGAATAAGTCTGATATAATCTGCGGTGTCGAATTTTTCAACGAGACCTATCCGTTACGAAAGGATAAAGGGGCAAGCCGATGAATGGAGGAGGGAACAAGGCGGAGAAAAAAAGAAACGGAGAGGTTGTCTTAACCCCGTCAGTTTCTCATTGATATCAGTGGTAGAAGGGATGAGCCGTTTATTATCGTTTTTATTCAATTGGTGTAGGCGAAACGAATTTCTTCCTTGCCGCTGGCATTAACTTTATGAAGAGAGCTATATGAAGTAATTAAAGCAGCCTTCCAAATTGCAAAGGCTGCTCATCTAAATCTCATAACAGCTACTTTACATCGCCGTGATTAACAAACTTAATACCTTTCACCTTTACAGACGTTTCTCCGGAAGGAATATCAAGTTGGTATGTTTCATTTGATTGCGTCATTAGTAATTGAAAACCTATGGGAGATAAGAAGGATACCGAGTTCCTACTGGGATCAGCCCGATGGGGAAATACAATCGTGAAAGATTCTGACGAACCGTCATCTACATATTGCAACTCCAATTTGCTCCCTATAAGCGCAATAGAGTTTAGATTTTCTTCGTCTAGATTTTTGATAATCCTTTCAAGAGTCGAAGAATATTCAGATAAAGTCTTTTCAACTATGCGACGTTTTTGGTTGTGTTCCGGAAAATACTGATTTAGGAAGTTAATCTTTTCTTCGTCAAAATAAACAAGCTGATTAACCAGTTGCAATCGGGAACCCTGATACAAAAAACTATGGTTCATAGTAGATTTCTCCTCCTTCACGAAGCACACCAAATATACCTAAGTTAAAGCTACATAACATATAAATCCCTCCTATGTAAATATAGGCCTCCAACAGGGAGACCTTCAGATCATTATACCAAGTATTATTGGTAAATCAAATAATACTCCCAACAATAAACAACGAAACGGATATCTCTTATGCCGAGAGGATGAACGTATTGCGATCCGGTTGTTCCAGCAGGTCGGCCACTTGTTATGCTGCATCGTTAGATGGATGGGAGCAGGGTTCGGATTTCGGAGTGGGCTACTTCCTCTGTAAGAAACCGTGCTGCATACATAAGATTTTTTTGGTTATAGTAACCATCAGAGGAATCAACAAACTTTTTGTTTTTAGTGTCGAGGGGGATACGTTTTGGAAACGGTGGATTGGAGCCGTGGATTAACGGAAATGACATTGGCTTTTCATATTTTGTTCGCGACAGTCGGTGTTGGCGTTCCAGTATTCATTTCTATGGCCGAATGGATAGGGATTCGAAAAAAGGATGCTCATTATTCGTTAATGGCCCGGAGATGGGGGCGCGGCTTTGTGATCACAGTAGCCGTAGGCGTCGTCACCGGGACATGTATTGGACTTCAGCTTAATCTATTATGGCCGGAATTCATGCGATTAGCCGGAAATGTGATTGGCTTGCCGCTGTTTTTGGAGACGTTTGCGTTCTTCTTCGAGGCCATATTTCTCGGCATTTATCTCTATACCTGGAACCGGTTCTCCAATCCATATTTACACTGGCTGCTGACCCTTCCGATCATTATCGGTTCATCTGGCTCCGCGCTGTTTATTACGACCGTCAATGCTTTTATGAATACGCCGCAAGGATTTACGCTCGAAAACGGAAGGCTGACGAACATCGACCCGCTCGCAGCCATGTTCAATCCGGCTGCTCCGTCGAAAGTGGCGCACGTATTGTCTTCCGCTTACCTGACAGCCGCTTTTCTATTGGCCATGATCGCCGCTTTCGCCATGCTCAGGGGCCGAAAGGACGAATATTACCGAAAATCGATTCGCCTGAATATGACAGCAGGCCTTATCCTGGCGGTCGTTACAATTGGAATCGGGGATATGTCCGCTCGTTTTTTGGCTATGGACCAACCGGAGAAGCTCGCTGCAGCCGAGTGGCATTTTGAGACCGGCAGCAGCGCTCCCCTGGTCATCGGAGGTCGATTGAACCCGGAAACGCAAGAGGTATCCGGTGCTATTGAAATTCCTTGGGCGCTCAGTCTGCTTGCAACCCACCATCCTGACGGCATGGTCGTCGGTTTGAACGATATTCCGAAAGACGAATGGCCTCCGCTATATGTGCATTATTTGTTTGATTCCATGGTCGGAATCGGGTTTTATTTGCTGGCCGTTCCTGCCCTTTTTCTTGCGCTGTTACGGCTGAAACGGTGGAATGCTTACAATCGCTGGATTCTGGTCGGCATTTTAGCGGGAGGACCGCTATCCTTGCTCGCCATCGAACTCGGATGGTTTTATGCGGAGGTCGGAAGACAGCCGTGGATCATGCGGGGATATTTGCGTGTGTCCGATGCGGCAACCACGAACGCTCACGTTGGCGTTGCATTCTGGCTGTTTGCCGGCTTGTATGCTGTGCTCGGTATCGTATGTCTGTTCGTGCTAGCCCGTCTGTTTCGTAACAAACCAGCTGAGTTGGAACTGGAAACGCGCCGCATCATCTTGTGAGGAGGAGGCCAGACATGTCGATCGAACAGCTTGGCATCACCATTCTTTGGAGTTTTCTGTATGGCTACTTGATTGTGGCGTCCATCGATTTTGGGGCAGGATTCTACGCTTATTACAGCCGGGTGAGCGGTATGGAATCGATCATCGGGCCCGTGATTTCCAGGTACTTGTCCCCGGTCTGGGAAGTGACCAACGTTTTTCTTGTGTTTTTTTTCGTCGGTATCGTCGGATTCTTTCCGGAAACGGCTCATTATTATGGAACGGCGTTGCTCATTCCCGGCAGCATTGCGCTCATTTTGCTTGCCATTCGGGGGTCGTTCTACGCATTTGCGAATTATGGCGCAAAGAAAAATTCCTTCTACCTGCTCGCTTACGGGGCCACTGGACTGCTCATACCTGCCTCTTTATCAACGGTGTTCACTATATCGGAGGGAGGTTTTTTGTCCGTTCAGGGAAATCATGTCACATTGCTGCTGGAGGAGCTGTTTTACAGCGCGTACTCCTGGGCGGTTGTGTTGCTCGCTATGTCAAGTGTGTTGTTCATCAGTTCGACGTTTTTGACGTATTATGCGGCTCGCGCGGAAGACGCGAGAGCACTCGAAGAGATGCGTCGATTTGCCTTGTGGGGTGGCATTCCGACGATCATTTCCAGCCTGTTTGTCTTCATTGCACTTCGAAACCATAATCTGGAGCATTTTCAGCGCGCGCTGGACGTATGGTGGCTGTTCGGTCTCTCGCTCATCAGCTTTGCGATTGCTGCTTGGCTCATTTGGCAACGAAAATACTATGGCGTCGCTTTTGTAATGGTGATGCTGCAGTTCGCCTTCGCTTTTTTCGGTTACGGCATTTCCCATCTTCCCTATTTACTGTACCCTTACTTGACGTTGTATGCCGGCGTGACGAATCCGGCAATGGGGCGCGCACTGGTCGTGGCTTTTGTTGCGGGTTTCGTATTGCTGGTCCCGTCGCTCGTTCTGCTGCTCAGATTGTTTTTGTTCAATGCCCGGTATGTGAAGGGGGAACTGTCGTGAATGTGTTTGATCGACAAGATAAATGGCTGATGCGTCTTTGTTTTGGTATCGCCTTTCTGCTTTTAGTGTCTATCGTAAGATATTTCGTTTAGTCGCTTTTAGGCGAACAGATACATATCATTTTGGTGCGTTCGCGACAAAAACGACCAGTTAGATTGTTGCTCGGACAGTAAGGGGGGATAGAAAATGGATGAAGATATGCAAAAGAAGGATTCGTCTTGTCAAGCGAAGGTTTCTTTTTACCCCCTTATCCAACTGTTCAGTTAGGCAAACAAGCAACTTTCTTGATATAATGAGTTGTACTTTCTCTAGAAGGAGCTGCAACTTCATTGATATTAATTATCGCCGAAAAACCGGATCAAGGGGCTAAATTAGCCTCACCCTTTAAAAATAAAAAGCAGCAAGGGTTTATCGAAATATTTCCGAATCAGTCATTTCCCGAAGGGGCGCTTGTGACTTGGGCTGTTGGACATGTCTGTGAGTTGGTGCCTCCTGAGGAATACGATCCCAGTCTTAAAAGATGGACTATCTCTTCTCTGCCGATTCTTCCTGATAAGTTTAAACATCGGGTAGCTCCCTCTAAAGCCAAACAATTTCAAGTTATCAAAAGTCTGCTTCTTCGACCTGATGTTAAAGAAATCGTGCATGCCGGGGACGCCGGCAGGGAAGGGGAATATATTGTCCGTATAGCGGTTCAATTAAGCGGCGTTAAGAAGCCGATGAAACGTTTATGGATCTCCTCGTTGACTCCAAAGGCAGTAGAGCAGGGGTTCATGAACTTAAAGAGTGAAGAAGACACGAGGGCATTATACTACGAAGCAGTAAGCCGTTCTTGCGCTGATTGGCTTGTGGGTATGAACGGGTCGCGAGTGTACTCGTTATTGTTTCAACGAAGAGGCATTAGAGAGGTCTTCTCAACTGGACGAGTACAAAGTCCTACACTTGCTCTTATTGTTGCACGTGAGAAGGAAATTCAAAACTTTAAGCCTGAGCCGTTCTGGGAATTAAAAGCCAAATTTCTTTCGAAAGATGCTCGTTATGATGGAACGTGGTTCAAAGGTGAGCAATCGCGGTTTACAAATAAAGAAGAAGCGGATTTGGTTAGACAGTTTTGTGAAGGTAAACAAACTCGTGTCTTAGACCTCGTGAAAGATCGGAAAGAGTTTCAGCCGCCACAGTTATTTAATTTGTCTGCACTGCAGGCAACAGCTAATCAAATATTTAAATATTCCCCTCAAAAGACATTAACCGCTTTGCAACAGCTATATCTGGAAGGATTTATATCTTATCCAAGATCTGATTCTGCCTATGTATCACCGGAAGAGGCCAAGCAATTCCCGGGTATACTCGCTAAGCTTAGTCGGCAAGAAACGTTCAAAAGCTGCTTTCCGCTTCCCATACAATCAATTGATAATAATAAACGTTTTGTAAATGCTGCTAAAGTGAGCGATCACTATGCTATTATTCCAACCGAGGTTATTCCACAGTTAAGTCGTCTAAAAGATGATGAGCGCAACTTGTATGAGTTAATTGTCAAAAGATTAATCGCGGCTCATTACGAAAAAACGATTATCGATTATTCCCGTTTAACTACTTTAGTTGGAGAACAAGAGTCTTTCTTAACAAAAGGAAGGCAAATTATTCAAGAAGGATGGCGGAAGGTGCTCTATGAGCATGATTCGCAGGAAGACTCTGAGCTTGAAGTTTTGCCGGCTCTAGTTGAGGGAGATACTGGCTTAGTAGAAGAACTGATGGTGAAAGAGGGGAAAACGCAAGCCCCTAAACGATATACTGAAGGTCAATTAATCACTTTAATGAAAACAGCCGGTAAGCATCTCGAGGATTCGGAACTCGAGAAGGTCCTTGAAAAAACGGAAGGTCTGGGTACGGAAGCCACACGAGCAGGAATTATCTCAGTGCTTAAGGATCGCAACTACATTGAAGTGAAGAAAAACATGGTGTATGCGACGAACAAAGGGATGATGTTGGTTGAGGCTCTTGGTGACAGCATACTCGCGTCGGCAGAGATGACAGCGAAATGGGAGCAACGCCTCCTCGATATAGGCCAAGGCAAAGCTTCGCCCCAATCTTTCATGGAGCAGGTCAGAAAATTGTCTAAAAAGATCGTTGATGATGCTCTTGAGAATGCGAGAACCTGGACCTTCTCAGCTCAACAGTTAGAGGAAGACAAGCAGTTTAAAAAAGCGGAAGATGACTCCGAAGGTCTAGGTCCGTGCCCTAAATGCCAGAAACCTATTTTGGACAAAAAAAGTGTGTTCGGTTGCTCGGCACATCCCCAGTGTGATTTTTTCTTTTCCAAAAAAGTCCTCGGCAAAACAATATCTGAAACTCAAATAAAGAGATTTTTGGAGAAAGGGAAAACGACTTCACTCAAAGGTTTTAAAAAAGGAGAGAAAACGTTTGAGGCAGCACTTGTTTGGAACAAAGACCAGCAGAAAGTGACTTTTGAATTTAAAAAAAAGCAGGAAACTCCGCACTAAGTTAAAACTGAGTGTCAATCTGTTGAAGATTTTATCCCTTAAGACCAATTGCTGCGCAAAATCCATAAAACATATCGTTTTTATGTGAGTTCGATCTTGCAAAAATCTTTCAAGCGCTGTAAGTCCTGTTGGACTAAAGCTGGGGGTCACATTACGATGGCAATTATTAAAAACGATTGGGCGTCATTTCTGGAGCCCGAATTTGAAAAGCCTTACTATCAACAACTCCGTCAATTTTTAGTAGATGAATATAACACCCGAAACATATACCCGGATAAATACGATATATTCTCGGCGCTGCATCTTACCTCGCACTCGCAGACGAAGGTCGTCATTCTTGGACAGGATCCGTATCATGGACAGGGCCAAGCGCATGGGCTCAGCTTTTCTGTAAAGCCCGGCGTGCCCGCCCCTCCATCGCTGCAAAATATGTTTCGGGAGCTGCAATCCGATTTGGGCTCCGCAATCCCGAACAACGGTCATCTCGTCAAGTGGGCGGAGCAGGGCGTGCTTCTCATGAACACTGTTCTCACGGTAAGGGAGGGTACTGCTAATTCCCATAAGGGAAAAGGGTGGGAGACCTTTACCGACAAGGTCATTCAAGTACTGAACGAACGGGAAAAGCCGGTTGTTTTCCTGCTTTGGGGCAGCCATGCTCAATCAAAGCTGGCGTTTATCGACGGCAGCCGCCATCGCGTCATCAAGTCCCCGCATCCCAGTCCATTATCCGCACACCGCGGATTTTTCGGCAGCAAGCCTTTTTCCAGAGCAAATCAGTTTTTGCGGGAGCTGGGCGTCGGTGAAATTGATTGGCAAATTCCCAATTTATAGCTTTCATTCGGCAAACTGCGTTATCTTCCATCCAATCAAACCAGGAACATCGCGATGATGGTCGTCACGGCCAAACCGATCAGCACAGGCTTGAGATTGCGTCTTGCCAAGTCGAACGGATCTACGCCGCAAATAGCGGCTGCCGGTATTAATGCCCAGGGCACCAACGTTCCGCCGCCTACCCAAATAGCTGCAATTTGTCCGAGCGCGGTCAGCGTTTCAATACCGGAACCGATCGCCGCAGAGAACAGGTGAGCAAGGGAGCCTGCCAGCGAAATCCCGGAGAAGCCGGAACCGTCGAGACCGGTTATTGCTCCGACAGCTGTCAATGTTACTGCGCTCACTGCCGTGTTCACGGGCACTTCGTTCGCCAGGGCTACGCCCAAATCGTTGACGATGCCATGCGAGCCTTCAGGCAATACTTTGCCGAAAATTTCAAGCAGCGCCGAATCCCCCAGATAAAAGAAGGCGGCAATCGGGATTACCGGTCCGAATACCTTAAATCCGAATTGAAAGCCTTCGACCAGGTAGGAGCTTGCTTTCTCCAAGCCTTCTTTTTTATGAGCCAGCATCGTGACTAACAGCATGATGAAAATACAGGTTCCGCCAATAAGCGCAGTTGCGTCCCCGCCCTGCAGCTTCAAAGCCGACATTGTGACGACGTCTGCCAATAGCAGGACTGGAACTAGAATCGCAAGCAGCTTTTTCACCCCGGAAGACAAGGCGAATTTCACCGAATCGAAACGAAACGGAAGGTTATCGTGAATGGCTGTAGTAGCCTGACGAATGCTCTCCACCTTCAGCTTTCCCTCTCGCATATCCTTCTTCAAAAACCAGAATGCCGTCACTGTCGTCACAATTCCCATCACCGCTACGAGCGGTATGGACGCGGCGATGACATCATTGACGGGTATGCCCGCAGCGTCGGCAGTTAATTTAGGCGCTCCCTGAATGATAAAATCTCCGGATAACGCGATCCCGTGACCAAACAAGTTCATCGCCATCGCCACGCCTAGTGCAGGAAGTCCGGCTCTAATGGCAACCGGCAATAGCACTGCGCCGATAAGCGCTACAGCCGGTGAAGGCCAGAAGAACCAGGAAATGATCATCATCAGAATCCCGATTACCCAATACGCCAAATTCGGCGAACGAATCAGCTTCGTAAACGGGGAGATCATGGCTTCGTTGATTCCGGTTTTGGTCAGCGCGTTGCTCATTGCAACAATGATGGAAATAATCAGGATCGTCCCAAGCAGTTCTTTAATGGCATAAATAAAACTGTTAAATACCCCGCTGACCGAATCGCTAAGCGAATGAGTCGCAACAATCCCCAAAACGAAAATTCCTGCGATACAGACCAGCGTAGTGTCCCTTTTCATGATCATAACCCCGAGAATCAGAACAATAAATGCAAGGAAAATCCAGTGCAGGCCAATCAATTCAATTCCCATCGCCACACCTCCAAGTATGGGCTCTTTCTTGTAGTCATACAGCGTATGCCAGCGTTTATAAATGGTGCTTGTAAGCGGATGGGGATAACCGGCATGGTAAAGACAGCTAATTTTTCTAGCATGATCATGGTCACATTTCACAAACAATATATGACGGGGATATATGGACAAGAAGGAATAATTTAGGCGACGTCGAATTAGAGTCAACTAGAGGAAGACGCCAGGATGCATTTTCAAGTGAGGAGATTGAGCCATGATTCATAAACCGCAGGAAACAAGTCACGTGGGAGCTCATGAACACTCCCGTGTGGGAAACGATCCTTTATTCGGAGCCGCTTTCGAATATGCTGCCATTGGAATGGCGCTTATTTCCATTTATGGTCTGTGGATCAAAGTGAATTCGCGTTTCAGCGCGATTACCGGGTATTCACGGCAAGAATTAGTCCAGACTGAAGTTCGTCGCATAATGCATGCCGACGATATTACGGCTCACAGCGGGTTAATGAGGCAGCTTTATGAAGGGGAGATTTCCTCGGTTCAAGTCGAAACCCGTTTGATTCACAAAAATGGCTTCACCTTTTGGAGCGTTTTAAGTTTGTCTTTGGTGCGCGACCTGCTTGGCAATCCACTTTATTATGTAGCGCAATTTGAGGATATTACGCAGCGTAAACAGATGGAGCGGCAGCTGGAAGAGAGCGAGCAGCGCTATAAATCGCTGATCCAGCACAATCAGGCTGGTATTGTCACGAGCGATTTATCCGGCGTCATCACAGACGTTAACCCTGCGATGGAGAGGATTCTAGGCTACGAATCGGCGGAAATGCTCGGCAAGCCCTTCGCCCTTTTTTTGCAAGATATGAAGGATCAAGAATCGCTGACGCTTTTGCTCCGCGAATCGGAAAATATGATTTTGACGGTCAGGCATCGGAGCGGAGAACTGATTGAATTAGGGCTGAAGCAAGTTCCTATTATCGTAAATCAGCAGATAACCGGATTTTATATGATTGCCAGAGACATAACCCAGCACAACAAAGACAGGGAATTGCAGAGGCTTGCCCAAATAGAGCTTAAAAAAACCGTTCAATGGCAGCATGGAATGACCTTCAAATATAAAGAAAAAGACGGGGTGTTCATTCATACTTTTTGCGACGGAGAGATGGTATATAGGGACGGCCATCAACCCTCCGACTTTATCGAAAAACAACTGATCGATTTTCTGCCGGAGCATTTGGCGCTAGAGAAAGAGCCATATTATCGCCGGGCCTGGGAAGGCGAAGAAAATGTCTGCTACGAATACAGTTGGGACGGGGTGACTTATTTCGCCACGTTAAGGCCGATCCGGGAGAACGGCAAGGTGATCGAAGTCATTGGTTCCTGCGTCGATATTACCGAAAGAAAGCGGATGGAGACTGAACTGCGGGAAACCAAAGATTTGCTCGAATCGTTCATCAATAATACGACTGATGCAATATGTGTGCTAGACTTGCATGCACGGGTGATTTCCGTGAATACAGCATACGAGCATATTTTTGGTTGGAAAAAGGAAGAATTAATTGGACGCGAGCTGCCTATCTATCCGAAATTCCTCTTAGACGAACATGATGCGATTTACACTTCGCTCAGGGCAGGCAAGCAAATATCCGGATTGGAAACGGTCCGCATTCATAAGGACGGCAAGTTAATCGATGTGAGCGAAACGAAAACCCCGGTCAAAAATGAACGCGGCGAGATTATCGCTTATGCAGGAATTACGAGAGATATCACCGAACGCAAAAAAACAGAGGAGATGCTGCGCAGATCGGAAAAGCTGTCCGTGGCGGGGCAGCTGGCTGCGGGACTTGCCCATGAAATTCGCAATCCGCTGACTTCTTTGCGCGGTTTTCTACAGCTGCTGCAATCCGATTTGCCGGGGAAGCAGCACTATTTCGACATTATGCTCTCCGAGCTTGACCGCATTAATTTTATAGTCAGTGAATTTCTCGTCATTGCCCGGCCGGAAGCGCTGCAATACAAGTATAACGATATCAAAGAGATTATCCAAAGCGTCATTGCGCTGCTCGAAACGCAGGCGCTGCTTTGCGGCGTACAGCTTGAATTGGAGCTTTTGTCCGAGGTGCCGACTCTAATCTGCTCGGAGATGCACCTGAAACAGCTTTTTATCAATGTAATCAAAAATGCGATGGAAGCAACTCCGGGCGAGGGGCTGATCCAACTTCAAGTGTCCATGCAAGACGAGACGCACGTACTTATCCGCTGCATCGACAACGGTATGGGAATCCCTGCTGAAAGGCTTGCAAAGCTAGGGGAACCGTTCTATACTACGAAGGAAAAAGGAACCGGATTAGGTCTTATGATGTGCTTTAAAATTGTTGAGGCGCATCAGGGAGTTATGCAGATTTCAAGCGAGCTTGGAAAAGGAACGAAGATTGATATTTTGCTGCCGGTCGAGACCGATTTGACACCTATTGAATAAAGACAGATTTTATTGCGGAAGGAATGATTGTGGATGTCACATCCGTTTGCCAGGGATCCGCTCGCGGATTGTGTTCCGGGGCTTGTCGCTACAGCAAGAGGCGATATACCTGCTACGCTGGTCATCCGTAACGGAAGGCTTGTAAACGTAGTGTCCGGAGAAATATTGGAGGGCATGTCCATCGGCGTGCAGGGTTCGCGCATCGCTTACATCGGAAAGGATCCTGCCCATCTCATTGGCGACGACACACGCGTCATAGAAGCGGACGGCCGTTATATGGCGCCGGGGTTTCTGGACGGTCACTGTCACATTGAGAGCAGCCAGATGACAGTGACGCAGTTTGCCAGGGCCGTTCTGCCGCTTGGCACGACGGGCGGTTTTTTCGATGCCCATGAGATTACGAATGTGCTCGGCTTGAAGGGCTTGCGCCTGATGGTCGATGAGGCGCGGATGACGCCATTGGCAGCCTATATGCAGGTCGCCTCGTGCGTACCTTCGACGGGTCCGGAGTTGGAGACGTCGGGTGCCGCGATCGGTCCTGCCGAAGTCGCGGAAGCGATGAGCTGGGGGCCGGACGTCATTGCTCTGGGCGAGGTGATGAATTTCCCCGGCGTCGTCTTTGGCGACGACAAGATGCTGGGGGAGATTCAAGCGACGCTGCGAGCGGGGCGTGTGGCGGACGGCCATTTCACGTGGCCGACGGACGATTGGCGGCTTGTGGCCTACGCCGCCAGCGGAGTGACCGGTGACCATGAATGTGTCACCGCCGAAGACGTCATCGCCCGCGTGCGCCTGGGCATGTATGCCATGATGCGCCGCGGTTCCGCGTGGCACGATGTGGCCCGCACCATCAAGGCGCACACCGAGCATGGGCTCGATTCGCGCCGGATGATGCTGGTGACCGACGATCGCAGCGCGGAGTCGCTGCTGGAGGAAGGGCACATCGGCTTCGTCATTCGCCATGCAATCGAGCAGGGGGTCCGCCCGATAACGGCGATCCAAATGGCCACCATTAACACCGCGGAGCGGTTTGGCGTTGCCAGAGATGTCGGCACGCTGACCCCGGCGTCCTATGCCGATATCGTCCTTCTTGACGGCAATCTTTCCGACGTCAAGGTTGATACGACGATAGCCGCTGGACGGGTGGTCGCCGAGCAGGGACGCATGGCAGTCGAGCTCTCATCTTTTCCTTATCCGGATGAGGCGACGCATTCCGTTCATTTGAGCCGCGAGGTAAGGGCCGGCGACTTCTTGATCAGGGCACCGATCGAAGCCGGACAGATTCGGACGAGAGTGCTGGAAGTACGGGAGAATCATGTAGAGACCAGGGAAAAATTCATGGACATTCCGGTGGAGCAAGGACACTTGCACATTAGTGTGGAGAGCGGCTTAAGTAAAATCGCAGTTATAGAGCGACACCGCGGGACTGGCGGTCAAGCCGTCGGCATCGTAGGCGGAATCGGCTTTACAGTGCCCGCCGCTCTAGCCATGACAGTGGCGCACGACAGCCATAATTTGTTAATTATCGGCAACTCGGACGGCCTCATGGCTCAGGCGGGCAACCTCGTGGCGGGCATGCAGGGAGGTGTGGCGGTCGTTACGGAAGCCGGGGCGACAAGCCTGCCGCTTCCGATTGCAGGTCTCATGTCCAATGCGCCATACGAGGAAGTCGCTCGGCAATCCAAAGCCGTAAGTCGGGCGCTTGGCGAAGCCGGCTGTACGCTCAACTACGCTTTGATGACGCTCTCCTTGCTGGCGCTTGTCGTAATACCGGAGCTAAGGCTGTCGGACAAGGGGCTTGTGCGCGTCTCCGCAGAAGGCTTCAAGCTGGTCAGTCTTTTTGAATAAGTGACAAAATCTTCCATATGTGAGTCGTAAGAAATCCGTGAGTCATAAAAACGCGAAAAAACGCCGGTTGTGCAGCTTTGCGCTGTAAACCGGCGTTTTTGGTTTAGTTAGAATTTGATGCTGAATTCATAGTTTTCCCGAAGATACAAATGCGCTTTTCTTGGATGTTGCTGACTGCTGCGAATGATGACGTGATCTGGCGTATATTTCTCCACAATGCCGGTATCTACTTGGAAATAAACACCCTGCGGGTCCAGCGACCAAACATAAACGATAGCTTTCGACAAGGCAGCAGTAAAGAGTTCAATATCGGTTTCCAGGAGCCTGGTTCCGTAAATCATTATGCCTGCACCTCTGCATCTAGAATGAATGAAGCTCAATTACACTATTATAGACACAATAACCGGCAGAAATATCACGCAGGAAATGCATTTTTTTGAAAAAAATGTTGTTAAAGTTTGTTTGCCTATGAAAATGCTTTTCCAAAAGCGCTTCTTCTTCAAGGTACAATCGTATTTGTGTCTTTTAAACATTATATTCAGCAAGGAGCGGCAGCATGAATTTTACGTTACAATTCGTTTCTTTTTTTGTTATTCAGGCAGAAGGAGACTCTACGAGAATCCTTTCAATATCCGTATATGCCGGAGGAGGGCATGCTGCAAGCTGGGCGGCTGGGTCGTCGTACTGGTCGAGGGAAATTCGCTTGTTTTCGAAAAAGGAATGTCGCCGATTGAGCTATTGAAGCCGGAAGACCTGCACGATCTGATTGAGCGAATAAGGGCTTAGGACATTGTTTCGACGCCTCCGTTAACATGGAAGCGGCAATTGTTAACATATATCCGAATCGTTTCCCGTAGGATATATCATCAACGTCCCGGCTCGCCCTGTGTGCGAAGTTCTTTTGAACTGCGGGTTGTTGTGCAAGGATACCCATGATTATACGTTGCGTTTAGCGCCGCCGCTAATCCTGACGGAGAAACAAATGATGGAAGCGACAGAACAAATTCTGACTGTGTTATCATCTATGTAACGAGGAGGGCTTGTTATGCTGCCGTATCAACCTGAACCGTTGTCCGATTTTCGGGATGCTGCTACAGAGCAAGCGCTGCAAAAAGCTTTGATCAAAGTGACGGATGACCTTGGACAGAGTTACCCATTGATCATCGGAGGCGCGAAGATAGCTTCGGATCGCTTGATTCGATCATTGAACCCTTCAGACCCGGAGCAGGTAATAGGCCTTGTATCCAAAGCTTCACCGGCCCAAGCGGAGGAAGCGCTGCAAGCCGCCGCCAGAAGCTTTCCGGGGTGGTCCCGCGTTCCGGCGGAGACCCGCTCCGACTGCCTGCTTAAAGCAGCTGCAATCGTCAGAAGGCGCAAGCACGAGTTCTCCGCGTGGCTGATGCTGGAGGCGGGCAAGAGCAGGGCCGAGGCCGATGCGGATACCGCCGAAGCCATCGATTTCATGGAGTATTATGCAAGACAAAATCTGCAATTGGCTTATAGAGCCGCAGACAAGCTTCACGGCATACGGGGGGAAGCGAACCGGCTGGATTATTTACCTTTAGGCACAGGCGTGGTGATTTCTCCATGGAATTTTCCGCTGGCGATTTTAGTCGGAATGACGACAGCAGCGATCGTCACCGGGAATACAGTCGTCCTTAAGCCGGCAAGCTCTGCGCCCGTCATCGCTTACCGGTTCATGGAAGTGTTGGAAGAGGCCGGCGTTCCGGCCGGTGTGGTGAATTTCGTTACCGGCAGCGGGGAGGAAATTGGCGATGCTCTGGTCTCGCATCCGTTGACCCGTTTTGTATCGTTTACCGGTTCGCGCGATGTCGGAGTGCGCATCTCCGAGTTAACTGCGAGGATTGCAACCGGTCAAAAGTGGCTTAAGCGATTCGTCGGAGAGATGGGCGGGAAGGATGCGATCCTTGTGCACCGGGACGCGGATATCGATGCCGCCGCCGCCGGAATCGTCGCGTCCGCGTTCGGATACTCGGGGCAAAAGTGCTCCGCCTGCTCCCGGGCCATCGTTCATAAAGACATATATAATCCTGTACTGCTGCGCTGTGTGGAACGGACTAAGGCCCTAAAGGTGGGGGACGTTCGCGATTCGGCCAACGACATGGGACCGGTGATCGACCATGCCGCTATGAACAAAATCCTTCATTATATCGAGTCAGCCCGTTCCGAAGGCACCATCCTTACGGGAGGAGCGGCTTTGGAAGGAAAAGGCTATTTCATTGAGCCGACGATTGTGGCTGATTTGCCGCCGGATTCGCGCATCATGCAGGAGGAGATTTTCGGGCCTGTGCTTGCTTTCACCAAGTCGGAGAACTTTGACCATGCCCTTGAGATCGCGAATAGCACGGAATTTGGCTTAACGGGAAGCGTTTACACGAGGGACAGGAAGATTATGGATCGGGCGCGGGCCGAATTTCACGTCGGGAACCTATACATCAACCGGAAATGCACAGGGGCCATCGTCGGCGTTCACCCTTTCGGCGGCTTTAACATGTCGGGCACGGATTCCAAGGCGGGGGGACCGGATTATTTGCTGTTATTTACCCAATTGAAGCTGACTTCGGAGCTGCTGTAAAGGTTACAACCGTTTGCCGAGGAGGGTGCGCATGTCCATCGATTCATATTTGCGAAAAACCGTATTGCGGGTAGCGGACCTTTCGTGGGTTCGCAGCCTTTTTACTAAATACGGTATGAAATATGGCGTTCATCGCTTCGTTGCCGGTGAAACCCTGGATGCTGCTCTTGCGCAAGTCCGGAGATTGAATGAGCAGGGACTCAGCGTTACGCTGGATTTACTAGGAGAGAGCGTATATGAGCAAAAGGCCGCCGAGCAGTCGGTCTCCGTCATTATACAAACGCTTGAAGCCATCGACAAGCATGGTCTGGACTCCCATGTATCCGTTAAGCTTACGCAATTGGGGCTGTGCAAGGACACAGAGATGTGCCTCGACCATATGCGGAAAGTATGTCATGCAGCCGAAAAAACAGGAAATTTCATCCGCATCGACATGGAGGATTCAAGCGTTACGCAAGCCACAATCGATCTGTTCTGTTCTCTGCTGGAGGAATTCGGCACGAATCGGATCGGATTGGTCATTCAATCGTACTTATACCGTTCCCTGCCGGATGTGAATGAGCTGGGCAAGTTAGGAGCGAATTTGCGGATCGTAAAAGGGGCCTACAACGAATCCGATAAAGTCGCCTTTCCACTGAAAAAAAATGTAGATCTTCAGTATATAAGCCTGGTGAAGATGCACCTGACGAATGGATGTTACACCGCTATCGCCACCCATGATGAAAATATGATCAACCCGTTGAAAGCCTTTGCCGCACAAAACAAAATCCCCAAGGAACGCTTTGAATTCCAAATGCTATATGGGGTTTCCACTCTGTTACAGCTTAAGCTTGCTCAAGAAGGATACCGTGTCCGTGTCTATACGCCGTTCGGTGTGGATTGGTACCCCTACTTTACGAGGAGAATTGCCGAAAGACCGGCAAACTTGCTTTTTGTATTGAAAAGCTTGCTCAAAAGATAGCAGAGGCGGTAGGGAATCGGCTATTCTGTTCGCGATATGGGCGATCTCACGGGATCCGGGCACCGCTGACCTCTATCGGCGGACCGGTTCCCAAGGTGTCTCCGGAGTCGGCACTCCGGTGCCGGGAGGAATAACATTCCGCGAGAGCCATCTCGCAATGGAACTGTTATCTGCAGCCAATGTGCTGATCAGCGCCGAATTTGTCGAGGTCAATCCGATTCTCGACCACCGCAACCAAACCGTGGAGAGGGCAGTGTCATTAATGGGCTCTTTATTCGGGGATAGCATCATATAGTCTCATAAAGGAAGAGTCTTTGGGGAGATCCCAGAAGACTCTTTTGCATTAACAGGGTTTGGTGTTTGAATGCTCCTTGGACTCTTGCTTAGCCTTTTGAACCATTTTCTCGCCGAATTGGTCCAAACGGGACGGATTGCTTGCAGGTCCGTTGTTCTTCGGCTCGTTGTTTCTGCCAGCCATAGCGATCACCTCCATAAATAGTTTGCGGCAAATTCCCGAAAACATACAGCAGAGCCGAACGTCTGATTTTATAGATACAATATGTAACATTCATCCTCGATAAACAGAAAGATAAATTAAAAATTGCTTGCCATATAAGTAAGTGAGTGATACATTACGTATCAAGAAGGTTCTTTAATCAATCAATTTGTAATTGGGGGAGGCATAACATGCTCCGACCAGGCCGAAGATTCAACCATCACTTGGATGACAACCTCGTTCGTCTGCAGAAAAATTTGTACATTAGCCCAGGCGATCCCATGTATCATGAGAAGGTGATTCGCTATTTGGATGCGAAGTCGCCGGAATCCCATTTCAAGCTTGGACAAATGTATGAGAAGAGAGGCAATGTTTCAAAGGCGCTATTTCATTACAAGGAAGTATTGCATACTTACCCTTCGCCATATTATTCGGCTGCGAATCGTGCCGTAAAGCAAATCGAACAACGGAGAAATCTGGAGCCGCCGACGGATTCGCGTAAGGAATACAGCGCATTATCACGCCGCGCTTTAATTTTTCTGAAAACTTTACTTGTCGTGCTGCTAGTGATCAATCTGCTGTTTCTTGTCATGTATTTTGGCGGGAAGTCGATATCCAGCAAGGTTTCAGAGATGAAGCTATGGGAGGTCGGAACGGAGATAACTTACGAAACGTTGGACATCCCTTATGTGATGTACTTTTCGATGGACGACACCGCCAATGAAGTGGAAAAAGCACTGCACGATAAAGCATTGGAGCTTTCCAGGCAGATGCCAAAGCAAAATATTGTGCTTTATGGACTTGCCGCGACCGATAACTCAACGCAGGATCAGGCCATTCCGCTTGTGAACGAGGCTTTGACGGAACAAGCCTTTGTAGTAGCACAATATCATGCCATGTCCGACACAGCGGTGAAAATCCGCTTTTTGAACCGCGACTTTCTGATCAATAAACCGTTGACCGCGCTCGGTGCGAATCTGGTGCGGACCGCCCTGCAATCCTACATACGGGACCATGGAGAGCCGCCTGGAAACGTTAACGCCTTGCTTCAAAATTACCCAGACAATTATTTAAGCTTTGTCCCTCAGGAAACGTTAACGCATTCGAATTCCGTAGCTCCGCATTATGATGGATCGGGGGGATGGGTGTACAATGCTGCTGCAGGTGAAACGAGCTCTATGTTTTATCCGAATGTTCCTATCGATCAGAACCCGTCGTTTGAACCCTTATACATCTTAATCACGAAAAAAGATCACCGTCTTCGGCTCCTTTCCGGCAACTACCTTGTGGATGAGAAGCAGGTGGGCCTGGGTGCGGGGGACCAGACTCCGGTAGGGAGCTTCGTCGTGCAGGACCGGGTGTTAAGCCCGATCGGGCAGCGAGCGAATATGTTCGGCAGTGCGGGGCTTGGAATGGGCGACTTGGCTATCCACGGAACCTATGACGCTGCATCTATTGGAAGCAACCAGTCCATGGGATGCATTCGATTACCTAATGAGGATGCCGAGGACTTGCTGCACTGGGTACCCAAAGGTGCACAAGTGCTGATCCAGGGAAACGAGCTAGGAGGGATCCCGCCTGTACGAATTCAGATCACGGGCAGAGAAGCCCTGCTTCCTTCCGAAATGCCGGAGATCGATCAAACCCCGGAAAATGTCATTTTTCAGTGGTTAGGGTAAAGGTAATTAGATCAGGTTTTCCGGATTTAAAGTTTCCAGCTCCCTGATGACAAAGCGGCCGTCCTTTCGGATGAGCACATCGTCAAAATAAATTTCTCCGCCGCCGTATTCGGGACGTTGAATGAGCACCATATCCCAGTGAACGGAAGAGCGGTTGGTATTATCTGCGGTTTCATAGGCTTGGCCGGGTGTGAAATGAATGCTGCCGTCGATTTTTTCGTCGAACAGGATATCTTTCATCGGTTTCTGTATGTAGGGGTTCACGCCAATTGCAAACTCCCCGACATATCGGGCGCCGTCGTCCGTATCGAGAATTTCGTTCAACCGCTTCGTATCGCTGCCGGTTGCTTCGACGATTTTGCCGTTCTCAAAGCGCAGCTTAATATTTTCGAAAGACGTCCCGGCGTATATGGTAGGCGTATTATAGGCGATAACACCATGGACGGAATCAAGCACCGGGGCTGTGTACACTTCTCCATCCGGAATATTGCGGCGTCCCGAGCACTTGACTGCGGGTATGCCCTTGATCGAGAAAGCGAGGTCGGTTCCCGGGGAAACGATTCGAACGCGATCCGTGCGGTTCATCAGTTGGACAAGTCCCTCCATGGCTGTTCCCATTTTGCTGTAATCCAGGTTACAAACCCGGAAATAGAAATCTTCGAACGCTTCCGTGCTTGTGCCTGCCAATTGAGCCATCGAAGCGTTAGGATAGCGCATTACGCACCATTTCGTATTGTTGATGCGTTCATCGAAGATCGGACGTTGGAAGTATTTTAAATACAACTTCAATTGTTCCTCAGGCACGTCGGACATCTCCGTAATGTTATCACCGCTGCGGACGGCTACATAAGCATCCATCTCTTTCATGCGAACGAGCTCGAACTCGGCCCACTCCGCGAATTGCTCCTTAGTGCCCTTCATTTGCAGGCTTCTTGTAATTGCGGGCTCGCGCAGCTCGATAAACGGTTTTCCGCCTGCAGCGTACACTTCCTCTATCATGCATTTAGCAAGCTCGGGGTCTTTCACACCGATCATCTCGATTAAAATTTTTTCTCCAGGCTGCAGGTTAACCGAGTAACCGATGATATTGCGGGCGAAAATTTGCAATCTCGGGTCTCTCATTCATCTATCTCCCTTGGCTTATAATAATGGTAGGTCACTCCCCGATTATAGCGTATTCGCTGTGTAAAGTGAAAGGCGAACAGCGGCGTTTCGGATTATGCAGCAATGTTCCGCTGAAGCCTCGACTGGAACAGGATCAGGAACGGTTTGAAATCTTATGGATGCCGCATCGTAAATATTAACCAGCGGTAATTTATTTTTCCGTTGAATTCCTTTACAATAGACGGGTATCTCTTAGAGAAGGAGGATCGACATTTCGTGATTTCTCGGACAGCTAAGACGGGATCCCCGTCTTTTCGTTTTTGGATGCTGATTGGCGTTGTTATTGTGGCTGGACTCAGTCAGGGGTTGCTGCTGCCGCTGCTTACGATTCTATTGGAGCAGAGAGGGGTTGCGCCCGATCAGAACGGTTTGAACGCCGCGGCACTATATATCGGTATTTTTGCGACGATGTTTTTTGTGGAAAAGCCGGTTCGACGCTATGGATACAAACCGGTCATTACCGTTGGAATCATCGTTGTAACGATCGCTGTTATGTTATTTCCTCTATGGGATCATTTGATTTTCTGGTTTGTGCTTCGATTGATCGTCGGGATAGGGGACAGCGCGCTTCATTATGCGACTCAGCTTTGGATAGTTTCCGGCAGCTCTCCGGAACGAAGAGGGCGCAACATATCCATATACGGGATGGCTTACGGTACGGGTTTCAGCCTGGGACCTTTTGGCATCAATTTATTGGGCTTGGGAATCTGGGCGCCGTTTGTTATTGTCAGCATGTTCTTTGTCATTATTCTTTTGTTGTTTCAACAAGTTGGAAACGAGGTTCCGGAGAAGGAAGAGAAGAGAGAGCAAACGTCCGCCGGACGATACTCCAAAGCGCTGCGAATCGCATGGTTTGCTTTACTGCCGTCTTTTATTTACGGCTATATGGAGTCTTCATTAAACAGCAATTTCCCCATTTACGGATTGCGGACGGGCTTGACGGATACGGCCATTTCAGTCCTTCTCCCGGTATTAGGGTTCGGAGGCTTATTATTGCAGCTGCCCCTCGGTATTTGGAGCGACCGCATCGGCAGGAAGCCGGTGCTAATGATTGCAGGCTTAACAGGCGCTTTCGCTTTTTTGCTAGTCCCTTTTGCCGGTACTCATGTGTGGTTGATTGGAGTTTTGTTTTTGGTTGCCGGGGGCATGGTGGGGTCGTTCTTCTCCATGGGTCTTGCGTACGCGGCAGATATTTTGCCGAGGCCGCTGCTGCCGGCAGCAAACGTAATCGCTACGATTCATTACAGTATCGGCAGTATCATAGGACCTGGAATCGGCGGAATTTGTTTGAGATATTTACCGCTAAGCAGTATGTTTGTGTTCCTTGGCGGAGTGTATATGCTGTTCGCGCTATCCGGCATTCGGTTTAATCGAGTGTCGAACGATCGGACATATAACGCTCCGTAAGGATAGTTAACATGCTGATTCCGATTTCGTTATGCCCGCCTTCGGGAATGATGATATCAGCATATTTCTTGGAAGGCTCTATAAAAAGCTGTTCGTCAGTAAGGACATGGATGCCCTCGATGAGAACAATCGGCATTACCTTTACCAAGATCGTGTCCCGGCTCCTTAAATGATTAGAGAAGTCATACACCGGTATATGCGCGGAACGCCCTTGCCGCAGCTCATTCAAGTGATGCAGCAGCAAACGGTTTTCAAACGCGTTCGGATGATCGTAATTGATTCTCTCGCGTTCCGCGAATTAATTAATTCTATTAAATAGTAATGGTATTAACTAAAACAACTCTTTACTGACGTTATGCATGGCCCAGCTGCTTCATTGGCTTTATATCCCTTGCAGAACCATAGCTCTGGCGTGTCTTTCACATGCATGACGGAGATTAGAAAAGGTTCCTGCGGTAAATGGTATGCTCTAATGAAGATACGGTTTCCATCCACCCTGATTTGACGGCACTCTAGCGGATATTCAGCTCCGTTCTTTATGATCCTATACTGCTCGGATTGAGAAACCGAACGTTCGTCTATTCTTTTATTGAATGAGATCCGAATCTGATCTTCGGCTACTTGTCTGGCTGTTAGAATCGCAGGCCGGTCTTCGTACATGGATTTGCCTAGATGGTACTCGTAAGCCGCCCATGTGCTGTAACCCAGGCTGCTCACTGTCTTAGCGAAGCGATTCATCCACTGGCGATCTCTACGGACGACTTCCAAAGATCCTATATCCGCCTGGATACCCAGCGGGATATTCGGATGAGCCTTTCGGATTTCTTCCATGAAGAGGTAATACTGCTTGGCATAATCGGGGGGGAGCTCCGGTTTTTGCCAGTCCGGCCAATGAGTTTGCAAGAAATGCAGATCAGGCTTCACCCTGCCGATCATCGATACGGCATCGTTCCCTTGATATTCTCTTAGCAGAGAGGGGGATTTGGCTCCGGCATCTACGGCTAAAGTCCATGTAGCAACTTTCAAGCTTGGCATTTCGCAACGTATGCCTCCGACGCCGTTAAAGATTTCGTTCACATACTCATTCACCGCATCCGTACGAAGCTGCATCCATTTGGCATATAAAGAGCGGTTTCTCCGATAATAAAAGCGGTTGAAGCGGTTTCCAAAATCAGGAATCGGGCAGCCGTAACGTTCGCGGAAAGCAGTGACCGCGTGTTCGCTGAGATCGCCGTACACACCACTGCGAAGACCGTTCCATTCGGGCATATAAGGCTCGGCGATTTCCAGCCCGTCAAAGGGATGCTCTTTGAGCATTTGCACAAGCGTTATTTTCTTCCATTTCACATAATCGCGGCAAAAAGGAGAGAAGCGAACGTACCCGTCTTGAGTCGGCTTCAACAGCTTCATCTGCCAATTCCTCCATTCCGGCGGAAACCCCTCCGTTTGATAGGCGCCATTGCCTAAAATCATGGCCCAAACCGAAATGCCTCTTGCGTGAAAAGCTTTAATCAAGCTGCCGCTGACTTTCTTTTCGTTCGTCACGAAATAACGCACGCACCGGTAACCGGCCCAATCGAGTTCCTCCGCAATGCTTTCCTCCGAACGATTCAGATAATAAGGGAAGGTCGGATCTATTTGAATAGTAGAACCGCTCAGAAGCAGCTTGCTTTTGCTTGATGCCAGGAGTTCTAATTTCATGCCAGGCAGCCTCCCTATACGCTTACTTCTATTTTGTATGCGCTGCGCCCCCCGCTGTGATGAATCTCACAAAAAAAAACGATCGAACGAGTTCGACCGCCTATCGAAGCAAATACAGCTTATCGGATTTGCCTAGGAGTATGGGCCTTGTCTTGATTGGCTTCTAAATCTTGGCTCGCTTGAGTGAGCTGCTGCAGCGTTTGTTTAATTTGCTGGCCGTATTTCTCATTATTAAAGCTCTGCAGCTGGCCTTGAGCTTCCGCCACTTCCTTTTGTGCCTGCCCAAGCGCTGCTTGTGCCGAATGCATCGCTTGCGGATCCGCCTGGGTAAGGGCTGCCTGAAGGTGATGCTCCGCTTTTTGGGCGATGATGATCGCTTGATCCGCCGCTTCGAGGGCGTGACGAACCGGCTCTTGATGCTGCTGTGTTTCAACCATACTTATGAAACCTCCCAATGTTAACTAATTGTCCTTAATACGATGCGCCAAAATAGGGGAATTCATTCCTTCTTTGGGAAATTTCATTATTTCCTGGGCAAGCGCAAAAAGCGCTTCTTCTTATCCTGTTTCGACACAAACAAGGAAAAATAAAGATGGACAAATACCGGGATTCTTTTTAATCTATAAACAAACTGTACTTTTTGACAAAAAGAGACATTCATTATCTTAATGGGAGTTGACACGAGTGAAAGCACGAAACATCATCACCGTTGTTGTTCTGTTTGCCGTCTTACTGAACGGATGCGGCGGAAAAGAAGCGGCTCCTGCAACTGCCGTGAAAAAACCAACTCTGGATGTTGCTGTCGATGTGAACGGTAATGAGGCGAAGGTCAAGATTACGACAGATCTGCACATAACCGAGGTGCACGGGGTACAGCGTATAGAAGGCGAAGGCCATATACATATGTTTGTCGATAACGGAGAGAAAGTGGTAGTTACGACTGACCAAACGATGATCAAGGATCTTGCCAAAGGCATGCACACATTAAAGGTGTCCTTGCATAATAACGACCACACTCCTTATGATGTCAGCAAATCGCTCGAATTTGAAGTGAAGTAAGGAGAACTGCATGGCGCACACGAAGAAACGTATGAGCTTACAGAAGAAGATCGTTTACCTCGTTACTTCAGTTACCTTATTAATGATGTCGATGATTCTCTTTTTTGACACTTACAGCTTGAGACGATCTGTTGAAGAAGCTTATGTCAGTCAGATCCGGGGGATGACCAATGCAATCAACGGGAGATACGAAGAATCCCGTTCTGTCGCTGACGTGCAGCAAATTTTCGATTACATTCAATTTAAAAACGATAGTGTACTTCTTTTAACGCTCTACAGATCGGATGGGATTGTGCTTGCATCTACGGACCGCGGGCTCATCGGCACCCTGAATCAAACCCACATGGAGGATATCCGGAAAGAAGATATTACGATAATCGAAAGGGAATACAATGATCAGGACGGCATTCCCAAGGTGAAAATGATGGCTCCGCTGAAAGAGGACGGTTCCACCGTAGGGGCGATCGAAGTGCTGATTAACTCTTCAGAGCAATCGCGGCTTGTGGCCGATCGGATCACGTTCATTCTCTTGTCTGGTCTTATTGTGGCGGTCGTGCTCGTCTGCCTCTTATTCCTGATTATTCATAAAATCGTCATCGTGCCTTTGATGGCGCTTCGCCGCGCTGCTGTCACCGTTCAACAAGGGGGAGCCCATACAGAGCTCTATCTTCAGGCTTCACCGGAAATTGAAGTGTTAGCTGCCGCCTTTAACGAAATGGTCCACAACCTGGAGGATCGCTACGACCAACTGCAGCAAGTGCTGAATACGCTGAAGAGTACGCAAGCCCAGCTTGTACAGTCGGAGAAAATGGGAGCGCTCGGAAGCTTGGTCGCCGGCGTTTCGCACGAAATCAACACTCCGATCGGCATCGGGGTCACAGCCGTTTCCTACCTGGAAGAGAAGACCAAGGAGTTTGTCGAGGTATTCCGACAAAATAAAATGAAAAAATCGGATTTGGATCAATTCCTGGGTACCGTTCAAGAAACGGTGGAGATGGTGCAGTCCAATTTACAGCGCGCCTCCGAGCTGATTCGCAGCTTCAAGCAGGTGTCGGTCGATCAGTCGAGCGAGGTGAAGCGCACCTTCAACCTGAAGGAATATATGGAAGGTGTTATCGTTAGCCTGAGGCCTTCGTTAAAGAAAACCAGACATCGTGTACATGTCCATTGTGACAGCAGCCTGGAGATATTTAGCTACCCCGGGGCCATTTCGCAAATCATGACGAACTTTGTGATGAATTCGATCATTCATGCTTATGAGCCAGAAGACGAAGGACGCCTTGTTTTCAACGTCACGAAGAGCGACAAAGCGATTAAGCTCGCCTATTCCGATGACGGAAAGGGCATGCCGAAAGAGGTAGTGGAGAAAGTGTTCGACCCCTTTTTTACGACGAACCGAGGAAAGGGCGGCACAGGGCTTGGGATGAATATCGTTTATAATATTGTAACAGGATCACTGGGCGGAACGATACGCTGCCAAAGCGTCGTCGGTAAAGGAACCCTGTTTACAATCGAGTTCCCGATAGAGGAGGAGTCCTTTCATGAATAACAACCAAGACGATTCGTTTCTGTTTGCCGACAAGGGCGAAGATACCGTTCATTTTGCCGAGGAAGATCAAGGGACTGTCCATGACTCCGATGCCGAAAGCGAAGTATGGGAAGTCATTATCGTGGACGATGAGAAGCAAATCCATCAGGTGACGAAGATGGTGCTGAGCGATTTCGTTTTTGACGGTAAGAAGCTCAAATTTTACAGCGCATATTCCGCAAAAGAAGCCAGAGAAGTGATCGCCTCTCGGCCTAATGCCGCTTTAATTTTGCTCGATGTGGTCATGGAGCAGGAGGATTCCGGGCTGCAAATTGTAGAGTACATACGCAAAGAGCTGAAAAACAATGCGATTCGCATCATTCTCCGTACCGGGCAGCCTGGTCAAGCGCCTGAGAAAACCGTCATTATGGATTACGATATTAACGATTACAAGGAAAAGACGGAACTGACCTCGCAGAAGCTGTTTACAACAGTCGTTTCCTCTTTGCGGTCTTATCGCGACATTAAGGTTATTGAGAAGAGCCGAAACGGGTTGGAGGAGATCATCAAGTCTTCCGCCACGATTTTCGAGCTGCAATCCATGAAGAAGTTCGCCAGCGGTGTATTAACGCAGCTGATTTCCATTGTGAATCTTCACAAGAACGCCATCCATTGCAGCTTTGCCGTCACCAAAGGCGTCGAAGATATTTATATTCTTGCGGCTACGGGCGATTATACCGTTAAAGAGGATCTAAAGGTGAGGGATGTAGTGCCGTACTCCGTGCTTCAAGCTATTGAGCAGGCGTTTCATACCAAGAGCAGCAACTTTGACGCCGATCATTTCGTTATTTATTTCAAAAGCAAGATGGGCATGGAAAATGTCATCTATATGAATGGCTTCAAGTCGTTGTCCGAGTGGGAGCGGTATTTGATCGAAATTTATTGCGCTAACGTTTCCGTAGCCTTTGAGAACATATATTTAAACGAAGAGCTGGAGAACACCCAGAAGGAAATCATATTCACCATGGGGGAAATAACGGAAACCCGTTCTCGGGAAACGGGACAGCATGTCAAGCGCGTTGCCGAATATTCACGCTTACTGGCCTTGAGATATGGCTTATCGGAGCAGGAAGCAGAGGTTATTCGTCTTGCTTCCCCGATGCATGACGTTGGAAAAGTGGGCATTCCCGATGCGATTCTGAATAAACCCGGTTCGCTGACGGCGGAAGAATTCGAGATTATGAAAACTCACGCTAACTTGGGCTATGAAATGTTAAAGCATTCCAACAAGCAAATACTGAACGCGGCGGCGATCATTGCGCTGCAGCACCATGAGAAATATGACGGCAGCGGGTATCCGCGCGGGCTCAAGGGCGAGGATATCCACATTTACGGAAGAATTACCGCTGTGGCCGATGTGTTCGATGCGCTGTGCAGCGACAGGGTGTATAAGAATGCTTGGGAGTTCGAACGGGTGTTGGAGCTTTTCCGTCAAGAACGCGGCAGGCATTTCGATCCCCAAATCGTTGATTTGTTTCTGGAGAATTTAACGGACTTCCTCTGCATCAAAGAGAGGTATGCCAATCAACGGGGGAAGTAATTTCAGCATAAAAAGTGAAAATCCTTCGCAAATTAAGAGGAAGTTAACGGAGGTGAACCGATCATGCCGAACAACAAAGCGGATAAAAAAGAAAATCAGCAAAATCTTGCCGAATTCGCTGAAGAAGCGACCACCTTACATGCAAAGAAAGCTTCCGAATATCCGCCCAATTCAAATGAAATCAACAAAAACGAGACATAGCGATGAGGTAATAAACTGCACTGTGATAAGCCCCGGCAAGGGGCTTATTTTCGTTGTTAAGGAATAGCGAGTTGTTCGTTGGAGTAAAGTTGTACAATGGGAAATAAATTACATAGGGAAAAATAATTTTCCCTATTGCAACATTTTCAATTATCGATCATAATATAAGAAAGAAGTTTCCTATATGCAACATTTGTTCATTAGGTAAAGACAAATAGAGAGGACGGAGAGAACATGGCAGAATTTAAACGGAATGCGGAGGTTAAATGGGCGTTAGGTATAGCAGCATTCGCGCTGATCGCACTGTTCGTGGTCGGATGTTCGAATGGAGCAGTCACAAGAAGTGATACCGAACACCATGTGATTAAAGCGACAACCACCATAGGGATGATCTCGGATATCGTGAAACAAGTAGGCGGAGAGAACGTGGAGGTAACCGGACTGATGAAGGCGGGGGTCGATCCGCACCTGTATAAAGCTTCGCAAGGGGATATCAAGCTGCTGGACCATGCGGATATCATTTTTTATAACGGGCTTCATTTGGAAGGAAAGATGGTGGAGATTCTGGAGAAAATAGGCGAAAGCAAGCCCGCCGTCGCGGTCTCTGATTCGATCGATCCTAAGACACTTCGCTCCGGGGACCAAACCGGTACGCAGTACGACCCGCACATTTGGTTCAACGTTCAGCACTGGATGAAAGCGACGGAAAAAGTCAGGGATACTCTTATTGAGCTTGCTCCCGACCATAAGGCAGTGTTTGAAAGCAATGCAGAGGCTTATTTAAAGCAATTGAAGGAGTTGGACCAATACGCGAAGGATCAGATCGCGTCGATTCCGGAAGCTTCCCGCGTGCTCGTCACAGCGCATGACGCGTTCGGATATTTCGGAGACGCTTACGGCATTGAAGTCATGGGACTGCAGGGGATGAGTACGGCGTCGGAATATGGCTCGAAGGATGTCAGCGAATTGAGGGATTTCCTGGTCGAAAAGAAAATAAAAGCTGTATTCGTCGAATCCAGCGTTCCGAAGAAAGCAATTGAAGCTGTCATTCAAGGGGCTAAGGAAAAAGGCCACACTATCGCGATCGGCGGGGAATTGTTCTCGGACGCAATGGGCCCGGAAGGCACGCCGGAAGGAACTTATATCGGCATGGTGCGGCATAACGTGGATACGATTGTAAAAGCATTAAAATAAAACCGCTTGAGATAAGGAGGGTATGACGATGAAAAAAGCTCCACTTCACATACGAGGCCTCAATGTGGCCTATCAGAAGAAGCCTGTGCTTCGGGACATTTCGTTTCAAATTCCCGAAGGAAAGCTGATCGGCATCGTAGGGCCGAACGGCGCAGGCAAATCGACGCTCATTAAAGCAGCGCTGGGATTGATTCCCCGGTTGTCCGGTGAGGTTAGCATTTTCGGCAGTCCATATAAAGAACAGCGTAAAAAGGTAGGGTACGTGCCGCAACGGGAATCCGTCGATTGGGATTTTCCCACCAGCGCCCTCGATGTCGTTATGATGGGCAGATATGGACATTTAAGCTGGTTCAAACGGCCTGGCGAACAGGAGCGAGCCATTGCGATGGAGTGCTTGGATAAAGTCGGGATGGCGAGCTTTGCCAGCCGACAGATCAGCCAGCTTTCCGGCGGGCAGCAGCAGCGCATTTTCCTGGCAAGGGCGCTGGCTCAGGACGCGAGCCTGTATTTTATGGATGAACCCTTCGTTGGGGTCGATGCCGCAACGGAGAAGGCGATCATCACACTCCTGAACGATCTGAAACAAGAAGGCAAAACCGTACTGGTCGTGCATCACGATCTGTCTACAGTGAAGGAATATTTCGACTGGGTGATGCTGTTGAATGTCGAGCTCATAGACATCGGACCGACAGATGAGACGTTTACCCGGGAAAAGCTGCAGAAAACCTATGGCGGCAAGCTTGCATTATTGGATCGGGATGAGTTTGACTCGCCTAAGACACTGACAGGATCGAGGTGACGGAAAATGACGGCCTGGTTGCAAATTTTTCACGATCCCAATACTCAGTGGATTCTGCTTGGAAGCATCCTGCTCGGACTTAGCAGCGGCGTGCTCGGCAGCTTCGCTTACCTGCGCAAGCAGTCGTTGATGGGCGATGCATTGGCTCACGCAACGCTGCCCGGTGTTTGTGTTGCGTTCATGATCACCGGCTCGAAGTCGATCTTTTTCTTTATGATCGGTGCGTCAGTGGCAGGGCTGCTTGCAACGCTCAGCATAGGCTGGATTACGCGGCATTCGAAAATCAAGCAGGATTCGGCGCTGGGGATTATTTTATCCGTCTTTTTCGGCTTAGGCATTGTTCTGCTGACACAGATTCAGCATAGCGCCAGCGGAAATCAGAGCGGATTGGATAAATTTCTGTTCGGGCAAGCGGCGTCGATGGTTCAATCCGACGTCAACACGATGATGGCTGTCTCCTTTATCTTAATATCTATATGTTTTCTGTTTTACAAGGAATTTAAGCTTGTCAGCTTTGACCCCGGCTTTGCCAGAGGAATTGGTCTTCCCGTAGCCCTGTTGGACCAATTTATGATGTTTCTGATAGTGATCGCGGTAGTTGTCGGCATTCAAGCAGTCGGCGTCGTTCTCATGGCGGCTCTGCTGATTACGCCAGCGGTGGCGGCGCGGTATTGGACGGAAAGGTTGGGTGTAATGGTCATTCTCTCGGGCATCTTTGGGGCTCTTAGCGGTTTTGCGGGAACGATGGTCAGTACGCTCGGGAACAATCTGCCTACAGGTCCGCTAAGTGTGCTTGCGGCTACAGGACTTTTTATCTTTTCAGCGCTTTTCGCACCGAGAAGAGGACTTGTATCGAAGCTGCTCGTGCGCACAGCCGTCAAACATAACCTTCAGACGGAATCTAGAATACCGTTGAAAGGAGCGGAGCAATATGAATGATTTCTGGATCATTCTTACCGGAGCGTTGGTCGCTGCATCCTGCAGCTTAGTCGGCTGCTTCCTGGTGCTGCGCAAGACGGCCATGATCGGGGATGCGATCAGCCATTCTGTGCTTCCCGGGATTGTCATTGCATTCCTGCTAAGCGGATCAAGAGATTCGCTCATCATGCTGCTCGGGGCCTCTGTCATCGGGCTGCTGACTGTGTTCCTGATCCAGCTTTTTCAACAAAGCGGTATACAATCCGATGCGTCCATCGGTGTTGTGTTTACAGCGTTATTCTCGGTCGGCGTCATCTTAGTCAGTCTATATACTCGGCAGATCGACCTTGATCTAGATTGTGTTCTGTATGGGGAGATCGCTTATGTACCATGGAATACGATCGAAATAGCAGGGATGGATATAGGTCCTAAAGCGGTATGGACCGTAGGAGTTACTCTTTTGATCAGCGGGCTTGTGATCGGGCTTTTTTACAAGCAGTTCAAGGTATGCTCTTTTGATCCGGCGTTGGCCGCAGCTGTTGGAATCCCCGTCGTATTGTTTCATTATCTCCTTATGGGTTTGGTGTCGATTACGACGGTAGCCTCCTTTGAAAGCGTGGGAGCGATCCTGGTCGTCGGCATGCTGATCGTTCCAGCAGCTACCGCGTATTTGTTAACAGAGAAGCTGGGCAGAATGATCTTCCTCAGTATGACGATCGGTGTCCTGAGCTCGGTGCTCGGATACGGATTGGCGTTTCTACTGGATGCCTCAATTGCAGGCTGCATGATTTGTGTAGCTGGAGTTCTGTTCTTGCTCGCTTTTCTGTTCTCCCCTCACCAAGGTCTGGTGATTCGCCAAATCCGACAAAGAAGAACCGTTTCCGCCGTTTCTCTCGGAGAATAGAGCAATTTCCTTCCCCTTTGTTTCCATATTGGATACAGAGGGGAATTTATTTTAACTTGCAGCTTCCTATGTATTAGTGCCATTTGATTTTCAGACGTTCTATGCGTCTCCCCGGCAGTTTGCCATCGGGACAACCGATGCCTATTCGGGAGAACCTGTTTATTATACAAAGGAAGATCTGCAAGAGGAATTTGGGATATCACGATGCCAAGTCGTTAAGCGGCTGGTTCAGAGAGTGGATGCGGGAGGATGAGAGCAAGCCGCTTCATTAATCGGCAAATGGCAAAAAAAAACTGGACAATTTTACGAAGATATGCCTATAATTACGTTGACAAAAGGAACAAACGAATAACCACAACCGGGGGCTCGATGAAGTCGGGCTGAGATTGCGACCGTATGTCGCTGACCGGACAAATCTGATCTGGATAATGCCAGCGTAGAGAATAAACCATGTGCAAAAAAGCTGCCGTGCGGATTATTCCGTGCGGCTTTCGTAATTTCTTGGCCTTTTATGCGGGAGCAGGAATCGAAAGCTTCTCATGGTGGTTGATTTATCGCTCCCGAATGTGGAGTTTTTTTTCATTTGCATCGATAACTAAGGAGGAATCTTACGTATGAAGAGGGGAAGAATAAAAGGTTCACTGCTGGCGCTCTCGCTCATGCTTGCACTAGCTGGCTGCGGCGGAAACAATGAAAATGAAGGCGGGACGCAAGCGGGAGAGGCAACGGTGCAGCCTGCGCGAACTTTAACTAATGTGAAGGTGGTTCTAGACTGGACGCCGAATACGAACCATACCGGACTTTATGTCGCAAAGGACAAAGGATTCTTCGAGCAAGAAGGCTTGAATGTAGAAATTATACAACCGGGTGCCGAGGGAGCTGACCCGATGATCGCTACCGGAGCGGCGGAGTTTGGCGTCAGCTACCAGGAGGGCGTTACACAAGCGAGAATTCAAGGGGTTCCGATCGTATCGATTGCCGCTGTGATCCAGCACAACACATCGGGCTTTGCTTCTCCGGCAGCCCAAAACATCAAGTCCCCTAAAGACTTCGAAGGCAAAACCTATGGCGGTTGGGGATCTCCTGCAGAGAACGCGATGATCGAATCGCTGATGCAAACCGAGAAAGCCGATCCAAGCAAGGTAAAGATCGTGAGCATCGGGGATGCTGATTATTTTACCGCTGTCAAACGCGACATCGATTTTGCATGGATTTATTACGCTTGGACGGGAATTGAGGCCGAGCTCCGCAACGAGCCGCTCAACATGATTTATTTGAACAAATATTCGGATAAACTGGATTATTATACACCGGTATTAGCGACGAGCGAGAAGATGATCAAAGAGAAGCCGGACTTGGTTAAAGCTTTCACCGCTGCAGCTTCCAAGGGCTACCAATATGCGATAGACAATCCCGAGGATGGGGCGAATATTTTGCTCAAAGCTGTGCCGGAGCTGGACAGAAACCTGGTAACGGCAAGCCAAAAATGGTTGAGCCCGCGTTACAAAGACGATGCGCCGCGTTGGGGCGAACAGAAACGTGAAGTGTGGGAGAACTACTCAAACTGGATGTTCGATCACAAACTTCTGGAGAAAAAGCTGGATGTGGATGCCGCCTTTACGAATCAGTTTTTGCCTGCCTCCAAATAACAACCGAAAGGAAGGGTGCTCCAATGGCGAACGCGCTTGTTAGCATTCAAATTTTGCCTAAAACGAAAAACAATGAAGATGTTATTCCTTATGTGGACAGAGCGATCGCGGTGATCGCAGAATCCGGTGTAAAGCATCTCGTTAGTCCGCTGGAGACAACAATGGAAGGCGAGCTCGATGATCTGCTCGGAATCATCCAAAAGATGCATGACGCAATGATTGAAATGGGCAGCACGAATGTGATCTCCCAAGTGAAAATATATTACAATCCGTCCGGCGCATCCATGGACAAATTAACGGAGAAGTATCGTCCATGATTAAAAGCTGGTTTCAAGCGGGGTGGCCACCGATCGTTGTGGTCATCCTTGTTTTGCTTGTATGGCAAGGGGCTGTCATGATTTTTTCCGTCCCCGACTGGCTGCTGCCAAGCCCGCTTCAAATTTTTACGGAAGGGTTCTCTTCGGGTCCAGGCCTGTGGCTGCATATAGCAGCGACGATTAGAATCACCCTTATCGGTTTTCTCGTCGGGGTATGCAGCGGAATCATGATTGCTTGTATTCTCCATCTGCTGCCTGGTTTGAAGGCAGGCCTTTATCCGCTGCTCATTTTATCGCAGAATATACCGATGATTGCCCTGGCTCCGCTGTTGATGATTATGTTTGGTTTTGGACTTCTGCCGAAAATTATTGTGATCACATTAGTCTGCTTTTTCCCGGTCACCGTGGCCGCCATGGATGGATTTATGCAGACGGACAGTGTCATGCTTCGCTATATGAGAATGATAGGAGCTTCGAAGCGGCAAATTTTTTGGAAGCTCGAGCTTCCAAACGCGCTGCCCTCGCTATTCTCCGGCCTGAAAATTTCCGCAACCTACAGCGTGATGGGAGCAGTTATTGCCGAATGGTTAGGAAGCGGAAAGGGAATCGGCGTCTATATGATGCTGCAGAAAGCTTCGTACCGTGCTGATCGTGAATTCGTCGCCATTATGATCATCGTTTTCTTAAGCCTGCTGTTTTTCGGGTTGATCGTCGGGTTGGAAAAGATCTTCATTCGCTGGAATGTGAAAAAATAGGAGGGGGGCTTGGGGGCATGAATAAGCTGGAGCTAAAGCGGATCCGAATGGATTTTGTCCGGAAAAAACAAACTGTTCAAGTTCTCTCCGATATTTCGCTCCATGTAGGCGAAGGGGAATTTGTCACGATCATCGGCCCGTCCGGAAGCGGCAAAAGCACGCTGTTTCACCTTATTGGCGGCTTGTTAACCCCGACTGAAGGGGATATTGTATTGGATGGACAAAGAGTAAACGGTGTCCGTGGATTAATCAGTTATATGCCGCAGCAGGCTGCCCTGCTTCCTTGGCGTTCCATCGAAGACAATGTGGTGTTAGCGCAGGAAGTAGCAGGTATTCCGAGGGACAAGGCTTTAGCCGCCGCCAGAGACTGGATTCCTAAGGTAGGACTAAGCGGTTATGAAAAGGAATATCCGCATGTGCTGTCCGGAGGCATGCAGCAGCGCGTTTCCTTCTTGAGAGCTTTGCTGAGTCCGCAGGAGATGATGTGTCTTGATGAGCCATTCGCTTCGCTTGACGCCCTTACCCGTCAGGATATGCAGTCCTGGTTATTGAACCTGTGGGAGCAAAATCAACGTTCGGTATTATTCGTCACGCACAGCATTGAAGAAGCGCTCTACTTGTCCGATCGTATCTATATGTTCTCGAATCAACCGACGAAAGTACTTTTGGAATTGGAAGTGCCTTTCCCGCGGCCGCGCAGCGAATCCGTCATGACGGAGCTTTCCTTTCAGCAGTTGAGGCAGCAGATTTACGACAGTATGAAGCTGCAGCAAAGGCCGACACATAACGAAGGAGGCGGCGACTATACAGATATCACCTATGCCGAAAGCCATTGACGCCCATATCCATCTCGATTTATACTCGGAATCCGATGCCGAAAGGATGCTTTCGAGTCTTCCGACCATGTCCGTTCACGGGCTTATTGCTGTTTCTATGAATCTTGCCTCCAGTATGAAAACACAATCGCTGCACCGCCTTTATACGGATAGGGTTTATCCAGCCTATGGATTCCATCCGGAGCAGGATGTACCGAGTTTAGAGGAGCTGGATCGCTTATTGGATTGGATACAGCGGTATCATGATGACATGATAGCCATTGGAGAAGTGGGTCTTCCTTATTATCGCCGTCAGGAGGCGGAGAACAGGGGGGAAGCTTTCGACATGCGCCCCTATCTGGATCTGTTGGAGCGATTCGTACAGCTTAGCGCCACGCTCGAAAAACCTATAGTTCTGCATGCTGTTTATGAGGATGCGGAGCTGGCTTGCGATTTGTTGAAAAAATACAATGTTACTCGCGCACATTTCCATTGGTTCAAGGGTAGTGGAAAAACGGCGGGACGCATGAAACGGGAAGGTTATTTTATCTCGATTACGCCGGATGTATGGTATGAAAAGGAGATTCAGGAGCTAGTCGCCCACTATCCGCTTGAGCTCATGATGGTGGAAACGGACGGCCCTTGGCCTTTCGAGGGACCATTCGCTGGACATCAGACACATCCGGGCATGATACACGAGGTGATTCGGACTATAGGACGGATCCGGTCAATCCCTTACGAACAAGCAGCCGATATCATTTATCGAAACACTAGACAGTTCTACCGGTTAGATATAAAATGAAAATGGAACATTCGTTCCTATTCCATGCTGAACTGAGGAGACGCTTGTGTTAAAGAGATGTGATTGGGTTAATGAGGATCCGCTTTATTTGGATTATCATGACCAGGAATGGGGAGTACCCGTACACGACGATATGAAGCTGTTTGAGATGCTGATATTGGAAGGGGCTCAAGCAGGTCTAAGCTGGTACACCGTATTGAAAAAGCGGGACAACTATCGAAAGGCGTTCGATCGTTTCAATCCGCAGCTAGTCGCCGCTTATGACGGCCGCAAGGTCGATCAGCTGCTGCAAAATGAAGGATTGATCCGAAATCGTCTCAAAATCGAATCGGTGATTACAAACGCCAATGCTTTCATCAAGATTCAGGAAGAATTCGGCAGCTTCGAAGCATACATCTGGCGATTCGTCGGCGGCAGCCCGATCGTTAATCATTGGCATGAACTGAAAGAGGTGCCGGCCCGCACGGAACGTTCCGATGCGATGAGCAAGGATTTGAAAAAGAGAGGCTTCAAATTCGTCGGCTCGACGATATGCTATGCGTATATGCAGGCTACAGGTATGGTAAACGATCACATAGAGAGTTGCTTTAAACGAATGACTTAAGGCCGTTAAACATTCGTTTGCTGTACAGCGGCCGTGAGCCTTGATACTTGCGTAGTATGATAATCTGCTCCGGCTTTAAAAGGGTCAGGCCAAAAGCAATTGTTTCTCCTGCAAGTTGAACTTGATGAGCTCTATTCTTTTGCGAATATAGAAGTCGAAAACAGCGCCTTCCAGTTCTCTGGGTTGAACGGTGCCGTTCGTATCGTTGTCAATGATTCGCACAGAACCATCGTCGAAAAATTTAAACGTATAATCGCAATAGGAGCTGCCCGCTTCGTCTAAGATCTGGTCGATCTGCCAGGGCATGAGATGCTCGCTGTTCGATAGCGTCTTCCGATACCAATAATCCCGTTCGATAAAACGATAATTATGACTTAGATTCATCTGTAAGCAACCTCCTCGCTCATAAGAACGTTTGTTTGTATTTAGTATACCAAACAAACGTTCTTATGGGAAGAGTTTTGTACATTAAAATTGAAAAAAATTCCAAAAATACTGTTCTCTCAAGCGGTGCAAGCAGACGACCAGCCGTTACTGCATTGGAATGGTGATTTGGAAGCGGATTTCATTGTGCCCGGTGCGCACATCGATGTTCCCGCGATAATGTTCGATGCGCTCCATCACTACAGACAAGCCAAGTCCATGATGGGTGTGGCCGGATTTCGTGCTGTAACCGATTTGGAACATTCGCTGCTTTTTCTCTTCGGATATCGGTTCTGCTGTTGGATTTGCGACCGATATACACCAAGCGTTATCTTCGGACCAACCGTTCACTTCGACAATCCGCTCTTCGGCAGGGAGTTTCATGACCTCATCAAACGCATTATCGATGAGATTTCCGATAATTTTCACAATATCAACAGATTTGACGCCAAGAGATAACCCCTCAAGTCCGCTGAATCGATGCGTGAAGGCTATCTTTTTTTGCAGCGCGACGGCGACCTTGGACTGAATTAATGCCGCTATCGCGGGGTGGCCGATCCGGATGATGTCATTCACCTCGTAGATATCTTCAACAAGCTCTTTGATATACCGGACTTGATCGTCTTTTTTACCATGTGTAATTAAAGAATAGATCGTTTGGACGTGGTTCAGAAAGTCATGCCGTTGACCGCGTATCGTAGCGAACATTTTGTCCATATTATCGATATAGAGCTCTTGGGTGGATTGGACAGCTTGTTCTTTATTTTTACTGTAAAGACGAAAGGATATAATTACGATCAGAATGCTGACGATAGTGAAGACGAGAACGAGCAGCGCAAGCTGCAGCAGTTGTTTGTTTAGCGTATTGACTACGTTCTGATAGTCAGAGACGATGCCTATTACGAATGGAATTTCCCGTTGAGCGTTGATTTTCCTGTCTGTTACGAATACGGGCACGAATGTTTTCAACACCTGCTTACCGTTTATAGTCGTATGGAAGCTGGTCGGGCTCGCGGTTTGAATCACTTCCGTAACATGTTCCACATCCAGCTCACTCATTAACTCATAAGACCCAAAGAGGATGGGACGATCGTAAACAGAAATGAACGGGTCACCGGATGCGGATGTATATACGATCGGTTCTTTGCCGAACGTGTTGGCGTTAAATCCCGATATTTCCAAGATGTCCTTATTAGCGTTTATCGATTTGCTTACAATGGTATCCGCGCCTGTAATTTGCTTGAATTTAACAATCCGTTCGGCCTGTACGAAAGGACAAATGATATAGTTGGTTGTACCGTCAAAGTAGTATCCGAATTTACTGACCTCACTTGAGTCTGAGGAGGGCACTTCATAAATCCCGGACCAGAAATGCGGAAGCTTCTGTCCTTCGGGTATCGTCACATTTGTGTGATCGAGAAGCTGTGAGAAGGCGGTGAACCAATAATTGAAATTTTTCGTGCTGAGTCCAAGCTCCCTCGGCTCGGACGACTTCAAAATCCGGATATCGTCTCCGACCCGTGCCAGCAAAGAAATCGCGTCAACACCCGCTTGTCGGCTGATCGTTTCCAACTGCTCATTGGTCACCTTGTCAATATCCGGCTCAAGCTGAGATTGCGCATATAAGGCTACGGAACGCAAATTTTCGCCGATCAGATCCTCCACATAGAAGGAGCCTTCCTCGGAATGTTCAATCGAAATGCGAATTTGTTCGGCTGTTGATTTCATGCGATCGATTAACGAATTCGTTAACGAATTCTTTGAATAGAAATAGTAGGCGGAATTATTGACAACAAGCAGCAGACCTACGATGAAAAAGGTTGCTAGCAAACTTCTTTTGCTGTATTTCATAAAAACCACGCTTCCCGACATTTATACGAGCTTCACTATTATATACCAACATAAACAAGGAAGATAAGTGCAATCGACAAAGTTTGCATTTTCCATTTTTAAGGGCTCTCATAGAAAGAGCCGCAGATCATTCGTTGATCCGCGGCTCTTTCTATGAGTATGTGAGCGTGCTATCTGCCGGATTTCACAGTTAGATGCCGGGCGATTGCGACTCCGTGGAAACGTCCGCTTTCAATAAAGATTTCGTTGGCATCGTACTTGGATGCCGCTACAACTCCGGCAATATAAACGCCTTCCACGTTGGTTTCCATCGTTTCAGGGTTAAAGGAAGGGACTCCCGTTTCCTCATGCATCTCTACCCCCAGGGAGCTGAGCAGCTGGCGGTCAGGTCGAAAGCCCGTTAAAGCGAGTACGAAATCGTTGTCCAGCCGCTTCTCCGCTCCCGATTCGTTGACGAGAATGGATTCATCTTCGATTCGAATGACCTGCGATTGAAACATCATGCGGATATGTCCTTTATTGACAAGGCCTTCGAACAAGGGGCGTACCCATGGCTTGATGCTTGGGGAAAAGTCGATCCCGCGGTATACCAAGGTAACGTCGGCGCCTACGCGCACCAAATCCATTGCCGCATCTACGGCGGAGTTGCTGCCTCCGATAATCGCTACTTTCATACCTGTATAAGGGTGAGCCTCTTTGTAGTAATGCGACACCTTTGACATTTCTTCACCAGGAATGCCGATGTAATTAGGTTGATCGAAATACCCCGTCGCCACTGCGACATGGCGCGCCTCATAAGAGGATGGACGACCGAATCGATTGACCGTCCGCACGATAAAGCCGTTGCTTGTTTGTTCAATTTCGGTTGCTTCTTCGTAAGAGCGAATGCGCAGTTTCTCACGGAGCGCAACACTGCGGTAATAGACTAAAGCCTCCTGCCGAGAGGGTTTTTCATTTGGTGTTGTAAAGGGGATATTGCCGATTTCAAGCAGCTGCGAGCTGCTGAAAAACTGCAAATGAGTCGGGTACAAGTAAATAGAATGTACAAGACTATGCTTCTCTATGGTAAGGGGAGCAAATCCGGCTCTTTGCAGTTCAACCGCTGCCGAGAGTCCGCACGGGCCTGCGCCGATAATGATGATTTCTTCCATGTTTAAATACCTCCTTGGGAAACATCCTTCTTACATGAAACATACTACAGCAAAGGAGTTGAAGATTCCACCCGTCCGACTGTCATAAATCTTGCTGCATAAAAAAACCTCCGAAGCCTAGTTTTCCAGGTTTCGGAGGTCATTCTCATTTACCGGTATCGTGCTGGTTTAACATTTGTTCCGGCTTGCCTTCGCGCGTTTTATTTTCCATAATCTCAGCACCTTTCCTTGGAATATTGATTCAGCGTTAAACTTTACAGCATTGCTCTATTTTATTCATAGGAAAATCAAGGAGGCTTTGGAGATTTGACTCTTTCCGGTAAGATGATATGCTAAGGTTGCAGCATAATTCGAGGAAAAGAGCAGGAGACAATGAACGGACAGATTCGAAGCTTAATTAGACCGGGACTAGCGGTTAACATTGTACAAAAGCAAGATCAAAGAACCGGGGTGTTAACGAAGGGCATAGTGAAAGACATTCTGACAAATTCACCCACGCATCCTCACGGAATCAAAGTAAGATTGACCAATGGATGCGTAGGCAGAGTCAAAGAAATTATTGAAGCTTGAGCAATCAGGCTTTTTTTATTTGCTTCGGTTTACAAATTCCCGGACCAGATCCTCCGTCACATATTGTCGGGTAGGGGAAATGCCGTGCTTGGCATGGGCGTTGATTTGTGCGGTAATGGCGTTGATAAGGTCTACACTAAACAATTGCCCGTTTCGGCAATGGGAAACAGCTTCCTCAATCGCTTGTTCCCGCTGCGCGTCAAGCTCCGTGAATTTGGCCAAATGCCGATGTTGTTTGTTCGAATGGGAAGTAATCGCTTCGTGGACACTCATGCTTCAGTCGCTCCTATCGGAATGGTAAGTTTAATGTTTATTGTAATACTACGCTACTTGCACATAGATGACAACAGTATGGGAATGCAGTATTATGGAACGTGTCGAACGACGAGATGAGGGGGAGTAAGTTGATGACTAGACTGCCCATAGAAGCCATTCTACCTTCTCTTCAAGAGGCGCTGGGGTCCCATAAAAGCGCCGTATTGATTGCTGAACCGGGTGCAGGAAAGACGACTCGGGTCCCGCTCGCGCTCTTGGATGAGCCATGGATGCGCGGGAGAAAAATCCTCATGCTTGAGCCGCGCCGGCTAGCCGCCCGCAGCGCTGCTGCATATATGGCCGCTTTGCTCGGCGAGCAGGCGGGTGAAACCGTAGGCTACCGAGTGAGGCTCGATTCCAAAGTGGGATCGCGTACGCGCATCGAGGTTATAACGGAGGGCGTGCTTACCCGAATGCTGCAAGCAGACCCGGCTCTGGAGGATGTAGGTCTTGTGATTTTTGACGAATTTCACGAGCGCAGCCTGCATGCTGACTTGGGATTGGCGCTTTGCGCGCAATCGCGGGAGGTACTGAGGGAAGATCTGCGAATATTGGTGATGTCCGCTACATTAAATGGCGAATCAGTCGCCGCACTATTGAATCATGCGCCCCTTTTATATAGCAAAGGCCGAGCTTTTCCGGTAGAAACCAGATATGGCGTTCGTCCGCAGGAAGGGCGGTTGGAAGCGAGCGTTGTTCGAGTTATTGAACAAGCGATTCGACAGGATGAAGGGGATGTGCTCGTGTTCTTGCCGGGAGCGGGCGAGATCCGCAGAGTACATTCGCTGCTTGCCGGGATCGTGGAAAGAGACGTACTTGTTGCTCCGCTGTACGGCAATCTGCCTCAAGAGAAGCAGGACCTGGCGATTGCCCCAACACCTGATGGTCGGCGTAAAATTGTGCTTGCCACTTCAATAGCGGAAACCAGCTTAACTGTGCAAGGGGTGCGTGTCGTGATTGACAGCGGGCTGAGCCGCATACCGCGTTTCTCTCCACGCACCGGCATGACGCGATTGGAGACGGTTCGCGTATCGCTAGCCTCTGCTGATCAACGTAGAGGACGAGCGGGTCGGCTGGCTCCGGGGGTTTGCTACAGACTCTGGAGCGAAACGGAAAACCGGCAGCTTGCGCCCCGCAGCACACCGGAAATTTTAGAGACAGACCTTGCGCCTCTTGCTTTGGAATTAGCCGCATGGGGAGTCTCCGATCCGGAGGAACTGCTATGGTTGGACGTTCCCCCAAGCGGTTCTTACCGGCAAGCTTGTAATCTGCTGACGGAACTCGGCGCGCTGAACGAGGAAGGCGCGATTACGCCTCACGGGAGGCAGCTGGCTGAGCTCGGTCTGCATCCCCGGCTATCTCATATGATCTTGAAAGCATTGCCCTTGCAGCTAGGCGGAGCGGCTTGCGAGCTCGCGGCAATATTGGGCGAAAGAGATTTCCTGCGCGGGACGCCCGGAGCCGATTTACGTCTAAGAATGGAAGCTTTGCACAAGCACGTGCCGTCTCATTCGGATTACATCATAGATGAGGCGGCGGCAAGCAAAATTCTTGCTGCGGCGAATCATTGGAAACGATCATTAGGGATTTCTATTGAACTTAAAAGTCAGGCTGATGAAGCCGGTTTGCTGCTGGCCTTTGCTTATCCCGAACGGATAGGTCAACTCAGGGGAGAAGGGCGTTTTCTGCTTAGCAATGGCCGGGGGGCCGTTATGGCCAAGCTTGGACAGCTCTCCCAAGCCCCGTATCTGGTTGCGGCAGAACTTGACGATCAAGGCCCCGACAGTCGGATACTGCTTGCCGCCCCATTGCAGTCGGGTCAATTAGAGCAGCATTTTCGCCATCGGATGGAGGAAGAATCTCTAATTGAATGGGACCGTGTTTCCAAAGCTGTAAAAGTTCGTAAAACCGTAAGACTCGGTGCGCTCGTTATTAGAGAAGCTGTACTCCCGTCCCCGGACCCGGAACAAACGCTGCAAGCCCTGTTGGCAGGCATTAGGGAAGAGGGCCTGGAACTGCTGCCATGGACAAGGACCGCCCGCCAGCTTCAACATCGACTCATCTTTATGCACATTCACCATGAGAATTGGTCCGACCGATCGGATGGAGGTTTGCTTGCAACGCTGGAGGAGTGGCTGGCCCCCCACGTATATGGAGTAAAAAGCCGAGACGGCCTCCAGAAGCTGAACCTTCAGGGAATTCTTGAACATACGCTTTCCTGGGAGCAGCGCAAAGAATTGGACGAGTGGGCGCCAACCCATGCTGCTGTACCCAGCGGCTCGCGGATTCCGATCGATTACAGCGATCCCCATTCTCCGGTGTTGGCCGTACGCTTGCAGGAGCTGTTCGGCCTTCCGGAATCTCCGCGAATCGCCGGAGGCAGAATACCGCTCCTGCTGCACCTGCTTTCCCCTGCCCAACGCCCGGTTCAGGTAACCCGCGATTTGAGCAGCTTCTGGAAAGCGGCTTACTTTGAGGTGAAAAAGGATCTTAAAGGGCGGTATCCAAAGCATTATTGGCCTGACGACCCGCTGGCCGCGATGCCGACGAATCGGGCTAAACCGAGATAGGAGGAAGTTCCTGACATGGCTTTCGGGGTCACACGGCAAGAAATGAATGCTTGGAAAGACAAGGTCTCAAGCGGCGAGATCGCTTTTTTGACACATTATTGGCTCGATCCCCGTTTTCCCGGTATCAAGACCGTGACGAAGGTAGGCTGCAAGGACCTGAACCGGCTCAGGGAATGGTGCGAAAGGAACGGCTTAAACCCCGATTATATACACGATCGGACGAACTATCCTCATTTCGATCTCATTGGGTGGAAACAAAAGGAGATACTCTATCGGGAAAAGCAGTGGGAGCAAGTCAAACGTTTTGGCATTTAGAAGAGTCTCGCACGACTGATGTGACAAGCTTAACATTGTACTTATTTAGAGCAGATGTGTTACTATCAATATGTACCATTGTTCATTCTATCGAAGGAGCGTTGTATATGGAAAAAGGTTACCAATTGAAGGAAGACACAGATTTCGAGATAGCCAAGTCCAAAGGGCTTCTGGTTGAAGTGATGCAGGGAACGATCAGAATTTTCTCGCCTTCCCCGATCGAAGGATATTCCTCAGAGCATGTAGCCGTCAAAGGAACCAAGGTATTGCGAATCGCGAATCAATTTTATATAGCGTAATGGACAAAAACGGATTGCCTTACATCGGGCAGTCCGTTTTTGCCTGATTATAACACGTTAAGCAGACCTGAATTGCTCAAAGGTAAAATTGTGTTTCCTTAAGGAATGGGATATAATTACTGCCATAAGGAAGGTGTAACCATGACAGAATTGCCGCCCAAAACATGCTCGTAATGGACGATATGCTGATTTCGGTGAAATTCTGGAACTTAAAGGAAAGAAATTTGAGATTGTCAACGTATACCGGCAATCGCTAGGGGAACTTACCGACACGGACGCCCAAAGTGAAGGGTATCCCACCGTAAAAGCATATAAAGACAGTATACTGGCCGTACACTTGGAATGCCGTGGCTTTCTCATGTGACCGAACCGAATAAGGCGATTACATACAGTGTGGATTGTCCAATCCGCACTGTTTTGTTGCTAGATTATATTTCAGACCGGGTGTCAGCCAGCGATGTCCTGGTATTCTTTTCTGCTCTACGTACATATTTTTAGCGCGGTATTTAAGTATAGGTTGGGGTCCGGAATCGGATTGACTTGGTTTATGGGTTATGGGGTCAAAGTCTAAATAGACGCCAGGCCTGCAGAACCGCTGATCTCTGCGAGAGCTCTTAACAAGGCGTCATGGATCGGGATGATCACATCTGTAGGACCCAATGGGAATATTCCGCTGCGGTTGTGGACGGTTGCGGCCTCTACAAACAGCTTATAAAGCTGGCTGCCTGCTAGAAAATTGGCGGACTCGCGGTTGTCGGATCTTCCGTTCACGATGGTAATTGCTTTTAATGATTGACCGTCATAAGGAACAATGCTGATGATATCGTCGAGCTTAAAATAATAATTGACATGCGGCTTATGCAGAACAATCTCTTTGGTTGAAATGGTTAGACCGTAATCCTTTTTCTTGTGCGACATTTTCAAATCGCCTTCGAGCGACCTCAGTTGAATAAAGTCCGGATTCATGCTCCTGACCCTCCTTCTCTGAGTTCTTTTCAACAGGATAACACAGATTGGCCAAGCCGACTAGCCGCGTTTGGATTGAATGACGCCATTACTTACTTTTTACTGGAGGTTACTTTGTATGCAGAAAAAAGCGCCCGTCATGGTCAGCATCGTGCTAGCCATGCTTGTCTCGTCATTGGACACTACCATCACGAACACGACCATGCCGATTATCGCCAAAGAACTCGGGCATTTCGAACTCTATGCCTGGAGCTTTGCAGCGTACATGATTCTCTCTACGGTCGTTTCTCCAATTGCCGGACGGATTTCTGATTTATATGGAAGAAAGAAAGTGTTTGGAGCGGGCATCCTTTTTTTTCTTGTCGGATCTTTGCTTTGCGGATTATCGGAAAGTATGATGCAGCTTGTACTTTTTCGCGGTCTGCAAGGATTGGGGGCAGGCTTTATGCTGCCGTTTCCGGCCATTATCGCAGGAGATTTGTTCTCCATAGAGCAAAGAGGGAAAATTCAAGCTTTTTTCACAGGGATGTGGGGGCTTTCCGCTGTTTTGGCTCCGATGCTGGGCGCTTTTTTCGTCGAGTTTGCGAGTTGGCGTTGGATATTTATGATTAACATCCCGATTTGCATTCTGTCCTTCGTCCTGCTTATCTATTATAAGGAAGTTTATGAACCGAAGCCGGCTAAGGTCGATGTGTGGGGAGGGCTCCTGTTTGCCGTTGGAGTCAGCTTGCTCCTGGCCACAACGGTTGTAAAGAGCGGGTATCTGATTTATTCGCTGCTGGGAGCTGCGGCGCTGGCCTATTTCTTCGTTTATGAAAAAAAGCACACGTCGCCTATCGTGCCGCTGAGCTTGTTGAACAATCGCCCGGTGGCATTTATGATCGTCAATTCATTTTTAGCTTGCGCCGCTCTTTTTGGCACCTCCAGCTATATACCGCTATTTTTGCAGAATGAGGGGGTCAGTTTGTTCGCCAGCGGGCTGGCGCTGCTAGGAATTCCCTTTGGCTGGATGGCTGTGGGAGTTCCGGCGGGGAAGTGGATTCTCAAATGGGGTTACGGCAGGCTGCTGCTGGTCGGAAATTCGTTCTTGATTTTATCGGGACTGTTTCTTTTATCTATAGGGAGAGGCACGGGATTCTGGTATGTGTTCTTGACGATGATCATTCAAGGGTTGGCGTTCGGGTTGATCGTGACTGTCACGATCATCGGCTCTCAGCAGCTGGTCGCCCCACACCAAAAAGGGATTTCGACCTCACTCCAGTTGTTTTCGCGCAATATCGGCACTGCTATCGGCGTCACGGTTATGGGAGCTTTTGTCACGAGGAATACAGACTTTTACCTGGGAATTCATCAGATGTTCCTTTACGGTTTTATTGTCAGCTTGTTTGCTTTTGGTTCAGTTTTCTTCATTCGCGATCGCGAAGCGCAGAAGCTTTCTGCGGAAGCCTAGAATCTGAACATGTCCGGAGTGCAAAGAGCTGACCGTTAGTACAGATTCCAGGGAGGATGAAACAGATTCCGCAATTCGTTGTTATATAGGCTGCTGCGGTTTGATAACCGATTATTTACTGTAATAGTCAGGGCAGAAAAAAGTGTTGCTTACCGCAAATTTACTGATACAATGAAAGTAGAGTCATCATACATTTTTTGGATTCAATTGACTATATGAAAGGGGACATGAAATGGTAACTCTACCCAAATTAAACGACCTCGGATTTTTCGAGATCAGGCTGGAATCCATCGGTGGTTTAGGAGCCAATTTGGCAGGAAAAATGATTGCGGAAGCCGGAGTGACGGGTGTGGGATTGAATGGAGTCAGTTTCTCATCTTACGGTTCGGAGAAAAAAGGGTCGGCCGTTAAAGCGCACATTCGGTTTTGCGATATCGACACGAATATCCGGGATACGTCGCCGGTTGAAAGACCTCATGTCGTCGGTATTTTTCATGAATCACTTTCAAAAACCGTAAATGTTATCAGTGGAATCTATGAAGATAGCACCGTACTCGTGAATTCAACGAAATCTCCCGAAGAGCTTAAAGAAAAGATGAAGCTTAGAGGCGGGACGATCGCAGTTATTGACGCTATCGGCATCTCGCTTGAGGAGAAGAACAGAGTGAATATGGCGATGCTTGGCGCTTTGTTCCGGCTTTGCGATTTCCTTGACCCGGAAGCGATGAAAGGCGTCATTCGCAAATCCTTGGAGAAAAAGTACCCGCAAGCGGTGCAGCCTGCTCTACGCACTTTTGAGAGGGGTTACAATGAGGTTCAATTCCAGACGTTTACTCTTCCGGAAGGGGAGCAAATGCCTGCTTTTGTGCGTTACGACACTCCGGTTCTGGGGTATGCGACTCAGCCGATCGGGGGAGTTATTACTAATCCGGGCAACAGTATCTTAAAGGATCTGAGCATCTCCCGCGCCGGCATGATGCCTCATTTTCATGATGATAAATGCATTCATTGCGCTGCGTGCGACAATGTATGTCCGGACTTTTGCTTCGTATGGGAGGAGCAGCCGGATAAGAAGGGGCGTCCGCAAATGTTCCTGCAGGGCATCGACTACCAATACTGCAAGGGCTGTCTGAAATGCGTACAAGCTTGTCCTACGGAAGCGTTATCCGATGCACGTGAAGAGGAAGGCTATGCCGAGCGGCATCGTGTCGCGCATCGATTCGATCTAGCGGTTAACTAAATCGAAGGTGAATTCATACAGAAAGGTGGAACTGTCAATGGCGATAGATATTAAAAAAGAACTGGGGCAGGCCAAAATCGAGCAGCGCATCGTTTATGAATCCGGCAATGAAATGGCTGCTTATGCCGCCCACCAAATTAATTATCACATCATGGGCTACTTTCCGATTTCTCCTTCCACAGAGGTAGCGCAATTTCTGGATTTGATGAAAACAAACGGCCAGCATGACATCGTTCTGATTCCTGCAGACGGGGAGCATGGCTCCGCGGGAGTTTGCTATGGCGCATCGACTGCGGGCGGCCGAGTGTTTAACGCAACGAGTGCAAACGGTTACTTGTATATGCTCGAGCAAATGCCGGTACAATCGGGAACTCGTTTTCCGATGGTGATGAACTTGGTTTGCCGTTCCGTATCCGGTCCGCTGGATATTCACGGCGATCATTCCGACCTCTATTATGCGCTCAACACGGGTTGGCCGATACTTATGTGCCGCGACCCGCAGGCCGTATACGATATGAACATTATGGCGCTCAAGCTCGCCGAAGATCCTGAAGTTCGTCTTCCGGTGCTTGTCGCTTCAGACGGATATTTCACTTCTCACCAAAAACGCCGAGTCCAGACGTTCGCGAAACGCGAGGATGTTCATGCGTTTATCGGGCAAGCGCCTAAAGGCTTCCCGGATACGCTGGACCGCGAACACCCGATTACCGTAGGACCTTACATGAATGAGCCGGATTATATCAACAACTGCTATCAGCAGTCGATGGCGATGTATAAGGCTGAGGAAGTGTTCGATCGCATCCGCAAGGAATATGCCGACCTGACCGGCCGCGACTACCCGATACTCGACTTGTATCGCATGGAAGACGCGGAGGTAGCGGTATTCCTGATGAACTCCGCTTCGGAGATTATCAAGGATGTTGTGGATCAGCTTCGCGAGCAAGGCATCAAAGCTGGGGCAATCGCGCCGAATATGATTCGTCCGTTCCCGCAAAAACATATTGCGGAAGCTTTGAAAAACGTCAAGGCTGTAACTGTTGGGGATCGCGCCGATTCTTATGGCGGCCATGGCGGCAATATGGTTAACGAAATCAAGGCTGCGCTGTTCACGTACGGCAACGCCGATACGATGGTGATCAGCCGCGTTTACGGCTTAGGCGGTAAAGATTTCTATAACGAAGATGGACATAACCTGTTCAAATTCGCCATTGAAGCGGTTGAAAAAGGCAGAGTGGAGAAGCCGTTTGATTACTACGGCCACACTCCTGGAGACCCTGCCAAAGCGCCTCAGCGCGTGCTGAACCCGATGAAATACGAAGATCTCAATACCGGTCTGATCACGGTAACGCCGGATGAAGAAAGCGGTAAGCTGAACGTGCGGATTCCTCCGCTTCGGAACCTGACCAAGAAGCCTAAGCGCATTGCGCCGGGCCACGGCGCATGCCCGGGCTGCGGTATTTTCTCCGGCTTGGAGCTATTCTTCAAGGGCATTGAGGGCGATATCGTAGCGCTGTTCCATACAGGCTGCGCCATGGTAGTGACTACCGGTTACCCTTATTCGGCTCACAAAGCAACTTACATCCATAACCTGTTTCAAAACGGTGCGGCCACCCTTTCAGGTGTCGTCGAAATGTTCTGGGAGCGTAAGCGCCGCGGAGAGCTTGATGAGCTGAACCTGAAGGATGACTTTACGTTCGTTATGATTACCGGCGACGGCGGTATGGACATTGGTATGGGACCTGCAATCGGTGCGGCTCTCCGTAACCATAAAATGATTATTCTTGAGTATGATAACGAAGGCTATATGAATACAGGAGCGCAGCTGTCTTACTCTACGCCGATGGGTCACCGTACCTCAACCTCGAACGTAGGCAAGCAGCAGGGCGGTAAAATGTTTCATCATAAGGACACCGCGCAAATCATGGCAGCGACTCATATTCCTTACGTCTTTACCGGATCGGAAGCTTATCCGCAGGATCTGGTGAAGAAAGCAGCTAAGGCGCAGTGGTATGCACAGAACGAAGGGCTTGTCTATGGAAAAATTCTTATCGCTTGTCCGCTGAACTGGTTATCTGAAGACCAGGAAGGCTCTAACATTGTTGGCGCCGCTGTAGATTCCTGCTTCTTCCCTCTGTATGAAGTGGAGCACGGCGTTACGAACATCACGTACAATCCGGAAGAAAAGAATAAGAAGATTCCTCTCTCGGATTGGCTCAAGACAATGGGTAAGACGAAGCATTTGACGAAACCTGAATATGCGAAATCTCTCCAATCCTTCGAAAAAGAAGTAGAGCGCCGTTGGAACATGCTTAAAGCAAAGCACGAAAGCTTGTATCTATAAATCATAGCATCGCGAGCAAAGGCACTTTCTCCTTTTGGGGGATTGTGCCTTTCCCTTAGGTGTAGAACGGAGGAATCACCCATGCCTTTTGTACTGCTTCGACTCGACAGCCGGCAGGTTTTTACGTGCATGCTAGTCAATCATTATAACCTTGAGTATTACGGAGTCAAGTTTTGGGAGGATCGTGAGGAGGCTGAGCTGCAGTATGCCGCATTCTTGCTTTCTAAGGGAATACTTGAAGGAGAAGCATCGCAATGGAGCGTTTCGGAAATGGAAGAGAACCGCATGAAAATTTGCAATGTCAAACTAAAGAACGACCCGGGAAAGCTGCTTTTTTGGGATGAAGACGGGACTATAAAGATTCAAAATAAATAAGGAAGGGAAGGATTGGAGGATCATTCATACATGATGGAGAGAACAGCCGCTGCCGGGTTCCGGTACGCTTTATGATTTGGGGAGCCCGGGGGGCCGGATTGGGGGAAGGAAGAGGAGAGCCAATATGGTATGCTCAGCAGAGAAATTGAAGGGGAAATCGTCAACTCCACAGTGGTCAGCGTACCAGGCTCGTATACTTCCTTTTATCAAGGAATTTATGAATCCATCGTGCAGGAAAAAGCTCTTCCGGTGACGGCGGAGGAAGGTTGGAACACGATACGGTTGATTGAAGCTGCTTTTGAAAGCAGCGCGAGGTAAAGTGATCGATTTTACGTAAGCTTAACGGGAAGGGCAGCTTTATGGTTCATTACTCGGAGAGTGCGATTCGTTACATAGACGCCCGTCACGATCAACAGTGCCCCTAATACGTGGTACAAATGAAGCCTCTCGCCCGCGAAGAGCGTTGCAAAAATTGCGCTGAATAAAGCAATCAGGTTGAGAAAGCCGGAGCTTCGGGAAGGACCGATAAGGGCAATGGCTTTATTCCATGCCGTAAAAGCTACAATCGAAGCAAGAACCCCTACATACAGGATACCGCTAACTAGACCTAACGACCACTGTACTTCCGGCTCCCGGATGGAGTATTCGATGATGGCCGATGGGATCAAAAGGACCAAGGCGAAAATGATGGTCGCGGCAAATAAGCTGTTTACGTTGAATAAGCCTGCTGCCTTTTTCATTCCGACCGAATAGAGCGCCCAACATAATACAGCCAACAGCATCCATAAATCGCCAAGATTGAAGGATAAGCTTACTAATGCGGATAAGCTGCCGCGGCTAATAATCCACATGACCCCTGCCAGGGAGATCAAGATCCCTGTTACGGAAATGAGGCGCAGCCGTTCTCTCAGCATGAACCAGGAAAGAACAACCGTTACGATTGGAGTCGCGGCATTCATGACTGCGGCGTTTATGGAACTCGTGTATTGAACGGAGACATAAGCAAATGTATTGAAGGAGGCGATTCCCGTAATGGAGAGGAAAAGGACTATTTTCCAATGCGTCATTAGTGAATGCCTGTCTCTCCAAAGCTGCTTTCCCGTCCATGGAATCAGAACCAGAAGTGCAATTCCCCATCGGAACATGGATAATATAATAGGAGGAAGCTCTGTGACGATCCATTTGCCTGCAACAAAGTTGCCTCCCCATAAACAAGTCGCCAGAATAAGTAAAAAGTAAGGCGATTTCCAAAACAAGATAATAAAGCAACTCCTCTCACTGACAAGAACTAGTAAAAATATTATACTACATTGAAACGTAAATAAACAGATAAAGAAGGAGAACTGTAACATGTCCCGACGATTTGTTATGGAGGCAGTTATGCTGGCGATCTACGGACAACTTCTTGTCCCGAACCGACCGGTCGAATACTTGATTCCTTATTCGACATTGTTGGAATTATATGAGCTCCGGCAATCAGGAGAACCGGTTGTTCCGGACAGCGATGAAGACGAGCATGTGAAACGAAAGATCTCGGAGTTGATTTCTTTTTTCGAGGATTCGTTTAACAAAAAGAAAATTGAACGCGCATTGTCAGCGCCTTGGAGGAAGAGCGCGCCTCTGCCGATCGGGGAAAGAGTCTCTCTGACTATCGTATACGCCGTAGAGAATGCGGAATTTGGGGAGGGGTTTGATCCGATTGAAACGGATATGCTATTGATAGCCATGAAGGAGCAAGAACCGCTTTTGACCGACCAGCTTGAGCTTGTCGATCGGATCATTGAAGCGGAAATTCCGGTTCAAGCGTTTGATGTGGAGGATTTTGAATTTGCTGTTGAAGATGAATTTTATTTGTAGTTTATGTAGGATAGAAATAGTATATCAAGCCAGCAATATCGTAAAATTCAGTGAGGGGAGATGTTTCAGTTGAATATTAACGTTTTGGCAGCTAAGATGAGCTATAGCAAGGAAGATGGGTTTGTGGGCAAGGTGGATTTCCAAGTAGAGGGGCATAAACATGCCTATGAAATGACGCTGTACAGCAAGCGGGGAAAAGAATGGGATTACGGACTGTTGTTTCTGAATGAATCCGGAAGCGAAGAAGACATCCTTGCGGTGGAGGATGTCCTCGAAGACGACGACGAGCTATTTCAACGGCTGGTTGATGCCGCGAAAAAGGAACTGACGATTCAAGCATAGCGAACCTGAATACAACTCCGACAGCCGTTACGATTGCCTTCGGTTATCGATAGCTTCCGCCATTGTTTTGTCCGTCAAATGCGCATAGATTTGAGTCGTTTCCGGCGAGGCGTGTCCCAGCTGCTCCTGTGTCTTGTACAGATCGTTACGCATGTAATAGTCGGTCGCAAAGGAATGCCGCAGCTTATGTACGGATAAATAAGGCTTTCCAAACCTTTTGGCGTACTTGATCACCATTTCCTGAATGGCCCGTTTGGTCATGCGTTTGCCTTCTTTTGTGCCGTTGGCCATGGCAAGGAAGAGGGCTTTTTCCTTTTTAGCAGGTTTGTATTGCGATTGCCGGACAGAGAGATATTCGGAAATGGCTTCGATCGCGTCCTGCCTGAAATAGACCGGTGTCTTGAAGGTATCGTCATTTTTCCCTTTTCGGTATACATAAGTCAATTTTTTCTTGAGATCCAAATCATCCACGTTCAGATTATAAACCTCAGACACACGCAGGCCGGAGTTGAGGATCAGGGTAACAATGCAAGTATCCCTGACTTTGTTATGCTGATAGGCATATGTCGCTTGCTTGTTCCCCTCGATATCCTGCTGATATCCGCTACCCCGTATGTAGTCGATAAATTCGAGCAATTCCTGTTCTTGTAGAAGCTTCCCTTCCAGTTTCGCCGCGGTATCCTTCGGCTTATGCGTCCTTTTGATCTCGATTTTTGCCATGACATTGCGCTTTAACAGCGGATAAAAATGTTCATCCTCTGCGATCTGGCTTAAATAATGAAACAACGAACGAAGCGAGGAGAGCTTGCGTGAAATAGTCGTCTTGCTATTGGGCTGCTCTTTGCGGGTAGACAGAAACATTTTGAAATTGTCCACGCTATCCATATGCAGTTTTTCCAGATCTTCAAGGGGAACATGCCGGATGGAGTCAGCCGAGGAAAGACCCTCGGCGAGCAGCCAAGAAAAGAAGGTCTCATAGTCCCTAACATATTCCAAGAGCGAAGACGGGGAGAGCTCCGGAAGCTTATAATTGATGAACTTCTCCACATACCACGGCATGGAGGGAAGCCTTTTCTCGAGTTCATTACGGTCCTTAACCTTAATGATATTCATGCATAATATCTCCTTGAAATCCAATCTGTACTTCTATGGTTATTGTAGCATAAAGATGCAGAAATAGCGGAGGCTTTAATTACTCGAGTAATTCTAATCATACCCTCCCAAAATTAACCAATAAATCATGGGAGGCGGAACAGCAGCTTTCGCTCCGTACATGATTCTTGCCATCAAATGATTCACAATCAAGAGGATTTCTCGTCCTTAGGTAAGAAAATCTGGAAGAAAATTAGATCATTTAGGGAAATGTTGAATGGCTTCATGTAGCGATTCATGATGGAACGCCGTATGATGGGAAACTATCACGTACGGTGTGAAGGAGGGGAAAAGGAAGGCTGACCGATGAGAAAGAGAAGCTTTTGATAGATGCGTTAGAAAGAGAGAATCCAATACTGTCGAGAGCTGAGATTCAAGAAGTGTTGGACGCATTCGGGGAAAAGTGAAACCATTTCTTATTGAGGTAATCATGGACGACAAGTTCTTGTAAAAGGCATGCCTGTTGATCTCCGAATGGTGCTAGTCTCTGTTGGCAAATCTGACCCATACAAGAGTACGACTAGTTGTTAGCGGTGCCGAAATGGTATGGTAGAAGGGACAAGTACAACAAATGGTCAAGGGTGGAGAGGCGGTCGAACCCAACGAAAGGGGTGACCGCCTGTGGGGACTTATGACTTTACCAAGGTGGATCTCGCATTTGTAGCACCGTTTTAACGATTGTTCAGGTCTTCCTAAGTCTCGTTGATTCGGGAGGAGAAATTAACGACCCAGTCCTTGGCTTCCACCAATTCTGATACCCCGTTTTGTACATAAGGATCTTCTGCCAAGTACTTTTCCATCTCCTCATGTGTGGTGTTGAACAGGAAGTAACCCCCGCTTCCATCGGCCACCCTGCCGTGGGCCAGGACCACCCCTTCTTCCCGCAACTTAACTAGCCGGGATAAATGGGTTTCTTTCCACTCTTCCTTAATTTGATCAAATGGCATTTTGTTCTTCAGATAGGCCAGCCACATATTCCATTCCCCCCTGAGCGGAGTGGTTTTTTGATGTGCCCATTCCGCTTCATTTTTCGTAATAATATTTCTTGACGCCAGCTTTTGAAGGAGGCAGGCTTCCTAGTCTTGTTAGCTCTGCCTGACGTCACCTTTTTACATCATGGTGTTTTCTAAGTGTCCCAATCCTTCAATCTCGACTACAACCACATCCCCTGCTTTCAAGTACTCTGGGGGCTTTTTGCCGGCACCTGCCCCGGCGGGAGTTCCCGTACAGATAACGTCACCCGGCTCCAATGTCATGATAGAGGAAAGATGTTCGATGGTTTCACGGATACCGAAGATCAGTTTCCCTGTATTTGAATTTTGTTTTACCACACCGTTCACCGTGAGGGAGATCTTCAAGTTGTGCGGGTCGGGGACAAACTCTGCTGGGGTGATGTAGGGACCCATGGGGGAAAACCCGTCGTATGCCTTCATCATGACGAGGTCAACTCCCAGCATGGAGCGCTGGGATAGCCAGTCTCTTGCTGACAGGTCGTTGAAGGGGCTGTATCCCGCTACGCAGGCCATAGCCTCCTCCCCTTTTACGTGATAGGCCTTTTTGCCGATGACTACAGCGAGTTCTGCTTCCCAGTCCACTTTTTGCGACTGCTTGGGCAATCTAACGTTTTGACCCGCTCCGATAAGGGCCGTTGTGGGCGGTTTGAAGAAACTGAAGGGATATGGAGGAATTTCGCCTCCTCCCATCTCCTCCAAGTGATCCCGGTAGTTGGCACCCAAGCAAATGAGCTTGCGCGGGTAAAGTAGCGGGGGCAACCAGATAAGGCTTGTGGCATCCAACTGCCCCTCCAGTTTGCCGGCTTTCAACTGTTCTGCTGCGGAATCCACCACCCTCGGCAACTCAACGCGCCAAAACGACCAGTCCGCCAGGATCTCCATGAGTGAAGAGGGGACAGGCTCTCTGGGCAGCGCTTTCAAACCGGGCAAGGACGACAATAAGTGACCGAGCTCCACATGTGTTTGTTGAAAGTGCACAACAACCTTTGGCTCTTCAGAAATGCTAGCTGTGCCTAATTGATATTTTAGCATGTTATTCCCCCTTTATTCCTTCCCTTTAAACTTCGGTTGCGGGACATTGGATGATATTATTAGCATAAGGCATCTGATTCATCTGTATTGTAAGGCTAAAAAAGGGTGATGGCAAGTCGCTTTTTTAAATATTTAGAATATTTGATATTTTCAGATTAACATGGTATTATGTTTTCGATCAATATGAAAGGGCTTACAAAAAAGTGGATTCCTGTTCGTCGACCGGTGTGTGAGCAAGACAAAGAAAAATTGTAATTCGTGAGGAGAGAACGACGTGTTGGATAGGGTAGCGCGGGCATGGACGTTGAGGGGAGGTAGGGCATAACGGGGATTACAAACGATGGAAGGAATACATGACAGTGAAGAGGTACTCTGCGGACGAAGGGTGGGGATGGAATGGATTTGGCAGCACGGCGGAAGGTGTCCTTCCGCATACTTCCTTTTATTTTTTTGGCTATGGTCGTTGCCTTTTTGGACCGGACGAACGTCGGTTTTGCAGCGTTGACAATGAATAAGGAATTGGGAATGACAGCGGAAGCGCTTGGATTGGGCGCGGGTCTTTTTTACGTGGGATACCTCATTTTGGAGATTCCCGGAGGTTTACTGGCGGAGAGGTGGAGCGCGACGAAGTGGATCGCCCGCATCATGTTTTCCTGGGGGGCGGTCACCGTACTGACCGGTTTCATCCAGAGCGAGTGGCAATTCTACCTGGCAAGGTTTCTATTGGGTTTGGCAGAAGCGGGCTTTATTCCCGCCGTCGTGGTTTTCCTGGGGCACTGGTTTCCCTCTGAGGTTCGCGCCAAGGCGTTAAGTTTCTTCTACATGGGGATTCCCTTTGCGACAGTTGTGGGCGGCCCCCTCGCCTCTTTGCTGTTGGAGCATCATTTCTTGCAACTGTCTGGCTGGCGCTGGCTCTTCGTTGTAGAGGGTATACTTGCCATCGTAGCAGGTTGGCTCGTCCTTCTCTTCTTGCGCGATCACCCTGAAGAGGTTGGATGGCTGACTCAACAGGAGAAAGCCATGCTGAGAGCGCAGTTGAGCGCTGAGCAGAAACGCTTTGGAGAGGTGCACAGCGTACGTTGGAGCCGGGTTTTTACCGATAGCATTCCCATTCGCATTGGGTTGGCCATGTTCTTTCTTACCCCTTGCTATTTGGGGCTGAGCTACTTCTTGCCTCTTATTTTTAAGGAAATTTCCAGCGTCTCCAATACAGCGATCGGTTGGCTCCTGGCCATTCCCTACTTCGTGGCCATGATCTGCATGTACGGGGTGAGTCTCAATTCAGACCGTACTGGAGAGCGAAGATGGCATACCGTATCCCTGTGGCTTTTGGGGGTGGTCGGGCTGATGTTGTTGAATTTCACTTCCCACTCCTCAACATGGATCTTGATGGTGTGGGTGACGATTGCCGTGGTGGGGTTTAACTCCTTTTACGGAGCGTTTTGGTCGCTTCCCCAAACTTACTTTACTGGTCTGTCGGCTGCGGCGGCACTGGGGTTTATCAATATCATGGGGAACATGGGGGGGTTTTTCGGCCCTTACCTTACTGGCTACATACGGGAGAGCACGGGGAATTATACGCTGGCCATCTCCCTTTGGGTCATTTCCGGACTCGTATCGGCTGCACTCATTCTCAGTTTGCCGAAACAGCGCAATGTGCAGGTGGTAGTAGGCGGTAAACAGAAGATTGAGGGCTGAAGAAGGCGCTCCCGCGTGGGCGTTCGGTCTTGTCTCGTAAAGGCGCTATCGCCGTCTCGTTGCAAGCGAAAATACCGAAAGGAGTGGAGCCTGTGAAAGGCATCATCATTAGACAACCGGGGGGGCCAGAAGTCTTAAAGTTGGAAGAAGGGCTACCGGAACCGGTTTGCCAAGCAGGACACGTAAAGATTCGCGTTTACGCTGTAGGAGTAAATCACGGTTTGGATACCTTGGCGGCACGGGGGGCTTTTGGCGCGGTGGGAACACAATCAAGCGAAGCCTTTCCCCGCATTCCGGGAGCCGATTTGGCCGGTGTCGTGGAAGAGGTTGGGGCTGGGGTAAGTAAGGTTCAACCGGGAGACCGGGTGCTTTCCAGTGTTCTGGTAACCTGCAACAAGTGCCGGTACTGTCTATCTGGGAGGGAGAATGCCTGTCCCTATCAGCAGATTGTCGGCGTGCACCGTGATGGTGGAGCGGCGGAATCCGCCCTGCTGCCTGAACGTAATGTCTGGCCGATTCCGGAAGGGCTTTCTTTTATTGAAGCGGCGGCCATCCCCGTCTCCTTTGGTACGGCATGGCAGATGCTTGTTGACTGTGCCGATGTGAATGCCGACGATTGGGTGCTGGTCGTTTCGGCGGGCAGCGGGTTAGGTGTGGCTGGAATACAAATTGCAAAACTTTTTGGTGCCCGTGTCATTGCTGCTGCCGGAAGCGACTGGAAACTAGAGAGGGCCAAAGAGCTGGGCGCAGACGCCGTTGTCAATTATTCAACAGAACCTTTGGGGGAAAGGATACGAGAAATCACCCAAGGCGAAGGAGTTGATATCGTTTTTGACGGCGGGATCAACCAAAACGGCTGGGAAAGCTACAAGGACGCGATAAGCCTTTATGGGCGGATTGTGATCTGCGGCACCATTGGCGGCGGCGATGGGAAGCTGAATCTGGACATCAGACAGTACTACCGACGTTATCAAAGCTTTATCGGTTCAGCTGGGTATACGGCCGAATCCTACAGCAGACTGCTGCGGCAGTTGGGTGCCAAACGCTTGAAGCCGGTCATCCACAAGGTTCTCCCACTGGCGCAAATGGCAGAGGCTCATGCCATGCTCAATAGGCGCGAGGTCTTCGGCAAAGTGGTACTGCAAGTGCGGGAAGATGGTAAATAAGATGCGTAACGTAAAGGGAACGGTTCCTCGGTACTCCGCTTTTATGCGGCTGGGGGATAAACGAAGCGCTCTCTTTTTAGAGTTAGTCTACTAACGGAATATCTTACCATCCGCTGCATATTCTTTATCATACTAGTATTGTTACTCTGACAGGAGGTGAGAGATGAAAGGTGGGTCTTCTATGGTAAAATCTGCCCCAGTGGTGTGTCGAAAGTTAAACAAATTGGAGGTGTGTTGAATGTCGTTAGGGATTGAACGCGGGCATTATATCGCCATGTGTGTACAGGATCCGGAAGCTGCGGCTCAATTTGCTGCGGAAAAAATGGGTTTACAACTAGCCCATGTGACGAATGACGGGAGTTACTACCTGCAGGCTAAAGGATGGGACCCGTACTCTCTGGTCTACAAGCCGGGGGAGCCTGGCATCGATCACATTAGTTATCTCGTAAAAGACAGAAGTACTTTGCTTGTCGCGGAAGAAAAGTTGCGCAAGGCAGGTGTTGAAATTGTTCAGACAGTATCGGAGTCCGGAGAGTGGAAGCACGATGATGCACTGCGTTTTCTTGTGCCAGGGGGTTTTGTCATTGAGTTAACTACAGGTATTCACGTGGAGAAGCCCATGGCTGCCTTGGTGGAAGCGCCGGGAGACAACTTTGGTCCCATCTCCTTGGATCACGCTGTTACACGTATTATCGACACGGAGGAAGCTTATCGGTTCTGGACCGGGATTATGGGATTGAAACTTTCTGCTCGCATCGCCACGCCTGATGATCAGACGGCAATGATGTTTTTCCGCTGCAAGACGCTATTCCATTGCTATGCACTAGCCAAGAGTGACCGCAACGCACTGCACCACTACCAGCTTACGTTGAAAGACCCAGTCTCTCTTTATGCGACCTATGAGCGGATGCGCGAGCTTGGAGTAGACATCGTTTGGGGCCCGTTGCGTCACGGTCCTGGGCATAACATTGCCTTTTACATCCGGGATTACGCAGGAAACGTAGTCGAGTACTCCTGTGAAGAAGAAATCATCCTGCATGACGAAACTTACCGTCCCCGCAACTGGAGCGTTACGGATCCCAAGACGCTGGATGAGTGGGGCACGATGCCACCGGAAGGATTTCTATAAAACCTGCACGAGCTTTCGCGGACAATTGTGGCGACGATAAAATAAAGGGAGTTACAAAGCAAAGGTGAACTTGGAGTTATCGTAACTTATTGATGTTAAAGAGGGAGGGGAAGGGCATGGAATTGTTGCCGTTTATTCAAGCCATTCAGGGGCGTGACGAGAAGTTCTTCCAATTGATCAAGGGTCTGCAAGAGTTGACATTCGGGGAGAGCGCCTTGGATGTGAAGACCAAACTCCTCATATCACTGGCGGTGGATGCGTGCAGCGGAGTGAGTGAAGGAGTATCCAACATTTCCGCGATGTTGCGGCAGATGGGAACCAGCGAGGAAGAGATAGCCGAGGTCCTGCGCATCGTCTACTTCGCGATAGGGAGTAAGGTTTTAATCACATCATTGGCTGCGGATCAAAAGTAAGACGTTGACATACCAGAGCCTAGTAGCGATCCGCAATGAACAAGGTTTTGGTTTATTTACACCTGTATTGGCATGCTAGTATGCTTATTTTTGAAAGAATCGTCTCGTTTTGAAAGCGCTACCAATAAACGCCAGTAAGTGCGCAGGGATGTCAAGAGCTGCTTCATCAATTGTTGTACATTTACTCTACAACTTCTAAACGAAAGAAGGCGTTGATAATGGCAGGCAGATTGGATGGAAAAGTGGCTATCATTACAGGGGCGGCATCTGGCCAAGGACGTGCGGGGGCTTTGGTGTTTGCTCGTGAAGGAGCCAAAGTGGCCATTTGTGACGTTAATGTCCAAGGCGGTGAAGAGACGGCCAAAATGGTGGAAGAGGCGGGTGGCAAAGCCATTTTTGTTCGTTGTGACATCTCGCGTTCTGAAGAGGTACAGAACCTCATCGGAACCACAGTCGAAACGTTCGGAAAGCTGGACATTCTATACAACAACGCAGCTGTGGTGGATCAGCACTGGAACATCAGCGTGGTGGACATAGAGCCGGAAGATTGGGACAGGACGCAGAGCGTAAATTTAAAGGGACTATTCCTGATGTGCAAGTATGCGATTCCGGAGATACGCAAAGCCGGGGGAGGGGCTATTGTTAACACCTCATCCGTGGCCGGCTTGATCACAAGTCCTGGTGGTGATGCTTACACTGCTACGAAGGGGGGGATTATTGCCCTGACGCGCAACCTGGCCGTTAAGGAGGGAAAAAACGGGATCCGAGCCAATGTCATCTGTCCCGGATTCGTGATTACGCCTATGACAGATGCGATGGGAGAGGAGCTGGGCAAAGGAGCGGCGAATGCAACACCGCTGGGCAGGGGTGCTCAACCGGAGGAAATTGCCCAAGTTGCCTTGTTCCTGGCTTCCGATGAAGCCTCGTTTGTCACAGGTGCCACCATCGTGGTCGATGGGGGAATTACCTGCATCTAAGCTGGACTTTTCCTCTTCATCCAAGGTGAGGTAAACCTCAAAACGACTGAAAAATCAATCATTTTTTATTACTGAATGTAGAATATGGGGAGGTAGCAGAGTGAAATTTACACTGGTCAGCATTGGAGACAACGTACAATCAGCACGTACAAACGAAGAGTTTTACAAGGAAATGTTGGAGCAGGTGACGCTGGCGGAGGAATTGGGTTTTGACGAGTACTGGGTGGCGGAGCACCATTTTAGCGATTACGGGTTAGTTCCAAATCCGGCCAACCTCCTTTCTGCCATGGCGGTGCGCACGAGCAAGATCCGTTTGGGCTCCGGAGTCAGTATCCTTCCCTACCGCGACCCTCTGCAAGTGGCGGAAGAGTACGCCATGGTGGACGTGATCAGCAACGGGCGATTGAATTTCGGTGCAGGCCGAGGATTCCTGGTACACGAGTATGAGCGTTATGGACTGGACTCCCAGGAGAAGAGCCGCGGACTCTTTAACGAAGCCTTGGACATTATCTTGAAAGCTTGGGAAGGCCAACCGTTCACCTACGATGGGAAATACCATCAGGTAAAGCATGAGACGAAGCTGCAGATCACGCCGGTGCAGAAGCCCCTCCCTAACGTACACATTGCCGCCCTCAGTCCGCAGTCCTTCGAAGCCGCTGCCCGCCGCGGTTTTGGCATCTCTGGTGTTATCGTCAGCGTGCAGCAGTTTGAGGCGGTCAAGGGAATTATTGACAATTACAAAAAGGTCTATGCCGAAACTCAGGGTAAAAGCGCGGAAGGTATGGAGTTTCCCTTCGTCTTTTACACGGCCGTTACAAACAAAGGTAAAGAGTATGAAGAGGGTGGCCGGTATCTGGAGTACTACTTCCGCTTCCTTGCCAATTTCTTCAACCCGGCTCAGGTGGCCCACATGGACCCGGGAACCGTTGGTTTTTACACTCAGATGCACAACTACTGCAAAACGGTTACCTTTGAGCAGATACAGCAGCAGACAGATATGGCCGTCATCGGAGACCCGGAGCACGTTATCGAAAAGATCAAGAAGATGGAGTCCATTGGCGTAACGATGATGGGGCAGCACTACAATTTTGGCAACATGCCGCGTGAGCGGGTAATGGATTCCATGCGCCTCTTCGCCAGGGAGGTGATGCCAGCATTCCGCAACTAGTATTCGCTATGTGCATTGAACAAATTGAATAAGAAGAGAGGAGTCAGGTAGCAATGATTAATAAGCAACCGGAAAGCACGGAACATATCGACTTTGACACCATGATGAATGAGCAGGTAACAGAGGTTTCACGTGGCAGTTGGACAGATCCTGCCATGTACGATCTGGAACAGAAGAGAATTTTTACCAAAACCTGGATATTTCTAGGGCATGAGACGGAGATCCCCAACCCTGGGGATTATGTCACCCGTTACATGGGGGAAGATCCGGTTATCCTGGTACGGAGTGAGGGTGGGCAGGTGAGGGCGTTCCACAACTCGTGTTCGCACCGGGGCACCCCCGTCTGCCGGGCTGACCTAGGGAATGCCTCTCATTTCCGCTGTCCCTACCACGGCTGGACGTACAAGAACAGCGGAGAACTGAACGGCATTCCTTTAGGCGCAGACATATACGGCAAGAGCTTGAAAATGAAGGAGTGGGGACTGCTGCCTGTTACTAGACTAGAGTCCTATGCGGGGCTCGTATTTGGGAACTGGGATCCAGAGGCGCCCTCGCTGGATGAGTTCCTTGGCGAATCGAAGTGGCACATGGATTTGTTGTTCAAGCGGACGCCGCAGGGGACTGAGGTGGTGGGCACGCCGCAGCGCTGGCTGATGCAGGCCAACTGGAAGGGAGCCGCTGACAACTTCGCCGGCGACGCTTACCATACCCTGTATTTGCATCGTTCCATGACGGAATTGGGTATGACCCCTCCCGACCCGAGGTTTGGGATGTACGGGCATCAGGTTGTCGCAGATGACGGGGCAGGATTGGGCTTTGGTATGCTCACATTCCTCCCGGGTGCTCCCAAGCCTCCTTATTTTGCTTTGCCGGAGGAGATGGATCCGCACTTTCGGCAAGCGCTGAGTCCAGATCAATACGAGGAACTGCGCAATCTCCTGACCTTTCACGGGTCGGTTTTCCCTAACTTTTCATGGTTGAATGTGACGTTAGCGGATACTAGAGACAAACCTCCGGCTTCTTTTCTACGGATTGCCACATGGGTGCCGAAGGGTCCGCATCAGATGGAGGTCTGGACCTGGCTTCTTGTAGAGAAGGAGGCTCCCCAGTGGTGGAGAGAGAGAACGAAAGATGTGTACCTGCACACCTTTGGCAGCTCTGGTATGTTTGAACAGGACGATTCGGAGATTTGGAGTATGATTACCGAGACTAATCGCGGGACGATTGGTCGCCAGCGCCACTTCAACTTCTATCTGGGGGTGGATACGCCGCTGGATAAAGATTACAAAGGTCCAGGGCAGGCCTATTCTCACGGCTATGTTGAGGCTGGACACCGCAAATTTTATCGGCTTTGGAAGCAATACATGAAGGGCGAAGGACTGAAGGGTTGAATGTGGCTTTAACCGGGTGTCCATTTCCGACAGAATGAGAAAACGAGGGAGGTTTTATCATTGGCAGAGAGCGCTCAGATGGGTCGAGTCAGTGAAGCGTTGTACGGTGAAATCCGTGATTTTTATTCATATGAGGCGGAGCTGTTAGATAATGGGGAGTTTACGACTTGGTTCCAATTGTTGACCGATGATATTGAATACAAGATGCCCATCCGATTAACGCGCGAACGTAGCGAAAAGGTCGACTACGACATGGCGATGGACCACTTTTTCGAAAGCAAGGCTTCTTTGCAAGTACGCGTCGAGCGGCTGTATACAGAGTACGCCTGGGCAGAAGACCCGCCCTCGCGTACGCGGCACTTCGTGACGAACATCCGAGTTCTTTCAGGCAAGAATTCTGACGAGTTCGAGGTAAAGAGCAATGTTCTAGTGTACCGCAACAGGAACAAATCCACGTCTCAAGAACTGTTTTCGTATGAACGCCGGGACCAGTTGCGCAGGGTTGAGGGTCAGCTAAAACTTGCGAAACGCTTTATTCTCATCGACCAGGCAGTCTTGGGCGCACAAAACTTGAGTACATTCCTGTGAGGTGAGAGAGATGAAGGAGGAGCCGGTGATTGAGATTGCCAACGAATTTGCTACTGTGCACGTGAAGAAGGTGCACACAAGGAACGGGGTGCGCTTGGAAATTTCTTCTCCCCGCCTGGGACATAAGATCCAATTGGATGCTCTGGCGTTGGATAGCCTTACGTGGCAGAGTATGGAGGTTTTTTCCAAATTTTTAGAGATGCCTTTTGGCCCAATGGGACGCTAGTTGTGAGATTCCAACCCTATTCCCAAATAGGGTTGTTTTTTTCGTTCGCTTGCGCTTTCTACAGGGGATCGGCTGGGGAATTGCTGTGACCGCATCCAATACGATGGTTTCCGATATGGTTTCGAAAGTTTGGTTAGGGAGAGGAAGTGATATCACAGTCAAATGGAAAGCAGGCTTTTTCAAGTAGATTGGCATCAAAGGAGGGACAATGTGTACCGTACACCCATGTTGCGAAGCGAATATGCCTATCGGGAGATTAGGAAGCGTATTCTGGCAGGTGAATGGCAACCGGGACAGCGCCTTTCGTCTTACGAGCTGTCCAATCACTTGAAGGTCAGCCGTACGCCCGTGATGGAGGCGATGAAAGCACTGGAGCAGGAAGGCTTCGTTGTGATTGAACCGCAAGTAGGCTGCGTGTTGAAGGTGCCCAATACCGATGAATTGAAGGAAAGGTTCTTGATCCTTAAAGCCCTGGAAGGTTTGGCGGTGGAAGAAGCAGCTGCGCGTATTTTGCCAGAGGAAGTGGAGGTGTTGTCCGGTATTTTGGCAGCGGCCAACCAGGCCGTGGCGAACCACGACAGCCATGCCTACGAGGAAACGAACCGCGCATTCCACCTTACAATAGCTGCTGCTTGCCAGTTGCCCCAACTCTCACAGTTGATTCAGTTCTACTTTGATAGCGCCAAGTACTTCACAGGGAGCATCGATTTTCTTTCGCGTCGCCTTGACATATCGCACAAGGAGCACCAAGCCATCCTGGAGGCGTTGAAGAGAAAGGATGGCAAGCTGGCTCGAGAGCTGATTGTACTTCATTCGAAAAAAGCTTGGGAGGAGTTGGCGGCCTTTTTACAGAGTAGTGAAATTACTGTAAGCTCTTGAGAGGTTTATGTCCGTACCTGAGGGTTGGTTTCCCATCACGCTTCCTTGTTGCGCTGCTCCAAGCTCTGTCGGAAGCTTAGCGGAACACACCTGTAGCTTGCGCCTGCTGTACCGTATGGACCAGAATGTCCATACCCACCTCGCGGTGCAACAGCAGGAAGCGGACAAAGCCCTATGAACAGAGAAAAAGATCTATCTGAAAAGGCAAAGACTCTTTGTTGTTAAAGGTATTCGGATTTTGTAGTGGAAAAGGGCTTATAGCTCGCCCTTCTCCAATTTCTCGATCAAGGTGGAAAGCTGCGGCTATATCAAACGATTTATATCTTTGTTAGGTATTCGGATAATTGATCGAAGGTTCCGGTAAATCCGTTCTGAACAATCTCTTGTGAAGCCTCGAAGGTTTTGATCTCTTCCTTAGTCGGGGATACGGGAACCATAATCATTGTAAGGGTTGTTTTTCCTTCGTCCCTGATGAATGTCATGGTATTCAGGGTTTCCAGAGGCCAATTTGCGTTAAAGGGTGCACGTACAGTGTTACCTTCCTCATCAGAAAAGAAACTGGTGTAAACGATTTTCTCTGATGCAATAATTTCACTGTATACAAATTTAACCCACATTACGTTGCCGTCAGCAGATTTCTGACTGTAATGAAAGACACCGCCCGGGCGGAAATCTAATTTAGAAACATCAAACGTCCATCCTTTTGGCCCCCACCAGTTCTGTAGATGTTCAGATTCGGTGAATGCCTTAAACACAAGTTCACGTGGAGCATTGAAAGTATGAGTGATTTCGATTTCAGTTGACATTGTGATTCCTCCAATAATTTTAGTTATCTTTCTTTTTATGTTCTCTCTTTTGCAGATCCTGCAAATAACGATCCAAGTTGTCGAATTTTTCTTCCCAAATGTCACGGTAATCTTTCAGCCATAAGTCTAATGCTTTGAAGGGCTCTGACCTTACAGCGGTCATGGCCCTTTCTGGGAAGAACGTGACAAATTTAACCAGACATTGGCACGATTTATTGGTTTATAGTTCTCTTCAGTCTTTAATAGGAGAACGGGTATCGTTCTTGCTGTCATTGTCATACTCTACCGAATATATATTGGGATCGATTTGGGACTGTATACTACAACTTTGAACCTATTATTTAGCATGCCTATCTTCCTGTACTTTCAAAGAGTTTTCACTCATGCAAAGAAGATTAAGAGAATACAAATTGCGCTTGCACTCATGATCTACAATAGTCTTATTGGACTTACAATCGTGTGTTTAGTTAGAGGGATTTCATTAAACATGGCACTTCAGGCGCATTCCATTCATATTATTGTTAATGTACCGGCTGTGTTATTCTTCACTTATTTAAACGAAATTATAAAAGAAATGATCAGAAAGAATCGGCAGCTGCAATCAGAAGCCAAGGACGCTGAAATCGCCTTTCTGCGTTCCCAGATCAATCCACACTTCCTTTACAATGCCCTGAATTCTATTGCCGCGTTGTGCATCGACGAGCCTCGTAAAGCGGAGCAATTGACACTTGATCTTTCGAAGTTTTTGAGAAGCGGCTTTGATTTTAAACGTATGGAATCGCTAATGACCATAGAGAATGAGTTGGAGCTGGTCCAAGCGTATATCAATATCGAAAAAGCGCGTTTTGGTTCCAGATTGCATGTGGAGTACATTGTGGATGCCAATCTCAATTTCAGTTTCCTCATTCCGCCGCTAATTGTGCAGCCATTGGTGGAGAACGCCATTAAGCATGGCCTAATGGCCAACATACGTGGGGGAACTGTCAAGATATCAATCAGACAGAAGAGTGACGACCTAGTCAGCATTGTCGTAGAGGACAATGGTTGTGGTATGAGCGAGCAGATGCAAGTTGAATTACTTAAAACCAATGTGGATAAGAAGGGAATTGGGCTTGGGAACATAAATCAACGTATTCAGCTTCTGTACGGACGAAGCATTAGTATTGAAAGTACTGAAGGCATGGGCACGAAGATTTTCTTCGATATTCCTGCACGCCCGATTTAGCAGATTGGAGGTTGAAGCATGCTACGAGCCATTATTGTGGATGATGAAGAATTATCGGTGAAGCGTCTGATGAAGATACTAACCGAGAGTGGTGATTTCGAAGCATGCTATACGTTTCTGAACCCTTGGGAAGCCTATGAATTTGTGAAGGCGAATTCGATACATATCGCATTTCTAGATATATCCATGCCGGAAATTAATGGGATAGGGCTATCAGGCCTGTTGCTTGATCTCGATGCTTCCATTGATGTGGTTTTTATAACCGCATATGACGATTATGCGGTTCAAGCCTTCGACCTAAGTGCACTGGATTATCTGATGAAGCCTATAACCACAGAGCGAATGTCAAAGACATTGAACAAGATCAGAAAAAAACGTCAGGGCGATGGGGGCGACAGTCCCGTGAGTACAATACAGCCGGTTGCCAATCCGCTTGTCGAAACGCTGACAAGTCGTGAAGTCGAGATAATGTATACGGTCTTGGAAGGCTTATCCAATAATGAAATTGCTGTCCGTTTCGGAATTACAGAGGCAACGGTCAAGAGCCATGTATTCCGTATTTACGGTAAGCTTGGAGTGAAACGACGGAGTCAAGCGATTGCCAAGGCAAGAGAGCTGAAGTTATTAGAATAGTCGTTATGTTGAACAAGCAGAAGCCCGCGACCAGACCTTATGAAGGTCTAGTTGTTGGCTTTTTTTCAACATTTTCTGCCAGTTTACAACTTTAGTTTGATTCTTTTTAATGAAAAAGTAGATATACTCAGGTATTAATAACTAGGAATATGGACCCATATGAAATTGGAGGTAGAGAGATGATGTTTGGAAGAATGAAAAAAGAATTAAGCTCTTTCATGGTGGCGGTATTGATGCTTAGTGCTGTGTCTATGATTGCATTACCTGCGGCGAATGCTGCGGACCCTGATTATGAAGGATTAGGATCGGGTACACTTGCAGATCCCTATCAAATTTCTACTCCGTTGCAATTAGATAGTGTCAGGTATTTTCTCGAAGCAGAAGCCTATTTCATATTGACAGATGATATTGATCTAGGTGTAAGTCCATACAATGATGGTGAGGGATGGGTGCCGATTGGGACTGATAGTTCACCCTTTAATGGGTATGTAAATGGCAATGGCTATAAAATTACGAATTTAACAATTGATCGCGACGCTAATAATCAAGGACTATTCGGTTATACACATGCAGACACTAAGATTAAGAACATGGCATTGGAGCAAGTATCGATTTCAAATATATCTATTTCAGTTGGCAGCTTGGTTGGTTGGAATAAGGGAGAGATCACCGATAGCTACGCTAATGGAGTTGTGGATGGTTTCTATGATGTAGGCGGTTTGGTTGGAGTCAATGAGGGGGCAATCAACAACAGCTACACCGAGGGAGATTTGCTTGCCGTTTATAATGTAGGCGGTTTGGTTGGAAGAAGTACTGGAGCAATCAATAACAGCTACTCTATTGCAGATGTGGCAGCTACTGTTACTCCATCCACAAACTATAGAGGTGGTTTGGTTGGAGTCAATGAGGCGGGAACGATCAGCAACAGCTACGCCACTGGTTTAGTGAGAGGTGTCTTTAGCATAGGCGGTTTAGTTGGCGAGAATACTACTGGAACCATCATCGATAGCTACGCTACTGGTTTAGTTGAAGGTATGTTCGAAGTAGGCGGTTTGGTTGGCTTGAATAGTGCTGGGAGCATCGACACCAGCTACTACGACTCGGAAATAAACGGGATGGATGATACAGGTCAAGGTGAAGGCCTCTCAACTACAGCGATGAAGCAGCAGAGCATTGATATGGGATGGGACTATTCATCCATATGGAAGATTGATCCATCCATTAATAACGGCTACCCTACCTTGCGACCTGATATGATTGGGGGAGGTACAGAGCTTTATCCGTATCAGATTGCGGAAGCCTATCAGCTGGATGCTATCAGGAATTACATGGGAACACATACTTATTTCATATTAACAGCAGATATAGATCTGGATGTTAGTCCATACAATGTTGGTGAAGGCTGGGAGCCGATTACACATGACATTCTGCCATTCATGGGAAGCTTGGATGGTAATGGACATACAATTTCGGGTCTGATGATAAATAGAACAGATGAACTCTTTGTAGGGTTTTTTGAAGAAACTTACACCGGAGCGGAAATCAAGAATCTCAAACTCACCGATGTGGATATAAACGCCGGATATACCGCTGGAAGCTTGGTTGGTAACATGCGCGAGGGCTCCATTTCGAACACCATTGTTACTGGGACAATAAGAGGTCAACATGATATTGGAGGACTTGTTGGTCAGATGATCGGCGGTTCCATACTAGACGCACATATGTTGGGGGAAGTTAGTGGAACCACGGGTGTAGGGGGCTTGGTGGGGCTTGCGGGTGGAGGTGCAGGTGCAGGTGTAATCGACGATTCCAGTGTCGCAGCCGAGGTGTCAGGCAATAATAATGTCGGAGGATTAGTTGGGCAGAATTCTGTGGTTATCGATCATTCCTATGCTACTGGCAATGTCAGAGGCAGCAGTACTGGTGTTGGTGGTCTAGTGGGCGCTAATGCGGGAACGATTACCTATTCCTACGCTACTGGTAATGTCAAAGGCAGCAGTACTAGTGTCGGCGGTCTAGTGGGAGGTAATGCGGGAACGATTACCCACTCCTATGCCACCGGAGAAGTTACAAGCGACAGTCATACTGTCGGCGGATTGGTAGGTTACAATGGAGGTTCTATTGAGAACTCCTATGCCACGGGAAATGTGACAGGCCTTGGAACTGCAGGCGGCCTTGTAGGATACCATTCTTATGGATCCGTGCTGAACTCCTATGCCGTTGGGAGTGTGTCTGTATCAAACTCGGGTGCTGGAGGCTTAATAGGCGAACATGCATCGAGTAATTTCACCAGCTCTTACTATAAAACCAATACAACTCTCCAAATAGACACAGGTAAAGGCGAGGGCAAATCGACATTACAGATGATGCAGCAAGGTACATATGTAGGCTGGGACTTTACGACAATCTGGGGAATCGCTTCGCAGCGCAATAACGGATATCCTTATCTGCGCGCAATTCAATTACCAGTGACTTATGATTGGAATGGGAGTACTGGTGGCACAGTTCCGTTGGACGGACAAATGTACATACCGGGAGTAACGGCAACTGTTTATGGAAACATAGGGAATTTAACGAAAACGGGTTATTCCTTCGCTGGATGGAATACAGAGGCGAATGGAAACGGAACAAGCTATGCAGAGAATGACACATTTCCATGGACGGAAGAGATAACGTTGTATGCACAATGGGTGGTCAGGAGTAACGATAATACACAAGAACCACAGCCACAGCCTCCTACCGATATAGTAGTGGATGTGCTCGTTAATGGCAAACCAGAGAATGCCGGAATAACAACGACAAGCAAGCGTATCGATCAAACCGTAATCACGATATCCGTTGACCAGAAGAAGCTCGAGGACAGGCTCGCGACAGAAGCTCAAGGCACCGTAGTGACGATTCTGGTTGACACGAAGACCGATGTTGTTGTAGTGGAGTTGAACGGTCGAATGGTTAAGAATATGGAGGAAAAGCAAACTGTTCTGGAGGTAAAGTCTGATCGTGGAACGTATACGTTGCCTGCATTGCAAATCGACATTGACTCCCTATCCAATCAATTCGGCAAATCGGTCAACCTACAGGATATCCAGGTGCAGATCGAGATCTCCGAACCGACCACAGATACGGTGAGTGTAGTGGAAGATGCAGTGGAGAAGGGCTCATTCACGCTGGTCGTACCTCCATTGAGCTTTACGGTCAGAGCCGTTTACGAAGGCACAACGGTTGAAGTAACGACATTCGACGTTTATGTGGAGCGCACCATTGCCATTCCTGAAGGTATAGATCCTAGCAGCGTTACAACGGCAGTGGTTGTTGATCCTGACGGAACGGTTCGTCATGTACCGACTGAGATTGTGGCGATTGAAGGTAAGTATTACGCCAGAATCAACAGCTTGACGAATAGTACTTATGCGGTTATTTCTCACCCGCTGGTATTCATGGATGTCACGAATCACTGGGCCGAAGCTGCAGTCAACGACATGGGGTCACGGATGGTCATCGATGGTACGGGTAACGGTTTATTCAGTCCTGATCGAGATATAACGCGTGCGGAGTTTGCGGCAATTATCGTTCGCGGATTGGGGCTCAAGCCGGACAATGGAGCAACGGCATTCTCGGATGTGAAGACGACAGATTGGTACATCAGTGCGATTAACACAGCTTATACGTACGACCTGATTAACGGATTCGAAGACGGAACCTTTCGACCGAATGATAAGATCACGCGTGAACAGGCGATGGTCATTCTCTCTAGCGCTATGTCGATCACGGGCTTGAAAGCCAAGCTTCCTGTTCAATCTACAGACATGATACTTCGTTCGTATAAGGATGTGACAGATACATCCACTTGGGCTCAGAGCGGCATTGCCGATAGTGTACAATCAGGCATCATATCGGGAAGAAGCGGTTCGAAGCTTGCGCCGAAGGCTGATATGACTAGAGCTGAGGTAGCCGCTATGATCCATAGACTTCTACGACAATCAGGCTTGATTTAAATGTATATGGTATTCAATGGAAGCGAGATGAGGGTCATGCTCGTGAAGGACGGCAAGTGGTCGTTTCTTCAGCTCTGCCTGGAAGGAACAAGTAATATGAAATCATCCAGGAGACATTTGCTCTCAACATATTTTAATAAAGAAGCCTGCAGATAGAAGATTGTGATATTCTTGACTTGAGAAAAGGAAAGCGAGAAACAAACCTGAGCCGTTACTGGATATAGCGAGCCATATGGGAGTTGCCGTCATTAACGCAGCGCCTTACGGCAGCGGCATCTTGGCGAAAGGTCCGGATGCCTATGCGCTGCAATTCTCTATAGCGACCCCCGCGGATATCTTCGACAAAACACACCGACGAAAATGTCGGAAGACAAGAACAATATCCGAATGAAGATCGTGTAAATAGCTGACTTATTAATTATCAAATCAAGTTCTTGTCCTTTGGCGATGACAAGAACTTGATTCGATTCCCGTTTTGTGACTGGAACATTGTCCGATTGCCGACTGGGGAGGACTCGCATCTTTGGACTCTTTGACTTCAGGCAGCGTGACCGTTGCAATCGTGTTCGGAGGCATTGGGTTACCCTTTACTACCTTTTTTCATTCTCGTTATGGCAATATACAATAAGCCGAGAGAAATATAAACTAAACCAGATAATGGAGAAGACGACGGCTCTTCTGTCTAAGGACATAAAAGTGGGGACATAACTGAATGCGCGGAAGCTTGAGAAATCAAGCTTTTTTGTTTTTATGTTCCTACTTTTGTGTCGTGACGAAATGCACAAATGTGGAGACATTGTGGTAAAACGACACAATTTTAATGACATTGTCGCGAACGATGACGGTAAAGCTCACCCAGACCGGTCCCGAGACGCGCAACAGCCCATGATGACGTATTACACGAGCATGCGGCAGTAGATAAACTAGATGGGAGTTGAAGACGAAAACGGATACTGGAGTTTTGCTAAAATTAATATTGTATTAATATGATCAAATAAAACTGTCTATTGAACAAACATCAGCCACAATTTCTGAAAAAAAGACTAAGTTTGAAGATTTGGCTTCCGAGCTTATTGCTACTTTTGAAAATAACAAAAAGACATCAGAATCCTTGCTTGAAACATTAGAAATAAACATGGAGACCAAGCTTTCAGCCATATAAGACGAAGCTGAACGCCAGCTAAAAATAATATAAAAAGAATCTTTCCTAGTTATAAGGAAAGATTCTTTTTATATTCGATTTTATCAGTACCGAGTCCCAAAGTTGTCACTAGTAGGTATAGATTCTTTTTATCCCACAGCAGATTTAATTGCAAAGCTTGGGGGGTAGGACAAAGTAACTTAAATGATATTTTTTTATAACTAGCAATTGGATCAATAGTGTGTAACATCATTATAAATAACAAGAGTGTCGTTAACGGGAGGTTACTTAAACAAGGAACAAATGGATGATGTTCAGAGTATGAAGAGATAATATGATACAATCTAATTTAGAACGAAAATGGAGGACAATATAATGGAGTCTATTAATATACCTGACCTTTCAACAAGACCGTTTAATCTGACGGTTGAGCGCAAGATGGATGCACCGACCGATGTCATTTTCAGAGCATGGACGAAGCAATTCGACCTTTGGTTTGCGGCACCTGGGAGCGTAATCATGCGGGGAGAAGTCAACACGGCCTTTTTCTTTTATACTGTATTCGAGGAAAAACGCTATCCTCATTACGGACGGTTTTTGAGGGTTGAGCAAAACCGCCTCGTCGAAATCACGTGGGTTACTGGGGCCGGGGGAACAAAGGGTGCTGAAACGGTTGTTACGGTTGAACTTGAACCTAATGGCAACGGGACACGATTGCGTCTGACGCATGCGGGGTTTCCAGATGAGGAATCGAAGAACCAGCACGAACAAGCTTGGCCGTTTGTGCTTGAACAGCTCGACAAGCGTATGATGGCGAATAACTAATTTTGCACCCATGTGTATTCAGCTAAAGGAACACGATAGTGCAGAACTACCGCCGAATTACTGAGGCGGGTTTTTTATGGTCAGAATCAACGTCAAGGATAACAGAGCCAATCAATATAATATATCTAGACAGGAATATTCCTAAAAGTGTATATTTAGATGGAAAGGAGATAAGTTATATGGGCGTGAACATGACAACTTTGAGTGTACTTGCCGAGCCGAACCGATTACGCATTGTCGAGCTTTTGCGTGACGGTCCCCTCACTGTAGGAGAAATAGCCGAACGACTTGGGCTCCGTCAGCCGCAGGCATCTAAACATCTACGTGTACTTAGTGATTCCGGGCTCGTTGAGGTGCATCCAAGCGCGAATCGTCGCATCTATAAGCTGCGGCCACAGCCCTTCTTAGAACTGGACGAGTGGATTGATTCCTTTCGAACCATTTGGGAGGATAGATTCAACCGCTTGGACGATTATTTACGTGAGTTGCAAGGAAAGTAACAATGGGGATACGGCATAGTAGCGTAGCTGGGAGTAATTGTGCAACTACATAATTCATTATTTAGGAGGAAATGAATTGGCGACAAACAAAATGATATCGAAAGTTGAAGGCCGAGAACTTATACTGGAGCGTATCTTCGATGCGCCACGCGATCTTGTATTCAAGGCTTTTTCGGAAGTTGAACACTTAAAGCGCTGGTTTGGGCAGAAAGGCTGGACGCTTCCGGTTTGCAACCTCGATTTCCGTCCGGGTGGGGTATGGCATTTCTGCATGAAGTGTATAGATGAGAGCCAGGAATATTACGGCCACGAATCTTGGGGCAAAGCAGTCTACCGCGAAATTGTGGAGCCAGAGCGGATTGTCTACGTCGACTCGTTTTCCGATGCGGAGGGCAATATAGTTAAGGAAATGCCGGAGACGCTGATCACGCTGACCTTCGTCGAACATGAAGGCAAGACGAAACTGATCAACCACGCTCAATACGCATCGGCCGATGCACTCAAGACCGTAATGGATATGGGAATGCTCCAAGGTATGATAGCGACTTGGGACAGTCTCGAGGAATTTCTGGAAGAAATTAAGTAAGGTATGGTGTGATGACCGAATACATCAGCACGCCGTATTCCGGAGTCACAAAGATAAAGCCGTCTGCGAAACCGATCTCATTCGCCCACTTTTGTCGTAACGACCCATAATTCAAATCTGCCGTGAATTGCGGATCGTCCAGATGCGGTAACGTCCAGTCGCGCAAATTAGCATATCAATGATCCAAGTTGTCGGAGAACTTTTAAACTGATATGTCTAAAAAGCTTGAGTTGCATCAAAAGTTACAAGTACTGTTGCCATTAACCACCTGCAGTGTTCTGTACCTTTCCGACTATTATTCCACCACATTTACTAGTAATCATACAGGTTTCTAAGGAACGATGTAGTCAGAGCGGTTGCTCCGTTGGCAGTTTTTCAAAGCTGACAGACTCGGAAGAAACGAATGCATTACGTCCGGCGCCCATCCCTATCAGGAGTTGAATGAAAGTAGCCACGATAATAAAAAGCAGAGAAAAAGTCCACGTATGAGTGAGATCATGAAGAAAACCGAATATAATAGGGGCAAAGGAAGAAAGTAAATAACCGACCGATTGTGTCATACCAGAGAGTTCGGATGCCTGTTGAGCGTTATGAGAACGGAGACCAATGAACGTAAGCGCCAAACTGAAAGCTGCGCCCTGACCAAGTCCGATAAGAAGAATCCACAGCATCAGCCATGAATTGCCGCTAAACAGAAGTCCTGTGAGTCCAATAATCATCAGTGTTAAAGTTGCAATTACGAGCCCTTTCTGGTTCGAGAGACGACCGGCTATCAATGGTACAAGGAAGGTCGTAGGCACGCCCACGATTTGTATCAACGCAAGCGACCATCCCGCTAAAGCAACACTTACTCCTCTGTCATGCAAAAGCTCTGGAAGCCATGCCACAGTCGAATAAAAGCAGATAGACTGCAGGCTAAAAAACAGAGTTACCTGCCAGGCAAGCCCCGAACGCCACAAATATCCATTTCTTACTTCTGATAGTTGGGAAGGCTTGCGACGTGAGTTTGGCAGCCAAAAGATGATAGTGATAACCGAGAAAATAGCCCAACACATTAACGCTCCTTTCCATCCCAAACCGAGGCCCTGGGAGAGAGGAACGCTCAAACCTGACGCAAGCCCCGCCCATAAAGTCATAGACATCGAATATAAACCTGTCATGAGACCGATCCTGTTGGGAAATTCATGTTTGACTAAGCTGGGCAGCAGCACATTGGCAACTGCAACAGCTACACCTAGTACAGCTGTTCCAATAAATAGCGCGGCCATCGACGGCAACGAGCGCAGGATAATACCTATCGTCAGGATCACCAGACAGACCAAGATCGTAAATTCCATCCCGTGCCTTCGGGCTAATTTGGAAGCAAGAAGTGAAAAAACAGCAAAAAAGAGTATAGGAAGGGCAGTAAGCAGTCCCGCTAAAGTACTGGACAAGCCAGTGTCGGTAATGATTTCCCCAATTAATGGGCTTACTGAAGTAATGGCGGGTCGAAGATTAGAAGAAATAAGCACTATTCCTATAACAAGCAGCGCGATTTTGAGATAACGCTTTCCAGTTGACTGCTGGATTGCGTCGTTTTTTGTAATCATGATATCACCTTTCTTTGTCCGGATTCGTTTTCGTTCGAAAAATACATTAAAAAACACCGCTAAAGGCTGTGCCCTAAAGAGGTGATTTTTTTTCTGAGTCGCATTGATTTCAGCTTGCTGAGTTAAACCACAATTTACCGAATTGGGAGTATCGCCCAGACTCAACTTCTTTTGTAAGCATAACACGATCCCGATATGACTGCAATAAGAGGAAGCTTTTCATAGATTAGCGTAAAAAATTTCACATAATTAATGATTAATTTAGTCAATATTGGATTATTTTATTTCAAATGAGTGCGCAATTAAAAAAATGTTGACAGAGTCAAGGTTCAGGATGATAACGTATAAAATAAGACGAACAGGATAAATTGATAAAAAAGGAGCAGCAATGACACCATTTAATATGAATTCCATCTTTGATGCTATTGGCGAATTATTTTCAGATGAAACCTCCATTGCGGTTGCGAACACAGACGAATATATTTACTATCGGCCGAGTAAAAGGATCAATCTTAAAATTAAAAAAGGCGATCCCATTAAAGAGGGAACAATAACATATAAAGCACTCACCGGCAAACAAAAGATTTCCGAGTTTATTGATCGCGACTTATTTGGAGTACCCTATTACGGCATGGCTGTTCCTTTGTTTCATGAAGGAAAACTGGAGGGATGTGTTTCTGCGATTTTTCCCACACTGACGAATGGGAAATCGGTAGTAACCGTTAAATACAATGACGGGTGGGTTCCGGTTCCTTTTCCCGAAGTCATGTATTTGGAAGCAAGTGACCGCAAAACCCACGTGGTCGCCGAAAAACTTTCCGGCACGCATAAATATACGATAAATGAATTTGATTTCCTTCTGCCCAAAGATTATTTTGTGCGCTGCCACCGCTCTTTTATCGTGAACGTTAACTATATTAAGGAAATTTATCCCGATACACATTCGACACTTCTGTTAATCATGAAAAACGAAACCAAAATCACGGTTAGTCAATCTTATACCAGTTATTTTCGGAAATTACTTGGCTTCTGAAGAAGTTTTACTGGTTCATGTCCAAATTTTCATGCCCCGTCCTATTTTTGTGCCAATTCATCCTAAAATAATTTCCTCTTCCTTGTCATCAGTTAAAATAATGTAAACGACAAATGGAATGGAGGAAAAGTCCCTTGGAAAACGTTCTCGATCGAATTCGAAACCAGCGCCTTCAAGAGAGAGTAGTCTCCGCAGAAGAAGCTGCTTCCTGGATTAAAAACGGAATGACGCTGGGATTAAGCGGGTTTACTAGGGCAGGAGATGCAAAAGCCGTACCTATTGCGTTAGCGGAGCGCGCGAAAATTGAAAAACTGAAAGTTAATGTATATACCGGGGCTTCTCTTGGATCAGATATTGATAAAATATTTGCCGAAGTCGGCTTACTTCATAAACGTCTTCCTTTTCAAGCAGATCCTACGATGCGAAGGAAAATTAACCAAGGCGAATTTTATTTTGTAGATCAGCATTTATCCAAAACCTCGGAAATGGTACGCGCCAATGTGCTGGAGCCGATTGATTTTGCCATTGTGGAAGCGATTGCAATCACGGAAGACGGCGTGATTATCCCGACGACTTCCGTAGGGAACTCGATGGTGTTCGCGGCGCATGCGAAGTCTATTATCGTTGAAATCAACTTGGCTCAATCCCGGTTATTGGAAGGTCTTCATGATTTGTATGAACCGGGTCAACAAGGGGAACGTTCTCCCATTCCAATAACGAAGCCGGATGATCGGATCGGTTCCCTGGGCATCCCGGTCGACATCGGTAAAATCCGGGGGATTGTCTTCACGAACAGGACAGATTCGCCGTCGACGATTGCAGCACCCGACAAGGAAACGGAAACGATCGCGCAGCATTTAATTGCGTTTCTGCGTCAAGAGGTCCGCGAGGGACGATTAACAAACCGTCTGGCTCCTCTGCAGTCAGGCATCGGATCGGTCTCCAATGCGGTTTTTCATGGTCTATTAAATTCCGAGTTTACGGATTTGGAGGTATACTCTGAAGTACTACAGGATGCTGTGTTCGAGTTAATGGACGCAGGGAAAGTCCGCTATGCCTCTTGCTGCTCCATTACGCTTTCAGGTTCGAAGATGGAACAAGTATTCCCGAACCTGGAGAAATACAGGGAGCGGCTTATATTAAGGCCGCAAGAAATTTCGAATCATCCGGAAGTGATTCGCCGCATGGGAATAATTGCGATAAATACGGCTTTGGAATTCGATATTTATGGCAATGTGAACTCGACCCATGTGTTGGGAACACAAATGATGAACGGCATTGGGGGATCGGGAGATTTTGCGCGAAACGCCCGTATTGCGATCTTTGTCACTAAATCTATCGCGAAGGATGGGAACATTTCGAGTATCGTACCCTTTGTTTCTCACGTTGATCATACGGAGCACGACGTTGATGTGGTTGTCACGGAGCAGGGATACGCAGATTTACGGGGATTGGCGCCGAGAGAGCGCGCGGAGCTTATTTTTGAACGCTGCGCTCATCCGCTGTACCGCGAGCAATTAATGGAATACTACAGGGAAGCCCTCACAAGGGGAGGACAAACCCCTCATGTCCTGGAAAAGGCGCTATCGTGGCATACGAATTATGCGCAGTCCGGAACCATGCTTCAAAAAGTTTTGCAAAGAGGATAATGGTTTTCAGCGATATAGGAGCTCCAGCCAACTGAAAATGGCCGGGACTCCTTTTGCATGTGCATGCCGTCATTTTCGGAAAAATTAGTTTGAATATTTTGCTTATTCAACGCTTATTTGCTAATATAAAACAGTGAAATGGATATTTGCCATGTTCTTGAAGCTGCAAGAAATTATAATTACTAATGTTGTGTCAAAATGCTATTTTCCAGGAGGATACATAAGTATGGATAAAGAAATTGGTTTTATTGGAATCGGCAGCATGGGCCTTCCGATGGTATTGAACTTGCTTAAGGCAGGCTTTAGGGTGAAAGTCTACAATCGAACCCCTGATAAAGCAAAGGATGCGGTTGCTGCCGGAGCTGAGCAGATGAACCGAATGGAAGATGCAGTAACTGCCGGTGGAGTCGTTATCACCATGGTATCTAACGACAAAGCCTTAGAGGAGATTGTATTAGGAAAAGATGGATTTGGTGAAAAACTTGGGGTAGGGGGTGTTCATCTATCCATGAGCACCGTCTCGCCGGAAACTTCGCGTAAACTTGCAGCGTATCATGAGCGCCAGGGTAGTTTTTATGTAGCTTCGCCTGTTTTTGGACGTCCTGAAGCGGCAGCGGCACAAAAATTGTTTGTGATGTCATCTGGGCCTAGTGATGCTAAAGAACGGGTTAAGCCTGTTCAGGAGGCGCTTGGTCAGAGGGTCTTTGATATCGGTGAAAAACCTGGCAGCGCTAATGTCATTAAGCTGGGTGGAAATTTTATGATCATGGCTGCGATTGAGGCTATGGCTGAATCCTTTGCTTTGGCGGAGAAGAATGGGATTGACCCGCAGCAGGCTGCGGAAATCTATGCATCCACTATGTTTAACTGCACGATCTATCAGGGCTACGGCCAAATCATTGCAAAGAAAAATTTTGAACCCGCAGGTTTTCAGTTAGCGCTGGGCTTTAAAGATTGTAATCTGATTCTGGATGAAGCCAACGCCACAAAAACACCGATGCCGTTAGCCAGCCTGCTGCATGACCGTCTGTTATCCTCTATCGCCAAAGGACGGGAAAATCATGATTGGTCCGCCATTGCAAGAATTACTTCGGAAGAGGCGGGACTTGAGTAACTGCATGCACAATCCTAAGGACAGGCCAATGATTATTACATCAGGCCTGTCCTTTTACGTTGAGATCAGTCAATTTCAGACTTGATTTTATTCATTGACCGGCTTTGGATTTGAGCATATAATTCTGAATAGGCAGGAAATTTTTTACATCATGTATTAAACCGTTAGCGAAGCATTGGCTTTATTTATTTATCGGTTAAATTTTCAGAATATTCTGTGTAATTATGCGGAAAAAGCAAAAACGTGTCTGATACTGGGTTGGTCTAGCCGGACATAACACAGATTTCCCCCGCATTGCGGGCAGAAATCTACTGTGATTTATATGTGATTTATATTAAACCTTCTTAAGGAGGAGATAGGGCGATGAATCCACAACTACAGAAGCGCGCCCATACGCGCATGCACAACCTCAATCGACTGAAGCTTGGCATTTTTGCGCCGAATTGTTCAGGAGGTCTGGCGAGCACAACAGTTCCCGAGCGATGGAACGCATCGTGGGATGCGAACGTGGAACTGATCAAACTCGCAGAGGATGCAGGTTTAGAGTTCATGCTGCCGCTCGCACGCTGGACTGGGTACGGTGGCCCTAGCGATTACCAAGGAACTTCGCTGGATACTCTTTCGTGGGCGGCTGGCCTGCTCGCGCTATCGAAAGAGATCGTGGTGTTCGCTACGGTGCATACTGCTTTTATCCACCCGCTCGTGGCGGCCAAGCAACTGGCGACCATCGACCAGATTGGTCGTGGTCGGATGGGGCTGAACATCGTGTGTGGCTGGAATAAGCCGGAGTATGACATGTTCGGGCTGCAGATGCCCGACGACCGCGCAGTGCGCTATGCGTTCGGGCAAGAGTGGTATGATGTTGTGCACCGCATCTGGTGCGAGCACGAGGCGTTCGATCATGATGGCACATATTTCAAATTGCGGGGTGTTAAAGTCAGTCCGCGCCCGTTCGGCGACTCGCTTCCCACAGTGCTCAACGCCGGATCGTCTGGCGTGGGGTACGACTTTGCGGCACGCAACGCTGATTACCTGTTTACAGTTGTGGTAGATTTCGATAAGACCCGCGAGGAAGTGCAAAAGCTCACCGCCTTAGCTCGTAAGTTGGGGCGAGAGGTGGACTTGTTCACCACTAGCTATGTGGTGTGCCGCCCTACCCGCAAGGAGGCGGAGGAATATCACGACTATTACGCTAACAAGCACGCTGACTGGCCCTCGGCGGAGCGTCTAATGATGCTGCAGGGGTTGACGGATTCCAAGTCGTTTCCGCCGGAAATGATGACGCGTTTTCGTACGCGCTTCGCAGCCGGGCACGGCACATACCCTCTGGTCGGCGCGCCCGACGACATCGCCGATGAATTGGAACGCATGAGTCAGGCGGGCCTGGCCGGTACCACCATCTCGTTCGTCGATTATAACCGCGAACTGCCGTATTTCGTCCAAGAAGTGATGCCGCGGCTCGAGCGCAAGGGGCTGCGATTGGCGGTCACGAAGGCCAACTCATGAACTGTGCGCACCTTTCAAAGCCTGTCACCACCGCCATAGCGCCGCTGGTTACGCATCGGCCGGCATGGCTTTTAGCATGCAAATCGCGCTGCTAATGCCAATTTAGATGGAGAGCCGGATGCGTTGAAAGGCGCGCGTCCGGTTCGGAGAAGGGCGCGCTCGTCAAACTATTCATATGGATAGTTTGACGAGCGCCTATTCTACTAGGCTAGCTAGCCTCGCAATGCCTATTTACCTGTATCCCCCTATCGCGAGAAATCCATGCCCGTGGAAGCTCCGTGTCAAAGGCGGGAAGAGGATATTACCCTTCGTTTTGATTTCCCATTTCTTCACTATATCCGAGTCCGACAATTGAATCGTTTTGTTACCAACCCTGATCATGAGATCCGGAGAGGGTGTTTCGAAAGCCTCGTAAATAGCCGCGTTCATTGACCTTCTAAATCGACGATACGATTCCGAATGTATTTGCCTTGCGGCTGCACGTCGCTCCATTTCTTCCTTGTATTCGTTACGTGTTGAGCTTCGTATACGACGATCGCAAGCGATAAATATCGTTTATTGCGAATCATCAAAAAATTTGTTGACACCGTTCAAAATATAGTGTTAATATGTTACTCAGTCCACTATATGGAATAATAATCTGAATTATGGAATTATGAGTTGGAGCAAGCTCTACAAGAAATTCGAAAGGCTGGACAAAGTTTATCAACTTTTCCCCGGCTATTTAAGTTTGCGGATCGGGGATATGTGATCCAGAATGACCATGTATTCAAAAGAAGATTATCGGGAGGATGAAACAAAATGGGGAATTACGCGCTTATTTACACAATAGTTGATATGGAGAAAAATGCGGCGAATCGTCCGCAGCATGTCGAGTTCCTGAGGTCGCTTCTAAGAGAAGGAAAGATTGAAACCGGCTGGAAGTTTCCCGATTATCAAGCTGGACTTGTACAGGCTGTGATAATTTGTAATGCGAATTCGAAAGAAGAGGTCCAAAGCTGGTTTGAAAAGGATCCGGTGATCGTAGCGGGTGCGCGCACTTTTGAGGTTCGTGATGCCGAGAAAATGGCGATTCAGTATTAACGTAAACAGGAATTGAAATGAAGCCAGTAAGCATCGAAAAATGAAGTCAGCTGGCATGAGGCCAACTGGCTTTTTTGTTCTGGGAGCAGAGCGTTGAAACCGGTCAGCTGATTCAACGACGGCAGCGAAAGTCTAGCAATAAATTTTCATCGGGTTGACAAACCGATTGTTTTACATAAGGACATTCATAGGCATAAGGGCATTTTAATACAAAGTAATTTTAAAATTTATTTTATTAAAAATTATCAAAATATTTATTGACTCTACACAAATGATGGTGTTAAGATGTTATCGAGTCCACTATTTGGAAAAAAATTCTGCAATATGGATTTCTCCTTAGACGAGAGATTTAAATTGCTAATAGTTTTACGGAGAAAATTCGAAATTTGCGGGGAAATGTAAGGGCTTACAAACGGTGAGCTAGCGCAGCCGTGTCATGAAAGGAGGGCAATAAGAGTCTTTGGACTACTTTGAGTTTTCCGGGAGATTCAAATGGAATTTTCGATGAAGAGAAGGGAGAGGAAAACAAATGACAATTCAAAAAGAACGTGTAGAAGATGTTTATCTTTCGGACGGGATGAAAATTAGTGATCTGGTGAATCTGGACGAAGGGCTTATTTCTGCACGCGTCATTAGTGATCCGGAGATATACCGCTTGGAAATTGAAAAGATTTATTCCAAAGTCTGGATTCCAGTTGCACATGAATCGGAAATCCCGAAACCAGGTGACTACGTCTTGCGTCAGATCGGTGAAGACCAAGTGATCGTAGCACGTTCGCAAAAAGGAGAAGTTCACATCCTATTAAATACCTGCAGCCACAGAGGTATGGCCGTATGTCGTGCAGATATGGGGAATTCTACCCATTTTCGTTGTCCCTATCACGGTTTTACGTTTAAGAACAACGGAGAGTTAATCGGCGTCCCCGCTTTCAAAGAGGCTTACGGAGAAAACTTGGATTTTAGCCAATTCGGATTGGTCAAAGCTCGGGTCTCCACGTGTTACGGCCTTATTTTTGGCACCTTCAACGAAGAGGCTCCCTCCCTTGATGAACAGCTTGGGAATTTGAAGTGGTACCTTCAAATGTTGCTCAAACATACTGACAGCGGAATGGAGGTTGTGGGGGGACCGCAGCGTTGGACTTTAAAAGCCAACTGGAAGCTGGGTGCGGACAACTTTGTAGGGGATGCTCACCACACATTTATGACTCATCAATCTGCAATAAAATTGGGAATTGTTCCCACGGGGGACCCAAGGTTTGCGCTCTACGGTGTTCACATATCTTGTGACAATGGGAATGGATTAGGGTTGATCGGAGGGCCTCCAAATGTAGAAATACCGCCTTATTGGGGTTATCCTCAAGAAATTGTTGAGCAGATTGAGCGCAATTTGTCCCCCGAGCAGCAAAGTGCGTACGGGAGGCTAGCTTATTTTCATGGAAATATTTTTCCTAATATGTCGTTTTTAAATTCCACATGGGTGACCGAAGCAGGGCAACCGCCGGGATCATATTTGACCTTGCGGTCGTGGGTGCCGAAAGGACCTGATGAAATAGAGGTTTACGCATGGATCCTCGTGCAGAAAGAAGCTCCTGATTGGTGGAAGGAGCATGCCAGAAGAACATATATCCGCACCTTCGGGCCAAGTGGGACGCTTGAACAAGACGATGCGGAAATGTGGAAAAACATCACCAGCTCAACCAGAGGATATGTGGCGTCCAATAAGGTGACCTTGAACTATCGCATGGGTATCGACAGAAAGCCTGAGCGGGGCGATTTCCAGGGTCCGGGGACGGTTTACCAAGGGGATTACAATGAAGCGAATCAGTTGAACATCTGGCGTCAGTGGAGGAAATTGATCACCGAATGAGCAGAAGCGACTTGTGACAAGGCTCTCTTTTGACAAAACGCCATGAAAGGGGTTTCGTTTAATGGTATCGGTAAAAGTTAAGACCGGGGATCCAGTCTATGATGAAATTGTCGACTTTCTGCAAAGAGAGGCGGAAGTGTTGGACAACGGGGAATTCAGAGAGTGGTTGTCCATGATGGCTAAAGAGAACTTCTATTATGTAATGCCTGTCCGGACGAATCGAGAGCGAGTTCATGGTGAAGGGTTTTTACGTGACATGTTTTTCTTTGAAGAAAACTACGCTTCCATGGTCAAAAGGGTCGAAAGACTGGAAACGGAGTTTGCTTGGGCAGAAGATCCCCCGTCACGGACTCGCAGGTTCATTGATAATGTGCGTGTGGAACAGTTCCCGGACAATACGTTCAAGGTAAAAAGCTATTTGCTCATGATGCGCAACCGCGGAAATGAACCGCAATACCAAATGATTACGTGCGTACGCAACGATACCTTGGTTCGTGGTGCTGAAGGTTTGAAGCTGACATCGCGGGAGATTTTGGTTGACCTGCCGTCATTGGGTACGGATAACCTAAGCATCTTTTTATAAGGCTGAGTTTTCGAGAAGGCTAAGCGGTAAAAAGACTCTGGAATAAATCTTGCGGTCGACTAGAAAAAGAAGGCATCCAGGTCATTTTCGAAGTTTGTTGTAGGCGTAACAAAACGGATCGGAGTGATTTGGATGCAAGATCATTCTATTGCGCGCAAGGGGACCGAATGAAGTGGGGGTGAAAAAAATGAGAGAACAACAGCCAGAACAACAACCTATTGTCATCGGTAATGAATTTGCGATCGTAACGATCAAGAAGGTTTACACCAGAAATGGGGAGAGGCTGGAACTCTCTTCTCCAAAGTTGGGACGTTTAATATTATTGGATGCTTTGGCGCTCGAAAGCCTGACGTGGCAAGAAGAGGAGGTATTTACAAAATTTTTATCTACTCCCTTCGGAAAATGACAATTTTTACTGCGGGAAAGGGTTTTAAAGATAGTCGAGGTTGAAAAGTTAAGAACGAGTGAGTGAAAGAAAACATTCATTAATAGTGGGAGGTTTTATAAATGGCAGATAGATTGAAGGGCAAAGTAGCAATTGTGACTGGGGGCGGTTCCGGGATAGGGAAGGCTGTTGCGCAACGTTTTGTTGAAGAAGGGGCCTACGTGTCCGTGGTGGATCGCGATAAAGAAAAGGCTGCAGCAGCGGTAAAAGAATTGGGGTCAAATACGATTGCGGTTTGTGCGGATGTAAGTAAATTTGACGATAATAAAGAAGCGGTGAAAAGGACTGTCGAGCAATTTGGGAAATTAGATGTGTTCGTTGGAAATGCCGGGGTGTTTGATGGTTTTCAGACGTTGGATCAATCTGTGGAGGAAATGTTCGACAGCTTGTTTGCTGTCAATGTGAAAGGATATTTCCTAGGTGCAAAAGCATCAGTCGAAGAATTGCGAAAAACCCGTGGGACGATGATTTTTACCGCTTCGACTGCAGGGTTTTACACTCAGGGTGGTGGGCTTTTATATACTGCCTCAAAACATGCAGTGGTGGGAATAATCCGTGAGCTGGCTTTTGAATTAGCTCCAAAAGTAAGAGTCAATGGGGTAGCTCCGGGCGGAACGATAACTGACATTCGAAATGCGATAAAGACTGGTCAGGGATTTGGTGATGATCGTTCCTTTTTTGATATACCGGGAATCGAACAATTCATTATTCAGTCTAATCCGCTTGCTCGATTGAATGATGTTCGCGATCACGCCAACCATTTCTTATACCTGGCTTCAGATGAATCAGCCAACTTAACTGGCGTAATTATACATTCAGATGGAGGTTACGGAATCCGAGGGGGAGACAAAGTGCGTGGAGGTGAAATGTAAGGATGCTGAAGTTATCGCGAGGGTAAAGCCTCACTCCATTATGCTCGCTGAATTTCCGGTTCCGCAGAAGATCGTTTCCCTTGGTGCCAAAGCGATTCTCAAGCGGTGGAAACAAGATGTACAGTGTACAGTAGGCATCAAAAGGGCCGAGAGGCTAGTCCAGGCCGATGCCGCATTATCCAGGAAAAATAGTTACAACTACATGACTTTTCCATTTTCTCAGGATAGTCGATGGTTGAAAATTTAAGAACGAGTGAGCAAATGAAAGAAAAAATTAATTTATAATGGGAGGATTAGAATGGAAAATCAAGAAAATATCGAGCTCATTCGACGGCATTTTAGGAATGAAGAGATAGGGGACAGTCCTGCAGTTTTGGAAGAGATGACTGATGATTGTTTTTATTACATCTATGCAATAAGCAACGAGCGATTAGAGGGGATTGAACAAATTTCAGGTGTTCATAATTCTTTAATAAGCGGGTTCACAGATTTATACATTAAAATCGAATCGATTTTTGCAACTGATGAGTACGGGTGTGCACAAGTAATACTGGGAGGCAAACATACAGGAGAATGGGATGGCTTATCGGCAACAGGAAAGGATGTCTATTTCCACACAGCAACAGTTTTTAAATTCCGGGATGGAAAGATCGTAAGTGAATCCGTCTATTTTGATCGGAGAGAATTGTTGCGACAGCTTGGGATTGAAGAATCGTTAACGGTTCGAAATTGAACTACACAATTAAGATGATCACTTCTATAATTAATCAGTCATCCAGTATAATCTCAACGAAACCGATGAATAATGAGCATCCATTTTGTCGTATTGAGCTTGTTGATTAAATCGCGTCTTGTTTCCACCGTTTGAAAATCGCTTTGGCATCAAGGGAATTCCTTTGGAACCTGAAATACAGCGAGCATAATGGTTGAGGCTTTGCCCTCCCTGTCTTTGAATACCCGGGTATATTATGGAATTAATCGGAAATATATAAGGTATTTGGATATATCGATGTCGTTCGCCAGTCAAATTTCCATCGGTTACGCGTGTTTTCTGGCCATTGGAGCTTACAGCAGCGCGATAACCACGGCAAAATATGGCTGGTCGCCGTTGATTGGATCCTTCATCATTTCGTAATGCCGAGAAAATGGCGATTTAGTATGAAGGTAAACAGGAATGAAAATCCAGTAAGTATCGAAACATGAAGTCAGCTGGTATGAGGCCAACTGGCTTTTTTGTTCTGGAAGCTGCACAGAATGACATTGAAGATACAAGAAAATTAATCATTTATTTTATTGCGAATTATTTAAAAAAATCGTTGACACTGTTCAAAACAGGGTGTTAAGATGTTACTAAGTCCACAATGCGAAATAATAATCTGTATTACGGAATTTTCATTTAATCCTGTTTTCTACTTACAAGGGAGGTTCAAATTGATGTCGTCTAATGATTTACGAACAAATGAAGCTCGAGTAAAAGAATTAATAAATCGTCCGTGGAAAATGCTTATCGGAGGGGAATTAACGGAGGCCCGCGGAGGAGAAAGTTTTGGAACTTCATCTCCCGCAACCGGCGAGCATTTGGCGAAAGTTCCGTTTGCAGGGCGGGAAGATGTAAGACGTGCGGTAGAAGCTGCCGAGAAGGCCTTTCCATCTTGGCGGGATATGCCGGTTATTGATCGCGTTTCCATTATTCGTAAATTTATTGCTGTCTTAAAAGAAAACGCTTACGATCTTGCTCTGTTGGATGCAATTAACTTGGGCAGCCCGGTTACTGCAATGATTGGGGATGTTCGTTTGGCTTGTATGATGCTGGAATATGCATGTAATGCGGCAACGGAGGTAAAAGGGCAAACGATCCCGGGCTCATCGGGCAATTGGCATATTACCCGGCGCGAACCGTACGGCGTGGTAGGCCGGATCATTCCGTTTAACCACCCGATAATGTTCGCTGCGTCGAAGATCGGAGCTCCGCTTGTCATGGGAAATACCGTTGTCCTCAAGATACCCGAGCAAGCCCCTTTATCTCCGCTGTACATGGGCGAATTGATTAAAGATATTTTTCCCGCCGGGGTGATTAATATCCTCGCGGGTGACGGTTCGACAACAGGGGACGCCTTGGTGCGCCATCCCCGGGTGAAGCGCATCGCTTTAACGGGCAGCGTTGAAACCGGTCAATTGATTCAACGGTCGGCAGCGGAAGTCATGATCAAACACGTTAGTTTGGAACTTGGGGGCAAAAACCCGATGATTGTTTACCCCGATGCAGACTTGGACAAAGCGGTAGAAGGCGCGGCCGTCGGAATGAATTTTCACTGGTCGCAGGGGCAGTCGTGCGGATCGACAAGCAGATTGTTTTTACATAAGGACGTACATGATCCATTTATCGAGAAGCTAAAGAAGCGTGTTGAACAAATCCGTATCGGCCATCCTCTTGATCCGAATACCGAGATGGGCTGCGTCGTATCGAAAGAACAATATGAAAAAGTTCATCGATATATTCAATTGGGGAAAGAACAAGGCGGAGTTTGCATAACGGGAGGAGATAAGCCGGAAGGCGAACAATTTGTGAACGGTTATTTTATACGGCCAACCATTTTTACGCAAATGTCAAATGACATGCGGATTGCCCAGGAAGAAATTTTTGGCCCGGTACTTTCCGTGTTGAAGTGGGAGGACGAAGAAGAGGTGATACAAAAAGCCAATGGTGTCGATTATGGGTTAACGGCTGCTGTCTGGACACGGGATATCAATAAAGCGTTTAAAACGATAAACCGACTGGAAGCCGGATTTACGTGGATTAACGGCAGTTCCAGCCATTTTATGGGTGTTCCCTTTGGCGGATACAAAAACAGTGGAGTGGATAGTGAAGAAGGCATTGAAGAACTTTATAGTTACACGCAATTAAAAACCGTCAATATCATCATTTCTTGATCAATCGACTTTAAATTAAAACGAGGAGTGGAAGAAATGGCAGGTCTTCAGAGATTCGAACATGCATTGTTACGTGTGAACAATTTGGAAAAGGCAGTCGATTTTTATAAACATGTGATGGATCTCCCGGAAATTGCGCGGGAAGGAGGTGTCGTTTATTTCGGCTGCGGGTTTGACGGCAATTATGACCTGGCCGTTGTGGAAGGAGGCACCGGAGTCAGCCGCTTTGCCGTTCGGGTGGACAGTGAAGAGGATATCCAGCGTTACGAAAAAAAGCTGAACGATCAAGGGGTACAGTCGGAAAGAATTAATCAACGCGAACCGGGGGTGGAATACGGCATTCGCTTTCTTCTTCCCAGTAACGTCACGATGGAATTGGTTGCGGTAGAGGATAATCGCTATCACCGGCCCAGCGATCCTCCGGTGCGGCCGGGCCGTACCGCCATTACTCCGCTCGATGCCGATCATATTAATCTCATGTCTCTTGATGTGAAGAAGGACGCGGAGTTTTTAACGGAAGTATTGGGGTATTATCTTTCGGATGTGAAATCGACCGAAGCGGGTTATTGGGCGCAAGCCTTTACCCGGCAGGGCAACTATCACCATGATGTAGCGATATCCGCTTCAAGCAACCCGCAATATAATCTTCATCATTACGCCATGACCATGGCCAACTTTGAGCATATGAAGCTTTTTTGCGACAAGTTAAGCCAATCCGGTTATCAATTGGAACTGGGGCTGAGCCGCCATATAACCGCTTCAAATCTCTTCTTGTATTTTTGGGAGCCGGGGGGGAACCGCATCGAGCTGTGTTGCGAAATGGGGACGTTGTCGCCGAATACTCCGACACGCTTTACCGAGGCAGGGATTAATACGTTTACTGCATGGGGAGGCATTACAGCTCCGCCGACGTTTATTACGAAAGGATCTTAAGAGGATAGTACCCGAATTATCATAAGAGAGGTGATCAAGATATGCCAGATAAACGAAGGCTGTATTATGAAGATATCAAAGGGGTTTATGCGATCATGCCCACCCCCGCTTTGGAGAATGCGGATCAGGTTAACGCTTCTTTTACTGTTGACCTTGACGAATCCGCACGCGCTGCCGAAGCTCTGGTCCGTGACGGAGTGGACGCGATTATGATAAATGGAACATTCGGAGAAGCGGCTACTCTTACGGACGACGAATGGCGTCAATTTACAAAAACCGTCATCGAAACAGTGAATGGGAGAATTCCGGTCATTGCAGGGCCGACCACGTTAAATACGAGAACGACGATCGAAAGGGCGGTGTTTGCCAAGGATGCAGGTGCACAGGGTTTGCTTTTGGGCAGACCGATGTGGAATGAGCTGTCCCCCAAACAAACGGTAGACTTCCATAAAACCATTGCCGAGAATGTTCCGGAATTGGGTATCGTTGTCTACAATAATCCAGCGGCATTCAAAAGTCGGATTACCCCGTCCGTTTGGAAAGAGCTTGCCAAAATTCCGCAGGTGGTTGCGGCAAAATACGGTCAAGTCGATTTGGATTTCCGAGATGCTTTCACCCATGTGAAAGGATCGATTCAACTAATGCCTATCGAGACGGATTGGCTAACCGCTCGTTACTGGTTTGCCGAAGAAGCTCAGGCATGTTGGAGCGGAGGAGCGTCGTGTGATCCGGTACCGGTCATTATTCTTCGGGATGCGTTTTTCTCCGGAGATATCACAAGAGCGAAAGAAATTACAGAGAAGCTTGCAGAAACCTATAAGACGTTCTTTCCCAAGGGGGATCCCAATCAGTTCCGCATTCACACCATTCAATTGGAAAAAATCAGGATGGATGCAGCGGGTTATATGAAGGCAGGTCCTTGCCGACCTCCTTATCATATGGTTCCGGAAGAATATGCAAAAGGAGCAAGGACGGCCGGGATCAAATGGATGGACTTAGCTAATGAACTGCGCAGGACAAGAAGTCGGCTTCAACCCTAACAATAACAAACAAATGAACAGGAGGAGCGATAGACAATGAAGTCTCTGTCCAACATCTCTGAGGAAATGATGAGTTTTTTTAACGCGATGGAGGAAGATCTGGAAAAAGGACTTTTGCCCATTCAGGTTTTTAACAATCGGGAGATTTACGATTTAGAGCTGCGCCGGATCTTTGCCCGTTCTTGGGTATATATCGGCCATGAATCGGAGATCCCGAATCGGGGGGATTACGCAATCCGTCAGATCGGTGAGGACCCCTTTATATTCACACGTGACGATAAAGGGGTCATTCGTGTGTTGTTTAACAGCTGCCGTCATCGGGGCTCTCAGGTCTGCCGCACCGAAATGGGGAATACGACCCGTTTTGTTTGTCCGTATCATGGTTGGACTTACAAGAATGACGGCGAACTGCTGGGGGTTCCTGCAAAAACTCAAGGATATAAGGATTTGAAGACATCGGAATGGGGCTTGCTTTCAGCGCCTCATGTGACGAATTATTGCGGGCTGGTTTTTGCAAATTTGGATCCTGACGCCAGACCCTTTGAAGAATATCTTGGTGATTATAAGTGGTACTTTGATATTCAGTTTAAACTGTCGGAAGGCGGAATGGAGGTGATTGGGGAGCCGCAAAGGTGGCAGGTTGATTCCAATTGGAAGCAAGGAGCGGAAAATTTTTGCGGTGACAGTTCCCATACACAAATGACTCATCGGTCTGCCCTGGAAGTTGGCATTGTGCGTGAAGCGGCTGCCGGGACTCCCGGGAAAAATTACGGGCTTCATGTCCACGAGTGCGACGGTCACGCCATAAGCATCCGTCAGATGGAACAGGGACAATCGATTTTTTGGGATTATCCTGAAGAAGTCACATCCCAATTTCGTCCCGGAGAACTGAGCGATGCCCAATTCGATCTTGCCAAACGTGCGATGGTTCATAACGGAACGCTATTTCCCAATTTTTCCTTTCTTCACTTCGGATTGACGGATAGCCTGGATAAACCTGCAGCAGGATTTTTGTCTCTAAGGGTTTGGCAGCCGAAAGGTCCCGGAAAGATGGAGATCTGGAACTGGATCCTGGCGCCAAAGGAAGCACCCGAAAGTTACAAGCGACGCGCTTATCAGGTTGGCATGAGCAGTTTCAGTCCTTCCGGAAGTTTTGAACAAGATGATGTTGCAGCATGGACGGGGATTGCCCGTTCAGCCGGAACCGTCTTTGCGGAAATCAGTAATCAGAAGCTGAATTATACGATGGGTTTGGGGAGCAATGGGGATGTTCAACCGATTGCCGATTGGCCTGGTCCCGGTGTGGCAGTGCCTTCAAACGCGGGGGAGGGGGGCCTAAGGACATTTCACCGGACCTGGTATGAAAAGATGACGTCCCTCTATAAGTGATTCTGTAAATCCGGATCAATCGCGTATTTCACATTATATGGAAAAGGGGAAAGAGAGATGGCCATGGAGGCGATCAACCAAGAACTTATCGAACGTGAATGTATAAAATTTTTATACCGTGAAGCGGAATTGCTTGATAATCGGAAATTCCATGAATGGCTCAAAATGCTTAGTCCGGAAATCGAATACCGCATACCGGTTCGCACAACACGCGAGAAGAAGGATGGAGACGGGTTTAGTAAGAGGGCATTTTTTATGGATGAAGATTACGGTTCACTCAAAATGCGCGTTTCCCGTTTGGATTCGGATTTTGCCTGGTCTGAGAACCCTCCGTCACGCACTCGCCGTTTGGTAACCAATTTTCGCGTTGAAAGCCCGGAAACAGCAGGTGAAGGGGAAAAACTGACAGTCTTCAGCAACATGGCAGTTTACTGTTTTCGCGGAGAATCCACTGTACCGGTCGTACTGACCGGTGAACGGCAGGACGTTTTACAGCGTGTAAATGGCGAATGGAAGTTATTGAGCCGGTTGGTATTGTTGGATATCACTATACTGGGTATGGAATCGCTTTCAATTTTTCTTTAATGGAGGGTATCCGATTTGAAAAAGTTGCAAGTGAGTTATGCAGGACATCTTTCCGATCGCGTTCAAGATCTTTATTACGGTAAAGTACAGCCGGAGGGAATCGACCTTTATTTTATCCCTCTGCAGCCCTTCGAAGCCTTTAATCGAATGTTACGCGGGGAGTTTCATTGTGGCGAGATGTCATTTTCGACATATTTGATAAAAGTTGCGCAAAAGGATTTGCCGTTTATCGCCATTCCCGTATTCCCTTCCCGCACATTCCGTCACAGCGCCATCTATGTGAACCGTCATGCAGGGATCACAGAACCGCAGCAGCTGGCAGGGCGCAGAGTGGGGGTTCCCGAATATCAAATGACGGCCGCGGTATGGGCGCGCGGTATGCTGCAGCATGAATATGAAGTGAAGCCTGAGGATATCAAGTGGGTTACCGGAGGATTAAAAGATCCGGGAAGAAAACCCATGGTTCCTTTAACGATTCCGGGTGTAGATATTCAATACATGGAGAACCGAACGTTGGATGAAATGTTGGTGTCAGGCGAGATCGATGCTTTAATAGCTCCCCAAATGCCTCCTTCGTTTCGGGCCGGACATGAGAATGTGTCTTACCTGTTCCCGAACTATCCTGATGTTGAACGGGAGTATTACCGAAAAACCGGCATCTTCCCGATCATGCATGTTGTGGTATTGCATAAAAGGTTTTATGAAGAGCATCCTTGGGCCGCAGTCAGTCTTTACCAAGCATTTGAACAAGCCAAGGAAAATTGTCTGCGCAGCCTGAACGTCGAAGAGCCGCTGCCCGTATCGCTGCCGTGGATTTATAACTTTACGAAATCTGTCCAGGGTTTGATGGGCAGCGATTACTGGCCGTACGGCATCGAGAAGAACCGGATGGTAATCGAGGCGTTATGTCAATATACGTGGGAGCAGGGACTTGTGCCCAGTAAAGTAGGAATTGATGAATTATTTGCCCCGAACGTTGTGAAACTGTCTGAATATCGCCTCTAAAGGGACGGGGAACAATCATTTTGCAGCTTGGAGGTTTTCCGAAATGTCGTTTGCATCAAAGGATCAGAAGCTTGTTTTGCGGCTTGGTATAGTCGGATTGGGGGGAGCAACCAAACAAATGCTGCCAAGTCTTTCCAGCCATGCCCATGTTCGCATCACGGCAGGTTCGGATTTGCGGCCGGAAGCAAGAGAACGCTTCGCCGCCGATTATGGGGCGTCGGTTTACGAAAGCGTAGAGCAGCTCTGTGAAAGCCCTGATGTGGATGCGGTTTACATCGCAACGCCTCATCAATGGCATAAGGAGCATGCGTTGTTGGCGGCGGAGCGTGGAAAGCATATCATTGTTGAGAAACCCATGGCATTGACTATCGAGGATTGCGATGCCATGATTAACGCCGCAGAGCGTCACCAGGTTTTTCTTATCGTGGGACATACGCACAGTTATGATCTGCCGATCATGAAGATGCGGGAAATTATTCATTCAGGCGAGCTCGGGCCGTTGGCTATGATAAACACATGGAATTATACCAATTTTCTCTATCGTCCGCGGCGGCCGGAAGAACTTCGCACCGAATTGGGCGGCGGGATCATTTACAACCAGGTTCCCCATCAGGTAGATATGGTTCGCTTGCTTGGAGGCGGAGTTGTACGCAGCGTTCGGTCCATGGCTTGGGTTCTTGACTCTTCCCGTCCCACTGAAGGCAGCCATATTACGTTTTTGCAATTTGAAAATGGAGCCGCTGCATCGATGGTATTCAGTGGTTATGATTATTTTGACAGTGACGAGTTCCATTTTTGGATAGGAGAGCTGGGCGATGAGAAACCGAAGGAAAGACATGCAAGCGCCAGAGCCGCGCTGCGGAAGATCGGGAGTTCCGAAGCGGAGACCGCGTTGAAAGCTTCGTCCGTTTACGGAAGTACGCTGCAGAAGAATGGATCGTCTAAGACGGATACCGGTCGATGGCATCATCCTCATTTCGGAATTACAATCGTCAGTTGTGCCTTGGGGGATATGAGGCCTTCTGCGGATGGGGTATTGATATATAATCAGCAAGGATGCGTCGAAGTTCCGATTCCGCTGGGAAGGGTTTTTCCTGATAAAGGCGGTGTTATCGATGAAATGTACAATGCCGTGCTGACCGGCCGACAGCCGTTGCATAACGGACAATGGGGCAAAGCGACGATGGAAGTTTGCCATGCGATATTGACTTCGGCGCATGAAGGAAGAGAGATCTTTCTGTCTCATCAAGTCCCGGTTGCCGATGAATGATTATACCTGAGCGCAATGAAGGGGGATGATACAGATGCTGCAAATATTGAATTTGTCGAAACAATACGATAATAAAATGGAAGGCATTACAAACGGCATCCACCAAATCAGCTTATCTATCGAAAAAGGGAAGATGTTTTCGCTGCTTGGTCCTTCGGGATGCGGGAAAACGACCACGCTTCGCAGTATAGCAGGATTGGAGCGTCCGGATTCCGGGACGATTATTGTCGGATCTCATGCGGTCTTTGATTCGACGCGGGGAATTTATATCCCGCCTTATAAAAGAGGGATAGGCATGGTTTTCCAATCCTACGCAATCTGGCCGCATATGAATGTTTATGAAAACGCTGCATTTCCTTTAACGTCAGGGAAAAAACGCCTTCAGCCATCTGTTTTGAAGGAGAAAGTGCATAAAGCGCTTGACGCGGTGCAACTGTTGGATTATAAAGATCGGCGGGCGACCCTTTTAAGCGGAGGACAACAGCAGCGCTTGGCATTGGCGAGAGCTTTGGTCATGGAACCGGATTTAATTCTTTTGGATGAACCTTTAAGTAATTTGGACGCCAAATTACGGGAAAGCATGCGGTTTGAACTTAAACGGATTCAACGCGAATTGAACATTACGATGGTCTATGTCACGCATGACCAAGCAGAGGCACTTGCGCTATCCGATGAAATCGCGATTATGAGAAGCGGGCACATTGTCCAGATGAACGATCCGAGAACGTTATACCATAAACCGAACAGCAAGTTCGTAGCCGATTTTATGGGCTCTACCAACTTTCTGAAAGGAACCGTTCATAAATGGTCGAAAGAAGAGCAAGTTGCCGTTATTGAAACGGTACAAGGGTCATTTGCCGCTTGTTACAACGGTGATTTAACATTGGGTCAGCCGATCCTGCTATCCATCCGTCCGGAAAATATTCGGTTGACTGCGGGAGCACCTGCGGCAATTGAAGATTCGCCGGCATTTGGAGAATACCGTAACCATCTTAGCGGGAGTGTGGTCAACGCTGCTTTTTTGGGAGATTCGCTGGACTATATCATTGATGCCGGAGATCAGGAGCTTCAGATCAGGACCCAGTCCGATTTGGATGTACACCTTGGTGATCGGATTACCGTACATTTGCCTATGGAGAAATGTATGTTGATTCCTATGGAAGACAGATGATCATCGATGAAGTTTGCAGACGCGGTGCTGGGGACTAAAGAGAAAAATAACGATAAGGAAAGGAAGAAAATCTATGAATTTCGTTAAAAGCAAAAAACTACTGTCATTCATCGTTTTAACGCAGGTAATAGTATGGATTGCAGGATGCGGTTCATCAACTACACAGGAAAAACCTTCGGCCAGTCCGTCTAGTGCACCTTTTACGGCAAACACCGCCAATAATGCGGACGACACGGGCATATCCAATGACGCTTGGGATAATTACATGAAAGCAGCCAGAAAAGAAGGGGTTGTGACCGTTGCCGGTTCCAACTCACCCGATTTCCGCCAAAAGGCAACGGAGATCATGAAAGAAAAGTACGGGATTACGCTTGAGTATCTAACATTAAATAATAGTGAAGCTATTGCTCGAATAGAGAGAGAAGCAGCCGCAAAACAAACGACCATTGACGTGGTTGTCAGCGGCACGACAGAAATCGTTAAAATACCGAATTTGCTGGAAAGACTGGACGATAAAATCGTTATGCCAGAAGTGAAAGACACAAGCAAATGGAAGAATAACGAGCTTGCGTGGATTGACCTGAAGGATAAAAAAGAGAAGACCAGCTTGCAATTGACAAGATACGTCTATTTAACACTTTGGGTGAATACCAAAATGATAGATCCCAAAACGATCAAATGGGCGGATTTATTAGACCCGAAATATAAGGGTAAAATCGTTTCTTTCGATCCCAGAGGATCGGGGCAGGGCCAGTTGGCGGCGATGTTCCTTCTGAATACTTTTAAAGAAGACTATATTAATAAATTGTATGTCGATCAGAAGGTTACATATTCCAATGACGGCAAGCAAATTGCCGGTTGGTTAGCCAATGGCACTTACCCCATCGCCATCGGTCTGCTTGCCAGAGACGTGAGTACATTTCTGAAAGAAGGTTTGCCCATTGCCCCTGTTTCACCGCCGGATGCACCGGGCTTTACCAATGGAAAAATCGTAAAAATCATTAAACAATCCCCCCATCCGAACGCAGCGGTAGTCTTTACCAATTGGCTTGCTTCGAAAGAGGGACAACAGCTCTTTGCTAAATCGTTTGACGATGTAAGTTTGCGTAACGATGTTGATCTTGCTGGAATTCCGGAATTTTTGATTCCCAAGCAGGGTGTTGACTATCCCGATTATGCGACAGAAGAGTTTTATGTGAACGTCCAACCGAAAGCTCAAAAATTGTTAATCGATTTGTTGGGAAGATAAAGAATTTGCAACATGGAAGGGGGGAGAGAGAATCATGGTGCCATTAAGTGAACTTGAAAAAAGTGTTAGCGGCAGCAGGTTGAAGCCCGCTATATTTAAATTCAAGAAAGAGTTTTGGTTTGGTTTCATCCTATTGCTTGTCATAATCACCCTGACCGTCGTTCCGGTATTCTTGGTTGTTTTAGGGGGCTTGAATGTCAACGGATGGAAGGATGGAGCCTCATTCAGCTTTGATGCCTGGAAAAAGGTATGGTTTGAAAGTGAAAAAACATTAAAATCGATAGGTTATAGTTTGTTGCTTTCCGTTCGCGCTCCTATAGCGGTAATCGTCGGATTCGTTTTGGCTTGGCTGATTGCCCGCGTCAAAATTCCGGGGCACAGTTTTATTGAATTTTCGCTGTGGTTGGCTTTTTTCCTTCCAACCTTGCCTTTGACCTTGGGATGGATATTGCTGGCGGATCCCAATAACGGCTTGCTCAATCAATGGTTGCATGCTCTTCCATTCATACCGGATACGTTCCAATTATTCAATATTTATTCCTTGTCCGGAATCTTATGGATTCATTTAACCTTAAGCACGGTGCCGATTATGGTTATATTGTTAACCCCGGCATTAAGGCAATTCGATTCTTCCTACGAAGAGGCTGCGTTGATGAACGGAGCAAATCCTTACCGTACCATGGGACGTATTACCTTGCCCATTCTTATGCCCGCTATTTTAACGGCCTTGCTCGCCGGTTTTATCAGGAGTATGGAGGCATTTGAAATTGAGCAGTTATTGGGGACTCCAATCAATATCCAGGTTTATTCTACAAGAATTTACGATTTGCTGCGTTGGGATCCCCCTCAAATGCCGGAAGCCATGGCTCTGGGGACGATGGTTCTAATCTTTCTCTTTATATTGGCTACCGTTTATCAATCGTTACTGCGCAATCAGGGATATGCGACAATTACGGGCAAGGCTGTAAATTTTCGGCCCATGGTTCGCACCAAATGGAGTTATGTTGCCTCTGCAATTTGTTTCTTGTTTATTTTTATCGGAGTGATTTTACCGCTAGCTCTCACATTTATCGGATCATTTATGAAAATTTTCGGGTTTTTCCAAATTGATAGCCCATGGACAACAAGCCATTGGCAGAAAGCGTTTAAAGATTCGACGATTCTGCGTTCCGTTTCAAATTCGATTATGGTGGGCTTATCCGTCGGATTGATAGGAACGGTGCTGTATTCATTATTAGCCTATACGGTTATTCGAACCCGTCTATTTGGAAGAAATGCAATCAGTTTATTAGCTTGGCTTCCATGGACCATACCGGGAATTCTGCTTTCGATGGGATTTCTTACACTTTTCCTGGAAACGCCCGGTTTGAAATTGTTATACGGAAGCTCTTTTGTTTTGGTAGTTGCGCTGATTGTCAAAGAAATGCCGTTGGGAATGCAAATGATGAGAACTTCTTTTCAACAAATATCCTTGGATCTTGAGCAGGCGGCATATATGTCGGGGGCTAACTGGTTTCGAACGTTTTATAAAGTGATGCTTCCTATAGTCATGCCGATGTTTGTCAGCGTTTTTGTTATTGCTTTTATGTCCACTTTGCGGGATATCAGCACTACCCTTTTGCTTGCTAATCCTTCAATAAGGACCTTGCCGCTTTTAATGATGGAATTCTCAATGTCCGGCGCAAGGGAAGTCGCCAGTGTCATAGGCGTATTTATAAGTGTTATTGCGTTGGTTGTTGCCATGCTGGCCAGAAGGATCGGCATAAAATTAAATTAATGACCAAATGGAAAGAGGTTTGAGGCTGGGGGATAAAAGCATGCCGATCGTTTTGACCGTCACCTTGTTGTTTAACTTCATTCTTGGAATTTCATTTGTTATTATCCCGCTTTACGCTTACCATATGGGACTTTCGGGTGTGTCGATCGGAAGTCTTATTTCAATACCCTATATGATTCAAATCGTTTCCCGCTTCATGGGAGGATCTCTTTCGGATCGTTACGGCGAGAAAAAAATGTTAATTGTCGCTTTTTCCTTTTTCACCTTGGCCGGATTGATCCTTAACCAGGCTGCCGATTATTATTTGCTGTTTATCGGACAGACTGCTATTGTGATATCTCGAGGGTTGTATTGGCCGGTTATTCAGTCGTTGGTCAGCCATATTGCCAAAGAAGTCAATATCTCTATGGGAAGACTGAATGCCTGCAATAATGTCGGTCAAATCAGCGGTACGATTGTCGCGGGTTATCTGATTTCGCAATTTGGATTCGGTTTCGGATTCTCGATGTTTACTATTATTGGGATCTTTACGATAATCGTAATTGGGTTACGGTTACCGGTGAGAGAACAAACGGTCGTCTACGATAAAGCGAATATGTTTAAGGATTTAAGTTTATCCTTTCGTTCGAGGCCCATATGTTTTGCCATATTGTGCTCTTTTATCGGGGCTCAACCGTATGCACTGGGCCAATCGTTCTATCCGGTTTATTTAACGGAAATGGGTTTTTCTTCAGAATCGTTGGGGCAGCTGCTCTCCATTCGCTCCATTGGAGGAATAACTACAGGACTTCTGCTCGCGCGGTTTATTAAACCGCTGGAAGGCGCATGGTTAATTGCCTTATATACGTGCGGTATCGCCTTGTCTATTTTGTTTACTCCGTTTGTTCATCATTTTATTTCCCTGAGTTTTATCTTCTTTGGACTGGGCTTGGGATCTGAAGTGATGTCTCTGTATTATCAGTTAATTGCCAGTGAATCCAGCGAGACGGGCTATCGGGCATCGGCATTGGTCGTAGCCGGAATGGGGTGGAGCTTTGCTAATGTGGTCACCCCGTTTTTATTCGGGATCATTGTGGATTTTACGAATTTAATTTATGCCTTCTATATATGGGGAGGAATTTTGCTGTTGTTGACACTCGGAATGGTTCCTCTTCACCGGTTCGTATTTAAAAAATCAGATGTTTTTGCAAAAGGTTGATCGCGGCAGCTGCACAAATAGTTGAAGAACACGGCACCCCGTTTAGGACAATCAGGTATTTGGGTTTAGGGTTTAGGGTTTAGCTATATTGCATCGATCTGGCATGCTGTAGAAAGATTATTTTGTAAAAGAGGAAGATTACTATGGAAATGGAAAGAAAGGATCGCGTACAAGTCATTGATCGGGCTATTGATATTCTGGAATTTCTTGCGACTACCAAGGGTTCTACGGTTCCCGAGATCTCCAATGTCACGGGGTATCCTATACCTACCGTTTATCGGATTCTGCACAACTTAGAGAGAAGGGAGTGGGTCATTAAGGATATTGAAGGGAAAAAGTATGCGGTAGGTCTCAAGTGTTCGATTGTCGGATCCGCTCATAACTTGTTCATGATGCTGATTAAGCACTTGCATCCTGAAATGGAACAATTATCTTATCATTATCAGGAAACGATCAGTCTGGGAGTGAGAATAGGTTCAACCTTGCAGTATATCCATCAAGTAAGGTTTTTCCGTCCCATCGAAGCGTGCGTTCCGTTGCATACGCCGCTGCCTCTTCATTCTACCGCGTCCGGCAATGTGCTGCTATCCGGTATGAGGGATGAAAACGTGCGGTTAATGTTTCAACCATTACCGAACGAATCGGCTACGAAAAAAACGGTTGTGGATGTTCCTTCCTTATTGAATCAATTGCAGATCATACGCAAAGACGGGTATGTTGTGGAACTAGGGGAATCTGTGATAGGGAATGGTTGCATTTCCGTCCCTGTTTTTCACAACGAAATGATTGTAGCTACGCTGACTTTTACGGGTGTGGATATTAATAAATTGATTCTAATGAAAGAAGAAATGTTATATTCGTTAATTGAAACAAAAAAGAAGCTTCAAGAAAATACGAATCAAAACCAGTTTATTCACGGCAATAGAGAAACCTATGAATATTTATTTTAGAATTGGGAGGGAAATATGAAAATGACAGATGCGCGTAAAAAAGCTATTAAAGATTTGGTGACGGCGAATCATGTGTTAAGTAATGAAAACATTTTGGAGGCGTATGGACACGTAAGTGTCCGTGATCCTGAAAATCCCAAGCACTTTCTGTTATCGAGGTCAAAATCTCCGCGGTTTGTAGAAGAAGAAGATATATTAATTTTTGATTTCGACGGCAACGTACAAGTCGAAACACAGCACAGACCTTATGCGGAACGCATTTTACACGGGCAAATTTATAAGGCAAGGCCCGACGTGAATGCGATTTGTCATCATCACGCATTACCGTTGCTGCCTTTTACTGTGACAGGCATTGAATTAAGACCGGTTATTCATACGGGTTGCATGTTTTATGAAGGAATACCGCTTTATGATGATTACGACGTTTCGGACGGTATGTTAATCATAAATAAAAAGGAAGGCGAACGGATTGCACGCACACTAAGTGATAAACGTGCCCTCCTCTTAAGAGGACACGGTGTTATCGTCGTTGGGTTTGAAATCCGCGACATGGTGATGGGATCCATATATATTGCAGATAATGCCAAGGTACAGTATCAGTCTCTGCAAATTGGAACACCGAAATATTTGTCTTATGAAGAAGCGAGAGCAGCGACAGAGCTTATGCTCAGCGACATGGTTTTGGAACGTGGATGGAGTTATTGGTCGGCCCGGGTTTAAACCATTCCGCACATCGCAAGGCTGAGCTGTGGGAGCTTTTGAGCCTCGCGCGCCAGCGTGGGAGGCGGCGGCGTTGGGATACCACCCTGATCGTATCGGAGTTCTAACCGACCACCCTGAACGGGTGGTGGGACAGTGTCAGGCGGGCAGTTTGACTGGGGCGGTCGCCTCCTAAAGAGTAACGGAGGCGTCCCAAGGTTCCCTCAGAATGGTTGGAAATCATTCGAAGAGTGCAAAGGCAGAAGGGAGCTTGACTGCGAGACCGACAAGTCGAGCAGGGACGAAAGCCGGGCTTAGTGATCCGGTGGCACCGAATGGAAGGGCCATCGCTCAACGGATAAAAGCTACTCTGGGGATAACAGGCTTATCTCCCCCAAGAGTCCATGTGTCGAGGATAAATCGACAGGAATATTCAATCAAGCCGAATAAAAATTTGCTTCACTTGCAACATGGTTTTGAATGCAGTATCATTAATTAAATATGCCGGTGTGGCGGAATGGCAGACGCGCGCGACTCAAAATCGCGTTCCTACCGGAGTGGAGGTTCGAGTCCTCTCACCGGTACCAGTAGTAAATCATCCTTGAAATCATTCGATTTGATGCAGCCTGTTGATAAAGGTCAACAGGCTGCTCTTATGTTTTAAAACTTCAATAAATCACCGCGTTAATATGGTATAATATAACTAATAAACCTAGGCGGTGATCCGAATCGGACTTATAATATCTTATCCAGTCTCGTATTTCTAAAATAAAACATATGTTCGGAAGGGATTTGCTGGAATTTGGCGAATATGTAGGTACAATGGCATATTTTATCGAAATTTAAGGAAAGGAACCGCTCATACATAGGACTTTAATTCTAGGAAAATTGACTAATAAATCAATACGAAAGGGTAAACCCATCGAAAGGTGAGGGGCGCAAAGCTTCAGGCCTAAGGATGATATCTATGGTAGCTGGGCAGTCGAAATTGTTCTTCCTAATGTTACCCCAGTTATGGAGTAGCATTTTTCGTTTACTTTTTTGAGAAGGAAGTATTAGTCCATGACACATATTAATGCTCTTGGTCCTCACGATTCATTGTATCACTTGTTTCAACCGATTTATTATCTCGCCGACGAGCAGCCGCTCGGTTATGAGGCGCTCATTCGCAACAAACAAGGCTTGAATCCCGACGAATTGTTTGATATAGCCAGGGCGCAGAATTGGTTATATGAGTTGGACACGTTGTCCATATCCGGTGCGCTAACCACTTTCTTTGCATCAAAAACGTTTAACGGCAGCGACGAATTATTATTTATCAACATCCTGCCCTCCACCCTAACTGCAGATGCATTCCCAACCTTTCTTGCATACGTCAAGATACAGTTTCCGTCGTTTCTGCACCGTATCGTGTTCGAAATCAATGAAACGATTCTGGAAGGATTCATATGGGATAGTATACAGTTTGTAGAGAGGGTGGCCTTTTTGCGGGAGGAAGGATTTCTTGTTGCGTTGGATGATGTGGGACAGGGTACGAGCTCTTTGAAAAAAATGGTTGAAATTGCTCCCGATTTTGTGAAGCTCGATAAGTTTTTTTCGCAAGATCTGGCTTCCTCCACAAGTAAGCAGAAAATCGTTCGGATGCTTGCCGAGTATGGACATGGAGAGTTTCAATTTATCCTGGAAGGAATCGAGCATGAGGATGATTTTCAGAAAGCGGTGAAATTGGGAGTAGCGCTCGGGCAAGGATACTTTTTGGGAAGACCGGGTCCTTTGAGAGAATCGTAGAAAAGTAAACCACAAAAAAATAAAGGGAGATCGTGAAAAGTGGAAGGAAAACTAACGTATTCCCGAAAAGCGACACTTTCATTAAAAATATCAGAGTTCGAGGTCCCTCCGATGCAGGATATGCTGATTATCGGCAAAAAGGCTCCCATCGGGCCCGAAGCGGTAAGACGAATGGCGGAGGCCCTTTCCCCGGAACAATTTACGGTTATCAAAATGCAACACGATAAAATTGAAGCCGTATTGATTCGTAATTCACTTTTGCAAATAATGGATCGCGATAAACTCATCCCGATTATATTGGAAGAGTCTGAGCGCTTGATCAGCGACCATATGGTACTGCGATCCGAACTAAAAATCGCCGTATCCGTTCAACGGGAGGTAGAGCTCTTTTGAAAGTCGAGGAAATCATGTCATCACCTGTCTACACCGTTTCTTTGGATAAAAGTATTTCCTATGTATCGGATCGCATGAACGAGTTCGAGGTCGGTTCCTTGATTGTTGTCGACTATGGGGAGGTGCTGGGAATCATCACGTCCCGCGATGTGAGGTCTTCCCACCCGAACCGTATCGTAGCGGATGCCATGACGCCGAATCCTGTTAGTGTACCGGCCGATCAATTCATATGGGATTCCATGAGGATCATGGATCGGCGCCGAATTGAACGTCTTCTGGTTACAAAAGCAGGGGAAGTCGTAGGCTTGATTACCCGTGAATCCGTCAAAACCAGGCTGCATGAAATTTTCGATCCGCTTACAGGATTGTATCGCGCTCCTTATATTCATTCGATCGGAAAAGCGCTGCTGGAGGAAAAACGGTGTTTTCAGCTGTTGTTTTTGGATTTAAACAATTTTGGCGAGATTAATAAAATGTACGGGCACCCTGTGGGAGATGACGTGATTCAGAAAATCGCCGCACAGTTGAAATCGGTGGTTGTGGAAGAACGGGATTTCCTATGCAGATACGCTGGAGACGAATTTGTTGTCATCTCTTTGGGCGAGGATCATGAAGTGGAACAATTAATGAACATGCTTTCAATGCCGGTAATAATGGATAGCATCTGCGTTTCCGCGGCGGTAGGAATTGTGAACGGGAGGAAAGAACCGGACTTTTTCTCGCTCACCTTTCGTGAGATCATCAGCAGGGCGAGCCTGCAATCAACGAGTTTGAAACAGAAATAAATAGTCTCTGCTCAAGATCTTCTCTGTATGTATCCAGTTAGGCGTTTTTTAATATCTGATGCAACATGGGGTCCCGCCAACATTTTAACGAAAATATACGCTAAGCTAAGAATCGCTTCCGGCTTGGCGTCTTTTTATACTCTAAGGATTGCGACGTTCATCATCTTCGCCATAGTTTCCAATTTCTACATCCAGTTTTAGATTGAGCCGATAATGATGAGAGGTAATCTTTTCAATGAGTTGATTTTGTCGATCTTGCGATTTAAACTTCATAGTAGAGCGTCCTCCTGGATGATGGGATTTTAAGGGCTATGACCCGTTGCGTACTCCCATCGTACCGAGGCGCTCGTTTTTTTGCAAAGCTCATAATTAACGCTCTACAGGAGACTGTCGATCAACTACCCGACTTTTCTTCCTCCAATCACATCTTTTCATTCGAAACTTAAATTCCGTCATATTTACCCATTTTATCATTATAATCATTACTTTTCTATTATTTTCTCTTAAATACTGAATATATCTCTTGATTATGGTATAATTTAGAGAGATTCTAATATTCAGGAGTGAGTACTTATGTCTTCACGCATTCGATATAAACAATTTGATCAACTTTCTTTCGCTGATTCGTTGGTTTTTTCTAAACTGCCTGCACATCCGTTTTGGAGCGAAGCCGGCTAGGGCCTGCGCTGTTTCAGGCTTGCCACCATCACATTTTAGCGCAACTCCTTGACAAAAAGTTATGGGGTGGCCCTAATGATCGCTGGATTATTAACTCCTTTCCCGTGGATGCAAATGTCGAAAGAGTTGGCGGATACCGCCTGATTCAACAAGGTATGCTTGGTGTGGTGCAGCATTTAAAACGTAACCATCTTTCCTTGTTTCAGGACCTCAAGAAAGATTTGAAATTAGATTCGATGACGCACCGTCTTCCACCAAAAGCCACAGCAGCCCAGCGTCAATTGCCTTTTAGCCAGTTGGTTGTGGAGGCTTACGACCTGTTGAACTGGTTTGAGGCGGAGTGGATTTCCGAGCGCTTCTGGCAATGGAAGAACACAGTGGCACAACGCAAATCGCTGGAGTTACAGGGACGACTGATGCGAATCCTGATGGAAAACACCAGGCCCCTAGATCCCGATCGGAAAGACTGGACACAGTCTGCCGATAAGGATTCAAATCCTAAACCGGCAGACCCTACATCTTTGGAGGAACCTTCGTCTCCGGAGCACCTAGCTTTTGAAGAGCTGCCCAAGAAGAGCCGTCCATCGGATCGTGTCATGAGTGCCTTTGATCCGGATGCCCGTTATGGTGCCAAGGGGAAGGAATGGATTAACGGGTACAAGATACAAAACCTTTGCAGTGCCCAGCATGGTGTCATTTTGTTGCCTAAAGCCATACCTGGTTCAGAGCCAGATGGCGAAGCAATGTCCGGTATGATTCATGAAGTAATGAAACGTCATGGAGTCAAACCGGAGGTCGTGCTCGGTGATACCGCTTATGGCTGGGGTAAACACCGCGTACAAATGAAAGAGCTTCAGGTAAAGATCGTTGCCCCTTTAGCCCCAAATGTCAATCCTACAGGATTATTTGGACGGGATCGCTTTATCTATGATGCCCAGAAGGACAGATGACCTGTCCGCAAAACCAGGGGTCGGTTCGTGTTACCCCTGTGAAGTCTTCCGAGGGACGTCAATACGTGTTTCGAAAATCTGTATGTGATTCCTGTCCGCTTCGTGAAGCGTGCACCACTTCCAAGACTACAGGACGCACGGTTTTTGTAAGTGATTACGAAGAACTGTACAAAGAGGCAACCACGTACAATGAAACAGAAGCAGGCAAAGCATTGCTCAAAAAGCGCTACCGGGTAGAGCCCGCAAACAACAAACTAAAAAACCATTGCGGCTTAAAGCGTCACAAGTCCCGCGGACAAGCTACGCTAGATATTCGCTCTTACTTGGCTGCGATGGTGACCAACTGCAAGTTGACCATAAAACACCTAAGCCCGAGATTTCCGGGCTTTCTTCGGTATCCCCGAAAAACCGGAGCAAGCACCTCGCTAGCCGAGGTGTAAGGAGAATAGTAACCGGGGCAGAGGTATATTCGCACTCCACAGTATCGGTTTAGGCATTTCTCCTTCATTTTCACTTTACAAACCGAAAAATTCCCGTTGTAAGAGGACGGTGGAGCGATATTAGGCAGGTTGATCGACAGTCTCTACAGGAATGCTATCGAGCCCGTTAGTGCAACCTCCGTGCGATTAATGTTTATTTATTTGACCATGCACTAGCATACTTTTTACGATATTTGATATCTTCTTCAGATTCTATCAATTGCAAAGCTGTTTGCTTAACTGGTACATATTATATCACATTCTATTTTGAGCTAATCTCCCCGTTAGCGTAATTTACCCTCGGCCTTTAAAACCCGATTCTTAAAGTTGAATCGAGTTCTATTTTTCACCTTTTATTTGTAGATCCCGCCGCGATAATCGATTGCGCGTATGTAAACAACTTTCTCGTCGTGATTGACCTCAAAGAGAACCCGAAACGTGCC